>Ga0209185_1000007_pt1:0-527500 | contig 529797 bp, 461 predicted proteins | sample SidtaG_2_FD_187425 | JGI IMG/M metagenome (GOLD analysis project Ga0209185, IMG submission 187425) | Marine algal microbial communities from Sidmouth, United Kingdom - Sidmouth_Asex2 metaG (SPAdes) (version 2) | ecosystem: Host-associated > Algae > Red algae > Unclassified | place...
TCATCATTGGGAGATATGCCGCCCAGGGAATATAAAAACCGTTTCGGGGAAGAATTCTTCCCCGAAACGGTCAACGATAAAGATATTTTTATGAATTTAGCGATGTCCTAAAACGGGTAAGGCTACATGATGACGGAAAATTAGAAATTTATAATAATCCTATTGGCCAAAAACAGACCTTGGCCTCGGCAGTGGCTTTTAGGGGTGAACGAATCATAGTAGGTGACAAGGCTCGCGAACTTTTAGAAAAAGACCCTTTAAACGTATTTATCTGCTTTAAGCGCAGAATGGGAACAACGGATGAATATTATATTGAGTCACGACAGAAACACATCACACCGATTGAACTTTCAACCTACGTGTTAAAAGAATTGATCAATTTCATTCATTCTGGCGAGACGTTACGCGAGGTTGTCATTACCATTCCTTCTTCATTCGACACCATACAATCGAACGCTACCAAAACAGCAGGGCTTAATGCGGGTTTCAAAAATGTTTATCTGTTACAAGAGCCCGTTGCGGCTAGTCTAGCCTTTGCCAACAAGAATGATTTGGTTATTGAAGATGAAAAAAAATGGCTAGTCTACGATTATGGTGGCGGTACTTTCGACGTAGCTCTTTTGGCTGTAACCGAACGTGAAATGAACATACTGGATAATGAAGGAGATAATTTTCTGGGCGGAATGGATTTCGATAACCTTATTATTGAAAAAATAATCGTTCCCATTCTGGAAAAGGAGCTTTCTGAAACCAAACTTTGGGAACAATTCAAAACCACTGGAAACCAGTACCAAAAAACCTATTTCGAATTGCTTTTCAAAGCGGAGGAGGCAAAAAAAGAACTATCAAGATTCGAAAGAACTGAAATAGACGTTGATATTCTAAAAAAAGACTTTCATACGACGATAACCGTGACAAGGCAACAATTCAATGATTTGATCACACCTTCGGTAAAACGCACTATAGATTTGGCGGAAACCATGCTCGAAAGAACCGGTTACAAATCTGCAGATATCGAAAAACTCGTGATGGTAGGTGGTAGTACGTTGATTCCTTATGTACGAGAGCAGCTCGTTGAAAAATTAGGCATACCAATCGATACTAGTGTAGAACCGACCGCTGCCGTCGGCATTGGAGCAGCTTATTATGCTGGGGCCAAGTTGGCTCAAGAAGACGATGTAACCGAGCAAACTATCCAGAAAACCGAAAAAAAACCTTTTGAAATATATTATCAAAGAAACAGCAAAGACCTCGAAGAACTTATATCTGTAAAAGGTGCTTTTCCCAAACCAAAGGCGTTTTATAGAATTACCAGGAATGATGGTGGTTATGATACTGGGCTTGTCGAAGTAAACGATTCTGTAAGCTGTTTTGTAGATATACTTGCCGGTGAAAAGAATAGCTTTTCGCTCAAGATTTTCGATGAAGCCCAATCCGAAATATTTCAGTCGAACTCAATCGTGATAATCCAAGGAAAATATAATATTCAGGGCCAATTGTTACCAAGCGATATTTGTTTAGAAATCGATGACATCGAACACGGTCTTACGAGATTGGAAGCTATTTTCGAAAAAAATACAGTGCTTCCCCTTAAAAAAACAATATATAAAACAGCCACAAAAAATATATTGAGAGGAAGCGATGAAAAGTTACAAATCAATATTGTCGAGGGCGATGATAACGGGTTACCTAGCTCTGGGCTCTCAATCGGATTTATAGAAATATCAGGAAAAGATCTCGAGCAAGATCTTATCAAGGGTACTGACATCGAAATTGAACTCGCGTTATCTGAGTCAAGAGATTTGGACATAAATGTATTTCTGAATGCTTGCGATCAAGAATTCCAGAATATTTTCAAGCCAACCAAGCGTTATATAAGCGCGGCAAAAATAAATAAGGAAATCGAACATGCAGTTAATCAAATCGAAAAGGAACTTCAATTACATGGGGAAAATTATGAGCTACTGGGAAAGTTCAAAAATATTAGAGAAGCCCTTATAGAGCTGCAAATAGAACTATCCCTTTTAAGTGATGGCGATAGCACCGATACAAAGTTCAAAATCGATAATACCAAAAGAACCCTTATAAAACAGTATGACCAACTTACCCGATACAAAGAACTTGGTGGCACTATCGATACATACCAAATGCTCAGGGCACAATTGAGAATGACGGTATTGAACACTAAGGAAGAATTTTACAAAATAAAATTCGAAAAAATAATAACGCACGAAAAAGAATTTCTCAACTCTGGAAATAAATATCTCATAAAATCAAAAATAAAAGAGCTTGAAGAACTCGACAACCAGCTCTTTAACGATAACAGTAAAAATTTTATAGGCTTATTCGTTCATTATAAGGGCTATTCGGCAGAGTATACTGATCAGCAGAGATCCAAGAATTTGATTAAAGCAGGTGATAAGGCTTTAGACAAAAATCAATACGACGTAATCAAACAAGTCGTTTATCAACTTCACGCGTTGCTACCGGAACATCTAAGAAATGAGGAGAAACAGAATCATTTTGACGATAGTGACAAAACAGGACTCAAATAATAATATCAATCTACGACTCGATACCCTAAATCTTTGAAGTCGATGCCTTGAGGCGTAATCAATATTTGGGGTCTGCCACCGACACTATCGATAACATAATACTTCGAGGCGATCTCACGGTCCCGCTCTGTAGTATTTTTAAATTTACTATAAATTCGCACTTTCGATGTATCGTTAAGATTTTTATTACGACGGATATTCTCTTTGCTAAAATTCTTTCCCATATAGAATACCAAAGAATCCCCCTCTAAAACCGTTATTTTCAAATGGGAGTTTTTTCCGAAATAACCGGCCCGGTCTTGTTCGCGCCATTGGTTGAGGCGAAACAAAATAACCGGCACTTCTTGCCTATTGTAAAAATCTACTGGTTTTGTGGATTTTGAATATTGTGGAAAGTTATAAAAGTAATTCGTATACGGATTTTTCAGATTTGTCATATAAACTGTTCTGTATTCGTTAAGGCCCAGAGTGTCAGGAATTCTCAGAACGTTAAAAAAGTTTTCTTTAGGCCCGTTACGGTTTTCTTTAATCCTTGAGAAATAGGAGGAAATATTTTCATCACCGTTCAACTTTTCCTCTAAAATTCGCTGTAGTTCAACGTTCGGTTTAGAACTAACATCCGATGATGATGAGCCACTGTTTCCTATTTTGCCAGCGAACCTAAAAAGAAGTATCGAGATAACCATTACACCCCAAAGAATTCTTCCCATATCGCTAGAACTGCTTGATTTATGATCTCTAGAGACTTCGACATTGGTAATCTGTGCCGATAGTTTTTTCACAAATCGCTTCATTTCAAAATCCTCGAAATACAGATGCCCTATGTTATCGAAAACACGTCGAATGGCTGAAAATTCTTTATAACGATTTTTAGAAAGGTTATAATAATCGACCATCGCATTGATATAATTGATTTTTTCAGCACGTATCAGTCCGATAGGCACCGTATTCAATAACTGTACGTAGGTTTTATATGTAATCTCAGGTAATTTGTTATAAAGTTTTCCGGCTTTGGTAACCTTGATTGTTTCAATAATAATCAAAAGACGGTCAATTACCAGTCGATAGTATCTATCTAAAAAATCATTTGTAAAAAGTGATTTGTTCTCCATAGCGCGCAACACCACATCGTATCGCTTACGCTGTAATTCTTTTTTTATAAATGGATAAAAATATGTCTCAAAATAAGGAGCCAAGAACCGATCAATGTTAGGAGTATCGGCCAAAAGTTCGGAATCGATACTAAAAGTCTTTACAAAGCTGTGGGTGCCATCGGTAATGAACTTTTTAAGTTCAGGATGTTGCTCTACAAAATAAATGGCCTGTTTGGCTTCAGGGTCTTTAAGTTGTTGTAAAATCTGGCTAAACTGTTGACTATTATACCCCTCAGTATGGCCTTGAGCGAATTTTGCTTTCAGTAATTTTTCAAAGCGAATTGTGTTCTTCGCATCCATCGAAATGAATTCGCTCAATGAAATACCCAAAACATCTACTGGGGAAACATACATGGGCCGCTATTTACAATTAACCATGTAACGTAAAATTCCATCTTTTATGATAAATCCTGAAAAGAAGTTTTAAATAATAAAACCTTCTAAAAACCTGATTAAACTAGCCCTTTAAGATCGCTGAACTCAAGTCCGCCATAATTACCCGAACTCATTAGCAACAAAACGGAATTCTCATAATCTTGGCCAAAAACGAAATCTTTAAAATCGGAAGAATCGGTGAAAATGTTCAAATCCTTTCTTTGAAATGCTTCAGAGATTTGATCGGGGGTAACTTCATCTAATTTTTTGATCTTTACAGATTCTGGCAAATAAAAAACAGTAGCGATATCTGAAGGATCTAGAGATCCCCTGTAGTCTTTTAAAAACTCAGGATTAAAACTACTGTACGTGTGCAATTCTAAGCAGGCAATCAATTTTCGATCAGGGTATTGCTCTTTCACCGCTTTTGTGGTCGCCGCAACTTTACTTGGGGAATGTGCAAAATCTTTGTACACAACACAAGATTCGTTTTCAGCTATTTTTTCTAGACGTTTTGAAGCCCCTCTGAAAGTTCTGATCGCTTCGTAAAAATCATGCTCGTCGACACCTATATTTTGACAGATCCATTTTGCTCCGGCCAGATTACTCAGATTGTGTTGACCGAATACCTCGATTGGCATAGGACCCTCCGGGGTATCTAAAAGCGTCTCCCCCTCTTCAACCATATAATTGGGTGTTCGATAAGGTAATTTACGAATCGTATTTTCAGAGTCCTCGACCACTTTCTTAACTTGCGGATCCTCTTCGTTATATGTTATGCTCCCACCTTTGACGATACTATCCAAAAAAATGGAAAACTGTTCAACATAGTTTTCGAAAGTGGGAAAGACATTGATATGATCCCAGGCGATGCCGCTCAACAGTGCGATATTCGGTTTATACAAATGAAATTTCGGTCGTCGATCTATTGGCGAAGACAAGTACTCATCCCCTTCCAAAACAATGAAATCGTTTTCTTCGGTCAAGTGCACCATTCGGTCAAAACCGTCCAATTGGGCCCCTACCATATAATCCACTTCTCGATCATGGTAATTCAATACGTGCAAAATCATCGAAGTTATCGTTGTCTTGCCATGACTACCGCCAATTACAACACGGGTTTTGTCTTTCGATTGTTCGTAAAGAAATTCGGGGTAAGAATAAATCTTGATTCCCGATTCTTGTGCTTTCAACAATTCAGGATTGTCAGGTTTTGCGTGCATTCCCAGAATTACGGCTTCTAAATCTTCATGTATTCTCTCAGGAAACCAACCGAATTTCTCTGGCAGTAGCCCTTTGGCCGCCAATCTACCTTTTGAAGGTTCGAAAATGACATCGTCGCTCCCCGTTATTAAATAACCTTTGTGCTTAAGGGCAAGTGCCAAGTTATGCATGGCACTGCCCCCTATGGCGATAAAATGGATTTTCATGTTGCAAAGATAACAATTGAAAAGGCTATCTAAAGTGACCTATTTTTTCAGGGTATTCTATTTATATTCGCAAATACTAAAGCCATGGGGTTTACATTTATTAAAGAACATACCAAAAATAGAAATCATGCAAGGCTTTATGGGTAAATTGGCGCATACCAAAAAATACGACCCTTGTGTTTTGGGATCTGGAAAAAGATATGGTCGTGCCCGAACACCATCATGTTGGCGAACAGATCATGCTTGTGTTTGAAGGCGAATTTGAATTTATGGTTGATGGCGATAAACAGGTATATGCTGGAGATATTGTTCCGATTGCCCCAGACATTTCGCACAGCGGCAGAGCACTTTCACCTTGTATGCCAATGGATATTTTTAGTACGGCGAGAGAGGAGTATAGTTAATTGAATAAATTGTCAGTTCGAGTGCAGTCGAGAACCATTTAATGACCGCTAGTCTGGGCTCAAATGAATAAAAATTTGTTATGAACATATCCGTAAAAAACAAGAAAGCCCTCGTCGGAGGAAGCAGCGGTGGCATTGGAAAGGCCATAGCGGAACAATTGGCCGAAAGCGGCGCAAGCGTGACATTGATGTCCCGCAGTGAAGATAAGCTCAAGAACATTGTTGCTAATCTTCCTACAGATAATGGGCAACACCATCAATATTTGGTCGTAGATTTTACCGACTTCAGAGGATATAAAAAGATTATTTCGGATTATTTCGAAAGCAATTCCGTAGATATTCTTGTGAATAATACCCAAGGGCCATCAGCTGGAAGCGCTTTGGATAAAAAAGTTTCTGATTATCAGGAGGCATTTGATTTACTTTTTAAGACTGTCGTTTTAACCACTGAACTTGCCTTAGGGCAAATGCGTAAAAACCAATGGGGCCGAATTATTAATGTGGCTTCCGTTTCCGTGAAAGAACCGCTTTCGTATTTAGCGCTATCAAATTCTATTCGAGCTGCTCTAGTAACCTGGGCGAAATCGTTGGCAAATGACGTCGGAAAAAATCAAATCACGGTAAACAACATTTTGACAGGATATTTCGACACAGACCGAATTACCCAGTTAAACGCTAAAAAAGCTAAGCAATTGGGCATTCCACAAGAAGAAGTACGTGCAGATATGGAATCAAAGGTCCCAGTACAACGCATAGGCAATCCTGCAGAATATGGCTATTTAGTAGCGTTTTTAGCTTCCGATAAAGCTGCTTATATCACGGGAACACAGATTCCTATTGATGGGGGACTTTTGAAATCGATGTAAGGAAGCTTTTTTTAGTTCCTTTCTCTAACGGGGGAAGGTGGATTCGAGCTTGCTACCGATAAGTCGGTAAAGTGCAGAAGACTGAAGGGGGTTGAATCAACATCTCAAGGTGCTTCGCACCACCCTCCTCAAGGAGTGAATTATCCCCTTGAAGGGACTTGAGGGTATTTTCCCTTAATCAAAGAAAAGTTAAGCTTCGCTAACCCAAAATACCCCTTCCCTCATTTTTCATTGTTTTCAGGGAGTAATGGAACCATCTTTGCCCTTAACTTTGCAAATGAATACGTTAACCGAGCTTAAATCGTTCTATTTTAAGGTATTCCAAAAAAATACAGGATGAAAAACATCTTATTGCTATTAACCATAATTCTATTTTCACAAATGTCTGAAGCACAGCAAAACAATGATTCGTACGAGCCACTCTGGAAAGAAGTCCAGAAGCTTGAAAACGAGGCGTTGACTAAATCTGCGCTTAAGGTCGTTGAAACAATTTCCGCGAAAGCGAAAAAGGAAAAGAATACCCCCCAGATTGTCAAAGCGCTCTTGCATTCCTCCAAATACGCATTGACCTTAGAAGAAGACGCTCAGCTAAAAATCGTAAACGATTTCAAATCTGAAATCGAAAAATCAGAATTCCCTACCAAAAATGTTTTGGAGAGTTATTTGGCGAATATGTACTGGCAGTTCTTTCAGAACAATCGCTATCAGTTTTACAATCGCACGAAGACAGAAACAAAAGTCGATAGTGCGGACTTCAGAACATGGGACCTGACGACACTTTTCCACGAAATTGATTTGCATTTTGAAAAATCCCTAGAAAATGAAGACAAGCTGAAAACAGTTATGGCGTTCGACTTCGATGTGATTTTAAATGAACAGCCCAATTCAAAAGACTACCGCCCTACTCTTTTCGATTTACTGGCCCATACCGCTTTAGAATTTTATAAGACCAGCGAAAATAATATTACCCGCCCTGCGGACAAATTCGAAATCGATAATCCTGAAATTCTTTGTGAGGCAGGCAATTTTTTAGATCTCAAAATACACTCGGAAGACAAGACTTCGCTACAGGCCAAGGCCCTGAAGATTTATCAAAAATTATTATGGCAGCATTTACCCTCGGCCCGGCCCTATCGTTTTGCTGAAGTAGACATAGAACGCCTATTGTTCATATATCAAAATGCAACCTTCGACAACAAAGAGCAGCGCTTATTGGAAGTACTACAAAACTCTGTCAATTCAAGAAAAGGAGGGTTGGCAAACACTTTGTATACATACGAAATCGCTTCACTGTATCAGCAAATGAGCCAGACATACAACCCCAAAGGAAACACGGAACACCGTTGGAAATTGAAGGAAGCCATCGAACTGTGCGATGAGTTAATCGAGAAATCTCCTGACAGTCGGGGCGCGGAAAAATGCAAGGCTCTAAAATCGCAAATACTTGCACAAAACATACGGTTGACAAACGAACAATTTATTCCTGTGAATATGCCTTCCCGTTTGTTGGTCAATTATAAAAATCACGATCAGCTTGAACTTTCAGCCCGAAAGATTTCGCAAGAGCAATTGCTTAAGTTGAACAAAATCTGGGAACATCCTAAGAAATTGGCTTTTCTAAAGAAATTATCCATAGTAAAAGAATGGGAAGCCGTTTTAAAAAACGAAAAGGACTATCAAGAACATAGCACTGAAATTCTCTTACCTGCACTACCGAATGATCAGTATATTATTCTGGCAATGCCGAAGGAAAACAAATATGGCACTTTCGCGTATAGTCCCATTCAAGTTACCGATTTTGCATTGGTCGAAACGCGAACACCTACACATCAAAAATTTCAGGTCATCGATAGAAATAATGGCTCGCCCATCGAAGACGCAAATTTGAAGTTCTACTATCAGGTCGGGTATGACGGGCCTAGAAAGAACAAAACTTTTACCAGTGATAAAATGGGAATGATTTCCATTCCTTTAACCAACGAAAACTGGAATAATGTCAACATCCGAATAAACCATACAAACGGAACAGCATTTTACAAAGACTTTTATCTAAGCCAAAAATATCCACAAGGAAAATTTACCGGAGACCATACGGCCTTCATATTTACTGACAGAAGTATTTATCGTCCTGGACAACCTCTATATTTTAAGGGAATAGCCGTGAAAAGAGATTTAGGCAAATCAACCGTTCTCGAAAATACCATGGTCAATGTTATCTTAAAGGATGTCAATTACCAAGAAGTAACCTCCCAACAATTTAAGACCAACAAATATGGTTCGTTTTCTGGGGAATTTATTCTTCCGTCAAACGGACTCACAGGAAACTTCACTTTAGAAGTTATTTCGAACAAGCCTTCTCTGGCCGGCGCGACCAATTTTTCTGTGGAGGAATATAAGCGACCCAAATTTGAAACTTCTTTTGAACCCATAACCGAAAGCTACAAAGTTAACGACAGTATCACCGTAAATGGAATTGCCACAGCCTACGCCGGAAGCACTATTACTGACGCCAAAGTAGTTTATCGAGTAAAGCGAGTGGTTTATTATCCAAGATGGTATTATTGGTATCGCCCATATTTCAACAGCACACCGCAAGAAATAGCGCATGGCGAGACGAAAACAGATGCCTCGGGCAAATATAAAATCGACTTCAAGGCATTACCAGAGAACAGCGCAAATGCCAAGGACCTGCCAACTTTCAGTTATGAAGTAACGGCCGATGTGACCGATATCAATGGAGAAACACATAGCACTACCACAACAGTGCGCGTAGGTTACCATACGATGACCGCAAATATTTATATCCCCGACGCGCTTGATAAAGACGGAGATGATATCAAATTATCGGTTTCAACGAGCAATCTGAACGGGCAATTTGTTCCTGTCAAGGGAACATTGAAAATGTACAAATTGACTCCGCCTGAAAACATATTACGAAGAAGACCTTGGGCCGCTCCAGATTACGAAGGTTTTTCCAAAGATGAATTCGAAAATCTGTATCCACATGAGGCCCATTCGAACGAACATGATCATACCCAATGGGACAAAGGAAAATTGGTATGGGAATCAAATTTCGACACCGGGAAATCAACAGAAGTAAAAATGGGCAACCTCAAAAAATGGATGTCCGGCAAATATGTGATAGAACTCGAAACAAAAGATAAGTTCGGTCAAGAGGTAAAAGATATTGTCCACACTACACTTTTCAGCCATAATGACAAGAAACTTGCGGATAACCAGCTTTTTCAAATCAAGACCGATAAGCAGAGTTATGAATTAGGCGATAAAGTTGAGATTACGTTTTTAAGTAGCGTTAAAGATTTGGATGTTACTGTTTTCGTTGAAAAAGACAAACGCATCATCGATACCAAACTCATTCGCCTAAACGATAATTCGAAATCATTTATAGTCCCCGTAAACTCAGATGATATAGGCGGGTTTTCAATTAGCTATAGTTTTTCGGCCTATAATTCGTATCAATCGGGAAGCCAAAACATTTATGTGCCCTATCCTGTAAAACAGCTGGAAATCGAAACCTTGACTTTTAGAGATAAGCTGAAACCGGGAACGGATGAAACTTGGTCGTTCAAGATTAAGGGTTCAAAAGGTGAAAAAGTAGCAGCCGAATTATTGGCAAGTATGTACGACGCCTCTTTAGACGCTTTTAGAGGTCATTATTGGGGCTTCAGCCCAATTTACCAACCATCTTATTACACATCGATATACAGCAACGCACAACGCAGTTTTGGCACAAGTCCGTTCAATGTTTATTATGATTCCAGCGGAATTTACAGTTATACCGCCCAACACTTTGATTCTTTCAATTGGTTTGGATTTTATTTCGGCTATGGTAATTACTACGGAAATGTACTTCGAAGAAGCAAGAGAAGAGATGGTGCACCTGCACCTGCGATGATGGAAATGGACGCCATGGAACTCGAGGATTCTGCTGTCGTAGGATATGCTCAAAGCAAATCGGAAGGGGCTCCAAAAGATAAGGAGGCCAAGAAACCGTTAGGTAATCGTCAACAACCAGAAGAAGAACGTAGTGAAGCCCAAGGAGGAAGTGAAAATTCCGATGAAGTTCAGATTCGTAAAAATTTGCAGGAAACCGCTTTTTTCTTCCCGCAATTACAAACGGACAAAGAAGGAAACATAAGCTTCAATTTTACAACTCCCGAAGCTTTGACAAAATGGAACCTACAATTGTTGGCTCATTCGAAAGATCTACAAAACGCTTACACAAGCAAGCAGACCGTTACTCAAAAAGAGTTGATGGTCATACCAAATACCCCACGATTTTTAAGGGAAGGCGATGAAATCGTCATCAGTACGAAAATCGCCAATCTTTCCGAAAAAGCCCTGTCGGGTCAAGCAAAATTAGAATTGATTGATGCGGTCAGCGGCAAAAACATTACTGCGCAATTGTTGAGCTCTCTCCCTTCGGGGGAGTCGGAGGGGGGCTCTTTTTTAGTCGACTCCCTCAGCAATACCCAAGTCTCTTGGCGGTTGAAGATTCCTGAAAATGTCCAAGCCGTTCAATACAAGGTCATTGCCAAGGCTGGGGATTTTAGTGACGGCGAACAAAATCTACTTCCGGTTTTGACCAATCGCATGTTGGTCACTGAGACGCTACCAATGTGGGTACGAAGTAATCAGTCCAAAACTTTTACTTTGGATAAGTTGCAACATACAAAGTCAACTTCCCTGAAGCATCACAAGTTGACCTTAGAGATGACGAGTAATCCCGCTTGGTACGCAGTGCAGGCACTCCCCTATTTGATGGAATATCCTCATGAATGTAATGAACAGATGTTCTCAAGATATTATGCGAATGCGTTGGCAAGCCATATCGCCAATTCGAATCCTCGTATTCAGGAAGTCTTTGACCAATGGCGAAATTCAGATGCCTTGTTGAGCAATTTAGAGAAGAATCAAGAATTGAAATCGTTATTGATTCAAGAAACTCCTTGGCTAAGAGATGCCCAATCTGAAACCGAGCAGAAAAAACGCATTGCCCTTTTGTTCAACTTGGACAAAATGAAAAATGAGCAGGCGAATGCACTACGAAAATTACAGAACAACCAAAAGTCATCAGGCGCATGGCCCTGGTTCAGCGGCGGACCTGATAACCGTTTTATCACACAGCATATTATTACCGGATTGGGGCATTTGAAACAACTTTCAGTCACGTCAATAGATGCTGAAACCCAGCAAATGATTCAGAACGCGATCGCCTATTTAGATCTTGAATTCGTTAACGAATACAACCGAATGAAGCGAAATGCCTCCAATATCAATGACGATCATTTGAGCCGAACCCAGATTCATTATTTATACATGCGAAGTTTCTTTGGAGAGATTCCTGCTAGTAAAAAAGTAAAAGAAATTACTGCCTACTACAAAGGTCAGTCTCAAAAATATTGGATGAACCGTAGACTATATTCCAAAGGAATGTTGGCATTGATACTACATCGAATGGAGGATTTTCAGACATCTAAAAAAATTATGAAATCTCTAAGGGAGAATAGTATTACCTCCGAAGAACTCGGAATGTACTGGAAAGAAAATTCCGCCTCTTGGTACTGGTATCAGGCTCCGATTGAAACTCAGGCACTAATGATAGAAGCTTTTGGAGAAATCGAAAATGATATCAAAACCGTCGATAATCTTAAAATCTGGTTGTTGAAAAACAAGCAGACCAATCAATGGAGTACGACCAAAGCGACTACGGAAGCAGTTTACGCGTTATTGCTTCAGGGCAGCGATTGGCTTTCAGTAACCGAGGCGGTCGATGTTCTGGTGGGAGGCGAAAAAATCGAACCTTCCAAACTTGAAAATGTAAAAGTCGAGGCCGGAACTGGTTACTTCAAAACCTCTTGGAGTGGTTCAGAGATAGAGCCTAAAATGGCAGAGGTGAAAATCGATAAAAAAGGAGAAGGTATCGCTTGGGGCGCACTGTACTGGCAATATTTCGAGGACTTGGATAAAATCACATCCGCAGAAACACCATTGAAATTGAAGAAAAAACTCTTCCTGAAAAAGAATACAGATACAGGAGAAGAGATTTCTGAAATAAAATCGAATACTGATTTAAAAGTTGGAGATCTGGTTCGAGTTCGTATCGAACTTCGCTCAGACCGGAATATGGAATTCGTCCACATGAAAGACATGCGCGCAGCAGGTTTTGAACCCATAAACGTAATCTCAAGATATAAATGGCAAGACGGACTCGGCTATTACGAAAGCACAAAAGATGCGAGCACGAATTTCTTTTTTGATTATTTACCCAAGGGTGTGTATGTTTTTGAGTACGATCTTCGGGTAAACAATGCCGGGGAATTCAGTAACGGTATTACGACCATACAAAGTATGTATGCGCCGGAGTTTTCAAGTCATTCGGAAGGGGCACGGGTAGCTGTAGAATAGGTATTTCTTATATTTGTTACCCTGTGCTGTTGCAACAAAATGAAAAAAGGTCGTTTCACTCATTGAAAACAGTGATACCCTCATTCATGGTTTTATCTGGCTATTCATTGCTATAGTTTAGAAGTATAACTTTAAAACCAAGAATTATGAAAAATGTATGTATTATTTCCGTTAAAAAAAACTGTTTAGAAAAATTCCACATGATCGATTGTTCTTCAATTTTAAATAGTCGGGTTTTAAAAGTCTTTTGTTTACTCTTTTTATGTACTGTATTCAATTTACAAGCCCAAGAAACTACCCAAGCCGAAAATGGACATACGGTAAAGGGAATTGTAGTGGATGAAGAAAACCTACCACTTGGTGGTGTAAACGTTGTTCTTAAAGGAACAAAGGAAGGAGTTGTTACCGATTTAGATGGTCGATTTGAATTTCCGAGACAATTAGATATCGATGATGTTTTAGTATTTAGTTACATTGGGTATAACCCCCAAGATTATGCTATAGCAACGAGCGCATCGGAGACCTCTGACATAACCATCACATTTGATCTATCGAACATTTCATTGATGGGTGCCGTTGAAGTTGACGGTGTTTATAGCTCCAAACGCAATATTTTCCAGAAATTAGCAGGTCTTTTCAAATAATGAGATTCGTTGCCGTAATTTTATTTCTGGTCGGAACGTTTTCCTTCGGGCAACGTTCCGACTTTAATATTGAATTTAATCAGGCCGACAGCATTGCACTTAAATATAAGGACGCAAGTCTAAACAACCTACCTGTTTTAGTTCATAACCTAACTACCGGACTAAATACGGAGGCAGAAAAATTCAGATCCATTTATACCTGGGTATGCTCCAATATCGAAAATGATTATGGCGCTTATCAAAAGACCGTTAAAAAGCGTAAAAAGCTATTGGCGAATCCTAAAGCACTTACCGAATGGAACAATAGTTTTACACCCAAAGTTTTTGAAAAACTTCTAAAACAACGAAAAACCGCCTGTACCGGCTACGCTTTTTTAATTCGTGAATTGGCCACTTTGGCCGATATCAATTGTCAAATCATAAATGGCTACGGAAGAACGCCGACCTTAATTTTAGATAAAAACAGTATCCCCAATCACTCATGGAATTCGGTCGAATTAAATGGTAAATGGTACTTGTGCGACCCTACTTGGTCCGCTGGTCGAATTATTTTAGAAGAAGATGGTCCAAGATTCAAACCCGATTATTTTGATGGATATTTCTTGGCCGATCCTGTAATTTTCGCGAAAAATCATCTTCCATTAAAGCGCGAATGGTGCCTGCTTGAAGAACCGCCGACTTTTCAGCAGTTTTTAGAAGGCCCTGTTGTATATAAAAATGCGTTCGCGTCGAATATCATTCCCATTGCACCGAGCAAGATGAATTTGAAAGTCACTAAGAACGAAAAACTGTCTTTTCTTTTTTCAGTTCCTGAAACCTATAATTGCGAAAATTTAACCATAAAATTAGGGAATGGGCCTAACGGCAAACTTTACGAGCCCTCACTTACCCGCGAACAGAACCTATGTCGTTTGGAATATTCCTTCGAAAAATCTGGACTTTTTGACATGCATATTTTAGCGGATGAATCGATTATAGCGACTTATGTTGTCAAAGTAAAAAGAAAATAAAAAGGGCCCTAATCAGAGCCCTTCGTATTCAAATGATATTACGAATCTTACCAGATTTGAACCCGCTCTTCCGGAGCCAGATACATCGGGTCTCCTTCTTTAATGTCAAACGTATCGTAAAAAGCCTGAATGTTCAATAATGGTTGAACCGCCCTTATTTGTCCTGGCGAATGAGGGTCTGTCTTAATTCGTGTTCTAAGAGCTTCATCCCGCATCTTAGTTCTCCAAACTGTTGCCCAAGACATAAAGAAACGCTGTTCAGCTGTAAACCCATCAATATCTTCGGGTCTGCCATTTTCTTTAAAGAATTTTTGCAGTCCGTCATATGCCCCAAGTAATCCACCTAAATCTCCAATATTCTCACCTAGGGTGAATTTACCGTTGACATAAACACTATCGAGAACTTCTAGACCACTATACTGTTCGGCCAAGGCATCTCCTCTTTTTGTAAAAGACTCTAAATCTTGATCAGTCCACCAGTTTTTAAGATTTCCTTCCGCATTATAACGGGCACCACTATCATCGAATGCATGCGAGATTTCGTGTCCGATTACGGCACCTATACCGCCGTAATTAACGGCCTCATCCGCGGTATAATTATAAAATGGAGGTTGCAAAATCGCGGCCGGAAAAACAATCTCGTTATTTCTAGGGTTGAAATAGGCATTCACAGTCTGCGGTGACATATGCCATTCGGTCTTATCGACTGGCTCGCCAATTTCCGAATAGTTTTTTTCACGTCTCCATTTATCGACCGCGGTCATATTTTCAAAATAAGTTTTATCCTCAGAAACTTCCATGCTGGAATAGTCTTCCCAAGTATCGGGATAAGCGATTTTGACCGTAAACTTATCTAGCTTCTCAATGGCCTTCAACTTTGTCTCTTCGCCCATCCAGTCTAACTTTCGAATACGTTCTTTATAGGCATCGATGACATTGGCGATCATATTTTCCGCTTTGGTCTTTGCCTCTGGCGGAAACTTTTCATCGACGTAAAGCTGCCCTATCGCTTCACCAATAGCCCTATTTACCGTGCTCAGAGCACGTTCATCTGCCGGACGTTGTTCTTTGGAACCTCTGAGGTATTTGCTATAAAATTCCCAGTTAGCGGTTTCTATTTCGGTGGTCAACTTTCCTGATGCACTATTGAAGGTATCCCAACGTAACAAGGTCTTGATATCGTCAATCGAGGTGCTTTTTAAGAATTTGTCCAATGCTGTAGTATACTTTAATTGACTGACCAAAATCGTATCGAACTCCTTCGCAATACCCAAATCCGAGATATACTTTTTAAGGTCTATGGAAGACAACATATCATCGACCTCTTCCACTTTTCTCGGGTTGTTTCGGTTTCTAGCATCGCGACGCTCGACTTTGTCTAAACGTGGTTCTGCCAAAACCGTTTCCATCGCCAAAATCTTATCTGCGGCTACGGTTGCGGCCTCTTCGCTATCACCGATCATCTGCAACATACGCGAGATATGCTTTTTATATTCTTCACGTGTCTCTTTTGATTTTTCATCTTGTTCCAGATAATAATCCCGATCCGGAAGACCAAGTCCGTTCGCCCATAAGTAAACGGTATTCATTGAACTGTTATTCAAATCTGCGCTTGCTCCCAAACCGAAAAACGGAGAAGTGACAGCGTCATTGACGGCAAGTACCACTTGCATATCTTCTAAGCTGTCTATGGAATCGATAGCATCAAGAGCCGGCTTCAACGGATCGATACCCATTTCGTCCCTACCTACGGTATCTAGCTTTGAAGCAAATAAGGCCAAGGCTTTTGCTTGATCGGTCTCTTTACCATATACGCCAGACGACTTTGCTTTTTCCATAATTTCGAGAACATCTGCATCAGTTGATTTTCGAAGTACCGAAAAACCTCCCCAAACCGAACGATCCGCGGGTATTTCCGTTTTCTCCATCCAACTACCGTTCACGTAATTATAAAAATCGGTCTTCGGACTTATGGTCGTATCCATATTCTCTAAAACTATACCAGGTATCGTTTCTATCTTTTCGACCATTTTCGTTTCTTCTTTACAAGAAACTAGAATCGAAACAAAAATCGTTGCTAAAAGTATTTTTCTCATTACATTTTATTTTCAGTTAGCTCTTGCAAGATGTCAAAAGCATTGCGATCTACAAATCTTTTTACGCTAAATTTCAGTATGACTTTTTATTAAAGAACTCGTTACAAGCTCTTTAAAATTCTCTTATTTTGGCGGATACTTCGAAAGTACCTTATCGATCAATTCCGCCAATTTTTGTTCGCGAAGGACAGGCGACATATTTTCTTTAATCGTGCTTTGGCTATAGGCCTGCCAAAAAAGTTCGTTTTTTTTGGCATCGACAAATTCAAACCTAATTTGTCTTTGCAGTTTGCGTTGCCCAACAGGAATTCCGACCGAAACACCGCCACCAACATTTCTACTGTTACCACCGACCCCTAGTCCGACCGATGTATTTTGGGGAGCTTGAAAAGATTCGCTCGTGATATTTATCAAAAAATCGGGTTCTTCTGAATATACCATACCCTTGATTTGCAGTGTGATATCGGTCAAATTCAGCAAACGTTTTTCGTCAAGTTCGCTTAGACCTGTATCCATATCTAAGTAATAGTTGTACGTTGTATAGTTAGAAAAGGCGGTCTCTTTATCATAGTCATAATTCACTCGAATAGACCCGCAAGAGCAAATGAAAAAGAAAAAAATAAGAAAGACAAAGTATCGCATTCAAAATCTAATTACACCTTTGTTACTGGTAATACGTATGGGTATTGCAGCTTTTGACAGTCGGTAAAAATAATGAAAAAACGTGCCTTAGAGAGAAAATGAGACCTTAATTCGTTGAGCTGTTCAACATAGCCCAAAGTTTATCTTTCAGTTCGGTTATACCCTGTTGGGCCACAGACGATATAAACATATAGGGTACGCCTTTCAAGTCTTTGTCTAACTCGACACGCATCTCATCCATCAATTCTTCATCAAGCATATCACTTTTTGAAATCGTGACGAGTCTTTCCTTATCCAGTAACTCAGGGTTGTATCTACGCAATTCATCCAGTAGGATCTCGTATTCCTTTGAAATATCCCTACTATCGGCCGGAATCAGAAAAAGCAATGTCGCATTACGTTCGATATGGCGTAAAAAGTAATGCCCAAGGCCCTTACCCTCGGCAGCTCCTTCTATAATACCGGGAATATCGGCCATCACGAAACTTTGAAAATCGCGATATACCACAATACCAAGATTTGGTTTCAAAGTCGTGAACTCATAATCTGCTATTTTTGGTTTTGCCGAGGTAATCACCGAAAGTAATGTTGATTTACCTGCATTCGGGAATCCCACCAATCCGACATCTGCCAAAACCTTCAATTCGAATATCACATCTATTTCTTGACCGGGAATACCCGGTTGGGCATATCTTGGAGTTTGATTTGTTGAAGTTTTGAAATGCCAATTACCGCGACCGCCCATACCGCCTTCAACTAGTATTTTTTCTTCTCCATGCTCGGTAATCTCGAAAAGGACTTCTTGCGTATCGGGATTTTTAATTACCGTACCCAAAGGAACATCCAAAAAAACATCTTCACCATCTGCCCCAGAGCTTCGTTGCTTTGAACCGTGGCCGCCATGACCTGCCTTAAAATGTCTCTTGAATTTAAAATTGACCAGTGTCCAAAGGTTTTCATTACCCCGCATGATTATATGGCCACCACGACCTCCGTCACCACCATCTGGCCCCCCTTTGGTTATATATTTCTCTCGATGCAGATGCACAGAACCTTTGCCCCCATTACCTGACTCGGCATGAATTTTTACATAATCTACAAAGTTACCTTCCGTCATAAATGGGTGACTTTTATTTTCTTTCCCGAGAGGTCCAGAATCTCTTTATTAAGCTGGTTTTATAGATTTTTATTCCGGCAGCAAAAGTACTGTTATATTGTTTGTTAGAACAGAGGGTAAGTTTTCGACTATGGTTTAATTGGGTCATAAAATTTATACAGCCATATAAAAAACCCAATGCTAAATACAATGAATATCACAAAAGCGGCGCAACCTACGAAAAAACAACTCTTGAATACTTCTCGCGGCCCAACGACTTCTTCTTTCATTCAAGCAATTTATGGTCGAAATAACTGCTACAACTCCTCGATAACCTTCCCCAATCGCATGGTAATCTCGTCAATCTCCCCAATTCCGTTTACGCTGTGGAATTTTCCCTGCGCCTCGTAGAAATCTTTAAGTGGCGCGGTTTTTTGATTATATTCTTCAAAACGGTTGCGGATTTTATCCTCATCTTGATCATCGGTCCGGCCACTCACCTTGCCACGTTCCAAAAGACGTTGAATCAAGATTTCGTCGTTTGCCTCTAAGGCAATCGTCGCATCGATTTTCATGTTTTTAGAGCCTAAGAACTTGTCCAACGCCTCTGCTTGGGCTGCCGTACGCGGAAATCCATCAAAAATAAATCCGCTGGCATCTGGGTTTTTGTCCACTGCATCTTCCAACATTTTTATAGTTACCTCATCAGGTACAAGGTCACCATTGTCGATATACGATTTGGCCAACTTGCCCAAATCAGTGTCGTTCTTCATATTATATCGGAACAAATCGCCCGTAGAAATATGCTTTAAATTATAATTTTCTTTTAAAAATTCAGCTTGAGTGCCTTTACCGGCCCCCGGTTTACCGAATAGTACAAGATTGATCATATGTTTTTGGTTTAGCTGATAGATTTCATTAAGATTACGACCAAGTTCGTTATAATCGAGCCCATAACCTACAATAAACTTGTCGGGTATTTCTATGCCTACATAGTCGATCGTATACTCGCCGTTGTAGATTTCCGATTTATAAAAAAGGCTGGCTATTTTAAATTCTTTGACATTGATGTTGGAGAACATATGGATCAACTCTTGCAGCGTGCGGCCCGTATCGATAATATCTTCCAAAATGATAACACTTCTACCTTCGATATCTTCCGAGACATCCAATAAAGTTTGAACAATACCCGTCGAGGTCAGACCGCCATAAGAGCTCATTTTCACGAACGATACTTCACACGGGTGCGGATAGGCCTTCAAAAAATCCGATACGAACATAAAAGCCCCATTGAGCACTCCCACAAAAATAGGGGTCTCGTCTTTGTAATCGACGGCAATCTTGTCAGCCAAATCTTTCACGGCCGCCAAAATCTCTTCCTCGCTTAAAAAAGGTTTGAAGTATTCGTCATGTAACTTAATCACAGTGATTTTTTTTGGGATGGCTAATATAAGACTTTGATTTTGCTTTTTGTAAAGGATACACCTCGTTTTCATATTTAGCTGTATTTTTGCTAAAAGCCACGATACAAGGCAAAACAAAAGCAAATGGATTACTTTTCTTCGGATTTTACACTGGGCATTTTAGGCGGGGGACAGCTAGGGAAGATGATGCTCTATGAGACCAGAAAATGGGATATTCGTACCAAAGTGATGGATATATCGGAAGAAGCACCATGTAAAATCGCCTGTGATGAATTCGTGCAAGGCAGTTTAATGGATTTCGACTCAGTTTACAAATTCGGTCAAGATGTCGATATACTGACCATTGAAATAGAAAATGTGAGCCTCGATGCACTGGAAAAGTTAGAAGACGAGGGGAAAAAAGTATACCCCCCCACCAAAGCTTTACGTATTATTCAAAATAAAGCGAAACAAAAATTGTTTTACGTCGATAACCAAATTCCTACTGCCGAGTTTCATCGATTTGCCTACAAGAGCGAAATTGAAGATAGTATTCTCAACGGGGACCTCGAATTTCCTTTTATTTGGAAAGCCGCACAATTCGGTTATGATGGGCAGGGTGTGAAGGTTGTTCGTAGAATGGATGATTTGGATGGATTACCTTCCGGGGAATGTATCGCCGAGGACATGATCGACTTCAAAAACGAATTGGCCGTGATTGTTTCAAGAAGTGCTAGTGGCGAAGTAAAAACCTATCCGGTAGTAGAAATGGAATTCCACCCCGAGGCGAATCAAGTCGAATATGTTATTTGTCCGGCTAGAATCTCTCAAGAAGTAGCTCAAAAAGCTCAAGAAATTGCCTTGAAAGTTTCTAATAAAATTCAACAAGTCGGACTATTGGCCGTGGAAATGTTCCAAACCCAAGATGATGAAATATTGGTCAACGAAGTGGCGCCTAGACCTCATAATAGTGGGCATTACAGTATCGAAGCGAGCTATACGAATCAATTTGAACAGCATATTCGTGCAATTTTAGATTTGCCATTGGGCAATACCGCAAGTAAGGTGGCCGGTATTATGGTCAATTTGGTAGGGGCCGAAGGTCATACCGGAGCAGTTGTCTATGAGAACATTGATGATATTCTGCAACTAGATGGCGTTACACCGCACATTTACGGAAAAAAACAAACACGGCCTTTTCGAAAAATGGGGCATGTGACCATTGTGAACGAAGATATTACAGAAGCGAGAAGAGTCGCGCAAGAAGTCAAAGAACGAATACAAGTAATCAGCAAGTAATATGAGTAAAGTAGCCGTAGTAATGGGAAGCACCAGCGACCTACCCGTCATGCAAGATGCCATTGATATCTTAAAAGGATTCGATATCGAAGTCGATGTCGACATCGTTTCAGCGCACCGCACCCCCGAAAAACTATTTGATTTCAGTAAAAATGCACACACCAATGGTTATTCTGTAATAATAGCCGGCGCGGGAGGTGCAGCGCATTTGCCCGGAATGGTGGCTTCTATGTCTCCACTGCCTGTTATTGGCGTACCAGTGAAAAGCAGTAATTCTATCGATGGGTGGGATTCCGTACTATCAATTCTTCAAATGCCGGGCGGAGTACCGGTGGCAACAGTGGCACTGAACGGAGCCAAAAATGCTGGAATTCTCGCTGCACAGATTATCGGTTCTTCGGATAAGTGTGTTCTGGATAAAATAGTTCTTTACAAGGAAGGTTTGAAGCAGAAGGTTATCAATGGAGCAAAACAAGTACGAAGTAAGAAGTAAAAAGTTGGCAGTTGGCAGTTGGCAGTTGGCAGTTGGCAGTTGGCGAAAAAATAAGATCATAAAATGTCTGTCCGTTCGAGGGCAGTTGAAAACTAATATCTAAAAGTTACAATTCACAAATGAACCCATTATTATCGCCTTTCGATGAAGCCCCATTTTCACAAATCAAGAACGAACATTTCAAACCTGCTTTTTTACAGGCTATGGAAGATGCGCGTGCCGAAATCGATGCAATAACGAACAATTCAGAACAACCTACATTCGAAAATACGATTGAAGCACTTGAATTTTCAGGGCATCGATTGGATAGAATTTCAAGCGTTTTCTTCAACCTCAACTCTGCCGAAACCAATGAGGAAATTCAGAAAATCGCTCAAGAGGTTTCACCATTGCTTACCGAATTCGGAAATGACATTACTTTGAACGAGGGTCTTTTTAAAAGGGTAAAAGTTGTTTATGAACAGAGGGGCGGTCTGAAACTTTCAGTAGAACAAACCACACTTTTAGATAAAAAATATAAGAGTTTTAGCCGTAATGGGGCCAATCTTTCCGAAGACAAAAAAAAGCGCCTACGCGAAATCGATGCTGAACTTTCCAAACTGAAATTAAAATTCGGAGAAAACATACTGGCGGAGACCAACAAATACGAAATGCACCTGACCGATGAAAACCATCTGAACGGACTTCCAGAAGGGGCGAAAGAAGCGGCCGCACAATTGGCTAAGTCAAAAGAAAAAGAAGGTTGGCTGATTACTTTAGACTACCCTAGTTACGTACCTTTTATGAAATATGCCCAAAATCGAGGGCTACGAAGAGAACTTTCATTGGCGTTCGGAAGCAAAGCTTTCAAGGATGATGAATTGGACAATCAAAAGAATGTACTCAAAATAGCCAAATTGAGAAACGAGCGCGCAAATCTTCTCGGCTATGAAACCCATGCCCATTTCGTATTGGAAGAGCGAATGGCCGAAACTCCCGAGAAAGTAAGGTCATTTTTAAACGAATTACTAGACAAGGCAAAACCCGCTGCAGAAAGGGAATTCAAACAATTGGAAGATTTTGCGAAGGAATTGGATGGAATCGATCGCCTAGAAAAATGGGACGGCAGTTACTACTCAGAAAAACTAAAGCAGAAGTTGTTCAACTTAGATGATGAACAACTAAAACCTTATTTCAAACTTGAGAATGTCATTGATGGCGTATTTAAAGTGGCCGAAAAACTATTCGGATTACAATTTGAAGAAGTCTTTGATGTTGAAAAATATCATGAGGAGGTAAAAACTTTCCGTGTCTACGATTCGGATAAAGGCTTTATTTCACTTTTCTATGCAGACTTTCATCCTAGGAGCGGAAAACGGGGCGGTGCATGGATGACTTCCTTTAAGTCACAATGGAAAAAAGATGGTGAAAATATACGTCCGCATGTTTCGAATGTTTGCAACTTTACCCCATCCACAGAGACAAAACCCTCCTTATTGACCTTTAACGAAGTTACCACCCTATTTCATGAATTCGGCCATGGGTTACACGGTATGCTTGCAAACACTACTTACCCAAGTCTTTCTGGCACCTCAGTCTACTGGGATTTTGTAGAATTGCCCAGTCAGATCATGGAAAACTGGTGTTATGAGAAAGAAGCTCTTGAACTTTTTGCCACACATTATGAGACCAAAGAGTTAATTCCCATGGAATTGGTACAAAAAATAAAGGAATCCGCTACTTTTCAAGAAGGTATGGCAACCTTGCGGCAATTGAGTTTTGGGCTATTGGATATTGCGTGGCACGGAACCGAGCTAACGGGCGTCAACGAAGTCAAAGCCCATGAAAATCGAGTTTTTTCGGGTACCAACTTATTCCCCGAGACGCCAGAAACTTGCATGAGTACTGCTTTTGCGCATATTTTTCAAGGGGGTTATTCTTCAGGTTATTACAGCTATAAATGGGCCGAAGTGCTCGATGCCGATGCCTTCGCTTACTTTAAGAAAGAAGGTATTTTCAATAAAGAAGTAGCGTCCAAGTTCAGGGATACTATACTTTCAAAGGGTGGAACCGAAAACCCCATGGTTCTATACAAAAGTTTTAGGGGATCTGAACCCAATGTAGAGGCATTGCTGAAACGGGCAGGTCTCTTGGCCAAGAGCGCCTAAATATATTTTCATCGCCGGTCTTCTCATATGAACATCTTGTATTTGAAAGTATACCACATTAATCAACTACTTTACAACAATAAGTTTTTAGTAAGGAAAACACTACCTATTTTAGGGTTTTGAACCCAAATTTTCCTACTGCGTTATGAAGAAGTTAGTTTACCTCATTGCGGCAATGCTTGTTGTCGCCTGTAGTTCTGATACCGACGAAATCAAGACTGAAATTGAACAAGAATCAGGAAATAATCGACCCGAGATCAACGATCAAGCATTCCAAATCGATGAGCATTCAGCAGGTGGTACATTGATCGGAACTGTATCTGCCACTGACAAAGATGGCGACGAACTCACTTTTACAATAGACAATGAAAGTGGACTTGAAATCGATGAACAAACCGGTGAACTCAGCTTAGGTAATACTGTTACTCTTGACTTCGAATCGGCTGAAACCTTGGCTTTTACAACGTCAGTTTTTGATGGTAAATCGATTATCGATAAAGATTTTATCTTAAATATCGCCAATGTTGATGAATTCGAATTATTATCTGAATCTCAACAAGAAACCATCACCTATTTCAAATACTTGACTCTTTGGCAAGGACCACATAACACGCCAATCAATCAAATCACAAAATGGGGCAAACCCATGAAGATTTTTCTTGACGGTACCATTTCACCCGAATTCAGAACAAATGTGGAAAATGTGTTGGAAGAGATAAACAATTTAACCGCTGGTGGTAGTTTCAATATATCACTAGTTGAATCACTTGATGAATCAAATACGCACCTGTTTTTTGGGGAATCGAGCGAATTGGGAAATTTATGGCCAGATATGTACGAGGTAGTGCATGGGCAAACTTTTAGCGGGTATGCCTCTACCAGCGGTACTGCAGCGGAAATCCAATCTGCAAGAATATGGATTTCCAATCCCCTTGAGGTTCTTTTCAAACATGAACTGGGTCATAGCATCGGTTTAGGCCATTCAGACCTTTGTGATACTGACAAAAGTTTTATGTGTTCAACAATTGCAGCCGAGCATACGGTTCTGCCTGTTGAACAGGCAATTTTAAAATATTTCTACAGCGATGAAATACCAGGAGGACTTGAAGCGAACGAAATCAATACAACGCTCGCTAATCTTATCTTGTTAAACGATTAGTATTTAAGTCGCAAAACTTAAAAGAGATTCAATGAATTGAATCTCCTTTTCTAATTAAATCAATACAAATTGCTAGGGTTCAAAAAATCCATATAAATACCTAATTGTTGGGTAAATACGGTCGCCACTCCAAAGGCAAGATTCTCTTCGGACTGGAATAAAACTTTATCGTTTTGACCCATAAAAGTAACTTTTAAAACATCAGGGCCACGTTCTAATATAATATGGTCGGGTTTGCCTTTAACACTGGTTCCGTGCATGAAAACGATTCCTTCTCTGAACTTTCCATTTTCAAAAATTCCACGACCGGTTTCGACACCTTTTTTATCATAGCGAACGACCTCCCCGTTTATATAACCATTCTCGACCGAATATGACAATCTTTTCGTATCACTATCCTTGTAATAGGCAATAGTCTCGGTCTCCTTGCCATCAACGAATTTGGTAATTCGCTTTCCATTTGGATCTTGGCTCACTCTTTTAATCAACTTTCCATTTTCGTAAGTTTCTTCATTAGGTAATTTTCCTGAGAACGCCTTACGCAATAAAATGCCATCCATTGGTTTTCCATCTTCATAAATCAATTTCGCGATTTCTTTACCGTTTCCATCAAAATATGTGGTCTTCCCATTAAGCTTGTCGTTTTTGTACTGCTCTGTACGTTCAAGACCTCCTTGGTAGTTGAAATACTCGAAAGTGCCGAAAGCCATATCATTTTCATATTGACCTTGTTCCAAAACTGATTTGTTACTGTAGTCGTATTTCTTGTACGCACCATTTCGCTTTCCTTCCTTAAGTGTGTACATCTGCCTTGAATTCGTATTGTAGATAGTTCCTTCCCAAGCCTCCTGATCTTTTAAACTGTACTCGGCAATAACATTTCCGTCAGGCGTATAGAATTTGGCACAACAATCGATATCAAACTCTTCTACCAGTACGGTAGCCATAACCGCGCCGCGAGTGTTGGGAGCGTAGGTATAGACCTTCGACTTCAACAACTTTCCTTCTTTACGCACCTCCATCAGCTTCACCGGGTCGGCATCTCCAAAGAACTTATATAAGACGCCATCTTTCTTTTTATAATCATAAGAGCCTAAAACAATACCTTCTTTATCGAAAAAAGTTCCAAAGGTCTCATAATAGCCTTTGTAGTCGATTTCACTTTGTTTCTGTCCGTTGCTGTAGAAAGCTATTTCTTTTGTGCGATTAAATCCACCCTCTTCAAAGATTTCAATATGCTTATGAATAAGACTTTTTGAGTCGTCCACTCTTCTTTTTCTAAAACTGGTACGTTTAGACAAGAATCCACCTTTATACTCTTCAATGGAGGAAATATCTCCTTGGTAGTCTGCTATAAAGCGTTGACCTTCATACGGTTTTGCATAATTATCAGTAGTATCGAAGTTCAAAACACCTAACAACTTACCCTGCTTATCATAAAAAGTTTCGGTTTCAGGGGTCTTCTCACTCAGTTTGATTTGCGTGGTGGGATAATAGGTGATCTCTGACACCATCTTGCCATCTTCGTAGGTAGTTTGTCTATCGCCTATGATTTCGGTGCCGTTCAAAGGAAGATAATTTTCATATGTTATCTGAGCGATTTCCTTTCCGGTCTCATCAAAACTAATCTGTACTATTTTTTTTCCAGCTTCATACTCAGCTTTACTCTTTGGTGTTTGATTTTTATACCGAAACTCTTCATATTCAAGTCGGCCTTCTCTATATGTTCTGATACTTTGTATAAGCTCATTATTTTGGTTATTGTATCCATAATAGAAGTAATAATGAGATCCGTTAAATGGCTTTAAACGCCCTTTATTAAGTTGATAATTAAGTATACTCAATTCTTGACCGTCAGCGGAATAAAATGTTTTGCTCAGCACAGTCTTATCAAACTTTTCACGCACTTGTCCGTTTTCATAATAGTAATCGCTACTAAAGACTTGTCCTTCATCATTATAGTAACGTATTTCTCTGACTCGCATTGGATTTCGATAGTAATCGACCTCGGTGCCCTGAGCATAGCTATCTTTAGTAATTCTGCGTTGACCAATATAAGTACCCTCCTTACCGTAATACTTTATAAAGTAAGTGCCCTTTTTATAATCTGCGGATCGATAAGTTTCATAACGCAAACCTTTGATATCATCAGCATGCATAACTTCAACAATAGTATCGCCAACTGATTTGGTGTACAGAAATATGCCCCCACCACAATTGATATTACGTTCACCACTTACATAGTTACTGTTCTTAAATTCAGCTATCAATTTTTTATTGTTCAATATCGAAACGAAATCACCGTTTAATTTACCGTCTGTATAGTTTCCTTGTTGATAAATACTTCCGTCTTTATTGTACCAGGTAGTTTGGCCTTGCCAAATATCTTTTTCATCGCTTTTAGACAAACCTTCCATTTGAAGTTGACCAGAAATAAAATAGTCTTTCACTATAAAAAGTTCTCCTTGTTTCTTAATAGGAGGTCTAAAAAAGGAGGCACTATCTTTTACAGTTGGTTTCCAACCTTCACCAAAATACAAGGTATCTTGTTGCGCAGATAGTCCAACACTCAAAAGCGCCAGAAGAAAAAGGGTGATATTTTTCTTGAAATCACACTTTATGTTATAATATATCATATTCAAAACTTTGGCTAAATGGGTATACTTCTTTCTAGAACGAAATTAGTACCGAGGAATTATAATTACATCCCTGAATCCGGGGAAATTGTAGTTACTACTAGATAAATACTACAGATACTTTTGGGTTTTGAGAAACTTGACCATTTTCGGATGTATTTCATGGTGGATCATCTTACGAATGGGTTTGGTTTTTGCTCCTTTTTCGACCAAAAACGAAACCATTTCAGCATCATTGTTCATAATGGCAGCGGTTATAGGTGTTTTATCAAAATTCAGGAAATGCCCTGATTTTATTTCAGTATTTGCACTAGCTTTTAACAAGAAACCTACTATCTCAATGTTCCCTGTTTCAACGGCAACCTCTAAAATACTTTTGCCGTTACCCGCCACACGATTTACCTCAGCCCCATCATCAAGAAGGTATTGCATCATTGCAATATTCTCGTTTTGGCATGCAGCCATAAGTGGCAATACATCCATCATATCTTCTGTGTTGGAAAAATTAACATCAGCCCCATAGTGTAGTAGACAATCAATAAGATTCTTATTATTTGCTTTCACGGCTATTGTTAGTGGGGACCCTCCGAGCACATTAAAATTTGGAGAAAGACGTTTTTGCAGTAGCTCTTCTATGCTTTCAATATCGCCCGCATAACAGGCATGTTTCATCTCTTTTTGCATTTGCTCAAGAACATCGGGTTCAAATAGGTTATTTTTCGCTACAACGTGAGTTGAAGGCTCAAACCCTTTGTTTGAAAGATTCTTCTTAGATACCGACCAAAAAGACTGAGCATCTTTTTGATTTTGGTCAGATTGCAAGTACTCCAAACTTTGTTCAAAAAATTTATTGATTGATGCATTAAGATATTTTGAAAACTCGAAGGATATTTCCTTTTTCTTTAAGGCCAAGGAAGCCATCGCATAGGCTATAATCGGTTCAGGCAAGTAGCCCTGACTTTTCATTTGCCAACCAAAACCATTCCCTTGTCCTGATTCAAATTGAAATTTGGCATTGCCGATGAAAATTCCGAATCCGAAAGCAATTGCTGTTAGATCGGTAAGATATTCATCATTCTCTATAATGCGATTTTCCCCTAATAACTTTTCATGCGCAAGCTCATGGCTGATAGTGGCAATTAAACTATCAGGATGTTTCAACTGCCCACGTTCAATTCGAATAACAGATTTTCCACCTTTCTTTTGATAGGTGCCCGCTGCACCGGAAGATTTTCCAAAAATATCGGCTGATGAACTTAAAAGTGTTCCGTCTTCTAAATAATGTGCTTCTTCGGAATAAAACTCCAGTTCAACCTTCCCTTCGGGTATGTACATCAATTCTTGGCAACGTGCAAGAATGAATTCGGCATCCTTTTCAGAACCATCAAAATCTCGTTCAAAAAAAACCTTTGAAGGTTCTACCGTTTTTATAGCGAGCAGCCTTTCTTCCCCTAAGCTTTCCTTTAAAAAAGTTAGGGATTCTTCTAGCCAAATTTGGTCTTCAGGTGTAATCGGTAATTTGGGTTTCTTCTTCCAGAACATATGGCAACCAAATTTTTAAACTTTAATTCTAAAGATTATGTTTGAGCCCTTCTTGAGATTTAATAATCTCTTCAAGTTCTCCAATATTATTCGCGATGGACTTTTTATGTATGAGATTCATCAAGTTCTTACTTTGATAAATCAAAAACCAGTCTTTAACCTTTCGAACCTTATGGATTTTTGACCATTTCATCTCTGATTTAAAAGAGGTACCGGTCATGATTATTTTATCATCTATAAACTCATAAACGATTTCCTCTTGCAACATTTTGTTAGATGAAAAACTTCTTTTTGTTTTAAACTTTATAACAATCAACGGAAATAATATTATGATAAATCCGTAAAGAAGAAACATCCAAACCTGAGATGAACTTAAGGGTTTAGCAGCGAGGCCTCCCAAAATACCTAAGATCATAATCAATGCACCAAAGGCAGTCATACCCCAAACCGCAGGCTTTTTGTAAAATAGGCTAATCATTAATTTAGAATAACCGTTAAAGTCAAGTTTCGTAACTATTTTCATCTGTTGATTTCAGCTATCTTTTAATTAATTCTGCTCCATGAGCAAGTTTCTTAAGACCCAAAAGTTCTTTATCATTGTTCCTCGTAAAAAATTAAATATTCTATATGTTGAACTAATCACAAGTTATTCTATCTGTAGCCAGGCCACTCCCCTTTTTCAGGGGTTTTAATAAAACGAAAAAAAAGAAGTAAAAAGTATACATGGCTATTTTTGAGAATAGGCAATGTGAAAACCTGTCAGATCAAATATCTATATTCGAAGATAGCGGCGTTTCAGTTTTAGATTTTGTCATAATTTCACTCTTCTTTTTCCGCTCGATTTTTAATGACCGTATAAATCAAGAGTAAAGTACCTATAATTACAACAGAACGAATTAGATCTCCAATGAAATGTCCAAATAAAGCAACCATTTGCGCTTTAGCAGTTACCGGCAAATAAATAAAAACCGATAAAAATCCAATCAGCAGTACTACCGCTATCTTAAGTCTTTTATAATTTTTATGTTTCGGTTTACTTTTCATAACCAATGTTGAAATTAAGTCAACATCCATTAATTTGTTTTACAATTATTCAGTGCTTTACATTAGGTTCTTTCTCCAACGATCAGTTTTCTGCAGACTTAATAAGGTATTTGAATCTATGAACTGCACTTTTGAAATCACTCCAGTAATTTATCCTATTGCACCAATGCCTTTATCTTCCATGTGGCAATGGCATCCTTTAATTCCTGATAGTATTTATTGAAATTCGAGGCTTTTTTTGCTCCATATTTTTCTAAGTACACATCTTTTTCGTTTAGGTTGTACTCCAGGAAATGTATGATACACCTAATTTGCTTTTCGTTCAAAAGAGAAAATCGATTTCGTGAATACTCCGATTCCAAATTATAGGTCAAAGCAAATTGAACCTCAGGTGGACAGAGTTTAAAACCCTTATCTTCATGTAGTTGATCTTCTTCATCCATAAATACATCTAGAACAAATAAAGTCCTAAATGAAAACGCATGCCCTTAGCATCATGAAAAGAAATAGCGCTACTGCATTCGTATAAATTTCGAACCGTTATTTTACGCCAATCGTCGCGCTCATCTTTTGCCTTCAGCTTTTCGTATGCCTCGCCCTGAAGGTAATCATCAAGTGCCAAACCTTCCCAAAGGCCTACGCCGTCTTCTAAAGCAACGTACTCAAAAGCAGGATAAATTTCACCGAAAAGTTGGGCTTTGGTTAATGGCATGGTTATTAATTTTGACGTTTAGTTTTTGCGATTATTTTAGAAATAAATCTCTTGTTAAAACTAAAGGGATAATGTTTTTAAAAACACCCTGTTTTCAAGGAAATGTTACACGAAGCAAACGAAATTCGTTAAAGTGAGCAAGAGTATAGTAACACCTGTGTTAAAGCTTAATAGGAATCAATAGTAAAAATACTGCTAGAAAAATTGGAATAAAGGCCAAAACCAGCCAAGCTCTTTTAATTCCTTTTCTTTTCATTTTTCGATACAGAACTAGCGACAACAGTATGGGTAATACTATTGTGAAAATAGGAACGAGAACAAAAAACAGATTATACAAAAACTCTTTCATCGATTTGATTATCAGGTTTACAATTAGCCCAATATTTCCTTGATTTTCTCAGCAACTTCTTTTTCCATTACCAGCTGTTTGTCTTTCTTCATGAAAATATAAACCCCCATAGGAAAGAAAAACAGTAAGAAAACGAACCGCATATCATAATTGGTCTGCGTTGTAATTTCTCCTTTTTTGGGCTTTATCTTAAGCTGTACATTTCCGGTTACGGTAAAAGATTTGGTTCTAACTTGAAAAGCACCGATACCTGATTGGATTTTATAATTAGGAAAAGCTGTTTTTAAACCTTCAACCAACTCCTCTTTTTTAAAAGGTTCTACATTTAATTTTATCATTTTATCCATTCTTATTTTGAACAGTGTAAAATTAATGAGGGGAGCACTGGTAAAACTCACTGTTTTCAGGGAAAGTTCACCAAACAAAATACTATTTAGAAAATTTATTTTGTCACCGCTTACTCTTTTCCTCCGGTAACAAATCGTTCTTAAACGGATTTTTCACAAAAGGAAAAGCAAACTGTTTCATGAATCCTTTAGGAAATGAAGCATCAACCAAACCTGTGCCTTTCGGCCATTCGTTACCTGGCAAATAATAGGTGCCGAATAATTTATCGATAAAAGGAAAAACCACCGCAAAGTTATTTCCGTAATGTTCCGGTTCTTGACAATGGTGCCAATGATGATATTGGGGAGTGGTAATGATGTATTTCAGAAATCCAAAATTGATTCTGGTATTGGCATGAATAAATACGGCATGTATGGCAATAAATACGATATAGACGTTAAATGTGAGTGTTGAAAATCCGAGTACATACAAAGGCATATAAGACATGCTACGGGTAAAAAAGATATCTATAAAATGGGTGCGCGAACCTGCCAGCCAGTCCATATTTTCAGTGGAGTGATGTATCGAATGAAAACGCCATAAAAAGTAATGCGAGTGAAAAATACGGTGTGCCGCATATTGAAATAAATCGGTGACAACCAAGGCAATTAGAAGTTCGACTAAAAATGGCAAATCATTTACCCATAGGTGTACATCTTCTAAGTTCATCCATCCAAAGAAAGCAACTGCGGGTTTCTTGGTCAATACCCCAAAGAGTTGAATGGCCAAATGACTAATACCAAAATATACAAGGTCGGTTCGCCATTCTGGATGAAATTTCGACTGTAATTTGTTCTTTGGGAAAACCAGCTCTATCGGCACAAAAATCAATACCATGACCAATAAATCGAGTATGAGCCAATCTAAGCCCAAACTCCAGTTCATTTTTTCAACAGCTCTACCCTCAACCGTCATACCGCCCAAAAGAACCGCTAAGGCCCCAAGCACTACACCGACAACAGCGTACTTTTTATTTTTAGACAATAGAAGACTTAACAAGGCAAATAGAAACGTTGCGATAATACCGCCCAACATTAAATTTTCTGCCATAGCAGCGGTATACAACTCTCTAAACTCTGGTGTGGTCAACTGCTCAGGAAACTTAAAACACAAGATACTGGCAAGTGACAAGGTTCCAAGAAAAATGGAAATCGCGCCACTAATTCTACCTTCGCCAACGCGCATTCGCTTATTTTGTGCTTCCATTAATTCGTTTTTATGATTGGTTTTTGATTATCAACGTTTTATCCAGTTAGTTAATTGTGTTTTGTCTTGAACAAATACACAATCGTAATGTTACGCAAATGGCAGTGCTTTTATCAGAGCTAGGGCTTGCACGAAGGGAATTTCATCTGGTTTTCGGGGAAAACACCATCAAATAGACCAAGGCCCTAAAAGGATAAACCTTCGATATCTTCCTGTTCGCTATCATTCACTCAAATAGGTTCTGTCATCAAAGTGCAGACTGCATAGAGGTTCGCCCTGCCTATCAAGATGTGTAAAATCGACAACAGTTTTAATATGGAATTTTTCAGATAATGCCTTTGCGATTTTAAATGGTATTCGGTGATGGTTTCTTCGTCTGTCTCAGTCAAATCTATCTCAACGAGATATACTTTTACATCACTCATGACAGTATGAAAATCCTTGGTGTTTGCTCTCGAAAAATACGTAGTATCCTAATCGGGACACATCCCTAAAAAGAACCTCTTTTATTCGGGAAAGTAGTTTTAAAAAAAATGTAAAACTCGTTAATGGTGTTAGCTACTCTCCATGGTCACAAAAACATTGCTAAAGTCGCCTTTCGCCAAATCGCTTTTATGGATAACAAAAAACAAATCGCCCGCATCGCCCCATTGCATATCGCCAGCAGAGCTTACCAATAAAAGGATCATCCAGTCTTGGGGGTTTCCTTTTAACGCCAAAGAAGCTTGTAATTCTGGATGCTCATGTTGGGTGAATCCATGGGCATTGACGGCATACGCGTAGGTATTCTTTTTACTGAATGACCCTTCGAAAACGTCGTAGACTTCCTCTAAAAAATCTTCATCATCCTTAAGCGATTCCGCTGCGCCCAAAAACAAATGGGTGTTCACATAGCTTGCATAGAACGAAGGGGCGCTATTTATTTTCTTCGCAGTAACCTTAAAAGGTCTATAACACCCATCTATCATTTCATAATAATCCGTTTCCGAGAATTGAAACCGTTGTCCTGAAACCAGCTTGTAAATATCTTCGCTGTATATCACCTTACAAGGATTAGTATTTCCGCCCTAAACATTATGAAGGGTTTCTAAAAAGAAATACAGCATTCCCTTTCTGGGAAGATACTCTTGTAAATGGGCAATTTCCGTACAATTAATTTGCCCTATAAATTCGTATTTAAAAGTTCGTTTATCGTAGTCGCCATAAAATTCCGGATACTCCATTTCCTCAGGTAGATCCGGCATTCCGCCAAAACGATGATTACCGACTTCTTTATAATCATCCTCTCCTAAATGGGCGAAACCTATTGCCTTTTTAACCGTACTACACAAGGCATCACTTTTATCCGAAAGCTTATTTTCCTTGATTACAGCATCAATTTCTGGCCGTAAATCCGCATCGTTCTCCGCATAGAAAATGGTATTGTTCCAAACAACTAGTCCCTCGCCGTCTGCACCTTTATAATCAAAATCAAGAAGGCGCAGTTTATCTTCCATTGAGAGCTCAATCGCTTTGATGGTATTGAAATTATCAGGCAGCGACTCCCACGGATTGTCCTTTAAATCGATTTTATTCAGTTTTGGCTGCTCTGCCAAAGCAGCCGGGAGCATTTGCAATCGATTATGGTCTAAGCTGATATTCTCTAAGGATGGAAGATTGATTTCTGCAGGAATCTCTCTGAGTTGATTTCTACTCAACCATAGGTATTTTAATTTTTGAAGCTTAAAAACACCCTCGGGAATCACTTCTAATAAACAACCCCCTAACGACAATTGCTCCAAATTAGCTAAGTTTGAGATACTTTCAGGAAGTTTTTTTATCGCCGCACCATTAATATGAAGACTCTTTAACCGCTTCAGTTGAACTATTTCTTCTTGAACTTCATTCAACGGAAGTTTTTCATCGTCCCCATAATGGGTCTTTTGCTGAATCGTAAAATTTTCGAGATTCTCAAAAGTAAATATCGCTTCAGGTAGCTTGTTGAACTTCGGATTTTGCAAATACAAAAACCGGATATCGTCAGGCTTTGCCGTTGCCGTTTCTGCCATTGATGTAAATTGATAATCTTTCCATTGCAAAGAACCGACTTCAAACTTTTTAGCGATTTGAATGGGAAAGCTTTTGTCATGATAACTTTTGGTCATTTCACCTGAAAGTAACACCCAACCTTCTTTAAAAGTAACGACTCCGTCAAATGCCAAACGGTAATCAAAACCTTCACTGCGGGCATGTAGAAAAAGTGGGGCGTTTGTTTTTTCTTCCTCAAACCGAATGCTTCCTGTTGGTATTCCGTTTTGATGAATGCCCTTGGCAGGAATCGTCAAAGAGACGCTACCATCGGGTTTATAATCGTCGAGCAGTTTATTTTTTACAGCACTTTTGACCTCCTTCGTTTTTGCCTTTAGCGTAACGAACAACTCTTTAGAACTACTTCCTATTTGCCAAAGGGTCTCCTCTGAAAGGAATTCAAAATCAAAATCGCCGACTTTAAAATAGTCTTTACCATCAGTGGGAATTTCTATCGGATATTCTTTAGTCCGTTTCGCCTCTTCAGCCTCTTGAATTCGCTTTTGCTGTTGCTTTTGGTATTGAATTTCGGCTTCCTCTGCTTCAACTAAATGTAAGCGAAAAGCGGTATCTCGATTCTCTTTATCTCCTTTAATCACTAGCGACCCATAAGCTTGATCAACCCAATCGGCCAAATCCCAAGGGACATCGCTTTCGTACATGACCTCAAATTGAAGGGCATAGGTTTCGTCTAAGAAAATGGTGGCAAAAAAATAGCGGATTTTAAAATGATCCTTTTGAAATTCGGCATCGGTCTTTGCGTGCATTTTCCAGACCTTAAAATTATTCAGCTTACTTTCTTTACGCTGTATTTTCTCGGATTTAAAATGGAAGAGGCAATAATCCTCCCACTTTTCTTCTTCTGTTTCTCCCTTGTAGATAGCAGAGTTGAATTCCTCTACTTTTTCAAGATGGACTTTTAAACGATTTTTCTGATGATTATACGAAACTATTTCACTTTCTGCCTGAAAGACAATAGCTTCCTCTACTATGACATCAAAAAAATCAGGAATTTCAAGACTAAAAAGTGGGTGTTCTATTTTTTTCATATTTAGCAATCTTAATAATGACCAGGGTGGCTGAAATAATCAATATTGGCCGAACCAATAAGGTGAATTTTGGTCTTCGGGTTATTAGGGTATAGATGCACAAACCCAACTTCATGGTCTATATCGAGGCACAAGTTAATACTAACAGAATGGATCGAACACCCCTTTTTCAGGGGTTATATCCAAACGGAAAAATAGAGTGAAAAAGTACTTTTTAATTTATTTTTTTGAAAAGGCATCGTAACCACCCGCCAAATCAATAACATTCTTATATCCCAAAGAATCTAAAAGATGAGCCGCTTTTGCGCTTCGACCACCCTTTTTACAATAAACGTAGACGGTTTCAGTCTTATCGATCGATTCAATCTTTTTTGCAAAATCTTCATCAAACCAATTGATATTCATGGCATTTTCGATATGACCGGCACTATATTCTTCTGGGGTTCGAACATCGACCAATATCACGCTATTCAATTCATTTTGTGACACTTCCGTGATAGGTTTTGTTTTACTTTGAGCACAGCTTGAGATAAATAAGAGAAACAGAATCGAATAAACAAATAATTTCATAATAAGAAGGTTTAATCAAAGATAAAAATTATGGCGGCAAGAAAATATATACAACACGACAGAAATATGAAGGTAATTAAGTCAAATTCGACTATTTTTGAGGGCGACCGAAAAAGAATGACTTTAAATCAGCTACATCCTGACTCGTGGGTAGATTCATATGCGGACTATCTTTTTAACTATGCCGTTGGAAGGGTAAGTGATTCGGAAATAGCCAGGGACCTCGTTCAAGAAACCTTTTTCGCGGGCCTGAAATCAGCCAAAAACTACAAAGGAGATGCAGCTGAGCGTACTTGGTTGATCGCTATTCTCAAGCGTAAGGTTATTGATCATTATCGAAAGATAAATTCTAAAAAGGGGAAAGCCGAAGTACGCATGAACTACAGTTCGTCAAGTGATTCTGAAGGAGATTGGCTTGAAGAACAGGTTGCAGACCCCTTTAGTTCTTTTGAGAACGATGCCATTAAAAACGAAGAATTGGGTCTTGCCATTCACGATTGCATTTCGAAATTACCAAAAAAACAATCCATGGTTTTTAAAATGAAAACCATTCAAGGCATGAGTACAGAAGATATTTGTAATGAACTTGATATTAACCCGTCTAATCTTTGGGTAATGATCCACAGGGCGCGAACAGCTCTTATGGGATGCCTCAATCAAAATTGGTTTGAACTATGATATCTTGTGAAAAAGCCGCTATAATCTGCAATAAATCGCAATACGACGAGGCTTCTTTTATGGACAAACTGAAACTTCGTTTCCATTTGCTCATCTGTAAAACGTGCTCAAAATTCACAAAGCAGAATACCGAACTTACTTCAATTTGTGAGAAAGCCAACCTTCACGGTCTTTCTGAGAATGAAAAATTAAAAATGAAGCAAGAATTAAAAAAAGGTAGCTAATACACCTCTCAAAATATGCCAGTTGTAGCTAGCCAAACCACGGGCAATAATTCTACCCAAAAAGTCGCATAGTACTTCGACCGTTTCTTATCCGACAAAAGCAATGCCAATATAAGGGTAGCGCAAACGAAAGTTTTAAAGCCTACCTCAATAGGGCCTATTTTATCCTTGAAAAAAGTTGCAAAAAAAATGACCAAGGTCAAGACTACGCCGATCAACTTTGTCTTATTGATTCCAAAACGTTGAGGAACCGTTCTTAATTCGATTGCATCGTAACGAAGGTCTCTTATTTCAAAGGGAAGTATCAGCACCAATACCATTAAAAATCGCTGCAAAGCTTCCATTTTTACATCCCAACTTATGTCATTGGCTATTTGAACCACGGGAAGTATAACAGTTGCCCCCGCCCAAACGAGAGCTACCGGAAAAATTTTCAAGCCACTCAAACTTCTCATGTTCTTTGCATTTGGCAATACCGGCAGGGCGTAAAGACCAGTCAAGAGGGCAAGTACTACAAGTGCGATCCAGGTATCCCAAATGAAATAATAGGCATTATAGCAAGCAAAGACCAGTGCACCAAAACTAAATAATTGAATATTCTTGTGGTACCTGTTCGCCACCAAAATATACTTCTCGGCCTCTAACCCGTATTTGATGAAATTATAGCTGGCTATGGTTCCAAAAAAAAGAAAAAATGCAAGATGGGCATCCACCCTGATACTCAACATACATCCCGTAAACCAGACCAAACAAAAGACCGATAAGGCCACGTGAATACTGGCGTCAAGGTAAAAATCAAAAATACGTTTGAGAAGGTTCACCCTATAAAAGTAACCAAACTGTTAATAAGCATGCTTTTTGGTTAAAAACTTTACTTTTTTGGGACTGGCAAAGTGCGAACATAGTACTTATTTATAACTATTTTTGTAGACTTTATCTTGATTAAGACTATGAAAACAGACGTATTTGCCCTTAGACATATTGGTATCGACAAAAACGACCATCGTAAAATGTTTGAAAAAATCGGAGTCGATAATTTAGATCAATTGGTATCCGAAACGATTCCTGAAGACATCCGACTAAAGGAAAAATTGAACCTTACCCCGGCACTGAGTGAAAACAAGTTCTTAAAACATCTTCAGGAGCTATCCAAAAAAAATAAGGTCTTTAAAAGTTACATCGGTCTCGGGTATCATGAGAGCCTCACACCGTCGGTCATCAAAAGGAATATTTTAGAAAACCCCGGTTGGTATACTGCATACACCCCTTATCAAGCTGAAATCGCGCAAGGTCGTTTAGAAGCGCTATTGAACTTTCAGACCATGGTTTGCGATTTGACGGGAATGGAGTTGGCAAATGCCTCTCTACTGGATGAAAGCACTGCGGCGGCGGAAGCGATGACACTTCTTTACGATGTTCGTTCAAGGGAACAGAAAAAGAATAATGTAGTCAAGTTCTTTGTTTCAGAGGATTTATTACCACAGACTATTTCGCTCCTCGAAACCCGCTCTCGACCTCTTGCTATCGAACTTGTTGTTGGCGACCATCAAAATTTCGACTTCTCGCAAGATTTCTATGGTGCGATATTACAATATCCTGGTAAACACGGGCAAGTATATGATTATTCCGATTTCGTTGCACGGGCAAAAGAAAATGATATAAAAGTCGCTGTAGCAGCAGACATTTTAAGCTTGGTCTTGTTGAAGGCCCCGGGCGAATTCGGTGTCGATGTGGTTGTTGGCACCACACAAAGGTTTGGGATTCCTTTGGGGTACGGTGGACCACACGCAGCTTTTTTCGCGACCCGTGAAGAGTTCAAAAGAAGTATTCCCGGTCGTATAATCGGCGTCACCAAAGACACTGATGGCAAACCCGCAATGCGAATGGCCTTGCAGACTAGAGAGCAACATATAAAACGTGACAAAGCAACTTCCAATATATGCACCGCACAGGTTCTATTGGCGGTCATGGCAGGAATGTACGCTGTTTATCACGGACCAAAAGGACTAAAATATATTGCTCAGAAAGTGCATAATAAGGCGAAAATTCTGAGCGAGGCCTTAAAAAACCTAAGTTTACCACAAACCAATACCTCCTTCTTCGATACTATAAAAGTGCAAGTCAGTGATCCAAAAAAAATAAGGAGCGAAGCTGAAAAGAAAGGTTTGAATTTCAATTATCTTGAAGATGGCCATATCACGATTTCAGTCAATGAAGCCACTGACTTTGAAGATATCAATGAAATTGTTGACATTTTTCGCATTCTTGGAACCAGGGTTATCGATGAAAAATTCTATGCCAAGGCAGATAAGTTTGAAGTCATTTCCGAACAACTGAGAAGAAGAACGCCATTTTTACAAGACAGTGTTTTTAACTCATATCATTCAGAAACAGAATTGATGCGTTACATCAAGAAATTAGAGCGCAAAGACCTGGCGCTCAATCATTCGATGATCTCGCTGGGAAGTTGCACCATGAAACTCAATGCAGCAAGTGAAATGCTGCCTTTAAGTTGGGCGGAGTGGGGAAACATACACCCTTTTGCACCAATTGAACAAGCGGAGGGCTATCAAATAGTTTTGAAAGAACTTGAGAAACAATTGAACATTATTACCGGTTTTGCCGGAACCTCGCTACAACCCAATTCCGGGGCTCAGGGCGAATTTGCTGGCCTGATGACCATAAGGGCATTTCACGCTTCCAATGGAGAAGGGCATCGCACTATTTGTTTGATTCCGGCTTCGGCACATGGCACCAATCCGGCTTCGGCGGTGATGGCCGGTATGAAGGTCGTAGTTACCAAAACCGATGACAAAGGAAATATCGATGTTGCCGATTTAGAGGAAAAAGTCAATTTGCATAAAGATAATCTTGCCGCCTTGATGGTTACCTATCCATCTACTCACGGGGTTTTTGAATCTTCTATTAAGCAGATCACAAAACTCATTCATGACCATGGTGGTCAAGTATATATGGATGGTGCAAATATGAATGCCCAAGTTGGTTTGACAAACCCTGCGACCATCGGTGCAGACGTATGTCATCTTAACTTACATAAGACCTTTGCCATTCCGCACGGTGGCGGTGGCCCAGGGGTCGGCCCCATCTGCGTTGCCGAACAACTGGTTCCTTTCCTTCCGGGAAACCCGATTATCCCAACTGGCGGCGATAAGGCGATAACAGCGATTTCCGCAGCTCCTTGGGGTAGCTCCTTGGCATGTTTGATTTCCTATGGGTATATCAAAATGTTAGGGGAAGAAGGCCTTACCAATTCAACCAAAATCGCTATTCTCAATGCCAACTATATAAAGGAAAGATTGAGCGGAAAGTTCGATGTACTGTATTCAGGGGAAAAAGGAAGAGCGGCACACGAAATGATCGTTGATTGCCGCCCCTTCAAAATGAACGGTATCGAAGTCTCTGATATTGCAAAGCGACTTATGGACTATGGCTTTCATGCTCCCACAGTATCTTTTCCAGTGGCAGGAACTTTAATGATAGAGCCGACCGAAAGTGAAAATCTTGCAGAACTAGACCGTTTCTGCGATGCGATGATTTCCATTCGTGAAGAAATCGACGAAGCAACTTCCGATAATCCGGATAATGTTCTGAAGAATTCTCCGCATACCTTAGAAATGGTTACCAGCGACGAATGGAATTTTCCGTATAGTAGACAAAAGGCCGCTTTTCCACTCGAATATATCTCAAATAATAAGTTTTGGCCTTCGGTCAGACGTGTGGACGACGCCTATGGAGACCGTAATCTAATTTGTACCTGCACACCTATCGAGGCCTATATTGAGGCATAAGACGCCCTATCAGCCCAATAAACAAGGGGCTTTATAATATTCATAGGCCTTTTGCCCACTAATGGTGCTCCTTTAATTTCTCGCTGAACGTCGTATGGTCGCTATATTTTGAACTGCTTGCATATTAATTCGGTTATCTTGGACTCACTAGACCAAAAAAGTTCCACATGAAAATCGGTATTTCGGGCACAGGTTGTTACGTACCTTCCCAAATTACAATGAACGACGATTTCGCCAAAAACGAATTTCTAAATTCAGATGGTACTCCATTCAAACAATCCAATGACATTATCATCCAAAAGTTCAAATCCATTACAGGAATTGCAAAACGCCGCTATGTCGACGACAATTTGAACACATCTGATATTGCCTATATGGCATCTGAAGAGGCAATCGAAGACTCAGGCATCGATAAAGAAGAAATTGATTATATCATCTTCGCCCATAATTTTGGTGACGTTTCTCACGGTAAATCGCAGGGTGATACGCTGCCAAGTTTGGCGACAAGGGTAAAACACCATTTGAAAATAAAAAACCCCAAATGTGTTGCATATGACATGCTCTTTGGTTGCCCGGGTTGGATCGAAGGCGTAATACAGGCCCATGCCTTTATTAAAAGTGGAATCGCGCAGAAATGTTTGGTAATTGGGGCCGAAACGTTATCACGGGTTGTTGACGACTATGATCGTGATTCCATGATTTACTCCGATGGCGCCGGAGCTACCATAATCGAGGCATCAGAAAACGGAGGGGAGATTCTTGCCCATGCTTCAGAAACACACGCAAATGGTGAGGCCTACTATTTGTTCTTCGGAGATTCTTACAATTATGAAATCAAAGAAGACCGTCGTTACATCAAAATGTACGGTCGAAAAATCTATGAGTTTGCATTGACCTACGTTCCTCACGCGATGAGGGAGTGTTTGTTGGAAAGCGGCATTGACATCGGCGCTGTTAAAAAAATATTTATTCATCAAGCTAACGAAAAAATGGATGAGGCAATCGTCAACAGGTTTTATGAACTCTTCGATAGGGAGGTGCCAGATGGTATTATGCCAATGAACATCCACGAAATGGGAAATAGTTCTGTAGCCACTATACCTACTTTGTTCGATATGGTACGAAAAGGAAATTTGAATAATCAATCCGTAGAAAAAGGAGATGTTGTTATCTTTGCAAGTGTTGGCGCGGGCATGAATGTAAACGCCATCGTGTACAGGGTTTAAAATGTTTCAGGTTAAAGCTTCAGGTTCTGTTCTTGAACAACTTGGAACAATAGAAACCAAAACCATTCAAACCAAAAGAATGTACGAAAAAACATTCCCGAGCAAAAGGTTCAAATACACTTTGGACTTTCTTCAAAAACATATTTCAAAAGATGAGTCTATTTTAGATCTCGGTGTGGAAAACCCGTTCTCTAAAATTATGGTCGAAGAAGGTTATTTCGTAGAAAATACGAAAGGTGAAGACCTTGATCTAAACTTCGACAGCGTATTGAATTCAAGTGCGAAAGTAGCTACGGCATTTGAAATTTTCGAACATCTTATTGCTCCTTTTAATGTTTTACGGGAAATCAAAGCGAATAAGTTGGTGGCCAGTATTCCGTTAAAATTATGGTTTTCACCTGCCTATAAAAGCAAGACAGACGCTTGGGACAGACATTACCATGAATTCGAAGATTGGCAGTTCGACTGGCTTCTAGAGAAAGCAGGGTGGCAAATAAAGGATAGGGCCAAATGGACGAATCCTGTCAAAAAGCTAGGTATCCGCCCTTTATTGAGACAATTCACACCTAGGTACTATATCGTTTATGCCGTAAAAAATTCCAAATGAGAAATGACAAATTCCAGAAATATATGGGAATTTGTAGTTTAAGTTTTGGTGCTTCGAAACTGTGAAATATTATATCGTAATTCCCGCGCACAACGAAGAAGCCTTTCTGGCCGAGACATTGAATTCTATTCAAAGACAAACTTTATCGCCTCAAAAAGTGGTAGTTGTCAATGATAATTCGACCGATAGCACTGAGGCCCTTATTGACCAATATGTAGAACCTTCAGGTATTTTTCAAAAACTGAACACACTTTCTTCTACAGAACATATGCCGGGCAGTAAGGTCATCAATGCTTTTAAAAAAGGCCTGGACCAATTGGATGATGATTATGAATTTCTTGTCAAATTAGATGCAGATGTGATTCTCCCGAATAATTACTTCGAAAAAATCGCCTATATCTTTCAAGGGCATCCACGCGTTGGAATCGCAGGAGGATTTGTTTACGAGCAGAACCATAACGATGAATGGAAATTAAACCATCCCATGAACAAAGACCACGTTCGAGGTGCTTTCAAAGCCTATTCAAAAAATTGTTTTTCGGCCATAGGAGGATTGAAAAATGCAATGGGTTGGGATACTTTAGATGAACTTCTTGCGCAATACCATGGTTTTGAGATCTTCACCGATGACTCATTAAAAGTAAAACACTTACGACCTACAGGAAAGGCCTATAATGCCAAGGCTAAATTACTTCAGGGGGAAGCCATGTATTCGATGGGCTATGGGTACTGGATTACCTTTATCGCCTCTCTAAAAATGGCTTGGAAGCATAAAAAAAGAAATGCCTTTTTTGATAATATGGAAGGATTTTACAGGGCTAGGCGCGAAAAAAAAACATATCTAGTTTCAAAAAAGGAAGCACAATTCATTCGAAAATATCGCTGGAAAAATATTAGAAAGAAGTTGCTGTAATGATGTACAATCATTCCGAGCGCAGCGAAGGAATCTGTTCATCGTTATGTTCGCGGTCCCTTAAAATGAAAATGACCATTTCGCAAAAAGTCAACATAATCCTTCGCTACACCCTCGGAATGGCATGAAAAAAAAGCCGCTCTAAGAGCGGCTTTTTTTTGTTTTGTTCAATAAAGTTAAATTCCCAACTCAGCTTTTACGTCTGCCAAAAGGTCTTTTCCCTTGGCAACGATAAGCCCGCCACCGGCTTGGGCATCGATTACATAATCAAAGCCTTGTGCAGCTGCTACTTTCTCTATGGCTGCTTTGGCCTTATCGGAGATAGGGGCAAAAAGCTCGCCTTGTTTTTTCTGAAGTTCACGTTGTGCAGCTTGTTGTGCTTCGCCGATATTCTTCTGAACTCCCTGAAGTTCCAAAGCTCTTTTCTCATTTTCCTCTTTTGACTTCGCAGCGGCTTCGTTCTGATACAATGTAGCCTTATTTTGAAATTCGGTCATCGAGCTTTCGATATCGGCATTGTAGGTCTCAGAAAGCTTTTTGAGTTCAGCTTCCGCACTTTTCATTTCAGGCATTGAAGACAATAACGCGGTCACATCAATGTGAGCAACTTTACTCTGTGCATTTACGAATCCGGTTGCAGCGACAAATAAGACTAATGCTACCGCTATTTTTTTTACTTGTTTCATCTGAGTTTACTATTTGAGTGTTAATTTATTTATGGTTAATGACTTAAATATTTTCTTAATTATCATCTTCGCTTTCCGAATCTGATTCGTCTTTATTCCTTTCTTGTAGTTTGGCTTTTTTCTTGGCCTCTCGCTCTTCTAAAAGTTTCTTTCGCCTTTCCTCGTAAGCCTTCTTGCGCTCTTCTCGCAATTTTATCTGTTCTGCTCTTTTCTCATCTGCGGTCTTAGCTCTAGCCTCTTGAGCTTGTTTTGCCTTCTCCTTTCTATCAATCAGTGCCTCGCTCATCGGCTCATCGCCAGGCTCATCATCAAATTCTTCCAATCGACTTCTATCATTCGCCTTTTTCTTTGGCTTGCTGACCTTTCTGGTTCTAGCTATACCCCTAAGAATCAAATCACTTACGTCGTGTCTTTTTTGGGAATACAACATTACGACATCCGCAGATTTATCAAAAATAAAATCGTACTTTTTATTCGTGCCGATTTTCTGTACCTCATTGAAAACCTGATCTTGAATCGGTTGAATCAACATTTGCTTTTGAACGACCAGATCACCTTGCGGTCCGAATCGATCTTGTTGGTACTCCAACATTTCCTTTTCGGCAATCGCGATTTCTTCTTCACGTTCAGAAATCAACTCATCGGTCAATAGCACTCGCTCCGCCATCAAATCTTTCTTCATCTGCTCTACGCCACTTTGTTTTTGCTCGACCTCTACCTTCCATTTTTGCACCTTGTTTTCAAGTTGAACGTTGGCATCTCTATATTCTTCTACATTCTCCAATATATACTCCATATCAACGTAGCCAATTCGAACCCCTCTTTGGGCCTGTATGTTGGCCGAAAGCAACACTGCGGCCAAAATTAAAAGAACGTTTGTTTTTGTTTGCATTTCAATTGCGTTTAAGACTATAGAAAATATCGTGCCAAAATAACTAAAACATTTAAAATGAAGTATTTAGCAATTTCAAGCACTACTTTTCTGAACTAATTTATTTGTCTAGAACTGTTGGCCAATAATGAAGTGCGTTTGTAATCCGCTAGGTCCGTTGGCACCTGGTGCAAGACTTTCGTCAAAACCATAGCCAAAATCAATACCCAAAAGACCAAACGCCGGCATAAATATGCGAAGCCCCACACCGGCCGACCGTCTTAACTCAAACGGATTAAATTCCTGAAAATTGTTGAAACCGCGACCTCCTTCTAAAAAAGCAAGGCCATAAATAGAAGCTGAGGGCTTCAATGTCAACGGATACCTTAATTCAAGTGAAAATTTATTGTAAACAATAGCCCCTTCTGCCCTACCGGTATTCGGGTCTACGGGAGTCAGTGTTTGATTTTCATAGCCCCGGAGTTGTACAACGTCACGCCCGTCCAAGGTAAAGTTGCCCAGACCATCGCCCCCAACAAAAAAGCGCTCGAACGGTACATTGCCAATATCATGGTTATAGGCCCCTAAAAAGCCAAATTCAGCATTGGTACGCAAAACAAGGTCACCAACAAGAGTGGTATACCAATCGCCTTTAAACTTTATTTTATAATATTCAAGCCACTTGAAACGCTCTTCTTCCAATGCCTCACGTTCAGTGTTCAAATCAGCTATTCTTGGGTCTTGCTGGTCGATTCGACTAATCTCCGATATTTCTTGAAGAAGCTCAGTACTCTTGGTGGTAATGCTCTTAAAATCTTTATTGCTGAACAACGAATAAGGTGGAGTCAACTTTGCCGTTATCTCAAAATTCGACCCCCCCCTAGGGAATATTCGCCCACCACTTTGCGAATTTCTAGCAAGTCCAAAAGTGTAGGTAAAAGAATTCGATTTTCCGTTACCGAAACTGAAGAGTCCAATATTATAATTATTGAAGTCATATAGTTGATACCCTAAAGAATGGGATATTGTAAAGAAGTCATCAGGCCATTGAACTCGCTTCGCAAGGCCCGCAGACAATCCAGTAATGGAAAAACCTCTGGTTTTATCAACCTCGACCCTACCCCTTTGACCAAAAGAAGCGCCAAATTGTTGGGTGCGTGAAAAGTTCAAACTAAATCGCACCGGTTTCTTACCTCCCAACCACGGCTCGGCGAAATTCAAACTATAAATACGATAAGTTCTACTTGCCTGAATACGCATGGCAAAGGTCTGACCATCACCCATTGGTACGGGCTTGTATTCTTCTCCCTTAAAGAGATTTTTTATGGCAAAATTGCTAAAGGAAAGCCCGAGGGTGCCGATAAAACCGCCTCCTCCGTAACCACCCTGCAATTCAATCTGACTCGAACCGGCCTCAACTAAACCATAATTGATATCGACAGTACCTTCATTGGGTTGCGCATTCAAAACGTCCGGTTTGATCTGTTCAGCGTCAAAATATCCCAATTGACCCAATTCTCGAATACTCCTTATTATATTTGACTTGTTGTACTTTTGACCTGGTCTAGTTCGAAGTTCCCTAAAAATAACATGGTCATTAGTACGGTCATTGCCCTGTACCGTTACATGATCCAAGAAGGTTTCTTTACCTTCGATAATACGAATCTCAAAGTTTATCGTATCGTTCTCGGCAGATACCTCCACCGGATTTATACTTGAAAAAAGATATCCATTATTCTGATAGAGATTGGTAATGTCTACCGCATCGGGATCAGAATCATCAGCGATTCGTTTTCGCAATTCAACACCGTTATAAGTTTGTCCCTTTTTTATCCCCAAAACGGTGCTTAGGTCGCGATCGGTGTAAACACTATTGCCCACAAATTCGATATCGCCAAAGTAATATTTGTTTCCTTCCTCGACTTTGATTTTCAAGCCAATATTGTTCTCATCGATTTTGATAATCGAGTCGGAAATCACACGAGCATCTCGATACCCGTTTTCGGCGTACTTGTCGACCAAAAGACCGAGGTCGTTTTGGTAGTCATCTTCTATGTATTTTGATTTTTTCCAAAAACGATAAAACAGTTTTTGCTTTGTTTTCTTCATTGCCTTGCGCAATTTTTTTGCCGCAAGTTGCTCGTTGCCCTCAAACTCAATGGCCTTTATTTTTACCTTATCACCCTTATTTATGTTTATGACCATTTTTTGGGTGTTCGTATCGACCGTGTCTTTAGCAGTAACAATATTGACCTTGGTATTTAAGAAACCCTGCTTTTTGTATTTGTTTTGAAGGTAATTTTTAGTGTTGGCTATAAGACTTTCGGTTATTTTCTTGCCTTTTTTTAAATCAGTGTCATCTATGATACTTTCTACTTTTCGCGGTTTAACGCCATTGATCGTAACTGACGATAGGGTTGGCCTTTCCTTGATAACCAATTCAAGAAAAATTTGGTCACCATCTACATCATTGATAAAAAAATCAATTGCACTGAATAACTCAAGACCCCACAATTTATTGATTACGGCACTGATCTGATCACCAGGAACGGTAATCGGCTGCCCAACACGAAGGCCTGTGTAGGTCTTTACGGTCTGTTCATTATAACTCTGTAAGCCTGAAACTTCAAGACCGCCGAGAATATACCTTTTACCCTCATCATACGAGGTCTCTTGGGCTAGGCCCTTTGAAACCGTGATAAGCAGTAGAAGTGATAATAAAAGTCCAAGGAAGTTGAACTGTTTCGAGTAGTTAATTGAGTTGTTCGCTAGTTTTTCCAAATCTTCGTTCTCTATTCTGGTAATTTTTAATGGCTTCTGTTAAATGATGCTCACTAAAATCGGGCCAAAATACGTCAATAAAATATAATTCAGCGTAGGCTATCTGCCAAAGTAAAAAATTGCTTATCCTATGTTCCCCACTGGTCCGGATAAGCAAGTCTACGTCAGGCAAATCATGCGTGTAAAGATGAGTATTAATAATGGTTTCATCAATACTTTCGGGTGAAATTATATTATTTTTAACTTTGATCGCTATCTGTTTAACGGCGCTTGATAATTCTTCTCGCGATCCGTAACTCAGGGCTAAAGTAAGGGTAAGTCCTGTGTTTTTCTGTGTTTTTAAGATTGTCTCCTCTAACTCCCTCTGAGCCTTTTTAGGCAAAGATTCAATATTGCCGATGGTGTTGAGTCTGACGTTATTCTCATTGAAAGTCTTGAGTTCTTTTCTAAGTGACGACACCAATAATCGCATTAGCGTATCGACCTCGAGCTTAGGTCTGTTCCAATTTTCGGTAGAAAAAGTATAGAGTGTAAGAAATTCAATACCAAATTTTACGCAATTCTCAACGGTTTCTCTGACCGTGCGAACACCGTTTTCGTGACCAAAAACACGCATTTTTCCCCTTTGCTTGGCCCAGCGACCATTACCATCCATAATGATGGCGATATGACGGGGCAACTTTTCTTTATCAATATCTTCGATAGTACTCATATGAGAGGCCTTCTTACTCGAAACAATCTTGACAAGGTTTTCTGCCAAAAGTGTAAGTTAAGGTTAATCCCGAGAAAACATACCAGTCATCACTAAAAATGTTTCCGAAATCAACGTCTAATTGATTACTAATCAGGCTCGATTTTTCGGGATTACTTGCATCTAAATTATCGGTGAAAGTATAGCGAGCCCCAATTTCAGCTCCCAAAATCAAAAACTGGTTCAATCGATATTTTGCGCCTACAGTCATCGGAATGGCAAAGGCACCATCCGTTTGATTGAAGTTTATGAATTGACCAGCATCAAAATAGTTATAATCGTATCTGAAATAGGTGACACCTGTATATAAATATGGTGTAAACGAAGGACCTAATTTGTGTAGATTGTATTCTACGAAATTAAACTCTAAACCGGCAGAGGCTTCGGTCATTGAATTTTTCATCACATAACCACGCTGTCTGCGTGATGAAATACTCGATTTGTTATCGTCCGCAGTGAATTTACCATGTATAAAACTGACACGCCATGCGTACCTCTTACTTTTATTCCATTTAAAGAGACCTCCGTAAGCGGGCCCCGAAGGTAAAATGAAATTGGTTCGACCTACATCGCCGATATTGTTGGCTCCGCCAACAAAAGCACCTATTTCATAGGTCTGTGCGGCGATTTGGTTGGTAAGCAAAACCAAAATTACAATGATGAATAATCTCATGAAATTTAAAAATTTGCAAATATAGCGATTGCCCTTATTTCAGATATAATCGTTTCAATCATGTTCTCACATGATAAACAGTATTTGAACGCATTTATTGTTTTGAGCAATGTTCAATTGCGCCGATCTTCGCCCCACAACAACTTATTTCGAAGCGTTTTGAGAAAGCTCTCAGAGGTGTATTCTATCATCTTAATGGTAAAGTCGGCTCTTTTCACGATGATTTCTTTTTCATTTTCAATCGAAGCTATTCGAGAGTCTAGCGATACGAGATGATTTTCTTCCCTTCCGGAAACCTTTAAACGAATCACAGTATCATCAGAAATCACCAAAGGTCGCGCGTTCAGATTATGAGGAGCAATTGGCGTCAAGACCAAAGATCTGGCGGAAGGTACTATTACGGGTCCCCCGCAGCTCAGGGAATAACCAGTAGATCCGGTCGGAGTGGAAATTATCAATCCATCGGCCCAATACGAAGTCAAATATTCATCGTTCAAAAAGGTTTCGACCGTTATCATTGAAGTCGTATCCTTACGGCTTACGGTCACTTCGTTGAGGGCAAAATTCATCGCATCGAACTCTGGTATTTTAAAACCAGCCTTGACTTCGACCAAGCTTCGTTCAACCACGCGGTACGAGCCACTAAGAAATTCGGTGACCACCTTTCTGACTTCCTCTTTCTTAAAAGTAGAAAGAAAACCCAATCTGCCCGTATTGACCCCAATAATCGGTATCCCCAAATCACGAACAAATGTCGTAGCTCTTAAAATAGTTCCATCGCCGCCAAAGCTGACGAACATGTCGAACGAACCGTCAAGACCCTGACTATCGGTAAAAGTTTTATGAAAACCAATATTTTTTTTGGAGGATAAGGTGGATTGAAAACCTTCTTCGACCCAAACCTCGGCATCTTCTTTTTCAAGTTCATGCAAAAGCTCGATTACCGCATCTAAGGCGTCTTCTTGACCGGTCATACCATAAATGGCAACTTTCACAGAGCGAAGTTTATACGTTTAAGTATTTATCGAGGTAATCTGAACGATGTTTGAGATTTTCCAAGAACTGGTCATCATTATTTCCGAAAAGTATAGTGTAGTTATAACGCCTGAAAGTCTGAATAATCTCGTTAAGATCCGTAGTACCTATTTTCAAGGTAATCTGAATTACATCATTTCTAATATCGGTAATAAAAGCACCAATAACCCTCGTATTGTTACTCTCGACTATTTGAGCTATTTCACTGAACGAATAGTCCTTGATTCCTCTGGCTAAGACGATTATTCCGCCTGGTTCGGTAAAAAAGGGTGAGTTAATAAAAAAACTACAGATATCGGTTAAATCATAGTAGCCCAAAATACTGTTATCCTCATCAAGAATCGGAATAATATTCGCTTCGTTTCGGGCAAATGTTTCAAGTACATCCAACCAATTCGTATCCTTTCGCACAAAAAAGCCCTCTAGATTGTATCTGTAATCGGATACTTTCTTCTTTTCTTCAAAATCTTGGACATCTTCTTCCCCTATTACTCCCAAAAACTGATCCTTTTCGGTAATAGCAATATGCGAATAGGTACTATCATGAAAGAATTCCACGATTTTAGTAATCGGGTCTTCCACGGTAAACGTATCTATATCATTAATAATGTGGGTTCTTAAGGGCATAACAATCTTTATAATCGCAAAATACTAATTAAAATATCAAAAGGTGTGCCTAAATCGTATTTTTGCCATTCCATTAAAATGATAACGTATTTATGACGAAACTTAGTGTCAACGTGAACAAAATAGCCACACTTCGCAATTCACGTGGAGGAAATGTTCCGAATTTATTAAAAGTCGTTACCGATATCGAGGCTTTTGGCGCGCAGGGTATAACGATTCACCCCAGGCCCGATGAGCGCCACATAAAATATCAAGATGCAAGAGATTTAAAACCGATAGTAAAGACCGAACTCAATATCGAGGGTAATCCGATTCAGAAATTCATTGACCTTGTTTTAGAAGTGAAACCCACTCAAGTGACTTTGGTACCCGATGCAGTTGATGCCATAACCTCAAATGCTGGTTGGGATACGGTCGAGCATGCCGATTTTTTGTTGGATGTTATCTCTACTTTCAAAAAGAACGGAATCCGTACTTCGATTTTCGTAGATGCCGACATAAATATGGTTCAAGGCGCCTCTGAAACCGGCACGGATAGAATCGAGCTTTACACTGAAAGTTTTGCCGAAGATTTCTCCAATGGAAACCTTGACGGAATAAAACCATTTACCGAAGCTGCCAAAGCTGCCAATGAACTTGGCCTCGGTATCAATGCAGGCCACGACCTGAATCTTAATAATATTAAATTTTTCAAAGAGAACGTACCCAATCTTCTAGAGGTATCTATCGGTCATGCCTTGATTTCCGAATCGCTTTATTTGGGTCTTGACAATGTTGTGAATATGTATCTAAACCGTTTGAAATAATGCCGATTTTACATTCAAAAATTATTGGGGAGGGCAAACCATTATTGATTTTACATGGCTTTCTGGGGATGTCGGACAATTGGAAGACCTTAGGCACCAAATATGCCGAAAAAGATTATCAGGTGCACTTGATAGACCAAAGAAATCATGGCAAGAGCTTTTGGTCGCAAGATTTCAATTACGACATATTGGCTAAAGATGTGGTGGATTACATGCGCCATAACCAATTAGACAAAGCAAGTATCATAGGGCATTCCATGGGGGGCAAAACAGCAATGCAGCTGGCCTGTTCTTATCCGGAAATAGTGGATAGATTGATCATTGTTGATATTGCCCCGAAGTTCTATCCGCCACACCACCAAAACATCATCGATGCGCTCAATGCGTTGACTTTAGACAATATTGATTCTAGGTCTGATGCCGATTCAGAGTTACAAAAACATCTGAGCGAATTCGGGGTACGTCAATTTTTATTAAAAAACCTGTACTGGGCCGAAAAAGGAAAATTAAATTGGCGATTCAATTTGAAAGTTCTCTCACAACGTATGGAAGAAGTCGGCGAAAATATTGAATCAGGAGCAATTTTTCAGGGCGCTACCTTATTTCTAAAAGGAGACCGATCTGAGTATGTAGCTGCTTCCGATGAGTCGTCGATAAAAAATCATTTTCCCAAAGCCAGAATCGAAACCGTAGCTAATTCGGGCCATTGGGTGCACGCAGAGAACCCAATAGAATTCTTTGACAAATCGTCGGTTTTTCTAAATGAATAATCAAATCATTATCTTTAAAATCACATATAATCCAAAATTATCATGACCCTGATTCTTAGAGTTTTATTAAGTGCGGTCGCCGTATTCGTATTATCTCAAATTTTACCAGGCGTAGCGGTCGCCTCTTATCTTACAGCAGTTATCGTCGCGGTGGTACTAAGTCTTTTAAATTTTATTGTCAAACCAATCTTGGTGATACTTACACTACCGGTGACCATTGTGACCTTGGGTCTTTTTCTACTCATAGTCAATGCGAGCATCATTTTACTGGCAGACTATTTCGTTGATGGCTTCAATGTTGATAATATTTGGTGGGCACTGATTTTCAGTCTGCTTCTCAGTATTTTTCAGTCCATTTTGTTTTCCTTCCTTAAAAAGGATAAAACAGTGAAATAACCACTTATCGACGAAGTTCGTTTGACCCCTAGAAAACTTGTCGTACTTGATAAATTATGCTAGTTTTGCATCCCCTTAAATTAAGGATAAAGTAAAAAAGTTAGATGAACATTACGAAAGAACAGATCGACGAGTTGAATGCCATCGTCAAAGTGGCGATAACCAAAGACGATTACCAAGATAAGGTTGAAAAAATCTTAAAAGATTATCGAAAACAGGCCAATATTCCTGGCTTTAGAAAAGGACAGGTGCCTATCGGACTTATCAAAAAACAATATGGAAAAGCAGTCTTGGTCGATGAAGTAAATAAACTGTTGCAAGACAACCTCAACAAATATCTTACCGAAGAAAAACTTGATGTCTTAGGCAACCCGTTGCCGAAACAGCAAGATAATTTCGATTGGGACAAAGAAGAATTCGATTTCGAATTTGAATTGGGCCTCGCGCCGAATTTCGATGTACCCCTAAAAACGAAAAAACCGATTACGCATTATAAAATCGTGGCCGATAAGAAAATGGTAGATGAACAAGTCGAACGTATTCAAAAACAATACGGTAAACTTGTAAGTAAAATGGAAGTCGGCAAAACGGATGAGGTTAGCGGAATCTTCAAGAACGAAGCTGAAGAAATAGAAAATCGATTTGTTATCGAGTTAGATAAAGTAAAGAGCAAAAAAGCGCTTGGGGCTTTGGTCGGACAGAAGGTAGGAGACGTCGTAAGTCTTAAAACAAAAGGTCTCTTTCAAGAAGACCACCTAATGACCCATGCTTTGGGTATCTCGGCAGAAAAAGGTGAAAAACTCAATATCGAGGTAGATTTCGAAATTCAAGAGATCAATGAGCGTGAACCGGCTAAATTGGATCAAGAGCTTTTCGATAAGCTTTTCGGAAAAGACACCGTTGCCTCTGAAAAAGAATTGAAGGAAAAAATCAAGGAAGATTCAGAAAAACAATTCGAACAACAGTCCGATCAAAAGTTATTGAACGATATCACCGAATACTTCATCGATAATACGAAATTCGACCTTCCCGTCGAGTTTTTGACCAAATGGATCAAGACCACTGGGGAGAACCCACTAACAGAGGATCAAGCAAGTGAGGAGTTCGAAAAATCGGAAAAAGGCCTGCGCTACCAATTAATCGAAGGCAAGATAATTCAAGATAACGAGCTTCAAGTACAATTTGAAGAACTTAAAGAATTCGCCAAGGGTTTTATCAAATCGCAAATGGCCCAGTACGGGCAGATGAACCCAGAGGAGGCAGAATTGGACAATATTGCGGCCAGGGTCATGAGCAATCAAGATGAAGTCAAACGCCTCTCAGAACAGCTGATGAGCCAGAAACTTCTGAACCTGTACAAAGAAAAGGTCAATCTTAAGACGAAAGAACTTACATATGACAAGTTCGTCAAGGAAGTTTACGGATAAAAAATTCCGTTTATCGAATTATTTCGACTTACACCTTTAAAAGCCCTTTTTTGGGGGCTGTTCAAATTAGCGTCTTATTAAAAATGGTTATCTTTATCATGCCGAACAATGTGTTTCGGCACCTTTTTTGTTTAAAAATCACTCAAATATTACATGGACTACGGAAAAGAATTTAAAAACTATGCCATAAATCACCAAGGTATAAGCAGTACCTACTACGACAAGATAATGAGTAGCATGTACCCGGTGAATATGACACCTAATATTATCGAGGAACGTCAGATGAACGTTATAGCAATGGACGTCTACTCGAGATTGATGATGGACCGAATTATTTTTTTGGGTACGGGCATCAACGATCAAGTAGCGAATATCGTTCAAGCACAACTTTTGTTTTTGGCAAGTGTTGATGCGACCAAAGACATTCAAATATATATCAATTCGCCGGGCGGAAGCGTTTATGCCGGTTTGGGAATTTATGATACAATGCAGTTTATAAGTCCTGATGTGGCCACGATCTGCACGGGTATGGCAGCTTCTATGGGTGCTGTATTGCTTTGTGCGGGGGAAAGCGGAAAACGCAGTGGCCTGAAACATTCGAGAGTCATGATCCACCAACCGATGGGCGGTGCTCAAGGCCAGGCCAGCGATATCGAGATAACGGCTCGAGAAATACTCAAACTGAAAGACGAACTGTATGAAATAATCGCGTTGCATTCTGGTCAAACGGTGAAAAAAGTGCATGAGGATAGTGATAGGGATTATTGGATGAAGGCCGAGGAAGCCAAGAAATATGGTATGATCGACGAAATTTTAGTAAGGGAGAAGGAATAGTGTAGACTAAAGGACTATGGCAAAGGAAAATTTAGAATGTTCGTTCTGCGGAAGAAAAAAGCCCGAGACCAATCTATTGATTGCAGGTCTTGACGCGCATATTTGCGATCGATGTATCGAACAGGCCCATGGTATTGTGGCGGAAGAATCGAAGCAGTCTAAAACGAACGACCTGTCTTCGGAATTGATACTCAAGAAACCTAGGGAAATCAAAGATTTTCTAGATACATTTATTATTGGTCAAGAACGCACAAAAAGGGTAATGTCAGTTGCGGTCTACAATCATTACAAAAGATTACTTCAACCAAGTTCAAAGGATGACGAGGTAGAAATTCAAAAAAGTAATATTATCATGGTCGGGCAGACCGGCACCGGTAAAACACTTATGGCGAAAACCGTTGCGCGAATGTTGAATGTGCCCTTGGCCATTGTAGATGCGACCGTTTTGACCGAGGCAGGCTATGTCGGCGAAGATGTGGAAAGTATTTTAACCCGCCTGTTACAGGCGGCGGACTACAATCTTGAAAAGACCGAACGCGGTATCGTGTTCATCGATGAAATAGATAAGATTGCCCGCAAGAGCGACAACCCTTCGATTACAAGAGACGTTTCTGGTGAGGGTGTGCAACAAGGTCTACTTAAATTATTGGAAGGCACGACCGTTAATGTACCGCCTAAAGGAGGAAGAAAGCATCCAGACCAAAAATTCATAGAAGTCAATACTGAAAATATCCTGTTCATCGCAGGAGGTGCTTTTGACGGTATCGAGCGAGCTATTTCAAAACGATTGAACTTACAGTCAATTGGTTATAGTGCAAGCAAAGCGGAGGATAATCTTGACGATTCGAATATCCTTCAGTACATAATACCGAAGGATTTAAAAGATTTCGGATTGATTCCTGAAATAATAGGAAGGCTTCCTGTTCTGACGCATATGAACCCGTTGGATGAAAAAACATTGCGAGCCATTCTTACCGAACCAAAAAATGCCATTATAAAGCAATATGAGAAGTTATTTGCGATGGATGGCATTACCTTCACCATTACAGATCAAGCCTTGGATTATATCGTTGAGAAGGCCATAGAGTATAAATTAGGAGCTAGAGGGCTGCGTTCGCTCTGTGAAGCCATTTTCACTGATGCCATGTTCGACATGCCAAGCAGTGACGAAAAAGAATTCAAGGTTACGAAACCCTATGCCGAAAATAAAATCTCGCATGAGACCATTAAAAAACTGAAGGCGGTATCATAAAAGAAAAGTTAAGTTGAACAATTAAAAAAGCCCTGGAAATGATTCCAGGGCTTTTTTATGATATAAACTGCGGTTGAATTAGACCACTTTTCTTTTCTTGAACTTGACCTGGGTCACATTGGCCAAAAGATCCTGGCATACTTTACCTATAATCTTTTCATCGGTATAGAGCTCGTGTCCAAAATTCTGAACTATCTCAAGCTCTGCCCCTACTTTCTGCGCCCAATCTTTTTTTGGCATAAAAGTATCGTTTCCCCCAAAGACCAAGTTCATCGGGCAATTGGGCTTCTCTTTTTCCTCTCGTATTCTAGTAGCGGAAACGGTATACAATGATTTCATGGGCAAGCCTCTTAAATTGGCTTTCCATGCAATGGTGCCACCAGTACTGAATGCCAAATAATGTGAAGCCATTTTTTCCTTTCGAACCAAATGGGCCACAGCAGTATCAATACCACCATTTACGAAGGCTTTGTGTAAGTTTTCTTCACAATTAACCGTTAGGTCAATGTGTGCCAATTGCTGTACATCATAAAAAACAATATCATAATATTGCTGAAGATAGCCAAGGTAAGAGGTAATCCAGAGTCCCTTTTTTACTCCCCACATATCGGATAAGACCACGAGTCTTTCTGCCATAATTTTAAAAATTGATTAGTGTGTTTATAAGATTTCTTTCAGCAAATTGAACATTTAACGTGCGAAATCCGCATTTATTTGTTTATCGGGAACAATTATTCGACATAGTCATCTTTTATTAGTCTAAACCGATTCGATGTTAACATATTATTCGTTAAAATTTCAACATAAAATGAAAGAATATTCGTCTGAAAAGAGATACTTTAAAGTAGGTAATAGTAATAAAATCAAAAGAATTAGAGGGATTGTACCACTTAATTGCGATAATCGTTCATATCGAGTAATTCTTCGATATAATCCCGTTGATTCGATAACCTCGGAATTTTATGTTGACCACCTAACTTATCTTTCGACTTCAGCCAGTCATAAAAGAGATTCTCTCTGGCAACGTGTACTTTGGGCATCTTAAGGGTAATGTTGTTGTACCGTTTGGCTTCATAATCAGAATTCAATGATTTCAGTGCATTGTCCAAAAACTCGGTAAAATAATCTAACTCTTCGGGTGGCTTACGGAATTCAATAATCCATTCATGCGCACCTTTTTCTTTGCCGGACATAAAAATTGGCCCTGCCGTATAGTCCTTAATTTCGGCTCCGGTCTTTTTGCAGATGTTCTTTAATGCTTCTTCGGCATTTTCGATAATCAATTCTTCGCCAAAAACATTAATATGGTGTTTTGTGCGACCTGTCACTTTTATACGATAGGGACTAATGGAAGTAAATCGTATGGTATCCCCGATTTTATAACGCCATAGCCCAGCATTGGTCGTTATGATAATCGCATAGTTCCTGTCGACTTTTACCTCCCATAGGGGAATGGCCTGCTGCTCTTCCATACCATATTCCGTCATGGGAATAAACTCATAGAAAATTCCGTAATCTAACATCAAGAGCAGATCATCAGCGCCATTACGGTCTTGAATGGCGAAAAACCCTTCCGAAGCATTATAAATCTCATAGTACTTGAAACTCTTTCTAGGGAGCAGATTTTTGTACTGGTCTTTATACGGATTGAAACTTACCCCACCATGAAAATAGACTTCAAGGTTTTCCCAAACCTGAAATAGATGGTCCTTTCCGGTTTCTTCGATAACATTGTTCAATAAGACCAGCATCCAAGAGGGAACCCCGGCCAGGCTAGTCACATTTTCTTGCGTACTTTCATATATTATGGCCCGGAGCTTACTTTCCCATTCGCTCATTAACGAAACCCTATTGCTAGGCGTACTGCTGAACTCGGCCCAAAGCGGCATATTGTCAATTAGAATAGCGGAAAGATCGCCGAAAAAAGAACCGTTGTCTTCATATAGTTCTTTACTGCCTCCAAGTCGCAGGCTCTTGCCAGTGAACAATTGTGAATTTTCGTTGTTGTTCAGATAAAGGCAAAGAAGATCTTTGCCAGACTTATAGTGGCAATCTTCCAAGGCTTCTGAGCTCACAGGAATAAACTTACTCTTTGCATTGGTAGTACCGCTGCTCTTAGCAAACCATTTGATTGAAGTGGGCCAGAAGATATTCTGCTCTCCCCTTCTGGTACGTTCTATTATCGGCTCGATCTCTTCATATGACTTTATGGGCACTCGCTCGCGAAAAGTATCATAATTGTTTATCGATTCGAAATCATATTGCTTTCCTATTTCGGTATTCTCAGCGATTTCAAGCAATTGGTGCAGTACCTCTTCCTGTACTTCCTCGGGGTATTTTAAAAAAAGCTCGATCTGATGAAAGCGCTTTTTCAAAAGCCAAGAGGCAATTGAATTGAATAGCGGTATTGGCATTTTTGGATATCTTTGGTATTGCTAAATTTAGCTTTAATAGTTGTCATTTTCAAATTCAATGATATGCAGTACGAAGGCGTTCTACGAAAAATGCAGACCGAAATAGGAAGCCCCATTCAATATTATATGGTTTTCGAGAACGATTTTTTGAATGTCAATCAGGTGCTCGACAAAGAGCTGCGAATTGACTTTATCAAATATCAATGTCTTAGCTGCGGACTAGACAAACCTATTTACAGACAAGGTTTCTGTAAGTCATGCTTTTTTGAAACCCCGTCTGCGGGCGATTGGATAATGCGACCCGAATTAAGTACAGCGCATTTGGACAAAGAAGACCGAAACCTCGAATACGAGAAAAAAGTACAGCTACAGCCCCATATCGTTTACTTGGCAAACTCTAGCAATATTAAAGTGGGAGTGACTCGAAAAACACAGGTGCCCACACGATGGATAGACCAAGGCGCCCATGAGGCCATTGAAATTGTCGAAGTGCCCAATCGCTATCTGGCGGGCATTACCGAGGTGGCCCTAAAAGATCATATCGGTGACAAGACCAATTGGCGAAAAATGTTGACGAATGATATCGACGATGAAAATCTGATCGAATGGCGAACGAAGTTGAAACAACATATACCTCAGGAAGCCCTGGACTATTTTATCGAAAACAATGGGGAGACGAATCTCGAATTCCCCGTATTGCAATACCCTGATAAAGTAAAAAGTCTGAATTTGGACAAAACCCCAAATTATTCGGGAGTTTTAAAAGGCATCAAGGGACAGTACTTTATTTTTGCCGATAATACCGTTTTTAACGTTCGCGGCAGTGAAGGGTATTTTGTGGGTTTGACGATTAGTTAGTAGAATCATTCTTTTTCTTTTTACCGAACAAGCCGCCTAGGACGTCTTTTGCCTTTTCTTTGACAACATCTTCTTCTTTTTTCTCAACGGGAATTGAATCAGTCTGGGTTTTTGCCGAATCTTTTTTCTTGCCTAAAATTCCGCCTAAAACATCTTTGGCATTTTCTTTTACCGGATTCGTAGATTTGGTAGAATCTTTTTCAGCATCCTTATTTTTTCCAAGTACATCTCCCAAAAGGTCTTTCGCTTTGTCTTTTCCTTTATTGATCAATTTTTGTTTTTGAATCTCGACAAGTTTTGTGGTCAGGCTTTTTATTCCGCCAGATAGATCCGTAGTTACTGCAGGATTATCATAATTACCGCCGATGTTCGCAATTACCGGTATCTTCAAATCATCTAAAGAATCATCATCGATTTTCGCAATTAAATTATTCACTTCAGAACCTAAGTATTTTGCGGGTACCTCCATAGTCGCCTTGTAATTCATTTTTTTATCGAACGAATGTCCACCATCTATATTTATGGCAATGTCTTTATAATTTATAGTAAAGGGTTTCACGCTGACCAACCCATTTTTAAAGGAAAGATTGGTTTTCAAGGCGTCAAGGTTCAGTTGCTTCAAATCGATAAAATCAAGTTTTGATGTCAGTGCACTTAGAAGTGGGGAAGAAACGGTCTCAAAATCCCGAGTAAAAATATTGGCCAGCACATCACCGCTCAAGGTCAATAAGTCAGGTGTTAAATCATCATTCAATGCTCCAGATAGTTCCACTTCTGAATCCAACTTTCCTTTGAAAATTCTGGCAATCGGCGCCACGGTTTGTAAAAGCTCAATGGTCTTGAAGGTCTCGGTAATTCCGAGTTTATCAAGATTCAATTTCATTGCAAAAGTCGGTGTTTCGCTTTTCGTCGAAACCTCTCCGTCAAATGCAATTTTCCCTCCCAATGTCGAGGAGGTCATATTGCTCAACGTGGCTTTCTCGTCTTTTACCCGCAGATTTCCTTTGACATCGTTCAACGTAATATTATCGTATAAAACGGTTTTTGCCGAGGCATTGATATTGGCATCCAAGAAAGACGGAATCTTTATCTTTTCCTCAGAAGAAGGAGCCTGCCCGCCCGATTCCCTATTTTCACCTGCAACACCTTCTTCGGCTACCATAAAATCGTTTAGCGCAAAAGTGTCGGAATTCAAATTGAAATTTCCTTCGACATTTTCATCATTAAATAGAAAACCCAATAGATTGTTTATCGTACCCTTGGCATTGAAATCGGTCTGGCCTGTTGACCCCTTCATTTCATTCAAGGTCACCGTCTTCGGGTTAAAAGTAACAGTAGTAGCGCTCAATTTCACGGGATTCGCCATTTCAGTGGAGTTGTATTCAAAACCCTTTAAATTCATATTACCCGTAGTATTTGTGTTCTCGTACTGTTTTTTCTCGATGGAAGCCATATCGAAGGCCGTAGTGATATCAGCGTTCAATAATCCCTTCAAATCAAGATCGGCAGAAACAGGATACGCTTTTTCAATATTCGCCAAATTCATGGCCGCATCAACGTGCGCATCAACTTTGGTATTGCCCATCAGTTCTTTGATCTTGGCGACCAAATTGAACTTGTCTTCATCGATCATAAAAGAGAGCTTATCAATGTCAACATAAGTGTCCTCAGCTATACCCGTCGTATTGATAATCTTGGTATCGATAAAAACACTGCGTACGGACTTAGGCAAATCAGGATATTTGAAAGAAGCATTATCTGAATTTATTTTGATATTGAACTTGGGTATGCGTTCTTCATCAGAAACTCCCTTGAACTCTCCCGTTAGCGTAAAATCTCCTGTGGTCTGTACATCCGATATGTTTTTTGAATATTCCTCCGGAATTACAGCTAAGAAATTCTTGAAATCAGAAGATGGAGTTTTAAAACTGATATCGATGTCTTGACTATTTTCATTCACTTTTACGAATCCATCGAAAACCAATGGTAGCTGATTAACAAGAGCCTCATTCTTTAGAAAGGTGTATTTATCATCTTTTAAATCGATACCGATCAAGGCATCTAATTTAATCTTGTTCTTATTAAGGTAGTTGGTACTATCCAATGAAAAAGTCACAAAGGCCTCAGTATTGGTATCAAGCTCCGATGTCGTGGCCGAAAAATCACCATTTCCGGTATGCTGGATATCTGAAACAACGAGATAAATATCTCCGACTTCATCATCATAAATGACCTTAGAATTCAAAATCTCATAGGATTGGAGGTCAAGTGAAAAACCTTCTGAAGCTCCTGTTTTTGTGCCAGCACTGCTCTCTTCCTTTGCGATTTCATAGTTCGCAATTTCATCTTCATTTACTTTCACGTGTATATTGGCTCCGTCTAAGCGAAGGTTCTTTATTCCGATAGGCTCACCGGCACTTTTGAATAATTCGCCGATACCCAATGTCAACCCGATATCTTTTGCGGCAAACAGCGTATCGCCCTCAAACGGAGCATTATTTACCAAGGTCACTTGTTGTAGTCTTAAATTAGCATTGGGAAAGCTCTTAATCAAGCTCAAATCAGCCTCTGCGAAGTCTAAACTAGCATTTACATTGTTATTGACATTGGTTTTTATAAGCTCGCCAATCTTCGCTTCAAGAATGAAGGGTGCGGCAATAAGCAAACCAACTATCAAAAGTAAAACGATACCGACAATCTTAAAAATCTTCTTTTTCATTATGGAGCTTATTTAAGGCACTTTAATAACAGAAAAAGAAGAAAAATATTACACTATAAGGGTTAAGAAATCGCTAAACTTCCAACATTATTTCCTCGCTCATTTTGAGGCCGAATCTTTTTCGTAGTAGATATACGAAGAAATAGAGCAAAGGGGTGTCGAGAAATGCTATTAAAACCTTAAATAAGAATGCACTTACCACCAACCCTAAAAACATACTCCATGGAAACACCTTAAAAAGGCAAAGAAGCGCTATAACCGTGAAGGAATCTATAAATTGCGATAGAAATGTGGAGAAATTATTCCGCAACCATAACTGCTTGCCTTGGGTCAATTTTTTCCAAAAATGGTAAATGGAAATATCAACATATTGTGCAAAAAGATAAGCAATCATTGACGCAAGAACGGCCACAGGTGAAAGTGCAAATACTTTTGTAAAAGTTTCGTCATCGATACTAGAAGAAGGAATAGCCGGAACGAAGTCGGCCAATAAAATAATTCCCATTGAAAATAAGGATGCAAAAATACCCGCTGTAACGATTTGATTCGCTTTCTTTTTGCCGAAAATCTCTGAAATCAGATCTGTTATCAAAAACGTCAGCGGATACGGAAGAATACCAACGGAAACTACAAAGAGTGATGAACCGAAAACGGTCACATCGCCAAACGGATTCCAATAAAAGAATTTTTGGAAAATTAGATTCGACACCACCAACGAGGTAATGAACAGTGCCCCCAGATATAAGTAAATCCGGTAGGCCAGTTTCTGGTCCTTCAGGGTCATAAAGAGAGTCTCTGACTATTTTATATCGAGCACAAACGGCATTCTAGCTTGAATTCCTTTTTGTTCCGTGACCGATTTAAATTGTTTTAAAATCGAATAAACTTCAGCACCCACTTCTTCTTTGAGAAAATCTTGTTTGGCTTTAGTACTTGCCCCGCCCACATCTTCCATAAGACGCTCAAACCCTGTTTTATATTTCGGATATTTTCTTATGCCGTAGGTATCTAGATTACTCATTTTTGCAGCCTCGGCAATTGCATCATTTAGGTTGCCCAGCTCGTCTACGAGTCCTATTCTTTTCGCATCCACTCCGCTCCAAACTCTTCCTTGTGCCATACTGTCTACCTCTGCAACAGAAATGTTTCTACCCTGGGCAACCCTTGACAAAAAGGTTTCGTAAGTATCTTCAACCCCATCTTGAACGTTTTTTCGAAACACATCGGTCATCGGTTCAAAAAGTGAATAATCGACCGAGTTTTTATTCGTGCCGACCTGCTCGGCATTGATACCTATATCTTCGGCAAGTTCGGTTACATTGGGAATCGTACCAAAAACACCTATAGACCCGGTGATGGTTGTAGGTTCGGCAAAAATCTTGTTCGCCCCAGCGGCAATGTAATATCCACCAGAGGCTGCCACATTGCCCATTGAAACCACAACGGGCTTTTTCTCTTTAACCAATTCCAATTCTCTCCATATGATATCGGATGTCAAAGCACTACCACCCGGCGAGTTTACACGTAGGACGATTGCTTTTACTTTCTCATCATCTCGCGCTTTGATAATCGCTTTGTTGATTATGCCTTGCCCAATGATATCGGGGCCACCTTCGCCATACATTATTTCGCCTTGTGCAAAAATTACGGCAATTTTATCATCTCCCTTGTTCTTTACTTTTTTATTCGAGCGAATGACATAATCCTCTAACATGACCGTGTTCAAATCATCTGTTTCATCGAGCTTAAGGGCCTCACGAAGTTTGGTCTCGTATTCATCGTAAAACAGAATATCGTCTACTAGTCCGGAAGCTTTTGCATATTCGGTCGTTCTTCCCCCTAAGGTGTCCGCAATGATATTCAGGTTTTCGGGACTAATATTTCTTCCTCTTGAAATTTCATCGAGCATCGAATTCCAGAGCGAACCGATTAGCTCCTTGATCTGTGTTCGGTTGGCGTCGCTCATTTCGTTCGATAAAAAAGGCTCTACGGCACTCTTGTATTTCCCATGCCGAATTACTTCCATCTTGATACCGGTTTTTTCCTGTATATCCTTGAAAAAAAGCACTTCTGAAGACAGCCCCTTAAAATCAAGAACACCGACAGGGTTTAAATACATTCTATCTGCTACGCTACCCAAATAATAATCCTTCTGCATATAAAAATCGCCATAGGCATAAATAAATTTTCCACCCTCCTTGAAGCTTTCAAGGGCCTTTCGAATGGCTTGGGTCTGCGCAAGACCTGCTAAAATGAAATTATTGTTGATACTGATTCCTTTGATATCGTCATCATCTTTAGCCGTTTCAATAGCATGCAAAATTTCATCGAGCCCTTGCGATTGCTCAAAAAGACCTGTAAAAGGGTCAGCTAGATTATCACCGACATAATCGCTGACGGGTAAGTTCAGTTGAAGCTCAAGCACCGAATTTTCTTTGACACTTACCGATTCCTCAGAATTACCCACCAAACTGGCAAAAATAAAGAACATTATGAATAGGATTCCGAATGCGATCAGGCAACCGACGATGGCAGCCAAAAGGTTTCTTAAAAAATTCATTTAAATCAATTTATTGAAATCCAAAGATAGTTATTCTAACTTCTTTTTTAACTAATTTGGTTTTCTGAACCGGTCTTAAGTCGATGTTTTTAATCTAGAATGAAGAATAGCTATGGAAATGAAAAATGACGAGATCGGGGTTCAAAACCTGCCTACGGACTGATAGTTGTTAAAATTAGGCAGAAAAAAGCAACTCAATACGAGTACTTTAATATGGGTGTTTCAAATACGGTTTATCTCTCTTTAGGAAGTAATCTTGGTGACAAGCTAGCCATGTTGCAGGAAGCCATCTTCGGTATTGAGAAAAAAGTTGGTAAGATAGAAGCGGTATCCCCCGTTTATAAAAGTGCGGCATGGGGGTTTGAGGGAGATGATTTTTTTAATATCTGTATGACGGTCACCACCGAATTGACCCCACCCATTTTACTCACAACTATCATGGATATTGAATTTTCAATGGGCAGAAGACGCTCGAATAATTCAGGTTACCAACCAAGATCCATCGATATTGACATTCTATATTACAATAGACTGATTCTTACAAGCCAGCAATTGATTCTGCCACACCCAAGGTTGCACGAGCGGCGATTCGTTCTTCGACCTTTGGCGGACATCGCCCCGCAGTTCTATCATCCGATATTGAAAAAAGATTCGAGAAACTTGTTACAAGAGTGTAGAGATGAGATAGTTCCTGAAAAAACCAATTTGGTGTTGTACAAGAGCAGGGCGATTCTTTTTTCGCAGTTGCGTTTTCTTGCCATCGAGGGAAACATCGGTTCGGGAAAAACGACCTTGGCGACAAGAATAGCTCGCGATTTCAATGCCAAATTGATTTTGGAGCGTTTCGCAGACAACCCCTTCTTACCCAAATTTTATGAAGATCAGGGTCGGTACGCTTTTCCGTTGGAGATGTCCTTTTTGGCAGATCGCTATCAGCAGTTCATTGACGACACCACACAGTTAGAGCTTTTCAAAAAATTCATGGTCAGTGATTATGATATCTATAAGTCCTTGATTTTTGCCAAAATCACACTGCAGGAAGTTGAATTTTCACTGTATCGAAAGATTTTCGATTTTATGTATAAAGAAGTAAAAAAACCTGATGTGTATGTTTTTCTTTATCAAAAAACCGACCGATTATTGGAAAACATCAAAAAAAGGGGCCGTGCGTACGAAAAGGATATTCCCTTTGATTATCTCGAAAAAATAAACCGCGGATATTTGGATTATATTAAAGGGCACCCGGAACAAAATAGTCTTATCATCGATATTACAGAACTTGACTTTGTTGAAAATGAAAAAGACTACGAGAAGGTAATGACCCAGATACAGCAGTTCGTTATGAACTGGTCGTTCTAGGATTAATTTGATGGCAGATTGTCAGTCTGAGCTTGTCGAAGACCATCTGAAAATTTATCAAAACTTCGATCGGCCCAATTTGATATCCAACGTATATGCTAAATCGTATTCAATTTCGACCAAACATCCCAAACCGTTATGCCGACACTTACCGAAATGTTCAAGGAATGTTTTGTGCCGAATTGCGGAATTTCGACGACCTCATCGCTAGCATCAACAACTTTTTGACCAACGCCCTTGACCTCATTACCAAAAATAAGCGCATACTTTTTTGTTTCATCAATTCGAAGTTCATTCAAAAAAGTGGCATTTTCAGCTTGTTCCACGGCGAGTATATTGTAGTTCTGCGAACTCAATTCTGAAACCACTTCTAAGGCATCTTTGGCATATTCCCAGTCTACACTATCGGTAGCCCCCAGAGCGGTTTTTCGAATATCCTTATGGGGCGGGGTCGCGGTTATTCCGCATAAATATATCTTCTCAACTAGAAAAGCATCCGCGGTACGAAAGACCGATCCGATATTATTCAGACTTCGAATATTATCAAGAACAATTACAATCGGTGACTTTTCAGCTTTCTTAAACTCAGCTGGTGTAAGTCTGTCTAGTTCTTCGTTATTAAGCTTTCGCATTTTAAGGTTTATGGTTTAAAAAGTATATTCTCCAAAATCTCCTTCAACTCTTTCCTTCATTTTTGTACTTGTATTTGACACTTGAATTCGAACTTTAAAAGTTATTCCGAAATATCAACAATAGTTACGATTGCATGGCAAAAATACTACATTCGTTTTGGTTGAAATATTTTAGTGAAATTCATTGAAAATTGACTTTGGCAGCAACTACTAAAACGAAGAAGGTTACCCCTTTGATGAAGCAGTACAATACCATCAAGACCAAATATCCTGATGCGTTGTTGTTGTTTCGTGTAGGTGACTTTTATGAAACTTTCGGTCAAGATGCGGTCAAAGCCTCAAAAATATTGGGCATTATATGTACGCACAGAAACAATGGCGGTGATCGTACCGAACTGGCCGGTTTTCCGTATCACTCACTGAATACCTATCTTCCAAAATTGGTCAAGGCCGGGCAACGTGTTGCTATTTGCGATCAACTCGAAGACCCAAAACAGACCAAAACGATAGTCAAAAGGGGCGTTACTGAATTGGTCACTCCTGGTGTCGCTTTGAACGACGACATTCTTTCAGCGAAATCGAATAACTTTTTATGCTCGGTTCACTTTGGAAGGAAATTATTGGGTATTTCTTTTTTGGATATTTCTACTGGCGAATTCTTGACAGCTCAAGGAAGTACGGAACAAGTCGACAAGCTCTTACAGAATTTTGCCCCAAACGAAGTCCTTATTTCTAAAGCTCACAGAAACGAATTTCAACAGCTTTTTAGTAATCAATTCCATACTTTTTTTATGGAGGATTGGGTCTTTCAGGAAGATTATGCCCAAGAAACGCTGACCGGTCATTTTAAAACAGCAAACCTAAAAGGTTTCGGAATAGACCATCTTGAAGAAGGTATTATTGCTTCCGCAGTGGTTTTGCACTACTTGTCAGAAACCCAGCACCGGCAGTTACAACATATCAATACGATACAACGCATAGCTGAGGAAGATTATATTTGGATGGACCGTTTTACGATTCGAAATCTTGAACTTTACCATTCCACCAATATCAACGCCGTAACACTTATCGATATTATCGACCGAACCTTATCACACATGGGCGGAAGGCTAATGAAACGATGGTTGGCTCTTCCTTTAAAGAATGTTGAGAAAATTAGAAAAAGACATCAGGTTGTTTCCTATTTACTAAAAGATGAAATCGGTCACGATAAACTAAAAGGTTGGATCAAGCCTATGGGAGACATCGAGCGTTTGATTTCAAAAGTCGCTACCGGTAAAATCAACCCGCGGGAAGTAGTACAGCTTAAAAATTCCTTAGGATCAATCGTTCCTATAAAACAGTTTTGCGAAGAAAGTGAAAACCAAGCTTTACAATTCATCGGTATTTCTCTAAATATTTGTGAAGCGTTGCAAAATAAGATAAAAGCAATGCTGAGCGAAGAAGCCCCGGTAAATATTTTAAAGTGCAATGCAATTGCCGAAGGATATTCCGAAGAACTCGATGAACTTAGGGGTCTGGCTTTTTCCGGGAAAGATTATTTGAACAAAATGCTCGAGCGCGAAACAAAACGTACTGGCATCACTTCTTTGAAAATAGCATCGAACAACGTCTTCGGATATTATATCGAAGTGCGAAACACCCACAAAGACAAGGTGCCCGAAGAATGGATTCGCAAACAAACCCTCGTCAATGCCGAGCGCTATATCACGGAAGAACTGAAAGAATACGAAGCAAAAATCTTGGGAGCCGAAGAACGTATATTAAGTTTAGAGCAACAGCTTTTTGCCCAGCTCATTGTCTGGATGCAAGAATATATAACGGTCGTTCAGAAGAACGCCCAACAAATCGCTAATCTTGATTGTCTTTGTGGTTTCGCCCAATTGGCCAAAGACAATAATTATACCGAGCCTGAATTGAATGATTCTACTTCTTTGGAAATAAGAAATGGGCGACATCCTGTAATTGAAAAACAATTACCCCCAGGGGAATCTTATATTCCGAATGATGTTTTGCTAGACCGTGATGAACAACAAATCATCATGATAACAGGGCCGAACATGAGTGGTAAATCTGCCATATTAAGACAAACCGCTCTTATTGTATTATTGGCCCAGATGGGAAGTTTTGTACCCGCAGAATCTGCTAAAATCGGGTATGTCGATAAAATATTCACTAGAGTTGGGGCAAGTGATAATATTTCAATGGGTGAATCGACCTTTATGGTCGAGATGAACGAAACGGCTTCAATTTTGAACAACCTCTCTGAGCGTAGTTTGGTACTTCTCGATGAGATAGGTCGCGGCACCAGTACTTATGATGGTATTTCAATTGCATGGGCAATTTCAGAATATTTACATGAGCACCCGGCACGGGCAAAAACACTTTTCGCCACCCATTATCATGAATTGAATGAAATGGCGGAAACCTTTGAACGGGTTAAAAATTATAATGTCTCAATTAAAGAACTAAAAGATAAAATCCTCTTTTTGCGTAAGTTAGTAGCAGGCGGCAGTGAGCACAGCTTTGGTATTCACGTTGCAAAAATTGCCGGTATGCCACAGCAGGTTATTCATAAAGCCAATAAAATTCTTAGAAAACTTGAAAAATCGCATTCTAGCGAAGAGTTGACCGATAAACTACAAAGTGCCCAGAATGAGATGCAGCTCAGTTTTTTTAATCTCGATGACCCATTACTAGAACAGATCAAAGAAGAAATCACACATCTCGATATCAATACTTTGACTCCCGTAGAAGCCTTGATGAAGCTTAATGAAATAAAGCGTCTTTTGACCAAAAACAAAAAGGCAACTTCCTAGAGATTCTTTTGAAATATCTGGTCATTTTTTAATTTATTATTCTTTCCTTTTTATAGAATTGTATTAAATTTGCCTCTGCTTGCTAAAAGCGGGTTGGCATCAATTCGATGTAAGTTCTTATCTATTCTGCGAAAATAGCTCAGTTGGTAGAGCGCCACCTTGCCAAGGTGGAGGTCGCGGGTTCGAATCCCGTTTTTCGCTCAATAAACAAACGCTGCTTGTCGGTGTTTTTTTGTTAATTGCCCTACCAGTATGCTCGAGTGGTGGAATTGGTAGACACGCCGGACTTAAAATCCTGTGGCCTTTGGGCCGTGCGGGTTCAAGTCCCGCCTCGAGTACAGATGAACGAAAACCATAGTGAGAGCTATGGTTTTTTCATTGGTAAAATGCTCGAACAGACTCGGCCACGTACAATACCCTCTTCGAATACTGAAAACTCAGAATAGTTTTTCTGGCCTTTTTATATCGAGAAAAGGCTATAAGGCTTTACCTTTTAGAAAAAACAGTCACCAATTCACTACCTTTAATAACTTGACCAAATTAGAATGAAAAAGAAGCTACTTAGGTTATTGGCAATATTTATCCTTGCTCCGATATTACTCCTACTTCTCTGTAATCAATCCATTAATAGTGCTGCTGACGGAAAGACATTCTATAAAACGGCAGATATTCCCAAGAACAAAGTAGGGCTCGTTTTGGGTACTTCGAAAAAATTAAGCTCAGGACACCCAAACCCCTACTACGATTATCGTATTACGGCTACGGTGCGACTATTCAAAGCCGATAAAATCGAATTTGTTTTGGTTAGTGGAGACAATGGAAGTCGTTATTACAACGAACCAACTGCCTTCAAAAAAGATTTAGTCGCAGCAGGGATTCCTGCAGGTAAAATATTCTTGGACTATGCAGGTTTTCGTACTTTGGATTCCATGGTCAGGGCAAAAGTGGTTTTCGGATTGCACGAGGTGACTGTTATTTCCCAAAAATTTCATAATCAAAGAGCTATTTATCTTGCAGAAAGAAAAGGACTAAAAGCAATAGGGTATAATGCCAAGGATGTCTCGGGTCAAAATGGACTCAAGGTGCATTTTCGAGAGTATTTCGCACGTGTCAAGGTCTTTGTGGACCTCATCTTCAATACACAACCAAAATTCTTTGGTGAAAAAATCGAAATTGAATAGCCTTGACCTGATTATTAAAACTTAAAATTCTAGAAGTCCACTTTAAAATTAAAATATGTCAAATTTTAAAACGCTGGTAAAAAATCTTGGTCCAGGGCTTCTCTTTGCAAGTATGGCCATAGGTACTTCGCATTTAGTACTTTCCACAAAGGCAGGTGCCCAATATGGTTGGGTGATGATAATTCCGATAGTCCTCGCGAATATTTTCAAATACCCCTTCTTTGAATTCGGTGTGCGTTACACAAATGTGACCAACAAGACCCTTATCGAAGGTTATTTGAACCGCGGTAAGGGATATCTCTGGTTTTACTCTGGCATAACACTAATTACCACATTTACGATTTTAGCCGCGTTGTACACCGTTACCGCAGGTCTCTTTATCAATCTTTTTCAAATCGAAGCGGTTTCCATTGCCATGGTCGCATTGGGACTTTTTATCTTCATAAGTTCGCTATTGATCATTGGGAAATACCGTTTCCTGGAGATCTCGCTAAAATTCGTTATCGGTATTTTATTCGTTGCTCTGATTGTTACAACGGCACTGGTAATATATAAAGGACAAGTTACCGAAGTTGAAGGGTTCAGGCCAACGCCTATATTCAATGAAGTCGGAATTTTATTTTTAATTGGTTTAATGGGGTGGATGCCCACGACGGTCGAGGCTTCTAGCTGGGTAAGTCTTTGGAGTATTGAAAAGTGGAAAAGTCAAAAAAAGAAGCCTTCGTTAAAAGAATCTTTACAAGAGTTCAATGTCGGTTATTTTATGACGGCCATTTTGGCTATTTTCTTTTTGGTAATCGGTTGTATGACCCTATATGGCACAGGAACTGAACTTAGCGGAAACGCAGTGACTTTTGCAGATCAGGTAGTCAGTTTATTTACAACAAATATCGGTCCGTGGGCCTATATATTCATTGCTGTTTCGGCTTTTGCAACTATGTTCAGTACTTGTATGACAGCACATGACGCAGTAACAAGGGTGGCCCTTGATATTATCGACCTCTTGAATCCAAAAATAAAAATGACTGGGAAACGAGGTTATTATGCAACAGGAATAATAATTCTAGCACTTGTCAACTTTGTAGTCGTAACCGCATTCGCCGCTAATATGGGGCAATTGGTTGCGCTAGCGACGTTCGTGTCTTTTGTGGTCGCCCCTATTATTGGTTACATGAATCTAAAAAACGTGACCAGCGAAGATTTACCTACCAAATATCATCCGAAAAGATCACTACAAATTCTTACTTATGCAGGCATTATTTTTTTATCGGTGTTTTCGCTACTTTATTTCTGGATGGTAGTTTTCTAGCAATCAGTTTCCTATCCTTTAGCACGTCTGGGCAACTATCAAAACTTTCTTTGTTTTAGCCAAAAAATCATGTTAACAGCCTAGCCTGTAGTATTTTAAATTTATTAAAGAATTGTTAAAGTAGATTTTTATAACAACTATTTGACCTTTTACCAGCGTACGTATGAAGCACCCGAAAATTCATGCGCCATGAAAATCCACTATTCCGTTTTTCTATCTTCCTTCCTATTCGCTTTTATCAACTGTTCGGGCGACAATCCAGCGAATCAGTCACAAGAACAGGAACAAATAGTTACCGATTCAAATAACCCAGACACCGATCAAACCCAGACCGAAACCGCACAAACAGATACTACCGCAACTGAGAATACGACAACCATTGATATTAGCAAAGGCTTAATGGCCAACGATCTCGAAAACCACCCTATGCAAGATATTGCCAAGCCAGCCTATTTGGCGACAATAATCGATCCGTCTTTCGGAACGAAGATTCGTCGTATTTCCAATGCTGAAGATGGGCAGGTTATAAAACCCATGTACAGCACCATTCAGGCTTGGAACGCTGATGAGACTTATATGATATTATATGACCAAGGTAATGGCGTACATCAATTGCTTAATGGTCTGAATTATTCATTTATTAGAAATCTTGACGATGTTCACCCAGACGATCTAGAACAAATATTTTGGGATTTTAATGATCCGGATGTATTCTATTACCTAGATCGTGCTAGTGGCGACCTTATTAAATATGGTGTTTCTAGAAAAACCAAGGATATTCTTGTCAATCTCGGTGAGCTATCGGCTTGCCATGGTAGCATTGGCTTGGGCAACGACGTACAAATGATGTCTTGGGATTCAGATTTAATCGGATTTCGTTGTGACAATTCTTCGACCTATGCTTATCGCATTTCCACAGAAGAACTTATCTCCTTCGAAATATCAGATGTTCAACATACAGCTCCTATGCCCTTACCAAGTGGCGAGCGATTTTATCATGGTCCACAAATTTACGATGATACCGGAAGTTTCAAAAAAAGCCTAAATGAAAGCAAAACCGAACATTCGTCCCTTGGACGATTGGTTGACGGCACTGATGCCCATTTTGCCATAGCTTTTTCAGAAGGACCCGAAGGTGGTTGCATTGGAGATATCATCGCCCATAACATTGAAACGGGCGAATGCTTTCCTGTTATAAGTCAGAACCAAGGATATGAATATCCGCAAAGCGGTACGCATATTTCGGGAGTTTCGCATAAAAACCAAGGTTGGGTAGCCGCATCGATGATGGGCTATGATCAAGACGGCCAAACCCTGTTGGATCAAGAACTCGTAATCGCTAGAGTCGAAAAGGATAATGTACAAGTATACAGAATAGGACATCACCGCTCGGATGAAGAAGAATTCGACTATTGGGGCGAGCCGCATGCGGTAATTAGCCCTACAGGTTCAAGAGTATTGTTCGGTTCGGACTGGAGTGGGTATGAAGATGGTAAATCGGTTGATTCTTATGTTGTCGAATTACCTGCGTTCAATTGAATTTGAAGGTATAGAGCAAATAGAGCTTTTCTACTATTGTGAAGAAATTTCTTCAAAATTAGAAATAACGATAAGTGTTCTTTCATTTTGCTTGTGTAAAAAGTCGAGACAATAAACACCGTTTTTACAATTATTCACCAAACGTTCTTCTCCGTAGCCCGAAGCACTTGAAATATTTTCAGAACGAACACCGTTTGAAACCAAATAATCCCTAATAGCATCAGCCCGATTTTGGGACAATCTTTTATTTGCACTATTGCTGCCCCTACTATCGGTATGTGATTCGATACGCAGTTTCATCTCTGGAAAGCTTTTGGCCGCCTTTACTGCTTTATCTAATTCTAAAGCAATATCGGAAGTGACCAAACTTTTACCCTTTGCGAAGAAAAAATCTTTCATCTTAATCACGGTCTTATCCTCCGTTTGACCAATAACATCGTCTACGTAGGCCAACTCTATTTCGAGCGATTTATTTCCTAAAGCATCGATATCAGATTTTCCAAATTTCTTGGCATAAGTTCCGTACATCTCTTTTTTAATCTGTAAGGTTGTATTTGGTCGCCAAGGCACTTCCAACTGAAAAGAACCATCTTCACGAGTCTGTATTTGCTTAATCAGATTGCCTACCTCGTCAAACAGACTCACATAAGCTCCATCGATAAAATCACTATTTCTTGAGCGAACGACCTGCCCCCTAAAAGACAAAGTCTTCAATCCCGGGGTATTTGTTATCTTAAAACCATATATATCATCTTTGCCTGTGCCTCCTGGTTTGTTAGAGGCAAAGTAGCCCATCAGGCCTTCTTCACCATTTTCCTTGATAATAAAACCAAAATCATCTGAGATTGAGTTGATACCAGAACCCAGATTCACCGGCACCCCGAAAGTATTATCTGAGTGAACATTGGCTTTATAGATATCCATGCCACCGATACCATAAAAAATATCAGAAGAAAAATATAGACTTCCATCGAAAATATAGGGTGCAATTTCATTGCCTGGTGTATTTATTCTGGGGCCTAAATTTATAGGCTCGGACATAATTTGACCGTTATTGGTATTGACCACATAGAGATCTGTACCTCCATACCCATCTTTGAAATTTGCAGAAAAATAAAGTTTCTCGGCATTTGCATCGTAAAACGGATAATAGAAAGAAGTGCTCAAATCTTTGAGCATGTACCTAAAAAAACCATTATCATAAACCATTCCTATAGCCAGGGAATTTTTACCATTATCGTCAAAAGACAATTGGTCTCCTTCGGCATTGGACAAAACATAAAATACCCGGCTTAGTTCTTTTGAATAATAGGGAGTAGACTTATGGAATTTTGTTGCCGGTGCACCTTCAAAGCGGGTTGGATTCTGAATGTTTCCATTTTTAGATAACTTGGCAACAAAAATATCCAAGTACGATTCTCCGGAAGGCTCATAAAGTTTTTTCGATTTAGAACCCCTACTAGAGCTAAAAAGCAATTGGTTCTTATAAAAACTTGGAGAGAAATCAGCTTGCGGGCTATTACCATCTAGGTTGAAAATGAAAAATCCGGAACCTTCACCAGAATTAGAATCCAGCATTTCGTAGTTAAAATCGGCATTTTCTACCAATTCATTGGTAAGCGATCCACTTTTCGACTTCAAAAAAGCCCTGACCCTTTCACGTTCCGAGGTCTTGGCCATGCTCTGTAACATTTTATTAAAACGATGATTCGACATTATCGTATCGTTTTTATTAATGTCTAGATAAATTTTAGATGCGTTGTTGTAATCTCCTGTTTTAAAGTAAGAATCGGCCAAGTTCAAAAGTTGTGAATTGCTAATCAATTTACCATCGCGCATCTGCTTCTGGTACTCCTTAATGGCGGCGTCATATGCATAGCTATAGAAATATGCATCGCCCCTTGACATTTTTGTATCTTGACCAAAAGATGAGAAAACCATTAACGCGAATACTATGAAGACACCTATTTTTTGCATAATATTATTGCTACTTTAGAAAAACCGGGGTGTATCGATCTGTTTTGGTTTACCTTTTAATTTAGGATCTTTACTCGTGCCACTACCACCACCTTTACCAAGGTAGAATTTTAAAATCACCTCATGAGAACCGCTATTGAATTGCCCTAACGGATTCGTATTATAATCATATGAGTACCCCATGAACAAACTACTACTTATCTGAAAACCGGCCAGACCACTAACGGCATTGTCCAATCGATAGGAAGCACCTAAGGTAAATCGTTCATTGAACAAAAAATTACCGGAAAGATTAAGGTTGATCGGTGCGCCACCGATCAAGTTCGCTAAAATAGCAGGCTTGAACTTCAAGCTTTCAGATAGATCAAATACATAACCCCCGATAAAATTGAATTGCACCTTATCTTCCACAATTGTTGCCACATCATCATTATAAAGTGCATCGGTTAAAAAATTGGGGATGGAGACACCCAAATACCAAATCTCATCTTCGTACAAAAACATGCCCGCACCAATGGTCGGGTAGAATTTGTTGATATTCGCTCTGCCCAAAATAGGTTCACCGGGGTTTTTGAATGTACCCTTGGCAAAATCAACATTGAGAAATGCCCCGCCCACATCCATACCAAAAGATAGCTTTGCGTTCTCTGTTACATTGAGTTGGTATGAATAGGCCAAATCGACGTACGTCTGCGTAGAAGGCCCTAATTCATCATTGATCACATTAAAGCCTAACCCCATTTTTTCGTTCGAAAGCGGTACGTTCGCCCCAAAACGAATAGTTCTGGGAGCACCTGGTATATCGAGCCATTGTGCTCTATAGAGCCCTGCGATTTCAGCTGTTTCGGTGGTACCCACATAAGCCGGGTTGAAACTACCTATATTGTACATATATTGTGTGTACTGTGGCTCTCTTTGTGCATTGGTCGTCTGTACCACAAAGAGCACCATAATCAGGGCAAAAAAGAAATACTTATGTATGAACTTGCGCTCTTTATAGTAGGTCATCAGTATTTTATCATCTTATAAGCTGAATCCAGCCTTTTTTAGATTGTGCCCCATTACCATCGCCAACATCAACACTCATCACATAAAAATAGGTTCCGTCGGGGGATTCTTTACCTTTCCAAGAACCATCCCAAACTTCGGCTTCGGTCATATTGTTTCCTTCAAAAACCAAATTTCCATAGCGATTGAAGATTTGAACATTATAAGCTACCGCAACTTCTTGCTGCGTCTCAGGATCAATTAAGTTGATTTCTAAAAAGTCATTCGTACCATCAGCATTGGGCGAAAATTGATTGAACAAGAAACCCACTTCTGCCGGATTCGGTAAGCTTACATTGATGGTAACCGTCATTTCGTTATTTACTGGATTCGCATCTGCAGGAGAAGATCTCAAAATCCTTGCCGTATTGGTAAAAGTACCCTCAACAGGGACATTGACCGTAATCGTCAATTCGGCCTGTTGACTGATTCCCAAAGTTTCGATTGTCCAGATTCCCGTAGCCACATTATATTCAGTTCCTGCCGCTTCATGGGATACATACACAAACGGACTATCGACCCCACTAGGAATGATATCTTCGACTTGAATATTATTAATGGTATCCCCGTTGGCGGATATATTGGTCACCTTTATCGTAAAAATGACCATCTCGTTTATCAACGGGTTTAGGCTTATGGCGGTTTTTTCCAAAGCCAAATCGATGCCTTCCGGCAAATCTATATTTATCTGAGCTGTTGCCTGATTATTTGCTTCCGTAATATCTTCAGGAAAAGAATCTAATAAGGTAGCCGTATTCGTATAGATACCTCCTTCTAGAATATCAACGGTGATGGTCAACACAGTACTTGAGGAGGCTTCCAGTTCAGGAATGCTCCATTCGCCGGTATCCAAATCATAAGTTCCTTGTTGAGCTTCATGCGAAATATATTCAAAACCCGATTCGATCATCTCACCGATCAGAATGTTTCTAGCCTTTCTATCGGATAAATTGTTAATCGTAACCGTGAATGTCACCGTATCACCGATTACGGCATTTTCATTATCGACCACTTTGGTTATCTCTAAATCAATAGGATCAGGATTACAGTTCGGATGGTCGGCATTCGGACTACAAGGATCATCGGGATCCGATCCATCTGCTATTTCGTCAGCATCGGTAATATCATCTTCATCAAAATCACAAACGCCATTTTCTCGAGAAGGTATACAAGGATTTTCATTCGCAGGGTCTAATTGATCCACGACACCATCGTTATCGCTATCGAGTATATTCGAGTCAAGTGCATCGATGATACCATCTTCGTCTTCATCTAGAGGATTATTTACATCAGGGCCTACTTCCACCCCATCATCGATACCATCATCATCTGAATCAGGATCATCGGGGTCTGTTTCCAAAGCCGCCTCTTCACCACCGAAGAGTCCGTCACCATCATCATCGGTATCGCAGCTACTAACCGAAACACTTACTTCAGAAGATTCATTTTCGCAGGGTGCCATCGCCCCAGTTGTAGTAAAGGTAAAAGTGTAAATTCCATCGGGCTGCCCTTCAAAATTTATTTCGTTTATTCCATCTTGTATAGTTCCACCTCCAGGTTGGAAAGTTACTATCCACTCCCCGGCATCTTCACCATCCAAGAGGTCGGCAAGGTTTAATGTCGTCACGCCGTATTGGGAGTCGTTACATGAAGAGGCATCCATAGGCGTACCAGCAGAAGGCTGAGGGACAACTGTAACTTTAACCTCCACGCGTTCCGTAGTACAGTTATTTTCTGTGGCCGCTACCCAAAATGACCGTGATTGGTTAACATTTCGCGTGAAACTGACGCCTGTACCCAAAGAGGCACCCCCAGAAGCAGAAGCATACCAGTTGATGGTAGGGTTACCACTTACAACAGTTGTTGTAAAGGTCACGGAACCCGCACCGCAGCGTTCTTGATCCTCGGGAGTTGAAATTTCAGGAGTATCGTTTACAATAACGTTAACGACCAGAGCAGGACTTGAGCAATCGTTCACATCATCCCAGAAAAAACCATAATAAGTTCCTGGCAAGGGATTTGCAATTTGACCTGCGTTCAAATGAGCACTTTCATTGTCGGTATCAGAATCCGTACTCCAGCGTAAATTAGCGGCATTACTGGTAGTGTAATCATTAAGACTTACAGTAACGTCATCACAAAAATTGGCAGGCGTACCATTATCAAGGGGCGGTGCATTATCTCCTGCCTCACAAGGGTCACAATCTTCTACAGTAATGGTTACATTGACCGTATCATTTGTACAGGGTGCAGTGCCGGCTACTGTATATCTGAAAACATAGTTACCTAGTGGATCTCCGTTAAAATTGACAGCGTTATTGACATTGATTCCCGGATTTCCGTCACCACCGGAAATATAGGCCCATGTGCCGCCCGCATCTTGACCGGTGATGGCGTTATCTAAATCAATTGCCGTGCCACCAAAAGTATTATCGTTACATCTGGTCAAATTGGCAACAGCGGTTCCAGCTTCGGGTGATGTATTGAAGGCAACGACCACTTGGGTCGAAGGGCTGGCACAAACATTTGCATTGTCCCAATAAACCGCGTAGTATGTTCCCGAATCAGCAGGTGTAATTGTCGCTGCGGCAAGTAACTGATTTGCAGCCGTCGGATTTTGCACGGTACTCCAACGCAATGCTGATCCCGCCGGAGCACTGGCCGCACCGCCTTGGATCAACGTATTCAAATTGAGGTTGGCCGCTCTGTCGCAAAATGCAGAAGCATTTGCATTACGGGGTGGAGCAGTAGTACCTGCGGCGCAATCGTCATCGATAATAGTTACTGTTGCGGTGTTGCTATTAGGGTCCACATTGAACAAGTCAGGCCGACTGGTACTCGTCAATGTCATAATGACGGTTTCATCATCTTCGGGAGCCAAATCATCGAGGGGATCTACATTTACATTTATAAACTGAGTGTTTTGACCTAATGGGAAAAGTATCGCAGTACCACCATTTGTCAAAGCGTTACCCGTCAGGGTATAATCCGTACCGGGACCCGTGGCCGTTCCGCTCATTGTAAAGTTCAAAGTAAATTCGACCAGACCACCCTTGGGCTTATCCATTTGAATTCTAAACTGCCCAGTCTGACCTCCTTCTTCATTGGTCTGTGGCCTGTATTGGGGACCTACTTGATCCATCGAAATCACAGCTATATCGTTATCTTGAATGGCAATTTGTCTTGTTCGGTTCCCCACAGTAGGCTCAAGATCGTAATTTGCTCCGGCGGTCAAAGTTACAATAACCGTCTCAACACCTTCTACAAAATCATCATCAAGAATGTTTGTAACATCTATAAAACCAACAGATTGCCCCGAAGGAATTAAAACCGAACCGGCTGGACTTATGACATAATCACCAGCTGCCGCAGTACCTGCGACGGTGTAAGTCACGTTTCGATCACCTGCCAAAGGCAAGCCTGTGACAACGAGCTGAACCTGAAATCGAGCATTGTCAGTAGGCGTCTCGTTAGCGACATCATCGACAACGGTCAAACGGGCCTCGATACCATTCTGTGAATAAGTAATGGTTCCAAAAAATAGTGCCAATGGTATAAGAAAAACTCGTGACAATATATTTCTGAATCCGTTTTGCGGAAACCTCAATTTACTTTTTCTTTTCATTTTCATCTGTGCAATTCTATTTTTAAAAATAGTTCAGATGGAATTTGCCACATCGTATTTAATATTAAATAGTTGTGGCCCATTTCATAGACTGCTCTTTGAACGCTCTTAATTCAATTCACAGCATGTATTCTTGGCTGGTTCAAAATTTGGGGTCAATATTACTAAAAAAATAGCCCAACGCCCGAATTTTAAGCCGAAATAGGGGTTTTATAGTTAAACTACATAATATACGGATAAAACACCCTTACGGTTTGGAAATCGATGCACTTTCTACCTCACCATCGATTTTTCGTACCAGACCTTGAAGTACTTTTCCGGGGCCAACCTCCGTAAACAATGAGGCGCCGTCTTTTATCATTTGTTGAATACTTTGTGTCCATTTTACTGGTGCCGTCAACTGAGATATGATATTCTCTTTTATTTTAGAAGGATCCTGTACGGCCGTAGTGGGAACATTCTGATATACTGGACAAGTCGGGTTGTTAAATTCGGTTGATTCTATGGCCGCTGCCAATTCTTCTCGCGCAGGTTCCATTAATGGGGAATGAAAAGCACCACCGACTGGCAGCACCAATGCACGCCTTGCACCTGCTTCCTTTAATTTATCGCAAGCTAAATTAATAGCTGCCACCTCACCCGATATGACCAACTGACCGGGACAGTTATAATTCGCAGGTACTACAATTCCTGAAGTTTCTTCGCAGATTTTCTCAACGATTTCATCGTCTAATCCCAAAACCGCGGCCATTGTACTTGGTTTAAGCTCGCAGGCCTTTTGCATTGCCTCCGCCCTTTTCGCCACCAATTGCAATCCATCTTCAAAACTCAGGCAATCATTGGCTACCAGAGCGGAAAACTCCCCAAGAGAGTGGCCGGCAACCATATCGGGTTTAAAACCGTCACCACAAATTTTGCTTAAGATTACCGAATGTAAAAAAATAGCAGGCTGCGTAACTTTGGTCTGCTTCAATTCTTCCGGCGTTCCTTCGAACATAATATCGGTTATGGAAAACCCAAGTATCTCATTGGCTTTTTCAAAAAGCTTTTGAGCTAACGGGTATTCTTCATATAAATCAAGACCCATTCCAACAAATTGGGCTCCTTGACCTGGGAAAATGTATGCATTCATTTCAGTCTATTTTCTGATGCAAAAATAGACATTCTGGTGAAGTTTAAGACTATTTGAACCAACTAGAATACTTAACATAATTATCTGCAATACGATCGATTTCTCCCGATCTCAATTCCGGACTCATATCTTTGATCTTTTTAGCGGGCATTCCGGCAAAAATAGTTCCTGAAGGCACATGTGTTCCTTTGGTAAGTACGGCACCGGCAGCAATGATGCTATTACTTTCAACAATACAGTCATCCATGATAATGCTGCCCATTCCCACTAGAACATTGTCCTTGATGGTACATCCGTGCACGATTGCATTATGTCCGATGGAGACATTGTTACCAATAGTAGTGGGCGATTTTTTATAGGTACAATGAATTACCGCCCCGTCTTGAACGTTGACCTTATTGCCCATTTTAATAAAGTGCACATCTCCTCGAAGGACAGCGTTGAACCAAATACTGCACTGGTCGCCCATCGAAACTTCACCGACCAAGGTCGCATTTTCGGCTATATAACAATCAGAGCCTATTTTAGGGGATTTACCTTTAACTATTTTCAAAACCATATCTTTTTTATTTGAATATTATTGGTCCACCTCTCCGATACCGGCAAAAAGTTGGAGCCACCTTCTCTCATCAGAGTTGAAGGACCTACATACCTTAAAAGAAGGCTAAAAATTCCTTCTTTTTGGATGCGGACACCAAAAGCTCTTTACCATTGGAAACGACCACACTGCCCCCTTTTCCCTTTCGATATTTGACCACCTCATTGACGTTCACCAAATACGATTTATGGATTCTCGCAAACGCAAATGAAGACAAGGCTTCCTCAAAATATTTCAGGGTTTTACTGACCAAAATCTTTTTGTTCTCCAAATAGATTTCCGTGTAGTTGTCATCTGCCTTGCAATACAAAATATCAGTGACATTGAGTATCTGAAAACCATCTTGCTGCGGAATAGTGATTTTGCCTTCAACACTTTTTAATTTTGGTTTGAGCACGCGGTCTTCCAATGCGTTTTCTTTCTTTACAATATCAGATACGTAATCGACCGCTTTGATAAGTTCATCTATATTTATGGGCTTCATCAGATAATAGGCCGCGTGATTGTTCAGGGCATCCAAGGCATATTGGTTGTATGCGGTCACAAAAACCGTTTCGAAAGTTCGATCAGGCACCTGATCCAATAAATCAAAGGCATTACCAAAAGGCATTTCTACATCCAAGAAAACTAAATCTAATGTGTTCTCTTTAATCAAGGAAAGCCCCTCTTGAATACTAGCAGCCTCCCCCAAAACAGATACGTCAGGACAGTATTTCACCAAATAATTATTCAAAATCTCACGGCTATTGGCCTCGTCTTCCACTATGATAGCATTCAGTTTCATATTTTCAAATTTCAACACAAAACCCTAATTCAAAAGACCAAGTAAAATTGCTTTTGTGTTTTGGGTTTTGTGTTTTTTTCTAATCTTTTCTCAGGGTCAATGTTACTTTTGTACCTATTCCATCAGTTTCAAGGTCCGATATTGAAACATCGACCCGATCTCGATACATATCGTTTAAGATGGCCACTCGCTTTTTGATGTTTCCCATCCCTTTAGATTTTTGCTTTTTTTGATTAAGGGTTTTAAGCTGAGCGGATTTTTTCCTTCCGATACCATTGTCCACAATACTGATTTCTATGTTTTCTTTATCTTTTTGCTTTAAATCGATTTTCAAAAAACCCATAGTCTCTTTATAACGAAGTCCGTGCCAAATCGCATTTTCAATGTATGGTTGCAAAAGCATGGGGGGTATTTCGAATGCAGTGACATCGATATGTTTGTCAATATTCAATTCATACTCGAACTTATCGGGAAAACGGGAGTGCTCTAACTTAACATAGAGTTCCAACAACTCCAGTTCTTTCGAAAGCGGAATGAAATCTTCTTCTGAATTCTCCAGTACCGAACGCATCAAAGTTGAGAATTCGCTCAAATACCTATTTGCACTGCGTTCATCACTTTTGGCAATGTAGTTGTTCACTGAATTAAGTGCATTGAATATGAAATGCGGATTCATTTGTGAACGCAATGATTTTAGGGCTAACAGATTATTGGTCAATTTTTGCTGTTGATTGCTTCGATAGAAAAAGAAAGCGGCAAGGCCCATCAAAATCAATCCGGCAATCAACGAATAAATGACCCATTGTTGCCTTTTGTAATTCTCTTGCACCAATTGTTGCTCGGTAAGTGCCAAATCGTATTTGCTCTGTGAAAGTTCACGCTCCTGCTCAAGTCCGCTTATACGACTTTGCTTAGACGATATCTCTCGGTTGAATCTGGCCGCACGTGAAATTTCTTGTTCTTTGCGAATGTAAAGAGTGTCCACAACTGCTACATAATCTTGATAGGTCTTGTACGCTTTTGAAAAATCACCCTTGGTCTCATAGACTTCGGATAGTTTTCTAGTCGCATCTTTTTGAACGATGAGGTCATCGTCTTTGTCAGCTTCAACAATACTTTTTTTCAGATAGGGTATGGCTTCTTCGTAATTGTCTTGCGCAATGTAAGCGTTGGCTATTTTGTAGTTTATTCGTTGCGAGGTAATCGAATCCAAGCCTTTGATCGATGATTTTTGTTGAACGACCGGTGCAGGTAAACTGTTCAATTCGTTCAGCGTATTTTTACGCAATTTTATTTCTTCGTTATAACGATTCTTCTTGTTATAAAAATCGGCTACCTTATCTTTTTCTTGAATGGACCGTTGTGGAGCTTCCTGCCGAGCCAAATCCAACGAATTGTTATAAAACCCCTCCGCCTCTACCGAACGCCCCTCCTTCGCATAGGCGTCTGCAATTTTTGAATTCAAATCGGTGACTTTTGGGGTAATCTGATTTTTTCTCGCGACTTTTAATCCTTCTTCGTAAAACGAAACAGACTTGTCTATCTGATTCTTTCCTTTACAGGCATCACCCAAGCTTTCAAACAATTCGGTTCTTTGATAAGGCACTAGATTCTTAATCTCTTGCAAGGGTTTCAAAACCATCTCGGCATTCTCGAAATCTTTGTTCAACAAGTACACCCTGCCCAACAATAATGTTGTTCGCGTTGTTTTATTCGCTTCAAGGGCATCCTTAAAACTCGTTATGGCCAAATCATATTGTTGGTAATATTGATACACCTCGCCTAAAGTAGTCAGTGATTTGGCAAGTTCTTTTTTGTTTCCGTTTGTGCCCAGTTCAGAAATCGACCGGGTAATAAAATCAATACTCTTTTCAATATCATTTCGCTTGTAATGATTTGCAGAATCAAGATAAGATTTATGCATCGAAACCTTTGCCCTTGAATCACTACGCTTATCAAATTTCGAGAAATTTTTCTTATCATAACCTTCGACCAAGACCTTGATATCTTCATCGTTCTTAATGGTGTATCGCAAGGTCTCAAAATCAGGGCTTCTAAAAATAATCTCATCACCTATCTCAGCCTGTATATTGAATTCACCCTGCTTATTTGTTTCATAATAACCACCTTTATCGGTCGTCACCTCAACTCCGGAAATCGGATCAAGGTTCTCTTTTTCGAGAACCGAACCCTTGATATTGACACGCTGAATGTTTTCCGATACTTGTGAAAACCCAAGTGTACCGTACAAAAGCAATAGCAGTGCTATGTTGAAAATTCTTCCCATATACTAATTAACACAACGTAAACTTAGCCGATTTATGCGGTACTAAAAAATGGCAATTCCTTAAAAACAGGGGTTTTCAGGGTATAGAATACAAACTGACGCAACGAATAGTACTTTTCACTCATTCAAAATACCATTTGACTCATTGCCGGTTTTTTTAGAAAATGTTCGAGTATACTTTTACTCTAAGAAAACAGCATCAAATCTTTAAAAACTAATTTTATGAGAGTATCAAAACCTGCAACAGTCATAGCACTATTTCTTTTCTCGAATTTTTCAGGAAAAGCACAACAAGAAGTCAAAGTCGATTATTCAGCTTTTTTGAACATAAGCAAAGAATTGTTTGATTACCGTGCTTCGAGACTTATTGACATCGAAAAGTTCAACGTTTATAGTAGTGAGGAGAATACGATAATTCTCGACACTCGTTCAAAAGGCGCTTATGATAAAATTCATATTGAAGGCGCAATCCATTTAAACTTTTCAGACTTTACGGAAGATACCTTGGCCATGGTGGTAAAAGATAAAAACACGCGCATACTCATTTACTGCAACAATAATTTCAAGAGTTCGCGCAAAGCACTGATGAACAAAATGACGCCATTGGCCCTGAACATTCCCACGTTCATCAATCTGTATGGGTATGGATACACCAATATCTACGAATTAGATGAATATTTAGACGAAAACGACCCAAGGGTGACCTTTGAAATAAGCGACAAAAAACAGATAAAATAAGAACAAAAAATCAATATTAATTAAAGATTGCCGTTTACACGGGAATGACAAAACTGAATTTATGAAAAATACAAAACGAATATTGGCATTAAGTTTTATGGCCATTTCGATGGCAACCGTATATGGTTGTGACTTCAAGACAAAAAGCTCTGATATCGAACCCTTAATGGCACATGCCACCGTTGAGAATAAAAAAGAGTCGAACAACACGGTTAAGATCGCTTTGCTTTTGGACACCAGCAATAGCATGGATGGATTGATCAATCAGGCAAAGGCGCAGCTGTGGGATATCGTAAATGAATTCACACATGCAAAATGTGGTAATGAGACCAGGCCGAAATTACAGATCGCCTTATATCAATATGGCAATGATAATCTCTCTTCTCGAGAAGGATATATTCAACAGGTAATCAATTTTAGTAGCGACCTTGATGAAATCTCAGAAAAACTTTTTTCATTGACTACGAACGGAGGTGAAGAATACTGCGGCGCGGTCATCAACACTTCTCTTAAACAATTGGAGTGGGGAAAAAACCCAGACAATCTAAAAATGATATTCATAGCGGGCAACGAACCCTTCACCCAAGGAAAATTGAATTATAAAGATGCCGTGACAGATGCAAAAGAGAAAGACATTGTGGTCAACACCATTTTCTGCGGAAATTATGAGCAGGGCATCAATACCGAATGGAAAAGAGGAGCGACACTCACTGGTGGAGAATATATCGCCATTGATCACAACAGACAAGTTGTACATATCGATACTCCTTATGACGACATTATCATCAAATTAAATTCAAAGTTGAACAAGACCTATATATCGTATGGCCATCTTGGAGTTGAAAAAAGTAGAAAGCAAGTAGCACAAGATTCGAATGCGGCCGAGATGGAAGAAGGTGTTGCCGTAAAACGAGCGGTGAGCAAGAGTTCACGATTATACAAGAACTCTTCTTGGGATTTGGTAGATGCCTCTGATGACAAAGATTTCGATGTCTCAGAAATAAAACAAGATGAATTACCAAAGGAATTGAAAGGTAAATCAGATTTGGAGATTACCTTCTATATCGAGGAAAAAAAATCTGAACGAGGTAAAATTCAAAAAGAGATCCAAGAACTAAACGAAAAGCGGGAAGCCTTTATCGCAAAGAATCAAGATAAAGATTCAAAAGGAGAACTTGAAAATGCAATGCTGGGGGCTATAAAAAGACAGGCCGCTCAAAAGAATTACAAGTTCGAATAAAAATAGTAAGTTGGTGTAGTGTTAAGTGGGTCCGTTTTGAACATACAACGGGCCCATTTTCCGTTTAGTTGGCAGCTGGGCAGTAACAATCGTATTTTCTTTCCGCTTGGCCAAAGTCGTAACCCAAGGTAATCTGATGAAAACCGCCATTATCGAATCGAATATCTCCCATTTGATACGAGTAGTTATAAGAAATCATAAAGTTTTTGATATTGGCACCGATTATCGGGGTAATCAATTGTAAACGTTGCTCACCAAAATCGGCCCCATTTTGAAATTGTGCCCCATCGAAACTTCGTCGGTACGAAGCCCCTGCCCAAATTCTTCCGAAGTCGACGTCCTTATATACCTTTGCGTTGATATCCAAGGTTTTCTCTTTTGTAAAATCGGTCATCTGAAATAAAATAGATGGCTCATATTGCCATTCGTTTCTTCCAAAGATGTAACCTACCGAGGCCAAATACTTTCTGAGATTGTCAATTACCGGCACATCGCCTAATCGGCCAAAACGGTAAAGACTTCTTTCGCTCGCCAAAAGATTCAAAACGGCAAAGTGGGCATAAAATTCCATTTTGCTATAGGTCATACCGACATCCATATTGAAATAACCCTGACTAATCTTGCTACCAATAATCGCAGGGTCAGGTGTCACCGAACGAAATTCACTCTCATCTAAACTACTCTGCAGGTAGGTAGGACTCAAACCGAATGACAACTGGTTCAAATACCGGGCATCGCCACCCAATTTAAGGTGGTGCGCGTAGGTCAACTTAAAGCCGGTTTGAGCATGATAGCCATTGGCATCATTATAAAAAGTAGCTCCTACCCCGCTATTTGTATCGCCTATTCGAAAATGGGCATTCAATGTCTGTAAATTGGGCGCTTCGTCAACGCTGAACCATTGCTTGCGCACTGTACCACGAATTTTTCCTCCTTGACCGATACCGGCCATGGAAGGGTAGACCAAATAGTAATTATCAGCTAAATAATCAAAATACACAGGAATTCCCTCTTGAGCTTTTGTCGTAAAGACAAAAGCAAACAAAGTGAGTAAAATCAATAGTCGCTGTTTCATAAAATAAGCTGGGGTCTTTAGAGTCGGCTAAATATAAAGTATAACGGATGAAATGTAACATTATTATGTAGCCTTTAACTAACTGGAATGACTTATTTTTGCCTTAAAATAAGGATTCATGAAAGAGTACAACATCACCGTTTCAGAAACAAATAACCCAGCTATACTAAAATTCGAGACAAATCATATGCTCACAAAGGGCAAAAACTATGAATTCAAAAATATAGACGAGGCCAAAAATTCACCCTTGGCACAACAGCTGTTTTACCTTCCGTTTATCAAGACTGTTTATATTTCGGGGAATTTCATCGGTCTTGAACGCTTCGATATTGTAGAATGGAACGATGTCAAAGACGAGGTGGCGCAGCAAATGGTGGAATATCTCAATGCCGGTGAAGCTGTTGTAATCGAAGAAGAGCCTTCGAATAACCAAGCGGTGACCGTCTATGCCGAAGTGACCCCTAACCCCGCTGTTATGAAATTCGTATCGAACAAAAAATTAGTGCCCGAGGCTTTTGAATTCAAAAATATAGACGAGGCCAAAGATTCTGAACTGGCTAAAAAACTGTTTCATTTTTCCTTTATAAAACAGGTTTTTATTGATGAGAACTATGTTTCTGTTAGCAAGTATGATATTGCCGAATGGGATGAAATAACAATGGAACTTCGTGAATTCATCCGTGATTTTCTTGTCGAAGGAAATGAAGTGGTATCCAATACTGCGATTTCAGCGAAGAAAAACCATTCCGAAGAGACACAAATCGTGAATGCAGATCTTGATGATACTTCTCGGCAAATCGTCGACATTTTGGAGGAATACGTAAAACCGGCCGTAGCCAGCGATGGTGGTAATATTCTTTTTCAATCTTATGAAGAAGAGAGCAAAACGGTCAATGTAATACTTCAAGGGGCTTGCAGCGGTTGTCCTTCTTCTACTTTCACACTGAAAAACGGCATCGAGACCATGTTGAAGAACATGATGGGTGATAAGGTAAATGAAGTAGTGGCACTTAATGGATGATTAATTCAATCGCCCGCCATAAGCACTCAATTATTTTCCCTTAGAGTTAAAATGTAGTGCTCTTAAATTTTCGTGGTTCACATTTAATTTGTTAATTTATCGATGAACCTAAAAAATCATAATATGTCAGTTTTAAAAGTTATCGAAGTATTGGCCAATTCAGATAAGAGTTGGGAAGATGCCGCCAACAATGCGGTTGCACAAGCTTCAAAATCGGTCAAAAACATAAAATCCGTTTATATCAACGAACAAAGTGCTACGGTCAAGGATGGAAAGATGGACAACTATCGAGTTAACGTCAAGATTACTTTCGAAGTAAATTAAGGTGCATCACTCTTAAAATCAAGGCGCCTGAACGGGCGCTTTTTTGTTCTCGATAATGTCGAATAGAGCGTTCATATTTTTGCTGTCATTTGTCTCAATTACATTTGGGCAACAATCAGAAACCATGAATAATAAATACACCAATGCTTTAGTAAAGGAGACAAGCCCTTACTTGTTACAACACGCGCACAACCCTGTCAATTGGCAGGCATGGAACCCTTCTGTATTGAAACAGGCCAAAGACGAAAACAAATTATTATTGATCAGTATTGGCTACGCTGCTTGTCATTGGTGCCATGTCATGGAAGCGGAGTGTTTCGAAGATGAGAAAGCAGCAGAGGTGATGAATTCTAATTTCATCAACATCAAAATCGACCGTGAAGAGAGACCTGATGTAGACCAAGTTTATATGGATGCCCTTCAAATGATGACCGGTAGTGGCGGATGGCCTCTCAATATAATTGCTTTGCCCGATGGGCGACCCTTCTGGGGCGCTACCTACGTCAAAAAAGATGATTGGATGCGAATTTTGACCCAATTATCAGATATGTATGTTAAAAACCCCGAAAAGGTAATCGAGTATGCCGAAAAGATGGCCGAGGGTATTAAAGCCATCAACTTGGTCGAAAATAATTCGAATGCCAATCTGGTCAAATTATCTGAAATCGATTATGCGGTGTCAAATTGGTCGCAACACTTTGATACCTTCTTGGGAGGCCACAAGAGGGCACCAAAATTCATGATGCCCGTAAATCTAAAATTTTTGATGCATTATGGTACAGTTCAAAAGGATTCTGAAATTCTTGAGTATGTTCATACAACCTTAAACAAAATGGCATGGGGCGGAATTTTTGACCATGTCGGAGGAGGGTTTTCAAGATATTCGGTCGATACCAAATGGCATGTGCCCCATTTCGAAAAAATGCTCTACGACAATGGGCAATTAGTCAGTCTATATGCAAAGGCCTATGCAGCGACAAAAAATCCGCTGTACAAAGAAACAGTGCAACGAACCATTGAATTCGTAACGGAAGAATTATTGGATGACAATGGCGGATTTTATTCTTCTTTGGATGCCGATAGCCATAACGAAAATGATGAATTGGAAGAAGGAGCCTATTACGTTTGGCAAGAGGAAGAATTAATAGTATTGCTCAAAGCGGATTTTCAAATATTTAAAGATTACTTCAACATCAATTCATATGGTTATTGGGAACATAAAAATTATGTCTTGATCCGAGATGCATCCGAAGAAAAAATAGCAAAGAAACATAACCTTAAACTAGATGATTTAAAGAAAAAAATAACAGCGAGCCTTCAAAAACTAAAAATACAGCGCCAGAAAAGAAAGAAACCGAGATTAGATGATAAGATACTTACTTCGTGGAACGCCCTAATGCTGCGCGGTTTAATCGATGCCTACCGTTATCTTGAAAATGAAGACTATTTGGACTTGGCCGAGAAGAATGCCAAATTTTTAATTGCAAATCTACAGAAAGAAGATGGTGGCCTGTACCACAACCATAAAATAGGGAGAAGTACTATTAACGGATATTTGGAAGACTACGCTACCTTAATTGATGCGCTAATCGGTTTATACGAGACTACCTTTGATAACAAATGGCTTTTAAAAGCAAAAGAACTAAACGACTATTGTATTATAAATTTTCTTGATGAAAAAAGTGGCATGTTCTTTTTCACTTCAAAAGAAGATGATGCTATTATTCGTCGAACGATTGAAACTACTGACAATGTAGTCCCTGCTTCAAACTCCATTATGGCACAAAATCTATTTAGGCTTTCCAGATTTTTCGAGAAGACCGAATATGAATCCATTGCAATTCAGATGTTGAAGAATGTACAAGATAATTTTGAGACAAGCGGTCAAAACCATGCCAATTGGATGCAACTTTTATTACTCGTTCAAAAACCGTTTTATGAAGTTGCTTTAATCGGTGAGTCGTTCAAAGAGCTGGCCAACGAGATTCTACCGAATTATTTACCAAACACCATTTTCGCCGGCACACCTGAAGATAGTGCCTTTTCCATCTTAAAAAATCGATTTGTACAAGGCAAAACCTTCGGCTACGTTTGTTTGCAGGGGGCTTGTAAACTACCGGTAACTACGTCGAACGAAGTGTTGACACAATTAGCAAATTGAGATGAGATTAATTGGAGTTTGGTTTCCTTCAACAAAACTAAGGAGTTATTTTTACCGGATTAAAAAGAATAAAACAATACAATAACTTATATGGAAGAATTAGCGGACTATCAGAAACATATTGATAATGCTATAAATTGGCTTTGGCAAGCCTTACCGAATTTAATCGCAGCATTCCTAATTCTGATAATCGGAATTTGGTTGATGCGTTTGATCAATAGAATAGTTGCCAAATTTTTTATAAAAAAGAACTACGAACCGACCCTTGAAACCTTTATTCAAAGCTTCATACGCCTTGCGCTTAAGGTTATTCTTTTCGTTTTGATCATTACCCAACTAGGGGTCAAATCAACTTCGTTGGTCGCTATTATCGGCGCGGCAGGTCTGGCCATCGGTCTCGCCCTACAGGGTTCGCTTTCCAATTTTGCGGGTGGTGTTTTAATTCTACTTTTCAAACCCTTCAAGGTCGGCGATTTTATTTCGGCCCAAGGTGTAGACGGAAAGGTAAAAGAGATTACCATTTTTACAACGAAATTAAACACCTTCGGAAACCAAGTTGCCATATTACCCAATGGTCAATTGAGCAACAATAATATAATCAACTTCAATGCTGAGAGTACAAGGCGTGACAAAATCGATGTAGGTGTGGGTTATAGCTCTGACATTAAAAAAGCAAAAGACATTCTTCTTAAAATTTGTAGCGCCAATGAGAATATCTTAAAAGAACCTATACCGGAAGTCTATGTGGGAGCGCTAGGAGATAGTTCGGTAAACCTAACACTGCGTTTCTGGGCAGAGAACGATCTCTTTTGGCCTGCTCATTTTCAGGTTATGGAAGAAATGAAACTTCAGTTCGATGAAGCTGGAATCGAAATTCCGTTTCCACAACGTGTGGTTCATCAACCAAAAGTATAAACTTAGGGGTTATCTATCTGAAATTTTCTTGCCAAGAAAATCTCGGAACTTCGTATTGAACTTGTAAAGGAAATTATGAATTGGAGATGAACGAGAGTCCGATAAATTTCTAGGCACCACGATAATCTCAAAATTGAATAAATAGGCACCAAGGGTTTGAAAAAATTAGTCAAACCTTCTTTTGCTGAAGGATAAAATCTTTGAGATAGAAAGGTTCAAAATAGGCAACATCTTCAAAATCTTTTTTTAAGAGTTTTTTATAGGACAAAATTGATAATTCCTTCGCGGATGGAACTAAGGTAGGTTCAAAACTAAATTTCTGATTCCCTAAAACATCAATACACTTCGCTGCTCCGCTTCCCATTAATAGAACCTTTCCCTGCGCAGCGTAGTCTTTAAAACTATCCGCTTCGACTATTTCAGCTCTGGTTTCGCGAACTTTTTCAAGATTTCTATCGTAAACCTCAGAGTAAACTTCCATTCTGCGCGCATCCAATAACGGGATAATAAAATCAACCCCTTCACCCTTGTATTGATTGGCCATACTTTCTAAAGTAGGTATACTTATCAGTGGAATATCCAAAGAAAAACAAAGCCCCTTTGATGCAGATACCCCTATACGAAGTCCCGTATATGATCCAGGGCCTTTACTCACGGCAACGGCGTCTAAATCTGAAAAGGCCAGATCTGCTTTAGCGACAATATCTTGGATAAAGACATGTAATTTTTCAGAATGTGAATAATTGGGCGAGTTGAATTCTTTTAGAGCCACAACCTCTCCTTCTTTTGAAATACTAACCGAACAATTCGTAGTAGCAGTTTCGATATTTAAAATGATGGACATGTCGCCAAAGATAAGACCAAATAAAAAAAGACCCGTCAAATTCAGGTAGAAGAAGGCGAGTATAATTTCTACTTCAACTCAATGGGAATTCCAAAATAGAATTCCAAAACTTTTACCCGAAAAATATAGTCATATTTAGTGCGTATGACTTCTGCTTGGGCATTATCCAACCGCGATTGGGCCTGACTAAAATCAAAAGCATTCATTAAACCAACGTCGAATCTCTCCTTCGAAAAATCATACGCCAACTGCCTAGCTTCGAAAGTCTTTTTTGCGGCTTCGTGTGCACTAATTGTTGCTTTGGCATCATTCCATGCTTGATTGATATCGTTCTCAAGCTCTAGTTTGTTTTGTTCTAGTTGCAGCTTTGCACGTTTCAGATTTACCTCGTTTCTCTTTACGTTATTCTTCACCGAAAATCCGTTTAGAATGGGTATGTTCAAAGAGGCTCCGAACGAGTGGCCATCATTCACACCTAATTGAAACAAAACCGGGTCCATAGCCTCGATTATGGGCCTTGTATTCGGTGCGACCACAACTTGATCCGTACCTTGAACCAACCCAATTTGTCTGGTTGGATTATCTGGGTCGATTTCGAATCCACCGACGATATCTTGATAAGAGGCCCTGGTATTGTATTGATAAAAGCCAGATAGCCGTGGGTACAATGCCCCTTTAGCCAATTTTACATCGGTCTCGGCCAATTCAACGTTCATCTCGGAAAATTTGATGTCATTTCTAAAACTGACTGACTTTTCATAAATGGTCCTAGGCGAATTATCCAATACTTCTGACGGACTGATTTCATAATCATTATCGGCGATATCGAAATTCTCATAATCGCTTATCAGAAGTAATTGTGCTAAAGCGATTTTTGATATTCTCAGATTATTTTCAGCATTTACTATTTGTTGTTGTTGGGTAGCCGCAGTTGCCTCGATTTCCAAGAGATCACCTCTAGCAACGACCCCCGACTCGACCAATTCCTTTGTACGCTTTAAATCTTGTTCGGTTACGGCATACTGTGCTTTAGAGACCACCAAATTCTCTCGATTAAAGAGAATTTGCAAATAGCCGTTTGCAACTGCCAACGATATATCGTCTTTCATGTCATCAAGTCGATATCGATTTGCCAATATAGCTAAATTCGACCTTCTAAGCCGATTCACATTTTGTAAACCGTTGTATATCGTAACATTCGAACTGAGACCTCCCGAAGTAAACATGGTCGTCAAGTTCTCTAATATTCCGGTAGTCACATTCTGGTTAAGGCCGATGTTCCAAGAGTGATTGGCTTGAGCATTTAGTGTGGGATAAAAATTTCCCTTGGCATCTAATTTATCGACTTCCGCACTCTCTACATCAAGTGTAGACTGCTGAATCGTAATATTATTTTCGAGTGCGTAAGCGACGCATTCCTCTAATGTCCACTTCTTTTCCTGGGCGGAAATTATTCCCACAGAAAACACAAGCATCAGTGCTGTTAGTTTGAGTCTCATTTTGTTGATTTTTGTTCTTGATTGATGTTAATTCTTATTCTGAATCTTCTTCCGATTCGTCCTCATCGTCTTCGCCTTTTTTGACAGGCTCGGTTTGATTCCATTGTTTTACCAAATCATCTTCCGATAGGCCTGAAATGATTTCAACATTCACACCATCTGAAATTCCGATTTCAATATCCTTTCTTTCAAACTTTTGATCTTCTTCAGAACCCACTGCGACCTCTACATAAGGTTTATCGGTTTTCTTGTCAAATTGTAACCAAGCTTCGGTAATTGCCATAATACTATCTTTCTTTTCCAAAACCATTGATGCGTTCGCACTATAACCCGCCCGAATAAAAATACTGTCGTTCACTTCGACATCACCTTCAATCTTAAATTGCACGGCACCTGTTTCCTCTACCCCTTTAGGAGCGATAAATCGTAACTTGGCATCTAACTGTTTACCTTCAACCGCACCGAGACTAATTTTTAAAGGCGTACCTACCGTCAATTTCCCTACTTCGCCCTCGTCCACCTTTCCTTCAAAAATCATTTTACTCAAGTCGGCGATTGTCGCAATCGTAGTTCCATCATTAAAATTGTTACTCTGAATGACCTGATCACCTTCTTCGACCGGAATTTCTAATATCGTTCCATCGACCGTCGCTCGAATATTTGTATTTGCAGTGGACGATCCACCTGCCGAACCTCTTCGAATAATTTGATAATCAGCCCTCGAATTTTCCACTTCTTGTCGAGCTTGGTCGTACTGCAACTGAAGGGTGTTAAAATTTTGACTGGAAATGACCCCCTTATCGAACAGCGATTTATTTCTATCATATTCGATTTTAGTGTTGTTCAAACCAATCTCGGCGTTTCGAACGCGACCCCTAGCCTGATTGAGAGCTTGTTCATTGGGTACTACCTTTATCACAGCAATCAATTCGCCTGCTCTTACCTTCGCCCCCTCTTCTAAATAAATCTTTTCGATAATACCCGAAATTTGAGGCTTGATCTCAATCTCATCCTCAGGTACTACTTTACCCGTAGCTACCGTCTTCTTCTCTATATTGGTAACGAACGGCTTATGGGTTTCATAAGTAACCGATGACTTACTATTGGATTTGATAAAAAAAACTGTCGCCCAAAGCGCACCGAGAACTAGAAGCCCTATCAATACATATTTTAATATTTTGTTCATTTTGCCTGTATTAGTTGTTATGGTTGTTCTTTAATTTATTCTTCCCTAAGGGCATCTATCGGTTTAATGCTTACCGCTCTTTGTGCCGGTATCAATCCGATCAAAGTTCCCAATACTACCATAATGGCCAAAGCGCCCAAAACATATGGAATGGGAACCGTCGGGTTCGTATATGGAAAATCTATGCCTTCGGTCAAACTATTTATCAGTGCTAAAACTCCAGCACCCAGAATGATACCTATAATACCCGCCAATACCGTCAAAAAAACCGACTCCAAAATGATTTGATTGCGCACCTCGACAGGAGTAGCGCCTAAAGCTCTTCGCACCCCCAATTCTTTTGTTCGTTCCTTTACGGAAATCAAAAGAATATTGCCAATGCCGATAACTCCGGCCAAAATTGTAGCTATGCCAACTATCAAGGATAAAAAAGTCAGCCCTTGGGCAAAACCCATAACCTTGCTAAAGGCTTCACCCAAGTTAAAGGACCCAAAAGCTCGCTCATCGGCCGGATCGACTCTATGAATACTCTTCAATAAAGATTTGACGTCTTTCTCAACCTGAACCACATCTACATCATCGTAAGCTGCAAGACATAAATAGCCCACATCTTCTCCGGTATTGTATAATTTTCGAAATGTGGAAAAGGGAATAAAAATGGCGTTGTCATTATCAAAACTAACGCCCTGGGCCAATTTATGCACCCCTATCACTTGAAAATAGACATCACCGATTCGAACGTACTGCCCTATTGGGTTTTCATCTTTTTCAAAAAGTTCTTGCAAGTTACGTTCGCCGATGACACAAACTTTGCGTGCCTGTTCAATATCTTCGTCATTTATAAATCGACCTCCATCGAAAATCTTTTTAGTGGCTATTTTAGTGTAGATGGGGAAATCACCGTTTACGGGATAGGTACCCGATTTTTGGCCTCTGACGGTATAAACGGGTTCCGTTCCAAAATTTCCAAGATTGATTCGAGGAGCAATGTACTGCACTTCAGGTATTCGATTCTGTAACTTGGTCACATCACCAAGCTTTAATTGCATTTGTCGACCAGTTTTGAAACCGTCATACGGCACACTCGTACTTTGACCCCAAACGAACATACTGTTCATTGAAACCGTTTTGAAGACTTTATCAAAGCCATTATCCATTCCTTTAGCCGCACCAGACAGTCCGATGTAGACAAATATCCCCCAAAGAACGCCTATCATCGTAATAATGGTTCGTGTCTTGTTCTTACTAATCGAACCAAAAATCTCTTGCCAGGTATTGCTATCGAAAATAAATCGCATATTATTCGTCTCTTAGTGCTACAATAGGCTTTATTCTTGCAGCACGTTTTGCAGGAATATAGCCTGCTATAGCACCGAAAAAAATCAATATTAAAGTGGCAAAAATTGCCAGACCGGTATTTATATATGGATTGGTAATAAAAAAGTCTTCCAACTTGTCACCCAAAGAGCTCAAGAGTGCAATACCGATTACCATTCCGAAAATGCCAGAAACCGTAGTGATGAAAACCGATTCCAGCAAGATTGAACCGATAACCGCTTTCGGGGTTGCACCCAAGGCCTTTCTGATACCCAATTCCTTCGTGCGCTCTTTTACAACAAAGACCATAATATTACTGATTCCGATAATTCCGGCGAGTATCGTCCCAAACGCTATAAAACCGGCTATATAAGCTAATACACTGGCAAATTGTTGATTCTGTTTCAATTGGTCGGCTACATTCCTAATGTAAATACCGTTTTGATCTTTGGGGCTTATAAATTTTTTGTCTCTGAGAAATTTATCCAAACTTTTTTCAAATGCCATAGCACCGGCATAACCAATTTCAGGTTTGAAGCCCACTACCATCTGGTCGACTTTATCTGTATTCTTTTCAATTAATTGACGTGTGGTGTAGGGAACGTAAATACGCCGTTCCTCATCATCACCGGCTTCATCTTGAAAAACACCGATAACTTTGAAAACGCTACCCGTTATATCAAGATAAGCCCCAAGAGCACTTTCTTGGCCAAAGAGATCCTGTTCGACCAGTCGCCCAATAACTGCATACTTAGTCTTATTGTTTATATCCTCAGTATTGAGATACCGACCCTTCATCATGATTGTCTTTTCCGCAAATTGATACGATTCACTGACCGCTCTAGTGGTATAATTGTTCGATTCATTTTTGTACTTAACCAGACCTTGTCTATCAATTCGAGGGGATATATATTCGGTAAATAATTCAAAGTTCTTTTCGATATCGGCCAAATCGCTATTTTCAAATTCTATTCGCCGACCAGATTTGTATCCCTTATATGGCATGGAAGTTCTGCCAGGAAAAAGGAAAAAGGTATTATTGGCATCGTCACTGAAAAACTTGTTGAACGTATTTTGAAGTCCGTTGGTCATACCTACCAATGAGACAAAAATTAGAATACCCAATGCCACGGTAAAGCCGGATAAAAAAGTTCTTAGCTTATTTTTTTGGATGGTTTCGAATATTTCGCGCCAAGTATCCCTACTAAACATATTCAGAGGCCCTTACTTGTTCGACTTTTTTATCCTCAACAATAACCCCATCTTTTAAATGTACAATGCGCTTGCACATTTGGGCTATATCTTCTTCGTGGGTAACGACCAAAATCGTGTTGCCCTCGTCGTTGATTTTTTGAATCAAATCCATCACTTCATACGAAGTTTTGCTATCGAGAGCCCCGGTCGGTTCATCGGCCATCAAAACCTTTGGCTCTGCAGCCATGGCCCTGGCAATTGCCACACGCTGTTTTTGACCACCGGACAGTTCACTTGGTAGATGTCCCGCCCATTGTTTTAGACCTACCTGTTCTAAATATTTTAAAGCTTTTTCTTGCCGTTCCTTTCTACCAACACCTTGATAATATAACGGGAGTGCAACGTTCTCCATCGCAGTCTTATAATTGATCAAATTGAAGGATTGAAATATAAAACCAAGAAACTTATTTCGGTACTGAGCCGCTTTTGTCTCGTTCAGATTGACTATCGGCACACCATCTAAGGTATAGCTACCTTCATCAAGTTCATCCAACATTCCCAGTATATTCAAAAGGGTAGATTTACCTGAGCCCGAAGAGCCCATTATCGCTACTAGTTCACCTGCTTCAATATTGCAATTCAATCCTTTTAAAACGTGAAGGGAATTGCTACCCATTTTATAGGACTTGTGAAGGTCTTTGATCTCTATCATTTTTGGTCTGTTAGTTGTTGGGGAACGCGATTGTCAATAAGACATGTAAGTTGCCCATTTGTTACAAGAATCGGTGCAAAACTTTTGTTAAAAAAGGAAGAAGGCAATATATCTTATGACCGCCGAGATCAAGAATGTTCCAACAACTCAGTCCAATAATCACTATAAAAATTTTCAGTTTGTAGCAATTCGTCATGGGTACCCTCATTCAAGAAACTTCCGTTTTCAAGAACATATATACGGTCAGCTAAGCTTCTTATTGTATGTAGTCTATGTGAAATGAAAATTATCGCAAGTTCATCCCTAAGTTTTCTTAGCAAATCCATCGTGAACTTTTCGGTATTACGGTCCATGGCAGATGTCGCTTCATCCAATATGAGAAGCTGCGGTTTTTTGTACAGCGCCCTCGCTAATGCTATTATCTGTTTCTGACCGCCAGAGAGATTGATACCTTCTTCGCCCAATAGTGTTTTGTAGCCTTGTGGAAATTGTTGGATGAACTTATCAAAGCCGTACGATTTACAAAAATCTAAAATATCATCCATTTCATTTTCCTTACCCAAGAGAATATTGTTAATTATCGTACCGGGGAATATCTGTATTTCTTGGGGAATTACCCCGACAAGATTTCGCCAACTTTCTAATTCTAGATCCTCTAGGTCAAAGTAATCGTTTACGACAGCTTTACCGCCTTCAAAATTGTAGAACTTTTGAAGAATTTGGCCCAACGTACTCTTTCCACAACCACTCTCGCCGACTATTGCAATTGATTGCCCTTTTTCTATCTTTAAACTTAAATTCTTAAGCAACTGCTTTCTACCAGCAAAACGAAATGAAAGATTCTTGATTACAAGAGACTTGAAATTATCGACTTGAGTTTTACCGGTATACTCTTTTTGCATTCCTGCAAACTCGAACATTCGATTAAAGGCAACCTTGGCCTCATTTATAGGTATGGTTACCAGAGCCAAGTTTGCCACAGAGGGTAACAAGCTTCCTGCGATGCCTAAAATAGCCATGAGTTCGCCCAATAGTAATTGTTCGTTATATACTTTCATCGAATTAAAGGATAATACCGCAATCAAAAAAGCAATGCTAAATATGCCAGAGATTAACGACAGTCTTACATTTATTAATCCCAATCGATACAACTTTTCTTGAAAATTACCGTATACCTTTCGGTTTTGTTCTTGAAAGAAACTTTGCCTGCTGTTATTTTTGATAGTAGCTATACCCTGAATAGTAGAGATAAAATTACCTTCACTATGAGCGTACCCTTGCATGGTCTCTCTTTGAGCATTTATAATTTCCTTGTTCGCGCGATAAAGCAAAAAGAAATAAAAAGGCAAGCTTACCAAAGAAATCAGGCCGGTTTGCCAAGAGTAATAGAATAGAAATCCAAATGAAACCAAAACCACCAAGGCATCGATAAGAATGCCACCCGCAATAGTTCTAATTACTTTTTGCACCCGTCGTGTATCATTTAGACGTGCTACTAAATCACCAACCTTTCGAGTATCGAAAAAGGATTTAGGTAAACGAAGCAGAGAACCAAAAAAACGATCGATGATACGATTATTGAAATCTTTTGATTGCCGCGTCAAAAAGTATTCTCTCAAGGAAGAAAATGCCGTTCTGACCAGAAGCAAAAATGCGACTAAGACAATTCCTGTTACTAGTTTGCCATAGTCTCTTGAAGGTAGTATGTCATCAATCAATTTTTGTGAGAATATTGCCATGGCCATACCTAATATGGCTATCACTAAGCCAAGAGCTAAACTTATCTTTAGAATGTCAAAGTCTTCACGTAATAGCCTTAAAAACCACTCTTTTTTAGAAGCTTTGACCGTCTTCGCATTGGAGAAATTTATTGTGGGCTCCAAAGTAAGACAGGTCTTTGATTTCCATATTTCCTCCAAATCTTCTTTAGAATATCGTTGAATACCGTGTGCCGGATCACCGATAATAAACTCTTCGTCTTGATAACCATAACAGACGACATAATGTTTGAGTCTGTTCCTAATGAGCACGTGTAATATTACTGGTTTGTCGTGTTCAATCAATGAATTGAGGTCTGCTTCGCAACCTTCGGCCACCAAATCAAGACTTCCGGCTGCTTGATACAAGCCAAGCAATGTAGTGCCCTGCTTGGTCGTACCACTGAGTTCTCTAAGTTTTTCCAAGGAATTGACTCCTTCATAATATTGGATAATGGACAATAAACAAGCTACCCCGCAATCACTTTGATCGTGTTGCAATACCAATGATTTTTTTAAGTGTTTCAGGTTCTGTTTCATTGAATTGAATTTATAAGTTTTTCCACTTCTACATAACCCTTGAATTCTTTAACCAAGTTTTGATTTTTATCATAAACAATAGTGTAAGGAATTGAAGTAGCACCAAACAACTCGGTAAAATCACTTCTAGGGTCAAGTAAAACCTTAATGTTTTCATGTTCTAATAGCTTATAGTTTTCTGCAAAAATTTTAGCGCTCTCAATAGATTCATTCGAAACGAAGATTAATTGAGCACCTTTAAATTTGGCAATGGATTTAGTTATATATTCAGCTTCTTCTTGGCAGTATTCGCATTCGCTATTAAAAAAAAGGAATATCACAGGAGCATTGTCTTTTAAACCACCTTTGACAAAATCTTGACTTTCTAATGTTTGAAAAGAAAAATCCGGTATTTGACCGATTCGTTCTGCAACCTCCTTTTTCTGTTTTATTTTAGACAACATGCCATATCCGAAATAGCCCAGAACACCTACCAATAATATGGGAACTATTATTTTTAAACTTTTTCTCATTGCTCGACAATTCTAATTAAAATAAATATCTAACCTCTCTTCAATATTATTCTCTTTTTTTCGCACTTCTATCTTCGTATTTTGTCAACTCATATTAAGTGTAAAGAACATCACCGCTACTACCCATATCAATAGTGCAGGACCATAGCTTGTAGCCACTATTTTAATTCCAAGGTTGCCTTTTTTCATATTTAGTGCTTTATCCAACAAAAGTGCCAACACAATCCAATAAACAATTTCAAAAGCATTAATGACCTGCAATGGGTAAACATACCAAGGCTCCAAGGCAATATCACCAATCATGCTCAGCATAGACAATGGATAAAAAGTCTCGACTTCTTCCAAGCCGAAGTCAGTTCTTATAAAACCAAACCAAACCAATTTCATAACACCAACGAATAGAAAAATAAACTCGGCTTTAAGTACAATATTCCATAATTTCCGATATGCAATTTTCACATCTAAAAAAAACGAACCTACACCCAAGACCAGTGCAATGGCGTGTGTTTTCAAGAAAATGGTAATAGGAATCAATAGATAGCCCAGAAACTGCCATTTAAGAACTCCTTCGAAAATTGAATCAACCTGTTCTTTGTTCAGTTGACCCATTAAACTTTTGTAGAGCAATCCGTTCAAATCTAATAAGTACCTAGACACTTCCGAAAGGCAAAGGGAAAGAGCACAGATTATGATAAAAGTGATATAGTTTTTCATGACAGTTGTAATTTTAATTAAAGACTTATGTCAAATGCAAAAGTATTTACCACATCTTTTGCTATGTGATTAAGACAGATTAGACTCCAGTATGCTGAAAAAATCCTTAGCATTTTTTTCACTTGCTTTCTTTTTGAACAATCGAGAATTCACAGCCATACTTTCTGAAGAAAAATCTATTCTCGTCATACCTTTTTCTTCCTTGGATAATTTTATAAGTATCAGTTCGCCAGATGGGTAAGAAGTTAGACTTTCTATAAAAGCCACTATTAATCCATGATCAATATTCTCATATTTAATCTGGCACTTCAATCTTAACAATGAATTCATTGACAATTTGAAAATATCTTTTAAGCCTATTTCGTATTTTTTGTTTATCTCAATCATTTCATAAGTCTATTTTTGTTAAAATTTGAGTAGTATACAAATAAATCAATTTGCATTCTTCAAGTAATTAATCAAATCACTCTCGGAAATACCCGCTTTTATTTTTTCTATTTTTTTATTCTTAATGACCACAATTTTAGGAAGCAAGGCCTCTATTAAATCAGTTCTGTGGGTCGATAGTAAAACCGTACCTCCTTCGATATTAAAATTTCGAATTAATACGATGGCCTTTTCAAAAGCCGTTAGGTCCATTCCTCGAAACGGCTCATCTAAAATGACAAACTTCGGTTCGGTTATTAGGGCACTAATAAGTAATAGTTTTGATTTTGAACCTTTCGAAAGAGCACCTATAAAATCGCTCTTCTGTTCTATTAAATCTATTTTTTTTAAATAATTCTCAACTTTCTGATTATTATAAATATTGCATTTTAGTTTTAGCATTAAACTTAAATATTCATAAACCCTTAGTTTAGGAATGAGTAAATTTTCATCTAAAACCAGCCCTATCTCATTTTTCTCAAGATTCATTAATGAAATGGCACCTTTATGAAATTTTAATAGCCCACATAAGCACTTCATCAAGGTGGTCTTACCGCTTCCATTTTGGCCCAAAAACATTACCAATTCACCTTTGGAAATATCTAGATCAACGCCAGAAAAAATGACTTTGTCCTTAAATTTTTTATGTAAATTTTTAATGGCTATCATTACCAATCGACGTATTTAGATAAATAAAGTTTTGGATAAAAAACCAAGTGGACAAGAACTTGAAATGCCAAGAAAATGACCATAAGAAAAACCGAAACAACTGGCAAATTGTAGATTTCCCGAAATGCATTCAAAACAATTAAGAACACAAGGCTGAAAATAAGTTGTAACACAAAAACGATAAGATAGTGAGCCTCTAGTCTAAGACTAGGCTTATTTAAAAGGTGAACTAAGTCAGTAGTCAAAAATAGCACTAGTAGGAATGAATTCAGTGTGAAAAAAATAGATGTGGACTCATATAAATCTGGCTTTTCAAAGAGAAAAAAGACAATCGAAAAGACGATAATAAAGATTACGTTTAATTCAGAAACCACATTGACCTTTCTCGCAATAACAACCTTGTTCAAAGTTTCACTTCCGAACTGATGAAAAAAGTCAAATTCACCTTTTACCGACCATATCAAATTAATAAAGATTTTAGGCGCTAGAAGAAATAATATCAAAAATGAAATTTCCGAAAAGAACAAAACTAGACTTAAGATAAGTGCATAATAAATTGAAGACATCCATCTACCATCTCTCAAGTCTTTTTTATAAAAAGTATAGTTTAAGATCATCTGTAGTCTAGTTGATTATTTTTCCAAAAAAAACTTTATAATGGGTAGCAAACACAAAAGCCAGGATTATTATCAATACGATGGTTGTAGAATACATAAGGGCAACATGATTTTGGACAAAATAAGCCTCGATAATATTCTCTTTTGAGTCAAAAAGTGATGAGAAATCCAAGAGAGCGATTGGGACAAGTGTAATAACCCTAAACATATTAAGGTACATCTTATTTACCCCAGAAAGGTCACATAATAAATACAATATCGAAGTAAAAGCAATCACGCTAACAATAAAACATAAAACAAAAGAGGGCTCTTGGGGAAGTGCAATAGGAACAAAGGGGGAAATCAGCAACAATTTTAGTGCTACCTCGCCGAAAACACCATATAAACTGGCCTTGACCTTACTCATGAAAAATGGATATAAATGATTTGTACGCAAAGAGCTGATGTCTTCTAAACCATGATAGTTAAAACCACCAATGACCAGAAAACTCACGAAAAGTTCGTTCATAGGATTATCACTCTTGTAACAAAAAAAAAGTAATACTAAATAGATTGGGATAAGCAAAAAAAGAAAACTAAGCTTTCCCTTTCCTAGAAAAGAAACTCTACTTAAAAGTTTCATATTAAGCTTAATACAAGTCAGGAATGTACTCATACCTCATTTGTTATAATTAAAACTCTCTGTTCCAAATGGGAACAGAGAGTTTAAGAACTGTTTACCAGTCGTAAGTAAGCATACAGGTTCCCACACTTGTCACTGCGGCTCTTCCCATACCGATAATAGCCCCTGCTGGTCCCCCAAAAAGAAAACCAATTCCAGCTCCTATCACCATTGAAATAGCAGTGTTCTCGGCACAACCACCTGCTTCGATTGCAGTCATTTGTTGTAATTCCAAAGTATTCATAATATAAAGAAATTAAGATTAACCTACTCTATTTAAAAAAGGCTTTTCGGTTTCCGCCCCCTTCGCTGGCCAGCAAATCTTTTTTTGATATACCTATTAAGATATCTTAGACGGTCATTCTTAATCTACTTCCTTTTAAAGAAAGTAGATTTAATATTTTAACAATTTGAAAAGCATTTTGAAACAGCCACAAAAACCAAATATTTTGGCCGTATATTCTCTTCAAGGGTTTTTCATCTTCACCAAAAGATCTTGTCATTGCCAATACCCCGAAAAGCGTGCTTTTGGATAGTATCTTGGATTTCTTGTAGCTGAGCAATTCTCTTTCAAAATAGCCATCTTTGCGTTTTTCTTTTGGCAATCTTAAGTACATCTGTATACATGGGGGAAGGCCAAAAACCAGAAAACGTGAAAGCAATAAATTTTGATTTTTTTGCAAAATACCTTCATTTACCATAAAGTTTTGGATATCATCGTGGGCCGAAATCAGATCTTTGATTTTTTTCTTTGATTTTGTGCTTGTGATTGAACCTTGATTCTCTCTATTATAATGATAGAATACAGTGGACATTACCAAAATGCTTCTCTGATGATAATTCGCCTTTGCGGAGAAAGCCACATCTTCATAGAATACATTCTCCTTAAAAAATATTTTATTGTCAAGTAGAAATTCTCTTGAGTAAACATAGGCAAAGCACATTGGACAAAAACCCCTACGTAACTGTAAATAATATTGAAAAGCGTTTTCCGAATTTATTTGGGAACTTGGTATTTTCTTTTTGGTTTTGTTCTCAGGTAGATGCCTTTCATACCCAAAAAGCATTAAATCGGCATTTCCATTTTCTTTTAATGCCGTAACAATGCAGTTGCAAGCATCCAACTCAATCCAATCATCTGCATCGACAAACCAAATATATTCGCCTTTTGCCTCTCGAATGCCTAAATTTCTAGAAAACCCGACAAGGCTATTTTTTTCATTTTGAAAAACTCTGATCCGATTGTCATGCTTTTCAAAATCTCTAACGATTGCGAATGAATTATCCGTAGAACAATCATCTATCAAAATGACCTCAATATTCTTATAGATTTGCCCCAACACGGATGACAGGCATTTTTCTAGATATGGTTCCGCATTGTAAACGGGTATAACGATAGTTATTAACATGAACATTGCTCTTTAATTGCTACGAATATATTCTTGCCCACTGCACAAAACATGCAGTTGGTTTTTTATATAAAAAAAGAGGCTTTTGGCCCCTTCTTTATCATCAGACTAAAATCATCCGGGAAAATATTGATCACCATTTGGGCCTTCATCTTCCCAACCAAGGTTCTTTACTTCTTCTAGACTCAGGCGTCGTTTTTTGGCTTCTAAAAACCTGCTGCCCGACCCACCTGTAATCACTTTTAATTCTTTTTTGCTAAGAGCTATTATTTTTTTCATCTTACCGTATTTAGGTTAATAATTATTTATAGGTCTAATCTATATTTCGCCACTGCACAAGTCATGCAGTCTTTCTATTTTCTAAAAATAAAGTTTGAAAAAAGTGAAGTTGACACACCTTACAGCTTTTGACCTATGGTACTTGTCACCAAGGCGGTAAGAATAGAAATCCAAAGGAATTCTTTTTGCATCAACAAGAGATCGTAAATTGACATCATGTTGTAATAAAGTTTTGTGACTATTACGCTAATTAGTAGCATCAACATTAGATGACCAATAAAGCGAAGAATAAACCGGGTTATCTTCTTTTTCATAACCTCATGAAACTTGTTGATGAATTTCATTGAAGCCGCAATCTTCATCTTTACCTTCTAGCAAGTACCCGCCGCCTAGAACTTTGGTTACTTCATTATTACTTCTCACCATAACCGAAATACTCACTAGTAGTTGAAAATCATGGCAATAGTAGTACGTCTTTCTAGATCGATCATAGCAAATACCTGCATCATAATCTTTCAATTGATCTATCAAATTATAAATCAAACGTTCACTGACATACATTCGCGATGCAAGCTCCTTTGGGGTGCCTGTACGCTCATTTTTAATAAGCTGATGCAATCGCTGTAAACGCTCTAAGTTTTTGATCGTGTTCAATTGATTCTATTTAGCGTGAGACTCTTAGGCTAAAACTATGTTACAAATAATTGAATATCAAATACTTAAAACCCATATTCATGAATATAGAGTCTAAATTCATGAATATAGATTCCTTGTTTTATAGCTAACGATTTGAAAACAAACAGACTAATCGCTAACTTGTGATTTAGCTTACTTTTAAATCACCCGACCACTAACTAGAATGAAAAAGAGACCTAAAGACAAGTTTCCCTATACTCCTTTTGAGACCTTTTGTTTAAGAACACCCTTTCTTTCATTGGAATATTTTTCTGGCTTGACGGAAATCGATGAAATCACGGATGATTTTCTATTGGAACAGTTAAAAAGTCCTGAGATTTCTGAGGCAATCTATCTTGCCTCCCCAGAATTACATGGGCAGTTGATAAAATGGTCTCAAGATGGCCTTACAGATGATAAAAAGATAAAACGTCTGCGCTCAGCGGTACTCAAATACCTGACGCGCATGTCAACGCGTTGCACTCCTTTTGGCTTATTTGCCACAATAGGAACGGGAAATTTGGCAGAAGAAACAAAAATCGAGGAAACGCCGAAGGCTAAATTTCAAAAAAGGTCACATTACGACATGAACTTTCTGGTTGAGCTGGCCATTTATTTGGCAAACCTTCCGCATATAAAGAAACAACTGAATTTTTCTCCCAACTCGTCTATTTATAAGATTGGGAATCGCTACCGATATGTAGAATACACTTATGAAAAAAAACAACGGGTTTACGCGTTGGAATCGATAGCCCACTCCACTTATCTTGAATATATTTTAGAGGAGGCCAAATCAGGGTTGACCATAATTGCGGTAGTTGATCTACTTGAGAAAATGGATATCGATAAGGCGGAGGCCGAAGATTTTGTCAATGAATTGATAAACAATCAAATTTTAGTAAGCGAATTAGAACCCTCTATAACAGGGCCTGATTTTTTGAAAGATATAAGCACACGGATCTCAGGTTTAAAAAACGTGGACAAAGAATTAGCGCTAATCAAATCCCTGCAAGACCATATTGCCGAACTAGACCAACACATAGGTAATTCAGCTGAAGATTATCGTCGTCTCATACAGATGATTTCCAAGTTGAAGATTGCCTTTGAACCTAAATATTTGTTGCAGACCGATACTTTTGCCCAGTACAAGGTCAATACGCTTAATTTCAGTACCATAAGAAAAATAAAACAGGCCATTGCGTTTTTCAATAAAATCTCTGATGACACTTCGGGCGAATCGTTACAAGAATTTAAACGAAAATTTGTACAGCGCTTCGAACATCAAAAAATGCCCCTATTAAAGGTTCTAGATGTTGAAACGGGAATAGGTTACGGCCAAAGCCCAACGAATTTGAATGCTACTCCTTATTTAGATGATATTGTTTATCATGGTCGTGAAGAAGTGCAATATGGCAGTACCCTGAATAGCCCCCTGCAAGCTGTATTACATAAAAAACTTACCAAAGCATTGGTCAACAAAAAACAGTTTATCGAGCTGCACGACGAAGATTTCCCCGATAATGATTATGATTGGAAAAACGCAGCCGATACGATATCGGTCATGACCGAAGTGATTTTAGAAAAGGGCCAGGAAAAGGTAGTTGTAAGTTCGGCAATAGAGCATGCGGCCAGGTTATTGGGCAGATTCGGTCATGGAGATAAGGCATTGCAGAAACTATTGGTCGAAATAGCAGAAAAGGAATCGGAAATAAACCCTGAACATCTTTTGGCGGAGATTATTCATTTGCCTGAAGCGCGAACTGGCAATATTCTCAGAAGACCCGATATTCGTGATTATGAAATACCCTATTTAGGAAAGTCGAATGTTCCACTAGAAAAACAGATTCAACTTGAAGACCTGTTGGTAAGTGTTGAAGAGGGTCTAGTTGTACTGCATTCCAAAAAGTTCGACAAGCCGATTTACCCCAGACTTTCAAATGCCCATAATGTTACGGAAAACGCGCTGCCCGTATATCAATTTTTGTGTAAACTGCAATATCAAAAGCAACAGGCATATGGTTTTCTTTGGCCTTCATCTTTCTACACGCTTCCTTTTCTTCCACAAGTGATATACAATGATTGTATTTTGAGCAGGGCCAAATGGAATGTCGAAAGCAAAGATATCAAAGTGTTTATCGGTCAATTGGAAAATAAAAAACCTTTATTGACCGAGATTTCCAAGTGGCGTAAATCTAAAAATATACCTGAAGTCGTTCAATTGGCAGATAGCGACAATACATTACCGATAAATTTAAGTAACTACAATAGTGTTCGCATGTTTCTCGAAACGGTGAAAAATAGAAACTATTTTACTTTGGAAGAATTCTACGGACTGCAAAAGCAGTTGCCCAATGTTTCGAAAAAGACCTTTAACAAACAGTACGTGCTCTCTTTCTATAATCACCTTAAATCAAACAGATCAGATGATTAAGCGAAGATTTCTTTTGGGGGAAGAATGGCTGTATTTCAAAATATATTGCGGCGTTCGTACTGCAGATACTATTTTGGAGGAGCTCGTTGCTACTTTGACACAAGCCTTGCTTGAAGAGAAAGCGATAACTTCTTGGTTTTTTATTCGCTATGGCGACCCAGACCCACATATTAGATTGCGCTTAAAAATTAGCGATAAAAGTGAATTGGGCTTGATCATCGATAGCTTTAACAAACTTGTTGTACCCTATTTGGAAGACCAACTCATTTGGAACGTGCAGACCGATTCGTATGTTCGAGAAATTGAAAGGTATGGTTCGAACACCATGGAAATCTGTGAAGATTTGTTTTTTTATGACAGTGAGTTTGTCTTAAGGGTATTGAACTTGATAAAAGACGAAGAGCTTTACTTTTTATACCAGCTAAAGGGTATCGATATGTTCGTCGATTTATTTGACTTGAATGAAAAAGAAAAACTTGGTTTTTACCAAGAGGGTTCTTTATCTTATAAAAATGAATTCGGAGTAGGTAAAGCGACAAAAACCAGTTTAGACAAAAAATATAGGGCTTCAATGCCTAAATTCAGTGCAATAATGAATCACTCAAATGGCCTGACAGAAACGAACACCATAATGAGTACCCTGAATCGAAAAAATGTACTAATGAACCCTTTGGTGAAAGACATACTAAAAGAAAATAAATCAAGATCATTAGAAGTGCCTCTATCAAACCTTATGGCTAGCTTGGTGCATATGAACGTCAATCGTGCCTTTCGAGATCAACAACGTTTTTTTGAACTAATGGCTTACGACTTTTTGGCACGCTATCAGAATTCGAAAATCAAACGACTTAAGAAGACCACAACATGAGTACATATTCTAAAATTCGATTTTCTTTTTTGCTAATACTATTTTTTTGTGCAGTTGGCCAAGCCCAGGTCTTTTCAGATTCATTAGAGGGCAAGGATTACGACTATCTAAAACAGCGTTCTTTTGAAAATCTTGAAACCCCCGAAAAAGCCGAAGCATACGTAAGTGCACTATTGAAATTGGGCAAAGAACAAAATAGTGACACGATAACCCTCAGGGGTTATTACTATTTCGCCCTCATGAGTGATTTTGAGAATAGCATCATCTATTTCGACAGTATTATCAATTTCGGTGATTTAGAAACAAGAAACGATAGGTTTTTACCTTTGGCATACTTACAAAAAGGGTATTTATACTATGGAAAAGGTGACAGTAAAAATTGTTTGGACAATTACCTGATGGCGCGAAAAATTTCAAAAAATCTGGGTTATGACGACATTCATTTTATGGCCACTTGGTCGGTCGGGGTGTATAAAGATTTAATAGGCCAGGAGGATGAGGCCTTGAGTATTTATAAGGAGCAATTTGATACAGTCAGTAAAAAAAGTATAGCAGAAAACGAATCGGATTACTTTAGTGTTCTATCGGCCTTGGCGAACTCATATATCAGCAATGGCAAACTTGATTCTGCAACCACCTACAATAGATTAGGTGCAAAAAATGCCCTAAAATTTGATAAGAAGATATATTACCCTCGATTTGTTCTTAAGGAAGGTATAAATCTATATGAAAAAGAATCCTATGCTATTGCTTCGGATAGTCTCACAAAGGCCATTGATTTATTGACCGAGACGCAAGATAGTATGAACTTGGCCATGGGATTTCTTTTTAAGGCAAAAGCGTTAAACCAATTAAATAGCAACCCTACCATTTCAAATAGCCTTCTTAAAACAGCGGATACCATTGTTTCGAGACAACAACAAGTTCATCCAGAATTTGCAATGGTCTATGAAGACCTATACACCAATTACAAAAGAACGGATAGTGTCGAAAATCAATTGATTTATTTGGAAAAATTGATTGCGTACAATCAAAAGGTTGAGGAGGAGTTCAAAGGCATCGATGCGACAATAGCCAAACAATATGATACCCCAGAACTTTTATTGGCCAAAGAGGAAATTATCACGGGGCTGCAAGAAAAAAACAAGGCCAATAAGCGAAATATCTATTTATTGTCAATTTTCTTGGCCTCTCTCTGTATTTTAAGTTTTTACTATTACCGCAAAAGAATCGTGTATAAGAAAAGATATGAATTATTGCTCCAAAAAGATTTTGTTACAGAGAAACCAGCAGAAAGTATGATGGTTACAAAGACTAAAACCAAGGTTCCGGAAGACATACTTATCCAGCTACTACCCAAAATAGATGAGTTCGAGAAAAACGAGGGTTATTTAGACAGTTCTATTTCATTGGACAAAATGGCTAAATCACTGGGTACCAACAGTAACTATCTTTCAAAAACGATTAATTTTTCGAAAAACAAGAACTTTAGCTCCTATCTTTCCGATTTGCGGATCAATTATGCTATTGAAGCTCTCAAGACCGATACAAAACTCTTGAATTACACAGTGAAGGCCATAGCCGCCGAAGTGGGATTTGGTAATGCAGAATCATTTACCAAAGCCTTTTATGCCAAAACTAACCTATACCCGTCTTATTTCATTAAACAGCTTAAAAAAGAGCGGTAACTTGCCCAAAATTCATGAATTTAGACAAATTTCAATCCAAAAGGTTTGTTTTTTTTGCTACATTTAATCAAACACAAAAACATAAATCATGAAGAAACAAAAGTTAAGTCTCAATAAATTGACAGTTGCGAAATTAAGTCGTGCAAATAATGTTTTCGGTGGACGAAATAGAGATTATGACCCAACTGGTGAAGGGGGAAATGATGCTGAGCTTAAGAATAGTTCCGTAGTCTGTAACAATAACTATGTTAATTTCCCTGCTAATTTTAATAATACCTTTATTTCTATTACACCTCCAGAAATGAGACAAAGCTCTAAAATTTGTGCCGGGTAATATTTTGTTGACTAATTATAGAATGCACATAAGATGAAAGAGAAGTTAAGTTTGGACAAACTAACCGTGGTAAAATTAAGCAACACCAAGAATATATTTGGAGGTACAATGCATAATCCTTCAGGCATTACTGGAAATAATCAAGGGCCATATAAATCGCATCATACCGATATATATGTTGATGATCAAACGAAACCACGTTTCACAACAATTACCCCTCCAGAAATGAGGCAGAGTTCAAAAATTTGTGCCGGGTAAGTGGTATATTAGAAATTTTTTAGACGAACATTAATCTGAGGCATTTTGCGCTATATAGTGCAAAATGTCTTTTTTTAACCCAGAATGAATTAATGTTCAAATACCTATATTAGTATTTTCTTGACCCATACTGCTCTTGAACCAAGTAATTCTTAATTGTGCTTCAATTTCCCATATTTAAACAACTTGATGAAAAAGACTGTGGTCCGGCTTGTCTAAAAATCGTTGCCAAACATTTTGGTAAGGTCATCAACATTCAAGAATTGCGTGATCTAACCGAGACCACACGCATTGGCAGTACAATGCAAGGTTTGGCCAATGCGGCTGAAACCATCGGTATTCGAACCTTGCCTGCTAAAATAAGTTTTACCCAAATCGCTGAAGTACCCCTACCCTGTATTTTACATTGGAACAACAACCACTTTGTTGTACTATATAAAGTAAAAGGGGACACCTGCTATATATCAGATCCAGCCCACGGGTTGATTACGTACCAGAAAAAAGAATTGTTAAAGCATTGGATCGGCAACAATGCTTCTGAGAATACTGTAGAGGGGGTGGCGTTACTTATTGAGCCAACACCGAAGTTTTACGAAAATGAATTCGAAAAAGCCACGGACAAGTTTAGTTTCGCGTTTCTCTCAAAATATCTGATTCGCTATAAAAAGTTTTTGGCACAACTACTCTTTGGGCTATTGGCCGGTAGTTTGCTGCAATTGCTCTTTCCGTTTTTGACCCAAAGTATCGTCGATGTTGGTATTAAAAACCAAGACATTCATTTTGTATACCTTATTTTAGCCGCCCAAGTTTTTCTATTCTTGGGAAAAACAGCTGTCGAAGTTATCAGAAGTTGGATTCTCTTGCACCTTAGTACACGGATCAATATTTCTCTTATCTCAGACTTCTTTATCAAATTGATGAATCTACCCATCGCTTTTTTTGATACCCGACTGACCGGTGATATTCTTCAGCGCATTAATGATCATGAGCGAGTCGAGCGATTATTGACTTCTTCTTCATTGAATGTATTGTTCTCAATGATCAATCTTATTGTTTTCGGATTGGTACTTGCCTATTACAATCTATGGATTTTCGGTATTTTCTTTATCGGAAGCCTTGTATATTTCGGCTGGGTTATCATATTCCTAAAAAAGAGAAGAACTCTCGATTACAAGGAATTTTCTCAAATAAGCCAAGAACAAAGCAAAGTCATCGAGTTGATAAATGGAATGCAGGAAATAAAACTTCACAATGCCGAAAAACAATTTCGGTGGGATTGGGAACATTTACAGGCAAGACTCTTCAAGGTTTATATGGAACGGTTATCGCTTCGTCAATATCAAGATGTTGGTTCTGGCTTCATCAACGAATTTAAAAATATTTTGATAACCGTCATCTCTGCTAAATTGGTCATTGATGGCGATATTACTTTGGGTATGCTTTTGGCCATTTCGTATATCGTAGGGCAATTGAACTCCCCCATTTCTGAGTTGGTCTTCTTTATTCGTGATGCGCAAGATGCCAGAATATCTTTGGAACGCTTGTCTGAAATTCATAATAGACCTGACGAGGAATTATTAGGAGATGCAATTACTAACATTCCATCTAAAATCTGTTTTGAGCTAGATAACGTTTCTTTTCGGTATTTAGGAACAGAAGAATCAGTTTTAAGGGATTTGTATTTAACTATACCAGAAAAGAAAATTACCGCCATCGTTGGGTCAAGTGGAAGTGGAAAGACGACATTACTGAAGTTATTGTTGAAATTTTATGAGCCTCAAACGGGAAGTATCTCGGTGGGCGACCTTCCTTTGAAAAAGCTATCGCACAAAAGTTGGCGAGAAAAATGTGGTGTCGTGATGCAAGAAGGGTTTATTTTCAACAATACCATTGCGCGAAATATTGCGGTCGGAGAAGATACTATCGACAAGCTAAAATTGGTCAACGCGGTCGAAATAGCTAATATCAAAGATTTTATAGAAGATTTACCGCTCTCATATAATACTAAAATCGGTAGTGAAGGTGTCGGTTTGAGTTCCGGTCAAAAACAGCGCATTTTAATTGCTAGGGCGGTTTATAAAAATCCGGACTGTTTGTTTTTCGATGAGGCCACTTCGGCTTTAGACGCCAACAATGAAAAAGTAATTATGGGTAATTTGGAAAACTTTTTCGATAATAAAACGGTTGTAATCATAGCACACCGTTTGAGCACTGTGAAAAATGCCGACCAAATAGTGGTTTTAGAGCAAGGCCAAATCGCCGAAATCGGCAATCATGAAGAACTGACCACATTAAGAGGAAAATATTATAATTTGGTAAAAAACCAATTGGAATTAGGCAACTAAGAATGTCGCAAGAACTGAAAGACATAGAACTTCGCAGTGAAGAGGTAAGGGATATTCTTACCAAGGTACCCCATTGGATGATTCGCAGGGGTAGTGTACTCTTTTTAGGGTTGCTGCTTTTGGTGTTTGCATTGTCATGGTTCATTAAATATCCTGATATTATTACAGCAGACGCCATCTTGACAACCGAAACACAACCACAAAAGGAATATGCCAGAATCTCAGGCATGATCGATACCATTTATGTATCCGATAATCAAGTGGTCAAGGAAAATAGTGTTTTGGCTATTTTAGAGAATACCGCCAATTACAATGATGTCTACCATTTGAAGTCCATTTTGGATACGCTTGAAATGGAAAAAGACCTTGTCGTTTTTCCGTTTGAAGAACTGCCCATTTTGTTTTTAGGTGATATAGAACCTGATTTTGCACAGTTTGAAAACAGTTATTTTCAATACACGATAAACAAAGATCTCGATCCCTTCTCAAACGAAGCACTGGCCAATGAAGTCTCAATGTCAGAGCTTAAAAGAAGATTACAAAGTCTTATCGCACAGCGAAATTTGGGTAGAAGTGAAATGGAATTTAAAAAGAAAGATCTCGAACGTAACGAGGGGTTGTTTGAAAAAGGTATTATTTCCGCCCAAGATTATGAGAACAAGCAACTGGAATATCTCACAGCTCAAAAAAACTACCAAAATCTCAGTATAACCATCTCTCAGTTAAGAGAATCGATAGGTAATGCCGAAAATACCACCAGAGGAACCGAGTTCAACAAAAAAAGAGAAGATATCCGTTTGTTGAAAAATGTGCTTCAGGCCTACAATCAACTCAAGAAGGCAGTCAAAGAATGGGAATTAAAGTATGTTTTGAAGTCCAACATCGAAGGTACAGTCTCTTTCTTAAATTATTGGAACAATAATCAATCGGTAAACACTGGTGATTTGGTCTTTACCATTTTGCCAAATATTGATTCGCCATTGGTTGCCAAACTTCAAACACCAAGTATTAATTCAGGTAAAATCAGAGTTGGGCAAAAAGTAAATCTATCGCTCTTTGATTATCCGGAATATGAATTTGGAGTCATTCGAGGTACAGTGGAGCGCATTTCCGCCACCTCGAACCAACAGGGTACTTATGTGGTCGATGTATCTATTCCTAAGGAATTAAGAACCTCTTTTGACAAACCCATCGAATTCAAACAAGAAATGAAGGGGCAAGCCGATATAATTACGGAAGATTTAAGACTGATAGAACGTCTCTTCTATAAATTCCGGGAAATTTTTGAAAGGTAAAATATCATTTCCCAAACTCTTCTTTCTTGATTTCGTTCCAAACTTTAATTTTGTCATCGGCACTGATTCCCGATTTAATTTCAACATGAATACCATCGCTAATGCCCAATTCTATATCTCGTCGTTCGAATTGTTGATCTCCAGTGGCAACCTCAACAAACGGGGCTTTAGTGGTAGAATCAAATTGCACAAGAGCTTCCTTTACCGCCAAAACACTATCGGCCTTGCCAAGAATTATAGAGGCATTGGCACTTAAACCCGCACGAATAAAAGTAGTATCGCTTTTGTTCAGTGTTCCCTTTATCTCGAATTGAATAGCTCCGTTTTCAGCATTTCCTTTGGGCGCTATATAATCTAAAACGGCATCGAACACTTGATTCTCAATAGCACCAACGGTTATCTCCAACGGAAGATTTTCTTTTATTTTTCCAACTTCAGATTCATCGACTTTGCCCTCGAAAATCATTTTTTCAACATCCGCAACAGCGGCAATGGTAGTTCCTTCGTTGAAGTTATTACTTTCTATGACTTGATTACCTACCTCAACGGGTACCTCTAAAACCATTCCGGTGACGGTAGATTTAATAAGGGTATTTGCAGAACTGCTCATACCACGAGTGCTCCCGGTCTTTACAATATCGTAACGCTTGTTGGCAGCGCCATAAGCCTGTTTTGCCTGATTAAATCCGACCTCTGCCCTTTCCATATCTACCTTCGATATGACCCCCTTATCGAACAAAGCTTGTTGACGGTCGAGATTTCGCTTTTGATCGTCCAAAGAGATTTTAGCTTCATCAATACTATTTCTAGCATCGTTCAACGCATTGAGGTTCGGAACAACTTTGATTTTCGCCAATAGATCTCCTGATTTAATGTAGTCTCCGCCCTCAACATATATTTCTTCGATTACCCCAGAAATGTTCGGTTTGATTAATACCTCTTCTAAAGGCAAAATACTTCCGGTTGCTACCGTTTTCTTGACAATGTTCTGCTTAGATGGTTCTTCGGTTTCGTAGACCGTGGGATCTTCTGCATTTTTCTGGTATAAATAATACATAGCTCCGCCAAAGGCTAGAACTATTGTCAATAAGATGATTACTGTTACTCGTTTCTTCATTTTTAGTCAGTTTGATTTGATTGATGTTTTATTTGCATTGTTCGTTGTTCAAAATAAAAAATTACTAATTGCTCCACATCTACTGCCAACTGCAACTGCGTAACGGCAAAAGTCTACTCTGTTCTTAAGGCTTCTATAGGTCTTACCTTTATCGCACTATTTGCCGGGATAAAACCTGCGAGCAGGCCTGAAATAATTAAAATGACCAAAGAAATGGTCACTACCCCAAGATTCACACTTGGGTTAACGAACATCATTACGGGTCCGTTCAAATCCAAAATATAGTTCACCCCATAAATAACCAAGGCGCCCATAACAATTCCCGCCATTCCTGAAATAATCGTTAAAAAAACAGATTCCATCAAAATTTGCATTTTTATCGACCAAGGACTTTCCCCTAAAGCCCTTCGAATGCCTATTTCCTTGGTTCGTTCTTTCACGACGATCAACATAATATTACTTACTCCGATAACTCCTGAAAGCAAAACCAAAATACCCACGAAATAGCCTATAAATTCCAATGCGCCGAACAAACGTAGAACCCTGCTAAATTGCTCGTAGAGGTCAAAATGGCCTATTGCCCTTAAGTCTTTGGGGTGAATAGTATGGCGCTCCTTCAAAATTGAAAATATTTGTTCTTTAATATCAGTAATCGGAGTACCATCAACGGCCGTAATGGCCATCCAACCAACATTATTGGCACGATTGTATACCTGTGAAAAAGTTGTAAAAGGTGTATATATTTCTTTTTGGGCTCGGTCACCACCCTCATTCTCACTTTTTTTATAGGTGCCGATTACCATAAAGTTGACATCGTTTATTTTGATATAAGTGCCTAAAACGTCTTCATCTTTGTCATAAAGACTATTTCTCACATCAATACCTATAATCGCTACCTTTCTTTTCTGTTCAATATCCGATTGATTGATAAAACGACCTGAGGTGATATCCATAGGTTGTTGTTTGATTATCTCGGGATAATCACCATAAATACTGAAAGCTCCCGATTTCAAACCGCGTACAACATTACCTCCGCCACGGAACCCACCTGATTGGTTTCTTGGGGAGACGTAACGCAAACCCGAAATATTGTTCCATAGTGCCTCGACATCCTCCGTCTTAAAATTGAAACTTCTGTCTTTGGGAAGGCCTTTATAGGGCTTGGTAACCGACTGGGTCCAAGTGAACATGGTATTGGTGGCTATGTTGCCAAAATCAGCCCGTATACCATTTTCCAATCCTTTTCCTGCAGACAACAGCAGAATCAAGATGAAGATTCCCCAAAACACCCCAAAAGCTGTCAAAACGGTCCTAAACCAATTCGTGGTCAGTACCTGCAAAATTTCTTTCCAACGATCTTGATTGAACATAAGCTACCTCTCAATCCCTCCGTCGGAGGGAGATTTTTTATTTTTTCAATACAACTTTATTAATATCATTTTTCAGAACCGCAATTTAAAATATCACTCATCTCTAAGTGCTTCTATTGGTTTTATGCTCGCAGCTCTCCATGCAGGAAAGAAACCCGCAAAGGCCCCTGCAAAAATCAACAAGAACACAGTGGTCAATGCCACGTTAAAATCAATAGATGGATTTTTAACATAATCGACCTCTACATTCGGACCAACGATTTCAAGCAGGCCCATACTGAATATCAAACCGCCAAATCCAGAAACCGCAGTCACAAATACGGCCTCATGCAAAATCATCGCAATAATAGACCATGGTTTTGCCCCTAACGCTTTTCGAATTCCGATTTCTCTAGTACGTTCTTTCACAATGATCAACATTATATTGCTCACACCGACTATTCCGGCAATTATCGTACAAATGCCGACAAACCAGAAGAATATCTTAATACCACCGGTGAGGTTGTGAAACCTCTGTACATCTTCCAAAGTATTAAATGTATTTATGGCACTAGGGTCATCAGGTGCAACGGTATGTACTTGTTTTAAATACGTCTGAAGCTCTTCGGTAAACTGCTCTGAGTTAGCCAAAGATTCTTCGAAAGTAGCACCGGGCTTCAATGTGAAAAACATCATGTCTAGACTATCACCTCCCTTGAAAACAACTTGGGCGGTACTTATCGGCATGTAGATCTTTTCTTCTTCCCTTTCTCCACCGGCATCACTGTAAACTCCCACTATTTTAAAGCTCAAATCAGCAATGTCGATATGCTCCCCAATGGGATTCTCAATTTTATTCAGTAACTCTCGATGGATTTTATTGCTGATTACAACTACTTTTGATTTCTGTTGTTCATCATAATAATTCAGAAAACGACCATACGACATTGATGCATTCTCCAATTGCTGAAAGTCTGGTGAAGAACCCCAAATCGAATAAGCACCTGATTCTTTACCGTAATTGATAGAGGCATCGAACACACGATATGAAGGTGATTTATATTCCAGCTTTTCAGCATACAATTTTTCAAGTACGTCATAATTCTCTCTGCGTAGTTGTATGCGTCGCCCTGGATTTAGACCTTTGAACTCTTTGGTGGTAACCTGGGTCCACACCCCGATCATATTACTGGCGTCACGGGCGAACTCATGGGCAATACCATTTTGCATGCCTTGACCAAAACCGAGTAGTACCACTAAAATGAAGATGCCCGAGGCAACAGAAATGCCCGTAAGAAAAGTCCGCAATTTATTCTTTCGGATGGTATCGAAGATTTCTTGCCAGCGTTCTATATCGAACATAGCTTGATTTTAGGTTTTGGTTGTAATAAAGCTCTTGCGCTTGACATTAAGACTAGGGCAAAGGTGCCTTTGTTACAGTACAATCTATAAAATAATGTTAAAGTTCAACCGAACACTACCGAGACTTCATCTTCCGGTATACGAAATAGAAAAGTATGCCGACCAAGATGTATGGTACCGCCATTAGATACACAATACCATTATTTACCCCTTCGGCAATCGCGGTATTCTCTTCACTTTCGAGCACCGCTCTACACATTGCACATTGGGCATCGGATTTATATGGAAATAAAAAAATCGAAATGATGAAACCAACCAAGAATTTCGAAAAACAAACTTTCTGTCTCAGCCAAGTACCGAGCCATCTACACTTATCCAAAGGAAAAAGCATCTCTAAGAAGTTTTTAGTATTCATAATATGGAGATATCATTAAATATACCAATACGCCACTGACCGCCACATAGAGCCAAATCGGAAAGGTAATTCTAGCCAACTTTCGGTGTTGTTCGAATTTCTTTAAATAGGCCCGGGCATATGTTTTAAGTACCAAAGGTATTATTATTATAGATAATAGGATATGGGAAATAAGTATGAAGAAATAGATATATCTCATAAAACCTTCTGCACCGTACGAGGTAGACTCTGCTGTCATATGATATGCGATATACATGACCAAAAAAGCAAGTGAAAGAGCAATACAAGTCGTCATCAAATTTTGATGTAGTTGTCGTTTTCCATTTTTAATTGCCCAAATGGCAAGCAAAAGCAATAATGCCGTCAACCCGTTTATTGAAGCATATATAGGAGGAAGAAAAGTCAACGGTTCTATATTCGGTAATTTCACCCCAAATAAAGCTGCAACAACTATTGGAACGACTATCGAAACAATCGTTATCAATCGATTGAATCTTTTTTCTTTTTGGGCAACACTTTCCATTCTACTCTATCAATAGTTTTTTGATGTCTTCTTTCAAAATTGATATCTGTTCGGTTTCCCCTTCTTCATTTTGGCCCTGCTCTTGGGTAATTGCACCGCGATAGTAGACAATAGGGTTTCCAAATTTATCCATACGTGAGCGTATATATCCTTTTTTATCGATTAGGGCAAAAAGACCTGAATGTTCAAAGCCACCCGGTGCGTTAGGCACTTCAGCGGCAAAAATATTAAAGCCGATATTCGCCAAATCATAAATAGCATCTTGTTCACCGGTCATTAAGTGCCAGTCCAAATCGGAGATTCCATATTTTTCCGCATAAGTCTTAAGTATGTGGGGACGATCGTATCTCGGATTAATACTAAAAGAAGCCACACCAAAATCAGCTTCATCTTTGAATTCTTCTTGAAGATTGACCAAATTCTTCGTCATCACAGGGCAAATTGACGGGCATGTCGTGAAAAAGAACTCCGCAACATATACCTTACCTAGGTAATCTTTATCCGTTACCAACAAGCTATCTTGATTCAAGAAACCGAAAGTGGGTACGCGTCGTTTTTTTTCGTTTAAAGTAATAAAAGCGAGTTCTTCGTTTCCGGTTTTTATGTTCATACGGTCACTATCCACGATAGTATCCATGTTAACCCTATCCACGATTTTCGGTATAAAAATGATACCGAAAACCAAAATCACCAGAGATACCCAAACATAACTATACTGGTTCTGTTTCATTTTCTTCTATCGGCATTATTCTTTTTAAGAGCAAGGCGGTATTCGGCAAGAATGATTTTCACATCATCAACCATTTTATTGTTCAAGTCGGCCACCGAAGCCGTATTGAAACCAAACTTTGTTCCGTCATCTTCGTCTTCATCATCATCTCTGCCCCTCAGACTACCTTCTTTATCAATAATAAAAACATACGGGGTACCTAAGTTTTCGTCTAAAGTCAATTTGGTATCAAGGCTTTCAAAAAACTTTCTAATCGTTGGTTCTTCTGAAAAAACAAAGTTCCATTTTTGCATATCAACCAAGTTACCCAACTCTTTTTTCAGCTCACCGACTTTTTTTTCGGCACCTTTCGGAACCATCATAACAAATTGAAAATCGTTGAATTTATAGAATCGCTTGTATATTTTTTGGTTCAGGTTGAAAGCATTCCCTTTTTTGACTTCGATATTATCACCTAAAAAACCAAGAATGGTAATTTTATTGGCCAAAACTTCTTCACCTCGAATACCTATCTCCTCAACATTCTCGGTCAAGACCGGTAATTTTCCAAAGTTATAGACCCCCGAAGCAAAAAATATGTAGATGACTACGGGCAACACGAATAAAGTCACTAAAACAAAGGTCTTCTTCATAATTCAAAAGCTTTACAAAGATACGAATTCGCAAAAAAAAGACGGCTCTAGGCCGTCTCAAAATATATTATTTAACAGAGGTTTCAGTTTAGAAATTCCAAGCTACGAAACCGTCCTTAAAAACTCCATAGATATAATCCGCTTCAAATAGAAGAATAAACAACAAGTAAAAAACTAAGAAAATGGGTGTCCAGACAACCGCTCTACGTAAGGAACTTTTTTCATCTCGCATGTGCATAAAATCCCATGTAATATAGTAGGCCTTTACCAAGGTCAAAATTATGAATATCCAATTGAGCAGCTTCATTGCCAAAAAGCTATTATCGGTTAAAAATTCAGGTTTTGTAATACCCAAGGCTACTTCTACAGCAGTTACAATGGTTAAAAAGATAAGTACTCCCCAAATCTTCTGGGTGTTCGACTTGAACTTTACCAACCCTCTGAAAATCTCTAATTTGTGTTCGTGTGCCATGCTTTGTTACATTATTAAATAGACTTCCGCCTTCGTGGAAGTGACAATAAAATCTATACCAAGTAAAAGAATGTGAATACGAATACCCAGACCAAATCTACAAAGTGCCAATAGAGTCCCACTTTTTCGACCATCTCGTAATGTCCACGTCGTTCATAGGTTCCTAAAATAACGTTGAAAAATATAATCAGATTAAATATCACACCTGAGAATACGTGAAAGCCGTGAAAACCTGTAATGAAGAAAAAGAAATCTGCGAATAATCGACTACCATATTCGTTACGAATCAAATTCGCACCCTCAACTACTAGTTTTCCGTCCTTTATCTTTTCAAGTGAGGCTTCCCTACTAAGTACCGTTTTCTCACCTTGGCTCTCACCTTCTTGATGAATAGCTTCTGTTCTGATGACGATATTCGGACTTGCCTTTAAACCGGAAGCCACTTCTTCTAAACTATAACTCGGTCTGTAACCTTCGTCATAATACCAAATACCGTTTTTTCTTTCATGCGCTTCCCTTGTCGTGGGCATAGTCCTGGCAAAATCGGCCAAAGCTGCCCTTTCACCGGTATCAGAATTTACAAACTGTAATACTCGGCCACCTCTTGTTTCAACTGCACCATAATCTCCCTTTATAAAAGTAGCCCACTCCCAAGCCTGAGAGCCGACAAAAATCGCACCTCCGATAATCGTAAGCAACAAGTACCACGTTACCGAATTCTTTTTCATATTATGGCCAGCATCAACGGCAAGTACCATGGTCACGGAAGACATAATCAAAATAAAGGTCATAAAGGCAACGTAATACATCGGAAAGTTTCCGTGAAAAAAAGGAACGTGCGTAAAGACCTCGTCTGCAATAGGCCAAGTCTCGATGAACTTAAACCTTGAAAAACCGTAAGCGGCCAAAAACCCTGAAAATGTCAAAGCATCGGAAACCAGGAAAAACCACATCATCAGTTTTCCGTAGCTCGCGTTAAGGGGCTGGTTTCCACCTCCCCAAACCTTTTCTTTCGTATCCGTCGTAACCGTAGAATTCATATAAAAAGTATCTGGTCAATTATTTGTGGCAAATTTACGTTTTTTTGCTTCTAAACGAAACTGTTCCATTTCAAAAATCAAAAAATATTTTGGTTTTTTCTTAATTCCGTCTCCAGTTTAAAGGTTGAAAGGTTACAAGAAGGAATACCCCAAAATCAGCGCATAGTTTTTATTGTATTCAGAAGTTACGTCCATATCATCTCCAAACAAATCCCTTTTAGTATTAAAGCGAAACTCCAATCTGATTTTATCATTGTAGTTATAGCCAAAACCTCCCGAAAAATACTCTTCGGTTCCACTTATCTTCAAATCCCTAAATATACCGACACTAGGTTCAAAAGTTATTTCCGAGCCCACATCGAATACAAAAGCAAATGAAGCATTTATAAAGAGTTTCGATTTATCGGAGAGAAAAATATAATGTCTTAAACCGAGGGGTGCCTCTACCGTATTGTAATCAATATTTGATCTTGCATCCGGATTCAGAAAAGACAACCTCTCAGTACTGACCGTTTCAGAACTGTAACTTTGATAAGTAGGAGCGATAAAAACCGACCATTTATTATTGTTGAACGGAAGTATTACTTCAAATTCACCACCCAACATCAGAAAATATTTTCCCTCAAAATCCCAAGTATTATTGGATATACTTAAACTTGCATGAGAAGCTCCTATAAGAACGGAAGCGTTAAATGTTGCGTCTAGCTTATCCGAATCATCTTTATACACTTCGAAATCTTGACCAGAACATTGACTATACTTTTCGAAATAATCTATCAGATCATCTTCGACATATCGCAATCTATCGACCATTTCAGGCGAAATGCCATCACAATTCAGGGATAATAATTGTTGTTTATACTGCGCGTTGGTTCCTATCTTGTTCCCATTTCCCAGAAATCTTTTATAAATGAGCGGTTCGATATTTTGGCCGGCCTTACCGAAAAAAAAACGTCGAATGGCTTTGTTTTCATAACCAAAGAGCTGGGCGTCACCTTGAACCAACACTTTTAAAAATAGGCTTTCCTCTTCGAATATTGGCCTTGAAACAGCCTTTAGCTCATTCGTTCGGTCGCTAGATCTATCAATTTTGACTTGATGTCGTTCATATTTTATGATATCGGAAATACCAAATTCCTTGACACTGTAAATAGACCCAACCAATACCTTCGAATCTTCAGAGGTTTTATACTCAAAATCAGACGGATTATCTCGCCAATCTTTATTTTTGATTAGACAATCTGTCTTGTCTCCATTGTTAGCAATAAAATATCCGTCTTGGAAGGTGGTTTGTGAGTAACTAAAAAAGTAAGAAATAATCGCCAATACAAGTAATAGTCTGGTTTTCATAAGGAATTTGTGAATCTGATCATCAAATTATTCTTCAAAATCGAAAGAAAATTCTGTATGGATAATCAACGTACAGCCGGATCAATTATTTTACTAAGGTCATAAACACCACTAAATAAACCCATAACAAATCAAGAAAATGCCAGAAAGTAGCACCAAGTGATAGGCCCAAATATTCTGAAGCCGAATACTTTCCCTTGAAATGATTGTATAGGACAATCATTAGCGAAATGATACCCGCGATTACATGAATGATATGAACCCCTGCCAATACGTAAATGTAAGAAGACTTAATTGTGCTAGAGGGGCCTGTAAAATAATCGCCTTGTGAGATCAACTGGGAAAATCCGTTAAATTGCAATATGATAAACAAAATACCGAGAGCCAAAGTAACCAACAGCCAATTAGTACATACCTTTATTTTGTCTGCCACAATAGCCTTTTTTGCCATGATATAGGCAAGGCTACTAATGATGATGACGGCTGTGCTATAATAGAACATATTGGGTAATTCTAGCTCGGCCACCCAATCTTCGCGTGCACTACTTACAATATATGCGCTTGTCAGACCCGCAAAGACCATCAGAAGACTTGCAAGACCAAACCAGAGCATCATTCTCTTCGCTCGATCGTTTTTTTCTTTTAAGCTAAACTGCGTAATATCTTTCCCCACGTGAGATTTCTTTTAAAATAATGGTCTTATGAATTTATCGCCCACATATACGAGCTGCATTAACGTAATATAGCTTACGCTGACCAACATTAACTTTTTGGCAGTTTTATTATCACGTTTATCATATAAACGAAAGGCAAAAAAGAGCATGACCAAACCTAGCAAAAAGACAATTATTGCAGCAGGTATCGATAAATGTAATCTGCCTGTAATTCCTAGAACGGGCACAACGGAAATTAAGATCATCCAAATGGTATACATGACGATTTGCAAAGCTGTTCCGGTATCTTTTTTACCGGTCGGGAGCATTTTAAATCCACCTTTCTTGTAGTCTTCGTCTAACATCCAGCCCAGTGCCCAAAAATGAGGAAATTGCCAAAAGAACTGTATCATGAACAATGTTCCCGGTTCTATACCGAAATCATTCGTTGCCGCGACCCAACCCAACATAAAAGGAATCGCTCCCGGAAAAGCCCCGACAAAAACGGCCAACGGTGTTTTCGTTTTTAACGGAGTGTACACACTGGTATACAAGAAAATTGAAATGGCACCGAACATGGCTGTCTTCGGGTTCAAGATATATAAACAAATTATTCCCAAGATGGTTAGGACAATGGCGATGGCAAAGGCCTTATTTACCGACATCCGCCCCGAGGGAATGGGTCGATTCTTTGTACGATTCATCAAAGCGTCTAGGTCTTTTTCGATAATCTGATTGTAGGCATTTGAGGCGCCTACCATGCAATATCCACCGAATGCCAGAAGTAAAATGGAATTTAGTTCTATTTCGGTGGCCCCCAAGAAGTATCCTGCAATTGAAGAAAAAACAACACTGATAGCCAGTCTTGCTTTTGTAATCTCCTTAAAGTCAGTAAAAACCAATGACAATGCATTTGTTTTAGCTGTATCGACCGCAGCCTTCATCTTCATTTTTTAGTAGACCGCAAAGATACGCCCCCATTGAATTTTTTGCAACGAATTGACCATGTTTATCCTATCTTTATAAGGAAACCTATTCAAGTTAAAAGCACTACCATGAGGAGAAATATCGGTTACTGGACATTCTTATTGTTCATCGCTGTAATTACATCAAATTCGGCTCAAGAAAAAGAAGTTACCATCATCGTCGATACGTTGAGCAATCAAGTTTATATGTTGACCGGTCAGGGAGGCAATATTGGTATATACGTCGGTGAGAAACATATCTTTATGATAGACGACCAATTCGAGCGTCTCACCGATAAGTTAAAGAACACGATTAGTTCCATCACCCAAAAGCCAATAGCCTTTTTGTTCAATACCCATATGCACGGTGACCATACGGGTGGAAATGCCAAATTCAATTCTGAAGAAACAAGCATCGTAGCCCATGATAATGTTCGAAACCGCATGGTCGAAAAACAAATCGAGGCTATCAATGAAAATAAAATGGATGTAAAAATGGCGAAAGCCATGTTGCCTGAAGTTACTTTTTCAACCGATATAACTTTTCATGATGGTGAAGAGACCATAATGGCTTTTCACGTGCATAATGCTCATACGGATGGTGATGCCATGGTCTATTTTATAAAAAATAATGTACTTCATATGGGTGATACCTACTTTTCTGGCCGATACCCATATATTGATATAGCAAGTGGAGGCAGCATCAATGGTTTCATCGAAGCACACAAAAAGGCCTTATTGGTCATAAATGATGAGACTAAAATTATTCCCGGCCATGGCAGACCCTCCAACAAAAGCGAGCTGAAAACATATATTGCCATGTTAGAGGAAATCAAGAAAATCATTCAACAGTCAATCGATACGGGCAAGACCCTAGATGAAGTCAAATCAAATTCAGAACTGACAAAAGCCTATGATGCAATTTATGGTACCGGTTTTATCAACCCTGAAAGAATGCGGGAAATCTTCTATACCAGTTTGAAAGACGGTATAAAAAAGAAACCCTGATGCAAAGCATCAAGGTTTCAGAAATATTTTATGATAAATTACTGTTTGCGAATGAATTATGATTTATTGTAATTTAAAAGTAATCGGAATACTAAATGGAACCCGTACCGCACGCCCTCTTTGTTTACCTGGAGTCATTTTCGGGAGCTTACCGATAATTCTAGCAGCTTCTTTCTCAAGATTCTTATCGGGACCTCTCATTCTTACGTTTCCGATACTTCCATCTTTTTGAATGGTAAACATTACACTTACCCTACCTTGTACTCCCATTTCTTGGGCAATTTCAGGATAACGAAAATTTTTGCTGATGTGCTTTTGCATCATGCTTTGAAAACATCTTCTCTTGTCAGATTCTCCTTCACAACCAGGAAAAATAGGCACATCTTCAATAACGGCAAAAGGAACATCCAAATCTTCGTCAACTTCTTCAACGGCAACATCTTCAACTTCGATTATCTCTTCTTCTTGGCTGGTTTCGGTAGATTCGATAACCGTCTCCTCTATTTCCTCTTCATCTTCAACCACTTCGATTACTTCGGGAGCAGCGGGAGGTGGTGGAGGTGGAGGTGTCTTAATTTGTTCTGTCATAGGAACCTCTTCATCCAATTCATCATCGACGTTCATCGAAATGTCATAATTGGCATCGTCTTCATACGTTTTCCACTCCAACGCCACATAGGTAAACAACATAACCGCTGCCAGACCTATCACGAAATACAAACTACTATTCTTAGTGAGATCTGCTTTCGGATTCTTTTTTGGTTCCATATCTATTGAATTTAGTATTCGCTAATTTAATTAATAAATCGTTTTATGCAAAATTAAACCGACCTATTTAAGACCCAGTAATCTCCCATTCGGCCAAACCTTTCCGGAAAAACAAGAAACTACTAGCCAAAATACCACAAAAACTACCGAAACTATTGGCTATTGCGTCAAAAACATCACCCTCTCGACTTGTAGTATAACTGTACTGAAGTACCTCAATAATTATACCATAGGCTACGGTAAGAAAAAACATTAACACTAAAGCCTTTCGAAGTTTGACGGACCATCTTCTTTGTTCGCGCAAGAAAAATACACCTAAAAAGGAAGCAGTGGCATAAAATATGAAATGGACAATTTTGTCGGCATGAGGAATCTCGAATCCAAAAGATTCCGTATCGATATCTGAAAATGAGGTAAGGCTTGAATAAGTCACAAAAGCAAGCCAACCAAAAAAAGCAAATGTAAAAAAGGGCCTTTTAGGCACTAATGATTTCTTTGTAGGCATCTGCGCTTAAAAGGTCATCTATTTGTGAGGCTTCACTTATCTTGATCTTTACCATCCAACCTTCACCATAAGGGTCTGAATTAACCTTTTCAGGTTCGTCTTCCAAAGCTTCATTAAATTCGATTATTTCGCCACTTAATGGCTGAAATAAGTCTGATACGGTCTTTACCGCCTCAACCGTCCCAAAGACCTCTTCACGGTCAAGGGTCTCGTCCAAAGTCTCTACTTCGACATAAACAATATCGCCTAATTCACCTTGGGCAAAGTCGGTGATGCCTACCGTTGCGACATCGCCTTCGATCTTGACCCATTCGTGGTCTTTAGTATATTTTAATTCGGATGGTATATTCATATTTTGACAACTATTTTTGATAGTTCAGCAAATGTAGCAGATTAATGATTGGTTTTCAAAACAAGAATGGGAAAATTAATAGACATTTATTCTCAACCCCCCGGTACTGACGATAATGTCATGACGCCATGTCGGTTCGGGTCAGGTGGGTTTACCTTATCTGAGACTTAAATAACTTTTTAATTCCCGAAATTGTACCTTAATGTGAAACCAGTATTGATTGTTGTTTGAGGGAACGCTGTAGACACCGCAAATTTCGAGAAAGAATGATCATAAAAGAACAGTGCATTGAGATTCTTGCTCAGGGCGTAGTCTGCGGTAAATTTTATGGACAATAAGTTCTGACCTGAAGTGATCTGATTATTATCAATATCAAAATTTCGAATTATGGTGATATTATTTCGAAGGGTTACGTCAGCTTTCAAGTTCAAATCACCTTTCAAGCGGGTTTTATTCCCACCGATATTAGTGACTACCTGCACATCTTTGATTCGATAGCCAAGTCCTACGGTATATTCTTTTCCTTTGTTCTCGGTCAACAAATTATTATCGAAACTCAGTGATAACATGCGATCTGATCGTACCTCGGCCAAAACACTCACCGAATTCTGCATTTCGAAATCAAGCCGTATCAATGGGTTGAACATATCGGTCATCACTACATTGTTGATGATATTATCGGGCAATACATCACCGGTCTCGGTATCCGTCGGAAGCAAGATTTCGTATGTGGGATCTGCCTCGAACAACGCTTCTTGTTCATTTATAAATTGTGTCTTTTCGAGATTTGATTGAAAAGAATTCAAGCTATAAGCCGCGCGATAGCCATGACTGAGCGAAAATCGCTTGAATTTCTTTTTGAACCACTTATTCTTCATTAAGCCTGTGTACTTTACATTCCAATTGGGGATTGGAATTTTTCGTAAGGCCTTAAGGCTAACCTTACCGGCATCTTGACCGGAATAAGCGGCAAAGAAGGCCGGAAGCAAAACGTCTTGCTGGGTTTTTCCATATTCTACAGGAAAACCATCGGCATCACGGGGCTTCGGGTTATCACCATACAACCTGTTCGCAATGGTTATTCTATTCTCTTTGAATGTTTCGAAATTATCGGAGTTGAATTCATCGCTCTTTTTGAAGAAAGTGCCGATCATCATTGTTGAAATACTGAAATTTCCAAATTCGTTGATGAGTCCGGTATTGCCGTTGGCCCATTCTTCAACGCTATAGTTTTCTTGATAGTTGTTTGAAAATTGGCGATCGGCCGTCAAATCTATAGTAAGGTCCGGTAAGGGTTGTGCGGTCGCCGTAATATCCAATTGCTTTGTGGTATTCTCGAGATATTGTTGATTGAAATCTGAGAAAGTCGTCAGCCAACCTCTTCTGGCCGCATCAAAACGAATATCGGCTTGACTACCGAACACAAAGCCTGTGGAGGGCCTCAAGGTGCCTAAAAAACCGATGGACTGATTGTAACCCGGCAGGGCCTTACCATTACTTTCGTTATAATTGATGTTCAGTCGTTTGACCATGGTCAAAACATCGATTGCTGTGTTGAAGAGCCCGCTGGTTTTGCCCTTCTCCTTTTTATCGGATTTAACAGGGTTACCCGCTTTATCTTTTCGAACGGGGGCCTTGGCAACATTCGATTTACCATCGCGTTTTTTAAGACCCAGAAGGTCATAGAATTTTTGCATGGTCAACGAAGCCGTCAAATTATGGGTGTTTGAATTTTGAATCGTATTGATCTGAGCATCCTGGCCCAATTCGACCCGAGCCACCTCCGCAAGGGCATCCCCCCCTCTTTGCCAGTCGAAATTACTTTGATACGTATACTGCGCATTGATAAAATCAAGTGCTGGAATTTTAGCAAAAGGCAGCTCATAGTTCAATTGCATCTGTTGCGAATGTCGATTGGGTTCACCAAGATCGAAGAAGCCGTCCCAGAGGCCCAAAGTGGGATCAATGGCCGCGGTGCCATCATTATTGAATTCCGTCTCGCTAAAATAATTACGTACGATGTTATTGTTCGACCCCGTCAGCTGCACACGCAACGATTTTGTCAAACTATAGTTGACATTATATTGCCAATCAAAGAGGTAATTTCGTTGTTGTAGAAATGGCAGGTCCAATGATTCTACACCGGGTTCCTTAACTTCACGAAAGCGCTGTTGGTTAAACTGACGATTGATGTTCGAGTTCACCGAAATAGTAGCTGGCAAAAGACTAAGGTTCAAGTCTTTCAACCATTGCCAATACCTACCAGTGAACAAAGAATCTTTTTTGGCGAATGGTGCGACCTCCAAGGGCTTGAAATTATGACTGTATACAAAGCCGGTAACCACATTTTGATCCCGGAGACTTGCGATCTCGAAATCACGGTGTTCAATTTCGTTGTACGAATAATTGAAGGTAAAATTCTCGATATCATAAAAATTGGCTTCGGCCTCTTCTCCCCTGTCCTTACGAACTCCGATTAGATTAATACTTGTTCGTTTGGTATAATCTTCGGCCTGTTCTTTAATATCATCTTTTGTAGGCGTATTGTCGGTAGAAGTTTCAGGAGCTGCATCGATTCGGTCTTGTAATTTCAAATCGTCATAAACTGGATCGAATTCGGGGGTGATGATTTCTTCGGATATACCATAATTGAACGGTAACTGAATGCCCCATTTCTTAGGAAGTAATTGCCCCATATTCACATTGGTAACCAAATCATAGGAAGTTGCATCTTCCCTTGCACGCTCGTTCGGCATTTGATCTATGGTTCCGAAACCCGAAGTGCTTTTTGCGCCAGTTGCAGTGAAGTTTGCAAAGTCGGCAATGTTGCCGTCGACGGCCAAAATTGCCGCCCAACCTCCGTTATTATCCAGACCGGCCAAGCGCAATTCATTGAACCATACCTCACCACGGGCAGGAAGGTTATCGTCGTTCTTGACACCGACCATCATACTTCGAATACTTCCTAAAGACGGGTTGCCCTTTAACCCGATTCTGATACTTCCTTCCGGTCTTGCGTCAAATTCTCCGACTGGAATAATCTCGCCGTTGACCACATCAAAATATTCCACTTCAGTCAACGGAGAGTTCAATCGATTGCTTATACGGGCGGACTTTACCTTCTTAAGATCGTCCAATTCGATATTCATTTCATTTGCTTCGGGCCAAACCTCCCTTTCCGTAAACGCCATCTTGCCCCTATAATCGGTAAACTCTAAAGGCAATTCGATTTGATAGTAGTTTTGTGAAAAATCGGTACCTATCCGAAGAAATCCTACAACAGGCTTCTCCCCATCAAGATAGTCGTCTGAGTTGATTTCCTCAGCATGAAGAAACATTCTAAGTTTTTCATACTGCCGTATGTCGATATTCAGATTTTTGAAGACCCCTCGCGAATCACCTGCTTCAAGGTTATCGAAATTGAATGATAGCGACTGTTCGTTTTGGCGTATGATCGTATTGTTATTGTTCAATTGCTCCCGTATCACTCCAGGGGGTAGCACATAGGGCACTGGTTGTCTGGCGCTATTTTCTTCAATATTGGCCGTATTCACGTCTACAACTGTACCATCATCTGAGGGATCGGCGTCAATTAATTCATCTTGAAGAGTTTTGGTGTAGGTTCTCCAATCACCTCGAACCAAGTCCAAGGTTGCAAAGCGCATTACGACATCACTGCTAAAACCGGTCAAATACATTCGCATAAAGCTGATGGACCTGAAATCGGTAATACCACCAATAGCATCGGTAAAATCGCTCAACGGAATCTTATACTGAATCCAACGACGAGTTACCGTTTGGCCGTTGGGTAGTTCTGGGGTTTCCCTTTCCTCGAGGATATTCGTCACATATTGATCAGTTTCTTCGGTAAAGGGCTTAATCGGAATTCGATATTCATAATAGCTGTTTACCGTATTCATGGTCAAATCACGATCTAAATCTTCAACATCGGGTAGTGTGGTAGAACCTCGATTCGTATTGCTTACCGCAACAGGGGAGTTACCATCGGGGTTGTTGAAATCAAGATAGCGCTCTAAAATAGTTCCGGTTCGGTTCAGATAATATTGGTAGTTGTCAAGGGCAGGGTCGTCACCGGGGTTGTTATCGTAAATAGGCCCTTCGGCATCGTCGTTCAAACCATCATAACCGATATCTTGTAGGGCCCTGTTCGCTTCACTGGCATCAAAGGCATATACAAGTGCCTGTGTTTGAGGTACTTGCCCCCATGAAGTTGGAGCAGATGCCTCGGTCGTATCGGCATCTGGCAAACCGTTTTCATATTGTTTTTTTCCATCCTTTAAAACATCCTCGGAAATATTCCCAAGATTGAGGACCAATTCTCCGGTGTTGGAGGTTGGGGAAATTCCATCTACATAAGGATCTAGCACCCAAAACTGTACAAATTCAACGTTCGACTGCTCGAAATCGGTACTGCTCAACGAGCGCATGATACCGCCCCATTTTTCATCGGGGGCTTCGCCGTCGAAATTCGGGTTGTTATTATACGGCCCTTTTTGCTCCGGATAATACGCCAAATCCAACGTACCTTGAACGGTGGTCTGACCTTGGGCAATATCGCTCACCGGGAAAACCTCATCTACAAAAATACGTCGGGTCTCATTTGTAGAAATATCATTATCGCTTATTTCATCAGGCCGCTGGTTCGTATAGAAAATCGGATCGATGGTATACCAGGCCATTTTCGCCCTACCGTAACCGTTTTCAAGATTGGCATCGTCGGTCGGCGAGTTGCCCGTTAATTGGCCTCCTGGCTGAAATTCGAGAGGTGGGCTCGCCAAGGTCCAGCCTAGGGATGAACGAATATCGATCAGTGCTTGCGCACCCTCGAAGTCATCTAGGTAGGTAGTCGTCCCTCCTTGAAAATCCGCATTTTTCGGAGAGTTTGGTTTCAAGGCCGCAATCTCACCGCGAATTGAAAGGTTTGAGGGAACATCGGTATCGATATTCGGCAACTTATTGACCAAACGTGTCAAAAATGGAATCTCGGTAGAGAAATTGCCGTTCATACCATAGATGGTATTGTTTACAGGTTCAACACCGAAATTCGACTTTTGCGTCAAAGGTCTTTCATGAAGATTCAATAGTGTAGCGCCCAAAACAAAATTCTTGTTGAATTGGTGCTCGACATTGACCCCTGTAAATCGACGGGTCTGTTGCCCAAATACGGCATTATTTTCCACAGATATATTGATAGGTGTGTTGGAAGCCTCTAAACTTGGATCCAAAATCTGTACCGTACCGGCCTGATAATTCACGGTGTAATCAATACCTTCTTGTAATTGACGACCACCGGCGGTGACCCGAACAGAACCTCTGGGCACGTTAAAGGCACCTATCGGAATACCATTACTACCCTCTGATTTATACCTACCTTTTAATAAAAACTTATTCTTTTCTGGATCTTGCAAAGCGGCTGCCTTGGTCAATTCATACATGTCACGAAAGACATATTTTTCTTGATTCGCGTTATAGGTAGTTTCATTATTGTATTGGCCGCCACCACCTAAAGTGTTATACAGACCTTCCCCAAAAGGCTCTACAGTGGTAAAAATAATTTCCCCACCTTCAGTATCGACCGTAAGACCTTGAACGAAATCGAAAAAACCATCGCCACCTGGTTGCACATCATTGTAAATATTCAATCGATCCAAATTGAATACTTCCAAAAGAATATCTTCCTCAAGACCTTGAGGCCATGTCGCATCGTCGACCGGAGTTATATAGTTTCTTGGCGTCGGATCGGAATATAAAATGTTCAGTTTAAAATCTTCTTGACTTAAACGAAATGCCCCAGTCGCATAGATATTCTTCATCATCAAATCCCAAATCGGATCAGTGATGTTGGTAATATTACTTTTCAAAAGTTTTAAGATCAGGGTATTGTTTTCTATAATCGGATTTGCATCTTGAGATATCGTAGTTGCATCGATTCCCCCGTTTGCAAATTCACCGACTTGAAAAACCTCGCCCTCGAATGTATATTGAAAGGCCACGGCCAGCACCTCATCATTGCTCAATCGCTGGTTCAAGGAGACATAGCCCAATTGAGTATGAAATGTATAATCTCTACCTTGATCTAATTTTCGGGCGTTCTCTAAAATCGCATAGTCGAAACCTTGGTTCGATATGTACCCGCCAGGAATATCGAAACCGCCTTCCACAGTGGCGATATCTCGAATATTAGCATTCAGGGCACCGCCTGCACCTATCAGATTGGGGTCGTAATCGTTACTTGAATTTCTTGGTGGGGTCAAGGGTGAATCATTGAAAAAATTCATTGGATCCCCTCCCGCTTGTCCTATTCTCGTATTTTCTGGAACGGGCTCTCCTAAATCTTGAAGGGCCACCACGTTTCTGACATTTAAAGTTTGCTGACTTCGATTCGTTACCCAAACCTCTAAACGTGTAATCTGTACTTTACTATTTATAAAAGGATAGTTCTCAAGAGCTCCGTCGTAGGCGTCTCGGAAGAATTGAGAAAGAAAAAAGTGTTTGTCATCATCATAATCCAACGCAGTGATATTGAAATCATTCAAAGTACCGCCACCTTGGGCGACAACGGTATTATTCTGAGATCGCTGTTCTGAAAAAACCGCGGTGACCGTCGTCTTTCCAAACTGTAATTGTGTCTTGACACCGAATAGACTCTGCGCACCTTGAATCAAAGAACTGTTCAAAGGCATGTTCACATTACCGACCTCGATACTTTGAATGATATCATCCTCGGTAGGTGTATAGTCCAATTTGACGATATTCTGAAAGTCAAATGTCGCTTCGGTATCGTAGTTGGCGGTTACTTGAAGTCGTTCCCCGATTTTACCAAGCATACTTAAACTGATGCGTTGGTCAAAATCAAATGAAAGATTCGTCCTATTTCTCGGGGATAAAGACGGGTTGTCGTTTTTCTGCCAGATAACACCTAAATCCATCGCAACGGATCCCTGGGGTATGACCTCTATAGTATTTCCACCGAAAACCGATTGAAAAAAGTTGTTGTTGATATAGAAATTAGGCAAAAGATTCTTTCGAGCTTCTTCACTACCTTCTTTCTTTCCGGAATAGGCATCTGACTTTTCCTTGAAATAGTCTTTCATGCCTTCTTGGCGAACCAATTCTAAATATTGAGCAGGACTTAAGATAATCGGATAACCAATATCAAAATCTCCCACCTTCTCAGAATAAATGTATGCGTTAAGTTTCGGATCGTAAATATATTTGGAAACGATACTTTGCGGATTACCGAGTTTCAATCGCCCAAGGTCGAATCCCGTCTTTACGGAATCGGCTTCTTGTTCAGTCTCATCGGTTTCCTCGGTTTCTTGTGAAAAAGATGTACCGCTGACCATTATAAAAATGGCAGATAGAAAGATAAGCTTAAATGAGAATTTAAGTTGGTTTTTTGCCCCTGTTTTCAAACTTGTTACAAATTTTTGAGCGCCTGTTTTATAGTCTCTTCGACGCTCAGCCCAGAATCTTGGCTTAACACTTTGTCGACAGCCTTTTCAGCCTGCTTTCTGACAAAGCCAAGAACCTCTAAAGCAGATAACGCTTCATCTCTATTTGTATTGTTTGATATAATGGAAACTTCGTCAATATCGTAGATTTTTAAAATCTTGTCTTTCAAGTCGAGAATAACCCTTTGGGCGGTCTTTGCACCTATGCCTTTGATGCCTTGTATGGTAGGTACATCACCTGAAGCTATGGCGTCTCGAATTTGGGAAGGGGAGAGTGAAGATAACATCGTGCGCGCAGTACTCGAACCGATACCTGATACAGAAAGTAATAACCTGAATATTTCACGTTCACTTTTTTCCGCAAAACCGAACAAGGTATGTGAGTCTTCTTTTACCTGTAAGTGTGTATAAATCTGTACGTTCTCATAATCGGCAATTTTAGAGAAAGTATTCAAAGAAATATTTACAAAATAACCCACTCCCCCACATTCAACTATAAGATGGGTTGGGTTTTTCTCGACTAATTTTCCTTTGAGATGGTGGATCATTCTAGTTTTTTGTGATTGGAATTCTTAGGAGACACCCCTAAAGTCCGCTCAAGGGGACAATTCCACGATTCAACTTCTTATTTACCCTTAGAACTCTTCGCTTTCTTTCTTTTTTCCCTCTCTTGGGCATCGATTACCGCAACTGCGGCCATATTCACAATTTCGTCTACACTTGCACCTAATTGCATTACATGTACCGATTTTTTGAGTCCAACCATAATCGGTCCAATCGAGTCGGCGTTATTCAGTTCTTTCAATAACTTGTACGTAATATTCGCAGATTCAAGATTCGGAAAAACCAAAGTATTTACACGTTTTCCTGCCAATTTAGAAAAGGGAAAACGACTTTTATGCAAATCTTGGTTTAAAGCAAAATCAATTTGCACCTCGCCATCCACTATTAAATCAGGATTCTGTTCATGCAATATTGACACAGCATCTCGTACTTTTTTAGCATTCGGGTGAGCCGATGAACCAAAATTAGCATAAGAAGCTAAAGCCATAACAGGTTCAAAACCGAATGTCGATGCAACGTTCGCCGTCATTTGGGCTATTTCGGCAATTTCTTCCGCATTTGGGTCGATGTTAATCGAAGTATCTGCCAAGAATATCGGACCACGTTGGGTATTCATTATGTTGACTGTTGCCACCCGTTTCACTCCCGTTGCTCTACCGATTACTTCAAAAACCGGCGTCACCACTCTCGGATACGCTTTTGAGTAACCAGAAATCATTCCGTCCGCATCACCTTGAGCGACCATCATGGCCCCAAAGTAATTGCGTTCGCGCATTCTTGATTTGGCATTGTAAAGGGTAACACCTTTTCGTTTTCTTTCTTCCCAATGCTTCTGGGCGTATTGGTTTCGTTTTTCTAAAGATTCTGTGACTTGCAAATCAATAATCTGTACCTCAGCATCAAATTCCAACTCCGCCTTAATATCTTGAATAGTCTCTTTGTTACCTAACAGAATGGGAATAGCAATGCCTTCTTCGTAGGCAATTTGCGCAGCACGAATCACATCCATTTGGTCGGCTTCTGCAAAAACGATTTTTTTCGGATTCGATCTTGCCCTGTTGTGGAGCATACGCACCACTTTATTGTCATTGCCTGAACGAAGCCACAATTCTTCTTTATACTTGTCCCAATCTTCAATCGGGTTTTTCGCAACACCACTTTCCATAGCAGCCTTTGCCACCGCAGGAGGAATTTCTACTATCAATCTTGGATCAAAAGGCTTGGGTATTATATATTCCTGACCAAAGGACAAACGTGTTTCGCCATAGGCGATATTCACCTGCTCAGGAACGGATTCCTTTGCCAATTCGGCCAATGCTTTTACAGCGGCCATTTTCATTTCTTCATTAATGGCGGTCGTTCTAACATCTAAAGCACCTCTAAAAATATACGGAAAGCCCAAAACATTATTCACTTGATTCGGATGATCTGACCGACCGGTAGCCATAATGATATCAGGTCTCGTCTTAACAGCGAGTTTGTATTCGATTTCCGGATCCGGATTCGCCATCGCAAAAACAATCGGATTCTCTGCCATCGACTTCAGCATGTCGGGCGAAACGATATTGGCGATGGACAGACCGATAAAAACATCGGCGTCTTTCATAGCTTCGTCCAACGTATCGATTTTTCTATCGGTACTGAATTCCGCTTTCTCAGACGAAAGCTTTTCTCTATCACTACGAATGACACCCTTGCTATCGAGCATGACGATATTCTCGTTTCTCGCTCCGAAACTTTTGTACAACCTAGTACAAGAAACAGCGGCAGCCCCAGCCCCGCTGACAACTATTTTTACCTTATCTATTTTCTTTTTGGCAATCTCCAAAGCGTTCAAAAGTGCCGCCGCAGAAATTATTGCCGTACCATGTTGATCATCATGCATGACCGGAATATCAAGTTCTTCCTTCAGGCGTCTTTCGATTTCAAACGCTTCAGGGGCACTGATATCTTCTAAATTTATTCCTCCGAAAGTCGGGGCAATCATTTTCACCGTCTCTATAAATTTATCGGGATCCTTGGTGTCTACTTCAATGTCGATTCCATCTATATCCGAAAAAATCTTGAACAAAAGAGCTTTCCCTTCCATGACTGGTTTGGAAGCTTCAGGACCAATATCGCCTAATCCTAAAACAGCCGTTCCGTTGGAAATAATGGCGACCATATTGCCTTTTGAGGTATACCGATACGCAAGTTCTTTATCTTTTTGAATCTCTAAACAAGGCTCGGCTACACCCGGCGAATAAGCGAGTGCAAGATCTCTTTGGGTAGCATAGGGTTTTGTGGGAACTATCTTAATCTTTCCAGGTTGTGGTTTTGCATGATAGATCAATGCCTCTCTACGGTTCTTCTGCTTACCCATGGTTCTCGGTTTTGGAAAACAAATTTAAGGGTATTCTTCGGATAAGAGTGGAACAAGGTTTAAAGTTTATAAAACACTACTCGCTTTCTGAAAAAGATACTTTCTGTTCAGCTTCGGTAACGTTCAGACGCAGTGCCAGAACTGCGGCAATAAGGAAAAAAACCCCTCCGAAAAGCATGGCATTTACTGCATCGCCACCAAGCAAGTTTTTAAAAATAGGGCCAAAAGTCAGCGTTTCGATTCCCATCGGGATGACAATCATCATATTCAAAATACCCATGTAAACACCTCGTCGATCCTGTGGTACTATTTTCGAGACCATGGTATAGGGTATGCCCATCATAGCCGCCCAACCTATTCCGAATAAGACCATCGGAAACAAAACATAAATCGGGTCAGAAATATAGGGTATACTGAGCAAGGCCAATCCTGTTCCGACAAGGCTGGCCGCATATATTTTCTTTCCACCATATTTTAAAGTCAATGGTACCAATGCCAGTGCTACGATTACCGTTGCGATATTATAGGTCGTGCTCATTTTGGCCGATTGAGCGGCGGCCGACGAAAGATCAAAGCCCATGGTCTTCATAAACATCGGAGTAATATACTGCCAATACACAAATAAGGCGTACCATTGAAAAAGGTAGACTGCGGCCAGTTTCCACATGAACTTTGGCATTTCTTTTACCGCATCGGCTATTTCAACAAAAGGCATTTTAAATCGCTCCGCAAAGGGCAAAGCCTTATGTGCATTTATCTCACCGAGTTCTTCTTCGGACGGAGGAATTTCAGGTGTTTTCAGTACCGACCATAAAATCGTTGCAACCGATAAAACCGAACCTATAAAAAATGAATAATACAGCCATTTAGGTATACTACCGGCTACTTCGGCACCGCCTCCGAACCAATCTTGAAACAAGAAAATAGAGGCATTTGCCAAAACGATTCCCGCCCCGACAAAAAGACTTTGCATTTGATACCCAAGACTCAATTGTTTTTTTGGCAACTTATCACCCACAAAAGCACGATAGGGTTCCATGGCCATATTATTTCCAACGTCTAAAATCCAAAGAAGACCGACAGCAAACCATAGGGCAGGACTCAAGGGAAATGCAAAAAGACATAAGCTACCGATTATGGCACCGATCAAAAAAAATGGTTTTCTTCTGCCCCATTTCGGCGACCATGTCTTATCGGATATCGCACCAATAATCGGCTGTACAATTAAACCCGTAACGGGACCGGCGATATTTAAAATAGGCAACATTTCTTCTTCAGCACCTAAAAAAAGAAAAATGGGATTAATGGCACTTTGTTGTAAACCAAAACTAAATTGAATGCCAAGGAAACCGACATTCATATTGAAAATCTGCCAAAAACTTAATGTAGGTTTCTTTATCATATTTCTCATAGTTCCTTTTTGGTCTTGATTATCGGTCTAACAAGATACCAATTTTAGTGCCTTTTTTATTGACAATTTTGTCAAAGCGAATTTGATTTACCATTTTCATCTGAAAAAGAAATTTTGAAATCCATTGCTTTTAAATCGACACTAATTTCAGCCCATTGATCATTGTTTCCCCATTTGATATGCAACACATTATTTTCTGTCGAAATCAAATCAAAATTTCCATTGAACGCAGGATGCGTATTCCTGAATACCATCAGCTTTTTCAAATCAAGAAATAAATCCGTGGTTAGCACTTCCTCAATTTCCTGTTTTGAAAAATAGTGTCGATTGATATCGCGACCCACATTGGTTTCGTTTAATAAATCCATATCATTTTCCCCAGCCAACATACCGACATAATAGACCTGCGGAATTCCGGGAACAAAAAACTGAATGGCTCGTGCGACCAAATAGGCTTTTTCATCTTTGGCCAAAGCATCAAAATAGGTGCAATTCACTTGGTATAGGTCTAAATTGCTCGCAGCCTCACCTGTGGCCTTGAGGCTTGTTCCATTGCTGTTTATATGAATTTGCTCAATGACTCCGTTCAAAACGGCATCAGGAATCAGACCTGGTTCCCCGTCTTCCGAAGCGACATCTACGATGCCAATTCCGTCATGGGTATCCAAAACCGTGATAACATTTTTTGGAGCTACTTCCAACCATTTTTTAAGGTTGGCAGCATCTTTGTTGAAAAGGCTATCCAATACTAAAACCGGAAGCGCAAAGTCATAGACATAGTCGACACGCTTTGCTATTTCAATCTGCATTTTATAAAAAGAATGTATTTCAACGAGCACATCGATTCCCCTAAATTTCGCTTTTTGGGCTAACTGACCGATAAAGTCAAATGTCTCCTCAATCATGAAACAGGAAGTTCCAGCCTTTTTGATTGCATAGCCCGCAGCATCCAATCGAATCATGGTAATTCCCGCTTCTTGAAAAGTATCTAGAATGGTTTCCAAATAGACCTGACCCATTTGGGAATTAACATCGATATCGATTTGATTGGAGGTGAAAGTTGTCCACACCGATGGTGTGGAACCATCGTTTAATTGAAATTTTGTAAAAGGCAATCCCGGTCTGGGGCGGTATATTTTTGAAATGTCCTTTTCAGAAGCACCATTGGGAAACACTTTATCTTTTGTCAAAATCAAATCGGCAAACTCAGAATTTTGCCCTTTCTCTAAATAGTCTTGAAATTGCTTTGATTTTGCGGAAATATGATTGACAATCAAATCGGACATAACATCAATACCCTCTGTCAATTCCTTTAGATTATCCCAATTGCCTAAGCGCGGATCTATTTGGGTATGATCAATAGGGTCAAAACCCGCGTCGGCCCCATCTATGGGATTGAAAAAAGGGAGTATATGAATTCCACCGAAGAGTCCGTTTAGCTCATTCTTTACCAATGAATTCAATTCGTCGATATTCTTGCAACCCAGCCTATCGACATAGGTAATCAGCTGTATTTTGTTAAGCATAAAAAGTCTTAAGACTACTATAATACTAAAAAATAGCGGTCTTGAATGCTAACTTTTTGATTGACTGAAAACTATAACGTTATAGTCTATATAAAAACCCGCGGTTTCTTGCTAGGTCGGAAATTTTGTTAAAAAACAAACCCCTCCGCCCTGTCAAATAAGTCAGGACACCTCCCCTCGACTAAGGGGAGGAGCCACCTAGTATTAACCTTTTTAATCTGAAGTTTTTAAGAAATCGATATTCCGTTTTAAACCTAAAAATTTGGTTCTTTTTACAGCAGATTTTTGAAATACTTTTTTGAAGACATCTTCGGTAATCTCTTCCCAATCTTTTTTGGTCATGGATAACAAATCAGGATGCGGATTGAAGAGCGGCTCTCGATGCGGTTTTGAAAATTTGTTCCACGGACAAACATCTTGACAGACATCACAACCGAAAATCCAATCATCAAATTGCCCTTGCACGGAAGTTGGAATCTCGTTCTTCAACTCTATCGTAAAGTAGGAAATACATTTGCTTCCATCGACCACATAGGGTTCAACGATAGCCTCAGTTGGGCAAGCATCGATGCATGCAGTGCAGGTACCGCAGTGGTCGGTCACCGGAGTATCGTATTCCAACTCCAAATCAACGATGAGTTCAGCAATAAAGTAGAAAGATCCTGTTTGTTGCGTCAATAAATTGGAATGCTTACCAATCCAGCCGAGTCCGCTTTTGGCAGCCCAAGCTTTATCTAAAACTGGTGCGGAATCCACAAAGGCCCTTCCTTCTACCTCTCCAATTTCCTCAGAAATAAATTCTTGCAGCAGTTTCAACTTTGATTTGATGACATGGTGGTAATCATTTCCATAGGCATATTTTGAAACTTTAAAAGTGTTTTCAATTTGCTCTTCTTCGGGGTAGTAATTCAGGAGTAAAGAAATAACCGACTTCGCCCCGTCGACCAATAACCGAGGATCTAAACGTTTATCGAAATGGTTTTCCATATACCCCATTTCGCCATGCCTGTTTTTCTCTAACCACAGCTCTAATCTTGGGGCTTCTTCTTCAAGAAAATGAGCCTTTGAAATTCCACATGACAAAAAGCCGAGGCGTTTGGCTTCGGTTTTGATAAGTTGGGCGTTCTTCTGTTCCGTTCCCATGACTTTATCTTTCAAAAAATGTGATTAAGGCTTTTGTTGGTTTGAGAGTAAGCATGGGGTTTAAAGAAATCTCGCCTGACCGACTGGTTAACTTGTATTTTTTTACCACCGAGGCAACGGTCATTATCATCTCGTACATTGCAAAATTATTACCGATGCACATGCGGGGGCCGGCCCCAAAGGGAAAATAATAGTTTGAAGCGTCCTTTTTGTTTTCGGGGGCGAAGCGATCTGGGTTGAAGACTTCGGGTTCTTCCCAAAAATCGGAATGGCGATGCAGTTCGAAAAAACTCATCAACCAAACGGTTCCCTTTTTAAAATCTTGTCCGTTTACGGTGTCCGAATCGATGCTTATCCTATCTAAAACAAACAGGGGTGGATATAAGCGCAGCGTTTCTTCAATACACTGTTTGGTGTAGCCAAGTTTTCCGATTTGTTCCATTATGCTATCCGTTTCAAAATTGACACCTTTCACTTCTTGAAACAAATGCTCTTGAATCCTAGGATACTTCGCCAACAATAAGAGCGCCAAGCTCAAGGCATTCGCCGTCGTCTCATGCCCTGCGGTGAACAAAACCAATACCTCATCTATCAATTGTTCTCTAGGCATTGGCGTTCCGTCTTCGTATCGTGCGCTCAATAGCATGTCAAGCAAATCATCTTTTTCCTCAGCTGAATCTACACGGTCTTGAACTATCTCATTTAGAATATGACCGGCATCGCTACTTAATAGCAAATGCTTTTTGATTTCCCCGTTCAATTGAAACCACCATTTTAAATACGGCAACCGCAGCTCTTTGACCAACATCTCTTGAATACGAATCGTAATCGCTTTGAGCTTTTGTATTTTTTCGCGAAGATCGTCGGCACTAAAAAGCGATTGTGCGACAACCTGAAACGCCAAGTCACCCATCAAGGGAAAAATATCTTGTTCTTGGTTTGGTTTGATTTCTTGTAACTCTCTCTGAAGGGCTTTGTACATAATATCCATCAAGCCTTCCAACTTTTTCTTGTGAAAAGTTGGTTGAATCATTCGACGGTGTACACGCCAAAATTCCCCGTTCGAGGTCAATAAACCTTTGCCGATATACTTGCCTAGATCTTTGGTCTGTAAATCGGACTTATCGTAGTTTCTATGGTTTTTTTGAAGAATGTGTTTTATCGATTCAGGGTCACGGGTAAAGAGCCAATTACTCTTCTTACCTAAATCTATTCGAAAGGTATCGCCATATTTTTCAAAGTTTTCACGATGGAATGGCAAAGGGTTCTCTAGAATACGATTTTTATTCTTTAGGATAGTATACCGGGAGATAGTTGGAATATCGGCCATTAAAACAGTCCTGGTTGTGCGCCGCCTTTTTTCCTTCCTAAATGTTTGTAGGCGAGTTCCGTAACTTCCCTACCCCTTGGCGTACGCATGATAAAACCTTGTTGTATCAAGAAGGGTTCATAAACCTCTTCAATGGTTTCTGCGCTTTCTGAAACTGCTGTGGCGATTGTGGTAATACCCACAGGGCCACCCTTGAATTTATCAATCAAAGTGGTCAAAATCTTATTGTCCATTTCATCCAAACCATGGGCATCGACATGAAGCGCCTTTAAGCCATATTTTGAAATATCCAAATCGATATTGCCATTGCCCTTTATCTGGGCAAAATCGCGTACGCGACGCAAAAGCGCATTACAGATTCTTGGGGTACCTCTACTTCTACCGGCAATTTCAATTGCAGCATCATTCGTTATGGGCACTTTCAAAATCTCAGAACTGCGCTGCACTATAGTAGAAAGTAGTTCTGTATCGTAATATTCCAATCTACTAGAAATTCCAAATCGAGCACGCATGGGCGCCGTAAGCAAACCGGATCTTGTAGTCGCCCCAATCAAAGTAAAAGGATTCAGGTTTATTTGTACCGAACGTGCATTGGGGCCAGTCTCGATCATGATATCGATTTTGTAGTCTTCCATGGCCGAATAGAGATATTCCTCCACAATCGGGCTCAACCGATGAATCTCATCAATAAACAGAACATCCCGATCATCCAAGTTGGTTAGCAGGCCTGCCAAATCACCAGGTTTGTCCAAAACAGGGCCAGATGTCACTTTGATCCCGACTCCAAGTTCGTTAGCCAAAATATGGGCCAAAGTCGTCTTTCCTAATCCCGGAGGGCCATGAAAAAGTGTATGGTCTAAAGCCTCATTACGTTGATTGGCCGCTTCGACGAAAACCTTGAGATTCTCTAAAACCTGTTCTTGACCCGTAAAATCATCAAATGAAATGGGGCGTAACGCCCTTTCGATATCGAGTTCCGCTTGGGAAAAATTGTCTCCGGTAGCATCCAAGTTTTCGTTCATAGATTCAAAGATATGCAAACACCCCTAAAGTCTCTTCAAGGGGATAACCTCTTACAAGAAATTTTTCAACTTAAATTTGTAATTTCAGGGTATGCAAAACACGAACTATTCGGCAGCGGTGCTGCAATACATCCCCTTCTTCTATGTAATCTGGTCTGATAATCTGGTAACAGCATCTGAACTCAACGTCGTGCAAAAAGCGATCAAAGACGATGATAGTCTTTCAAAAGATGAACAGAAACAATTGCAGTCTTGGTTGAACCCAAAAAGTCCACCTTCTGATAATGAATTGAAAAGTTGGAACCATATCGTTTCAAATTCCAATGTGAAATTAGTGGAAAGTGAAACCTATCCGCTAGCCACCTTTAGCCAAAAAGTAGTGTGCGAGTATCACGAAGCGTGCCCGTTCAACGATAGCCTAAAAGATATCGAAGTCAATTTGGGTATTCAACCCAACCACTACAATCATCTTTTTGATGTAGAGGTAGTTCATGAAAGCACTTCTGATTTTTACGATGCCAACGAAATAGATATTCTTTTAAAAGGAAAACATGTAAAATTAGTTGATGATTTCCGGGCTGTTTTAAAGGATGATATTTTTAAGTGGGATATTCATAGAACCAAAAAAGAATTCCGGGAAGTTGTATTGAACCAGGTCAAATTTTTAGCCGAAAGAGGATACGGAGCTATGGCATACCCAAAAGCCTACGGTGGTACAGAAGACATGGAAGGCTATGCCTATATGTTCGAAAACATGATGTATGTCGATGGGAGCCTAACGATAAAATTCGGAGTCCAATTCGGACTTTTCGGCGGTAGCATTCAAAAACTAGGCACCAAAAAACATCACGATAAATATTTGAGCGATACCGGGGCAGCTGCGTTATTGGGCTGTTTCGCTATGACCGAGACCGGCCATGGATCCAATGTTAGGGGTATTAAAACAACAGCGACCTATGATAAGGTTACCGATAAGATAGTCATTCACACGCCCGGCAAGAACGATAACAAAGAATATATCGGCAATGCCCTACATTCAAAAATGGCTTCGGTTTTCGCTCAACTGATAGTCGATGGTAAAAACGAAGGGGTACACGCTATCTTGGTTCCGCTTCGCGATGAAAACCATAATGAACTTCCAGGAATTACGGTTGAGGACAATGGTTACAAATTAGGGCTGAACGGTGTCGATAACGGAAAAATTTGGTTTGATCAAGTTTCAGTTCCTCGGAAAAATCTTTTGAACAAATACGGCGATATAGGTGATGATGGTACATATCATTCCGATATAAAAAATCCGAATAAGCGGTTCTTTACGATGTTGGGTACTTTGGTCGGCGGGCGAATTTGTGTCGCACGAGCAGGTCTTGGTGGGGCAAAAATGGCTTTAGCCGTTGCCATCAAACATGCACTCAAAAGAAGGCAATTCAACGACAGTATAAAAGTTCAGGAAGATTTATTGATGGATTACCCTTCACATCAGTTGCGCTTAACCCCGTTGGTCGCCAGTGCCTATGTTTATCATGTATGCCTGGACAAGATGATGGGGGTATACTGTGATGAGAGCCAACCCGACAAGCGAAAGGTCGAGACACAAGTTGCAGGATTGAAATCAATTATCACTTGGTACGCCAACGATACGATTCAAGAGTGTCGAGAAGCTTGCGGCGGTAAGGGATACCTTATTGAAAATCGTATTGCCGATCTCAAAGGTGATGTTGATATCTTTACAACCTTCGAAGGTGATAATACTGTTTTATTGCAATTAGCCGCAAAGGGAGTACTTTCAGATTTCAAGGCCGAATTCAACAGTGCCGGTTTTGCCTCTGTGCTTAAGATATTGGGAATACAAATTAGTGATAAGCTTACGACGATAAATCCTTTGTATTCGAACAAGGTGGACAAAGAGCATTTGTACAATCCGAAATTTCACAAGCATGCTTTCAATTATCGAACCCGCAGATTGACCTATACTTTGGCCATGCGCATTCGTGGATATATCAAAAAAGGAATTCCTTCGTACCAGGCATTTCTGAAAGTACAAACACATGTTTTGGCCTTGGGTAAGGCCTACAGCGACGAACTGGCATACGGCACCTATTGTGATTTTGTAGATGGCATATCTGATGAAAAGAACAAAGCTCTTTTTACAAAACTGGGAACGCTTTACGCGCTTTACGAAATTAGAAAAGATGCGGAATGGTTTTTAGAACAAGGATACCTCGGTAGTTCTAAATCAAAAGCTATTCGTCAACGGGTAGAACGATTATGCACCGAGCTTCGACCTCATATTGGGGTTTTGGTTGATGGTTTTGGTATACCCGATCACTGTATGAGTGCGCCAATTGCAAATTGAGATTCAACTGCGGAAAATGCTTAGGCAGCACTTTGGTAAGCTCAGTGTGACGGCTCGGCATCGTAATTTCAAAACTGAAATGCATCGGGATAACAAACACCTGGTATCCAACGAATAAATCAGTTCTCTTTATGCAATTGGGACTTGTCTAAAAACTTGATAATATTTACTCCCGAACTACCATATAAATGGGTTTTTGCCGTTCCGCGGGAAGAAAGTTCAAATTCGGTCATTGCATTGACATCTGCATTCGACGAACCCTCGACATCCAACTTGACCTCAGAAGCTTCCAAACGAGAACCTTTAAAATTCGAACTATCAAAAAGGTTGACGGTTAAAATATCGGCGGTTCCTTCCATTCTAACCGAGGCATTTTTACGCATCTCGACCGTATTGGTTTCAGAGACCGAATAAATTCGAACATCGATACGATCTTTCAAATTGATATTTACAGAGTCACTCTCGATATTCAAATCACCTGAGCTATTTCCTTCCATATTAATATCAACTATCGAGGCACTGGCCAACAGTTTCAATTTTGAACTCCCGTAAGTGTTGATCTGAAAATCATCAAATGCCGTCACCTTTTCCTTTGCCTCAAGTTTGCCGTCACGGAGTGTTATACCATTCAAATCACGAAAACGGATGATAATGTCTAATTTTTTTTTGGCGGTCACTTTGTAAAAAGAACTTATCTCCAACGTATTTCCTGAGACCTTGAACTTTAATATGTCGATGAGATTGTCGTCCGCCTCGATGAAGTAACCCGGTTCATCGGCCTGTTCCAAAACAATATCCAAGTCATCCTTTAAATCGATCGAAGTAAAATCAGGAAGCACATCTTCTACGATGACCACATTTCTATTGCCCTTTATTTTTGGCTTGCGTTGTGAAAATCCTTGAAAACAGAATATCAGGGAAACTAGTATAACGATATTTTTCATGTTAGTGTATTCTTTTTAGAGAATGGAGGCAACTCTTTTCTACAACTATTCTGTTCTTTATTGTCGAAAACACTGCTATCATCCCCCTCAAGGGGATAATCCCTCAATTAATTGTACAATAGTTAGATAACCACAAGCTACTAAAATTATGCCATAAAAAAACCCCGACTCCATTTAAGGCTCAGGGTTATTAAAATTATCAATATTATCTATGAGTGATGTAGTTCTTCTTCGTCATCTTTCATAGGTACGGTCTGCGGCACATAATCTTGGCCCGGAATAATATATTCTCCATTTTCATCCGTTTTACTATAATCATAAGACCAACGATGTACATGGGGAATCGGTCCTTCCCAGTTTCCGTGAATGTGCTTGACCTCTGCAGTCCATTCCAATGTAGTCGCTTTCCAAGGATTTTTTGGTCCTTTCTTTCCGTAGAAAATACTGTAAACGAAATTGAAGGCGAATATTAATGAACCGAAGGCAGTGAACATTGCGAACAATGTCATCAGGACTTGAACATCGGCCAGTTCGTCAAACATAGGAAATGCCGTGTTCTCATAGTATCTTCTCGGTACACCAGCCATACCCACAAAGTGCATGGGGAAAAATATTCCGTATGACCCGACGGCTGTAATCCAAAAATGAACATAGCCTAGATTTTTGTTCATCATTTTACCCTCGAACATTTTCGGGAACCAATGATAGACGCCTGCGAATAAACCATATAAGGCCGAAATACCCATTACCAAGTGAAAGTGAGCTACAACGAAATACGTGTCATGGACATTTATATCAAGAGTACTATCACCTAAAATAATACCTGTAAGACCCCCTGTTATGAAAGTAGATACCATACCTATGGAAAACATCATACCTGCATTGAGCTGTAAATTACCTTTCCAGAGTGTCGTAATCCAGTTAAAGGATTTCACTGCTGAAGGAATCGCAATCAATAGGGTTGTAAAGGTAAATACCGATCCCAAAAATGGATTCATACCTGATATGAACATATGGTGCCCCCAGACGATAGTCGACAAAAACGCGATAGCTATAATCGAAGCAATCATAGCTCGGTAACCAAATATCGGTTTACGGGCATTTACGGCCATAACCTCAGAAACAATACCCATTGCCGGAAGTATTACGATATATACCTCTGGGTGGCCCAAAAACCAAAATAGGTGTTCGTACAGCACGGGTGACCCACCTTGATAATGTAAAACTTCACCTTGAATAAAAATATCCGAAAGGAAAAAAGAAGTACCGAAACTTCTATCCATCAACAATAACAAACCGGCTGAAAGAAGTACAGGGAACGAAATCACCCCAATTATAGCGGTAACGAAAAACGCCCATATTGTCAATGGCAATCTTGTCATCGACATACCTTTCGTTCGTAAATTCAAAACCGTAACGATATAGTTCAAGGAGCCCAATAATGAAGACGCGATAAACACTGTCATGGAAACAAGCCATAGGGTCATACCCATGCCCGAACCTGACTGTGCCATTGGCAGTGCACTTAAAGGCGGATAAACCGTCCATCCGGCCGCTGCGGGGCCAGCTTCGACGAACAATGAGCTTACCATTATAACACTGGACAAAAAGAAAAGCCAGTAAGATATCATGTTCAAGAAGCCTGAAGCCATATCTCGAGCCCCTATCTGCAAGGGAATCAATAAATTACTGAAGGTACCGCTCAAGCCGGCCGTCAGTACGAAGAAAACCATAATCGTACCGTGAATGGTCACCAATGCCAGATATACATCTGCATCCATAACCCCGTCAGGAGCCCATTTCCCTAAAAAAGTCTCAAAAACTCCGAATGATTCACCTGGCCAAGCCAACTGCATTCTAAACATCAGGGACATTGCGATGCCCACAAAACCCATTATGAGACCTGTGATCAAATACTGCTTAGAGATCATTTTATGATCCTGACTAAAGATGTACTTGGTTATAAAAGTCTCTTTATGATGATGTCCATGATCATCTGCGTGATCATCCTCTACATGTGTGTGTGCGTGTGCTGTTACAGACATACTTAAATTTTAATTTTACCAACGATTTTTTAACAACTACTAATAATCTATACCGGTCAATTTTCATTGACCGGCTGTCGCACCCTCTACTGTATTAAAAGCCGGTTCTGTTTCTTGATTCATTACGGTAGCCTCAAAAGTCTTTTGTTCGGCCATCCATTTATTAAAGTCTTCTTCAGATTCCACAACAATTCTCATCTGCATATTGTAGTGAGACTTGCCACAAATTTTGTTGCAAATCAATACATAGTCATACTCCCATGGGTCTGAATTAGGCTCTCCGTTCGCTGCTCTTTCAGCGCGTATCTTATTCGCTCTCTTTACTTTTTCGATTACATCAGGATTTTGTCTAATCTCTTCGGTCGTTACCGTAGGAGTAAATGAAAACTCAGTGGTCATACCAGGCACACAATTCATCTGTGCCCTGAAATGTGGCATATAAGCTGAATGCAAAACATCTTGAGAACGCATTTTAAAGTTAACCTTTCGCCCAACGGGAAGATGCAACTCCTTTACGATAACATCATCAGCGGCGTAAGTATCGCTCTCATCCAGGCCCATGACATTGGCTTTGTCAATATCTATCATTCGAACATTTGCCCCACCTAGTACATTGTCTTCACCACCATATCTAGCCGTCCAATTAAACTGTTGGGCATACAACTCTACCATCATCGGGTCATCTTCATCGTTTACGTCCATTATGACCGTCCACGAATAAAGACCCCAAATTATCAGTCCTGCCAAAACTATGGTCGGAATAATCGTCCAAACAAATTCCAACTTGTCGTTATCCGCAAAATACAATGCTTTCTTGCCTTCTTCACCCCTGTACTTATAGGCAAAATAATGAAGTAATGCTTGCGTAATCGTTTGAACTATAAAAATAATAATGAACGAAATACCCATCAGCAAATCATATTCCCCACCATGCGCCGAAGATGCTTCGGGCAACAATACTTTCCAGTACTTCCAGAAACTAAAAATCGTAATACCATAGATGAAAAGTAGAAAAGCGAACATCAAATATCCGTTGTATTTGTTGTCTTTATCGGTAGCTACTTCGCCTCTATTTGTTTTTGGCTGGGACAACTCGAATATTTTGGCCATTTGCCAAATCGCAATCGCCACCAAAACCAAAACAACTAAAATCAAAAATGTATTCATCGTATGACTTTCTTATACTTAAAACTAATAATGAAAATGCCTACTCTCTTCAATAAACGGATTACGTTTGGACTGCAAAGGAGCCGTTGACAAGGCCTTGAAAACCCAAAAGATAAATAACCCTGCAAAAAACAATATTCCGCCAATCTCTGGAATACCAATTGACCATTGGTCTCCTACCGTAGCAGGCATGATAGCATTATAAATATCCATATAGTGTCCGGCCAAAATAACAACACCGGCCATGATTACGAACCAATTGATTCTCTTGTAGTCACTATTCATCAATAGAAGAACAGGAAACAAAAAGTTCATGGCGACCATGCCGAAAAACGGCAGTCTGTAATTTTCAATTCTGGTTACGTAATAGGTCACTTCTTCAGGAATATTGGCATACCATATCAACATGAACTGCGAAAACCATAGGTATGTCCAAAAAATACTGATGCCGAACATGAACTTCGCCAAATCGTGGATATGGCTATCATTTACATCCGGTAAATGACCTTTTGATTTCAAGTAAATTGTCACCATTGAGATAACGGTAATGCCAGAAACGAACATGCTCGCAAAAATATACCAGCCGAACAGCGTACTGAACCAGTGCGGGTCAACGCTCATAATCCAGTCCCATGACATCATCGATTCAGAAATCAGATAAAAAACCAAGAAGGCAGCGGAAATTCTGAAATTGAGCTTAAAGTTCGAGTCATCATCAGAGTCATCCTGTTGAAGCGATAATTTTCTCGAGTATTCGCGGTACAATATCCATCCTCCCAAAAATATGGCCGCTCGAATCAAAAAGAAGGTCGGGTTCAAATAACCTGACTTCCCTTGAATCAGTTCATCATGGGCAACTACTTCAGGATCCATCCAAACAAATAGGTGGTTCATATGGAGTACGGAAAGCAATAAAATGACGAAAACGATGATACCACCGGGCACCAAATAAGCGGTAATACCTTCCATTACCCTAAAAAGCAATGGGGACCAACCTGCCTGCGCAGCTCTTTGCACCGCATAAAAGGCCAATGCGCCCAAAGCGATCATAAAGAAAAAGAAAGCAGCCACATATAAAGCGGACCATGGTCTATTCTGCAGTTGATGCAACAAATGTTCGTCGTGCGAGGCATCGTGCTCTCCTCCATGACTTTCAGCCGCTCCATGACCAGCACTGTCAACGTGTCCTCCTCCATGACCATCGTCATGGCTTGCCACTATGGCCTTAGCTTCTTCGACTGTACCTGGTGCCGATAAGAAACCTGTAACCAGGAACAAAGCCCCGACTGCCATCAAGATAAAAGAGCCAATTTTTAATCGATTTGAAAACGTATACATATCTTGTATGCTAAGGTATTATTTTGTTAAATCTTGTTTCAGTTTCATGACATATTCAGAAACCTGCCACATTTCTTCAGTATTCATCTGAGCGGCATAAGAACCCATTGAGTTCAAACCATATTGAATGGTGTGAAAACTTGTGCCAACCGTAATATTTCTTGCTGCATCATCATAACTCGGGACACCTAGAATTTTTTCTCGTTTGACCAAAGTACCTTGGCCGTCACCTTTATCCCCATGGCATATCGCACAATATATAGTATACAATTGTCCGCCTACAGCCAAATTTTCCTCCATCTGAACCGAATCCAAAGGGCTACTCATCAACCTTGCAATTTCCTTACCCTCGGGCGTATTTTCATTTCCATAGGGCAACCATCCTCTAGGTATGGTATTTGAAGGAGGAACCATTGCTTCCTGTCCATTCGGTAAAATTCCTACTTCTCCGTAAGTTTCGTACCCAACCGGCTCATACATATTCGGCATGTATTGATAATTCGGTGAGTTGTCATTCTTACAAGACGACACCATCCAAATCAATCCAAATACGATTATTATTTTACTAAAACTATTCATATCAATGAAGGTTTTTCTCTGTCATATTGATTTCCACCGCACCAGTATCCAACAACAAATCCTTTAACTCTTTCTCATTACCATGCACCTCGATTTCCATTAAAAAATGGTCGTCTGTCGTTCGCACGTCAGGATTCTCAGCTTCTTTAAATGGCCATAATTTACTTCGCATATAAAAAGTGATCACCATAAGGTGCGCCGCAAAGAAAACTGTCATTTCAAACATGATCGGTACGAATGCCGGCATATTCTCTATGTAACTAAAGCTTGGTTTACCACCAATGTCTTGTGGCCAATCGACAATCATAATATTGTTCATCATCCAAATAGCGACACTCAAACCTAAGCATCCGTACATAAAGGAAGTAATGGCCAATTTCGTTGGTGCAAGACCCATCGCTTTGTCAAGGCCATGAACCGGAAAAGGACAATAAACCTCTTCTATGTGGTGTTTGGCAGCCTTTACTTTCTTGACCGCATGCATCAACACGTCGTCATCATCGTAATATGCCTGAATAACTTTAGATGCCATATCTATTGATTGTTATTTAAAATTCGTGCCTGCCCGGCCCAATCGTCACGTTGCGCTCTACCTGGGAAAGATCCGGTTATCGAATCCAATAAATTATATTCTTTTTCGGTCATTCGACCAACTTGGGCAAAAGTAAAAATGCCGATTTGGTTCAATGTTTTTTCCATTTGAGGGCCAATACCTTTTACTTTTTTCAAATCGTCGGCCGTTTCTGTGGTTGCATCAAAAGTACCGATGGAATCCAACAAATCAGAGACCCCTGTTTTGTCATCTACAGTTGGTTTGACTTCACCCATCAAAACGTCGTCGGTAATTACTTCCTCTTTATTTTCAACAACTTTTCCTCCTTTTTTGATTTCGTATAAGGGTTTACCTGCATCACGTAATTTCTTATAACGCTCACCCGACGATTTCAAAATCGATTTTACCTCAGCTTGTGCAATTACAGGGAAAGTTCGTGCGTATAATAGGAATAGGACAAAAAAGAATCCTATTGTACCTATGAAAATACCGATATCAACGAAGGTGGGAGAGAACATCGTCCATGAAGATGGAAGATAATCCCTATGCAATGAAGTTACGATAATCACGAAACGCTCGAACCACATTCCGATATTTACCACAATCGAAATGAAAAATGAAAACATTATACTGGTACGCAATTTTTTGAACCACATAAATTGTGGCGAAAAAACATTACAGCTCATCATCGCCCAATAGGCCCACCAGTAAGGCCCGGTAGCACGATTCAAAAATGCATACTGCTCGTATTCGACACCTGAATACCAAGCCATAAACAACTCGGTAATATAAGCACAGCCCACTATTGAACCGGTGATCATGATTACGATGTTCATCAACTCAATATGCTGTACTGTAATATAGGCTTCCAAACTACAAACCTTACGCATGATAATCAATAACGTATTTACCATGGCAAAACCAGAGAAAATCGCACCTGCAACAAAGTAAGGCGGGAATATAGTAGTATGCCAACCAGGAATTACCGAGGTAGCAAAATCAAATGATACAATGGTATGTACCGAAAGTACAAGCGGTGTAGCGAGACCTGCCAAAACCAATGACACTTCCTCGAAACGCTGCCAATCTTTTGCACGGCCTGTCCATCCAAAACTCAACAAACTGTATATTTTCTTTTGAAAAGGCCGTACGGCCCTATCTCGAATCATAGCAAAATCAGGAAGTAAGCCCGTCCACCAGAATACCAATGAAACCGATAAATAGGTAGATATCGCAAAAACATCCCAAAGTAATGGTGAATTAAAGTTCACCCAAAGCGAACCAAACTGGTTTGGTATGGGCAATACCCAATATGCCAACCAAGGTCTACCCATGTGAATTATAGGAAACAGCCCTGCTTGAATTACGGAAAATATGGTCATAGCCTCAGCAGAACGATTGATCGCCATTCTCCACTTTTGCCTAAACAAAAGCAGTACTGCTGATATCAAGGTTCCTGCGTGACCAATACCTACCCACCAAACGAAATTGGTAATATCCCAAGCCCAACCTACGGTCTTGTTCAAACCCCACGTACCGATTCCGGTAGAAATCGTGTAGATAATACAACCGACTCCCCATAGAAAAGCTGCCAATGCAATGGAGAAAACTATCCACCAATGTTTGTTGGCCTTACCTTCAACAGGGCGTGCTATATCAACTGACACATCATGGTAGCCCTTGTCTCCAAGTACTAGCGGTTTACGTATAGGTGCTTCGTAATGCGACGCCATAATTTATTTTATAGTTACTATGCTTATTCTTTAATTATGCTTCGTTCGTATTTCTCACTTTAACGTGATAAAATACATTTGGTTTTGTACCCACACTTTCAAGCAAGTGGTACATACGATTACTTTCTTTGAGTTCTGAAACCTCACTTTTCTCATCATTTACATCACCGAAAACTATGGCTCCACTACTACAAGCAGCCGAGCAGGCCGTTTGGAATTCCCCATCTTCAACCTCTCGACCATCTCTTTTGGCATCGAGTATTGTTTTCTGCGTCATTTGAATACACATCGAACACTTTTCCATTACTCCCCTTGAGCGCACATTGACATCAGGATTGATGACCATTTTGCCCAAATCATTATTCATGTGATAATCGAACTCATCATTATTATTATATAAGAACCAATTAAAGCGACGCACTTTATACGGACAATTGTTCGCACAATACCGCGTACCTACGCATCTGTTGTATGCCATATGGTTCTGGCCTTGACGGCTATGCGATGTTGCTGCTACCGGACAGACCGTTTCACAAGGGGCATGGTTACAATGTTGGCACATTACGGGCTGAAAAGCAACCTGAGGGTTCACAGTAGGTTCTTCCAACTCACCAAATCCCCCTAACGAACCTTTGTCACCTGAAAGTCCGTCAAACTCATCTTTTTTCGTATTGTCACCTTCGAAAGTTTCTTCTGAAGAATAATATCTATCGATACGCAACCAGTGCATGTCCCTAGATTTTCTCACTTCAGCCTTACCGACTACGGGTACGTTATTCTCTGCGTGACAGGCGATAACACAAGCACCACAACCGGTACAAGCATTAAGGTCTATAGAAAGATTGAAATGATGACCGATCGAGCGGTCGAAACTATCCCACAAATCAACACTCGTTGCAGGAACTTCATTATGATCCAAAGATACTTGTGGAACTTTGTTCCACTCAGCATGGTCTTTAGTATTGAAAATCTCTAAGGTTGTTTCCTTGATAATATCACCTCTTCCCATTAGGGTGTTGTGCAATTGCACACAGGCAAATTCATGATTACCCGAGGATTTCTCGATCGTTACCGACTGTACATTCTTGAATTCTTGGTAAAGTGGATAGGCATTTACTCCTGTTTTCATTTCAGATTTCATTCCTACCTGTCTTCCATAACCGAAAGAAAGCCCCAATGACCCGGATGCTTGACCTGGCTGGATGATTACCGGAACATTATTTACTGAAACTCCGTTCACCGTTAACTTGGCGTAACTACCGTCCAAACCACCATTGGCAACATTTTCATTGACCAAACCTAATTTCTCGGCATCGGCCTTCGAGACAGTCACATAATTGTCCCAAGAAACCCTAGAAACCGGATCAGGGAACTCTTGCAACCATGGATTACTTGCCTGACGCCCGTCTCCCATTCCTACCTTGGAATATAAGGTTAATTCCATTCCCGCCATGTTGGCATTTGCCATACTGTTGATCGCTGTTGCAATCGGAATGGTGGCCAATTCATCAGCAGCTGATTCTGAATTCTCGGCATCAGTCTCCGATTCCTTGTCTGAATTATCAACTAAGGCCATAACCGGATCGACCATGTTTTGCGAATTATCTTCCGCAGAAGATTTCCCAGCATCAGCAGGAACAAAAACTCCGTCTTGCAAAGCTTGGGCCCAATCACTTCCTCCAAGCACAAATGTACTCCAAGTCTCTTTTATATAATCGTAGTAGCTTTTATCACTACCCATCCAATTCAAGAGAGATGTCTGTAGCTGTCTTGTATCGAACAACTCACGAATTGTGGGTTGCATTAAACTATAATGTCCTTTTTTCAATTGGGCATCACCCCAAGATTCCAGATAATGATTTGATGCAGCGGTGTACTGAGAAACTTCCGTTGTTTCATTCCAGTTAGTTGAAAATGCAACAGAAAGTTCAACATTTTCGATTCCTTCTTTAAAATCAGCTGCGTTTGGCAAGGTATACATTGGGTTTACACCATCCATGATCAAAGCGCCTACACTTCCTGATTTCATAGCTGCAATCAGTGCATTAACTGCCTTGATATTTCCTTGACGGGTATATCGAGGAGATTTTGAATCAAAAGCCTGGCTGCCCAGCATTTCGTTTATGGCAAGAACAACGGTCTGTACATTGACATCATTGATACCGGATACCACCACCGAACCGCTCATATCCTTGCGGATTAAAGCAGCTACATCATCAATAGACTTTTCTATAGTCTGGGGAAGTTCTCCACCAGCCGAGGTACCATTCAATTTAGCATATAACTTTGCCAAGGCAATCATCTGCTGCGATGGCGTAAGCGGCACTCTTTTATCGGCATTCGCGCCAGTCAAAGACATGTTTGCCTCGAACTGAACATGCTTAGACATCTTACCATTCTTGGGCACACGCCCTTTAGCATAACCTGAATCGTAACCACCACCCTGCCAATCTCCTAAGAAGTCAGCACCGAAGGAGACAATAATATTGGCTTTTTCAAAATCGTAGTCAGCCATTGCACGCTCGCCATATCTTGCCTCAAAGGCGGTAAGGGCAGCATCTTCAGAAACTGCATCATAAGTTACGTGATTCACATTGCCAAAAGCGGCCTTGAATTCGTTTACCAACCTCGAAGTTGAAGGACTCGCATAAGTCTGTGTCAATAAAGCAATTTGCTTTCCCGAACTTTTCAAAGTGCCCAGTTTGGCCTTGACAGCGGCATCTAAATCGGCCCATTCAGCGGGCTCTCCATTTGCCAATGGGCCTTGAAGTCTTTTACTATCATACAATGACAAAACCGAAGCTTGAACCCTAGCATTACCAGAGCCAGCTACTTTTGCGACATTATTGTTTTCTATTTTAATCGGTCGACCTTCGCGGGTCTTTACCAAAATACTTGCAAAATCAAATCCGTCTGCAATTGTTGTAGCGTAATAGTTCGGAACACCAGGAACAATGTTTTCTGGCTGCACTACGTAAGGTATCGATTTGATTACCGGACCTTCACAAGCAGCAAGCGAAGCAGCTGCCGTACTGAAACCGACATACTTAAGAAAATCCCTTCTGTTTGTCGAAGTCTCGGATAGGGTTTTCTTGTCGCCCAAAAATTCATCAACAGGTATTTCTTCGACAAATTCGTTTTGCCTTAGCGTCTCAACAATGGAATCGCTCGGATTTAGTTCCGCTTCGTTTTTCCAGTATTTTTTGTTTGATGCCATACGTATATCTGTAATTAGCTGCTTAATTCTTTTTTAATAATGACACTTTCCACACTCCAATCCGCCCATTTGGGCAGCGGTCAACTTCTCGACTCCGTATTTCTTTGAAAGCTCTTCATGAATCTTCGCGTAATAATCATTGCCCCCTACTTTCACATTGGTCTCACGGTGACAATTGATACACCAACCCATTGTCAAAGGCGAATATTGATACATGACCTCCATTTCTTCAACCGGCCCGTGACAAGTTTGACAATCTACACCTGCAACCGAAACGTGCTGTGAATGATTGAAATAGGCAAAATCTGGAAGGTTATGAATTCTCACCCATTCAACAGGTTGACTTTCACCAGTATATTTTTGATTTTCCTCATCCCAACCGACAGCTTTATAAAGCTTTTTGATTTCACCCGTATAAAATTCATTGGTATATCCATTAGCCAAATCTTCTGGACTGGGCCCTTCAGGATTGCCCTTGTACTCGTAAATCGATTTATGACAATTCATACAAACGTTCAATGAGGGAATACCGGAATGTTTCGAAACACGAGCTGAAGAGTGACAATACTTACATTCGATTTTATTATCGCCCGCATGAACCTTATGTGAATAGTGAATCGGTTGAACAGGAGCATAACCTTGATCAACACCGACCTGCATCATCCAACCATAAGCGAAATACGCACCGGCCAATAATAGAAATATTGCCGAAACCAATACCAAAAACTGATTTTGGGCAAAGGCCTTCCAGATAGGCAAACGCTTTTCTTTTTCTTCTTGAATTTGAACTCCGTTTGCTTCGGCCATGCGCCGCAGAGTTTTGTTTACCAAAAGAAGCATTACCACCAACAATCCGAAGACAAGTGCAAGGGCACCGAGAATCAACTCATTGGAAATCCCAGAGGGAGCGGCCTGAACCACCGTAGTTCCCGTTGCCCCAGTTGGACCCGTAGGGCCGGTAGGCGCCGCAGTGTAAGCCAAAATATTATCAATATCCCCATTGCTGAGGGTGGGAAACGCGGTCATTGCGGCTTGATTGTACTCCGCATAGATCTTATTGGCATAAGAATCCCCGGAAGCAATCATGCCCGGGCTATTCTTTATCCAGCGATACAGCCATTCTTTGTCCAAACCTTCCTCTTCCGCCAAACGAGTTTCGACATTTGCCAGAGCAGGACCCGTCATTTTTCTGTTCAACGCATGACAGGCGGCACAATTCTGATTAAACAACTGCTTGCCTTTCACAGGGTCTCCATCGGCAGCTTCCGCAACTTCTTCGGTTGCTTGTTCAACAACTTCTTCAGTAGCCTCTTCTTGTGAAAAAAGTGATAAGGAAAAAAGTAGGAAAACTACTAAACTGATACTGAAAACTTTAGAAAACTGATCTCGGTCTTGAACCTTTTTCATACTGGTCATGTTGCTTTCGGAATCTTGGCACGGTCATTCGAATTTACTTAGGGAAAATCATCGAAATTTCAATGCTCAAATCGAGGGTAAAAATACGACATAGACTTTATTTTGTAAATGGTAAGGTATTGATAATTTCTAATTTATAATAGTTCTAAATAATTTTATTTCCCACAGAATAGGATTGAAAAATTTACCTTTGTACAAGCGATTAAAAATCAATGAAATAGGATATATGAAAACATTGCTCTTAACTGTTCTCTTCACATGTTCCGTGACTTATTCGTTTTCCCAAACCGGAAGAATAGCTATTGAACAAGACGAAAAAATAGATGAGTTATTGAAAATCTACAAAAGTTCGAACTCCAGCTCTGATTATTACAGAATTCAAGTCGGATTTGGCTCTTTTGCCAAAGCTCAACGGATAAAATCAGAGGTTGAAATCGACTTTCCTAATCTTTCCTCAAAAATCGATTTTGACTCACCAACTTATAGGGTTCGAGTCGGTAGATTCAAAAACAAATTAGACGCCGAACGTAAGTTTAACGAGGTGCGCGCCAAATACCCCGATGCCATGTTATTAAAACCAAAAAAATCGTCCAAGTAAGACGATTTTTTTGGTTTTAACTTTGTAATATTCTAGCTCTCGACCGCGCTCGAACTAATAACTTTTATTTCAATTTTTTCGCAACTGCTACTTCTTGGAAGGATTCTACAATGTCACCTTCTTTGATATCATTATAGTTCTTTATCTGGAGTCCACAATCGTATCCCTTGGCAACCTCTTTGACGTCATCTTTAAACCTTTTCAATGAGGCAAGTTCTCCTGTATAGACTACCACACCGTCTCGAATCAGACGAATCCCTGCGTTTCTTATTATTTTCCCGGTAGTCACCATACAACCCGCAATCGTTCCGATCTTTGAGATTTTGAATGTCTCGCGAATCTCTGCATTCCCAGTAATCTCTTCCTTGATTTCCGGAGAAAGCATTCCCTCCATAGCATCCTTCAAATCGTTGATTGCATCGTAAATAATGGAATACATTCTGATGTCGATTTCTTCCTTGTCGGCGATATCACGAGCATTGCCCATGGGCCTGACATTAAATCCGATTACAATCGCATCAGAGGCAGAGGCCAACAAAACATCGGTTTCGGTAATCGCCCCAACACCTTTATGAATGATATTTACCTGAATTTCGTCCGTTGATAATTTTTGGAAAGAATCTGTCAAGGCTTCTACAGAACCATCTACATCACCTTTCAAAATAATGTTGAGTTCCTTGAAATCACCCAACGCAATACGTCTTCCGATTTCATCCAATGTGATATGACGTTGCGCACGAACGGATTGCTCACGTTGTAATTGGGATCGTTTTGTTGCGATTTGCTTGGCTTCTCTTTCATCTTCCATAACATTGAAACGGTCGCCCGCTTGCGGTGCACCATCTAGACCTAATATCGAAATCGGCGTTGCCGGCCCAACTTTTTGAACTTCTTTTCCACGCTCATCCTGCATCGCCTTGACCTTGCCACTATTGGTACCGGCCAAAACGTAATCACCGATTTTCAATGTTCCGTTCTGCACTAAAATCGTAGAGACATATCCGCGACCTTTATCAAGGAACGCTTCGACAACGGTACCCAGAGCACCCCTGTCAGGATTTGCCTTTAACTCAAGCAGTTCAGCCTCCAACAAAACTTTTTCCAATAGTTCTTTCACACCATCCCCGGTCTTCGCGGAAATATCGTGCGATTGTATCTTACCGCCCCAGTCTTCAACCAAAAGATTCATGGCGGCAAGACCTTCCTTTATTTTATCAGGATTCGCAGTAGGCCTATCGATTTTGTTGATTGCAAATACTATGGGTACCCCGGCTGCCTGGGCATGACTGATTGCCTCTTTGGTCTGGGGCATGATATCATCATCGGCGGCAATTACGATTACCGCTATATCGGTAACCTGAGCTCCCCTAGCCCTCATCGCCGTAAAGGCTTCGTGACCCGGAGTATCTAAAAATGTGATTTTTTGACCGTCTTCCAATTGCACACCATATGCTCCGATGTGTTGGGTAATTCCCCCACTTTCACCAGCGATGACATTTGCTTCACGAACATAATCGAGTAAAGAAGTCTTACCGTGATCAACGTGGCCCATTACGGTAACAATAGGTGCCCTTGGCTCTAAATCTTCAGGAGCATCGACTTCTTCTTCGATAGCTTCTTCAATTTCAGCAGTCACGAATTCGACCTCGTATCCGAATTCTTCGGCAACTATTGACAACGTTTCAGCGTCTAATCTCTGATTTAGGGTCACCATGATTCCCAATGACATACAAGCCGAGATAATTTCGGTTGTAGAGACATCCATCATCGTAGCAACTTCGTTTGCCGTGACGAACTCGGTAACCTTTAATATTTTACTTTCAATTTCTTGAATTTCAAGATCGGCCTCCGATTGCATACGGTGCTGGTCTCTTTTGTCCCTTCTGTATTTAGCTCCTTTTCCTTTCTTCTTTTTACCCTGCAATTTTTCCAAGGTCTCACGAACTTGTTTTTGCACATCTTCTTCAGATGGCTCTACCTTAGGTGTGGCAAAACGTTTGCCACCACCCTTTCGTGCAGCAAAAGAACTATTTTTTCTTCCCCCACCTGCGTTGCTCACAATACGCTTTCTTCGCTTTTTTCGATCGTTGTTGTCCGACGTTTTTGCCGCAGGTTTCTTTTTCTCGGGTTTCTTGAACTTATCCAGATTGATTTTATCACCTGTAATCTTAGGCCCAGAAAGTTTCTTGTACTGGGTTTCAATAACCTCCGGCTCTTTGGGTTCTTCAGTTGAAGACTCTTCTTTATTTTCTTTTTTCTTTTCGGTCTTAGCAACTTTTTCTTCGACTTTCTTCTCTTCTACAGCCTCAGCTTTATCCTCTACTTTATCTTCTTTAACTTCCTTCTTTCCTTTCTTGTCAAGGTCTATTTTGCCGACCGTCTTAGGCCCACTAAGTTCAGCTTTCGCTTTGATGACTTCGCTCGCGGCAGATCTTTTTTCTCTCGCTATCCTTCTTTCTTCCTGTTCTTTTTCGGCCTGAATGCGAATGGCCTCTTTTTCTTTTCTTTTTTCTTCCCCGACTTCTTTAGATGCAACTTTCTTGCTCATGTCGGTCTGGAACTCATCTTGGAGCACTTGGTATACCTCATTGGAAATTTTGGCGGTAGGTCTTGCCTCCACCTCATGACCCTTGGTCGCCAAAAAATCGACTGCCCGGTCCAATGAAATATTAAGTTCCCTTAGGACCTTATTAAGTCTTATCGTTGCATTTTCTGCCATAAAATCTTCTTACTTTCTGGTATTTTGCCGCTAATATAGCTATTCTTCCAATTCTTCTTTTAGTATTCTTACAACTTCGGTAATTGTTTCCTCCTCTAAATCGGTCCGTTTCACCAAATCAGCCACGTCTTGTTCTAGAACGCTTCTAGCCGTATCCATTCCGATTTTCTTGAATTCTTCAATAATCCATGCTTCTATCTCATCAGAGAACTCGGTTAATTCAACATCTTCTTCGACCCCTTCTCTGAACACATCTATCTCATAGCCAGTAAGTTTTCCGGCCAAACGAATGTTATGGCCACCCCTACCAATCGCTTTTGAGACCTCTTCAGGTTTCAGGTATACTTGGGCAGTCATTTTCTCATCGTTCAACTTTACCGTGGACACCCTGGCCGGACTCAGTGCTCTTGTCACCATTAACTGCGGATTGGCAGTCCAGTTGATTACATCAATATTTTCATTGCCCAGCTCACGAACGATACCATGAATACGAGATCCTTTCATACCGACACAAGCGCCGACCGGATCAATGCGATCGTCATAAGAGTCGACAGCAACCTTGGCTTTTTCTCCTGGAATTCGAACTACTTTTTTAACCGTAATGAGTCCGTCAAAAACTTCAGGAATTTCTTGGAAGAACAACTGTTCTAAAAATTTAGGCGAAGCTCTTGACATTATTATTGAAGGCTTGCTTCCCTTCAATTCAACACTTTCAATAATTCCTCTAACATTATCCCCTTTTCTAAAAAAGTCAGAAGGTATCTGTCTATCTTTTGGAAGGATTAGCTCGTTACCTTCATCATCCAACAAAATAATCGCTTTGTGACGAATGTGATGAACCTCAGCTGTGTAAATTTCACCCTCTAAATCCTTGAACTGCTTGTAAATGGTAGTGTTATCGTGCTCATGAATTTTCGAAATCAAATTTTGGCGGAGTGCTAAAATAGCGCGACGACCCAAGTCGATCAACTTTACCTCTTCAGATACATCTTCACCCACTTCGAAATCGGGTTCTATTTTTCGAGCCTCGGTCAAAGAAATTTCTTCCATGGGATCCTCAACTTCCTCATCTTCGACAACGATTCTGTTCCTCCAAATTTCCAAATCCCCTTTATCAGGATTTATAATGATATCGAAATTATCGTCAGAACCAAATTTACGCTTAAGGGCACCACGAAAGACTTCCTCTAAAATAGCCATTAACGTTACCCTATCGATGAACTTGTCATCTTTAAATTCAGAGAACGATTCGATCAACGCAATATTTTCCATACTAATTAAGTGTTATTGTCATTCCCCTGAATACGAGGATCTCTACAATTAAAATTTTAATACAACTTTTGCTTCCTTTATTTCAGAAAAATCGATTTCCTGTTTTTTCCGAACTGTAACTTTACCTTTTCCGATGGGCTTGGGCTCTCTAGCCTTCCACTCGAGAACAATTCCTTTTTCATCAGTTTCGGTCAGATTTCCTTCAAAACTATCTTTCGAAGTCTTGACCTTCAATTTTCTACCAATATTCTTTTTATACTGCCTTGGCATGAGAAGCGGTGACGCCGCCCCGGCCGAAGTAACTTCTAAAGAGAAATCGGCTTCATCACGATCTAGATTATGCTCTATCGCCCGACTTATGCGCATACAATCTTTTAAAGTGATGCCCTTATCGCCATCTAAAACTATCTTTATCGAATTGTCAGCTGCGACCGAAAAGTCGATTAAAAATAACGATTCGTCTTCTTTTAATGCTTCTTCTAAAAGTTCTTTAACTCTACCCTTCAGCATAAAATTTAGCAATAAAAAAGAGGACTATATTGTCCCCTCATGAATATTTCGATATCCTTTCAGTGGCACAAATATACATATTTTTTTTATTAGCCCTACAAAGTCGACCATCGATGTTAGGTACGTACTGCGTCAAATATATATATCGCAAGGTTTGTTAAAGATTTCAAATAACAAATACTTCTTTACGTTTAAGATTAAGTATTATGTGGTATTTTTAATACGAACTAAATAACCGACCTATGGAAATTTTATCCTCTTACAACTTGATTATCGAAGCCTCGGTAATTATCATTCTATCATTTTGGTTCAACGGAATTTCAAAAAAAACGAATATTCCTTCTGTACTGATGCTGATTGTATTAGGTATCATTCTTCAATATGTCTTACGTTATTTCGTGCCCGAGGAATTGGACCTCTTAGGTGGACTAGAAATTTTGGGTATTGTCGGTTTGATCATGATCGTACTCGAAGCGGCATTGGAACTTGAGTTGAAACGAGAAAAATTATGGCCGATTCTTAAATCGATGGCCATTGCCCTGATTGGGTTGATAGCATCCGCTTGGGTAGCCGCTTTGGTTCTTTACCAGTTCATACCCGAAATGACTATGCAATCCGCATGGCTGTACGCCACACCACTCTCAATACTCTCTAGTGCTATTATCATTCCTAGTGTAAGCGCACTGAACGAAAGCAAGAAGGAATTCCATATTTATGAAAGCACCTTTTCAGACATTATGGGCATCATGATGTTCTATTTTTTAGTGGGCAGGCTGAACCCTGCCGAAGATGCAGGGGTCGCGGGTTTTGCAGGAAACATTGTGCTGACCATTGTAATTGCCCTGATCGCCAGTTATGCTTTAATATTGATTTTTCAGAGAATAAAAAGTCAGGCCAAGCAATTTTTATTGATAGCTGTACTCCTATTATTATATGCCATAGGAAAGAAATTTCATCTTTCTTCTTTGATCATAATTCTAATCTTCGGTTTGGTCATCGCAAACGTGAAATTATTCTTCCCCGGAAAGACGGCCATCTTCTTGGAGAATGAAAAAATCAAACAAATTTACCACGAACTACATATAATAACCTTAGAGACCGCCTTCGTGGTGCGTACCTTCTTCTTTGTCATCTTCGGAATGACAATCGTACTATCATCATTACTTAGCCTGAACGTCGCCTTGGTGAGCATTTTGATTATTGCTTCCATCTACGCCATACGTTTTGTTGTTCTCAGAATTTTTATTGGAAAAGATATTCTACCACAACTTTTTATCGCACCTAGGGGTTTGATTACGGTACTCCTTTTTTATGCAATACCTGTGGAAGCCCAAATCGCCACTTTCGAATCAGGTATTTTATTATTCGTAATTATTGCGACCAGTCTGGTTATGACTTGGGCGATGATCAAAGACAAAAGGAAAATGGGTACCATGCTCGATGAAATCGAGGAAGAACTTGAAGTACGAAATGCGGCCGAAGATGCATTACGCGAGAGCAATGAAACAGAGGATTTGGAGGAAGTAGAACCTAATGAAAATATGGAATCAATGGATGAAAATCCTCCTAAAGAAAATGATGTGGATCATGATGAAGGTTCTCTAAATCATTAGAAAAAGAAAAATCCCGCTGCAGCGGGATTTTTCTTTTTCTGTTGGCCCACAAGGACTCGAACCTTGAATGACGGTACCAAAAACCGGAGTGTTGCCAATTACACCATGGGCCAATACCAATCTTTACAAATAATCTTATAAAGAGCGTGCAAATTTAATACAAAGTTTGGTTTGCACAAACATTTTTAACTACAATACCGAAAAATGAACACGCTACTAAGCTGTTAAAGCTTTATCAAAATTAAGTAAGCATATGTATAATTATCATTAAATTCGTGCCGTCGAAAAACCCTTTTAAAAGTATGTTTTCAAAAGATTTCGAGAAATGGGACCGCATCTTCGGATGGGTCGTTTTTTTTATAGCCCTAATCGTTTATACAATTACCGTTGAGCCAACGAATAGTTTCTGGGATGCAGGTGAATACATAGCGACCTCGGCAAAATTACAGGTGGGTCACCCACCGGGGGCACCACTTCTACAAATGATCGGGGCCTTTTTCTCGATGTTCGCTTTCGAACCCAGCCAAGTTGCGCGTATGGTAAACTATGTGTCCGGTGTTTCAAGTGCATTTACGATTCTTTTCATGTTCTGGACGATCACCAACTTGACGAGAAAACTTATCGCAAAAGACCAAACAAGCAAAACAATAGGTGAGCCTCAGACCGTTGCCATTCTAGGAAGCGGTATTGTCGGATCATTGGCCTTTACTTTTTCAGACAGTTTCTGGTTCAATGCCGTAGAGACAGAGGTTTACGCCAGTGCCAGTCTGATTATGGCATTATTGTTATGGTTAGGCTTAAAATGGGTCGACAATTTAGAAGAACCAAGAGGTAATAAATGGTTAGTGCTTATTTCTTTTGTCGTAGGTCTGACATTTGGTGTGCAATTTATGGGCTTTTTGGCGATTCCCTCAATTGGTCTACTTTACTATTTCAAAAAGTACAAGACGACAACGGTCAAGAACTTTTTGATTGCCAATATCGCCGTGATAGCAGTTTTGATGCTGGTCTATAAATTCTCTTTGACCTATGTATTACAATTCTTCGGTTGGGGCGAAGTATTTTTTGTAAACAATATCGGCTTACCGTTTAATTCGGGTTCGATTATTATTGGGCTTCTCTTTATTGCCGCATTTTATTTCGGAATATACTACACTCGAAAAAACAACTACAGAAATGCAAATACCATTGTGCTATGCATGATGTTCTTGTTTCTTGGCTTTTCATCATGGTTGATGCTACCAATACGGGCAAACGCTAAAGTGGTCATCAACGAGAATAACCCTGAAGATGCCAGAGCGCTTTTAGCGTATTATAATCGGGAACAATACCCTGGTGTCGACAGCCCTATATATGGTACTTATTATTCGAATATGTTCGCTCCGGCAGGTGAAAATCGAGATATCAAACCGAAGTACGAGAAAGATGAGGAGCTCGGAAAATATGTCATCGTAAACGACTATATCAATGCGGATCAAGGTCCTGATCCTAGGCATGTGGGTATATTGCCTCGTTTGTGGAGCTCTCAACATGCTGAAAATTACATGAGATATTTCGGCCCTCTTGATTTCAAGATGACCCAATCGAATGAAGAACTTGCCAAAGCCGTTCGTCAAGTAAAAGAGGGGTATGCCAATGGCGAAATTGATGCAGAACAATATATCGCCTTTTTAAAGAGATTCAGTGATTACATCGAAGTGCAGCCCCCTTCTTTATGGGACAATATCAAATACATGGTAGAGTTTCAATGGGGCTACATGTATTGGCGTTATTTTATGTGGAATTTCACAGGTAAACAAAATGATGTTCAAGGCAGATATAATGGAAATGGCGAATGGCTCAGCGGATTTAATTTTATCGATAGTCCGCGACTAGGCAGTCAAGAAAACCTACCGACCGAAATAAAGAGCAATAAAGGTCGCAATATGTATTTCTTCTTGCCATTGCTACTTGGTATTTACGGGCTCATATTTCAAATTTCAAAAAAACCCAAACAATTTTGGGTGCTTTTGGTTTTCTTTCTGTTTACAGGCCTGGCAATACAATTTTACACGAACCCCTATATTTTTCAGCCCAGAGAGCGTGATTATTCGTTGGTGGGTTCCTTCTATATATTCGCCCTATGGATTGGTATGGGCGTGTACGGCATTTTCCATGATTTCAAAAAATGGATTACGCCAAAAATATTGGCGCCGGCAACGACCCTGCTCTGCCTAATGGCCGTACCACTGTTGATGGCCTTTCAAAACTGGGACGATCACGATAGATCGAATCGCTATACGTCAAATGCTTCTGCGAAGGCCTATCTGGATTCGTGCCAAAAAGATGCCGGGGCGATTTTGTTCACAATCGGAGACAATGACACTTTTCCGCCGTGGTACGTTCAAGAAGTTGAAGGCTACCGAACCGATGTACGCATTGTTTGCACGAGTCTTTTCGAAACGGATTGGTACATTGACCAAATGAAGCAAAGGGCATATGAAAGTGATCCGATACCATCACAAATTACCCATAAGAAATATCGTTGGGGTAGCCGTGATGTATTATACCATCAGAAAGCAACAGAGAATAGATGGCCCTTGAAAGATTTCATCAATTGGGTCGATAGTGATAAACCCCAGACAAAACTGAGGCATGTTTTAAAGCAAAGGAATGCCGATATCAGCGAATATCCTGAAAGTTTCTTGAATACGGTCTATTATCCGACGCACAAGATTCGAATTCCGGTCAACAAGAAAAATGTTCTGGAAAGCGGGCTAGTGAAAGAAAAAGACTCCGCTTTGATCGTAGAATATATCGACATCGATATCTCACAAAGCGCCATTACGAAGAAGAGCATGATGATGCTTGATATTGTCGCAAACAATGATTGGAAAAGACCATTATATTTTTCTGGGGGGAGTTTCGATGATGCCGAATATATTTGGATGAAAGACTATCTGCAATTAGACGGTCTAGCGTATAAATTAGTGCCGATCAAAACCGAAAGAAGAAGTGCATTCGACATGGGCCGCATCGATAGTGACCTGATGTACGATATCGTCACAAAGTGGGATTGGGGAAATTCGGGAAGCGATAAAATCTATCACGATACTCAGACACGAATTCAAGGTATTTCATTTCGTAGTAATCTCGCACGCCTTACCGAGACACTGATAAAAGAAGAGAAAATCGAAAAGGCAAAAGAAATCATCGATATGGCCATCGAAAATATGCCGGTCGAATATTTTGGCTATTATACTTTTGTGGAACCCTTTGTAGATGGTTATTTCAAGGTTGGTGAAACAACAAAAGCCAAAGTACTTTTCGATAAATTGAAAATCATCTATCAAGAACGCCTCGAATATTACGAAGGTATGAGCATTGATGAGCAATATGAGAATATCGATGAGATTATCGACGATATGTCAGCTTATCGAAGGGTTATCGATATATTGATCAATAATGATATTCGTGATATGGCCGAGAAGGAAACCTTGATTTTCAATGAGTACATCGATAAGTTCGAACACTTTTATCGAGATAATATTTTAGAGGAGGATGAGATGCAACCTACAGGAAGTACAAATCCTGACATGGTCGATACCATACCTATTACAGATACCATAGTGAACGATGCTTCTCAAACCGAAGTTGAAATGGATACTGTTTTGGTGCCGGAAGCCAACTAGTTGTTTAAACCAAAATGAAGGTTATCGCCCATTCGATAATCGGGAAGGGCAAAAATCAAAGATTGCCTCGCTAGGTCCGCAATGAAGACAGACCTAATCGTAGAGAGTAGTGTGTAATGTTCTTAAACGTATTCGTTGAGGATTCCGATCAGCGTATTGGCGTCTTGTTCACCACTTTGCCGCCATACCATCTCACCCTTTTTGTAGATCATCAACGTGGGAAGACCTTTAACCCGAAGTGCCTGTGAAAGCTCTTTATTTTTATCGACATCGATTTTTATCACCTTGCCTTTGTCACCCAACGCAGCAGCTACGTCTTTCAAGACGGGGTGCATTGAGGTAGACTGGTCATTCCATTCTGCATAAAAATCCAACAATACAGGAACTTTTAAATCTATGAGTTCACCGAATTTCGACATAACTATAACTTTCGTTTATTGGCCAAAAGTAGTAAAAAATGTTAAAATAGTATTCTTAACAAGGCTTTTGTAGCGTAATACCGTAGTTAAAATCATGTTAATGACTTTTGTCTCAAGGTAATAACCGTGATTTCGGGCCAGATGCCCACTCTTCCCGGATAGCCTAGAAAACCAAAACCTCGGTTGACATTGATGTATTGGCCCATTTCTTCATAGATACCGGCCCAGTATTTATAACGCCATTTTACCGGGCTCCATTTTATCCACCCGGGTATTTCGATACCGAATTGCATTCCGTGCGTGTGGCCACTCAAGGTCAGATGGTAGTGCAGTTCATCATCGACGACGACATCTTCCCAATGCGAAGGATCGTGGCTCAAAAGTATCTTAAAATCATCTGAATTGATCTTGCTCGCGGCCTTTTTGAGGTCACCCGCTTTCTTAAATCCGCCACGACCCCAATTCTCTACTCCGACCAAAGCGATTTTATGCCCGTCTTTCTCAAGGTATCTGCTGTCATTGAGTATCAAATCAAAACCCATATCCTTTTGTAAATCCTTCAAGTCTTTCAGATTTTGACTTTTTTCATCTTCCGACGGCCAATCAATGTAATCACCATAATCATGATTTCCCAACACGGAAAATTTACCATCCTTGGCCTCTAACTTTGAAAAGAGTTCAGCCCACGGTTTCATCTCCTCGGTCTTATTGTTTACCATATCTCCAGTAAAAAAAAGTACATCACTTTTCTGTTGATTGACCAAATCGATTGCATATTCGATTTTATTTCGGTTATCAAAACTACCGCTATGCACATCAGATATTTGCGTAATCTGATATCCATCGAATGCTTTTGGCAAATCATCGAATTCAAGTTCGTATTTGAGAACCTTGAAATTGTACTTTCCTCTGTACATTCCATATAGCAACGCTCCAAAGGGAAGTGCGGCTATTCCCAATGCTAAGAGGCTTAAAAATCGACGTCTTTCCGGAATGGAGAAAGTTCGTGTCCCTCCTAATAATTTTTGATAGGCGGCTGAAATAAATCGGAAAATGTCCTCTGAAAAAAGAAAAATTATTGTAATCAAATTAAAGGCAAGCATGGCCAACAAAAAGCCGAAAGCATAACTTTTCGCCTTACTCAAAACTCTACCTTGCTCTTCCCCGAAAGTAAATTGAAAAATGAAATTCCCTAAAATCAACAAGGAAAGGGCGATAAAAGCATAGTAAACCCATGGATGTCGCAATGCCGTTTTCAAGGCTTGCAATACATAAATTCCCAGAGCGATATAAATGGCAATAAAAAAGACCCATCTTAGCATAGCTATCTTTTTTTACAAAGATATCTTTATTCGACCGTACCTCGACCCCATTACATTTTATTTAACGGCTTTCACAATTTCTTCAATTGTCTCGAAATGGGAAATCGGTATCGAATCATCGGATAACATATGTGGAGAGTTCATTCCGACTTTAGGATCTTCATAAAGCTTTTGATTCATCTTGACCGCAGATAAATGAATCGCCTTAAAACCCCTTTCTTTAAAAATATGGGCATTCTCCAAATTGATTCCTGAGCCGGGCATAATAACCGTACTTACCGATTTTTCATTTAATTGAGAAAGTAAATCGATACCTTCTAATGCGGTTTTTTGCTGCCCCGAACTCAGAATGGTATCGACCCCAAAAGCATCAAGCCAATTCAGGGCCCAAAAAGGATCGGCCACCCAATCGAACGCACGATGGAAAGTAGTTTGCAGATTACTACCGAGCATTCCTATCTCATGATGGCGATTTTCATCGAAAATGAAATTGGAATGTAACATTCCAATAACAATACCATCGAATCCCATTTCGTTACAGAGCTCGATATCCTTTTTCATGATTTCAAACTCATCATCGGAATAGGTAAAATCACCACTTCGTGGTCGAATCAACACCCGAACGGGAATCGATATCTTTTCGCTTACCGCTTTTAAAAGACCATATGACGGTGTTATTCCCCCAACTGCCAATTCAGAGCAGAGTTCAATGCGATCCGCACCCGCCTTTTCTGCATTCAATGCAGATTCCAATGAATTGGCACAAACTTCTACAATCATTTTCCTATATTTAAAACCGCAATTTTTATTCGGATTTTCCTCTCCGATTTATCGGGTCTGAAGATACTATTTTCCTTTACAAAAAGAGCTAATCTCTAATTCGGAACACTATAATGCCAGAAAAAAAAAGACTTTTTTTACTCGATGCGTACGCACTAATATTTCGTGGATATTATGCCTTTATAAAAAACCCTCGAATCAATTCAAAAGGCATGGACACCTCAGCGATTATGGGTTTCACCAATTCGCTATTAGATGTTATCAAACGAGAAAGACCTGATCACCTTGCGGTATGTTTTGACCGGGGAGGTAGCGAGGCACGTGTCGAAATGTACGAAGATTACAAAGCGAATAGAGACGAAACTCCCGAAGCGATTCGTTTGTCAATACCCTATATCGAAAAAATTCTTGAGGCAATGTGTATACCCGTAGTTGTTAAAGCCGGTTTTGAGGCAGATGACATTATCGGCACGCTGGCGAAAAAAGCCGAGAAAAGAGGGTATAAGACTTTCATGGTCACCCCAGATAAAGATTTCGCCCAGTTGGTCAGTGAGAATATCTTTATGTATCGCCCGATGTTCGGTGGCGGCTACGAAACTTGGGGCATACCCGAAGTACAGAAAAAATTCGAGATCGAACGGCCCGAACAGGTCATTGATTATTTAGGAATGATGGGCGATTCTTCAGACAACATTCCCGGTTTACCGGGAGTTGGCGAAAAGACTGCCAAAAAGTTTTTGGCGGCATACGGGAGTATGGAAAACCTCTTGGCAAATACCCATGAATTGAAAGGGAAGATGAAAGAGAAAATCGAGGCCAATAAAGATTTGGGTATTCTTTCAAAAGAGCTTGCGACGATCATGCTCGATGTTCCCGTTGAGTTCAACGAGGCTGATTTTGAAATGTGCGACCCAAACGTACAGGCCGTCACCGATATTTTTCAAGAACTCGAATTCAGAAGATTGCTAGATAATTTTCTCAAGACTTTTTCTTCTGAAAAGGCCACGTCTCAAGCTTCAAACCAAAGTGAAACAAAAGTCGAAGCAGCAGTTCCAAAAAAGAGCACTGCTGGTTCAGGGCAGTTTTCACTCTTTGGCGGCGATGGCACGAGCCCAGTTGAAAGTACTATCGAGACGGGTAGAAAAACGATTGCAGATACTTCACATGTATACCAGAGCGTGGCACCCGGCATGGCAATGAAATTGTTCGTGCAGAATTTGATGAAACAGACTTCGGTTTGTTTTGACACGGAGACCACGGGATTAAATCCGATTACAGCCGAACTGGTAGGAATCGCTTTTTCTTGGGAAGCAGGAAAAGGATTCTATGTTCAGTTTCCGGAGGGTATAGTGGAGGCTCAAAAACTGATCGAACAGTTTCGCCCATTTTTTGAATCTGAGGAAATTGAAAAAATTGGTCAGAACCTGAAATATGATATCAAGGTCCTTAAAAAATATAAGGTCGAGGTGAAAGGAAATCTTTTCGACACCATGCTTGCTCACTATCTTATCAACCCGGATATGCGGCACAATATGGACGTGTTGGCAGAAACTTATCTGAACTACACCCCGGTCTCCATTACCGAACTGATCGGTAAAAAAGGGAAGAATCAATTGTCAATGCGCGATGTTCCTCTGGAAAAGCAAACAGAATATGCGGTTGAAGATGCCGATATTACCTTACAGTTGTCAGAACATTTCAGACCAGAGTTGGCCGAAGCAAATACTGAAAAACTGTTCAACGAAATCGAAGTTCCATTGTTACGTGTGCTGTCGGATATGGAACTGCAAGGTATCAATCTAGACGAAGGTTTTTTGAATTCGCTTGCCGATGATCTTGAAACTGATATCAAAACATTGGAGGGGAAAATTTATGAAGCGGCCGGAGAAGAATTCAATATCGCTTCGCCAAAGCAGTTGGGTGAGATTCTTTTCAATAAAATGAAATTGGTCGACAAACCGAAGAAAACAAAGACAGGGCAATTTTCAACTGCTGAAGATGTACTTTCCTATTTGGCGAAAGACCATGAGATTATTCGGGATGTTCTTGATTTTCGTGGACTTTCAAAATTAAAGAGCACCTATGTTGATGCTTTGCCCTTGCAAGTCGAGCAAGGTACGGGAAGAGTACATACAAACTATATGCAAACGGTGGCGGCCACCGGTCGATTGGCCAGCAATGACCCCAACTTACAGAACATTCCCATTCGAACCGAAAGGGGGCGACAGGTGCGAAAAGCTTTCATTCCAAGGGATGAAAATCACGTTCTATTGGCAGCGGATTATTCGCAAATCGAATTGCGGATTATTGCAGCACTTAGTGAGGAAACAACAATGATCGATGCTTTTAAAAATGGAGAAGATATTCATGCCTCCACAGCGGCAAAGGTTTTTAATGTGTCTTTAGATGAAGTCACTCGCGAGCAAAGAAGCAACGCCAAAACAGTCAATTTCGGAATCATTTATGGTGTATCGGCTTTTGGCTTAAGCAACCAAACCGATCTATCACGTACCGAAGCAAAAGAATTAATCGACACCTATTACCAGACTTATCCGAAACTTCGTAATTACATGAGCGAGCTGGTCGATTTTGCTAGAGACAACGGCTATGTACAAACCGTTCTCGGCCGTCGTCGTTATTTAAAAGATATCAATTCTAGAAACGCAGTCGTTCGGGGGGCGGCGGAGCGAAATGCCGTTAACGCACCAATTCAAGGTAGTGCGGCGGATATCATCAAAATTGCGATGATAAACATTCATAAAAAACTTACCGATAGCTCATTTAAAACCAAGATGCTACTTCAAGTGCATGATGAACTCGTATTCGATGTGCCTAAGACAGAAATTCATGAAATGAAAAAGCTTATCAAATCAGAAATGGAAAATGCCTACAAAATGGCAGTGCCTTTGGATGTAGAATTGGGTGAAGGTAATGATTGGTTAGAGGCGCATTGACATACAAATAAACGTCTTTCACAACATTTTTTTTAACAGCATAGTGGTTTAACATATTTTCGACAGCTAACTATTTAGACAGCATACCCCATGTCATTATTTAAAAAGAGTACCTTGCTCTTATCCTTATTTCTAATTTTTTCAACTTTTTCATTTTCTCAAACCAATTTTTTACAAAACTCAAGTTTTGAAAATTGGTCGGGCAGTCCAGAGAGCCCAGATAATTGGACCTTAGCAAATGAGAACAGCATATTGAAAAGTACGGATGCAAATGACGGCAATTTTTCTTTGGAAATTGACCTGAACAATTCCCTTCAATTTAAAACAGAGCTTTTCAATACGAGTACTGTTCAATTAGCCACAAATACGACCTATACTTATTCTTTTGATTATAAAGTCAAACGAGGAATCAACATAAGTGCTGAAGTCGAAATAACTAAAGACGGTAATTCTTTTGGTATTCCGATTGCGGAAGAGTTCGTTCCTTTTAATGATGACGGTAATTGGCATACCTTCTCATTTGATTTTGATACAAATAATGTTGATGAAGAACATATCTTTAAGTTAGTGTTCAGAGCAAATATTGATCCAACAGGATTAATAGGAATCGATAATATTCGAGTGCTTGGTAATTCACTGCCAGATAGCGATAATGATGGCGTTTTGGATAATAACGACCAATGCCCCAACACTTCGCCCAGTGCGTTGGCAGTTGACGATAATGGTTGCGAAGTAACAATCGATCAGTCAAATATTTTAACAGACCCAAGTTTTGAAGATTGGTCGCTTGGCGGAGGAGACAATTTGAGAGATTGGGGAATACTCATACAGGCCGGCGGATGGAATAAAAATACAGATATAAATGATAATTTACTGTATAGCGTTGAATTGACTACAAGTGATTCAGGATCCTACTTTGCCTCTATCTTTCAAAATGATCTTCAACTTTACAAAGATGTTCCTTATAACATATCGATCGATTATAAAGTTGTCGAAGGCACATTCAACGAGCTCGAGCTTGAGTTTACCGAAGGTGCTTTTGCCGATACCGTTGAAAAATTTACTTTAACCAATTTTCAAACGGGATGGAATACTTTTACAGCAACCTATACCCCGACAGAAAACATATTGGTCGATCTTAGTATCGACGTTTCATCGAATGGCCCGGAAGGTAGAATTTTGCTAGACAATTCAACCATAAATGCTACGATAGGGGGCCTTGGACCCGATGCCGATAATGATGGTGTGAATGATTCGAAGGATAATTGTCCGAATACGCCATCTGGAGAAACCGTTAACGAAAATGGTTGTTCTCAAAGTCAGTTGGAAACTGAAACTGATAGTGATAACGACGGAGTGACCGACGAAAACGATAATTGCCCCAACACGCCAACTGGAGAAACTGTTGACGTCGCCGGTTGTTCACAGAGCCAATTAGATGATGACAATGATGGTGTTTTCAATGATAATGACGATTGTGCTAATACTCCTGCTGGAGAAGCGGTAGATGCCAATGGCTGTTCTCAAAGTCAACTTGACGATGACGATGACGGTGTGACAAATGACAATGATAATTGCCCAAATACTCCATCTGGAGAAACGGTTAATGCTGAGGGATGTGCAGCAAATCAAAATGGTTCGCCTGATATTCCTGCGGACGGCATTAAGGTAAAGGTGACCAGCACGAGCTGTCCGGATAATGAAAATGGCGAAATCACGGTCAGTTTTGACCAAGATTATTCATATACCGTACATATTACGGCAGAATTACTGGATAACACTTTTGATAATTTAAATAGTGTAAACGGGCTTGTTCGTTCAAATCTACCTGCAGATACCTACTCCGTATGTGTTACAATACCAGATTTTCCAAGCTTCGAACAGTGTTTTACCGTTGTTATTGAAACTACGGAAGATTTTGAATCTGGTAAGACCGTAGTAGACCGAATAAAGAAGCAAGGTACGTTAGTCGTCTCGGGCAGCAAAACCTATGAGGTGCTTGTCAATAATAGAAAGCTGAACTATTCTTTTAATGATACTGGCAGACATGAACTTTCGTTTGAACTTCGTGACGGCGCCAATACCATTGTGGCCAAGACCGATAAAAACTGTCAAGGCGAATATTCAGAAATGGTTATGATGAACAGTATTCGGGTTTTCCCAAATCCTTCGGCAGAGACCATTACCGTACTCGGGTTGAAAAACGACAGAAATGCCGTCGTATCGCTTTTAGATATGTCAGGATTATTAGTGAAAACATATTCCGACTACATTATAAATGAATCTTTGGAAATAAATATTACCGATTTTCCTGAGGGAATTTACTTCGTACAAATAAAATCAACTGAACAAAACGTTCAAGCTAAAGTTTTAAAGCAATGAAATCACTAATAAAATTATTTTTATTTTCAATATTAATAAGTTCTTGCGGAGGAAAGGACGACCCACCAGCGCCTCAACCAGAGATAAAAGAATTGGGCGCCTTCAACTTGGTATTTCCTGACAATAATCTAATCTGTACCGAAGGCGAAGATACGGGCAACAACGAAGTATCTATAAACTTTATGTGGACAGCATCGACCAATGCCACGGGTTATGACATTGAAATCACCAATCTAAATAGTGGCGCGAAAATTAACGAGACTTCGACAACGGGCGAAAAAACGGTCGTGCTACCCAAAGGTCAACAGTTTACCTGGATGGTGACGGCGAAATCAGGTGATGCTACCAAAAATAGTGACCCATGGAGTTTTTATTCAGAGGGTATCGCGCAAGAAAATTATGCACCTTTTCCCGCTACCATTACAGTAACGGATAATGGAGATAACAGTATTGATATTGAGTGGGAAGGCTCTGATCTCGATGATGACATAATCTCTTATGAAGTTTACTTTGGAACCACTGAAGAACCGAGCCTCGTGCATTCCGCTACCGATGATAGTGAAAGCTTAACCCAATCTATTGTTTATGGTACGAATTATTATTTAGAGATTGTGACAATTGATAGTCTTGGCAATATGTCAACAGCCAAAAAAACCATAAACTACGAAGGTTAGACAATTCAATTGACCCCCGCGATTAGAACGTTTCTCATCTGTAATAAGTTAAATTATAGCTAAAAAAGGGCCATATTGGCCCTTTTTTATACAATAGTGACCATGTATTGCGTTGTGGGAAGACCAAATACTATTTTGATTTAGAGCCAGGTCAGCACAATGAAACGATTCTTTATACTCTTCTTAGTTTTTTTTTCACTATCATTTTCGGCAAATGCCCAAGATGAAGATATAGACATCGTAATTGCAAAAAAGGTAAAAGTTTTTCCTAACCCAGCTACCAATGTGGTAAACGTTCTTGGATTGAAAAACAGCAACAAAGCCGAAATTGTTATTTCAGACGCCTACGGAAATACTATGCTAGAACATCGTTGGGCCATTAAGAACAATGCATTGAACATTCCGATAACTTCTTTGAATTCGGGAATTTATATAATAACCATTCGTTCTCAGGAGCAAAAAGTACAGACAAAGTTTTATAAGCAATAAATCAGTTAAAGGCGAAGTTATACGTCACCGCAAAAAGCGGACTATTCAACACGGAAAGTTCAAAAGTGCCCAAAGGGCTACCACCAAAAACATCGGCATTGCCAGCACCCCTTCGCTGAGCGTAATATAAATTAAACGGGTTTCTTCTGCTGTATACATTGTAAATAGTGAACGTCCAATCACCTACCCATTTTCTATTCGGATTTCTTCCATATTTGACCTTCCATGAAAAATCGAGACGATGATACGGTCTTAATCGGGCGTTATTGCGCTCAATAAATATGGGAACACTTACATCTTCAATTACAAAAACACTATTAGCAACAGTGAAAGGTCTTCCCGTTTGCGCAGTAAAATTAAAACTCCAAGTATTGTACTTATCGCCCTCAAAATTAATGGTACCATTAAAAACATGTGGGCGATCGAAGTCAGATGGAAACCATTCGTTATTGTTAACCCGATCACCTAATTTCTCGTTTTGAGATTTCAATAAACTTCTTGACCAAGTATAATTCAACCAGCCATTTAATTTACCTTTCGGTTTTTTAAGGCTAAACTCCAACCCGTAAGCTTCCCCTTGTGCTTGAACCACATCACGTTGCAAAAATTCTTCCAAGAAAAAATCAGCACCCGGTTTATAGGTCAAATTGCCTTCACTAGCACGATAATATCCTTCAAGGCCCAGTTCTATTGAATTATCTGCTACATTATGATAAAAACCGAGTCCGTAGGTATCTGCTTGTTGCGGTTTTATCTGCGTATCAGAAGTTTTCCAACGACTGGTCGGCAAGGGTGTCGTGGTGTTATAAATATTTTGTAAATACTGATTGGTTCTAGCATAACTGGCTTTTATCGAAGAGCTTTCTCCAAGCTTTAGGTTGGCACCTATTCTTGGTTCCAAATTATTATATGTTTCGACCTCCTCCCCTTTCTCGAATACCGTGCTTTGCACAAGATTTCCGGTGGTTTCATTAAAAAGCCCCTCGGTAAAAGGACCAACGAAAACAAAATGATTGAAACGCAATCCTCCTGAAAAAGCCAAATTTTCAGTGGGGTTCCAATTGAAATTTGCAAAGGCCGACAATTCATAACTGGTTTCCTTTTCAAGAGTCACGGGTATTATACTATTTCCAGAACCGGGATCCAAAGCTCCCGGACTAATATTGTACTGATTGGCTTGAACCCCTCCGTAGTAATCCCATTTATCACTTACTTTTTTTGAATATTCCGAGATAAAACTCAGATAATTGATCCTTGCGGTATACTCTATTTCGTTATCATTATCTACTTCCGGAAAAATGGTCTTCGGCTGATAATCACTGGCGACAACAATATTCCTCAGATTCGATTCATCATTAAAAGTATGGGTCCAATTCAAGGTTCCGTTCAAGGTTTGAAAATCATATTGATTGTTTTCGGCATTGATGTTCTCAACTTGACTTATCAAATCAAGCTGGTAAAAATCTTTGCTGTAAAAAGCTGTCAGGGATATTTGATCGTTTTCGGTCGGTAGATATAGCAATTTCATGGTACCGTCATAAAAGTTGGCCTTAGTAGCCCTAAGGCGATCGGAAATTATTGGCAAAAGAAATCCGGTCAGGCCGGCCCTACCACCAATACTCAACATGAGCTTGTCATTGATGATCGGTGTTTCTAACAACAAACGACTTGAAACGAGACCTACCCCACCCGAAAATTTAGTTTTATCTACATAAGGATTTTTTACTTTAACGTCTAACACAGAAGTGATTCTACCTCCATATCGAGCCGGAATATTAGCTCTATATAAATCAACACTGGAAATCATGTCTGGGGTGAAGACAGAGAAAAGCCCGAATAAATGGGTTGGATTAAATACCGGAGCGTAATCATATAGTAAAAGGTTTTGATCCAATGAACCTCCTCGAACCGATAGACCATTGCTAATTTCACCTGCATTGTTAACACCTGCCAGAAGCGTCATTCCTCGTAGTACATCGAATTCACCAATAGCTGCCGGTATTTTCTTTAAATCTTTCGCATCGAGTTTTAATACGCCCATCTGGGGAGTCTCGACATTCTCCAATCTATTCTTTGCACGCACGATTACTTCGGAAAGTTGTTCTTCGGCTTCGTACAATTCGACCTTTATGATCTTACTTTCATCAAGTTCAAGGGTTCTTACATCAGCTTTAAAACCTATAAAGGATATGGTAATCGAATAGGTGTCTTGAGGCAACCGTATCGAAAACCTTCCAGACCGATTCGTTATCCCCCCACATGCACATGGGGTAATCGCAATCTGGGCATCATCTAAAGGCAGCCCTGTTTCTTGGTTTAGCACCTCAAAAGAAACGGTGTATTCTTCCTGTCCATAGATAAAAGGACTTCCGAAAAAAAGAATAAGAATAATGTGCTTTATACTATTTTTCATATTCGTTAAGGTTAATCAGTTATCAATCCAGCCAGAGGGTCTATTCGCAGTTCTAAACTTTGATTCCAAACAAGGTGCCGTCACTGTTGCGGGTGGTGGATATGGAGAATTCAAGGTCGGCTCAAATATAAGCGGATCTCTAAGGTCAAGAGGATTCTCTTCAATATTACTTCGTTCTACAAACAAGGATTTTACTGATGTAGCGGCGGCAGTAAATCTACCAAAGACAAATTCATCCGGATTGTTCGGATTCGACAAATTGCCTATCAAAGCGGCAGGTGGCGGAGCATTCAAGCCACTGTTGTTATCAACAATATCCTTCAAAATCTTAAAATACTGATAGGCAGCAGGAGTAAGTGAAAACTGTTGGAGTTCAATCACCATATTCTCCTTTGTATATAATAAAGAGTTACCGACGCTGAAGTTTGAAACGGCCTTTCCGTCAGAGAATTCATCACTAAAAATAGCGATACTTTCGGGAAATCGTATTCGCCAGCAGTCGACCTCGCATGTATAATCAAAATATGGGTCTAAAAACCCAATGTCAAACGGAATACATCCTCCGTCTCGCAAGACGCCATCGACACATTTGGCGCATAGTTGAAGATTCTCCAAAGACCTATAGCTCCAATAGTAATAATTCTCTTGATCCATGGGATCATCAAAACTTACTGAAATCTTATGACCCGGAAGAAATCTGTTCTCAGACACACCAAAAGCAAGTTCTGGATCATAATTCACTTGCATATCACCAATAGGGACCGGTTGCAGCACTAATTCGGAAGTAGATTCATATACATTGCCGTTCATCAGAGAAACCTTCAATTTCCATTGTTCACCTGATGCTACAACAAAATCCGCTGGGGCAATATACGACTCGCCCGCTTCTATCAAGAAAACTTCAGACCCATTCTCAACGTTTATAAAACTCACGGTAGCACCAGAGACAAATTGTACCCCATAAACCCCAAACTCGATAATCGAATTATTGATAATTACAAAAGAGGCACCAGGTGAGGTAGATGCCCAAGCATCTATGAAAATTAGATTTTCTTTGAATTCGAATTCTGGAGTCACCGGTTCGGTACAACTATCAAAAAAAATAAACGATATCATGGCGTAAAGAACACTTCGAAAACTAATGCCGTTAACCATATTAAAAAAGCTGAATTTGAATATATAATTCCATTCCATAACTATCTCTTTCTTCAATTGTCTATCCACCCTGGGGGAATAATAGCTGTTCTAAATTTTGATTCCTCACATGATGTAGTGGTTTTAGGAGGGCCGGGCACTACATCTTCAAATTGTTCAAAAATCCTGATTCCAAAATTCTCTAATGTATCATCTGTGATATCACTTCGATCTATGAACAAAGAAGTTGTAGATGCGGCTGCCGGAGTAAATCGACCGAAAACAATGTCTTCACTATCGACCGGGTTAAACAAATTTCCGACCAAGGCAGCCGGTGGTGGTGCGTTCAGCCCGCTATTATTATCGATAAGATCTTTTAGAACCTTGTAATATTCATAGGCGGCGGGGGTCAATGAAATTTGTTGCACCTCCAAAACCATATCTTCCGTATTGTACAACAATAAATTACCTATTTCAAAATCATTGACCGTTTTGCCATTGGTAAACTCGTCGGAAAAAATCGATATACTCTGAGGAAATCGAATGCGCCAACAATCACTTTCGCATGTATAGTCCAAATAAGGAATACCCGAAACACCCCCAGAAAAACTGATACATTCTTCCCTAAAATATCCACCGACACAACGTTCACAATAATCCAGGTTTTCAAAGGTACGGTAGGTCCAATAGTAATAATTGATATCTTCAACTGGGTCGGTAAACGAAATCTTGGCCGAATGACCGGCAATTAATCTACTAAGACCAACGTCAAATGTAAGTTGAGAATCATAATTGGCTTCTAAGTTATCTATTGGCACAGATTCTAATACCATCTCTGGGGTCGATTCGTATCGTTTGCCATTTGGCAGTAAAATTGACAATTTCCAACGTTCACCAGGTTTTACTACAAAATCATCGGGTGCTTGGTAAACTCCTTTCACCCCATTGAGTAAAATACTTTCGTTGGTATCGACATTATCAAAACTGACCTTAGCATCTTCAACAAAGTTGACAACATACACGCCGAACTCAATGGCTGACTCGTTAATCGCAACAAAGGAATTACCGGGTATAGTAGAAGCAAAACCCTCAATAAAGATGAGTCCTTCCCGAAAATTGAACTCAGGGGTTACCGAATCGGTACAACTATTATTGAAAAGGAAAAAAAATATTGATGACAAATAAGGAAAATGACGTTTCAAATGGTAGGTTTTACTGACATGACAAGTTTACCTTTTAATATATAAAGATTTGCCTAAAAATAAAGTTGGCCAAGTGTTAATCTTTTGCGAAGTCTAGATTCAGGCTTTTTTAATTCGATTTGGCATCAATGAGTGGCTAATACACATTTTAAAGTGCCAGATTTGAATAAAAAAAGCTTCCCATTTCTGAGAAGCTTTTAGCAATAGATATTTTTTTTCGACTACATTTTTTCAAATACCAGTTCTCCTTCAGCATCAAAATTGGCAAAGCCCAAATCTACCGCAGTGATTGTCATAATATTTCCCTCGATAACCGGAGTCAAAGAAATTGTTTTTCCATCAGCATCTGCAAAAGTCAAAGTAGTACCATCATAAGTATAGACCGTGGTATCGATATCACTTTCTGTGGGGCAGGGTATGTCCAAGCCAGATCCATTTCCGTTCACGTTGATAGATATATAATCCGCAGAGCTTTCTGCCACCAGACTAAGATCAGCATTGAAAGTGAACGAAATGATCGTACAGCTGTTTTCGGTTAAAAAATCTAGAATATCACTTCCGAATTTCGCTTCATCACTAGCTGTTTGATCGTCTATTTTCATTGCTTTGGCATTCCATTTACCTTGCAGCTGCGAAGATTCGTCGAGTTGTTCCTCATTGTTTTCTTTATCGTTCGAACATGAAATGAAGAACGAAAGAATAACTATTTGGATTAAAATATTACGTACCATATCTTTTGAATTATTTGGATTATTCCTGTAGATAACGCATAATCACGGTTAATATTTCAATTTAGTGATTCGTTGCGAGTCTATAAAAAAGACAGAATACCCAAGTAAAATAGATGCTTAGAGTAAAAAATCAGTTGGCTACTTCAGTAAAAAAAGCATTTGTGGTTTCTTGCCAAAAGTGTTAATGCCCCGACTGTTTATCCATTTATTTTGGGATTGCCCTTTATCCTGAAAATTAGATTATACTGCATATTAATCATAAACATGAACTGTCAAAATCAGAACGATATAAAGCCTTAAATCAGTAGATTTACAACATAAAAATATTCGGAAACAAGCATTTGTATTTCAACTTAATAGTTGTACATTTGCAGCCCGTTTAACGGGATTGAAGTGTTTAATCCAAAAAATAGAAGTAGTGGATACATTGAGCTACAAGACGATTTCGGCTAATAGAAAAACAGTTGACAAGCAGTGGTTGTTGGTTGATGCCGAGGGAGAAACTTTGGGACGTTTAGCGTCTAAGGTCGCTAAATTGCTTAGAGGCAAACATAAACCCAATTTTACACCTCATGTTGATTGCGGTGATAATGTGGTTATTATCAATGCCGAAAAAATAACCTTGTCAGGGAATAAATGGGATTCAAAAACTTATTCAAGGTACACAGGTTACCCGGGCGGACAACGTTTTACTACGGCCCAAGAACTATTGGATAAGAATCCAGGGCGCATTGTTGAGAAAGCCATCAAGGGCATGTTACCTAAAAACAGACTGGGTGCTGACCTTTTTAGAAATTTGAAGGTATATGTTGGTACCGAACATGGTCAAGAAGCTCAAAAACCAAAGACATTCAACCTCAAAGACTTTAAATAATGGATACGATTCACAAAATTGGTAGAAGAAAAACAGCTGTGGCCCGTGTCTACGTTACCAGCGGAAAAGGGAATATTACCGTGAACAATAGAGATTTGAACGATTATTTTAGCACGGCTACGCTCCAATATAAGGTAAAGCAACCTTTCGCTTTGACCGAAAATGAAAGCACTTATGACGTCAAGGTAAATGTTTATGGAGGAGGAATCACCGGTCAAGCAGAAGCTGTTAGATTGGCGTTATCTAGAGCGTTATGCGAAATAGATGAAGAATATCGTAGCGTTTTAAAACCTGAAGGATTGCTTACAAGAGACCCCAGAATGGTCGAACGTAAGAAATTCGGACAGAAGAAAGCTAGGAAAAAATTCCAGTTCTCTAAGCGTTAATATTGAATTTATTTCGGTATTTCTTTTAAAATAGCTACCGATTTTACATATTTCAAATTAATTAGATAAACCCTGAAAATCCCGAACAAGCGGGACAGGGATAACCCAAGTTCATTGAAAGTTTCTGTTTCGGCGGAAGCAATTAAAAAATCCCAGCCCAAAGAAATTTGGAAACTTGATTCAGGCAGATACTGAAACAAGTTTAGGGTAAGTTAGTTTAGCATCTAAATGTCAAAGGCTTCTCAAAAAATCTCGAGATACCACTTTGACATTGCTAATTCAAAAGAACGTAAACTAAATTTTAAAATGGCTAAAAAAGTCGAAGTAAAAGATTTATTGGAAGCAGGTGTGCATTTTGGTCACCTAACACGTAAGTGGAACCCGAACATGGCTCCTTATATCTACATGGAGCGTAATGGAATCCACGTCATCAACCTTTATAAAACCGTAGCAAAGCTGGGTGAAGCAAATGAAGCCCTGAGCAAAATCGCTGCATCTGGTCGCAAAATACTTTTCGTTGCTACCAAAAAACAAGCAAAGGATATCGTTGCTGAAAAAGTAGCGAACGTCAATATGCCATACATCACCGAAAGATGGCCCGGTGGAATGTTGACCAATTTCGTGACTATTCGCAAAGCGGTAAAGAAAATGGCAATGATCGATCGAATGAAGAAAGACGGTACCTTCAATACGCTTTCCAAAAAAGAGAGATTGCAAGTTAACCGTCTCCGTGCCAAATTGGAAAAAAACTTAGGTTCGATTTCTGAAATGACTCGTTTACCGGGGGCATTGTTTATCGTCGACACCATGCGCGAGCATATCGCTGTGAAAGAAGCGCAAAAACTGAATATTCCAATTTTTGCGATGGTTGATACCAATTGCGACCCCAAAGAGGTCGATTACATGGTGCCAGCCAATGATGATGCATCTAAATCGATTGATATTATCATGACCTCGGTTACTAACGCCGTTGCTGAAGGATTGGCCGATCGTAAATCTGAGAAAGCTGCGGAAGAAGCTGCGGTTGAAGAAGAAAAAGCCGCCAAGAAGGATGAAGACATTGAAAAGGAAGAGGAGATAGAAGAAACAGTGGCTAAAAAGGCCAAGAAAGAAAAGCCGGTAGTTGCGAAATTCAAAAAAGATGCTGAAGAAGAGATAGCTCCCGAAACTGTTGAAACCAAAGCACCGCCTGTAGTAGCAAAAACTTCAGAAAATAAAATTGATGCGGAAGTTAGCAAGGAACCGATTAAAAAGGATGCACCGAAAAAGGCAACTAAGAGCAAAGCCGGTAAAGGTGATGATTTGACAAAAGTAGAAGGTGTCGGACCAAAAGCTGCTGAAGCCTTGACAAACGCAGGCATCACTACCTTTGCTAAAATGGCGGATACCAAGCCTGAAAAAATGAAAGAGATTTTGACCGAGGCAAGTTCGAGAATGGCTCATCTAGACCCTACTACATGGCCAAAACAGGCTAAAATGGCGGCCGATGAAAAATGGGATGAACTTAAAGAGTGGCAAGAAAATGCCAAGGGTGGAAAAGAGTAAGCCTCACTAGAAACCTCAAAAAAGGGGTTTCGACTTCTCCAGTGGAGCGGTAAAAAATTGAGGATATATTAATTTGAGAGATTCCTATCTTTAATAGTAATGACAAAAAATAGAATTGATTATGGCAAAAATTACAGCCGCAGACGTAAATAAATTAAGAAAAACTACCGGAGCCGGTATGATGGATTGCAAAAACGCATTGGTCGAAGCAGATGGTGATTTTGACAAGGCAATCGAAATCCTTCGCAAGAAGGGTCAAAAAGTAGCTGCCAAAAGAGCTGACCGTGACTCATCGGAAGGTGCAGCTATCGCAAAGGTAAATTCAGAAAATACCAATGGGGTCATTATCTCATTGAATTGTGAAACCGACTTTGTCGCTAAAAACGAAAGTTTTGTTTCCTTGGCCAATGAATTGGCAGAATTGGCCTTGAGCCATGACAGTAAAGATTCGTTTTTGGCCGCCAGTTACAGCGGAATGACGGTTCAAGAAAAATTGACCGAACAGACTGGGGTCATCGGTGAGAAAATCGAAATCGGTGGTTTTGCCAAATTGAATGCTCCCTTTGTAGGTTCCTATATACATGCTGGAAATAAAATCGCTACTTTGGTAGGACTTTCAGCTGCAGTAGATGGTGCTGCGACAGCTGCAAAAGATGTAGCCATGCAGGCTGCTGCAATGAACCCGGTAGCATTGAACCAAGAAGGTGTGGATCAATCGGTAATCGATAAAGAAATCGAGATTGCCAAAGATCAGTTGCGACAAGAAGGAAAACCCGAAGAAATGTTGGATAAAATATCACAAGGAAAACTAAAGCGTTTCTTTAAAGACAACACTTTAGTCAATCAAGATTTTATCAAAGACAGCAAACAAAGTGTTTCGCAATACGTAAAATCTGTAAATTCTGACTTAGAAGTAACTGCATTTGAGCGCGTTGCTTTAGGGTAATTTCAAGATTAAACTAATTTAATTAAAAAGCCCCTGCAACCTTGTATCGGGGCTTTTTCATTCAAGATCTGTCGGTCAGTTGTTGCATTCTTTAGGTCTTCAAAAGGGTAAACCGATGGTTTTTAAAAAGGTTACAGTAAAATTAAGATTTCTTTTAAAATAGGCATAAAAAAAAACACCGTCCAGACTGGCGGCGTTTAATACGTCTATAAATTTAGCTCACTATTTCTTCAACCAAGCTTCTCTGATTTTAGCTTCATTTCCCGATAAACCTTCGATGGGAACAATGGTATCCACAACTAAAGTCGGATTACCTGCTTTACCCTCTAAAGTCAATTCTTTTCCATTTCTTTCTACGACCATTTTGATGTCCGTTTCAGGCGTCCATCCAAAACTCTGTTGAATTACTCCTCGAATAGCCTCGAGATTGATATCGGTACCGTTGATGCTTTTAATCACATCACCGCCCATTACCCCTAAACTTTCAAAAAAACTATTCAAAGTGATGCCATTTCTTATAAAAACGGTGTTTTGATCGGTAGGATCCACATCGATAAAAGGTACCTCGCCATCAAGAAAATAACCAGTTTGATTCTCTTTATCAGTAGTATTCAAACCCACCTTAGCCAAAAACTCATTGTAATCGATGGGCGTATTTCCAATAACATAGCTATCAAAAAAATCGCGAACTTCGGGATAGGTTATTTCTACTATTTCATCGATTAACTTATCATCTTTGAAGGGTGTATTTTTACCATACTTAGCTGACAGTTCTTTCATCAACCAAAGTACACCTCTTTCACCGTTACTCAATTCACGAAGTCGAATATCAAGGGCCATATTGATCAATGCGCCTTTTTCATAAACATTGGCATAATTTTTCTCATAGGGCTCTTGCAAAATTTTCTTGCTCATCTCGGTGAACGACATCGTATCATCATAAGATTTTGCATTGTTTACCTTATCCATTATTCGCTTATAGAATTCAGCCTCATCGATCAAACCTTGTTGAATCTGAAAAAGATTGGCAAAATACTCAGTGGTACCCTCGTACATCCAAAGATGCTGCGACATTTTAGGGTCATTAAAATCAAAGTATTGAACCTCTTCAGAATGCACATTTAAAGGCGTGACTATGTGAAAGAATTCGTGAGAGACGACATCTTTCATTGCCTCATCCAAGGCAGGTTTCGGCATTTGTTCTGGCAAAACGACCACAGTCGAAGTATGATGTTCCAAAGCACCAAAGCCAGTCGCATCGGCTCCATCTAAGGTTGACAGATACAATAAGATGTTGTATTCTTTAGTACCGTCGATTTCGCCTAAAAAAGTCTTCTGCGCACGAACCATTTCCTCCATCTGGGGTTTCAAACTGGTTGCCGAATAAATTCCCGTAGGAGAATAGACACTCAAGGTCACTGTTATATCGTTGATTGTAAAAGACTCTGTGTTAGGTCTCGTATAAAGGATGGGATTATCGATGACGTCGAAATATCGGGCCGCCATAAAAATCTCTGAATTATCAGTGTCTCCTTCGATCACTTTTTTCTTCAAGGAGGTTGTAGAAACCAAATCACTGGGCTTTAGTATCGTCAATTCATACGGTCTCTCCTTTAATCCATCGAAATAGCCAACGAACCCGTGAAGGTTAAGCATATAGTTGTCTCCCTTCTTTATATTCGTTCCTGCCGGGGAAAAGACCGCTTGTTCGACCTCACCCTCAGTATCGTAAGTATCATTGACATAATAAGAAATCTTGTCAAGCACTTTTGCATTAGTGATATTCCAGGTGTTATCATCCGATTTGGTTACCGGAAGTTCATTTCCTTTATCGTCGAACGCCTTGAAGCCATCAATATATTTTCCATAATTATCGGTACTGTAGGTACCGGGAACCGTTTTAGGAATAAAAAAAGAAACGGCCTCCTTCGTAAAAGCACCCGGATCCATCGTTACCATCACCTTATCATCAATTACGTTGACGAGATCCAAGGTTGTTTTTACATCTGTTTTGTCAGCGGTTATCAAACTTTTTGTTGAACCGCATCCATAAATAAATAAACAAATCGAAGCTATTGCTGTCAGTTTCTTCATAAGAAGGAATTTTCTTCTCTAATTGGGCACAAGGTTATTAAAATAAATCCATCTAGTGGCACTTTTTTTTAAATAATTAGACCAAATGCGTCTATTTTGAAACGAATTACACCATAATTTTTTTTGACTATTTTTGTTCCACTATAACAAAACACGATGCCATATAAAAGAATACTACTTAAACTAAGCGGCGAGGCCCTAATGGGCGAACGCCAATACGGTATAGACCCGAACAGACTTGCCGAATATGCCGAAGAGATAAAGGAAGTAGTGGAAATGGGCACTGAGATTGCCATCGTCATTGGTGGAGGAAATATTTTCAGGGGGCTTTCGGGAGCTAGCCAAGGCATGGATCGGGTGCAAGGTGACCATATGGGAATGTTGGCAACGGTAATCAACGGACTCGCATTGCAGAGTGCCCTGGAGGTAAAAGGCGTGCAGACAAGACTGCAATCCGCTATACAGATAAACGAGGTGGCCGAACCATTCATCAGAAGACGGGCCATGCGACATTTAGAGAAGGGTCGAGTCGTTATTTTCGGGGGAGGAACGGGCAATCCGTATTTTACGACCGATTCAGCAGCAGTATTACGGGCTATCGAAATAGAAGCCGATGTCATCTTGAAAGGAACGCGGGTCGATGGAATTTATACTTCCGATCCCGAAAAAGACAAGAACGCGACTAAATTCGATACGATTTCTTTTAAGGACGTTCTCACTAAAGGGCTCAAGGTCATGGATACCACGGCATTTACATTGAGTCAAGAAAATGAACTGCCAATAGTGGTGTTTGATATGAACAAAAAAGGAAATTTGATTAAATTAGTTTCCGGAGAAAATATTGGCACCGTAGTTGATCTTTAGATTGCCTTACGCCTTTGGTATAATATATGTAACGCTACTTTTCAAATTCTTTAATTATGAACGAAGAAATTAAATTTATACTCGATGCGACAAAAGAAAGTATGGATGCCGCAATTACCCATCTTGAAAAAGCATTTATAAAAATTCGAGCAGGTAAGGCCAACCCATCAATGCTATCTTCCGTTATGGTGGACTACTATGGCTCACCTACTCCATTGTCACAGGTATCGAATATCAATACTCCTGATGGGCGTACAATCTCGGTTCAACCTTGGGAAAAAACAATGCTACAAGAAATCGAGTCGGCGATAATGAATGCCAATTTAGGGTTTAACCCCATGAATAATGGTGATTTCGTTATCATCAACGTACCGCCTTTGACCGAGGAACGACGTCGTGATTTGGCCAAACAGGCAAAAGCAGAAGCTGAAGATGCCAAAGTAAGTGTTCGAACGGCAAGGCAAGACGCCAATAAAGAAATTCGTGATCTCGATGCATCGGAAGACCTTCAGAAAAATGCGGAAGTCGACGTGCAAGAGTTAACGGACAAATACACCAAGAAAATCGATGCCTTTTTAGATGTAAAAGAAGCTGAGATTATGAAGGTCTAAGATTGAAGGAAAATTATTTGAGCGACCCAACGGTCGCTTTTTTTATTTAGGAACACTCCACCCCATTCTTTACCTTTGCGCTTAAGAACCACAATTTAATGGCAGCCAAAATAACTCAAGGTTTTTGGGCCAAAACGGCTCGCATAATCCTTCGAAACCGAATCTTTATTCTTTTGTTGATTGGGGCCGTAACCCTTTTTTTGGGATTACAGTGGGAGAATATGCGATTTAGTAATTCTCCTGCTAACTTATTGCCTGATGACCACCCCGTCAATATTGAGTATCGTGATTTTCTAAGGCAATTCGGTGAGGAGGGCAACGCCATTGTTTTTGGCATTAATGATAGCGCACTTTTCAGGCCAGAGAATTTTAACCGTTGGAACAAACTTAGCAAGCAGTTAAGTGCATTTCCTGAAATCGATTTTGTCATTTCGACCGACAATCTACAAGAATTGGTGAGGGATAGGGAGAAAGATGAGTTCGTACTTCGACCCTTACTTTCTTCCGAAGTTAAGTCTCAGTCTGCACTTGACAGTATTACGAATCACCTATTCAACGACCTGCCCTTTTATGAAGACTTGCTTTATAACAAAGAAACACGAACAATACGCACTGTCGCCAACCTCGACAAAGATATTGTCAATACCTCCGTCAGAAAAGATTTTATTTTAAAAGATCTTACGAATTTGGTCGCTGATTTTGAAGAAGAAACCGGAATGAATGTTCGGGTATCGGGCATGCCATACATTCGAACAATGAATTCTCAAAACATTATAGACGAAATCTATAAATTTATTTTGGCGGCTCTGGGGATAACATCATTGATATTCTTTTTCTTTTTTAGGAGTGTTCGAGCTACTTTGATTTCGATGGGCGTAGTTATCATAGGTGTTATGTGGGCATTTGGCATTCTCGGATTACTTCAATACGAAATCACCGTACTTACGGCGCTGATTCCACCATTAATTATTGTAATCGGCATTCCGAATTGTATTTTCTTGATCAATAAATATCAACAAGAAGTCAAAAAACATGGCAATCAAGCGCTATCGTTGCAACGCGTTATCTCAAAAATCGGCAATGCGACCTTAATGACGAATGTTACCACGGCTTCGGGTTTTGCCACTTTTATTATTACGGACAGCAAGTTGTTGGCCGAATTCGGGATTGTAGCTTCCATAAATATTCTCTGCATCTTCATCTTATCGCTATTGATAATTCCCATTGTCTATAGTTTTATGTCACTCCCGAAAACGAAACATTTGCGGCATCTTAACAAAAAGTGGGTCGACACTTTCGTGAATTGGATGGAAAACATCGTTAGGGATAAAAGAATAGCAGTTTATACAGTCTCAATTGCCCTATTGGTATTAAGTATTATCGGCATTTACCAAATCGATATATCAGGTAGCCCCATAGAAGACATGCCAAAAAAAGCGGAGTTTTTTGAGGATATTCGTTTTTTTGAACAGGAATTCGATGGAATCATGCCTGTTGAGATAGTAATCGATTCAAAGCGGCCAAACGGAATAATGAAACCTGTGACACTTAAAAGAATCGACCGACTCGGCAACATGGTCGAAGAAATTCCGGAACTGTCGAAACCCGTTTCGGTTGTTAACTTGGTCAAGTATTCGAAGCAGGCATTTTATAATGGAATTCCGAAGTATTACCAGTTACCGACATCCCAAGAAAACAATTTTATAATGGACGTTGCCCGAAAATCATCTGGCAATAGCAATCTTCTAAAGAATTTTGTAGACAGCACAGGCCAAACGGCAAGGATGACCACTTTTATGCGTGATGTGAAAACCGAGCGTATGGAGGATATCGAAAACAGGCTACTTGAGAATATCGAAAAAATATTTCCTTCAGAACGATATTCCGTTTATATGACCGGTAGCGCACTTCTTTTCTTGAAAGGCACCAAATACCTTGTCAAAAACCTGGTACTTTCATTGGCATTGGCAATCGGATTGATTGCATTATTCATGGCGTATTTATTCAGGTCTTTTCGGATGATCGTAATATCGTTGATTCCCAATTTACTACCATTGGTCATTACCGCTGGGGTGATGGGTTTTGCCGGAGTTCCCATAAAGCCTTCCACAATTTTGGTTTTCAGTATCGCATTCGGCATTTCAGTTGACGATACCATTCACTTTCTCGCAAAATACCGCCAAGAACTGATGGCCAATCAATGGCGTATAAAAAAATCGGTCTATGCCGCTCTGCGCGAGACCGGGGTCAGTATGTTCTATACTTCTATTGTACTATTTTTCGGATTTTCGGTTTTCATTATCTCCAACTTCGGTGGCACCGTGGCCTTGGGCGCATTGGTTTCCGCAACCCTTATGTTCGCGATGTTAGCAAACCTTACTTTGTTGCCATGCCTATTATTGTCTTTGGAAAGAAGCATTGCCAACAAAGAAACTTTCAAAAAGCCACAAATAAACATTCTGCCCAAAGAGGAAACACTTCCCATTAATTACGATGAAGAGGAATAAGACCTTATTCTCGCCATTTCCATTCGAATAATTTTCTTCAAAAGGCTATCTTTGACAATTAACTTAAGACGCTTTTTTTCATGGATTCCATAAGTATAAAAGAAATACTTTCTACAGCACCAAAGCAACAAGAAGTCACGCTGAACGGCTGGGTAAAGACTTTTAGAAGTAATCGTTTTATCGCTTTGAACGATGGTTCGACAATCCATAATATTCAGTGCGTGGTCGATTTTGAACAATTCGATGAGAATCTTTTAAAACAGATAGCGACCGGGGCGGCATTGAAAGTAACAGGCTCTTTGGTGAAAAGCCAAGGAAGGGGTCAAAACGTTGAGATTCAGGCAACGGATATTTTTGTACACGGAACGGCGGACGCGGAGACCTACCCCATTCAACCGAAAAAACATTCTATGGAATTCTTGCGTGAAAAAGCGCATTTACGTGTTCGTACAAATACGTTTTCAGCTGTTATGAGAGTCCGTTCCGCTTTGTCTTTCGCGATTCATAAATATTTTACCGAAAATGGATTCTTTTACTTTCATGCACCCATAATTACAGGTTCAGATGCAGAGGGCGCCGGAGAAATGTTTCGGGTGACGACTTTGGATGGCAAAAACCCTCCTTTGGATTCCAATGGCGACATAGACCATAAAGAAGATTTTTTCGGAAAGGAAACCAACCTTACCGTTTCTGGGCAGTTAGAAGCTGAAGCCTATGCAATGGGACTGGGCAAGGTATATACCTTCGGACCTACCTTTCGAGCCGAGAATTCGAATACCTCGAGACATCTTGCGGAATTCTGGATGATCGAACCTGAAATGGCTTTCCATGACCTCAACGACAACATGGATCTTGCAGAAGATTTTATTAAAGGTGTTCTTTCTTACGTTCTTGAAAACTGTACCGATGACCTGATCTTTTTAGAGAAGCGATTGTTAGATGAAGAAAAGACAAAACCTCAAGCAGAAAGAAGCGAAATGGCATTGATCGAAAAATTGAAGTTCATCGTCGACAATAACTTCAAGAGGGTCACGTATACAGAAGCGATTGATATTCTTAGAAATTGCAAACCGAATAAGAAGAAAAAATTTCAATACACGATAGACGAATGGGGTGCAGACCTACAAAGCGAACATGAGCGTTTCTTGGTGGAAAAACATTTCAAATGCCCGGTGATTCTTTTTGATTATCCAGCCAAAATAAAGGCATTTTATATGCGTTTAAATGAAGACGGAAAAACCGTTCGTGCCATGGATATTCTTTTTCCGGGAATTGGGGAAATCGTCGGTGGATCACAACGTGAGGAGCGATTGGATGTATTGAAGAAAAAAATGGCCGCTTTGAAGATTCCTGAAGAAGAGCTTTGGTGGTATCTAGATTTGAGAAAATTCGGCACGGCCGTACACAGTGGTTTCGGACTAGGGTTTGAACGCTTGGTTCTTTTCGCAACGGGAATGGGTAATATCAGGGACGTTATTCCCTTTCCTAGAACTCCACAAAATGCTGAATTTTAATCTTAATTCGCTAACTTTATAAGAAGCACAAACAACCCCAATGCTAAAACAACACTTACAATTCAAGCTTTCCCAAAAGCTTTCCCCACAGCAGATTCAGTTGATGAAATTGATTCAGTTGCCCACTCAGGCCTTTGAACAGCGTCTGAAGCAAGAGTTGGAGGAAAACCCTGCTTTGGAAGGTGGTAAAGAGAAAAGCGATGATTTAGACAGTGAGTTTGACGACACCTACGAAGGAGATGCCGAAAACGAGACGATTACAACGGATGATATTAACATCGACGATTATTTAAGCGATGACGAGGTTCCTGATTATCGAACAAAAGCAAATAATTATAGTGCTGATGACGACGAAAAGAGCGTTCCCTATGCTGCTGGAATCTCATTTACCCAACATTTGATCAATCAGCTGAATACGGTTTATTTAAGTGATGAAGAATGGAGCATCGCCGAATTTTTAATCGGTAGTGTTGACGAAAGCGGATATATAAGAAGGCCCCTTGTCGATATTCTTGATGACTTGGCTTTTACCCAAAATATATATACCGACGAGAAAACCATAGGCAAGGTTCTTAAAATCGTCCAAGAATTAGACCCGCCAGGTGTGGCTGCCCGTTCTTTGGAGGAATGTTTGATCATTCAGCTCAATAGAAAAGAGCCTACTCCAAGTATTGAACTGGCCATCGCCATACTAGAAAAGTCTTTTGATCAGTTCACGAAAAAACACTACAAAAAGCTAATTCAAAAACATAATATATCGGAAGATCAGTTGAAGGAAGCTATTTCCGAAATTGAACGATTGAATCCGAAACCAGGAGGATCTTATGCTGGTAATAATCGTATCATAGAACACGTAGTACCTGATTTTTCCATTCGTATCGTGGAGGGTGAATTAGAACTCTCTCTGAACGGCAGAAATGCGCCTGAATTACATGTGTCAAGAGAGTATAGCAATATGCTCAAAGGGTACAAAGATTCAAAAGAGAAATCGAAGTCTCAAAAAGATACGGTCATGTTCATCAAACAAAAGTTGGATGCTGCCAAATGGTTTATCGACGCCATTCGTCAGCGACAACAAACGCTATTTGTCACGATGAACTCGATCATGAACTATCAAAAAGACTATTTTCTCACTGGCGACGAACGTAATCTACGCCCAATGATATTAAAGGATATTGCCGATGAAATAAATATGGATGTTTCGACTGTTTCAAGAGTTGCCAACAGCAAGTATGTTGACACTCCTTACGGAACAAAATTAATCAAGGAATATTTCTCCGAATCAATGAAAAACGAAAAAGGTGAGGATGTTTCTACCAAGGAAATCAAAAAAATACTGGAAACCGTTATTCGTGATGAGGAAAAGAAAAAGCCTTTGACCGATGATAAGCTTGCAGGGATTCTAAAAGAAAAAGGATACCCGATTGCACGAAGAACCGTAGCCAAATACAGAGAACAATTGGGAATACCCGTCGCCAGGCTTAGAAAACAGATATAACCTTTATGCGCTTTTTTCTAAAGGTAGTCTCGTATATATTTCATCCTTTATTTGTACCCATTGCCGGTACGCTTGCCTATTTTATCATCACCCCGAAATACAGCCCGGTCGAGTTACAGAATGGAAATGTACTACCCATTTTCATCCTTACGGTCATAATTCCCATCATATTCTATTTGATTCTTTATAACATAGGGCTGGTCAGCTCTATTTTCATGCCTTCTGCAAAAGAAAGGATCTATCCGTTTTTGATTCATATTGTTTTACTGCTCACCATTGTATTAAAGGTCATTCCTAATAATTTTATAGTGGAACTTTATTACTTCTTCATCGGCTTGATTATCGCGGCGCTAACATCGTTGTTATTTGTTTTTATGAAACTTAAAATAAGCATGCACCTCATGGGCATGGGCAGTTTTATAATGTTCTTGATTTGTTTAAGTATTCATTTTGAAATCAACATCACCATAGCCCTGAGCGTATTTACCTTGTCTACAGGGCTAGTGGCAACATCACGTCTTTATCTAAAAGCACATTCAAAACCTGAAATTTTAATCGGTTTTTTCATTGGCCTAATTGCCCAACTATTGACTGTGCAATTCTGGTTATAGTCTATTCTAAATTTTTAAAGGCTTCACCTTCGTAGGTGGTATAATTTATTTTCAAAGCATTTATTTTTCGAAGTTCTTGTTTGATATCAGAAATCAGACCCATATTGGCCCTTTTGTCAACTTTCAATGAAACCGTCACATAGGCCCGTAGATATTCAGGTTTCTTTTGAATTTCCTGCAATACGTAAGGTGCAACTTCAGATAAGTCAGCGAATTTGTCATTCAATTGTATTCTTGGTTCCTCGCCGATCATCTCCCTGAATCTAGAAGATGGTTTTCCCACATGTATTTCTATGATACGATCTTTCTTCTCCAAGCGCTGAATTTCGGTGGCGTTGGGCAATTCATTTTCTACGACAAGTTCCGTACTTTTCATTACCGTTACGGTCATGAAAAAAAACAATAGCATAAAAACGATATCTGGCAAAGAGGCCGTAGATACTTCCGGGGTTTGCAAAGCACTTTTCTTATTGAATCTGCTCATGATTATTGGTTTTTTAGTTCAGCTTCCGAAATATTCAACGGAAACATTTTTTGAATGGTCTTGATTCTTTGGCCGAGAATTTCTCTTTCAGCCATAGCCGTCTGCTGATTTCGATATTGCTCCTCCATGAGGGTATAATCCATATTGAACAAACGATTGGCTTCACGATTCCGCAATACATTATACCCAGATACAAGTTCGTTCTGTACTGCGATATAAGTTCCATAACTAGTCTTTCGTTGAGTGGTCAAAACAATCACTGCCTTCTGAGGATTATCGGAAGAAGTATCGATTTTACCACCCCGACAATAGTCGCAAAAATCTTCTTCCGTAGATGCACCACCATTGTCTATAAATTCAATTGCCAACTTCTTCAAGTCTTCGGCGGATACTAATTTTTCATTTATCAATAATTGACTTTTGTCATCAATTAGTACGGATAAGATATTACGCTGTTCGTACTCGATTATTTCCCCGTCGTCACGTGGAAGCATTCGATTCAAACCTGCATCGGTCTCAATTGACGTAGTTACTAAAAAGAAGATCAATAGTAAGAATGCTATGTCAGCCATTGAACCCGCATTGACTTGCGGGGCACTTTCCCTTTTTCCCATAATTAAATATTTATTGGTTATTAAATATGATTTGCCATCATAGGAACGCTATGTCCAATAGACTTGGGTATATGAAGTAAAAGGGTGTAGTAGTATGATGAAAACATCATTCTTTTAATCAGTATCAAGTTCTAAGCCAGAGCTAGAATAAAAGAATCTATAAAATATAAAATATCAGTCCGACACGGAGCGGTTTAAAATTAATAGCTTCACCTGTTTCGGTCTGCGCACCTTCAAAAAGATTATTCAAGGCATAGTAAAAGTGCATGTTAAATGTATTGAACCCAAAATTGAAGGTTAGTCCGTATTGAAAGGCCGTTACATCACGGTTATAAAAAGAATCGCTATATTCTTCAAATACGGCCTTAGAACGGGCTCCGACCACATAACCGAGTTTTGCACCCACATATAGGCGCCAAAACTTATAACTGTCGGCTGTTGAGCTTCGCCATCGAAATTCAATGGGCATTTCAACCAGATGCGTTTCTATTTTATTACGTCTAAGGTTTTCTTCCTCAATCGGTATTCTATAGGTAAACCCATCAAGGGTTTCCTCGGCCTTTAAATTTGAATAATATGAATTAACCCCATAACCAAGACCTATACCAAAGGCAAAGGTTCTATTTTGATTCAAAGGAATGTCTTTGACAAAACCTGCCTGTAAACCATAAGACAAATTTCTTTGGCTGACATTTTCAGGCTTGTCGAGTATGAAGTTATAGGTAATACCCAAGTAAAACTGATCTTCAAGATAATTCTGGTCCATGGGAAGAGAATCTATTTCAGTCTGGGCTTTTCCCCAAAAAAAAACAAAAAAGATCGATGTTAAAAGGAGTACTCTCATTCAAACAAAGTTACAGAAGTTAGCCAAATAAAAAACGCTCCAATTGATATTGGAGCGTTTTCTAAAAAGTTTGAACTTCTCTTTTGTTATTGTAAATTTCTGAAGGCATCACCTTCATAGGTAGTATAATTTACCTTAAGGGCATTTACCTTTCTCAACTCTAATTTTATATCCGAAATTAGACCCATACTCGCATTTTTATCGACCTTCAATGAAGTAGTCAAAAAGTTTTGCAAATCTTGATGTTTCTTGGCTCTTTCTTGTAGTATGTAAGAACCTACGTCAGATGGTCCTGAAAACTTATCATTCAACTGAATCTTTGGTTCTGTACCAAAAACTTTTTCATACTCTTTGGACGGCTTTCCCACATAAATGTAGATTACTCTATCCTTTTTATCCAACTTCTTGATTTCATTGGCATTTGGCAGTACGTTCTCCACCTTCAATGAATTGTCTTTCATCACCGTTACCGTCATAAAAAAGAATAACAACATGAATACGATATCGGGCAAAGAAGCCGTTGACACTGCCGGTATATCACCACTTTTTTTCTTGCTAAACTTAGACATAGTATATTATTTATTCTTAATTATTAGAAGAGGTCTCGGCCTCGGATAATTTCTGTGGAAAAAGATCTTGAATCTGCTTTACTTTTTCTTTCAATTTTTCCTTTTCGCTCGGCGGTGTTTGTTGATCTAAATAGGTTGCTTCCATCTCAACAAAATCACGCCCAAAAAGACGTTGGGCCTCACGATCTCGCAAATCGTTATAAGCACCAACCAATTCGTTTTGAACGGTGATATACGTGCTATACTTTGTCTCACGATCATTCTTCAAAGAGATAATTGCTTTTGAAGGATTATCGGATGACTCTGGATTCTTTTTTCCTTTACAAAAAGTGCAAGTTCCATCACCATTATTATCCAAAAAATCCATGGCTTTTAGCCGTAGTGCCTTCAAATCGGTTAATTCATCATCTACCAATAATTGACCGTTCTTGTTAATCAAAACTTGAAAAATATTCTTCTGCTTGATGACAACATCATCTTCGGGCGGTTCCATCGGTGGCAACATACGATCTAACCCTGCATCGGTTTCTATAGTTGTGGTAACCAAGAAAAAAATGAGTAATAAGAAAGCTATGTCCGCCATAGAACCAGCGCTTACTTCTGGTGCTCCTGCTCTTCTAGCCATAATTAAATATTTTGATTTTATTTACTGAAAGCATTTTTTACCGCTGGTATGACCAAAGAAAGAATTGCAACTATGGTCAGGATAAAAAATACGTTTAAACCCATACCGATTTTCTTAATAGTACTTTCCGAAGTCTCTATACCTCTACCGGCCATTTCTTCCACACTAACATCGGTACCACTTGCCAGTACATAGGCAATTGCAACGACCAAAAGAAAACCCCCAACGACCATTAAGGTCTTTTTAAGACCTGCCGGATTAGAGAACAAATTCTTAAGTGTGAACAACAAGCTTGCAACAACCGCAATACCAAGTAGAATATATGTGATTATAAACATACCGTTCATGGCTCCGCTCTGGGAAGCTTCTGTCGCAGGCATATCAGAGCTAGGCAATAGATACCATAAAACGGCACTTATAACACCTATTACGATTAATGCTATTTTTAAAATTTTCTGCATAATGCTTTGAATTAAAAGTCCTATTTATTTTTTGTGATCTACCAACATATCAATCAAAGAGATTGAAGAATCTTCCATATCATTTACAATACTATCGATTTTAGCTATAATATAATTGTAAAAAATTTGAAGGATGATGGCCGTAATAAGACCGAAAACCGTTGTTAAAAGGGCAACTTGAATATCACCAGCAATAAGGGATGCGCTTAAGTTACCAACAGCGGCAATTTTCTGGAAGGCTTGAATCATACCGATTACCGTTCCCATGAAACCAAGCATAGGTGCAATGGCAATGAACAATGATAACCAAGAAACGTTTTTCTCTAATTGTCCCATTTGCACACCACCGTAAGAAACTACGGCTTTCTCTGCGGACTCCACGCTTTCTCCAGCTCGGTCCAAACCTTGATAATATATTGATGCAACGGGTCCTTTAGTATTTCTACAAACTTCTTTTGCCGCTTCAACACCACCTGATGCCAATGCATCTTCAACTTGCTGTTTTAGTTTAGAGGTATTGGTACTCGCCATGTTCAAATAAATGATTCTTTCAATCGCAACCGCCAAACCAAGAATTAAACATAAAAGTACGATACCCATAAAACCGGCACCACCAGTTATGAACATTTCTTTCAAAACTTGTGTAAAGCCTTTCTCAACTTCGGCCGGAGCTTCATCTTGCAATAAGATTGCTGTTGTTGTTGCAGTTGCCGAAAGGTTTGAAACCATATTGGCAGCCATTGCCTTTGCATTTACTGTATTTGTACTTAGCACAAACAACCCAGCCATGGCCAGGATAGAGAATAATTTTTTCATTTCGTTCAAACTTAAATAATTAGTTAGTTAAAGCGTTAAAGATATAAAAATTTTGCAATTAAAAAAGTTATAGCAAAATTGATTGAAAAGGAATTCAAAATCAACTTATTAGATAACTTTTGCAGAGAGGAAGGGATTCGAACCCTCGATACCCTTTTGGGGTATACACGCTTTCCAAGCGTGCGCCTTCGACCACTCGGCCACCTCTCTAGTCCATAATTTCAAGGCGCCCAAGAAACAAAAAAAATACTGCACCAAGAAATTTGTATGGATAATTTTAATCCATCTCCCCACGAAGTGAAGTTTCGAAAACAGTCTTGAATAATTTTGAAGACACATCACCTCCCAAAAGGTACATCAATTTGGTAATGGCTGCCTCCGTCGTGATATTTTTTCCGTTGATAACGCGTATTTTTTTCAATTGCTGACTGGTCTCATACTGTCCCATGCTAACACTACCGCCAGAACATTGGGTGACATTGACTATGTGAACACCCCTTTTAATAGCTGACTTAAGCTCATCGACCAACCAATCAGCGGTCGGTGCGTTACCAGCACCATAGGTCTCCAAGATCAATGCTTTAAGACCTGGTGTATTTAATACACTTCGTAGTAAGGTTGCGCCGATTCCTGGAAAAAGTTTCAAGACGGCCACATTGAAATCCATTTTCTTGTGAACCTTTAGATTTTTTCTTGTCCGATTCTTGAACAAGTTCTCTTCGTATACTTTTAAGTGCACACCAGATTCTGCCAACTCTGGATAATTCAAAGATGCGAAGGCTTCGAAATGTTCCGCGTTGATTTTAGTGGTTCGATTGGCACGATACAGTTTATACTCAAAATACAAACAGACTTCTCGTATCACCGGACTTTCTTTTTTAGTCAATGAGGCAATCTGTATAGCGGTAATCAAATTTTCTTTTGCATCGGTTCTCAAATCACCTATAGGCAGTTGAGATCCCGTAAAAATTACCGGCTTCGCTAAATTTTCGAGCATGTAACTCAAGGCCGAGGCGGTGTAGCTCATTGTATCGCTACCATGTAAAACAACAAAACCGTCGTGGCTATCATAATGAGATTCAATCAGATTGGCAATGGCCAACCAATGTTCTACGTTCATATTCGAAGAATCGATAGGATCATTAAAAGAGACGGTATCTATATTGCAATCGAGTTGAGTGAGTTCTGGAATATTCTTCTCAAGCTTCTTGAAATTGAAGGCCCTTAAGGTATTTAATTCATAGTCCTTTACCATACCGATGGTGCCTCCGGTATATATGAGCAAAATGTTAGCTTTTTGTTTCAATCGATTTGTTTTTCAGATTCCAAATATAGCTTTGGAATTGTCGGTGGTTATTTGTGCGATTTTCTCTTTCTCAACCTTATAAACGATTGCCAATTTCTCAAGCACTTGAACGAGATAAGAACTCTCATTGCGTTTTCCTCTAAAAGGAACCGGGGCGAGGTAAGGTGAATCGGTCTCTAAAACTATTTGTTTCAAATCGATTTGATTCAGAAAAGTATCGATTTTTCCGTTTTTAAATGTTACGACTCCGCCAATGCCTAGTTTCATATTATACGATATTGCCCTTTTAGCCTGTTCCAAACTTCCTGTGAAGCAGTGAAAGATTCCGAACAGATTATCTGATTTCTCGCTTTCCAGAACTTCAAAAACCTCATCAAAAGCATCTCGACAATGAATTACAATGGGCAATTTATATTTCTTCGCCAATTGAATCTGATACTTAAAAGCCCACTGCTGCTGTTTTAAAAATGTTTTGTCCCAATAAAGGTCTATACCAATTTCACCAATGGCATAGAATTTTCTTTTGGCCAACATTTCTTCAACATGTTTCAGCTCATCCTCATAATTATCTTTGACATGCGTCGGATGCAAACCCATCATCAAGAACATATTTTCAGGATATGAATTTTCCAGGGCCAACATGGCTTTCGTATAGGTTGAATCGATTGCAGGAATAAAAAATCGCTCAACACCTTTTTCCAGAGCATTCTTGATTATAATATCTCGATCCTCGTCAAAGGCCTCGCTATATAAATGGGTATGGGTATCCGTCAAAATCATACAACAAAAATAGGTTTATCTTTAACCAAAAAAAAGAATGGGAAGCCTCAAAAAATTTCTAAAACATAAACGCTACTCCACTGTTCCTCTTGTCATCACAACGACCAACCATTTCGAGATCAACGCTTCTATAAATGGTGTAAAAGGGCGATTCATTCTTGATACCGGAGCTTCCAATACCTGTGTGGGTTTTGATAAGTTGAAGTTCTTCAATCTCACCTCCAAAGCATCTAAAATCAAGGCCGCCGGTGCCGGTGCGACCGATATGGATACTCAGATTTCCAAAAAGAATTCCATCACTATCGGCAACTGGAAAAAAAAGAAAATCAAGATAGTTCTTTTCGACTTGACTCACGTTAATTCGGCACTTACGGCGCATCAGGCCATGCCAGTCGATGGCATAATCGGGGCAGATTTACTGATCAAGGCAAAAGCTATCATCGACTATAAGTCGAAAACCCTTTATCTAAAGTCGAAGAAATAGAGAGCATATCGATAAAAGCGACTATTTGACGAAAGAATAGTGCTTTTGTGATTTTTTGGTCGAAATTAGAAGATTAAATTGCCCAAATCATGAAAACTAAAACCTACGCTGTTTTCTTTTCCATTGCTGTACTTCTATTTTTTCAAAGCTGTCAAAAAGATAACGACCTCGTTCTAGCCCCCGATTCAGTGTTGCTGAAATCGCAATTAGCGAAACTTTATGGTGATATCGATGAGCTTCGGCTGCCTCAAAGCAATTCCTTTAGCAAAATTCCCTTTGATCCTAAAAACCCATTGACCATAGAAAAGGTACAGCTAGGTAAGCTATTATTTCACGAGACCAATCTTGCTTTGAATCCAAAATTAGAATCTGGCAAAAACACCTATTCATGTGCCAGCTGCCATCATGCCAAAGCAGGTTTTCAGAGTGGTCTTGCTCAAGGTATCGGAGATGGCGGATTTGGTTTTGGAAATTTCGGTGAAGGTAGAATAAAGTCAGATGACTACGATGATGCCGAAATCGATGTACAGCCGATACGCTCCCCAACGATTTTAAATAGTGCTTATCAAGAAGTAATGCTTTGGAATGGACAGTTCGGAGCGACCGGTCCAAATATTGGAACGGAAAGCAATTGGACCGAAAACACACCAAAAGCAACTAATAACTTGGGGTTTGAAGGGGTCGAGATACAGGCCATAGCGGGTTTAGACGTACACCGCCTCGAAATAGACAGTACTTTCATAGCTAATTCACAATACAGAACATTGTTCGATGCCGCCTTCGGTGAGATTCCGAAAGAGAACAGATATACACGTATCAATGCAGGTTTGGCCATAGCGGCCTATGAAAGAAGTGTATTGCCAAATCAAGCACCTTTTCAAAAATGGCTCAATGGCGACATGAATGCAATGAGTGAGAAAGAAACATCGGGTGCAGGCTTGTTCTTCGGAAAAGCAAGATGTTACACCTGCCATACAGGCCCTGCTTTGAACGATATGAAGTTTCACGCTTTGGGCATGGCCGATTTGAACGGCCCCAATGTAAAAGGCGAAGTTGATGAAGCAACCCGCAAAGGACGAGGCGGGTTCACCGGCAATACTGAAGACGACTATGCCTTCAAGACCCCTACCCTCTATAATTTAAAGGATGTTGGTTTTCTTGGCCATGGAGCAAGTTTCGCGTCGGTCAGAGAAGTCGTTGAATACAAGAACAGGGGCGTCGGTGAAAACTCAAATGTTCCAAAAGAAAAACTATCACCCTTATTCAAACCACTCAACCTAAACGATAATGAAATCGATCAGCTGACTACTTTTGTTTGGAACGCGTTACACGACAACAATTTAAATCGCTATGTACCAGAGAGTCTACCTTCGGGCAATTGCTTCCCCAATGCGGACGAAGCCTCGAAAAGCGACATGGGATGCGACTAGCCATTTATAAGCATTGCCCTTAAAAAATAAAATTACAAACTTCAAAACATGATAAGACCCCGAAGGTTTTCAAAACTTTCGGGATCTTATAATTAGAAACTTTTACTCTAGAGTCTAGCATTTTCAAGCACCTCGATAAAGCTACATCTCCAAAGCTCTCTTCACGTCACCGTTCATTAACAATTCTTCCGGATTTTCCAATGCTTCTTTCACCGAGACCAAGAATCCTACCGATTCCTTGCCATCGATAATTCGATGGTCATAAGAAAGTGCCACATACATAACCGGTGCAATTGCGATTGCACCATCCCGCACTATAGCTCTTTCAACAATATTATGCATTCCAAGAATGGCACTTTGAGGCGGATTGATTATCGGCGTAGATAACATAGATCCAAAGACCCCTCCGTTGGTAATCGTGAAAGTACCACCAGTCATTTCATCAACGGTAATCTCACCCTCACGTGCGCGGATAGCCAATCTCTTGACCTCGGCCTCTACTCCCCTAAAGGTCAAATTTTCCGCATTGCGGATAACAGGCACCATCAATCCTTTCGGGCCAGAAACCGCAATACTGATATCACAAAAATCGTAGGATAGCATTTCTTTCCCATCTATCATCGAATTCACTGAAGGATACATTTCCAATGCGCGAACTACCGCTTTTGTGAAGAACGACATGAAACCCAAACTTACTCCATGTTTTGCTTTAAAATCTTCTTTATACTGCTTCCGCAATTCAAAAATAGAAGACATGTCGACCTCGTTGAAAGTGGTCAGCATTGCCGTCTCATTTTTAACCATCACCAGTCGTTCGGCAACCTTTCTTCGTAACATAGAAAGTTTAGACCGTGTCTCTCCCCTATTTCCGCCGCTGGTAGGCGTACCCATTGAAGGAGCTGCTTTTACGGCATCTTCCTTTGTAATACGACCATCTTTGCCAGAACCCTTAACAGAAGAAGAATTTATTCCCTTTTCGTCCAATATTTTCTTGGCAGCCGGAGAAGTCGAACCTGACGCATAGGTCTTGGTTTTCTCTTTTGTTTCAGCCTTTGGCTTGGTTTCTTCTTTTTTCGGAGTCTCTTTTTTCTCTTCCTTTTCAGATGTCGTTTCACCACCACCGGGTTTTTCGGCACTGGTATCGATCAAGCAAACTACGGCACCTACCGCAACTGCATCTCCTTCTTCGGCTTTTAGGGTAATAACACCGCTTTCCTCGGCCGGAAGTTCTAAAGTTGCCTTATCGGAATCTACCTCTGCTATCGCCTGATCTTTTTCAACATAATCACCATCTTCGACCAACCACTCGGCAATCTCAACTTCGGTAATCGATTCCCCTGGCGAGGGTACTTTCATCTCTAAAACCATCTTATCTTCAATCTTTAAATTATTCTTTCGGCTTAGGTCTGGTCATGTTATCTTTTGTCTTGTCAAAAACAAAATCAATGACTTGTTGGTGCCTCATTTTTGAACGCACCCCACTACCCGCGGCAGGAGCTGCATAAAATCTTCTTGAGGCAACCCTAAATTTATTAGCATCTTTGTAATGCATCATGATATGGCTCCAAGCGCCCATATTTCGAGGTTCTTCTTGCGCCCAGACCAAATCATCGGCGCTTTTATATTTTTTTATTATTCCTTCTATTTTCTCTGAAGGAAGCGGGAACAGTTGTTCCAATCGAACCAAGGCAATATCATTTCTACCCAATTCTTCTTGTTTGGCCAAAAGGTCATAGTAGAACTTGCCCGTGCAAAAGACCAAGGTCTTTACTTTTTTCACATCTGCGGATGTATCATCGATAACCTCTTGAAAACTTCCGGAAGCCAATTCATCAACCGTTGAAACTGCTTTGGGGTGACGCAACAAACTCTTCGGGGTGAAAACAATCAAGGGCTTTCTAAAGTTCGCCTTCATCTGTCTTCTGAAAATATGAAATACCTGTGCCGGAGTCGATACATCGGCAACGTACATATTGTCTCTGGCACAAAGCTGCAGGTATCTTTCCATTCGGGCGGAGGAATGCTCTGCCCCCTGACCTTCGTAGCCATGAGGAAGAAGCATGACCAATCCATTCTGTAGTTTCCACTTATCCTCGGCCGCAGAAATATATTGGTCTATCATTATCTGGGCACCATTACTAAAATCACCGAATTGCGCTTCCCAGATTGTTAATGTGTTGGGGCTTGCCATTGCATAGCCATAATCAAAACCTACAACGCCATATTCAGATAGAAGTGAATTATAAATTTGAAAATTACCTTGTTTTTTGGCCACGTGGTTCAGCAATAGAACCTCTTCTTCACTTTCTTCTACTTTCATAACAGCATGTCGATGTGAAAAAGTACCCCTTTCGACATCTTGACCCGAAATACGAACTCCGAATCCTTCTTCCAACAAGCTACCATAAGCCAATAGTTCACCCATGGCCCAATCTAATTTATCGGTTTCAAAGAACATCTTCTTTCTATCGGCAACCAAACGCTCTACTTTTCTCAAGAACTTTTTACCTTCCGGTAATTCGGTAATGGTCTTTGCTACTTTAGTCAATTTCTTTTTATCATATGCGGTATCAACCTCATCTAACATTTCCCACTCGCGTACGCGCTCGAAACCTTTCCAGGCATCCTCCATAAAAGGTGTAATGACCGTTTTATCCTCTTTTCTAGAATCTTCCAATTCTTCCTCAAGAGATTCCTTATATTCTTTTTCCAACTGCTTTACATAACCCTCATCGATAATTCCTTGTGATAATAGTTTTTCCGCATAGATATCCCTCGGATTCTTATGTTTGGCAATCGCTTTATACAACTTGGGCTGGGTAAATCGAGGTTCATCCCCTTCGTTATGCCCGTATTTGCGATAGCCCAGCAAATCGATAAAAACATCCCTTTTAAATTGCATACGGTACTCTAAAGCGAAGAGTGCTGCATGTACGACCGCTTCAGCATCATCTGCATTTACGTGCAAAACCGGGCTCAAGGTCACCTTGCCCACATCGGTACAATAGGTCGAAGACCGTGCATCGAGATAATTGGTGGTGAACCCTATTTGATTATTGACGACCATATGTATGGTACCATTGGTTTTATAGCCGTCGAGAGTTGCCATTTGCACTATTTCGTATGCGATGCCCTGACCTGCAATAGCAGCATCACCATGCAATACTATTGGCAAGACCTTGGAAAAATCATCTTGATAGGCAACATCTTGTTTCGCACGTGCAATACCTTCGACTACCGCACCTACCGTTTCAAGGTGAGAAGGGTTTGGCGCAATGTTCATCGTGATTTTATTACCATTGTCCGCAACTCGATCTGAAGTCCACCCCAAATGATACTTTACATCTCCATCAAAAATTTCCTCTTCATAATCTTTTCCATCGAACTCACTAAAAATGTCTTTTGCCTCTTTGCCAAAAATATTGGTCAAAACGTTCAGTCTTCCCCTATGGGCCATACCCATTACGAATTGTTCAACACCCAGTTCCGCAGCTTTTTCAACAATGGCATCCAATGCCGGAATCAATGATTCATTACCCTCTAACGAGAAACGTTTCTGACCGACATATTTCGTATGAAGAAAACCCTCAAATGATACCGCTTGATTTAACTTCTTTAATATGTGTTTTTTTCTGTTTGCATCAAAATTCGGATGGTTGTCGTTTACGTTCAGCCAATTCTGTATCCATGCCACGCGTTGCGGATTTCGAATATACATGTACTCGACCCCTATCGCATCGCAATATATTCGTTTCAGATGCCCGATAATCTCACTCAAGGTGGTCGCGCCGATACCAAGTATCTCACCGGCATTGAATACAGTACCCATGTCAACTTCGGTCAAGCCGAAATTCTCAATTTCTAAAGTGGGTTCATACTTGCGCCTTTCTCGAACAGGATTGGTTTCAGTGAATAAATGCCCGCGACTTCGATAGCCATCGATCATACGAATCACTTGAAATTCTTTCTGCAAAGATTCGGGTATCTGTATTTGTTCGCCGTTCGCGATGGTCATCGTCGCTGCCTGCTCTTGAATATCAAGCTCATCCAAAGAGCTCTCCATACCAAAATCGAAACCTTGAAAAAATGCCCTTAAACTCGGTTCAACACTATCAGGATTTGTAAGATACTGATCGTAACGCTCGGCGAAAAAAGAAGTATGTGCGGCGTTTAAAAACGAATAATTATCCATAAAAGATTACTCTTGCAGCTTTGTAAAAGTTATTCAAAAATACAACTTTTAACAATTCTAAACGTATCTTAGCTAGTCTAATAAATGAAAAATAAAGATAATGCGAATTGTAAAATTCCTTCCGTCAAAAAAGTTCTTTTTTGTTTTGTTTATTTTGTTATGGTGCATTTGCGGCCATACTCAAAAACAACCTAGCCAAATGACCAATAAAAGTCCGTTTTGGAGCCAAGTACGCTTCGGTGGCGGACTCGGACTAGGGTTTACAAACGGGGGATTCAACGCAAGTGTTTCACCTAGCGCAATCTATCAATTCAATGACCAATTTGCCAGCGGTGTCAGCCTAACCTTCAATTACGCCAAATTTCAGGAAGATAAACGAACTGCATATGGTGGAAGTATTATCACATTATACAACCCTGTGCCCTTTTTGCAGCTTTCTGCCGAACTTGAACAATTACGGGTAAATCAACGTTTCGATTTCGGCACTGCGATCGTAGAAGATGATTATTGGTCTCCTGCCCTATTTCTCGGTTTAGGGTACACCAGTAACTTTGCCACCATAGGTGTTAGATATGACGTGCTCTATGACGATAATAGAAGTATTTATGCCGGAGCTTTTATGCCTTTTGTCAGAGTCTATTTTTAGATAACTATTGTTTTCTGCGGCAAAGTAATTTCGAGAACAAAGCCCAATCTATTGTTCAAAAGTAGACCGGTAAATTCTCTACTACCCTCATTCGATTTAACTTTCTTATTTCAAAATGAAATCAATTAAATACCTATTCATGGAATCAAATAAAACATCAGTAAAATAAGCTAATTTTGATACTACTTGGTATATTATACAGTTCGGTATAAAAATATTTCTACAGCTTAGACGTTTTAAATATCATGTTTTCAACTGATTTAAACATTTTTATTCTTTAAATTTTCATACCAACAAACCGACGGTCAAAGTATAGTCAAACAACAACTAATTTTTATAGACCGTCCCTTCTTTCATCACGAAAACCACCTTCTCTAGAGTGGCTACATTTTTTGTGGGGTCTTCATCGACCGCCACAATATCTGCGATAAATCCTTCTTTTAGCTGACCCAACTCTTTTGACATTCCAAGCAGATCCGCATTGATTACCGTAGCGGCCTGAATGGTCTTCATAATTGGCATTCCGGCCTCATGCATAAAACCAAACTCCTTCCCATTTTCTCCATGGGGTGAAACTCCCGCATCCGTACCAAAAGCAATCGGCACTCCTTTTTTGTACGCTTTACCAAATGTCACCTGACTGACGGGACCGATTTCCCGCGCTTTTTTTGCAACTACTGGTGGAAGATACCCTGGTATATCGGCCATTCTAGCCGCCGCTTTGCCCGCAGAAATCGTAGGCACTAAAAAAGTGTTGTGCTTCACCATTAAATCCATGGTCTCTTCGCTCATCAGCGTACCATGCTCTATAGTTTTAATACCTCCTAGAACTGCCCTTCGCATTCCCTCATCGCCATGGGCATGAGCAGCCGTCAGCATACCATAGTCTTTGGCGGTTTCGACTATTCCTCGTATTTCTTCAACCGTAAACTGAGGGTTCTGACCATTCTTCGCTACACTCATCACGCCACCCGTAGCGGTAATCTTAATACAATCCGCACCATCTTTGTAACGCTGACGCACAGCTTTTTTAGCATCTTCAGGAGAATTTATCACACCTTCTTTCGGCCCGGGGTCACCCATCAGGTCTTTTCGCATGCCATTCGTCGGATCTGCATGCCCACCAGTAGTACCAATTGCCTTTCCGGCGGTAAATATCCTTGGCCCCTTGACAATGCCTTTGGCAATGGAATTCTTGAGAGAAATGTTGACACCCGTACCACCCAAATCCCTGACAGTAGTAAATCCGGCCATTAATGTCCGTTCTGCATAAACCGTTGATTGAAAAGCCACATCGGCGGGATTCTTGGTAAAACGCTCTATATATCTTGTTGGACTCGATTCACCTTCGATATGCACATGCATATCGATAAATCCTGGTAGTACTGTTTTACTTTTAAGATCTATGGTTTTATCTTCCGAAGAACCGCTTACGAAACCATTTTTAATGCTTTTGATGGTCTTGCCAGAGACAACTATTGTTTTTTCCTTGAGTATCTTACCCGATTCTGTATCGACAATACTACCGCATTGCAAATAAGTGTCTTGAGCGGCAACAAAAGTTATAGCAAATAATGGTAGGAATAGGAGTAGTTTTTTCATCGGTCCACGGTTTAAAAAGTTGGACTTGAAAGGTAATGAAATATTTAATTCAAATTCAAAGCCGTGCTATCAAGTCCTCTCTTAATTCTTCCGAAGGAGGTAAACCTCACCTCTCCTTCGAAGAGTAGATCCTATCAAGATAAAAGTAAAATATTAATCCCGAATCTTCCGCTCCCAGTCCCATGCAGATTTCATCGCTTCGTCCAATGAAGATTGTGCCTCCCAGCCCAAAACGGTGTTGGCCTTTGTCGTGTCGGCATAGGCGCTGGTAATGTCTCCTGCTCTTCGATCAACTATCTTATAATTCAGTTTTTGCCCAGAGACCTTTTCAAAACTTTGAATGACCTCAAGAACTGAACTGCCTTTACCTGTACCCACGTTAAAAACCTCGTAGTTGGAATCGTTTTTCTCATCAAGCAATCTCTTCAATGCAACCACGTGAGCCTTTGCCAAATCGACTACGTGTATATAATCGCGCACACAAGTACCGTCTTGGGTCGGATAATCATCACCGAATACAGAAAGTTCTTTACGTAGGCCAACTGCAGTCTGTGTAATAAACGGAACTAGATTTTGCGGTACTCCCACAGGAAGTTCTCCGATTTCAACACTTGGATGCGCACCCATGGGATTGAAATAACGCAAGGCTATCGCATTCAAACTCGGCGTCACCTTACAAGTGTCAGCAATTATCTCCTCACCCATTTGTTTCGTATTGCCATATGGCGATTCGGCCATCTTCACCAGAGCATCTTCGGTAATCGGCATTTCATCGGCCTGCCCATAAACAGTGCACGAAGAACTGAAAATGAAACTTGACCTATCTTTCTTCAAAAGTTCTTTAAGAATGTAAACTAGCGTACCGATATTGTTTTCGTAGTACAACAATGGTTTTTCAACACTCTCACCTACCGCTTTAGAAGCGGCAAAATGAATTACTCCTTCGATTTCATGGTGTTTTTTGAAGAAATCTTCGACTTTGGCCCTTTCCTTCAAATCTAATTTTTCAAATAGGGGAAGCTTACCGGTTATTGCCACAATACCATCCAAAACTTTTTCAGATGCATTCGAACAATCATCGATTATGACTACTTCGAAGCCTTCATTTTGTAATTCCACAACCGTGTGCGACCCTATAAATCCCAACCCTCCTGTAACCAGTATTTTCATAAATCGTTTATTTTTTTATTTCCGAGAAGTCTGAAATCCTTTAAACTCCACCCATATTTATCAACTATTCACAAAATCGATAACGGTCTTAGTTATGTAATCGATTTGTTCGTCGTCAAGCTCGGTATGCATTGGTAGGGAAATAACCTCCTTTATCAATTGATTTGTGACCGGAAAATCTTCTTCCTTGTATCGTTTGTCTTGATATGCTTTTTGAGCATGCAAAGGCACGGGATAATATACTCCATGCGGAATATCTTTTGAAACTAGATGGTCGGCAAGGGCATCCCTTTTTCCGTTTACGATTTTCAACGTGTATTGATGAAAAACGTGGCAATCGCAGGTTTCACAAATTCCAGCGCATCTGTTGACCGTTTTCGGAACTACAATACTTTCTTGACCTTCAAAAGCCGAGGAATATTTTCTCGCAGCATCCCTCCGCTTCTCACAGTAACTATCTAGCAAAGGTAACTTTGCCCTTAAAACTGTTGCTTGAATCGAATCTAATCTAGAATTCACTCCGACCACATCGTGGTAATACCTTCGGTACATACCGTGATTTACCATACCACGAATCGTATGGGCAAGATTATCGTCATTGGTAAAAATCGCTCCGCCATCTCCATAGCATCCTAAATTCTTCGACGGAAAAAAAGAAGTCGAGCCAACATGGCCCATGGTACCTGCCTTCTTCTTGCTCCCATCTTTAAAGGTATAATTGGCACCAATCGCCTGGGCATTATCCTCGATAACGAACAAATCGTTTTTCTCTGCGATTTTGAGAATAGCGTCCATGTTCGCACATTGCCCAAATAAATGAACAGGCACGATAGCCTTTGTTTTCGAAGTAATCGCCCTTTCCATAGCCGCGATATCGATATTGAATGTATCGGTTTCCACATCCACTAAAACAGGCGTCAATTGTAAAAGTGCAATTACCTCAACGGTGGCGGCGAAAGTAAAATTCGATGTAATAACTTCGTCTCCTGGCTTCAGGCCCAGACCCATCATCGCTATTTGCAAAGCATCCGTTCCATTGGCACAGGGAATAACATGCTTTACCCCTAAATAATCCTCCAACTCTTTTTGAAAAGCATGTACCTCAGGGCCATTTATGAAAGCTGATGACTCTAAAACCGAGGCAATTCCGTTGTTGACTTGTTCTTTAATTCCTTGATACTGGCCTTTAAGGTCGACCATTTGAATTTTTTTCACGGATATGTTTTAAAGTATTAATACAAAAATACGAAATGGCGTTTAATGATTTTGAATACAATTAGAAAAGAAGAAGTATTTTCGCTGCAAAAGATTCTTCGTTGCATTTCATCTACAATCTTCTTGTTTACGTTGCTTGGTTACATCTTCGCGTAGTCGCTATTTTTCACAAAAAAATCGGACTTTTCATCAAAGGCAGAAGAAAAACCTTCGACATCATTGAAAATCAGATTTCACCTGAGGATGAAGTAATCTGGATGCATGTCGCCTCTTTGGGAGAATTCGAACAGGGCCGCCCCATTATCGAGCGGTTAAAAAAGGAGTATCCCGAAAATAAAATTCTGATTACCTTCTTTTCCCCCTCGGGATATGAGGTGAAAAAAAATACAAATCTGGCCGATGTAGTATGTTATCTTCCTATAGACACGCTTAAAAATGCCCGTCGTTTTATGTCTCAAGTCAGTCCGAAACTAGCGATTTTCATCAAATACGAAATCTGGCCAAACTTTTTGAAAGAACTGCATGATAGCGAAGTCCCGGCCATTTTGGTTTCGGCAATATTCAAAAAAACGCAAGTATACTTCAAGCCATACGGAAATTTCATGCGGAAAGCTTTAAATGCCTTCGGACATATTTTCGTACAAGATGAAAAATCGGAAGAACTTTTAAAGTCCATCGAGCTAAAAAATGTTACGATTACTGGGGATACGCGTTTTGATCGCGTTTCCCAAATACTTGAACGGGATAACCGAAATGAAATCATCCATTTTTTTAAACAAGATAAAATATGTTTCGTTGCAGGAAGTACATGGCCCGAAGATGAAAAAATTCTAGTTGAATCGATCAACACCAAGAAACGCCAAATAAAATGGATAATCGCACCACACAATATCAAAGTCGACCATATCGAAAAGCTAAAAAAATCGATTACCAAAAAAACCGCGCTGTATTCAGAATTATCACCAACCCAAATAGAAATTTACGATGTGATCATTGTTGACAATATCGGTCTTTTAACCGAAATATACAGCTATGCTGATTTAGCATACGTAGGTGGTGGCTTCTCTACAGGACTTCACAATACTCTTGAGCCTGCTGTTTTTGGAATTCCAGTTATCATCGGACCAAATTATAGAGGATTTAAAGAAGCTGAGGATATGGTCGAGAAAAAGGGTATTCATGTTATCGGCAACTACGTGGAATTTGAACAATTACTCAATACGTTTTTAGACCAAAAACCTTATTCCTCATTAAAAAATACAGGAGCCATCAATGCCGCCTATGTTTCTGAGAATAAGGGGGCAAGCGTCCAAATCATGGCATACATACGTACATTACTCTAACCCCTTATCGTTAGCTTAATGAAGACTTTTAAAACATCTATATCCTTTATTGGCCTTGTCATGCTGATTTTGGCCTGTGATGATTTCAACAAAAAGCCACAACCTAACCAGGTACCCTCCACAGAAAATAAGAGTATCGATGAAATGAAAAAAACGCATCGCCAAATCGACAGCATGAAGTTTCTAAATAAAAAGAAGTCAAAGCCACGAGATACATTAAAACCGGGCATAGCCAAGCTTGAATTCTCTGAAGAATAAGTCTTCTTTTTTTTGTTAGTTTTACAAGAACCGCAAAACCAAACAAATGAATTCCAAGCTTTACCGAATCTCCCTAACTGCTGCCCTTTCAGGGTTTTTATTCGGTTTTGATACTGTAGTCATTAGCGGCGCCAACCTACCCATCAAAGAATTGTGGCAAACCTCACCTTGGTTTCATGGAACCTTCATAATGTCAATGGCCCTCTGGGGTACTGTGGTCGGCTCACTGCTTGGAGGAATACCCTGCGATCGATATGGAAGAAAAAAAACATTGTTCTGGATAGGTATACTGTACGCCGTTTCGGCTATTGGCTCAGCCGTGGCAACCGACCCATATATGTTCTCTTTTTTCAGGTTCGTTGGCGGGTTGGGAGTTGGAGCTTCGTCGGTCGCTGCACCAATATATATTTCCGAAATTTCTTCTCCTGAAAATCGCGGAAAACTTGGCGCACTTTACCAATTCAATTTGGTGCTGGCTATTTTGATAGCATTTATTTCGAACTATTTACTTCAAGGTGTTGGCGGTGTTAACGACTGGCGTTGGATGCTTGGTGTAGAAGCCGTACCAGCTATCTTATACACCATTATGGTTATAAGTATACCCAATAGCCCAAGGTGGCTAGCAATTACCAAGGGAGATAGCGAAGGCGCCCTCAAAACCTTAAAAATACTGTACGACGAAAATCAGGCCCTTGCCAAACTTCAGGAAATCAAGGAGAATATTTCAATAAACAAGGTTAAGGAAAAACTCTTTTCTGGGCGTTATAAGACTCCGCTTATCTTAGCTTTTTTATTGGCTTTCTTCAATCAGTTATCAGGAATCAATTTTGTCTTATACTATGCCCCTGAGATTCTCGAAAGGGCAGGTCTTGCAGCTAAGGAATCTTTATTCAGTTCCATATCGATTGGTATTGTAAACCTAGTTTTTACTTTCGTAGGTGTATGGCTCATAGACAAGCTAGGAAGAAAACAGCTAATGAAAATAGGATCTGTTGGTTACATTATTAGTTTAAGCATGGTCGGATGGTGTTTTTATTCGGGGGCAAACTCGACTTTGCTTATGACTTTTGTTTTAATATTCATTGCCTCACATGCAGTGGGGCAAGGTGCGGTAATCTGGGTGTTCATATCAGAGATATTTCCGAATAAAGTACGTGCCTTTGGTCAGTCTTGGGGGACGGGAACCCATTGGGTCTTCGCGGCAATTATCACTTTGATTACACCTATTTTCTTAGATGCCGAAAGCGGAATCTTTAAAGAAAACCCCTGGCCGATATTTATCTTTTTTGCAGGTATGATGGTCTTACAATTGTTATTCGTACTCTTTATGATGCCCGAGACCAAAGGAGTTTCATTGGAAGAGTTAAGCAAAAAATTGAGCGGCGGAAAAAAATCACTATGAAATCCTCCAATAGGCGAGAGTTAACCCCTTACCGAGTATTTTTACCGTACGTCGCACCGTTACAATACGATTTATGCAGATGGTCGAATTAACACTAAATACATAGACCTAAACACAATTTTTCCATATATTTATAACAAATAAGTATAATATGGAAACTGATATTACATTTGGAACCCGTCTATTGAACGGATTTTTAAAAGTTATGGTCGTTGTCCTGATAGGTATTTTGATATCGGTAGTTGTAGGACTTGTTCTCGCCGCGGTTGGAATCCTTTAAATCAAGAAAGCAAATCGATTCCCAAGTCTATCGTATTCCTACTTAGTATTAAAAATTTGATTTTGACAAAAATATGCTCTTCCAACAAGAAGAGCTTTTTTTTTGCAAATACCTTAAATAAACAAAGCCATCGACCGAAGACGATGGCTTTGTACTGACCAATTCAAAATATCGAAAAATGACATTTCTATATATAAGACTGGTCAAAAAACAAATTGTTACAATTTTCAAGAATTATTTCTCGCCGATGACATGAATTACGTCGAAGGTTTTCTTAACCACTAGTGTATTATCGCCGTTTACTTTGACATCTTCGAATAAAATCTCTTCATTGTCTATCTTAATCTTGAAGATTTTAAATGGTAGACCATGCAGATGAATCTTGAAGGTTTCATATGAGGTTATATACTTACCCGATTTATATTGCTGTATGATCAGTTCATTGACTTTACCGTTCAAACTGAAATTTCTCTTACTATAAACACCATTGGTATACTCAAAACCATCGTTGGCATCTTCATAGACCATCGACTTTTCCTTACCTTTTTTATAATAAATATCAAGTGTGAGTTCCGTAATCTCCTTCTCACCCACATATTGCTGTATGGGATATTTAGGAATTATCGCTCCCTCACGAACAAAAATAGGCATGCTGTCTATATCTGCATCGACCCACTGTTCTTTGCCACCGGTTACTAGTTCATCGCTCCAATAATTGAACCATTTTCCCTTAGGTACGTACATTCTTCTTCCTCTAGCGTTGGGTTCTAGAACCGGGCACACCAAAATATGATCGCCGACAACGAATTCATCCGTCCTAAAGTGCGTTTGCGTATCGGCCTGATCGACCATAACCAAAGACTTCAACATGGGTACGCCTTCGTTGGCATATTTCCAGAACGTACTGTAAAGGTATGGCAGAAGCTGATATCTTATTTCGATGAATTTTTTGACAACTGCGGTAATGCCTTCGTCGAAGGTCCAAGGCTCCTGTTCCCCATGGTCTCCCGAAGAATGGGTTCTGCAGAAAGGATGAAAAATACCCAATTGGATCCAACGGGCATACAGCTCGCCATTTGGTTGTTCTGCAAACCCACCTATATCGGATCCGATAAAAGAAAAACCGGACATGCACATGCGCTGGGCCTGAATATTGGCTATCCATAAATGCTCCCATGTAGCAACGTTATCACCGGTCCAAGAAGAGGTGTAACGTTGTGTTCCCGAATAAGCCGCCCTGGTAATTACGAACGGACGTTTCGGGTAGCAGAATTTCTTCAAGCCATGATATGTGGCCCGGGCCATCTGCATTCCGTATACATTGTGCGCTTTTCTGTGACTACAGGGATTACCGTCATAATCGTGCCTTACATCATTGGGGAAGGTCTTATTGGGCACTTCCATCACGGCCGGTTCGTTCATATCGTTCCAAACCCCTCTGACACCGATATCTTCAATAAGCTCTTTATATAGTTCAGACCACCATTCACGAACCTCAGGTTTAGTAAAGTCGGGAAAATAACATTCACCGGGCCATACCTTTCCTTTCATATATGGACCATCGGCCCTTTGACAGAAATAGTCTTTTTCCAATCCCTCTTGAAAAACATCGTTATCAGGATCGATTTTTATTCCAGGATCGATGATAACGACGGTTTTGAAACCATCTTCTTCAAGTTCCTTTACCATTCTTTTCGGATCGGGAAAATAATCTTTGTTCCAAGTAAAACATCGAAAACCGTCCATATAATCAATATCTAGATAAATGGCGTCACAGGGTATTTGAAGCTCTCTGAACTTGTTGGTGACCTCCTTGACCTTTGATTCAGGATAATAACTCCATTTACACTGATGGTAACCCAATGCCCAAAGTGGGGGCAGGTGATGTGGTTTCCCGGTCAAATCGGTATAATCGGCTACTACATCGGCCATATCTGGGCCGTAGATAAAATAGTAGTTCATCTCACCGCCCTGAGCCCAAAAGCTCGTCACGTTTCTTCGTTCGTTCGAAAAGTCGAAAAATGATCGAAAGGTGTTGTCAAAGAATATTCCGTACGCTTTCGATTTATGAAGCCCAACATAAAAAGGTATCGTTTTATATATTGGATCGGTATCTTTTGAAAAGGCATAAGAATCGGTCACCCAGTTCTCAAAGCGTTTACCTTTCAAATTCAAATGAACGGGTTTATCACCAAGACCATAAAAGCTTTCGCCTTCTTGACTGATTTTACTCATTTTTACCACATTGCCCCCAAACTCATAACTTTCCTCCCAATGATAACCTAGTTCATCTTCGCTCAGCAAGGTTTTGTCGGCAGCATCATAAATTGCCTTTCGCATGTCGGCCTTGTGAATTTCACAAATTAATTTGGCAGTTGTTATGGTGTATTTATCGTCATCTTCCTCTATTTCTAAATGGTTATATCCTTCACTATGATATTTGGTAATGGCATAAGAAAAATCTTGTCCAATATTCTCATGGGTTGTATAGCGAAAACGAAACACTCCATCACGAAGAATTTTGACCTGTAAAAATATATTGTTGTCGGCCTTAAAAAGTAAGGTGTCGACATTTTTTTCGTATGTGGATATCTTACCTGGGAATAAATTCCCCTTGTACTCCAGTTCAGTATTGGTAATCATATATCTTCTTTTTGTTAATTGCGCACAAATGAAATCATTTCTACTAAGAATAAAAAGCTTTGACCTCGGCATTTCACAATTCCTCGATTAATGACAATATTCTTGTCGATTACATGAAATATTCGAAAAATAATGCGAAAACGATATAGTTAAATCAAGCCCATTTTAATACCATCACCGAGAGAGGCGGCAAGTTCAATTCTGCCGAATATGGTTTGAAATTCCATTCAGACTTTTTGATTTTTATAGGTTCGGAATTTTCAACACCACTACCCCCATATTTAATGGCGTCACCATTAAATATCTCTTTTAACTTACCCTTTCTAGGAAGACCTATTTTATAATTTTCTCTCATAACGGGTGTCATGTTGCAAACAACGACCAAGTCGTTCTCTGTGTCGTGGCCCTTTCGCAAATAGGAAAGAACGGAGTTTTCCGCATCGTTGTGATCTATCCATTCGAACCCTTCGATACTGAATTGCTTTTCGTACAGTGCGGGATTATTTCTGTAAAAGACATTTAAATCCTTAACCAGATTTTGAACTCCTTTATGAAAATCATATTGCAATAAATGCCAATCAAGACTGCCCTGAAAGTTCCACTCGGCACTTTGCCCGAATTCACTGCCCATGAACAATAGATTCGCACCAGGGTGGGTAAACATATAGCCATATAGTAATCGAAGGTTGGCGAACTGTTGCCACTCATCACCAGTCATTCGGCCGCGAATAGATTTCTTTCCATAGACGACCTCGTCATGAGATAGGGGAAGCATAAAATTCTCTGAAAAAGCGTACGTCATACTAAATGTGATGTCGTTCTGATGGTATTTTCGATGTACGGCCTCCTTTTGAAAGTACTCTAGAGTATCATGCATCCACCCCATCATCCATTTCATGCCAAAACCAAGACCGCCCAAATCCACCGGTTTTGAAACCCCGGTAAAACTGGTAGATTCTTCTGCGATTGTCTGTGTACCAGGATAATTTTCATATACCGCTAAATTCATTTCCTTCAGAAAATCGACAGCTTCTAAATATTCGCGATTACCGAACATATTGGGTTCCCACTCGCCATCTTCGCGCGAATAGTCTAAATATAACATTGAAGCCACCGCATCTACCCTTAGTCCGTCAACATGGTATTTATCCATCCAAAATAAGGCATTGCTTATTAGAAATGATTTGACTTCGTTGCGGCCGTAGTTGAAAATCAGACTTTTCCAATCGGGATGATACCCTTTGCGTGAATCAGGATGTTCATAGAGGTGCGAGCCATCGAAATTACCCAACCCATGCGCATCTTCAGGAAAATGGGAAGGCACCCAGTCCAATAGTACACCGATATCATTTTGATGAAGCTTATCAACCAACAACATAAGACCTTCTGGTGCGCCAAACCGCGAGGTAGGTGCAAAATAACCCGTTAGCTGATAGCCCCAAGAGGGATCGTAAGGGTATTCCATAACCGGCATAAATTCGACATGGGTAAACTGCATTTCCTTCAAATAAGCTACCAGCTCGTCGGCCAATTCTTCATAAGTCAGCGACCGATTTTCATCCATTTTACGTTTCCAGGAAGCCAAATGTACTTCGTAAACCGAATAGGGTTTGTCTAGTCCGTTTTTATCTTTCCGGTAGCCCATCCAGGCTTTGTCCATCCATTCATAATCCAAGTCCCAAATGACCGAAGCTGTTTTGGGCGGGTGTTCGCACGATAATGCAAAAGGATCGGCCTTTTCGGTAATTACACCGTGGTTATTACTATGTATTTTGTATTTATATTTATCACCTTGCCCTAAACCGGGGATAAATCCTTCCCAGATTCCCGATCCGTCCCAACGTACGTTTAGTTTATGTTCGCCGTCTCCCCAAAGATTAAAATCACCAACAACCGAAACTTGATTGGCCGAAGGTGCCCAAACTGCAAAATAAGTGCCGCTTTCTCCCTCAACCTCGATTGGACGAGCTCCAAACTTTTCGTAAAGCCTGTAATGCTTTCCTGCTTGAAAAAGGTTGATATCGAATTCAGTCAATAGACTATGTGCTTTTACGTTGCTCATTTTTTAATTTCTTTAGGATGGTCTCTGATTGGTGAATAGGGGTTCTAAAAACTATCTATTTTAAAAGACGGTTTCAGTCGAAAAAGATCGTCTTTTAAAAATGGACGTGCAAATATAATCCTGTTTATTTATTAGCTTACTTGATTTTGATTTTTATTAGAACTTGAAAAGTGTTTTTATGAACCAGTAGATATCAATAACTACAACTCATCGTCATATTTTGCGCTTCATCGCTTCTCCAAAAACGAAATGTCTATAATCGTTTGATCAGCACCACAAAAAATAGTATTTACACATCAAAAAACCACCAGTTTCACAACAATAGGCCAAACCTGACCCCTATTGTGTCTAACTTTGAATCATAATCAAAAACCCAAATCATGTCATACAAAATAAAAAGTTTCGTATATCTAAGTTGTTTTATCGCAGCCTTTGCATTTTATAGTATTAGCATGACAGATTCACAATCGAATTACAGTGATTCCACAGAAATTGCAATTGCCGAACTTGACCAAATCGATGCTGTGCTTCAACCGAATGCCGAAAACCCAAAATAATCCCCAAATAATACCTACTTATAGAGAAAAGGCACAGATTTAAATCTGCGCCCTTTTTTAAATTTTCAATGTTCACTAAGCCATTCTATCTCAACTATTTAACATAAATCAGCATTTGGGCTAATATTGTGGTATTCTTAACCCAACAAGTTCCACTATTCCTCTAAAAAATAGTACTATTGCGGTAGCCCACAAATGTTACGAACATGAAAAATGCTTATACCGATAGGTTTAAGACAAATAGTTCAAAATCGCTCATTCACTTCTTCAGTGTTGGCCGCAAGACCTTGAAATCATATATTTCATTATTTCTGTTCACGCTAATTGCATCATTTTCTAGCATGCGGGCCCAGTGCGGTTCAGAAGCGTTTCCCGATCAGTGGTCAGTGCATGAGCTTCAAAGTTCAGAATTGCCATATCGTTCGGTATACATTTATGCCAGTACAGATATCGACGGTGATGGCAAGAAAGATATTGTTACCGGTGGGTGGTGGTATAAAAACCCAGGGTCAGCCTCTGGTAATTGGGTGCGAAGCACAATAGGCGGGTCGTTCAAGAATATGGCCTATATACACGATTTTGATGGAGATGGTGACCCTGACCTCTTGGGAACAACAGGAGCGTACGAAGGTGCTGATATGGTATGGGCCCAAAATAACGGGTCAGGAAATTTCACGATTCGTACCAACATTCCCTCTGGAGACACAAATTTTGGCGAACCATTTTTAGCGGGTATCGCCGGAGCGAATTTTCAGTCTGGCGGCCCCTTTCAAATGGCCATTAATTGGAATGGTGCCGAATCAACCGATTCACCGGTGCAAATGTTGACCGTGCCTGCCAATCCAGTGAGCACGACTTGGCCACTTGTCGATATAAGTTCAAGTTCGCTCGGTGAAGACTTACAGGCCGGTGACATCGATGGTGATGGTGATCTAGACCTGTTTCAATCGAAAAATTGGTTGAGGAACAATGGAGACGGTACTTGGTCTACGGTTAATATAGGGATTGATTATCCGACTACCCCGGATAGGGCCCAATTGGCCGATTTTGACGGAGACGGTGACCTTGATGCGGTTGTAGGGCAATTGAGTATACCATCGAATACTTCCGGTGGAAAAGAATTTTCTTGGTTCGAGGCACCTTCAAACCCTTCGAATAATTGGACCCGACATATCTTGGCCACGGATATCAACGGAAGTCTCAGCGTATATGCCGAAGATATCGACCAAGATGGAGATCAAGACATCATTGTCGGAGAATGGAGGGGCAGTAAACGGTTGATTGCTTTTGAAAACGACCTTTGCGATTCTGGGGAATTCATCAGACACACTTTGAACGCGGGTGGAAATTTTGACCACCATGATGGCGCACGCGTGGTGGATATAGATGATGATGGTGATTTTGATGTCGTTTCTATTGGATGGGATAATATCGTTCCTAGAATTTTCGAGAATACTTCGACCACATCAAATGATCAAGATCCTAACGCCAATGCAGGTTCCAATCAAAACATTACCCTTCCGACAAATTCAATAACGATTAACGGCTCTGGCAACGATCCCGACGGTGGAAATGTAACCTTTGCTTGGACACAGACCAACGGACCGAACACCGCAACACTTTCCAATGAAAATACCAATGACCTAACGGCCAGCGACCTGATCGAGGGAACCTATATTTTTCGACTTACCGTGACCGATGATGAGAACGATACAGATTTCGATGAAATGTCGGTGACGGTTAACCCGGAAACGAATACCGATCCACCCATGGTGAATGCGGGAGCAGATCAAAACATTACCCTTCCGACAAATTCAATAACGATCAACGGCTCTGGCAACGATCCCGATGGTGGAAATGTCACCTTTGAATGGACGCAGACCAACGGGCCGAACACCGCAACACTTTCCAATGAAAATACCAATGACCTAACGGCCAGCGACCTGATCGAGGGAACCTATATTTTTCGACTTACCGTGACCGATGATGAGAACGATACAGATTTCGATGAAATGTCGGTGACGGTTAACCCGGAAACGAATACCGATCCACCCATGGTGAATGCGGGAGCAGATCAAAACATTACCCTTCCGACAAATTCAATAACGATCAACGGCTCTGGCAACGATCCCGACGGTGGAAATGTAACCTTTGCTTGGACGCAGACCAATGGGCCAAATACCGCAACACTTTCCAACGAAAACACCGATGACCTAACGGCCAGCGATCTCATCGAGGGAACCTATGTTTTTCGATTGACCGTGACCGATGATGAGAACGATACAGATTTCGATGAAATGTCGGTGACTGTTCTTGCTGAAGGAAATACCAATCAACCACCGGTAGCGATCGCAGAGGCAACTCCCATAAATGGTGAAGCCCCATTAGAGGTTCAATTTACCGGAAGTTCGTCCTCAGATGATCTCGGAATTACCACCTATTCGTGGAACTTCGGCAATGGAGAAACTTCTTCAGAAGCGGACCCAACACATACTTTTCGAACAGTCGGTATTTTTACCGTTGAACTTACGGTTACGGATGCAGATGGGCTAACCCATCAGACATCCCTGACAATCACCGTAATCGAGTCGGAAACCCCACCAACTTCTGAAGAAACAGGAGTAGTTTTAGAGATAAATCCTTCAAAAGATATCGCCAAATTACTTCTAGTTAACCAAACAGACGATATTCAATTGATCGAAATAAGGCTTCACGATATGATAGGGCGATTTGTTGAGGGGTACACTATTGGAGAAGTAAATGCGGTAAATGGTTCATACGAAATTCCGATTGCCAAGCTAAGAGATGGCCCGTACTATCTCAGCGTTGAATTAAGTGACGGCACTCGTACCGCACTTATTTTGGTGGTTAGAAATTAAATTTAGCAGTACCAATTACGAGACTTTTTTTCGATCAGGTAGGCAATATCCTCCGTTTTATCTTACCACCGCCCCGAATAGGCAGCTTCATGCCATAGTTTTTATCTCGACTTTTCTATTTGCCCACTCACTTATATATTAGTTAAAAAACTCACAAAAATTCTTCCCCATTAAACCAATTATTCTTTTGTGGGTCAAATACCTGTAAAACATAAAAATTTAAATAGACTTCCGCTTTCGCGGAAATGTCAAAAAATCATTTAATCATGAAAAAAATAATAAAACTAGTAATGATCTTGGCCGGAATGACAGGAATGGCACAAGAAAAAGATGGGCCAAAAGGTATACGGAATCTAACACCTGAACAAATGGCGACCTTACAAACCAAAAAAATGACCTTGGCCTTAGACCTGTCAAAAACTCAGCAAGAGCAAATGCAGGCTCTGAACATAGAGAAAGCTACCGCCAGAAAAGAAGAAATGGAAAAGCGAAAAGCAGCGAAAGAAGATGGTGAAAGAAAAAAACCAACTTCTGAAGAACGATATGCTATGCAGAATGCCCGATTGGATAGAATGATCGCGGATAAAGCAAAAGTGAAAAAGATTCTTTCCGATCAGCAATATGTAAAATGGGAGAAGATGGCGTACCGAAAAGGGAAGCATAGAAAAGGCCACAGAGATAAGCGAAATAGTAAAAAATAGATTGGTTGCGCGTTGTTTTTGAAAGAGCCATGCCTTTTGGGCAATGGCTCTTTTTTATGCATCGAAATTCTAAAACAAGCTTTTCTATTAATGATTACCGAAGAATTTTTAAAAAATCAAATACTTCTTCTGTTTTTGAAACTCCCAAAATGTTCGCGTTGCTCTTTTCAGTGACCAGAATTGTGTTGTATCGCTTGTTGTAGGATTTTCACATATTAATTATATACAAAATTTGTAGTATTTGATAAATCCAACAAAACGAAACATTACATATCGAATATACTCCATTCCACTACTTTTTGTACTTGGAAAGATAGCTGAAAATCAGACAGCATTGGAAGGTACTACTTGGTATAAAGTGGATATCTATCCGGAAGTTTATTGGAAAAGCTGGTCCAACTTCATTTTTCATCGAATACATAAAAGAGTCTTAAACCACTTAAAGCAGGCCTCGGAATAAGATTTCACAATAAGCCTTCTTATGAAAGTCCTAGTCCTCCGGCAGCTATCGGGCAGCTACTCTTAATTTAAAGAATGTATTTGTTTTGAGAAGGAATAAAAAAAACCTTTCAATTTCTTGAAAGGCTTTTTTACTAGTAGCGGGGACTGGACTCGAACCAGCGACCTTCGGGTTATGAGCCTTGACAGTATTGTATTGTAATATATTGAAATGCCCTAAAAACAGTAGTTTCAAGCTAAGCTCAAATCATTTAAAGCCATTTAAGACCATTTAAAACCACCTTATTCTGTACCTATTCTGTACCCCTTTTTAAAAAATTATTCATATCTTTAATATAGCTTAAAGACCTATAAAATATGGCCTCTATAAAGATTGTTCGACGTAAAAATAAACAAAAAAAAGATGGTACGGCTCCCCTTGCGTTGCGCATTTCAAAAGACTATAAGACCAATTATAGTTTTTTAGGGCAATATGTATTGGCAAAAGATTGGGACGAAGTGCAGGGAAAAGTAAAGCGTTCGCACCCCAATTCAACTCGGCTAAATAATTTTCTTATGAAGAATTTGACCGAAGCCCAAGATGTTGTATTTGAGACAAACAATAAAATTTCCACCAATGAGATAAAAAACAAGGTCAAAGGAAAAGGCCACCAAAAATCATTTTTTCAAGTAGCCGCTGAGCGGGTCAAAATGAAATATGAACGTGAAACTTTTTCAGTTGCCAGGGCAGAACTGTCCATACTCTACAACATTGAGGAATTTTTCAAACTAAAGAATTCGTACGACAGAGAAAAAATTATCGACGAAATCAAGCAACGTAGAAAGGACAGGGTAAGTAAGGGCAGAAAAGGAGAATACTCCATCTTAGATAGTCTACGAGACTTCAAAAAAAAGAACAACTTCTATTTTGAAGATATAAATACGGCATTCCTAGATAAATATAAAACTTTCTGTATGGTTTATTTGGGGCAAAAAACACGTACGATTACCAATCAGCTTATTTTTATTCGTACACTATTTAACATCGCCATCAAAGATGGGGTAGTGGATGCCAAGTATTATCCTTTTTCCGGGGAGAAAGAGAAAATCCGAATAGGTTCAGGGCACAAAATAGGATTGACTGAAAATGAGGTTGAAAGAATCGAAGCTTTGGAATTGGAGCGAGGTAGCAGTATTTGGCATACTCATAATGTTTGGCTTGTAGCTTTTTATTTTGCCGGAATCAGAATATCGGACATCGTACAGCTAAAATGGTCAGATTTTCGTGATGGTCGATTACTTTATGTGATGAACAAAAATGAAAAACCCCTAAGTCTCAAAACCCCTGATAAAGCTGCTTTGATTTTAGACGAGTATAAAAAAGAACGGAAGCTTAACAACGGTTATGTATTTCCGTTTTTGCGTAATGTTAATCCATCCGACGCAAAGGATATTTTTCTGAAAACACGAAACGCTACGAAGCTATTCAATAAATATTTAAAGCGAATAGCCCAAAGATGCGACATTGAAAAGAATCTATCGAACCATATTGCAAGGCATACATTTGGAAATATTGCAGGGGATAAAATACACCCGTTAATGCTTCAAAAGCTCTACCGACATAGTGATCTCAAAACGACTTTGAATTATCAGGCTAACTTTATCCATAAAAGTGCAGATGATGCCTTGGATAAGGTTATAAACTTCTGAAGGCTTAAAGTTCGTTTATCTAATTGATAGGCAGTTTGTCTTTTTTATCTAGGTTGTGATGAGTATAACAAGTATCTTTTTAGTGAGATAAATATTCAAGATATATAATGCAAGTTGTTTGTTTACAAGAAGATGCTTTTTATGCCTTATTTGACAAGGTCATCGAACACGTAGAAGCAAAGAAAAAAGATAAGCCCGCTAAATGGATTGATGCGGAAGAGGCAATGCGAGAGCTTAAAATTAAATCAACGAGTACTTTGCAGAAATTACGAGATGATGGAAAAATTAGATTTTCCCAACCTCAAAAGAGAATTATTTTATATGATAGAGATTCTATCCATGATTATATTGAGGAACATGCACATGATACATTTTAATTATGAAGAGTGATGAAAGAATTGACAAGGATTATAAGCGATCTTTTAATCTAGGATATGAGCTGGCCAAGGAGCTGAGTTTAAAATCACCAATGTTTAAAAATCAAAACGCGGGGAAAATCCCGACAAATGCGATGCAGGCTGGTATGCTTCAGTACATCGAGGAAGTTACACTTTCAAAAAATAGGAATATTTCTCAATCGGAAGAAAAACGAAAGGTTTTTGAAAGAAAGAAGAATTCAGGTAAAGGTTTAAACCCTTAGACGGAAGCTACATTCGGAGGAGGACGGGTCTGTAAATTATCCCTCCGTTCCGTAGATCCATTTAGTGAAGAATCCATTCAAATTGAGACCTGTTGACTCTTCCAATGCTTTTTGAAAGTCAATGGTATTGACCGACCGACCGAAGTACTTTTTACTATAGAATTTCATACCCTCCCAAAAGTCCTTTTCCCCAATTCCATTCTAGTTCAATTCCGTTTGAGTGAAAAGTCCATCAGCACAACAGTTACGCCTGAGTAAAGTCCAAATATTTTTTTATCCATCTATTACTCCAAACTTTCTGGCAGCACTTTTTTTACCCAGTACAAATCATCAAAAATTTCAATAAATTCAATTGTATTTTTAAAATCTAAAAGGTCAATATAAATATACTCTTTGCTAAAAAGCGGATTAAAACAAACTTGCAAATACTGCGGCTTATCTGAATATTCCAAATAATTTATATAAAAATCAAGGCATTCTTGAGCTCCTAAATTCTCATTTTTAGCAGTCCATTTCTTTAAGGCGACTGGCGAATGTTTAATTTTTTGATAGTCTTTAATTTCCGTTGTAAAATAATCCTCGTTTCTGTGAAATTCTGTAACTTTTTCAAGTGAAGTATATAATTCCAAAAAAATATCTTTCTTGCTCTGTTCCCAAAATGGCGGAAGTCTAATTTGTGTTCCATCTTCTTGCTGAGTCCGATGTTGACTTTGTACAAAATCGTATGTGGTTTTATATTTGTCTGAATATTTTAAAAGCCACCACTCAATTTTTGGCAGCGAAATGACTTGACTACTATTTATTAAATTTTTGAAATCTAAAAGGCTATCCTCAATATTCATCGTAATCATTGTCTAAAATTTCGTTCTCATACCTCCGTTTTATCAACTCGTCCTGTGCTTGAATTCCTTTTTTGAGTACTAAAGATTTATCAATATATATCTGAAATAATCTCTGTATTTCTGAATTTGATAATTTTTTTTCGAATTCTAACTTATAGTAATCTATGGTAGGATTCTGTAAATAATAATATGAATACACAACATTAAAAGCAGGATTTTCTAATGCTATTTCAAATTTTTCATTCGTGTCAAATACTGGTGGAATGCTATTCAGTAACATTTGATATAGTTCTTCGGCAGTAGTTCTTTCTGAAAAAAGTATATTATTATAAAAAGAGGATAACCTGGAATCTTTTTTTATTATTTCTAAAACCTTATCTGGCGACATATTTAGGTCGTCACTCAATTGCTGAAAAGAATATTTATATGAATTTTGAAAATAAGTACTCATTTTAGAATTAAATTGAATCTTTTTGTTCCGCTCAATTTCCTCTTGTTGAATTTTTAAGTGGTTGGAACTCCTTTCCACTAGGTTAGTTTCAACTTTATTATAAACATTCTTTTTTTCTTCGTCTCGCTTTCTTTTAAATAGTAGTTGAATAAGTTTTTTCATATTTATTTTGTTACTTAATTACGAACTTAAATGTTCGTTAAGGTCTCTTATAAGAATAGTGGGGCAGTTGGTAAGCGATGACCTTTCGGTTTAACCACAAGCCACATCTTTTACATTTTGTTTCATCTTATTTTTCTAAAAGCCATTTCAAAAGATTTGGCGACCTCGTAAATACGCCCAAGCCTTTGTTTAAGCACCGTTTTGCACTATTTTTTATAGGATACATTGTTACCCAACGTACTTATTTCACAAGTCTTAATTGAGCCGATATTTTTTCATCAATCAATTCCGCATACTCTTTTTCAAATTTCTTTTTTACTGACTTATCTTTTATGTTCAATTTATTTGCCAAGTAGCCTAGTTTTCGATTGTTCTGCTCTATTAGTTCTGACCATTCCATTACATAAACTTCAATGTTCTTTTCGGTTTTTTTATCGTAAAGAAATGGATTATCTGGAAAGTTTAATCTTCTTGACTTTATTTGTGATTTAGCAAATTTCGTTAGACGTGATGAAATTAAAATCAGTTTGTATTTTACTTTTTCATTTGGTAATGCTGAATGTTGCTCAATGGTAAAGGCGTATTCGTCAATTTGATTCAATTCCTTTTTGCTAATTGCACATTTAGGCGACTTTAACTCAACAACCATTATTTCTTTAACATCAGAGTCGGTTATCTTTTCGTTGAAAAAGAATAAATCAGTTATATCGTTTAGACCACGCTCGTCTAGTTCAATTAAATTTTCATCTGCTTCCGTTGGTTCATAAGCGAAATATTTTTCTCTTAATTCAATTAGTATGTTACCAATCTTTTTGTCTGACCATAATTTTGGTGTTCCATTGTAGTTTTCTCCAAATAGCCATAATTCATCTTCAACGATTTTATGAAGTTGGCTTCGTTCTTTTAAGTGTTTAGATATTTCTCCATAAGTTAATTCGTGAAGAAACTCCAAAAATTCTGTTTTGTCAGCTACTACACTTGCAAAATGTACAATATCTTCTAAATCAGTTTTCTCTAAAAGATTGTGAAATTTCTCTAAACTTTCTTGCGAAAGTTTTAATACCTTTTTGAAGATGTATTCAATATTTCCATTACCAATTGCCTTGTCAAGTAATGGATATAGGAAATTCCTGATTTTATCGTCTTTTTGGATAAGTCTATGTTCATCTTCCAATAAATAGGCAACTTTCTTAAATAGAATCTCTTGAGATTTTGAGGCAGGATGTTCATTGTTTTGATATGGATAGTATCTATCTTTTTCTAAATCTTTTAAGAATTTTTCAAACCTCTTGTTTTTGGCTTTGAAAAAATCATTAATAGTTTCTTTAATAGTGTTTTTTAGGTTGTTTATTTCTGCTTCTCCTAATGTTTCTAAATCCAAATTTCTAAACAAATCGGTATTTAGCATTGGCGATTCTATATAGATAAACCAAGTTCCTAAATCTGGTGTGTACCAATCAGAAGAATAAGTGTATTCGTGTGCAACACTCTTTAAACCAGCGTTGTCAGTTTGAAAAAACACTTTTACCTTATTCAAAGTGGAATTGATATTATAGAAGTAAAAGTTTAGTTTATGAGTTTTACCTTTTTTGTCTGTATAATCAATTGTCTTTTTTGAAGGTTTGTCGATTACAAAGTGTTCCCTTTTTAACGTTTTACCGTTAACAATAAAGTTTATAGAATTATGAAAAATCTCAAATGGGTAATGTTCGAAAATTGCTTGATTAATATTTTGAGGAAGAAAATTTTCGTGAACCCTATTTCTTTTCGCCAGTTTTTCCTGTTTGTTATGATGAAGTTGTTCAATCATAACTTTATAATATGGATTATGTTTACCTGTAAGATATTCATAGTCCACTTTGAATTCAGTCTCTTCTAATTGGGCATCATTAAAATCTAATGTGTCCATACTGAATATAGTTTTAACGAATTGTTTTTTTATAGTATCGAATCCGACAGTCTCAATGTTCATTAACTCTCCAATTTGTAACGAACTAAATCTTCCGATTCCTTGACCTCTCACCTTTGCGGTAGTTCCTATTTCCAAAATTTTATTGTCAAATTCATTGTATGGAACACCAAAGCCGTCATCCTTAATTTCAATATTCTTTATAGGTGATTTGATGTTCGCTTCATTAACATACTCAATATTAATTTCAATATTTTTTGAATCGGCTTGTAAGGAATTGTTTATTAATTCACGAAAAGCCTGAAAAGTATCTCTATATTTTGTTAAGAGGTCTTTTATTACCCTTGTGTTAGTAGTTATCTTTTTGGTTGTTGACTTCATTTTTTACGTATGTTGGGTAACAAGGGTATATGCCCACTGGTAGGTATATTCCTATTTTGTTGATAATACGAATTTAAGTTTTATATTGAAAATGTGGTTCCCAAAAACGTCGGTTAAAACGAACGGGGGATAAAAATTTTATTGAGTTCCCTAAACCGTTCGTTTTACAGCACTTACATTTTTATAAAAACATGATAAACGATTATTTCTTTTTAGATTTAAGCGTGATTAATAGCGCGCTTTACGTAAGATAAAATAAGGGTAAAACGTTTTTTTCCATGTGCCTGCGGAAGTTAAAAAACCTTCCACTACAAGACTCCCCGAGCGGACACGCTTCGCTGGTCCGCAATCGGGGTCTTTCCGCTTCAGGTTTTCTAACCTCCTCGGAACCGCCCATAAAAGCAAAGAGGCGGTAAAAAGACCACCCCTTTGCATTTATCTTCCAGTCGCTACGAGACATAATAATCCTCTTTTCATTGAGTTTATATACTATACTAGACTATTTGGCCTGAAATTAATTATGAAAATTCATATAATGAATACAAAAAGCTTGATTTCCTTATCTCTTATACTTTTTCTACTTCTTGCCTGTAATAACGATGATAACAGTGTTACCGAAGCGGATAGAGCAGAAGCACTCTTGGGACAATGGGCTTATGAGGCGATTATGACAGATTCAGCTGTTGATATTAATGGAGACGGCCAATTCAATATATATCTTTACAATACCCAGGAGATACGGCAATGCATTAAAGACAACCTGACTTTTTTTACGGAACGTGGTACTGGGGAAAAAGGGGATTACAGTATTAACGATAATGGTCTTGCTTGCGAAGAGGATGGTCAATTCACTAATATAGAAGAAGATCGTTATGAATTGGTAAATAACAATACGATCCGCTTTGATATAAGAAACGAAATGCGCATAATCGAACTTACCAAAACCAAACTTGTGGTTGAAACCGATGATAACCTAGGTGGCGAAAATGTCATCGTGACAATCACATATGGCAAAAGCTAGTTGTGACCTAAACCCTGATAATGTTACCTGTGGTTTTTTCGCTCCATTGACCGTTTGTGTCCAAAACCCGCACTTCATATGATTGGTCTAGATAACGAAGTTTACCCTCGCTTGGCTCAACTTCTAGCTCAAAATATCTTTCGACACCAGAACCTTGAGCATCATTATAATTAAAAAGTCGTGTGTCCCATCTCCGTTCAAAACGATTATATATCCTTATTTCGACTTGCTGCAATGTTGCATCGTCATAAGCTTCGGAACAATTTGAATCAAAACAAGTATAAATCACTACTTGATAATCACAGCCGTTAAACCCACCACAACTAATATTATGTTTTTCTCCTTTAGCCGCTACCTTTGGCTTTCTTAGAATGGTAACTGATTCCGTCAAAGTCTCGGAAATACCAGTTGTATTTTGAACTGTGAAATTGATATTAAAACTATCGTTGGTAAGGGGCAAGAAATCAAGAATGGTGGTTCCATACACGATTGGTATGACTTCTCCTTCGTTATAAATCTCACCATTATAAGTAATACTGCCTGAACGAACGTCATCAAATGTATAAGTCAGTTCATACTGTACTTCAGGGCTATGATCGCCAACTGCGTTAGTATTAATTGTAAACGGAAATGGTCTGTTCTCGGTTTTGTCGACTGAAGGCTGGCTTATATTTAACTCGAACAACTCCTCATATTTGTCATACTGTATATTAACTGTGGCGGTTTTTTCGACGTCAGAAGAAGATCGGGCGGTAAATTCGATGTTGTGATTGGAATCAGAGATTCCAGTATATTTTCCTTGGAACGAGCCTATAGGTACGTTAAAGCTTTCCCCTGCGGAGTAAGCAGATCCTTGATATTCAAAACTACCATTACTGCTTCCTGTGGAAAAATACATAACATAGGTGTCCCCTCCAATGCCCAATTCACTGATATTAAAATTGATATCGATGGTTTCCCCAGTATAGGCCTCCGATTGAGTGGCATTAGCAGTAAAATTGTAGTTCTTTGGTGTTATCTCGATTCGTATAGTTGCCGTTTTTTCAAGCCCAGTATCGTTTTGTACGTAGAATGTCAAATTGATGTCGCTTTCATCAGTACCTTCAAGACTCCAATTGAAATTTCCCAATGGTACGTCATAGATATTTCCGGCACTTACCTCAACCCCGTTTTCGTTTTTTATTAAGGCATTGCCATTTAAACTATAGCGCATTGAATAATTTGACGAGCCAATACTTTGTGAAATATTGAAATTAAGAGAAGTTACTTCTCCCACCGAAATATTTGATTTTTGACTTCCTCCAGTAAACAAAAAGTCGACCTGATTGTAATTGATAGATGTATTTGCGGTATGAGTTACACCTGACTCCGATTCAACGCTTAAAACAATGTCGTGTTGCCCTGCTTCGGTTCCGGTATATACAACGTTGTTGCTGTTTGGCCTTAATGGGAACTTCTCGCCTGGACCAAACTCAACCCCATTCACGCGCAGGGAGCTATTTCCCACCGAAGAATAAAACGCTTCATAACTCTCGTTAGCACCCTCTGGTATTTCAGCAATATCGATAATTACGTTTACCGGAATGTTTGCAAACTCCGATGTTTTTGAAGGAGTAATATTTACTTGAAAATCATTCTGTTTAGTTTCAAGGTCAATTATGACAGGGCCAACCTCTTGGCCATAATTATCGGTTACAACAAATGAAATCTGATGTGACCCTAAACTTTCAGGATAATAAAAGAGCGAAAAATTACCTAGTTGTACAGGATATTCCGTTGAGTTCTGAAGCGAATTGCCTGAAATACCCGTAACTCGCCCGTTACCTTCCACAATTTCATAGGCAATGTTGTATTCTATGTTTTCCGTATTGCCGTTGGACTTAATATTGAAATTAAATTGTGTTCGCTCGTTCAAAAAGACCGAATTGCTTTCTGAATTACCCGAAAAGGTAAAGGGAATATTGGCTACCTCAATCGCTACACTATCCCTTTTTATTTGTCCATTGGAATCCCTAAGGTCAAAATAGATTTTTCTCTGCCCCAATTCCGTGCTGGTAAATGAGTAATTGTACGAATTGGGAATAATTGTTCTGTATTGCCCAGGTTCCATCACGCCACCGTTATGATCTCTGACCGTTCCAGCACCTTCACTTGTATTGGCGAATGAATGTGTTATTTCATATTCAACGTCCGATTCTTCATCTTGGGTAGATAGATCGATTGCAATTGCCAAATTGGTATCGAGTTCTACCTGTGTCGATGAAGCGGTAGCATTGATGGTAAAACCAAGATTTAAGACATTCAATATCAATTCTTGAGTCAGGGTAGCACCGTCAGGGGCTTTTGCGGTAACTATTAATTTATGCTCCCCCAAGGTTTCTGGAAGATATTCCATTTCCGAAATCCCTTTTGGAAGATTAAAAGGTTTTCCCGCATCATAGACCTGATTTTCTAAATAGAGTTTACCCGTCCCATTTTCAATTTGATAAGTAATTTCAAATTCGCTTCTATTTTCCGGATTCTCCGTTTCCTTGTCTCGAAGTAGCGTGACATTTACAGGATTCTTGGAATTGATGATAAATTCATTTACACCCTTATTGAGCAGAAAACTGAAACTTGCAAACTTTGTATTGTAGAGGAGTTCCAAATCTTTGACCCTAGAATTGGAATCCCACGCTTTAAACTTGACTTTGTGTAAGCCAGTATCAATAGCCACATAGTTGAAAGCCCAATTTCGATCAACTATGTTGAGTGTGTCATTTTCTCTAATGGTATCTCCCACCATATTCATGAAAAATCCTTTGCCGTTGGAACCAGAATATTTTAAAAAATAATCTACAGTGGTTATTTCCTTTTCTGGGATTAGGGAAAATGAGGTTCTAGTGTTTTCAAATACAAAATTTTCTTGGGGATGCTCTTCTGTAAAGCTAAAGTCAAAATCGTCTAAAATAACGTCTTCGAAATCTTTGCTACACGCTAAGAAAAGCATAGTAGCCGTGGCCGTCAAGCCTATTAGTAAAATGGTTGGTTTAATATAATTTTTCATCCTCCAAGTGTTTAGAATAGAAAATAGCGCAGTCCTATCCCGGCATAAGGATAAAAATTTCCGACATCACTATTGACATGATAATACTCATTGGCTTTTAACAAAACCGAAAAATCGTTGCTCAGGGTAATTTCGCCCTCCAGCCCCAAAAAGACCCCGTATATAAATTGACTTTTCGCATCAATGATAGCTCCTGTGTCCAAGAGGTTATTCCCACTATTAATGACTTCGTAACCAATGATTGCCCCGCCACCGACGTTTAAGGCATATTTTTTAAAATTCTTTTGTTCCCAAACTTTTATAAAGTAGCCAGGTTGAACTGTAAAAATGTTGTACGGAATGTTGAAGGTGCCCTTGTCCTCGGCAATCGCCGCGAAAATGCTTAATTGGGCATATCGATTCCGGTTTAGGTGGTAATTATAAGTGCCCATAATACCAAAACCATCCTCGGCGTACCCTCCGCTTAGGCCAACTGAAGAGGCATAGTTTCCACTTTGGGCATATCCCCAGGAAGAAACAACCAGCATGAAAAATATTATTTTAACACGAGATTTCATATTCTAAAAATGTATGGGGTTATTAATTATTTCATGCCCAATTTTAAGGGATAGATTCCGATTGCCCGACTCTTCGTCCAATTCAACAACCACTTCTTTCTTTTCATCCAAAGCAAACTTTTTAAAGACCACCACATAATGATTTTCACTTTTGCCAGCAACGGTCTTGGGCTGTTTGAATACAAAAACGGGTTCGAGTTCTAATTTTTGATTACTGCTGGAGTTCCTGTAATTAGTTGCCATATGATACTTTATGAAATTAATATCCATGTCCAAACCTTCTTTGTTCTCAATCCTGAATTGAAAATAGAGCTCATCCTCATTGTAATAGACTCCCTTTAACCATAAGAAGACATTATCCAATCTTGAGAAATAGCGACTGATCTTGCTTTTATCAAATTGCATGTAATAGCAGCGGAGTCGGTAATATTCCATTGGATTGTTTTCGTATAATTCTTTGGTAGCCCTATCCACGGAGTTATCATTAGACTTGTTCACTGTTCTGGAAACAGTGCTCTGAACTTTTTCCTTAGTGTCTTCCAAATCAACTTCGTCAGTACTACTTTCCTTTAATCCTAGAATCGACTTATTGTCAATATTGGCTATCGCCATGTCAGGTTTTATGTACCAAGTAAGTTTCTCAGGGCGTTCGGTAAGTTCAAGTATGAAATCATACACGTTTCCAGAATTGGTAATTATGGTATGATTCGTATAGTTTTTCTTCTCCGTTGCCAATTCATCGTAATACAATTTCAAAATCCGTCCATGGAATTTGCTTCCTTCGGACTTAGGTAGATCGGCAATAAATCCAAAATCGTTTCCAACGATGCTCTCAGAAATGTTTTCAGGGAAAATTAAAATAGTCTTGTATTTCCTCGATACCTGAAGCGTGTCGCTACATGCCTGTGCAACTCCAATATAGGATGCTGAATAAATCAAAAAGATGCAAAGCAATCTTCCCATTATCGGTTTATTGTTGTCAGGAATACCCTGTCTCCATTGACCAGCAGTATTTTATCCTGTAGTTTGTATTTTTTCTTTTTGAAAAAGTTTCCAAAGGAACGCACTAAGTTTTTTGCCAATGGAGCATCCGTAACTTCGCCTACGGTATCAGAAAGTTCATTTAAACTTTGATCTTGAACATCTGTTTTAAACTCCTGAAAGAGTTCGCCCGCCCTTTCGTTATGAAGTCCTACCATTCCGTCTTGCTGGTCCTTAGCAATCAATGGAAGCCTTACATTGTTGATGTTGGTGATATCCAATAGCACTCTTGACCCCTGAATATTAGAAGTGGCATAAACAAAGGAGTTTTTTGGAAAATGATTTCCATCGTGAAAAACACCCTCTTCTAAGATTAACGTAACGCGACTGCCTGGCAGAATAAACTGATCACGATACACTGCGGCTTTAATGCTTACATCATTAACATTGGCCTTTACTTGTGATTCTACATACGGTGCTGAATAATCTTGACTACGGGAAAGACGTTCGTCACGTGCCTCCATCAATAATTTTCGGTATTCCAGCTTTTCTTGTGCTTCCGTTTTTTTATCGACATAAGTGGATTGAATTTGCTTTAGGTCTGTAGTTGCTTTTGTAATGTTACTGTTCAAAGCGCTTGAATCGTCCAAGGAAAAATTATTGAGTTCATCCAAAATTCTAGCAAGGGAATCGTTCTCTTTTTTGGTATCCAAAATATTCTTGAAAAGCCCATTTTTGTTTAGTGCCTCCAAAGAATCCCTAATTGACTTTTTGTAGATGTCATTGGGTTCTTTTACGTCAAGTTCATTATTTTGATCTGGAAGAAAATTGTTATACCCGCCATCTTCGGTAAGAATCTTATCCTTCGCAACCATTGAGTTGATACTCGTAGTAACAAAGAACACCGAGAGCAATATCACAATCGGTGCGGCAATTGCGAACAGCTTATGCCGTTTTATCCAAAGGTTAAATTTTTCAGTTGTCCAGTTCATAAATTTTGGTTATAAATCGTCGTTATCCAAAACTTGGAACTTGATAATCTTAAGTCCATTTAGGTTGTTCGGAGTTGATTTTGTCTCAACCAAATACCCGATAGTGACTAAGTTCCTGTATTCAGCGTTACCGTTTTTTATAATCTTTTGTTTACCAATAAATCGGAAGGGAAAGGGATACTTTGAATAATCTATCAAAATCGAATCCAGTTCCATTTCAATCGAGTAGCCGCTTTTGGCAACATCCTCATAGTAATTTTGATCCACCAGCCTGTTATAGAGTCGTTGCACGGAATGGTCGCCCATATAAAGTGCATTGCTCTCTATATTCCTTTTGATCATCCGCAAATCTGGCTCTAAGGCAAAGAACAGTTCATGAAAATTTTCAATGTGTCCTTCACTCAAAATATCTATTGCCCTTCTATAGTCCTTAATCCGAACAGCGGCCAATTTTTGACCGTTATCGAGTAAATAAAAATTGCTTTTTGCACTCTCGTTCGTTACATAAGCATAGTAGATATTGAGGAAAGTGGAAACGAACGTAAGAATTAAAGATACATATAGAACCCTATTGCTTTTGCTATGAACCTTGCTTAAATCGTTGAAAACCTTATAATTACCGTTCATTTGATTTGTCTTATTCGTTTAAAAACAAGTATTATCGATGACCTGTTTTCATTGTATAAGTGTTCTTACACCTTTTGTGGTTCCACCTGTTTTGGTATCAACAATGGTTTGGGCTGCTTTCTTTACGTAGTGCATTGTTTTATCTTTTAATTGACTTGCGCTAACATTCATACCCTGAACTATAAAATTTGACAATACCGGTGCCTTGAGATAAACGAAGACGTTCATAATCATCAATAAGGCACTTGTGAGCACAAGCCCAAGATTGGCATCCCCTTCAAACAAGAGGGACTCAATAAGATTGTTCATAATATGCAACATGAAATTATCGATGAGGTAGAGCATAGGAATCCAAAGGCACACACTCATAAATTTTTGTAGCCACGCCTTCCACATACCTGAAAGTGCTGGAATAAACGAAAGCCCAATATTCAAAGGGCCAAATACGATAAGAACAAAAAGATATACCACCGACATCGATTTTATGCCAACAAAAACGACTGCCGAAATTACCGAGGCAATAGCAGTAATTCCAGAGGTCAATCCGCTCATTGCGAGAGATTCCAGAGCTTCGGCATCGATACTTAATAAGCTCCAGGAACCTCCGATTTCCCCTATGGCGTGCATTTGTGCAGCCAAAATCTTTAATTGCAACAAATCCCAAGAGATGTCATTAGCTTTTAGAGATACCCCAATACTTTGGTAGAAATCGAAGATTGAAAGCGTTACCACCTTGTAATTTAGAAGTAGCAATGCCAGAGGAACCCAACGGAGATATTCGAAGATGTCAGCTCTTTTTTGTTCATTAATGAACACTCGCAAGGCTATTATGGCAATACCTATATACGCAAATTGCTGCCCGATTTCAATTATCGGGTCTACAGCTTCAAAAGCATCCAAAATGTATTGGTCAAAAAGTTCATTGACGGTCTCGCGTATGCCTTTATCAGTAATTGCCATATTGTGTTGTTTAGTCCTTGTTCATATTGATTAGTGTCCTTCTTGCCTTACGAAAGGCATTGAGTTGGGAAAGCCTATTGTTGTAGGCAATAAGATTGTCCAAAACAATTTCCAGTTTGGTGTTGATATTATTTACTTTTTTCAGCCGTTCCTCTGGAAGGATTATGGATTTGGTCTTTAAAATATCGTTGCATTGTTTGAAGAGGTTCTTAGTTTCCAAGATGGCCTGAGTTGTAAACAATGTGAATTCCTGTAATTCATCCCGCTCCAAATATTTTAAATCTTGAATACTGTTTTTGGATGTTCTGTACGCCTCCAATATCCGTTCCTTCAGATCAATGGTCATGCTTACATCTGTAGACTTCATAACATATTCCGGGGCCTTCTTTTTAGCTTCCAATTCTTCCTTTAGGATATCCTTTGACTTGGAGGTGTAATTGTTATTTTTCTCCATGAGGTTGATTAGGCGACCTAAATTTTTATTGATGGCCTTCAATTGTATATTCATATTGAGCAATTGGCTGTTCACGGCCCCGATACTTGCATTCGTTGCTGCATCGGTCACCGGTATTTGTGCGGTGGACTTTATGGCAGTCAATAGCAACGATATTAGTAGTAGTCTTTTCATAATTTTATTTTTTTGGAGAATTATCATAGGCGTAGGCCTTTGCGGTCAACTCCCAATTATCTTGATTCTTTTTAAAAAGATTTATAATTTTTCCGCTCTCCGTTGGGTTGGTTTCGTAAATGCATTTTTCCTCCAAAGAGGTTTCGATTCCATAAACCTTGACTTTATCCATCCAACAAAAAGCAACCTCACGTAATTTTCTATTTTCCGGTAAATCTTTGTTGATGGATAGTATGAGCTGTTTCTGTTTTTCCCCGAGACCCATAATGGCTTGAATCTTATCGAATGATTTTACAAAATCGCGCATGTCTAAAAAGACCTTGATATGGGAATTGACAACAATCGCATTTTTTATTACGTCAGATGCAATAAAATCATCGACTTTTTGAGAGATAAATATGGGTTGACCTCCTAATTTACGGGCCATTCGGGACTGGCTATTGAAATAGTTGGCTAGTTCGGGTCTATCCAATGCTTTCCATGCCTCGTCAACCGCTAAGATTTTATTGATGGTCAATTTTGAAGGGTCATTCATCTTCTTGTTGAAGATTTCCATAATCATCAGAGCCGTAATGGGAAAAAGCAATTCGTTGTCTATCAATTTTCCCAATTTAAAGTACACTACCTTTTCCTCACTTAGCCGTGTAATTCGGGCATCTTCCTTGTTTAGAAGCATCCCCCTTGGTCCCTTATCGTAATATTTTTCCAAAAGGAAAAGAAACACATTGGCATCGAATACCTTTCTAGATATTTTATGAACGTCAATAAGGGTGGACGTATGGGCTTTGCAGTATTCGAAAAAAGTGTCTAGCTTAAGGTCTTTGCTTTCAGATCTCCACATGTAGTCGTAATACCCAGTAACAAGAATTTCAAAAACTGTCTTCTTAACTTCAATGTTGTTCTCGTTGGTATTGTTTGATTCCGTGTCGCCTGTTATGAGCTTCAACAAGGTTACGAGATAAAGCAACTTTCCTTCGGATAGGGATTGAGCTCCGGCGTCATTTTTTACTACATCATGGTTATCCAATAAAAATGGGTTGAACGTAAAAGGTCGTTCATTGTCATGTTGCAATATTACCCCTCCAAAAACTTTGGTAATCTTATCATAAGAATTACCATCCTCCATGATAACTACCTCCGCACCTTGTCTTAATTCGGAGCTTATATAGTGATTGGTAAAATAGGATTTACCACCTCCGGATCCGGACGCTACAAGCATTCCCCGATTGAAAATCCAATCCTTTTTTTCAGGTTCTTTATATACACTAACTGACAAAGGCCTTCCTGAAATGCGGTCTACTAAACGAATGCCATCTACGGATTTCGACGAATCCGTATATCCTCCTTCAAAATAAAGTAGCGAAGCGGCCATGTCGCTAGACATTGGTAGATACATATCCGAAGAAATACCTATGGCATTGCCAGGAACTCCCCCAAAAAATAGATTCTTTCTGTCAATTGCATTCTGTTTGACGTTTATTCTTAATTTCTTAAAGGCCGAGGATATCGAATTGCTTCTTTGCCGTGATATTCCACTTTTATTTCCGATACCAAGCACATTCAGATGATAGAAAACAGTTTCCTTATGGTTCTCTAGAACATCTTTATTGAATTCGTAGATCTGATTCGCGTAGATAGTGTTACTATCATCTTTTTTGTTACTGCTAAATTGATGAAAGCGCTTGGCCTTTTTTCTCAATTGCTTCAAAACCTTTTCTTGATCCGGGATGTAGATGTATTGGTTGATAATATGCTGATAAGGAATTTTAAAACCCAAGGAGAATAAATTGCCAATCGGAAATTTGTTATGTCGTGTAGTGAACTTGCCATAAAGTTCATGTGTAGCGATATGGTCTTTTGTAAATTGATCTAAATTTTCAAGGGTATAAAATTCGGCCCGTATTTGTCCAACAGCAATAGAATTGTCGCTAAAATCTATATCGGGCATAGTGGACTCCTCCCGTGAGAGTCCAAAGTATTGCGTGTACAATCCTTTTGGGGAAAACAAATCATCAAAATCCAGTATCCTTGATGATACCAAACCCGAACTATTAATAAGGTTATTTACACTTTCGACTTGACCTTCGAAATCCATTAGCACGTTAGTATCGATGAAATCTGAAGGCACCGTATTTGCCAAATAGAATTCACGGGTTTTGGTCAAAAATGAATTAGCCCGTTTAGAATTGTATTTAATATAGTTTTTGGGAACAATGCTTAGATAGAGATAATGACTGCCAGTCAGAAAGGGGCGACCCTCAAAGTGTTTTTCGTTGGATCGTTCTAAAAAATCGCCCTCCAATCTTTCCAATTTTGGAGTGTAGTTTTCTTGGAGAAAAAAATCCTGTCTATGCATCAATCGATTTGGTCCCAAAACATTGATGATATTGAAGAAAAGTTCCTGTAGTTGTTCGTACTCTCTTGGATCCAGTGTGAATATTTCTGGAAGTTCAAGTTGTAACGGTATGGTCAAACAGCCCTTTTCCTTGGCAATCAATGCCTTCTTCTCGTATCCGTAGATGGGAAACTTATCCCAAAGTGTCATTTGTTTTTCCATAACAATAGATTTTCAAATGAATGAGATACTTTGATGGAATTGGGTTTTCCTCTATCTGAAAGCTTTTTCACAAAACCATTGGCACCATAGGTTCTGGAATAGAACAGCAGTACCAAAAAAATAACCAAGATTAACACAAAGTTTATAACCAGTGCCAACACCATGGGAATAAATGATGATAGCGTTAATCCTATGATAATAGCGGCAAATCCAAAATAAAGGAGGTAGTTAATATATAGGGCCTTGAGGCCTTTATACAGTACATCTTTCTGTAACCCTTTACGGATTAAGTTATAAGGAACTTCCATGTCGTTTAGATTTAAGATGAAGCTATCTGTTCCCCTACGGCGATGAGCGCAAAGAAAATTGCAATACCAATAATTGCCTTACCCAGTTTAGTGGTCAGATCACTTTGCTGGTCTCTTAGATAGAGATAGGTCAATCCGCTTATAGCGATGGCTACGCCAGCTATAATCTTGATGATATCGACAATATCTACAGAAAGGGTCTTGGTATTGTTTTTGAATTCCTGTGTTTCGGAAATTAGTTGGTCAAATTGACCGAATGAAAAAGGAGGAACACAGATTAGGAATAGGAGAAAAAAGAATGTTCTAAGAATCGGTGTCGGATTCGTCTGAATCGGTCGCACCTTTGTTGCGAATAATTTTGAGTTTTTCATGCTTTTTACGAGTTAAGGAATTTGAATCATCTTCATTCGATGAACCCTTTTTAAAAGCATCCAGTAGTTTAGAGTTGTTTTCCGCCTCGTCTACATGGTCGAGTATGTCTTCTAAATCGGTTTGTTCATTAATTGAATTATTTACTAAATTAGTATTTAATTGTAAATAATCAAGTTTTTTTGAAACTTTTTTTGATTTCTTAGGTTTTTTGAATTTCAAAACCCAAAAGACATACCCGTAATAGAGTAATGCCAAACCGATTAATATTTTCCAATACAGACTCAAAATAGAATTGTAATTGTGTGTTTTAATCCAACTATTGTATAGAACGCATTTTAGGGGAGTTTCTTGTGAAGACTGAGAAAGACAATTTAGTTGAATTTCCAGATTAGTGTTATTGGTATTTTAAAAAGTATAATCATAGACTAGGAGAGAACCCATCAACCTTACTACTATCTCTGGTTTAGCAAAATGCAGTAATAATTAAAATTGTATACTTTACTCTATTATGAGAATAGTAGTATTTTAAAAAGTATAATTTTGTAGGCTTCCCTAAAAATATAGGCTTCCCTTTATTTGGACACCTCTAAATTCGATAAATAATTATTATTTATACCAGGTTTGATGAAGAATTTAAATTCTTCATCAAACCTGGGCATGCATTCAAAACGTAATCGTTTCATGCTACTTGATTCCTTCGTCATTAAGTTCAATTACTGGAAAAGAACTAATCCTTAAGCGAGCTGCGCCCATAGGAATTAACTCTACAGTTTCTAGGGTTTCATCAGACTGCACAGGGCCATCCATTAGTTCTCCCACCAAGCCGTATTCGCCAATTTTCCATTCCGGTATTTTTTTTGCTTTTGCCCTTATGATAATCGGAGCGGATTCTGGTGTAAACGGAAAATTATCTTCTGGCCATGGTTTGGTCGCAATTTCAAATGAGGAGGCCTTATCTTCATTGAGAACCAGACCGTAATTCCAGGCAGTTGTGGGGTATATCTCATATGATGGCCAATCTTTTGCGTTTGCACCCTCTTGCCACTTGGAATCATGCTGCACGTTCTCAGCTGTAGACTTTTCAATGTAGTTTTCCCCTATTTTAAGGGAAAAAGTAAGCGGCCCGTAATCAACACTAACACTGTTATGATTTGCAACCCAAGTTCTCACCTTTATTTTTCTTGGTAATCGCAAGGTTATGTGATCACCATTGTTCCATGATCTATCAAGTTTTACGTATTTACCTGGTTCGGCTTTCGTTTGTAATTCTTTCCCATTTAAGGACAAAGTTGCTTTTTCAGCCCAACCAGGAATTCTGAAATACAAAGGAAATTCGCTTGCTTCCGCTAAACTTATCTCAAAATTAAGCTCATCTTCGAATGGGTAGTTTGTCGTGTTTTTGATGTTTACCAGAGTGCCGGTTCCGACTTTAGCGGTCACGGTACTAGCTGCGTAAATTACCGCTGCCAGTCCGTTATCAGGAGTAGCCATCCATAGGTTCTCCACAAAATAGGGCCATCCTTGGGCATGATTGTGCTGACAACAGCGCGAACTAAAAGGGTTCATCATCAAATAAGGGCCTGGATTATCGATACCTGGACTGTGGTTTTTACTGTCGTTGATGACCATATTAGGACTCGTGATATAACGAAGGCTTTTGAAGTCGGGAGCAACCGCCGCAGGGTAGGTGTTAAAAGCAACATCCTCCGCATGGTCCGCCCAAAAAATATCTCCGGTAATTCTCAACAAATGTTCATCAGAATTCATTTGTTCAACCATTCCGCATGTTTCAACTCCTTGACGAGGGTCATCATATCCTGGACGGCTATTCTCGTCCGAACCGAACATTCCCCCTGGCACCTGACCAAAATGTTGCCTGACAATCTCAAAATTATCATATGTTGCTTGTAAATCTTTTTTATCACCACTAACCAAATAGTATTGTGCAGGCTCTCTAAAACCCTGGGCCACATTTACGTTATGCCAGTCAATCAAATTTCCATACCAATCTGGCCATTCCATCCCTTCACGAATTTCCTTGGGATTTCCTATATCTTTCAAATCATGACCTCTTTCATTCCATGGCGCCGTATTTTTATGCACCTTTTCAGCCAAGTCCAATAAGAAAGATTCTCCAGTTCGATTATAAAGCCATAGCACACTATACAAGTTATCCCCTCCACGAATCCGCTGCCAATACTGCTTTTCGGATAGAAAATTCTCATCCGGAATTTCCAATTGATATTTAAAATAATTGGTCATTAGGGTGATTACTCTTTCATCTTTGGAATATTCATAATAAGACTGTAAACAATACAACATGATCATATTGGCCCAATAATCACGCTTTTCTAATTTTTCGGCCATACGCTCCTTAGTCCTACTTTCTTCTGACATATAGCTTTCCCATGCCAAATTCGGTCCGAAAAAGCCATCGGGCTGTTGGCTATTCAAAGCTCCTTCAATCCAGATTTTCGATTCCCTTATCATATTCTGATCTTCCAATATATAACCAATATTGGCGTAACCCTTTAACCAATATGGTACTTCTTCCCATCCCCACTCGCCCTGACCATCTTTGTTCAACCAAGCATTGTTTTCTTTTTGTAGCCAGGCACTGATCTTACCCAGGTTTCCCGTTAGACCACTACGTTGACGATGGAGATATTCAAGTAGCCAACCATCGGGTTTAATTTGGCCTACGGGCAATTTGATTAGGGTGCTAGGTCTTAAAGGTGCACGATTACCGATATAATGTTGGTTTGTTGCCGTTGTATCCGGTATTTCTACTATACTAATTTCCGAAGACAAGGCTTCCTTTTCCTTTTTACAAGCCATAATATAAAAGCACAGCAAACAAGTGGTTAATTTCAAGAATAGTCGTTTGTAATTCTCTTTGTAGTCCAATTTTAATTTCATCGCCCTATATTAAGTATTGTTAGAATTGCGTTCCGTATAATGTCCCAAATTTATTGTAGTACCTAATGTACCATTTCCGGATTGGTGGGAAACCACACCATCATGGATGAATCACCACGATTGTTCCAAGCATAATACGGAATCAATTTTATGTCTTTCTGCAATATATCGTTGCCGTTCTTTATTTTTCCCTTTAGGGAAATACCGGTAATGTTGATTAAAACTCCATCCGATATTTTATTCGCTTTCGTTTCCTTTTGTTGCGAATCATCCAAAAAAATCCGCTGCACAGGCCCATTATTGTCAATGGCCTCAGCGCAATAAACCAAAGGTCCTCTGGTTACGGCTACGCGACCTCTATTGGCTTCCACCAAATCGATTGAATTATTGAATCTTACAGGCATAGGAAGCGTTAATCGCACCTTATCACCAGGTTTCCATACCCTGTCAATTACTGCAAAGCCTTTCTTCAATGGAACCGATATGATTTTTCCGTTGATTCGAAGCTCCCAATCTGCGACCGTTTTGTTTTCATAACTGTATAAAGCCCCAGGAACAAACTGACCTCCTGCCCATGTTGGCACTCGAAGCTTTAGTTTAAATTTCTGTTCCTTTTTTGGATTCAAAATCAATTCAATATGCTCGTCATAGGGATAATCGGATTTCTGTTGTATATCGACTTTTCCATCTGTTAAAGGAATTGTTGTGGAGTTACTGGCATAAAAAGTCGTATATATTTCATCTTCGTTATAAGAGTATATCATGCCTGAAACCTGTGGAATTAATCTGGCGATATTCGAGGGGCAGCATGCCGTTTCAAACCAAGGTGACCTACCTGGTTTTCCATGATTAAAAGGAGTTTCTCCATCTGCTTCTAACGGATTTACATAGAAAAACTTGTTTCCTTCTATATTAACCCCAGCTAAAGAATTATTGAACAAGGCGACTTCCGCTACATCCATAAATTTGCCATCTTTGGTGTTCAGGAACATGCGATAATTGAAAAATACATTGCCAACCGCGGCACATGTCTCATTGTAGGCCTCTTTATTTGGTAAGATATATTCGGGTCCAAAACCCTCGATGCCATGAATTGCGCCCAATCCGCCCGTGATGTGCATTTTGGTATCGGTTATATTATGCCATATGTTGTTCAGGGCATTACTATATTCGTTCGTGCCGGTCAAAGCCGCTACATCAGCCATCCCAGAATATAAATAAGCTGCCCGTACTGCGTGTCCGACCGCTTCATTTTGTTCCCCAACCGGTAGATGTTGCTGTGAATAGGTGGGAGACATAACGCCTTCGCCTTCAGGTTTGTATGTCTTGCCCCTGATATCCAGAAACTTCTTGGCCATATTTAGATAAAGTTGGTCGCCGATAACCCGATTTAGTTTTATCAAGGCCAATTCAAGCTCTTCATGGCCTGGAGCCTGATTTACGGGTTCGCCATCATTGTAATTGGGATCACCAACAAAAAAAACCTTATTGATGTGCTGTGCGTTTTTCTCGGCTATTTTTAACCATTTGTCCTTTCCCGTTGATTGATAGTAGGCAATGGCTGCCTCGTACATATGCCCCATATTATATAGTTCGTGGCTATGTAACACGAAAGAGTAAGGCTTATCACCCATACCTCCGCCACCCCAATGGTCATGGTCTTTCGACACACCTGTAATATGAGCTACGTATAAATACCCATCATCCTTTTGGGCCGAACCGATTATATCAATGATACTGTCCATTCTTTTTTCCAATTTAGCATCTGGATTTTCCCTTAGTATTAATGCAGCCCCTTCCATTACCTTGTATAAATCTGAGGCTACATAGCGATGAGGTGCTATGAAATTCGTAGTGTCCCCCGCTAAAAATTCTGCAGCTTTGTTGATGTACTCCACCGCTGGTATAGTTTTGTCCAAAGCAAACGGAACCAAGGTTTCTTTTTCTGTTCTTAATCGGGGAAGCCAAAAATTATCTTCCAGATTCACCTGGTTAAAGGGAATCGGGACCAGTATCTGCCCCGTATTCTTATCGTCATGGCCGGACTGTTCAATCTCAGGTTTACAACTTGCAATGGTCATGACCACGGCCAAACATAGACCAATACTTCTTTCTATTTTTTTCATTTCTTTAAATTAAATGAAACTTTTTGCTGTACATATTTTTTAGATGAGTATGGCATAACAGTCTCTATTGTATAAATATTATTTTCGCTCTTTATAACTCTTCCTTTTCGCACATCACTTATTTCCATATTTGACAGTATTTCAAATAGATAGGTTTTATCTGGTAAGCCTTCAATTACCACCTCATAGGTTCTGTCTGATAGCTGTTGGTTCACAATTTTAGCACCATCATTGGTATCACCAGGGTTTACATGGTTTATTAAAGGAAGGACGCCAATACCTTTCTCATGTAAAACTTCAATAGTTGCTGAGGTTCCCAACTCAAGTGGGTCCATTGTCAATCTAATGCTTTCCGAACCAGTGAAAGTCTCATAACTTGAATCCACTCCGTTAATCTTTACCATTTTGACAATGGTACCTAGTGGTAAATTTGTTGAAAAGTTCAAGTCTAGATTCTTTCCTCCCTTCTCTTCAAAGTGAAAATTTGTGGATTTTTCATTTCGAACCATTTCAAATACAATTTTATGGTCACCGAAAGATATATTCTCTACATTAACCTTATTCCAGTTCCATGGAAAATTAGGGCTTAGTGAAATACTATGGTCAAGGGCGTCAGGGGCTAACCCTAACATTCCTTCGTAGATAGGTTGAAGTACCATAGTCTCGGACCAACCCTGCTGACTGCATACCCCTGCTGGAGAGTAGGTCATTCCATCCAAGGTCTCTTCTACGCTCCCAAGATTCCAATCTTCATAAACCAGTAGGTTGTTCATGATATGGGTATAACCGCTTGCAAAATTTCCGGTTTTATATTCCGCCAAAGCAGCCCAACCTCCAAATAAAGGCCAGACCATGCCTCCATGGTAAGACTTTGGATTGTAGTTTTTACTATTTTCAGGCAAAATTCGTACTCCCCAATCCGTTGAATATCCATTTGAAGCAAAAGACGCAGCTGTTTTATACGCTTTCTCATCATCGGTAATAACATCGAAATATATAGGCACCCCTGACAAAATCGATTCTTCTTTCATGAAAGATCCGTCCTTCATTTTTCCAACGTAGAAGTAGCTGTCATCTTTGTCCCAAAAATCGTTATCAATGCTATTTTTGACGGTCTCAGCATCCTTTTGATAAGAGGCGGATAGGTCTTTCTTTTGTACCACATCTGCTAAGTACGAAGCTGAATTCAATGCGGCGGCCCAAGTACCTGCAAGATATAGCTCTGTGTGCGTGGGGAACAGTGACCCACCCTCAATCCAGCCATGTCCAACATTGGTAATTTCTATTAGACCATCGCCATCTGTATCAGTACTATAGCAAAAATCCATGGCCTTTTTCAATGAGGGCCATAATTTTTTAATGAATTCGACATCACCGGAATACTTTAAATAGTGCGCGGCGAGTACCACGTATAGCGGGGTGGAATCGGATGCATCAAAGTGAACGGCTCCACTTGTAGTCAATTCATGAAATATCTTACCATTCAGATTCTGGAACTTTGCGAACACTTCGAGCATTTTTTTTACTTGTTCATGACCACCATAGGCATTTACGGCAAACGCACACCACTGGGCATCCCGCCCAAAATACCATGAATAGCCAGGTCTGCCGCTAACCTTTTGACCTCCATCCCAGCCCCGTTCGGTAGTTCCGAGGCCTGCAACCATTGTAGTGCCGATTCCCGGAGTATTCTGAAAAAACTGATCCGACCGGAGTAGGGCCCAGCGGTAGCCCATATTGAACTTTTCATCAGGGGTGTTCAACATCACCCTATTGTCTATAAGATCTTGGTAGTGTTCGGATGTTTTTTCAAACATCGAATTGAAATTTTTGGCTTCTTTCCGATAATTTTCCAAGGTTTTATCCAAACCGTTTTCCCCTGCCAACATATATGCATTTAATTTTCCATTGGCCTTTTCAACATCAAAACCAAAAATTCCGCTTACCTGTTTGATATCTGTTTTTATGCCGTTAGGAGTTCTATTTTTGAATTTAAAATCTGAGTATTGACCAAGTAATGCATTTTCAGGTTTACTGCTAAAGCCCATCATGCTGACCAATTCATCTGACTGCGCAGATGCCACAGCGGCATTTAGTTCCGGGGCCCACTTATAGCGGATAGTAGAGGCAACTCGTTCTGAGTAAGGCCACATGTAGCGGAAATTTGAGCTGTACTTTAAAAAAATTTTTGAAATTCCCGTGCCTTCCCATTCATAGTGGACCACACCTATTGGTTTATCAATAGAGACTACAGTTATTTCCCTTAATCGATTTCCTTTCACAGTATATTCTCTAATCAGCATTTCTGGAGAGGATGTAAGGGAAGGACTTAGCTCACTTAACCAGATGACCTCATCCGCATCTTTCAATAGAATGCCCGTTGCCAAATCCCGGAACGCCATAAAAGGACTTGTCCAGATTTCATCCATACCGTCTTTTTCTTTACCTACTGCCATCATTCTTCTTCCCGCTAATATGACTACATTTTCATCAGCCTCTTCCTTTTTAAATTCGATAGTGGTTTTTGGTAAATTCCATTTTGTTGCTTCAGGTACTTCAATAGTTGAAAATTCCTCTTCAAAAGGAATTACTCTCTGAGGAGAATAGTTCCAATAATTGGGCTTTACATCGTTTATATTCCCTGCAGTGTATTCAAAAATGTTGGTGTAAAAACGGTGTAATTGAGGAGTGTTGTAATTTTCCTTTCCAAAATAGGAGAAAGCCCCAATGGCTATGATTTTACCTTTTCCCAAATTATACTCAATAACTAATTTGTTATCCTCATGAAATGTTATATAGGTCCACTCTGTTCCTATGACTTTCGCAATAGTAGTATCTGGCAACTGTTGATTAAAAAATCCTATTTTGCGTACTATATGATCTTCTTTGCTCTTCCATGGGTAAGAACCACCATGCATTCCAGCAAAAATTGGGTGAGATTTAAAAGCATGAAAACCGCGGGGTCTACCAAAACCATTGTCGGTAACCGTATCTTTCTTGATTTGAAACGAGTTCTTTTCTATGCCCCATTCGTTCAATAGTCGAACGGCCTCCATGGATAGAATGAGATTTCCTCCCTCTCGAACAAACTTCTGTATTACTTTCCCAACTTTTTTTCCTCGGTAGGCTGTGGCATTTACATTCATTTGATGAATCCAAAGATGGGTAAAGTCATCATTCAAGATTCCTTTCGTTATCAAGGCTTGATCCGAGATTGACTTTACAAGATACCCTTGGTCTTTCAATAACTTAAGAACTGCTTGTGAGGTAGGGGCATCCAGACCAGAGCCCATGAAACCAGTTTTAATTGAATTGTTGGATTCTTGACCCCAAATTTGGGCTGCACCAAACAACCATAGAAAAAGTAAAAAAAGTTTGATTTTCATAATCCCGTTTTTTTAAATATGTCTATTATAAGTAATCAGGTCCCGAATTTCTAAATGAGCTTTATCTTTTGGGTTTTTGACCTTTAGGGTTAATTGATGTTTTCCAGGTTTCAAAGCGTACTGGAAAAAAAGTTCGTAGGAGCGTTCTACGAAATCTAGGGGCAACTCCATGGTCTTTGCTAGCTTCCCATCGATTAAAAAATCGACTTGCATCCGATAATCCCCCAAGGTTTCCGCATTGGTTTCCAAAGAATATTGGTCTTCCAAATCAGTATTCCAAGCCCTTCCAGTCAGCACCAAACCAATTCCTTCAAAATCCATTTGATATTCCTGAATGTCGGAGACCTTTATAGTCTTATCAATTGATTTCCGTTTTGCAAGAGCATGACCCTCAAAATTTTGCTCCAAAGGTGCTGCCACACTTTTTTGCAGCTTGATTTCTACAGAATCTTCCGTAACAACACCTCCATTATTTTCTATGGCCTCTAGTGCATGTCTATAGCTAATATCGTATACTTCGTTGAGGGAGGTCTGCGTATAGATAAAATCCATGTTCTCAATGGCGGCCAGACCTTTTGACCATTTTTCAGGTAGTCGGTCATATCCGAATATCGTGCCTACAATCGCTCCGGCAGTTGCTGGATTACAGTCGGAATCTTGTCCACAGCGGGTAGCGATTTCCATGGTCTTCCCTAACTCTCCGTCTCCGTAGAGCAAGCCCATTACCACGTACGCCGCATTGATTTTTGCATCAATGTTGTAATTACGAAACACCCCTGAAGGACACCCGATGTCCGTTCCCCATTTATCTTCAACTTTATTCCAGGTTACCTTCCAGTCTTTAGAATGTTCCGAATGCCATTGAATCACATCTGCTATACATTGGTAAAATGTACTCTCTTCTGGAATCGATTGAAGGGCGTTGTTCACGATCATGGGAATGCTATCCATTACAAAAGCATGTGAGTACATGGCGGCTACAAAAACCCCACCATAATACCCGTCACCGGAGTTCATAATATGCCCTACTCTGTCGCACAATTGTAATGCTGCATTGGGCATTCCCGGATACATGATACCGATAAAATCTGCCTCGATTTGAAAGTCGATGTCGTCTGCATGTGGGTTATTCATCCAATGACCTGTTTTGGGTGGTTTTAGGCCCTGTATATAATTATAACGTCCCTGTTGGTTTGCATGCCAAAGCCAATAGCGCGCCTCAGCATAGGCTTTGACATGGGCTTCAGCAGAAGCGTTCAAGCCCTGCCGTTCCAAGACCTCAACAAAGGTCAAATCCATGTAGATATCATCATAAAGTCCAGGAGTTTTGGTCATTGCGTGCAATAGGGTCGTGTCTGACCAATGAATGAGTACGCTATCTGGAATGATTTTCTTGGTATAATGAAATTCTGTTGGGCCACCGTAAGTCACTCCAATAGTCTGGGCCGCCCATGCTCCTTTTATTTTATCTTTTAGAACTTCTTTTGAAATATTAACAAAACGTTGATTTTGAGGCTTACCCTCTTTTTCTGTGCAACCTAAAATTGACAACCAAGACAAGATAGATACCACTATTTTTGCTTTTTTCATACTATAAATCTTTAACACACCTAAACCCAACTGTTGCATTTCTTTCGAAACTTTGCGAGACCCGCAATAAATGTTCTCTATAGTGAAGTTCTCTCGGACCTCCTTGAACATACCACCAACTTGAAGCAGGGTTGTAATAAGAGCCACCTTTCATGATGATATAGTCATATGAACCACTTTTATAAAGGTCGTTTGTCATTTGCCAAACGGAACCTACCAAATCTTCTAAACCGTGTGGATTAGCTCCTTTAGGATATTTTCCTACAGGATCCATTTTCCCATTTCCTAAATTGCAATACTTGTCGTCAATTCCCTTTATGGTCAAAGTGGTCAAGGTTTCCGTTACTTTTTTCTCTTCACGATAAATATTCGTTTTTTTTGACCAGGGCCATTCTCTGCCATCTGTGGTCTGAGCAGCGTATTGCCATTCCTCCTCCGTTGGAAGTCTTTTCTTAACCCATTTTGAATAGGCTTTGGCATCTTCATAACTGACATATACAACCGGAAAATTCTCATGCCCTTTTTCAATCTTACCATCAACCCAATGTTTAAGAAAATTCTCCCCATCTTCAGGAAGATAGCCACTTTGATCAAGGAATGTTTTGAAATCGGAATTTGTAATTGGATGCTTGTCCATGAGAAAACTTTCCATCTCGAAAACTTTTCCGTCCCTATAATTTGGATATGGGATAAAGCCATCGCCATGTGTACCTTTAAAAATAAAACTGCCTGCCGGTATTTTGACCATTCCCTTTGGCTTTGGGCCCGGGTCCGTTCTTTCGACCGAACTGGCCAAGCGGGGGGTGCCGGGCACAATACTTAGAATATTTTCATCCAGTAGGATTTCTTTTTTGAAAACCTGGACTATAAATTTGCCTTCATACCGACCAAAATGTTCTAATAATCGTATGGTATGTTCTCCCGGCTCCAGCTCCAAGGCCTTTTTATCATAAGTTGGCATTCCTGCCCAAACCTTGATACTATCTCCCTGGTCGGCCGAAATCTTTAAAAGGTCGTTGGTAAGGGAAGTATTGAGAATTTTTGGAAGTCTGGCGATGCAATCCACTTCCCCTTCGTTATTTGTGCCTAAAAAAGATTTATTGAATGCCTCCACCTCAACCTCTACAAAATGATTGCCCTCCTTTTCAAACGGACTGAGTTCCTTGTGATGCCATAAATCCACAAAATGGTAATCCTCGTCAATCTCAGCAGGAAACAATGCAGCCTTATACCCCTCGGGAATTAAACTGAAAACCGTATAAATAGTCTTATTTCCCAGTGGCCATTTGTTCACGTAAATCTTATCTTGAATTGTGGAAATCAAAGGAGTATAAGAACTGGAATTGAAATTGGGGGAGTTTTCCCTAAGTATTCGCGTGGTCCTCCCTAAATACTTGTATTGTTCATTTATCCAGGATGGCTGCCCAGGTGGAAAAATGTTGAATTCAACACCATGCCCGTTGAAAAGTGATATTGCGAATTCCCTTTTTATCGGTTCCTTAAAAACCTCACCTACCCTGAAAATTGCAAAGTCGGGCTTGATGAATTTATTGAGGTTCAGTAGCGGAGGATAATACAGAGCGTTATGCACTCGACCAGAAACAATACCCTGCATATCTTTCGGTACGGCCATACCTTCGCTATACATCATCACACCTTCTTTGACACTATCAGCGGCATCTTGATACTCTTTGCTTGACGAGCCTTTTGTGTCTAAAACCACACCGTCGGCATCTGTACCTTTTATTAAATCGGCCAAACCTTTCAAATGATCTTCATCTCTGGAGCTCTCGTCCCATGGATTATAACAAATAAAAAATACGGTTCCCTCTTTTCTAAACTTATTGGCTAACTCTCTTATTTTAGATAGTCCTCCGGGAAGGTCACGGAACAGGTCAAATTGATTTCTTTGGTCTGTGCCTAAAGTGGGCCAGGTGGGCCAAAGTCCGATGGCATCATCGCCTCCATATAAATTTCTACCTCGTTCGAGAAAACCTTCGAGTGTGTATTTCCCTTTCTCGGAGTCGTAAAATCCTTTATCCCAAGACATTACAAGGTGTATAACATAGTCATTACGAATCCACTTTAGGTCTTCCCGTTCATATAATGAATTGTCAAAATCATCGACATCGTACAGGTATCTTTCTTGAAATATTTTCCTCAAGCCTTGCTGCCAGTTTCCTTGGTAAAAATCCGCATAGAAATTATACCTGACGGATCCCCCTGGAGCAATATCAGTTGCGAACCTCTTTTTAACAATCTTCTCCGAACTTTCTGGATCTCTTCGCACCAGTGCGCATACGGCATAATCATCGTCAAGTTTAGTGCCAGAGTAACCTAGTTCCCAAGCATTATCGGGAACGATACAATTGATCGGCTCTTTATTTTGTAGAAAAAGATGGGTTCTGGAAAGTCTATTATCCCCTTGACCCGTGATGTAGGCTACCTTGTTTTTCGTTCCCAAAGGGACCACATTTTCAAGTCTAACTGTATCTGAAGACATATTAGTAAAAGAAACCTCGGCCTTATAACCCAATGCGAAATTTTCTTCCGGTTTAATTACTAATTTCAGTTTTTTTTCCGAATCAAGTTCTTTTCCATCTATTTCGTAAGTAACTAAAGGCATCCCATCGTCCAGAACAATAGCTTCACCCAAAGAGTTTATAAATGATGTAATCTGATTGTTGGCATCATTAATTTTAATCTCTTTTAAATTTTGGGCTTCTAGGCTGACAACCATGATAAAGCAAAATGCGATTGCGATTAAATTATCTATAACTTTTTTTCTTATCACCATATATTAAAATATTTCACCGAGCACCCTGTAAAGGGTCGAGACCCCTGATTTTGAAGGTCTTCAGTCTATCATTGTTTCTACTTACCAAAATTATTTTTTCACCCAGAGAATTAGAAAGTTGAGCAATATCCCTGCACTCTCCCCTTACCTGAAATCCTGAATCAATAGGGTTCTTTACTTCCCAGTTACCTTGGCCATCTCCTTTTAGGAAATGTCCATAGGACGCATCGAACTTTCCAAGGCTCACCTGATTGCCATAAAAATTGCCAACGGCCAAGATGTCCTTATGTCCATCTCCATCAAAATCATGGACATCAAACCCATAAATCGGCGCAAATTGCATCTGTGCAGGAAGGGCTTTAACTTGAAAATTACCATCGCCCTGATTTTTCAATAGCAGTGATTCAAAAGTCTGCACCTGCCATCTACCTGCACCCGACAGATCATCCTTTTCAAATACTTCATTAAAGTTATCCTTTGCATAATTTTTATAGGTGCCATATACTTTTCTTACCGCCACTAGTTGTCGTGATAGTTCGTCCATACCAAAAAATGGCATCTCCACCCCATCCTTGAAGTAACTTAGTATTGGGTCAATACTTGAATTACGGTCAAAATCCTTCACATAAAGGTTTACTGGAAATTCGGGCGATGCTTTCAGAAAAGAGTTTGTGCCTCGATTGCCGGCCAGCAAATCTTCGTCTCCGTCCCCGTCCAAATCCTCCGCCTCTATGGTATTCCACCAGCCAGCAGAGTCATTAATTTCCCTAATGGTGGCAACTTCATTATCTAGGTTTATCAGGGTAATGGGCATCCAGTCTCCTACTATTACCAACTCCTTGCTTCTATTAAGCCACACTGCATCGGTTACCATTCCCAATTTAAAGTCCTGTCCAAAGATTCTTGAGGTAAAATCGAACAAACTACCGGCTCCATCACCCAGTAAGATTCGGCTGGCCGGATATTTTCCATAGGAGCCAGGCACCGAACGACCTCCAACGAATATATCATCTATTCCATCTTGATTAAAGTCTCCCTTCGTTGCACATGAGCCATTAAAATGCAATTGTGGATGTTCTACTGACTTTTGAAATTGATTGTTTCCTAAATTGATATACAACCTGTCCCTACCGGTAAAATCCTTGAGTGCTTCGCCACTTCCGCTAACTACGTAAAGATCCTGATATCCGTCACTATTCACGTCTATAAAAACCGCTTCGGCATCTTCCTCAGCCCTATCTAGAACAAAGACTTTGTCGGAGACCGCAATAAATGGTTCGTTTATATTTTCTTGCTGAATATAGAGTGCCCCAGGCTGGTTTTTAGCGCCTCCTATGTAAACATCCTGCAAGCCATCGTTATTAACGTCACCGAGCGCCATTTTTGGACCCTCGGTCGAGAGCATTCTAGGCAGAAGTGCCTCGTAGTCAAAATCGATATAATCATTTTCCTTGTGTGTGTAATCTATGATTTCTTGATTTTTGGTCGAAGTAAAAATTTGTGGGTTCTTCTTCTTAGTTTTAGCATTTATCGACCTCGCTTGTGAGTAATCAACTTCGATTTCAGTATTAGCTTGGATATTCCGTAAAATCTGTTTCTTTCCATCTTTCCAATCTACTTCCAATCGGTTTACTACTGTATTTTTTCCCAGTCCGAATATCATTATTGGTTCAACTGAGGAGAGCCATCCCCTAACGGGTGACAATTCTTGGGTCTGAACAGAATCACTTACCTGAATAGTTACCCGTGCACCGATTCCATCAGTATTTTTGGAACTTCCCAAGAGTTTGACTTTCAGAAAATGTTTGCCCTTTCTATCGGTCGCAGTATTTTTATAAATCGAGGCTTGAGTATTGAGATTGTTGATGATAAGGTCTAAATCTCCGTCATTATCTAGATCGGCGTAGGCAACCCCGTTTGAATACCCGTTCAAACCGAGACCCCAACTTGAGGAAACATCTTCAAATTGATTTCCTTCATTTCTGTATGCGATATTCCGTACTTTTCCATTTGGCATTTGCCTGACGGCTTCCTTAAAATCCAAGCTGTCCGTGTTAAATGCCTTATCGGACATAAAATGGAGGTAATCCAAATCATTTGGCCGATGGGGGATACCATTTGTAATGAAAATATCTTTTTTTCCATCTAGATCGAAGTCTGCTAAAAGGGCACCCCAACTCCAATCGGTCGCTGATACGCCGCTGTATTCGCCGACTTCACTAAAGCTTGAATAATCGTTGAAAAGATTCCCTTGGTTTATCTGCAACATATTCCTGGCAAATTGATCATGATAGCCATGATCTCGTTTAAACTTGTAGAGACTATATGATTCTGGTGACAGTGAGGTTTTTAGAACCTCTTCGCTGTCCGGTTTCATGTCAAGGGTAAAAATATCGAGCAACCCATCATTATTAATATCTGCTAGGTCATTGCCCATGGAAAAGGTAGAATTGTGCCCTACTGTTTCTTTGGTTTTTTCAATAAAAGTGCCATCACCCCGATTGAAATAGAGATAATCATTCTCATGAAAATCGTTGGAAACATAAATGTCAGGATAGTTATCATTATTGATGTCACCTATACTCAAGTCAAGACCATAACCCATTGAACCACCGTATATACCCGCTTCTTTACTAACATCTACATAATAATTATTACGGTTTTCATAGAGTCGGTCACCACCTAGACTATCCCTCTCTGTTCTCAGGCTTCCCGTTTTATAGGTGCTTGGGGTTTTAATTGACATGTTTACCAAAAACATATCCAAGTCGCCATCAAGGTCATAGTCGAAGAATGCGGCCTGTTGGGCATACGACCTGGCATCTAGTCCATACTTGTTGGCTTGGTCGGAAAAAGTGCCGTCCTTATTGTTAACAAATAGTTGATTGACACCTTCTAATCCTAAAAAACCATACAAGCGACATACATAAATATCAAGCCATCCGTCAGCATTTATGTCGACCATGGTCACTCCGTTTGCCCAAGACCGGGGATTGGCACCACCCCCAACTCCAGCTTTCTTTGTGATATCCTCAAAGGTAAAATCGTCTTTGTTGAGATAGAGAACATTTGACTTTTGATTGGCCGAAAAATAGATATCAGGAAGTCCGTCGTTGTTAACATCGCCAATTGCGACACCGCCTCCATTGTACATATAGAGGTAGTCTATGATGTTCAATGATTCGCTTTCCTCAACATCGTTTGAAAAATCAATACCAGTCTCTCTTGCTGACATTGATTGGAACAAGGTGTCTTCTCTACATGAACAAAGCACTGTCAGAGTCAATATGACCATTGTCAAAAGGCTACAACGATATGTGTGCAATAGATTCATTGACGTTTCTTTAGGAGGTTAAGAAACATAGCAGTTGTGTCATTTCGATTTACCATCAATATCGGCGTTCCTTTAATTTCCAACATCGTAAGATCACGAACCTGCCCGTCTAGCACAAGACCAGAATTCCTACCTGGTATAGCGGTGAAATTCCCGGTATCGTCACCTCTTAGAAAAACACCATAACTGGCATCATAGCGCCCCGCCTCAGGTTTCACTTCGTATAGGTTGCCCCCTAGGACGATATCTTTATGATTATCACCATTTAAATCATCAATCAATATTGCATACACTGTTGAAATTTGAGCTTCGAGCGGAAGCTGTTTGATCAGGAATGTACCATCACCTTGATTGATTAGGGAAACACTTTCCAACATCGTGACTTGATGAATTTCTGAATTCTTCAATATTTCCGAATCGAAAATATCTTCCATGGTTTGTCCTTTATACGATTCATACTTTAGGTACCTTTTCTTTAAAACAGGGAGTTGCATTACCAAGTCATGTCGCAAAACCAATGGGTATGCAGTATCTCCGTTATATGCGCATATAATCTGTTCGACGCTACCATTCCGATCAAAATCATTGATATAACAGGATATGGGTTTTTCTTTACTAGCACTAAACCGCGAGTTTAAACCATGGTTTCCTACGATGAAATCTATGTCACCATCGCTATCTAAATCTGCCTTCTCAATAGTGTTCCACCAACCAGCAGTGTGTTCAAGCCCGGCTGTCGCCGATACTTCTGAAAAAACACCTTGATCGTTTTTAAAAAGCCTGATCTTCATCCATTCTCCAACAATAATTAGGTCATCATCACCATCATCATCATAATCTGCCCATGACGCATCGGTAATCATTCCGGATTTTAGTAAGTTAGGAGCAATTTGTGCAGTGGCATTTTCGAAGTGACCGCTTCCATCATTTACAAGTAAATATCCGTTTTGCGGTAGACCAATTAGCCCAGGCCGTAGTCGAACCCCTACGAACAAATCTTTGTCACCGTCATTATCAAAATCATTTGGCTTCACAACAGAGGTGCTTTCAGGCCGACCGGCAGGAAGAATCTGGTCGGATTTAGAAAAATTTCCCGACCCATCATTCAGGTAGAACTTATCGACCAAGGTGAACGAATTTATCGAAGTCTCATTGCCTCCACTTGTTACATATAGGTCTTGGTCGCCATCGCCATCTGCATCAAAAAATGCCGAGGCCAAGTCTTCAGCTTGCTTGTCATTTTCAAACAAAGGTTCATTTGTCTTCTTAAAGCTACCTGACGCTGTCTGCACCATAAGCATTCCAGCAGAGCCTTGGGCGCCGCCCAAGTAAACATCCTCTTTCCCATCTCCATTTACATCGCCAACAGCAACCTTGGGCCCCTCAGTAGATTTCATATGATATAACAATCGATCTCTGTTAAAATCAACGAAGTCATTTTCTTTATGAATGAAATCATCCAATTCAATTTCTAATTTCGAAAAGATAGGATCATAGTTTTTTGTTTCAGGCGACGGTCTTTTTCCTGCCTCCGATTCCTTTAAAATTAGGTTTTGATTTACCGTTACGTTGGTTAGCAAAGTTCGTTTTCCATAGTACCAATCAACTACAACCGTGTCTATTTTCTCTATGGTGCCTAGTCCGAAGTTAAGTCTTGCATCCACTGTGGATTGGAATCCCCGAATCGGATTTTGTTCTTGGAAGTACAGTTGACCATCAACTTTTAAAGTAACTTTTGTGCCAATTGCCGACTTGTTGCCTCCATCACCTTTCAGTTCAATTTTTAGGTGGTTATTCCTGGTTTGCTCCGAATTGTTTCTGTAAACGAAAAGGGGCATATTCACATTATTGACTATCAAATCAAGATCACCGTCATTATCAAGATCACCGTATGCCGCCCCATTGGAATGGCTCGGCTTGGCAAGACCCCATTGCTCTGTAACATTTTCAAAACTAAAATTCCCATTACCGGCGTAGGCGTAGTTGGATATCCGATGAACCGGAATGATATCTATCAATTGCGCATAATCCACTCCATCTTCCTGAATAACCATTCTGGCCACTTCTTCATTGGAGACATATTGCAAGTAGTCTTGATTGAGTATATCCTGGGCAAGACCATTGGCGATATAAAGGTCTTTGAAGCCGTTGTTGTCAAGATCTGCAATAAGCGAACTCCAGCTCCAATCGGTTGCCTCGACACCACTTAATCTACCTAATTCACTGAATGATAGTCCATTTTTGGAATCGACCCCATTGTTACGATGAAGCATGTTACGCGTAAACTGATGATAATAATTGTTTTGGACATTATATTGATACTTATCCCAGTTTTCAAAGGTCATGGTGGTTTTAAATCTATCCTCTCCTTCCGGTAACATTTCGGTAACGAATATTTCTGGATAACCATCACCATTTAAATCACCAGTATCAGATCCCATTGAGGCTCCACTTATGGAACGCATTTGCTGCTCCAGTTCTTCTTTAAAAGTACCGTCCCCATTATTCATATAGACATAGTCACGTTCAAAGAAGTCATTGGATATAAAGAGGTCAAGCCATCCATCTTGGTCCAGGTCCGAAACTGAAACTCCCAGGCCAAAACCTATCTCGCTTCCATAAATTCCTGCCTCTTCGCTGACATCTGTAAAAACCCCATCATCATTCCTGAGGAGTTTGTCACCGCCTAGTTCATCCCTGATAGGTCTCTCATTCGTACGAAGATTAAAACTTCCTATAGCCCGGTACGAGTTATTTAGCAAGTAAACATCGAGATCTCCGTCTTTGTCATAATCGAAAAAAGCAGCGTGGGTCGAGAATCCAGGGTCGGCCAAGCCCATCTCAACAGCCTTGTCAGTGAAGCTTCCGTCTCCGTTATTTATAAAGAATTCATTTTGTTTATTGTCACCCTTGATATCTCCTGAGTTGCAGACGTAAATATCAAGCCAACCATCTGCATTGATATCGATCATAGAGACACCAGTGGACCACGCCCTTGTTCCTTTGACTCTAGCTTTTTCCGACACATCCTCGAACTTAAAATTCCCCTTGTTCAAATATAGTCGATTGGGTAAAAGGTTGGCGGTTAGATAGATATCGAGTAAACCATCGTTGTTAACGTCACCAAGACCAACTCCACCTCCATTGTAAAAATTGCGGTATTTATAAATATTAAATTCATTGGTATAGGTCAGGGTGTTTTCGAAATTAAGTGCTGTTTCTTTAGCATTAAGCATTGAGAACAACGTAGGATTTTCCTTGGAACCATTACGATTACAAGATGTAGTTAACAAAATCAATACGGGTAAAACCAGACAGATTGTCAAATTAAGAACGCTGACTTTTCGGATGCCTTGTTTACCCAAGGCAATGCTATTTTTAGTTGTATTCGTACAGTTTTTAGTGCATTTCATGCGTTTGGCTAGTAGCTAGTAAAGTGGCTTTAGGTCCTCGTAAAGAGCGATTACCTCCCTGTAGGAGTCACCTTCTTTTAAGGTAATTTTTCTATTCCCGTCCAATTTGATATAGTAAGGTTTCTCGTAAGGATATTTAGGTGATATTTCTAAGAAATCTGAACCCCCGTACCACTCCATCATCTCTTCCAGCAATTCTTCTATCAAAACATCTGATCCGGTTTTTTGGTCAAAAACGCTTGAATTGGTATACGAAAAACGCACTTTTAATAGTTTGATAAAAGGTTCATCGAACGTCGGGGAGAAAATCAAGTCAACAGGTTTTTCAAATCCTTTTTTTAAGTTAATAATCACCTCATAGTTGTTGTTTCCATCAAATAAGCCCTTTTTGTACATCGCATTACAATGACCGTGAAATTGGGGTAAGGTCATTTTGAAATGAATACCGTAAAAAAGACTGTCGAATTGCTCTGCCCGATTTTTTTCTTTTTCCATTGCTACCAAAAAAGTGCGCATACTTTCTTCATGCGCATTCTGAGCAAAGGAATTCTTGGGTTTCTCTTGACACCCGAAGGCAATGGTGACGCAACAAATAAGTAGAATATGGCTAAACCTGTTTGTATTCATTCTATGGCTAGTAATTTCAATGAGTCGTTATTTCTGGCGATAAGAAGGTGTTCTTGTGACCCAATGGTTATACCTTTTATATCCCTTATCTGCCCTTCTATGTTAAAATCAAAATCTTGATTAGAAAAAAGACTGAAATCTTTACCGCCTTCATTTAACAAAGCAATACCATCAGTCGCGGCATATATTCCAACTTGTGGTTTCGCCCTGAATTGATTACCTCCCAATAGTATATCGAGTTTACCGTCGTCATTCACATCAACTGTATGTATGGCATAAATCGGAGCTAATTGTGCCTCGAACGGAAGTTTTTGTTTGGTAAATCGGCCTTTGTGATTCCAAAAAATACAAGAGCCTGTTTCGAAAATCTGATATACTAAAGCATTCTCCAATTCTTTCTCGGTAAAAATATCTTCGATTGTCTGCTCCTTATAGGCGTCGTGCTTGAGGTATTTCTTCAATAAATGGGGCATTTGTTTGGTAATATCTTTCTTTAAAATAACCGGAAAGGCTTTCTCGCCGCGATATGTGGTTATTATCTGTTCGATTTTCCCATTTTTATCAAAGTCATTGACGTACATTCGAAGCGGTTTTTCCAAACTTGCCTTGAAGAAACTATTTTCACCGATATTGCCAACAATCAAATCCTCATCGCCATCATTGTCTATATCCTCCGCCCTTATTGAATTCCAAAATCCATTGGAATCATTTAAACCCGAGGTCTCGGATAATTCATTCAATACGCCATTTTCGTTGATATAAATCTTTAGTGGCATCCATTCCCCAACTACCACCAAATCATCATCGCCGTCGAGATCAACATCGGTCTTTGTAGCATCGGTAACCATTCCTAAATTCAAAAGTCCAAGAGCCTTTCTTTCAGTAACGTTTAAGAATTGGCCATCACCTTGATTTTCGAGTAAAAAACTTGAAGCCGGTACCCCATATAGCCCTGGCACCAAACGACTTCCGAAAAACAGGTCTTCGTCACCATCTTCGTCATAGTCAAAATGGACAATTACGGAAGTACTGCTAGGCCGTACCGTTGGTAGTACCTGCTCAGATTTGTAGAATTGCCCTTTACCATCATTGAAATACAACCTATCGATTAGATCGAAGGAACTTGAAGAAAATTCATTGCTGCCGCTCGACACCAAAAGGTCACTGTCACCGTCGTTATCAGCATCAAAAAAAATGGCATGCTGGTCTTCGGAAGCTTTGTCCAAATCCAGTAGGGCTTCATTCGTTCTGATAAACGATGATTTACGCTGTACAAACAAAGCCCCGACTTGGTCTTTTGCACCACCAATATAACAATCTTCCAATCCGTCACCATTGATATCGCCAACGGCAATTTTTGGACCCTCGTTTGAGATCATTTGAAACAATAGGTTATCCCGGTCAAAATCAACGAATGCATTCTCCTTATGAGCGAATGACAAACCTGGAGTTCTTGATTTAATAGCCACGGAATCTGTATTCACTTTAATTGCCAAACCAGTGTTCGACGATTGTTTAATAGTCGAAATTCGGTCTATTGGGATATCTTTTTCCCACTGTACACTGCCATCTGGCCACATAATCTCTAAAGAATCTATTCTGCTTGTCTCGCCCAACCCTATATGGAGTCTATCATCGATCACTGACATAGATCCTTTCATTGAGTAGAGCTCTTCGAAGTACAATTTATCGTCGGCCCATAGCGATACCTGTGCCCCAATCGCGATATTTCCCGATCTATTTTTGAGGTCCAAAGCAACATAATGGTTATTTTCAGTATTCAAGTTGTTCTTATATATAAATGGAGGGCTGTCTATGTTGTTTACGACCAAATCTAAATCCCCATCATTATCAATATCACCATAAGCGGCTCCACTAGAAAAACCTGGTTGGTCAAGACCGAAATCGACGGCTACGTTTTTGTAAACTAGGTTCTGATCTAAGTGATACAAATAATTCGATATGGGTTGTGAGGGCATATTATCCAATAATTCGGTCATGACTTCACCCTTCTCGTTTAAGATTTGCCTCAATTTTTCAGGATTATCATAAAAATCGAGGTAGTCGTGATCTAAAAGGTCTTTTCTAATACCGTTGGTTATGAATATTTCTTTGTTCCCGTCATTATCCAAATCCATCATTTGCACTCCCCAGCTCCAATCACTTGCTTCAACCCCCGCGTATCTAGAAATTTCACTGAAACCGACGATACTTTGCCCAGATTTTTTTCCTTTATTAATCTGGAATGTATTTCTAGGAAATTGGTGATGGTAGCCATTATCAACTTTCAAGGAGTACATATCCCAACTGTCAAATAGAGCTTTTGTCTTACGCCTCCCTTCATCGTCGGGCAACATCTCGGTTACGAAAATATCAGGCAGGCCATCGTGGTTCATATCGGCTATGTCGACGCCCATTGAACCAAGGCTGATTTCCGTCGTTGAATCTTCAATTATTTCACTAAAAGTTCCGTTTCCCTGATTGATATATAGGTAGTCTTTTTCAAAAAAATCATTAGCGACATAAATGTCTGGCCATCCATCGCGATTAAGGTCTCCAACAGCTATGCCCAGACCAAACCCTATTGAGCTACTATATATACCGGCTTCTTCCGTTACATCAGTAAAGTGGTTGTTTTCGTTTCGGTATAGCTTGTTACCTCCGCCTGGATCCTTTTTTTCACGCATTCCTTTTTTACTGTTCAGTATCACATCAGTAGGATTATTGGAGTTGTTTGATAGGTACATATCCAAATCCCCATCACGGTCATAGTCAAAAAATACGGCATGTATTGAAAATCCCAGGTCATCTATACCATACATTTTGGCCGATTCTACGAAAGAGGGCAAACCATCTTTATCCAAGCCCTGATGTATGAAAAGTTCATTTCTTCTATTGGCGTCATCAAGTCGCCCACTCTTACATACATAAATATCTTTCCACCCATCACCATTAATATCTGCTATACTCACTCCTGTGGTCCAAGAACCCGTGCTTGCAACCCCAGCATGGTCTGTAACATCGGTGAATTCAAAATTTCCATTTCCTAAATAGAGCTTATTGTCTACTTGATTACCACATAAGAAGAGGTCAAGATTGCCGTCGTTTGTCATGTCGGCAAGACCGATACCTGCTCCGTTGTAAAAACTGCGAAACAGATATGCATTAAATTCCTCTGTGTATTCCAACTTATTTTCAAAATTGATTCCAATATCAGAATTTGTTAAAAGGTTAAATTTTGGGGGGTTAACCTCACAAGAATACGTGACAAGCAAAATTACCATGGCCAATAGAATGCTTGCCTTATATAACCCATTTGTAAAACAGTTTTTAATCATAGACTCATTGATAATCAAGACATCACATAAATATATCTGTTTGGAATTTTTCTGGGCAGACTTTACTCATTAATTGATGCAAACCTTGGCTTTAAGCGAATGAGCACGAACTGAAAGCTTAGAAAAGTATCGAAAAAAAAGAGATCCTTAAAAAATTCTATCAGAAGTTGGGACAAGGGACCCAAAAAGAATCCCTTGATCCGCAACTAAACTAACTCAAACTAAACACTATCATTTTTTACAATCATAAAGCTCTGCTTATCCAATAACCTGGATTGGAGTACTTTTAAAACCCAGTATTCTGAACCAAATTAGGATTTGCATTCAATTCAGCCTCAGGTATTGGATACCATCTATTATTGGGACTTGGCAGGTAAGTGTCGCCTGCAGCGTTGGGGTCGGTGGATTTCCAGTTCCATTCATCTTCCCAACGACCAAAGCGAATTGCTATTTGCCGTGAATGGCCTTCCAGCGCCATTTCATGTTTGTACTCTTTATAGAGATCATCCGCTGTCAAGGCCCCAAGAACAGGAAGACCTGCCCTATCCCTAATCTGATTTACTAAACTTAAAGCTTCGGCACTTCCATTGTTTTGTCTCCACAATGCTTCTGCCCTAATCAACAGAGTTTCCGCATACCTAAAGATCGGAATGTCGTTATTGGAACCAGTTCCTACACCCGACCCTATTTCATGTTCATATTTTGCCATACGAGCGCCCTCACGATATAAAATCATATCTTCGGCCCTCCCGGACACTTCCCTTTTTATGGGATTAGGATTTGGTTGGATAACTATACCGCACGCAGCTTGCAGTTCTGCCGGAGACAGATCCTCGGCCGATTGACCATCCGCCAACTGTACGAATCCCCAATGTGCCCGCTCTACGTTCGAAAGAATATTATAATCCTCGCCACAATCGATGATTCTAAACTCATCACTGGCGTTGGTATATATAAAGCCTTGAGTTGCATCCCATAGTGGCCCAGCTTCCTGTGTATATTGCTGTCCGGCAATGAACATCCCTCTTCTATTATCGTTTGTATCAAAGGAATTATAAAAATCCCCCTTAACCGAATAACCGCCCCAAGGTTGTGCAGCCAATCCAAAGGTAGGGCTGGCAGATTGGTGCAAAGTGGCATGAGCAATGGCGTTTCCAATTTGATTCCTTTCATAAGGAATAACCCAAATATTCTCTGCAGAACCCTCATTACTAATTAGAAAGTTGGAGAAATAGCCAGACTCCAGCGAGTAAGCGCCGGTTTCAATAACATTCTGTGCTGCTGCCGAAGCTTCCGCCCATTTCGGAGAAACTCCATAGCGTTCAGCATTGATATACAAAGTGGCAAGCAACATATTCGCAGTACCCTGATTTATCTTGGCATATGTGCTTTGATCCTTGGCAGGGTTCAAATCAGGGATAGCTGATAATAGCTCGGCTTCGATTATGGCGTAGGCCTCGGCAGGTGTTACCTGTGAAGGAGTAGGGTCTGCTTCGGCAAATCGAAGCTCTGTGGGAATATTTCCATAATGATCTAAACCAATCCATAAATAGAACGCCCTCAAAGCACGTAATTCAGCGATTGCAGCCGTTTGATCCGTATCAAGACTCTGCAAAAATTCGATTAATCTGTTACAAGTGGCCACCCCTGGAAAAGCGATATTCCAAGGACCGGATGCCCAGCCTTCATTGGCACTAAAGTTATGTGCCATCAAATCGGTATTGGTGCCCCAACCGTCATTAGACCGCAAGGCATTTGAAAGCTCATAAGACATCACTCCCTGCTCTTGAATCATTTGGCCAAAGTAGCCGCCCAAAGAACTATAGGCCGATGAGGTAAAAGCGACCAATTGTTGATCATCCTCAAAAAAATTTTCCGGTCTAATTTCACTATAAATCTCAGGTTCCAACTCACACGATTGTGCAAATAACAAACCTAATATGGCAATCGATATTATTTTTATCTTTCTCATTACTTTGATGTTTATTTAAATTCGGCTAATTAAAATCCAACATTAACTCCGACCGTTATTGTTCGCGTGGGCAGGAAGGTTGTATATCTATCGATTCCTGGAAAAAGGCGATCCCCTGAAAAGCTGTTGATTCTTCGACCTTCGGCAGAACTAGCCGGGTCAAAATTTCTAAGTTCGGGATCGGCACCCTTATAGCCAGTAAACGTTACCAGGTTCTGACCGGTAACAAAAATCCTGATGCTTTGAAAAGGTGACTTATCAAATTTAGGCAATGTGTATCCCAACGAAACATTATCGATTTTTACAAAAGATGCATCCTCAACATAACGTGAGCTGTAATGGGGAACTGTAATAGTAGGGTCAAATTCCCCTGATGTGACCAGTATATTACGAATTGCTATTCCCGATACGTTCTCATAAGCGGCCCTTGATTCATTAATCATGCTATGGCCAAAGGTTCCTCTCAAGAATATACTGAGATCCACATTTTTATACCTAAAAGCATTGGTCAGGCCTACAAATAAATTTGGTAGGGCATCGGCCACATTTCTTGCTTCATCCTCAAACAAATTTGCATCGAATACGGCTTCGGTACCATCGCCTAGTAGCACGATAGGGTCTCCATTAGGGTCGTACCTAACAAAGGGCTGTGCATATATTTGCCCTATTTCCTGTCCTTCCTCGGTGCGCACTGGTTGAACAATGCCGATGGCCACCGCTCCTTCCAATCCACGGCTTCTCAAAATCGTTTGGTCTGTTTCAGCATTAAACTCTATCAACCTGGTTTGGGCCGTCGACAAATTTCCACTAATATTCCAGTCGAAATCTGCTTTTCTTACCGCGTCGTACGATAATTGCATTTCTACACCCTTGGTCTGTAATTCACCAACGTTTCTAAGTTGGGTGCCAACGTCATTGGGTGGTGAAGGAACTGCGACAACATTTAGAAGGTCTGTGGTGTTTCTTTTAAAATAATCAAATGAGCCGGAAAGCCGACGTTCAAATAATGCAAAGTCCACACCTAGATTCAGTTCGGCCTTTTCTTCCCATTTCAAATCCGGGTTGGCGCCCGTAGCGGCGGTTACCGCCGAAATAAATTCCCCGTTGGCAAAGCCACCGGAAGCTAGTCTTAAGGTACCTAAATATCCTGTAAAAGAGTTTGGCAAAGTACCGGTTACCCCATAACCTGCCCTTAGCTTCAACTGGTCAACTGGAAGTTTGAAAATGCGGGCCACATCAGCCCCAGCACTTAGCGCCCAAAAGTTACCCCATCTGTTGTTCGCACCAAATCGAGACGAACCCTCGCGACGGTAGGTCCCTGCGAGAAAGAGCGCGTCGTTATAGTTAAAATTCGTTCTTACGAAATATGCATTTGATATGGATTCCTGACGGTTGGATCCAACAAAATTTTGAGGCTGGGCTGAATTCGACTCTCCGGAAACGACCCCATTTCTGTTTATGCCTTGCCCGGCCGCCATATTGTTATATGAAAATTCATCGGTAATAAAATCGGTATTCGAGACTACCGCAGATTGGATATTCTGGTTGTTCCATGATTGTCCGACAATTACCTTATAATCCAATTTGCCAGCATTTCCACTATAGGCAAGGGTGGCATCAAATTGTTGGTACTTATCGTCAGTTGTTGCCCGTCGCGCCCATCCATTGACCAGCGTACCGCCCCATAGGGCATCTCTGGCTGAATATTCGCCGATTAGCTCTGAAGATCTTTGCAAAGTGTATGTGCCTGAGAGCACCAGATTGTCCAAAATCCTTAAATCGCCCCCGATATTCATCACCTGTCGATTTAGGTTACGATCTCTTACATTTTGATTGTTTATGGCAACAGGGTTAAAGCGGTCTTGATCCTGGGTTTCAAAGTAGCTTCCATCGGCATCGAAAACGGGGGCAGTCGGATTAAAATAAAGTGCTTGAGAAAGTGAATGTTGAAATCCTTGATCCTCTTCCCTAGAGGTGGTCGCAAGTGAGCCAAATAAGGTTAACTTATCATCGAAAAAATTCTGAGAAATTCGAAGCCTGGCATTTAACTGTTTAAATTCAGATGAATTACTAAGAACGCTTTCTACATCCCTATAGTTTACCGAAGCCCTGTAACCCAAGCCATTTTCCGATGTTCCTGAATAGGAAAGATTATGAATATTTGACACTCCGGTTTGGGTAACTTCATCAAGCCAAACGGTACTACTACCCAAATCTTGTCCACCTAGTTCACGATAACGTGCTGCTGTGGCTATTTCAGGTGCTCGCGCAATCGACTCAAAAGACACGTTTGTATTGTACTGCAATCTTGGTTTTTTCTCACCCCTTGTACCCGTCTTAGTGCTTACCAAAATTACGCCCGCACTTGCACGAGCACCATAAATAGCAGCAGCAGAGGCATCCTTCAACACCTCTATGGAGGCAATGTCGTTAGGATCTAAGGCGTCCAATGCCCCCCCGAGTATTCCATCAATTACGACCAGGGGCGAACTATCCCCACTGATGGAATTTATTCCCCTTAATCTTACTGTAAAGGGCTGGTTCGGATTTCCACCTGCTCGACCAACCTGCAATCCGGCCACTCTTCCGCGCAAAAGTTGCACGGGATCTGTAACGTTTCCTTTATTGAAATCTTCTTCTCCAACACTGACCACCGCACTGGTAATCTCCTTTCGCTTCTGGGTGCCATAGCCTACGACAACAACCTCATCAAGGCCCGCAGCGTCCGATACCATTGTAACATTTATAACAAGATCATTTTCAACGGGAATTCTTTGGGTTTTCATACCCAGATAAGAAAAAGCAAGTATTTGCCCCGTGTCAACCGTAATGGAGTAGTTGCCGTCAAAGTCCGATTGGCTTCCTTGAACTGTACCTTCGATCAGAATGTTGACACCCCCCAGTGGTACACCATCTTCATCAACGACTTGCCCGGTAACCTCAGATTGTCGAAGCCCATTGTTCAAGGAATTGGCTTCTTCCTCAAGGAAAGCTGTTTCCCTGGTCAAACGCAGCAGTATTTTTCGATCGAGTATTTCATATTCGGTCTGCGACTCCCCGAAAAGATCCTTTAGAATTTTGTTGACCCTTTTCTTATTTGCCTTAACGCTTACTAGTCGATTAAGGTCTACGGTCTTTACGTGGAAAATAAACTTGAATTCTGTCTGACTTTCAATTTCATCGATTACTGTTCCTAAAGTGACATTGTCCATATCCAACGACAATTTTGTATTCTGGGAATAGCTATTGGCGTGAAGACCGAACATGGTTGTCAGCATAAATAGCAAAGATAGCTTCATTTTCAAATTAAATGTTAGTGTACCAGGGCCTTTAAACCATGGATTAATTAGTTTTTTCATACTTTTAGATTGTATATTTGTGGTTAACTAGTTTTAGTGAAATCACTCTTACTATCGGGGTATGTTCGCGCATTCCCCGATTTAGTTAAACGGCCATTTAAAAAGAGATGGCCTAGCTCTTTATTTGTTCTTCTCCCATACTTAATTAGTTTAATTGTTTTTATTAATTTAAGGTTGCTTGATTACAACTTTATTGCTTACTACGTTATACTCGATATTATAAACCCTGCTGAAATAGTGCAATACATCTTCGATGTTCTCTCTCTCCAATTCTATTGTAGCATTGAAAATTTCATGTTTCAGCTTATCATTATTATTTATTATTGTCACATTATAGTGTCGTTCCAATTTTTTCATAATATGGTCGAAAGTAGAGTTCTTGAAAACAACTATTCCATCAACCCATGAAGTATAGAGGGATGTATCCACCTTTTCTGAGGTAATTGTGCGCTCTGATCTATCTAGAGATGCCTTGTAACTTGGTTTAAGAATAAAATCATTGTCAAGATTATTGTTTTCCCCTCCAACTCCTAAGCTTACAGACCCCTCAACCAACACCACCTCGGTATTTAAATCTTCTTCATAATTGGAAACATTGAATTTTGTGCCCAGTACCTTGATATTGAATTCTTTACTATTCACCAAAAACGGATGCTCGGCATCCTTTGCAACATCAAAAAAAGCTTCCCCATCAAGAAAAACCCTTCTGTGTTGGCCTGGTACAAATTTGACAGGGTACTTTAGGGATGTGCCGGCGTTCAGGAATACTCGGGTGCCATCCGATAAATGAATATCAAATCTTTTTCCATAAGGAACAGTAAGCGTATTGTAAACGAGCGTGTTCGTTATATGCTCGTTGTCATAAAACAACTGTTTTCCTTTTTGGGTACCGACAACTATTCCGTCTTTGTTGACAATTACTTCAGACGCATTTTCCGAAATTGTTCTGACATCTCCATTTTCCAAGGTAAGAGTTATGGTTTCTTCTTTTGGAATCAAAATTTCCTCTATTTCTTGAACTTTGGTTTTGTTAAAATCTTGACGAAGTAGGTAGCCCACGGCTATAAATAAGATGAAAATGGCAGAATATCTAAATACGGTCTTGATGCTTAGTCTTTTCAATTTGTTCTTGTCTTTTCGTATTTCACTGAGAAGCCTTGATCTAATTTCGGAAGGGTCAGGATCATTCATGGCGATGGTAATTGCATAGTGTGTCTTTATGTACTCCCTATAAATTAAAAAGTTCTTGGAATCTTTAATCCATTCATCCAATAATTCCAAATCGGCTGAGTCTGCTGATTTATTGATATGCCTAATAATGCGATTTTCAGTTTCCCAAGGAATCATCTACAAAGAATCTCTATAAGAAATACAAAGCAGATTTACAAAACCCTAACTTTCTAAAATATATTTTTAATATTTACAAAAATTATTATTTGGTTTTTAAATTATCTCTAATTGGAAAAAGTTAATTTTCATGATAATAAAACGCTCATAGATCATCTTGCAAAAGGTGATGAAATGGCGTTTATGTTTTTGTTGGATAACTATCATAGAAGATTACACGCTTATGCCTTGACCTTAGTAGATGACTATGCCATGGCTCAAGATATAGTTCAGAACGTGTTTTTAAGAACTTGGCAATTCAGAAAAAAACTCAGCGACAAATTTTCCATTCAAAGCTTTCTTTACAGAGCGGTCTATAATGAGTTCGTAAATAGCCATCAGAAAAATAGGGCCATGTTATTGCTTCAGCAGAAATATTTGGAGTCTTTAAACGAGGTAGTCGAAGATGTCGATGATTCTATTTTAGAAAGAATGATAAACGCGGTGAACAAAGAAATAAAAAAATTACCGCCCAAATGCAAAGAAGTTTTTATTTTGAGCAAAAGGGAAGGTCTCACGAATAACGAAATTTCAGAGCACCTCGATATATCCGTTAAGACTGTCGAGGCACAAATCACAAAAGCGTTTTCTAGGTTGAGGGAAAAGCTTGGAGGCCAATGGGAGACCTTTCTGTTTCTTATTTTCGGTTTTGATAAAAAGATACGGGCCTAGTAAATTTTAGACATCGATATACTTAATTTTAGCAGGAGCAAAATATAATTAATATGAAGAAAAATGAACCAATCTTTTACAAGTGTCATTCTCCACCGATATTTGTTCTTAAATTCCTTTCAGCGTCAGTGGTCCAATAGCCACATTCCAATTTAAAAAAAACAGAGGTGTATGGAATTATCAAATCCGTCTTAATAATCAGTATGTCGAACAATTTAGCCGATGAGTCCAATTCGAGAATGATATCTTCATGCGGCATGGTTTTAACAGACATTCCTTCTAAAATTTTATTCAGGCCAGTCCTATAGCTTTCGATACCCTTTGCATCCTTTTCTGGAACAAATTCCATTTCCTTATCTATAAAAATGTTGGCGTCCACATGTTTGGCTTTTTCTATTAACCGATTGACAAATTCAACTGCTTCCAATTGATCAGCCTTTATATTTATTGTCTTAATGGCTTGATTACTTTGTAGTGGGTAAGCGGCATCTGCTATTACTATCCAATTTCTGTGACCGAACAGTTCCAAGGTTTTCTCGACCTCTGACTTCCAATCGGTTGTCTCAGACTTTAACTCATTTCTATGTTCGTTCGGAACACGCTCAGAACAAGATAATATTATTAGCATAGTAATAAATAGAGTAGATATTTTTCGCATCATTGTTTATTGATTTTTGGCAAGCTTTCTAACCAAATATAGGGATGGACATTGTCCAGTTAGTCGAATCATATGCATTGCACGAAAAGACTAATTTAGCATTTTTTGAATAATCTTAATTATCCCGTAAGTTGGCCTTTTTAAGGAACAAGCTCAAAAAAAATTACATTTAGATAATTCCAGTTCCATTTGTCGTTCTTTTTAATTGTTCCGTTTACTCACGTTTTACGGAACTGGGGAAGTATATTTAAACGACCTTTTTATTGAATTTTCATATTTTATGATCTACAACTCCTAACAAGTTCATTTTTCCGGTATAAAAAATAAGTTTGTTTATGGAGGTATAATTATACTTTTAAAATTACCATATACAAATCGGATTAAGAAATCGGTCTAAGTTCATGAATAAGGAATTTAGCATTGGATTGATGTTAATTATATTTTTTAAAATATCATCTATAGGTAGTTATAGTGATCATTCCTGTTTCCTACGGCCTTGCTTAAGGAAACTTAGAAATGTAATTAAGAATGTTACAGACTAGTAATATGCAAAACACAATTTTTCCGACACCATTAAGAAGTGTCATTTATTTCCTTTTCCAAATCAAAGTTAATAACTTGTTTTCCGCAGTTTCAACAAAGGATTTGTCCAAATGAGCTTCATACTTCATCAATCTATGTTTAATGCTCTTACCACCCTTATAAACTTCTAACCGACACATAAATTTGTCTCCGTCGAACCTATTATAGCATTCAATTTTGATTAGGTCAAAACCGAATCTCTTCCATCTGAATTTTAGAAGTTTCTCTACCAATTTTTCTTGCCTGTATAAACTCATCTCTCTGCTTTTACCCTTTCCCAACCTTGAACAGGAATATTATTAAATCTGTCGACATCCATTAGCATTAAAACATACCTACTTGGGTATCTATAACATAATCTAACATAGTATTCATTTGCTTCAATGTACCAACCTTCCATACCTAAAGGCTTTTTAGTTACCTTCAAGTTCTCTAGGGCTAATTCATATCGGTGTTTACCTATTTCCTTTAGAAGTTCTCGAATTGTTTTCCTATCATAATTTCGAAATAGAATTTTGGAGTGCATATTATCATATATGGATATATTCCAAATATATGGAAAATATCCATATTTACTATAATGCCAATATTTATATATTGAGAGTTCTTACTTAAGAGAAAATACCTAGACGTGCTATAATATAATTTCTTTTCAAACAAAATAATAGTCCTTTCTATTTTCAATATAATGGTTCTCAAATAATATTGTAAATTGTATTCGAAGAATACAGCAAGTTATGTTTTAAGACCCTTAAAACTTTCTACTTCTGCGAAGTGTTAAATGATTAACATCATATATTCAAATGCCAAATGAAAAAAAATAGGGGAGGGCGTAAGCGTTTAGGAGAAGAAAAACGAAATCATGGAATTAAAATCCGGTTCAATTCATCTGAGTTAGAGGAAGTAAAGAGATTAGCAAAATCGTATAATCTTGATTTCGACAAACGTGGTGTGGCCGGTCCATTTTTGCGCCGATTGATTTTGAACAGTGATGCCCTTGAGAATGATAAATTGCCTGATTCATTGTCCAGCTTAATTTTTCAAATCAGTAAAATTGGCACTAATATAAACCAGCTTACCAAAGTCGCTAATTACAAAAACATGCGGAGTCCATCTGCAAATTTGGAGAAGGAAATTCACAAATCAAATGAGCTTATGCAAGAAATACTAGGATTGCTAAATCAAGAATTTGCCTAAATGATTGCTAGAATTCTTTATCGGGAAAGTATACACGGAGTGTTGAATTATGTACTCCAAAAATCACATTGTACGATATTGGGATTGGAGAATGTTTCTCCCGAAATGGAAAAATATCCTGACCTTCTAAAGTACCATTTGCATTTTATGGGCAATCGAAATCAAACGAAAAAACGCTATGCTCATATCACTATAAACTTACCCCATGGAGAATATTTGACCGATAAAAACTTTCATGGGCTTGCCCAAAAATATATGGCCCATATGGGTTATGCCGAACAGCCTTATGTTGTTGTTAAACATGATGATACCAAACATGAGCATATACATATTGTGACCACAACGGTCAAGGAAGATAATACGTTGGTCAACCTTTCAAATGATTTTGTTCGAAATGTGGCTACGCAAAAACATTTGGAAAAGGAATTTGGGTTAAGTCCATCCCCGGATACGAGATCAAAACAGGAGTTGCCAGTACACAGATTGCCTGAAATGCAACCCCTTCCCGATGATTCTCAAGGCGTAAAATTCTATATACAGGATATCTTGAACACAGTACTTCAAAAACACAAGGTTCGAAGTTTCGATGAACTTGCCGCATTGGTTAAGCCCTACCATATTTTGATAAGTCCAACAAAAAATGAAGGGGGTAGAATAGGGGTGTCCTATGGGATCGAAGTTAAGAGTGGTTATAAATCACGTTTTATCAATGGCTATATCGTCCATCCTAATTTAAGTGGCCCAAAAATGGATTTGAAATTCCAACAAAATGCCAAATCCAAATTAGTTCCTATTCACAGGAAACGTTTGGCCAAACAACTCTCGACAACTTACAAGCTCTTCAAAACAATAGAACCGGATGACCTTTGTGAAATTTTAAAACAATATCAGAATATCGAGGCTCAAATTCAATACAACAAGAAACAAAACATAACGGGCTTGACTATCTATGATAAATCTGGGTATGTCTTTGATAGTTCTGAAATCGATTCGCAGATATATAAGAATCTAAAACAGTCTGAGAAAAAGGAATACGAGACCTTATTAGACTTTGAAGGCAATCAATTCTTGTTGGAAGTACGAAAGTTGATCAAAGAAGCCCTATTCATTCAATATCTTAATTCATATAAAAAAGATAGGCTCTTATCTGAATACCTGCTAACAAAGAACTTTAATGATATACTTCCTGAAATAAGGGTTTCAAAACATTTCCAATTCTTATCAAATTATTCAGATGGAAAGGAAAATCGGCTAATCAAGACCATTAAAAGTGAATTTGAGAAAACTAGAAATCAACTTCATGTGATTGAATCAAAAAAGGAAATCGAATTGCTCGAACGAAAGGTGCAAATGATTACGGATGTCACACGAAGCCCAATAATCGAACCTTCGCAAAAGGATGAGGTTTTATTTCAGCTTATTCAAAGTCTTGGAACTAAATATTCCAAGAGACAAATCTCCTTTATCAATTCCAATACACACTTTATTTCCTTAGAGTTAGGTCAAATTCACTTGCCGAACGAATCAACTGCTTTCGTCTCTACCGGATTTATCAATGAAAATGAAAAGATGCTCAAGTGCTTGCTCCAAACAGATGATGCCAGCGAAAAAAGTGTTAGGGCCAATGCCATCTTTCTGCCCATTATTTTCCCCAAACTATATGATTCAATGATTCCCGTTTATAGAGAAAGATTTGAGCAAATTGCCATGGAAGCCTATTTGAAAACTGCTGAAAGGTTTCACAGGCAGTTTGAAAAATCCCCGGAGGATTATATTAAGTTATTCAATTCCAAGGGTTTTTATTTTAAGAAAACAGATGATGAACTCTTCATCCATTCCATATATGGAAAACAAGAGAGCACCATTCAACTGCCCAAGAAAACACGAGCTTATTTAATGTCTTCTAGTAATATGGCCAACTTATTGAGTGACCAGCATGATATTATCGGTGAACTTAAACAATCAGGTCGTGATAAACTTCAAAACCTTTGGGCTTCATATATGATTGAAAGAGGACTATATGATAAAGCTGCCTTTTTGATAGTTTATGATGGTATCAGACCCAACCTTTTGTCGGAGGAAATGGAACATCATATGAACAATGGTTTAAAGGAAAAAATCCTCGTCCTTGCAAAACAAAAGGCTAACTCTCAACATAGAGTCTTGCTTCGAAAAAGTGTTTATGCGTTTAGCGCCCTGATGGGTAAAACCGGACAACAGGAAGAAGTGTTTAACGGATTTCGGGACGAGCTAACCAACTACTCTAAGTATAGGAATGTTTTTATTTAAAATTTAAGTGATATTATTGATTGACTTTCTATTTTCTTGATCCCAGTGTCCCATAATGGTCAATTTACGAAACTACTAATAGCGACGACATTTGGGTCACTTTCAGCCAATGGTTCTCACTTTCGTTAGATTGTCACTTTAAACGGCCGTTTTACATTACTATCTCAATCGACAACAAGTAATTCTATATTTACTCTTCATATTTTCGTGTGAGAATCAAAAAGGGATTGGGTTAAAGACTTGTCGCAATAGTGAAAGGTCAGTTGCCTGTTGAACGAAATTCATTTGGAGGGACTCCTTTTATCTCTTTAAACCTTCTATTGAAATACGAAAGAGTCTTGAAGCCAGATTCGTAGCAAATTTGGGATATATTCAAGTTAGACTCAGTTAGTAATCTACTCGCATATCCTATTCTTTGCTCGTTGACATATTCCGAGAAACTTAGAGAGGTGGTCCTTTTGAAAAAATGACAAAAAGCGGATAGGCTCATATTTGATATAGCAGCGGCATCCGACACACTAAGGTCGTCGGTTAGGTTTTGGGCAATATACTGATGAATTCTATGGAGTATTTCATTTTTAGCATTGTGTGAATATCTTCTAAAATTTTCAGTAGCCAACGGTTGCAATTCCGAAGATTTAGATATCAAATGAAGAATATCCAGCAATGCCTTAAATAAATCAATCGAAGTAAAATCTGGCATTTTTTTTATTATTGACTCTACTTCGGATAATAGATTTCCATTTAATTGTAGCCCTCGATTTGAATTTTCCAATACTTGAAAGATATCCTGTAAGCCTGCAATTTTGAATAAAGAAGGTCCAAAATGTATAACAATTGCTCTGCACTTGGCGGATTGATTTTCAGCATTGGTCGAGTTAATCCAACAGTGAGGTAAATTACTTCCAAGTAAAACCAAATCTCCCGGCTTATATATTGAGCTGCAATCTCCTACCACCCTCCTTCCAAAGCTGCTTTCGATATAGGTAAGCTCCATTTCGGGATGAAAATGAAAAACAGAGTTAATATTAGTTTCGTCAATTCTTTTGGCGGAAATGTCGACATTTTTAAACTGCTCGATTTTTTCTAATGTAGTCCTCATACAACGTGTATTGACAATAATACAGAATCAAGTAGTAAATATATCAATATAGTGTTATACAAATGGAAAATGAAAGAAGTTTTCTTTACGGCCTTTTCGTTCTTTTACCAAACCAATTTATATGAAATGGAAAGGATATCAGATTACAAGGGTTATAACGGTTTGCCGCCTTTGGTTGGATTAACAACTATGTCCGAGGCAATCGAAGTAGGCTTAACTGTGGATGAAAGCGTTGCCAGACTGAAGAGATTTCATTGGAGTCTTAAGCGGTTGGCGCTGCTTTTCTCCTATCGAATTACTGCAATGCCTATATATGAATTAAAAATGGTCTTTGGCTTTCATTCTCATTTATGTGCAGAGAATGTAACCAACATTTTTGATAGAATTCGAGAAATGAGAGAACCACCATTTGGAATGGATTCCGCTCCCGACCCGTACTTGGAAATGTTTTGGGATGAAATCGAATGCGCTCCTTCTGTAGAAGCTTTGATTCTGGGCCTATACGAGAAAGGCATTCCAGCCTTAAAAAGAGGCTTCGAACAATATATTGACGACTGCAACAAATTAATAGAGCATCCAACATATCGTATATGCAGATTCGCGTTGATTGATTTAGAGGATATTGCCTTATACGGTAAATCCGCAATCTCAACTTTAGTTTCAAAGGATAAAGAAAGGGAGTTGAAATCTTGGCTCGAACTATTGGATAATTGTTTGAATAATATGGGAGATTTAGATGGAACTAAATCAATTTCCAAGACGGATCTTAATCCAATCTTTTCAAAAGAAGCCTATGAGTATGACAGAGTTCCTTGTAGGGATGAACGTTTTAAGGATTTGTATAATATGGGCGTTAATGCTGAAATCTTTCTTATAGAGCCCGAGTTCGATTCTTCCGCCAAACTTTTAATGCTCTACTTTAAAAGGATGCGTGAGATTGATGTGCCCGAGATGATGGCGAGCATCATTCATGACACAAAGGACAAACCATGGAAGTATTATAAAGATTTAATTCGCCAGTTATGGGATGAGAGTAGACACGCCATGATGGGAGAGGTGGGGTTCGTGTCGCTTGGGATAGACTGGACTAAGATACCTTTTACATTCGCATGGTCTCTTCAACTAAATACGAAATTGACACCGAAGGAAAGACATGCCGTTTTGTTTTACATAGAACAAGGCTTAATGCCGGCAAAAACAGGAAAACAACATGAATGGGAAGTAGCTGTCGCTTCTGAAAACCGTTTGGCTGAACTCATACAGGACTACGACTGGGCAGATGAAATTTTGCACGCCCGTATCGGGAGAGATTGGATTGTCTCCGAGATTGGAGGTCAAAAGGAAACAATGGACTATGGAAATAATGCCTGGGACAAGGTATATACGAATTGGGAGAAATGGAAAGAGGATGGGTTAACCGAGCACCATAATTGGTTTCCAAGTGTTTATAGGGAAGCATGTGATTTTAGGAATATAGCTCCCGACCCAAAAATACTTGCTTATAATGTAAGCTATCAAGAAAAAAGGGCCGACAACAATACCATAAACCATTAAGACTTAATCCCTTTGAAATATAAAGTAAGCAAAATTGTAAAAGAGAGCGAATTGGTTTCTTCCATATACCTAAAAAGGGCTGATGGGAAAACTTTGGAGCAATTTCTTCCAGGACAACATTTGTTGTTCGGGTTACATCTTCCCTCAAATGAAAAAATCGTTCATCGGTTTTATAGTTTTTCCGATAGTCCGGAAAAAACTTATTATAGAATTTCGGTTAAAAAGGAAATGCCGCCCATTTTAAATAAAAATCTTCATTCGGGGGTTGCCTCCACTTACTTGACCGAAAAACTAAAAGTAGGAGAGATTTTGGAAGCAAGAGGGCCATTAGGAAATTTCGTATGTGAAATCAAGGGCAAGGAAGAATTAGTATTGATAGCCGGTGGAATTGGCATCACACCTCTATTGAGTATTATAAAAGCGCTACAGCTTCAAAATAGGGACAGAAAGGTTTGGTTATTTTTTGGAGTAACCAATTCAAAGGACCACATTTTCAAAAAGGAATTAGAACAATTGAAGCTAAATACAAATTTTCAAATTTCTACTTTTTATACTAACCCATTAAAATCAGATAGAATTGAGAAAGAATATGATTTTATTGGCAACGTTGATTTTGAGGTAATACGGAGAATGATTCAATTGGGAGAGCAGAAATTTTATATCTGCGGCCCTCGGAAAATGATGAACTATCATATAAACGCCTTAAAAGTTCAGGGAATTTCTTTGGACAAAATTTATACAGAATCGTTTAGTTCCAAAAGCAATCCAATTGATACAGTCGAGCAAAGTTCTATAGAAACGAAGAAAATCTTAGTGACCTTCTCAAAGTCAGGGAGAATTATAGAATGGAATCACAGTTTTAAAAACCTGTGGGAATTGGCCAACTCCAATGGAATAGAAATTGAGGTAGGATGTCTATTTGGCGATTGTGGTACTTGTATGACACCTATTTCGGCCGGAGTGGTTAGTTATAATCATAAAACCACGGCCGTGCCGGATGAGGGAACCTGTCTTCCCTGTAGCTGTAAACCTTTAACGAGTCTTGAAATAGATTCTTAGAGGTCAGGTAATGGAATTTTTGACAAACTTTTTTCTTAAATTGAAATATAGATTATTGGCTAAAACCACTTTATCATCTTATAAAATTTATTTTTGAACAGCAAAAAAATCAAAATATTAACCGATGAAGAATTGGTCGTCTTAATTCAAAAGAGCGATCATCGGGCCTTTCAGGAGTTATATGAAAGGTACTGGTTTGATCTGTTCCGCATTGCGCTGTCAAAACTACGATCAAGAGAAGTATGTGAGGAATTGGTTCAAGACTTATTTGCGAATCTATGGAAAAGGAGAAATTCAATTGCACTTAAAAAAAAGTTTTCAGGATATATTCATACCGCTTTAAGATACATGATTATAAATCAGTATAATTTAAACGATGTACGAAGAAAATATAATGAAACTCAACAACATATTATTCCAATAAATCAATATTCTACTGAAAAGCTAGTATCCTACAATGAACTTTTTGATTCAATAAACGCTGAAATCGAACGTCTTCCAAAAAGAAGGTCAGAAATTTTCAAACTCAGTAGATATGAAAAAATGTCAAACAAAGAAATTGCCCACTCACTTCAAATTTCGCCAAAGACAGTAGAGAATCAGATAACCAAAGCCATAAAAACTTTAAGGGTTCATTTGAAGGAAATTGTTCCAATCCTCTTTATTTTTATTAAGTAATCTTGTCTGCCACTATCTCCGATTTTTCTATCCACACTTATTTCTAATTCCGTAGAATCTTTAGGTTTCATTTTTATAAATCAATTTTTTTCAAACCTGAATAGGGGTTTTTTGATTTAGAACTGACATATATAATATATAAGGGTATATACACCATGAGTAAAGAAATAGACAAAGAAATAGACAAAGTAATACTTAAAAAATATCTCAAGAATCAGCTCTCCAATGATGAACGTAAACTTGTCGAGGACTGGTATACGAGTTTAGGAGATGGAATTGAGGAGGTATCTGATTTTTCCCAGAGCGAATTGATGTACTTAAAAAATAGAATCTATACAAAGATTAAGAAAGAGACACAAGGTTCTTGGTATCGCAGAAACCGTTCCCAAATCGCAGCTGCAGCAAGCTTCGCCATACTAATTTGTATCTCTGTAATCTTCTTATATCCAAGATTTGGAACCGAACTGCTAACGAAAACTACAAGTGAAGGAATACGCTCCAAAATCCTTTTGGCCGACGGTAGCATAATGATCTTAAACGAAAATAGTAGTGCAACTTACCCAAATAAATTTGAAGGCGAGACGCGGGAAATTAACCTCACGGGAGAGGCCTTTTTTGAAATTGCAAAAGACAAAACCAAACCATTCATTGTGCACGCAGACGAGGTTCAGGTTAAAGTCTTGGGGACAAGTTTTAATGTAAATGCGAGAAATCAGGCAGATTCGATAACCATAACCGTTATGGAGGGTAAAGTAGCTGTTTTGAATGAAAACACTCAAAATACTGAAAAGCCAATCGACAAATTAGCATTATTGGTGGAAGATGAACGTCTGGTTTATAACAAAAAACAACGGAATTTCAAGAAAGTAGTTACGGCTTCGAATACTGAAGGGGAATGGCATAAGAACCAACTCTTATTTAGAAATATGTTGTTTTCGGAAATTGCCATAGCTCTGGAAGAATGGTATAATGTGGAAATTGAATTTGAAAATTCTATAATGGAAAATTGCGTATATACCGCCAATATCGAAAGCTCTAGAACTTTGATGGAGGCACTAGATCTTCTGAGCTCGGCTCAACAATTTTCTTATGAAATCGATGGAAATATTGTAAAAATAAATGGGCAAACTTGTAACTAAACGACCACGCTTATGAAACAAAAAAACCGGAGACGATTTGTCTCCGGAATCTAATTAAACGCCACGCCAATGGCACCTAACTAATTATTAACGAAACATAAAATTATGAAAAAAAAGGTTAAGATTCCTTGGGAATCTATCAAGAATCTTATGAAACTTTCTGTCTACGCGGTTATCTCTTTCGGAGTTCTTACATCCCTCTTTGCCCATGAAAGCAAAGGTCAAACGATTGATAGTACATTCATCAATATTGAGTTTGACAACGTGAGTATTGAAAAGGCGCTGTTGAAGATTGAAAAGGAAAGCGGATTTAGGATGATTTTTAACCCAAAGAAGTTAAACTCGTACGGAAATGTAAAGCAACATTTTTCTAATTCTTCCGTCAGCAATATCCTAGAATCAGTACTCGCGCCTACCCCTCTGACCTTTGAACAGGTTGGTCCTCATATAGTGCTAAAAGAGGCCACGGCTATCCAGTTAGATGGAAGTTCCAAAAATGGAATGACCGGTACTGAAAGTGGTTTGGATGAAATTCTTGATAATCCAGTTAAGGATCAAAATCTCGTTTCTCGTGATAATGTACAAGAAAAACTCGGGGAGATACAGAGATTGGTTATAGGCAAGGTATTATCCTCTTTTGATGGACAAGGATTACCGGGAGCAACAGTTTTATTAAAAGGAACAACTACAGGTACTACTTCCGACTTTGAAGGAAATTATACGATTTCTATTGTAGAGAACTTGGAAAATCCGATTTTGATTTTTTCTTATATAGGAATGGTTACACAAGAAGTTGCTATTGGTAATCAAAGTGAAATCATTGTAACTCTAGTTGAGGATATATCCGTGTTGAACGAAGTAGTTGTTACTTCCTTTGGACGACAGCAGCAGAAAAAATCGTTGGGCTTTTCAGTTCAAGAAGTAGAGGGGGAAACAATAAGTGACTCGCAACAACCCAACATTGCAAATGCCCTTCAAGGCCAAGTAGCCGGAGTTCAGGTTACCAGCTCTGGCGGAACACCCGGGGCGTCTTCTAGCATTTTGATTCGAGGCGGAACCTCTATTGATGGAAACATTCAACCTTTATTTGTTCTAGATGGAATTCCGGTAGATAATGAAACAGTAGGGGAACCTATTGGAGGAAGTGGGCAGTTGGCCAGATCAGTTTCCAATTCCAATAGAGCTTTGGACATTAACCCTGCTGATATAGAATCCGTTTCAGTACTTAAAGGTCCGGCAGCTGCAGCTCTTTATGGAATACGTGCATCTAACGGTGCAATAATCATTACTACAAAAAGTGGAAAGAGTGGTGTTACTAGGTTGAACTATAGCAGTTCATATGAAATCATGGAGGTAAACAGGCTTCCCAGTTCGCAAACCCAATACAAACAAGGAACTGGGGGAGTTGAAGGCCCTTCGAATTTTTCATGGGGACCAAGGTATGGGCCATCGGATCAGGTGTTTGACAATTTCAATCAATTTTTTGGCACTGGATCTTTAACAACTCACAATGTAAATGCAAGCGGTGGTTCAGAAAAGGCAACCTTCTACTTAAGTGCCTCTAGAACAGACCAAGATGGGGTCGTTCCAAATACGGACTACAATAGAACGACGGTTAAGGTAAAGGGCGATGTTCAGGTTTTGAAAGGGCTTAAAATGGGCGGATCTGTCAGTTATACGAATTCTAATAGCCTAAAACCACTTGAAGGCCCTGGGGTTCTTGGAGGTTCCGGTGGAGTGACCCTTGGACTTATCAATTGGCCTCGAAATGACGATGTCTCGAATTTCCGAAATGACGATGGGAGTCCAAGAAATTTTGGGACCGTTGATAATCCATTCTGGTCTGCTTTTAACAATACAAACAAGGATAAATTAAACCGATTCATTGGACTATATAATATAAGTGCTGACCCATTTGAGTGGCTAAATATCAATTACAAATTAGGAACGGATTTCTATAATCAAAACTTCGAGGGATTGAGGACTCCAGGAACGACTTTGGCCGGAAACGAAAATGGAGGCTTGTTTTTATCAGAGGCCTTCAATCAGATTACAACATCTAATTTGATTGTAACCGTGAAAAAAGAATTGTTCAAAGATTTTAGAACAACACTCTTTGTAGGAAACAATGTTGAATGGAGCAATACACGAACAACTTCATTATTTGGAACGGACTTTAATAACCCTGATTTTGTGGGTATAAGGAATTCCAATAGTATTGTTCCAGATCAGTTTACTACCAGAAAGAGAATAGTAAGTGCTTTTGGAAATTTAGAATTTGACTATAAGGGCTTGGCATTTGTAAATCTTACAGCGCGAAATGACTGGACATCTACACTACCCCTAGAAAATAGAAGTTTCTTCTATCCATCGATAGGAGGTAGCTTTGTGTTTTCTGAGCTCCTAAACCCAGAAAAAGATTCTTTTCTAACCTTTGGCAAAATACGTGCAACATGGGCCGAGGTCGGAAAAGATGCCCCGCCCCATAGACTGGCCTCATCCCTAGAAAATAATATTGGAGTTGGTGGTGGATTTAAAACTGGATTTTTCGGTAACAATCAATTCATAAAACCTGAAACGACCCAATCTTTTGAGATAGGTACTGACATTCGGTTTTTCAATAATAGGCTTGGATTAGACTTTACGTATTACGATATAACAAGTGAAGATCAGATCATACAGCCAAGGGTAAGCCAGGGAACCGGATTTATATTTCTACTAATCAATGGGGGGACAATTGAAAACAAAGGTTATGAGGTTTCCTTGAATGCAGCACCGATTAGAACCGAAAATCTTGGTTGGGATATCAATATTAATTGGAGTACAAATCAAAGTAAACTAATTGAACTACCGGCCGAGCTTCCAGTTTTTGTACAATCCGATGCTTTGACGGTGCTTGGCCTTGCCCAAGGAGCCTCTTTTGTTGATGAAACATTCTTTGGGTTAGAAGGTTCGGTCTGGGAAAGAAACGATGATGGCGATTTGGTAATTGGAGCCGATGGTTTTCCAATTGTACAAGGCAACCAAAACCTCATGGCGGACCGGGAACCGGATTGGATTGCCGGTATTACAAATACCATCAGATACAAAAATTTGAATCTATCATTTTTGTTCGATTTCAGGCAAGGAGGCGATGTTTTCAATGGAACTGAATTTGAATTGGTCAGGAGTGGGCTAAGCACTAAAACCCTAGATCGTGGCACATCAACGGTTTTTGACGGAGTTATTAGGAACGTCGATGGTACATTTTCGCCAAATACGCAACAAGTGATTTTAGATCAGGGTTATTACCAGAATATTTTTGCCAACAACGCTAGAAACTTTATTGAAGATGGAAGTTGGGCGCGTTTAAGATATGTAGCCTTAAACTATAATTTACCCTCCTCGTTAATTGACAGACTTCCTATTAAATCTGCTTCGCTAAATGTCACGGGTAAAAACTTATTGTTGTTTACGGACTATACAGGGGTAGACCCTGAAGTGGATTCGGGCGGTGCTGGGGTACGGGGTACCGGTTCTACAGGTATTGATTATGGGGGAGTTCCTTCCACTAGAGGAGTGTCCTTGGGAATTAATGTTTCATTTTAAAAACAGCGTTATGAAGAAAATAAAATATATAATACTAATTCTGATGACTCCGGTCTTATTTCAGGCTTGCTCTGAAGATTTTTTTGATGTCAATCAGGATCCTAACGGACCTACCTCGACAACGCCGGAACAAATGATGCCAAACGTCATTCAATCGGCCATGACAATGATGTCAACGACATCTTTTGTAACGACAACGATTACCCAACATCGTACTTTCAATGAAAATTCAGGCATAACTACCGGGAATAGCTGGTTAAATTTTGCTTGGTCTCCTTTTGCATTTCAAAATAACTATTGGCAGACAGGGTCTAATAATGAATTGATGATTCAATTTGCCGAAGATGAGGGCTCTCCACATTATGCGGGAGCAGGAAAACTTATTAAGGCTTTTGCCTTTAGCGTTACCTTGGATTTTTACGGAGATATTTATTTTACTGAGGCTTTCAAAGGAATTACCCAACCAAAATTCGATGAAGGCGAATTGGTATATGGTGAGCTCATAACTCTTTGTGACCAAGGGATTGCAGATTTGCAAAAAACTCAAAACTTCAGGCCGCTATCCGAGGGGGATATCATGTATGCTGGCGATGTTAGTAAGTGGATTCGCTTTGGGTATAGTATAAAAGCACGTTTACTGAACCACCTCACAAAGAAGGCGAGTTATGACGCTTCTGAGGTTCTTGGCTTGGTAGATCAGGGCTTTATGGGAAAAGAAGATGATGCTGGCTTTGAGTATCCAGATGGAGGGCCCTTTGAAAATTTTAGTAACGACTGGAGTGATGATTACTTTTTTCATAATAATTCTGATTGGCATGCCCACTATGTTGATTACTTGAAAGGCGACAATCTTGGCGGGGTTGAGGATCCCAGATTACCATTTTTGATAAACACAGCTTCTGACGGAGAATATCGTGGCGTGAGGGATGGAATAACTTTAGACGGGCTTGGTGATCCCGGCTTGGTCAGCCCAACGGCTGGAAAATACTATACATCACCAACTTCTCCATATCCATTAATGACCTTTGAGGAAGTCAAATTCATTGAGGCGGAGGCAGCGTTGAGTGTCAGCCAGAATCAAAGGGCATTTGATGCTTTTCTAACCGGTCTAAGGGCAAACATGGAGAAGGTTGGAGTAAGTTCCACAGAAATCGATGCCTTTTTTGGCGATGCCAATGCAGTGCCACAAAATGCCAATGAGCTCACATTAAGCGATATCATGGTGCAAAAGTATCTGTCATTAGGTTTGAATCCCGAGGTCTGGGTAGATATGAGGCGTCACGACTATTCTCAGACAATATATCCGGGATTAGAGCAACCAGCGAATGCAAATCCCTCATTCGGCGGAGAATGGATTCGAAGGATGCAGGTTTTTTCGACTGAGATACAGTTCAATCCCGAAGAAGTTGAACGTATTGGAGGTTCCAAGGCAGATTATATGATAACCCCAGTGTGGTGGGATGTTCCATGAGGAGTTTAGCCAATTAACGATTCTTGAGTTAGTGTTGAGTTAGTTTAATTAAGTTGGAAGGAGTACTTCTACGGAAGTACTCTTTTTCTTAAAATTCCATGGAAAAAATAGAATATAAAATTTCCGATCAGTTAGTGATCGGTGGAGGTGTAATTGGATTGTGTACAGCATACTTTCTTGCCGAGGAGGGTTATAGTGTAACGGTAATTGACAAGGGACCTGGTATTGAGGCGGCATCACATGGTAATTGTGGATTGATTAGCCCAAGTCATGCTTTGCCATTAAATAACTATAAATTAATGAGAAAAGCATTTGGTTGGATGTTCCAATCCAACGCCCCGTTCTACATTAAGCCTCAGTTGGATTTCTCGTTGATGTGTTGGTTGGTAAAATTTGCTCTTAACGCAAATAAGAAAAAGGTACATCAATCGATGATTGCGCGACATAGTTTGCTAACTAGTTCCAAGGAACTATATAAAGATATTATTGCAAAGAATGCCCTTGATTGTAGTTGGCAGGATAAAGGAATTTTATTTGTTTGCAAAGAAGAAAGAACATTTGATGATTTATCAAAAAACATAGATTTCACTCGAAATGAGCTCGGACTTTCTGCACATTCTTTTGTCGGCAGCGATCTTCAATCTAAAGAGCCAGCACTCAAAGAAGATATTTACGGCGGTTGGCTGTATGATGTGGACGCATTCTTAAAACCGGATGAATTCATAAGCGAATTGACCAAAAGGCTTGTAGATAGAGGGGTTAAAATTATGAAGGGAGAGGAGGTTCGTGAATTCAGGGTAAATGGCAATTGCATAGAACATGTAAAGACAAAGAATAAGTTATTCAAGGTAAATAATGTGATTCTGACGGCAGGTGCTTTGACTCCCGTAATTACTAAGTCTCTTGGTCTTAAAATACCAATAGTGCCCGGGAAAGGATATAGTATAACAATGAAGAGCCCAAAAGACGCTCCGAAAATACCTTGTATTATGCAAGAACGAAAAACGGTGGCAACACCTTGGAATAATAGGGGTTATCGATTGGGGGGCACAATGGAATTTTCCGGTTATAGCAAAGGGCTCAACAAACGAAGGTTACAGGCATTGAAAAATGCCGGAGAAGAATATCTAAAAAATCCGCATACCGATGAAATTATGGAGGAATGGTGGGGCTGGCGTTCTATGACACCGGACGGGGTGCCTATTGTTTCCAAAACTGGAAAATACAAGAATTTGATTCTGGGATGCGGTCATAATATGTTGGGTATGAGTTTGGCTACGGGAACCGGAAAGCTAATTTCCGAAATGGTATCTGGTAAATCCACTCATGTAGATTTGGCAAATTATAGCTTAAATCGATTTTGAAACTTAATAATTATCGTCATAAAAAATCATTAAAACAATGAAATTCTTTGAAAAGTACAAATGGCTATTGCTATTTATCATCGTAGTTCATGTCAGTTCTTGCGGAGATGAACCTTATGATATTCTAATAATCGGAGGAACCATTTATGATGGATTTGGAGATGGAGCCTATACTGCAGACATTGCTATTAAAGGGGATACCATAGCTCAAATTGGAGACCTTTCAGGTTCAGCTGCGCGCAAAACCATTCATGCCAAAGGTTTGTCCGTGGCACCTGGTTTTATCAATGTTCTAAGCTGGGCCGACCTATCCCTTTTGGAAGATGGAAGAGGTATGAGTGATCTTATGCAAGGAGTAACACTCGAAATATTCGGGGAAGGCATATCAAGGGGGCCATTGAACGAATCAATGCAAAAAGAATGGGAACATCCCGAGTGGGAAACGTTGGAAGAGTTTATGCAAAAACTGACCGATGGGGGAGTATCTCCCAATGTAGCTTCAACTGTTGGCGCGACGAACATTAGAATTTACGTATTGGGCTATGACAATGTAAAACCAAATGATGAACAATTAAAGGAAATGCAGGCCTTAGTGGAAAATGCGATGTTGGATGGTGCTCTTGGTGTATCGTCCTCATTGATTTATACTCCGGCAAATTATGCTTCAACCGAGGAGTTGATAACCCTTGCCAAAGTCGCAAAAAAGTATGGAGGAATATATACTTCTCACCTACGGAGTGAGGGAAATAATTTTGAGGAAGCAGTTGATGAGTTTCTTGAAATTCTTCAACAAGCCAAAATTAGGGGGGAAATCTACCATCTAAAAGCCGCCGGAAAAAGCAACTGGCGCAAGCTTGACAATGTTATTGCAAAGATTGATTCGGCAAACTCGAAAGGTATAAGAGTCTCGACCAACATGTACACCTATACAGCGGCAGCGACGGGTTTAAATGCCTGTATGCCTCCGTGGGTCAAAGAAGGTGGAGAATCTCAGTGGTTGGATAGATTAAAAGACCCTGCTTTAAGAAATAGAATTATTAGTGATATTCAAAGCTCCTCAAACGAATGGGAAAACTTTTACACTGCTGTTGGAGATCCAAGGAATATCTTGGCTACCGGGTTTAAAAACGATTCATTACAACAATATTCCGGTAAGTCGATTCAAGATATTTCAGATAGCTTGGGTTTGAGCCCCGAAGAAACGATCATTGATTTAATTGTAAGAAACGATGGAGACATCGACGCCATTTACTTTTTAATGTCTGAGGAGAATATTCAAAAAAAAATACAACTTCCTTATATGTCATTTTGCTCCGATTCATATGCTGTAGCACCTGAAGGAGATGTGCTTTTGACAAAAACACACCCTCGGGCTTATGGTACTTTTTCAAGACTATTGGGAAAATACGTTTATCAAGAAAAACTTATAACCAAAGAGGAAGCAATTCGACGTTTAACTTTGTTACCTGCCATCAATTTTGGAATAGAAAGACGAGGAGCAATTCGTGAAGGGTGGTTCGCGGATTTATCAATATTTGATTTTTCCAAAATCAAGGACAACGCCACCTTTACCGACCCACATCAATATAGCTCTGGCATAAAAGAGGTCATTGTTAACGGAGAATTGGTCCTTAGTAACGGAGAGCATACAGGAAACTTCCCTGGGAAAATCATTAGAGGCCCAGGGTATATTGATAAGTAGAAAAATTTAAAATACTATGAGAACACTAGGAAAAATAATAATTACCATTTCATTTTTTATCGTTTATACCGGTTTTGGCCAAACAACAGATTTGAGTAGTGAGCCATTTTATGATTTAAAAGATGATTCTTGGGTAGCCGAAACCTTTAACAAACTTTCTCCAAGGGAACGGATAGCACAGCTGTTCTTTATAGATGCATATTCAAATCGCGATAAGAAATACGTCGACTCCCTTATGACTGTTGTTAAGGAGCAAAAAATTGGAGGGCTAATTTTTTTTCAAGGTAGTCCCTTAAAACAAGCTCAATTAACTAACCTTATGCAGGCGAACTCAAAAGTTCCCCTCTTAGTTCATATGGATGCGGAATGGGGATTGGCAATGAGATTGGACAGTGTGATGCCCTTTCCATACCAAATGACTTTAGGAGCGATAGCAAATAATGATTTGATTCTCGAAATGGGCAAAGCAATTGGCGAGCAACTAAATCGTCAGGGGGTACATATTAATTATGCGCCTGTTGCCGATGTCAATAACAATCCCAATAATCCAGTAATTAATTTTCGGTCTTTTGGAAGCAATAAGTACAATGTAGCGGCAAAATCTTTGGCGTATACCAAAGGGCTCCAGATACAAAATGTTTTGGCAAGCGGTAAACACTTTCCGGGCCATGGGGATACTGATGTGGACTCGCATTTGGCCCTACCTGTTATTCTTCACGATAAAGAACGAATAGACTCGTTGGAATTATTCCCATTCAAGCATTTGATTAAAAATGGATTGGGAGGAATGATGGTGGCACACCTGAATGTACCTTCCCTTCAAAAAAACAAAGCTCTTCCCTCTACCCTATCCAAATCCATAGTTACCAATTTATTGATTGATTCATTGGGTTTTAAAGGTTTGATAATGACCGATGCCCTAAATATGAAAGGGGTAACCAAATCCCATGCTCCGGGCGAAGTCGAGGTCAAAGCTTTTTTGGCAGGAAACGAAGCATTATTGTATTCAGAAAATATAGGTCTTGGAATTCAAAAAATTCAAGAGGCCGTCAAGTCAGGCCTGATTTTACAAAAAGAAATTGATAATCGCTGTTTGAAAATATTAAAGTTAAAAAGATGGGCAGGATTGGATAAAAGAAACGCAATCGGAACAGAAAATTTAATTGCGGATTTGAACAAAGATGAATACCTGACGGCGATCAAAAATTTATATCAATCTGCTCTGACACTTTTACAAAACAAAAATAACATTATCCCATTAGAAAAGACCAATACTCTTAAACTAGCAGCACTTTCTATTGGAATCGATACCATCACTTCGTTTCAAAACACCTTATCTGAGTACGTAAAACTTGACCATTTTAATACTTCACTAGAACCGACCGATATAGAGATAAACGCTTTATTGGAAACCGTTCTAAAATACGATAAGGTTATTGTCGGAATTCATAGCCCGTCGATGTATAGTTATGAGGATTACGGAGTTTCACAACAAATGATAAAGTTGGTTGACAAACTAAGCCATAGTGGAAAATCGATAGTTGTCTCATTTTCCAATCCATACGCACTTAATCTTTTTAAGGGAATAAATAAATCCGAGGCAATTTTATTGACCTATCAAAATAATGAATTGACCGAGGAAATTGCTGCCAGGGCAATTTTTGGGGAAGTACAAAGCAGAGGTAGTCTACCGGTAGATCTTAATGAGTTTAGTGAGAGTACCAATCAATACCGGGAGAACCCAACCTCATCTAAAGATTCCGAAAACCTCAAAACCAACTTAAGTAAGGATCTGGAACAAGATTCTTTGAAACACACAATGAATACAACTTGGGATGTTGAAAAGAAAATACATCCAGGGGTTGTTTTAAAAAAAAACATTAACAAGAAATTGTTCGGAAGAATCCAGACTTTTAGCGTAGTCGAAATCGACCTTTCCTCAACCGCTCTGGTGAAAACTGTTTCCTATTCTCCAAAGCGTCTTATTAAACCTTCCAAGCTTGCAAAAAAGGTCAATGGAATAGTAGCGATAAACGGAAATTTTTTTAATCCTCAAGGGGGCGGGTCAGTCTGCTATTTAAAACAAAATGACAAAATCATAAATCAATCTAAACCAGATCCCGAAGAGCTCCTGTTTTTACCCATGTTGGATGAGGGTGCAATAGCGATTGACAATTCAGGAACAATAGACATTATAGAAAAACCCAAAAAGGATTGGAATCATATGAAAACATTTCCAACCGTTTTATCATCTGGGCCATTGCTCGTATTTAATGACAATATATTGGATCAAGAAAGCATCCCTTTTATCGAAGACGAACATGCAAGAACCGCCGTCGGAATATCCAAGGATAAGCTTTACTTGGTGGTCGTAGATGGGTATAGGAAGGAGGCAACGGGAATGTCAATTAACGAATTGGCAAAACTAATGCACACTCTTGGTAGTTATGAGGCGATAAATCTAGATGGCGGTGGGTCTTCCACATTATGGATAAAAGATCAAAAAGGTAGCGGTATAATCAACTATCCCAGTGATAATAAAAAATTCGATCATAAGGGAGAACGAAAGGTCGCAAATGCTCTGGTTATAACTATAAACTAAGAATTCAAATAAATATTGTTTTGAAAAAGAACTTAAGAAAACTTAAAAATGATTTTGTCTGGCTCCTGATAATTTGCCTAGTAATTAGTCTTTGGTGCTGTAAGCTTGACCAGAATAACTCCGAGCAAATGTCTCTTTCCGATCTTCTAAGAAACGATGCTAACCTTTATAGTACCTATTTCGAAACTGATAGTAAGTTCAATATTCAAATACTTTATACTAAAATTGATCGGGACAAGGCCAACCGTCCAGTATTTTCGACCTATAGTTACGAAGAAAATGCCGAAGACTATTTCTATCCGGCAAGCACAATTAAAATTCCATTGGTTCTATTATCCTTGGAAAAGTTGAATAACTTGCATATTGAAGAATTGGACAAAAGCACTGCTATGATTACAGATAGTGCTTATGCAGGCCAAACAAAAAAGATGGTGGACGAATCGTCCCCGACGAGACTACCTTCTATTGAAAATTATATAAAGAAAATACTATTGGTCAGTGACAATGATGCGAGTAATAGACTATACGAATTTCTGGGAACAGACCATATAAATAAAAGCCTTCAAATAAAAGGGTATCTGAGTACTATCATAAAGCAACGGATAGCATCTCCCACGAGTTTAGATGAAAACAGGTATTCAAATCCAATCTACTTTCTAAACAAGAAAAATGACACAATCTACTCCCAACAATTGACCAAAGGAAAGCTTATAAAACCAGAAACTCCTGTTCTTAAAGGGAGGGGGTATATTGAAAATGATACCCTGATAAATAGGCCTATGGATTTTAGCAATAAGAATACAATGGCCTTGAGGGACCAGCATGATATGTTGAAGGCAATTCTATTTCCCGAAGAAGTTGATAAATCCCGCAGATTTGATTTGACGAACTCTGATTATTCCTTTCTGTATAGATACCTTTCACAACTTCCAAGAGAGACCGAGTACCCTGTTTTACCTGATAATCTTCCCGATGCCTATTGCAAATACTTTCTCTATGGCGGAACAAATGAAAGAATCCCAGACAACCTGCGAATCTTCAACAAGGTGGGTATGGCCTATGGTTATATGATTGACAATGCTTATATCGCGGATTTTGAGAACAATGTTGAGTTCATGCTGTCTGCAATGATAAATCTGAATGAGAACGATGTATATAATCATGAAGGTGCCAAATACGACGCTCTCGGCTTTCCATTTTTTGTGAAACTTGGTAAGTTGATATATAATTATGAATTGGAACGGGATAGATCTCACACCCCTGATTTAAAAAAGTTTAAGTCGCTTTGAACTTGATTTCGTATTTATCAAAATTAAGACTGATTCCTTAATTTTGGTTACCGAAAAATAGCTTAAATCCATGATGAAATTTCTTTTTCAAAAAAATCGTTTTCTGATAGTTGTTTGTTTCGGTTTAGTGCTGTTATCATGCGAGTCAAGTAAGGTCAGCGCGGATAGTATTGTCTTCAACGCAACCATTTGGACAGGAAACGACAAAACGCCTTATGCGGAGGCATTTGCAATATCTGGAGATAAAATTCTAGAAATAGGTGCCAAGGAAGAGGTAATGAAGTGGCAGGGAGATAGCACCAAATTAATTGATGCGGATGAAAAGTTCATCACACCGGGTTTCATTGATTCCCATGTTCATTTGATTAGTGGCGGTCGTAGTCTTCTAAGTGTTGATCTTAGGGATGCAGAAACACCAGAGGAGTTTACAAGACGGATTTCAGAATATGCAGAACGAAAAAAGTCAGGAACATGGATATTGGAAGGAAATTGGGATCACACTCTATGGGGAGGAGAGCTTCCACAGAAAGAATGGATTGATGAACATACAAGCGAAAATCCCGTGGCCGTTTTCCGGCTCGATGGGCATATGGCTCTGGCAAATTCAAAAGCTTTGGAAATCGCCGGAATCAATAAAAACACACCGGACATAGAAGGTGGGGAAATTGTTCGAAATAATTCGGGCATTCCAACAGGCATTCTTAAGGATAATGCCATGAACTTGTTATTCGACCAAATGCCGGTTATGACATCATCGGAAAAGGAATATGCCTTCAAAGCCGCCATGAATTACTTTTTATCGAATGGAGTGACATCGGTACATGATGTAGATGGATTAAGCGATGGCTTAGGAAGTTATCATACCGCAGAGAATTTAATGGAATCTGGGGAGCTATCAATCCGTATTTATGCCGCCAAGCCATTAAGCCAATGGAAAGAGCTTGCGAACGCTAAGCGAACAAATAATGAATGGTTGAAAACCGGGGGCTTGAAGGGTTTTGTAGATGGTTCTCTGGGTTCTCATACCGCTGCATTTAATGAAGGCTATTCGGACAAGGTTGATGACAAAGGATTTTTTATCAATAGCGAAAATGATTTATACCAATCGATTTCAGGTGCGGATAGCGCAAATCTTCAAATAATGGTTCATGCAATTGGCGATCGGGCCATTCATTCTCTATTAAATATTTATGAGCGTATTATTGAAGAAAATGGCAAGAAGGATAGAAGGCTAAGAATTGAACATGCTCAACATATTGCACCTGAAGACATAAAGCGTTTTGCAGAGTTAGGGGTAATTGCTAGTATGCAACCTTACCACGCAATCGATGATGGACGATGGGCGGAAAATCTGATTGGTCCAGAAAGAATTAAGACGACCTATGCATTCAAATCATTATTGGATTCCCAAACTGCTATTGCCTTTGGAAGCGATTGGGCAGTCGCTCCCGCTACTCCTTTGGAAGGCATCTATGCCGCAGTAACCAGACGAACATTGGATGGAAAGAATCCAAACGGATGGGTTCCAGAAGAAAAAATCAGTGTTGAACAAGCATTAAAGGCATATACTACTAATGGCGCTTTCGCCTCTTTCAATGAAAACATTAAGGGTTCTTTGGAAAAGGGAAAGTTGGCGGATTTTGTTGTGGTTGACAAAGACATTACCAAAATTGAACCTGTTGAAATTAGGGAAGCAAGAATAATACAGACTTATGTTGGAGGCGAAAAAGTATTTGATATTGACGAGAAGTAGTAACGTGACAGCAACATTCCATTATTTTAGGAGTTATGCCAATTCCAACTTTAACTATAAGCCATTCGGCCTATCTGTTTCCTATAAAATTCTAATTTATAAAAGGACATATTCGAAACACTTAGTGAAAATGGAAATCATTAATTGAGTTACACTAGGCTAGATATTGGGCAGTTTCCTAAGATGCCATAAATTGAAACATTTTCGAATCTTTTGATTTTTTCTGTCTACTTTCATTAAGCGGAATGCTTAACTAGAAACGTATTTAGCGAAAGAGATTTTATGTTTAAGAATTTTGAAGAGACCGACACTATTAATTTTACTCATTGGATAATTCCAAAGCAAATTTGATTGGCGAAGTATTCATCAAAAACTGGGAAAGTGTGTTAAAATCTTGGTAGGAGACTTCGACTTTCTGTTATGAGTCAATTAAAATGAAATGTTTAAATCTTTCCTTTAAATTTTGTCAACGCTTCGGCAATCGTAGATTCCAATTCCTTATAACTATCCTGAACATCGCCCTGGTATACTAGATTTTCCCCAATGTTCATTTTAGGAATAAACTCATTGTCGGGAGATAATACCCACATCGTGTTATACCCTAGGGTATAATAATACAGAATCAATTTAATGGTATTGAAGGACAGCATACCGTTTTCGACATTCGTTATCGTGGCGTAATCCACATCCAATTTTTCAGCGATATTTTTTCTAGAAAAAACACTGGATCGCTTGCTTTCAACATCATCATTTGCGATTAGTTCTTTTCTAATTTGCTTAAGACGCCTCCCAATATAGTAGAAGTCTTTTGCCTTTGCATTGAATATCTCATCTATGTTTTTCATTCTTCGATTATTTCTACTGGAAAACTTGAATAGCTATATTTTTCATGCATTTGCCCACCGAACTTGAACAAATCTTCTTGCTCATAGGTAGCGGTTGATTCAAAAGTATGTTTTTCCTTTGAACTTGTATATCTTTCAAGAACTTGTTCCGTGGCCATTTGATGGAATTCTTCATCCGTCTCCTCAATTTCAACTCCCTTTTCCTCCAAGGTATTTTCAATTTCTTCTCCGATTTTTTGTTTGTCAAAAATGCTGGACTCAGGGAATTTACCTGAGATGCTATAATATTCCTCCTTGACCAATGTGTCGATATCTTCAAGGATGTTCATAAAATTATCAGTTAATACGCGATTGATTTCATTCGTTATCTGCATCTCTTCTACCAGTCTTACGATGTAATCCTCCAGAGATAGTGTTACATTTTTTTGGGAGATGATAGCATTCAACTCGGCCAAATGGTCAAACAGCTTCAAATTCCTGGTTAATTTAATGAATTCATCTTTTTCGCTAGGGTCTTCATAATGACTTTCTGCGAAAACTGTCAAATACGAATTATAAAAATCGATATAGTTGATGCAGGAGAAATCCAAACTTCGAATGGTATCATAAAAACGGATTTGCTCAATTAGTGCAAGCTGTTCCTGCACGAGGCTATCATGATTTTCGACCTTAAAATCCCTTACCCGTGGAATTTCATACTTTCCCTGAATCTCTTTGGATTTTAGGTTTGGCCGTAGCAGACCATAGCATAGTTTTTGTTTTATGGGATTTTCAAAGGTATCGGCAACTATACCCCCAAAATGACCCGTAGACATCCCGGCGACCTTACTTTTTGGTAAAAGTTCCATCATGTGCGTACTTATATTAGTACTGGTATCATTCCTCGAAATAGTCCGTGCCATACTCTCCTGATGGATCCGCCCAAACAATTCACTGATTCTTCGCGCTGTTTCCCCTTTGGCTGCGCCGCTAAATACATTGGAACAATTGTCAAAAATGACATCGGCCAAATCTTTCCCGTAGTCTGCGATCAATTGTGTAATACTTTGTACGCCCAAAACAGTTGCTACTAAATGGGACCTACCTGTATCAATAATCTTGCGTAGCCCCATGATAAAAACCGTTGGGAGTTCATCAAGAACCAGCCCCAAGGGTCTACAACCGGGTTTGTTGACAACTTGAAGTATCTTATTTATGTATAGCCCAATAGGTGCCGCATAAATCTCAGAACGATCGGGATTGTTCTGAATACATAGAATCTTGGGCTTCTTCGGGTTGTTCAAATCCAATTGAAAATCATTTCCGGTCATAATATAAAAGATTTCCTTATTGGCCAGCATTGAAAGTGAAATTTGCGCACTTGCTGTTTGACCAGCCAACTGCTGCCCTGCCTCGCGTTCTAAAGCGTCTTTAAAGGGAATCATAAGATTACGAATTTCGATATCCCGCAACATGATTTCCAGCAAATACATAATGTTGACCGTGGAAAGTGTAATGACATGGGGTAGAGTGCAAATATTTTCGCCTCTTTCCTCGGATTTCTTTTTAAGATACCATATAAGTCCAGATACAAAGCTGATGGCACTTCTAGAAAAGAAATCATTTTGTTTAATCCATTCCTTGTTCAAATTTTTCATGATAATGGTAGCGGCATCGGAGGCATCCATTTGGTTTTTCATCAAATAGGGATCGATGGGATTGCAACGATGGGATTTTTCCACGGAATCAAAACTCAATACATAAAACTCAGGTAACAAGGTCAATTTTTCGGGAGCCTCTTTTTCCAATTTCTGCCTCAATCGAAACCAATAATTATAGGCGATTACGCTTAAAGTATCAATCTTGAAATCGTAAATGAGCAGCGTAAACATTTTGTTGGTCAATTGTTCAATGATTTCCTCGATCAATGCGAACGACTTTCCACTTCCAGGTGTTCCAATTATTAAGAGTGCCCTAAAGAGGTTCACAAAATTTACCCACGCGTTTCTTATTTTTCCTTGATATCTGTATTCGTAGGGGATGTTTACCGAGTATGGGGTATCTATACGCTCCTCCATTTGCAGGAAGGTCTCATTTTCTACATTGAATGGGTCTTTTTCGGCGGCATTGGTAAAATCCATTACCTGAAATAAATTAACTATACCAATTATGGAAAGAATAAAACCTGTTAGATACAACAACATTGCAAACCAATAGGAAAGTACGTTCGGTTGTTTGACCACATCGGATAATAATAAACAAAGACTGGCGAAGGAAAAATAGGCCAGGCCCGTCGATATACTTTTGCCTCCTACCTTTTTTGGGTAGTACAACATTACCGAACCGGCAACGACCAAAAGCAAGAACAACTTATTTTGAAAGGGTTTGTTTAACGTATCAAATCGGGTAAAAAAACCTTGAATTAGGCTCATTATTTTACTGTCCGAGTAATAATATTTCAACAGCGGATAATAATCTAAGAAACCTATCGCCAGAAAAAAGGCTACGGAAAGAACCATGGCCGAATATGCCATTTTCTGATTGTGCATTTGTGGTGTAGTGGGTTAAGAAATACAATTAGGCATTTAGGATAAGGCTTGCTTCAATGATTTATTTTAATCTATCATTCAGGAGGACTAACTTAAAATAGCCGAGGTATTTAGATACCTCGGCCATCTTTCTTAAACTTCATAAGCTTACGGCTTGACCTTTACTCTTTTTTTTTACCGTGCTAACCGTTTGAACTTCAGCTACCTTTATATTGTTCAACTTTGAGTTCTCCACCAATTTGGTAACAAAGCGTTCAGCCCTTGGGCTAAATTTTGCCATATAAGTTTTTGGCCCCTTTTTGGTTGTAATGGTAATCTCGGTCTCCTCCCCCTTATTCATTGACTGCGCCTGCGCTTTGGTCAACTTTTGGCCGTAGAAATAGGTATTTTCGGTCAGTGCCGACTTCGTACGGATGTCGTTCAATTTTGGCTCGTAATAGGCCAATTTTGGAAAAGTTCCTCCACCGGCCGACTTACCCGTAAAAGCAATTGTCCTACTTTCTTTTACCATTTGATTGTATTCCTCGGCAGTAAATTGATGATTATAGGCTATGGCATCTTCTAATTTTACAGGATTGTTTCTTTTGATTTGCACATCCAACCTTGAACCTGAATTTTGGTTGTAGATCAATTGAACCATCTTGACGGATTCTTTTAACTGTCCTTCTTTGATATAAGAGGACTTATGTAAATACTCTTCTCCTTTTATCAAAGCATCTTGAACATTATCATCTAATTTGTCAAAGCTGATATAGGCCCCTTCCAAACGTTTTTTGGCCTCGCCAAGCGCGAATCTTTGGTCTGGAAACTTTTGGAGTTCCAAATACTCGCTGTTTTTCTGGATTTCGAAGTCAGGGTACTCGGGTACTCGAACTTTAAAGGTCTTTTCATCTTTGGAGATAGCCTCTCCTTTTCGCCAAACTTGGTTGACTTTTACGAAAACTTTATCTACTTGTTTTTCCATTTGTGAGTAATTTAAATTGTTAAGGAATTTGAATTTGTTTATTTTTGAGAAATAACACGTAAATCAGGAGTGATTCATGTGTTAAGGAATTTGAAGGAAAAAGGGCGGGAGCGTCCTTTTTCCATTTTATAAAGCTATTAGATAATCTTCCACGTGTACCTCCTTTCCTTTTAATTGAATGCTTTGAGTAGCTTCCCACTCCATATACCAATTCGGGTATTTAGGTTTGAGAACATCCAATGATTTATTCAAATAGTTTTTATAGTAGCACCAGACAAAAAATTTGATGGCGTTAACTTCTATGGGGATTCGGACTTTGATCGTATCATCTTCCTTTGAAACAAGAATGCTGTGCCTGTTTATAAGGTTCTGGTTCAATACTTTGTTATAGTCCAGATAACTTTTGGAAAGCCCTTGGTTGAATTTTTTTATTTGGTTATAGAATTTCAAAAACTGATTCTCTTCGCCCATGTTGAACTTGACACTTAAATCCTTTTTGCCGAGACCTAATAGGAAATTGGAATCATTGATAAAGGACACAAAGTGCAAGTCCCGTATATAGCCTTCGATTTTTTTCTCCCCCGTAAACGACAACACAATTTTCTTGACTTTGGTCAATCCATGTATTTGGGAAAGGATTTTGGTCGTCTCATAATTGATTTTACCTAGTGCCAGATAGACGGCATTTTTTAATTGAAAGATTTTATCAAATGCCACTGCTTCTTTAGGATCTTTGAAGACAATGAGCCACTCTATTTTTTCGGGAATTTCAGAGTACCAAAGGGAATTTTCAATTGCAGACTCCCCATGCGCTTTGATTTCATTTCCCGTATCCACAAAATACCCACAGACCTCATTCTGGAGATTATGTAGCGGGAAAAGGGTTTCATTGGACGTAGAACTGCCTATGTTATTGGCGAATTTCTCCGACCCCCATACATCCGAATAAAAAGTATCTGTATTCGCCTCTCCATTTTTCAGATAGGTATGAAAATGGTTGAAATCTATGTCCACCTTCTTTAAGGAGTGTTTTGTTCCATCGTCAAATACCAAATCCGCTGTTTTCAAAACCTCCTTATAGTAGCTATCGACTTTGGCCCAAATACTTTCGTTATTGCCACCATCCACTTTTGATAGGTACTCAACAATTAGATCGGAAGCCCTTAATTTTTCTTCCGGACGTTGCACTTCATAATACATATATCCCTGGTTAGTGAATAGAACTACACAGGTGCTTTTCTTACGATTAAAAACTAAGAAACGCTCCTCGGTATTTATAACCTTATAGCCCATTCTTTCGAAAAGACTCGGTAGATAGATGCGATGATCCTCTGTTAACCAGTTATTCAACATATTTTACAAAAATATTATAATTAGTAAATAAATTATAAATTAGTAAATAATTAATCAAATATATGAAAATCTTTGAAATAGCAACTATTTTGCCGAAAATATTCATCCAATGTCTCCATAAGGTCCTAAAAATAGGAGGTAGGAGAGGCATTCTATACACCACTTTTTCCTTGATTATACTTCTATTCTATATTTCCGATTATTTCTTAGCATCATCAACCGAGCGTTTGGAGGAGAATGCTATAATGATTAACAACTATAATCAGAAGTTGGCATTAAACTTAAATGCCACCCTTTCGGATTCCTTGCTGATGTTGAAAGAGCGCGAAAATCTTGTACGCGCCATTGAGGATAAAATAGTGACCTATCTCTATCAACTTCCTGATTATTCCTATATAGAATCTTTGGAGCCTTATTTGGAAATAAGTCCGGAACTTCTTAATCAAATTCCTTCTGCTGCTCCTTTGGAAAAAGGAGATTTTATACTGTCAAGTAAATATGGAATAAGAAAGCACCCTATTTCAGGTAAAACAAAACAACACCTTGGAATCGATTTTGCGTCACCCGCGGACAAAAAGGTGTATGCCACCGCATCAGCAACGGTCTTGGATATCAAATATTCGGAAACCGGATATGGCACCCATATTGTTTTAAAGCACCGTTTTGGGTTTGAAACCCTATATGGCCATTTGAACAAAGTCCTGGTTAGAAAGGGTCAAAAAATCCAACAGCACGAATTAATAGCAACCGTTGGAAGTTCTGGAGCATCAACCGGCTATCATTTGCACTATGAAGTGATAAAGAATTCTAAGAAAATCAACCCCGTTGCGTCATTGGGCCTTAAGTACCGAGTTTTCTTGAAGGTTCTTAAATAGTCGGGTCTTGGTTATTTTAGAAAGACTTTGATTTTATAAATCTTGTAAAACCTTCTTGGGTTCCATAATTCACAAGCTTCGTTAGGCCTACTTCCCTTCATGCCACCGCTACCCTTTTTTTGATGGCAAAATAACAAAATCTGTTCTAGGACGACGGCATAAAGCCAGGCCCCGCTAAAACGCGGGGCTCTTTTTTATACGTCTTACCAAGCCCAAATTTTGAACCCTCTAAAGCATCAAAAAAGGGTAACAGCGAGAGCACTATGGGAAGTAAATCTAAAATTAATCTTATGAAATCATATGCAAGTAACAAGACGGAAACGAAAAGAAAATCTGAAAAACATAAAAGGGAAAACGCTCAAGATATAATAAGTAAATCAATGAAAAATAAGGTCAACGAACTGAAGGTAAGTTATATGGAAAAAATTCCCGTACCCTTTTGGAGCAAGATAAGTTCATCAGCCGATGCAGCAGAACTTTTATACGAACATTGGGATAAAGATACCATAGGATTACACGAAACCTTCAAAGTACTCCTTCTGAACAATAGCAATAAAGTAAAAGGAATGTATCAACTATCACAAGGTGGAATAACAGGAACGATGGTAGACATTCGGATTCTTTTCGGGGTCATTCTTAAGACCTTATCAGTCGCGATAATTTTGACGCATAACCATCCAAGCGGTACGCTAAAGGCAAGTGGCGCAGATAGGGAAATTACGGCCAAAATCAAAAAGGCAGCAGCCCTATTCGATATTGCCGTCTTAGACCACATTTTGATAGTTCCCAATGGCGACTATTACAGTTTTGCAGATAACGGAATACTCTAACCTATATCGAAAATTATGATACATTTAAATTACAACAATCTCGACGAAGAAACACAAGTACATTTATTGGCCAAATCGAAAAAAGAAGTATGGCTAAAATTCGGTAATGAACTTCAACAATATTCCTTTGAAAACGGCCTTGAATATGAAACCTTGTTAGAGGAAGAGGCTATTCGGAATTTGTATAGTTATAAGTTTGTTTTTAGTATTTGAAAGGGTGGACTTTTAGCCCCTAAAAGAATCGCTCGTCAGGTCCGAAAAAATAGCTATCACATCTATTGAAAAAGAGGCGAATTCGTAACCGTCTGAGTTCTTCTAAAAAACTCTTCCTGTAGTCAACTCCTATTATTTTTGGTTAATTTTTTAGGTGTTTTATGGGTAGTGCTTTACCTTTGAGAACTCAAAGGTAAAGCACTACCCGATAACCTCCTGAATATAGCGTTTCGGAGAACCATATTTCCCGACACTATTCCCGACATTTTTATAGAAATCTATAATAAACAAGGCTTTAATCCCGACATTAATCCCGACACATTTTCCTCTTATTTTCCTTTATATCCACTAACATCAATACTATATTGAGTAGCTCTTCCCGCTCCTTCTTTCTTCAATATTGACATATCAATCAACTCCTCTATGTCCCTTAAGGCAGTTCTATCTGTAATATCAAACAATGCCCGATATTCACTATTAGTTATATGGCCAGCTTTTTTTACAGCCTTAATAGCAATTTTTTGCCTTTCGCTGATATCCAATCCAGATAGATACTTATCATTATAGATATCCTTAAAAATCGTAATCGAAACACCCCCACTTCTTTCTTCTATCAAAGGCTCTACCAACCCGTGCTTCTTGCACTCCTGAAAAATTTTTATAGTACCTCGTCCCCAAGCTTCAATATGACCACCCTTATAAAATACATCTGCAAGGAGTTTATTTCTTGGAAATGAATCATGCTTCTCTTTTAAGGCTTCTGGGGTCAACTGTTTAGGAAGCTCTCCGAAGTTCCATACCTCCATTCTATCCTCATACATCCGTACCGTAATTGGAGTGGATTCATAGACCCTGTGAACAATGGCATTAAATAACATCTCTCGAATAGCTTCATACGGATATTCAGGGGTTTCCACGCGTTGTAATCCTTCATAGTCGACATTCCGTATGATATATTTCTTGTCAAGTATTTCAATCGTTTTATCGGCCAGTTCAAAGGCATTGCCTTCAATAACATCTTGGGCCAATAAATCTGAACTAGTTTCCCCGAATTTCCCGATTTTCAAAAAAGCACTCCCATTGAACTTCTTTGGATCATGACCAAAAAGTATTATGGCAGCTCTGGTATATTTGCCAGTATCATTAATTAATCTCAGATTTTGTAAAATACTTTCAGGGTCGGCATCATCTTTTAAAAATGGAAGTCTACCCGTTTTCAAAGAACTTTGTCTGAAAACTTCGACAGCTTCTACATTAACATCAGCCAAAGTGGCGTTAGGTTCAATTACCTCGTCCCAATCCTTTCCTGATTTCTTAAGCAAAAAATTAGTTAGTGCTTGCCCGTTCAATAATTGGTTTGTGCTTCCGCTTCGCAGGTAAAATTTTCCCCTATAGGATATTGGGGAGGGGGAGGGGTCTACCAATATTTCTATGAAGTACTTTTCTTCTTCTGAATGAAGATTAACATCGCAAAGTATACCCGTCGTATCCCTTATCTTATTGGGAAGCTCATCCATGAGCTTTTTATAATTGGCCACGCCAATAACGTCTCCGTTGTTATTCTTCCCAATAGAAAGAGTGCCGCCATTCGTATTGGCAAAACCTGATACCCATTGCAAGTATTCATCTCGCCAAGATTGTTTCCATTCTATATTTTGCTTTTCCGGCATGATTTTTTTGGCAATAAAATATCTCTCCCTCAAAGATATAATAAATCAAATATTGCTGGCCAATAAGTTGCCCTATCATTAAAATTCCGTCTAATCAGAAAATTCCATTAGGGAATGCTACAAATCGAAGTATGCAATAAGAAGAGTGGGTCTATACTTCATTCAAAAATGTTCTATAAGATACTTTCAATAGTTGGTACCTTACCATACTTTTCTAGGTACGTATATTTCCAACTTGAAAAATTTTATAAATCTCAAAAATTACTCGACCAAAAAAAGTTGGGTAATGAAGAATTAGCTCGGCAGAATTAAATATTAATGGATTCTTTGAACGTTCTTATATATAGATTGAAATAAGTGATGTAAGAAAAATATTGCCTAACAGTGGATTTCACAAATAGGGCATAATGGGCTATATTTAAAGCCTAGGAATGCTTTTGAAGTCCACCAAACCTATTGAAAATGGCAATCAAAATATGATAATTATTACAAAACAAAAAGCTTAGGCTACAAGCACAGATGTCAGCTATTAGTTTACTTGCCTGCTGCCCCACTTGCCATAGTCCGACTGTTGCCTACAAGGCTGAAAAGCACAATTCTAGTCACATTAAAAACATTGATATTGCCAATTTACATTTAAGTACATTTGGATTTCTCAAGTTTCAAGCAACCCTAAACGTAAATGAGTTTAGATCAACAGCCGCCAGAACCAATAATTTATGAAGAAAATTTTAGACTTTATTGCCGATGAAACGGATGGAAAAAACTATAAATCATACAAATATTGTTTTGAATCTGTTGAAATTCCCAAAATAGAATATGAGGATAAAAAAGGAATTCAAGTCAAAAAGAAAGGCGAAACGGATAAAAGTCTAACTAAAACCAAATCTTTAAAAATTTTAGCTGATAGAATTGCTAAAGATGGTAAACCTCTATTCAAATACTTTCTTGACGGCTCTCGTCGAACTTACAAAGTCGATGATATTGCATATGGTAAACGATTATATCCGGTAATCGCAGGACAAATTGGTGTGGCAGTATGCGAGAGGCGAGATAAAAACAGTTTCAAATCCGTTAATTTAAAAAACCCCTTAGTTATATCAATTCCTGAAAATGCCAATGCTCAAGAAGGGATTGGAAATAGTAGTTTATTTTTCAACAGTTTAATTAAAAAATTGAATGAACAAGATATTTTAGTAAGACAGAATTTGAAATTTAACAAAATTCTACCTTACAGTAGTAAAACTCTGAAGGAAAATGACAAATACGAAGATAGAGGTGTTGCAAAAATTCAAGAAGAAATGATTGGTTTAGAGCAAAAGGTAGTATTTGAACTTGTTAAAGCCAAAAAATTGAATGATCAATCTTTTCTGATAAAAGATGGTTCTCTTGAGTATATGAAAAGTGGCGAAGCTAAAGAGTTATCAGTCATTAAAACAAATTATGATTGCGTCGTAGGTGTATCAAAAGCGTTCAATCCCGAAGCGTTATCAAATGATGTCAAAGATATTTCTAGAAGAATTGCTGAACTAAGATGCTATCATAGAACGCCTGCTTTTATGTATCAAACTGAAAGAATACCTGATGTGAAATTTGCAGTATGGTATTTGAGAATACGTGATACCCTAAGTCCATTTGAGGGCATCCTAAAAATCGAAAAGATTTTAGTTCGAGAAATACAGGAGGAGGAAGGCTTGGATTCAGACGAAATTGATTTGATAAGTGCAAATATTATCAACGAACGGAACCCGGTTTGTTATGGTAAAGACGACCGATGGGCAAAGCATCTTTATCCAGTCCATTTGACTGAATCGTACATAAAAAGTCAATATCTGAGCGATATTCATTTTATAAATTTATTTTAAAGCATGAAAAAAATTATAGGGAAGGTAGCTGCTACCGAAAAGAAACCGACTACAATTGATGAATTTTATTTTTGGACCAACAAGCAAAGAATATTAAATCCATTTGACGTAGTTAAAGTTGAACATATTGATAAATCGATTTCTTACGGAGTTATTGAGGAAATATCACATATTACAGATTCTGCAAGCTACTTAAGTAATTTTATTTCGAGCGATTTTGGAGATGTTTCTACTGAACCAAACATGCATCGCATAGGAATGAATTTTGTTAAGGCAAAAGTTTTAGGAAATAATAAAAGTATTTATACCCCTGTCCTTGACGGAAGCAAAGTTGGACTGGCTGAACAAGCAGAGGTGCTTGAAGCATTAGGTTTGGATAAAATTAAAAATCCATTAATCTGTGGATATATGGAAATGTATCGAGATGAAGATAAAGTTACGTTGCCTGTTCATTTTAATTCTCAATTCTTGATAGGTCCAGAAGGTGCGCATTTGAATATATCCGGAATTTCTGGCTTGGCTGCAAAGACTTCATACACAATGTTTTTGATGAAAGCTATTCAGGATGAGTATTTGTCTAAAAAAGATGGAAATGATTCAGTTGCCTTTGTTATGTTTAATGTTAAAGGTAGAGATTTACTGGCAATCGACGAGCCCAATGAGGATTTAAGTAAAGAAGAAAAAGAGCGGTACACCTCAATGTTGGGATTAAATACTGAACCTTTCAAAAACGCCAAGTACTATTATCCATTTTCAAATCATTCAAAATCTAAAACGCATAGTTATGGTAATAGTGATGATATAAACATAAAAGTTGATTTAGATAAAGGCTTCAGATACAAATATAATTTTGAAGATGATAAAGAGAGTTTAGATTTACTATTTTCAAACGTTGAAGATTCTACTGGCACAATGGAATCAATTGTGAATTTCATTTTAACCGGTCAAGGTGGATTTGGAGATATAACAACTTGGAGTCAGTTTATTAATAAAGTTGGAGAATACACTAAATCTGGACAAAAGGGAGATAAGGAAATCTCTGTAATGAGTTGGAGAAAATTTAAAAGGATTGTAACCAAAGCTTTAAATAATGAAATTTTTAATCCAAGAGTTGTCCCTGAAAAGAATGAAGTACGATTGAGAGATTCAATCAAAAACATTCAAAAGAACGATATTCACGTTGTGGATATAGCAAAGCTTGACCAAGATACTCAAGCATTCGTATTTGGAGATGTTATGAGAGCCATATATGACCTAAAACTGGGACAAGATGAAAGGGATGAAAGCGATATTCCTTCAAAAATTGTGATTTTTATTGATGAGCTAAACAAGTATGCTTCTAAGGACATACCGAAAAACTCACCTATTTTACGGCAAATTATCGATATTTCTGAGCGTGGTCGTTCGTTGGGCATAATCCTATTTTCAGTTGAGCAGTTTAAGAGCGCTATTCACGATAGAGTAAAGGGGAATTGTGCAACCCACGCTTATGGGAGAACAAATGCAATCGAAATTTCTAAAGGGGATTATAGGTTTGTACCTAATGTTTACAAAAATATGATGACACGTCTTGATCCAGGCGAATACATAATCGAACATCCTGTTTTCCGTTCGTTGCTAAATATCAAATTTCCACGACCACTTTATAAACAATTCCCGAATGGCTAATATTGAAACTAAAATAGGAAAAGATGTTATTGAGTCCCTTACATTAGGAATGTATGAGGATTCAAGGTTCATCTTTCGTGAATACATACAAAATAGTGCTGACCAGATTGACAAAGCTGTTGAAGACGGATTATTTGAAACATTGAGGGATGGCAGAATTGAAATTGAAATTCAACCCACAACTGAATCAATATCGATTACAGATAATGCAACAGGAATATCCAAAAATGAAGTACAATCAATATTAAAAAATATTGCAAAGTCAACAAAGGATAGAACTAAAAACAAAGGTTTTCGAGGTATAGGAAGACTTGGTGGACTTGCCTATTCAGATAAATTAATTTTTGAAACGAGCTTTAAAGGGGAAAATGTTAAAACCTATCTTTCGTGGAATTCACAGGAATTAAAATCAATAATAAATAATAGAAGTAAAAAAGAAGATGCCACAAAGGTAATAGATGAAATAACTGCTTTTAGAGAAGAAAAAGAAGATAGTGAAGCACATTATTTTAAAGTGACATTGGAAGGAGTTAAAAATAAAACTCTTTTAGATAAGGACGATATATATAATTACCTGACAATGGTGGCACCCGTACCTTACAACAAAGGCTTTTTCTTTAAGGATAAAGTTTACGATAAAGCAAAAGAGCTTAACTTCAACATTGACGAATACCTAGTTTATGTTAATAAAAATCAAGTTCTTAAATCCTACACGATGAGTATTTACTCAGGAGATATTCATAACAAAAAAAAGATTGATGAAATTCACGATATTGAAACTTACGAAATTAGAAGTTCAAATGACCAACTCTTAGCTTGGGGCTGGTATGGAATTTCAAACTTCACCAAAGCATTACCAGCTATTAATACTGCTCGTTGTTTGAGACTACGAAAAGGTAATATTCAGATTGGCTTAGAAGAGACGCTATCTAAACTTTTCAAAGAATCAAGGGGTACGAAATATTTTTTCGGAGAAATTCACGCCGTAAGTCCGGAGCTTATACCCAACTCTCGAAGAGATTATTTTACTGAGAACAAGGCCCTAAAAGATTTAGAAAAACATTTAAAAATAAAATTTATTGAATTACATAATCTTTATCATTTTTCATCAAAAGTTCGAAATAGCCAAAAAAAAATAGATGATTTAGTTGACTTCACTAAGGTTTTTCAAGAAAAATCAAAAAATGGTGGTTTCACGGACGAAAAAGAGAAAGCTGACTTCATTGAAAAATTTGAGCAGAAAAAGGAAAAAGCTGCATCAGCAGAAAATGACCTAAAAAAAGAAAAAGAAAAAATATCCTCTAAGGACACATCAAAATCTAAAGTTTTTGAGAATGTGGTAAAGGAAAAAAATAAAGAAGTAAGTAAAGTAAATATTAAGGATAATGGAAATACAAAATTCATAACCGATGATATTACGGCTTTAAGCCGTAAGGATAGAAAATTAGTATCTAAGATATTTGGAGTTATTGATACTGTACTTACACCGGATTTGGCTTCACTTGTGAAAGAGAAAATAAAAGAAGGGCTACAATAGAAAATAAATTTGAATATGAGATTATCAAAATTCGATATTGGTGCTGAAATTATTTCAATAATAACCAAAGGAATGTATCCCGACCCAAAGGATGCGATTAGAGAATACATCCAAAACGGAATTGATGCAAAGGCTAAAACTATGTCAGTTAGGGTTAGGCAAGAGTCAATAGTTATTAGTGATGATGGAATTGGTATGAATAGAGATATTCTAAGGAAAGCTGTACGAATAGGAGTTTCAGATAAAAACCCTTCTAAAGACATCGGGTTTATGGGAATTGGTATATATAGCTCATTCCATTTGTGTAATAAAATGTCTATTTACAGTAACGGTAGTGAAAATAATCCCAATCTTTTAGAAATGGATTTTGGAAAAATGAAAGATACTTTAGATGCTCAGAAAGATGCCCGATTAAGGAATGAAATAAATAGCGATGAATTGATAGACTTACAAACTCTTTTGGAAGATTGTATCGAATTAACAGAAAATGGAGAACTTGATTCTGGAGAATTTCCAAACAAAGGTACTAGAGTTGAACTGAGTATGATTGAACCAGAATTTTATTCTTCGTTATCAGATTTTAACGAGGTAAAGTTCTATTTGCAAAATGTAATTCCACTCCATTTTAATAAGGAAAATTTTTCTTATGCTGAATTAATAGAGAATAAAATCCAAGAAATTTGTATTGAAAAGAATCAAATTTTTGAACTAATCAACTTATCTCTTCAAGTAAATGCCCAAAATGAAATACTATATCGTCCATATACCGATTCCGACTTTAATTCTAAAGAAAAGCCTTTAGAACCCCAATTCGAGATGTTAGAGAATGGTCAGTTTTACGGTGTCGCCTGGGGTTGCTTAAACTCCGTAAGGAAAAAATTACAGAGTAAAGATTTACGAGGGTTTATATTAAAAAAACAAGGATTTTCAATTGGTAAAAGAGAAAATTTAGTGAAGTTTTTTCCTAGGGGGAACACATTTTTTGACAGATATAGTGGGGAAATAATTATTGTTAATGAAAGAATTTTACCTAATGCATCTAGAAATGATATTGAATATTCTCCAATTCGGAATTCATTTTATAATACTTTGAAAGAAGTCGCTGATAAATATGATGATGCCGGACACAAATATCAAGAAACAAGCAAAGCTAAAGAACATCTTGCAACCATTAACAATCAATTTAAAAACTTAATGGGAAAATACAATGAGTTCGAAACTAACCCTGAAATACTTATCGATGAGATTGTCAAAGTTAAAAAATTAAATGATGTTCTTAATAATGCAATAAAACGTAGAGGATTTGATTTGGAATCAGAAATGAAAGCAAAAGCTCTTTTAGAGAATATAAAAGATTTTGAAAAAAGCGTACAATCAAGGGTGACTACATTGACCAATCAAAGGAAAACAGAATCGAAGTTTAAAAAAAATATAGTCCAAAAGGTAAAAATTGCTGAGAATGTAAGTAAAATAAATATTGATTCTTCTATTGATGAAAATAAACAATATGATAATTTGATAGAAGTTTTTGAGGATTTAGAGTTTACACTTGATGATGAATTTAAGAAAATAATCGAGCTACTAGATGAGATGTTTGTACAAGGCTTGGCCGAATCGAAAAAAGAATATAATGAACTTTTAGACACTCTTAAAGAGAGGTATGAACAACTTTAAATTACTATTTCACAAGCATTTTAATTTAACAAGAAGAAAATTAATTGCTTTTTTTAAAAATTTTTGTGCGAAGGAATTTAGGGAAGAAAATCAGTCTGGCCTTAAAAAATCATTTAATTCACCACACAAAACGAATATTAGAAAGAAGTGGAATGAGCCAATAATCAAATTTATATCAAAAAGAATAGGTCAAAAACTAGTTTATTTAGGATTACCTTCTCCAGAGGCTGAGGATATTCAAGAATGGATTGATTATATTGAATCAATAATTGCCTTTCAATGTAGAGACCACAAAAATCCATCAGACCCTGCACAAAGCAGAGTGCAAATTGAGACATTAGAGAATTATTTGAGAAAACTTGAAAGACAAGATAAAATCAAGAGCTACACCATTTATGATGGGTATTTAGAGGAAGTTATTTTGAAAGGTTATGATAATTCACCAAACAACATAACCTTACAAATTCAAGACTTTGTTACATTGTATAATCTTGATTTTTGCAACAAAATAACATATCCCCAAAAATATGTAACGAAAGATGGAAATGTAAAAGAGGTTTATAAGTTTGAAGCAATTTCAAAATTATTAGAATTTCAGAAGAGTGTGAGCGCCATTTCAAATAAATTTGTATTGTTTTTAACTGTGCATTGTAGCTTTGACGGTAAGGAACTTCAAAATTTTTTGCAAAATCCTCCAAATAATGAAACCAAGATTTTAATCAATAAATATTTGATGTTAAAAGGCATTAAAAAAAATGAACGAATTTTGAGGCTCTTCATAACAAATTACATAAAAAATCAATGTGAAGCATTTGGCTTTACCCCAAACATTTTGCCTGTTATTCGATACGACGGGCTAAATAGTACTCCTTTACTTCATTTTGCAGTTCTTGGAATTCATTCAAAATTAAATGGTGGAGTGGTAGATGTTTATCAAAATATGGATGATATTTTAAATCAAAGATTCATTAATCTTGATAAAGAAGAAATGGTTAATTCTGAATTTTTTCTTGAAAATGAAATTAAAGTCGATTTGAACCCAGTTTCTTTATTTTCAAATTCCACTACTTTTAGAAAATTATGGCTATAAAAAAACGAAACATATTATTAATTGAACCTGGATATAAAAACAAATATCCACCAATCGGTTTGATGAAAATTGCAACATATCACAGGATGCTTGGGGATAATGTTGTATTCTACAAGGGCAACGTAAATGATTTTATTTTTAATCAGATTTTAGATGATTGTATTACCAAATTAGAAAGTGTTTGTTTGGAAATAGACTGGAAAAAACAGCGAAAAGAAATTTCAATATTTATCAAATCCAATCATTCTACAAAACTCCAAAGGTTATTACCACAGCCCAAAGCGGAAAACGTAAATTACGGTTCTATAATAAAACAGATTCCATTAATTGAAATGTGGCTGCAATATTTTGCCGACCACTTTAAGCAAAAAAAGTATGAGGATGACCCTATTTGGGACAGGGTTTATATCACAACGCTCTTTACTTTTTACTGGAAAATAACGGTAGAGGCAATCCATCAAGCTAAGTGTTTGGTCAAAGACCTTGATGAACTTAAAGTAGGTGGTGTTTTAGCTTCACTTTTAGCCTCAGAAGTATCAGTGGAAACAGGAATTAAACCGATGACTGGAATTCTGGATAAGCCAGGAATGCTTGATTCCGATAACAAGATAATCGTCGATGACTTGGCATTGGATTATTCAATCTTGGACGAAATAGATTACAAATACCCAACTGGAAGCGCTTATTTTACCTTTATGACAAAGGGATGTACTCGAACTTGTGCATTTTGCTCTGTACCTAAATTAGAACCTACCTACAAGGAAAAAATACCAACAAAAGCCAAGTTTCAAAAAATCAAAGAGCTTTACGGAGAGCAGCAAAATCTATTATTGATGGATAATAATGTTCTAGCATCACCTAAATTTCCGGAAATAATCCAGGATATTAAGGATATGGGATTCGTAAAGGGAGCCACATTTATTGAACCTAATCAACTAGATATCGCAATAAGAAATTTGAAAAGGGGTGAGAACGATGTAGCATATGTTAAAAAGTGCTATTCCATTTTAACAAATTTTATTAACAAAAGAGTTAAAGGAAGGAACGAGCAGTTAGTTTATGATATATATGAGAAATATAGCCTGCTTCAACTTCAGACCGTTTCCAAGCAGAACTTACTAAGTGCATACGAGGAACTAAAGGAGCTATACGAAAGCTTTAGAAATAAAATTCCGAGAAAGCGATATGTAGATTTTAATCAAGGAACGGATGCCCGCTATGTGACTGATGAAAATATGAAGTTGATAAGTGAAATACCTATTCATCCACTTAGAATTGCATTTGATTATTGGGGTCTAAAAAAAACATACGAGAAAGCTGTAAGACTTGCTGCTAAATACGATATTACCCGACTTTCGAATTATTTACTTTTCAATTTTAAAGATAGGCCAGAAGATTTATGGAAAAGAATGCATATTAATATGGAATTATCAGAAGAATTGGACATTCATATTTATTCATTTCCAATGAAGTATATACCATTATTTGGAGAAGAAGCAAAACATCGAACCTACATCGGTAAGTTTTGGAATAAAAAATTCATAAGAGCAATACAATCAATTAGTAATGTTACCAAAGGAATTGTGCCACCTGAAAGGAACTTTTTTGAAAAAGCATTTGGTGCTAGTGAAGATGAGTATTTTGAAATTATGTATATGCCTGAAACATTTATCATTTACAGAAAACTTTTTGAAGAAGAACTAGAATTGACGCCAAAGTGGAATTCTGTTTTTAATGCTATTAAATCTGATGAAAAGCTTTGGGAGGAAGCTAGGCCAATCCTTGAAAGTAGCGAATTTTCTAATATTGAAAATTTAACAACTAATCCGATTTTGTTGAATTTCTTTGAGTTCTATAAAATTAAAAGAGAGGATGTTAAGAAAAGTGACAATGAGTATTCTAAGCTGAAAAAGAAATTTAATCATCTAATAAAATCTGACCAATTTATAGATTTAACTTTGACTTATGATTATGAGTAAGTGTATCTTCCACATGAGAGCCTTTAAGTATAGTTCAATTCCATGATTGACATTATGGAAGATTGGAAAGATAAACCTGTCAGCCTCTTTACAATAGTTATCGTTAAGCCTCGTTTGGGTTAATACTATACCCGAGGCTAAACTACCATCAGCCAATACTAACATATTACTTATATCGTTACTATCTGTCCTCCAATTTACAAAGGAAACTAAGGAATGGTGTTAGTTATTCTACTAAATACTTTTTTCATAAACTACATTATTGGATTTTTATTGGTCTTGAAATGAATTTTGAAACCACCTCAATTCTGTACCTATTCTGTACCCATTGAATAAAAAAAGGCTCCCGATTTCTCGAAAGCCCTTTGTTTGCTAGTAGCGGGGACTGGACTCGAACCAGCGACCTTCGGGTTATGAGCCTTATGATTATTGGTTCGATGTGGTCTTAAATGTAGTAAATGCTAGTGTTTATAGGGGTTTTAATTTCAAGTTAAACCATGAAAAACCAATAAAAACCGATAAATGTTTTACCTATGTTTTACCCATTTTTGACAACTTTCATGTATTTTTGGGTAAAGAGAAAAACCCATGGCCTCAGTAAAGATAGTACTTGTCAAGCATAAACAAAAAAACGATGGTACTGTTCCATTAGCTGTTCGCGTGATAAAAAATCGTAAACCAAGCTATATTTTTACGGGCAATTACATTTTTGAAAAGGATTGGAATGCCATCGAGCGATGCGTAAAAAAGTCGCATCCGAATTCGACGAGATTAAACCATTTACTTCAAAAGAAGTTAAGTGAAACCCATGCAAGTCTCCTTGATGCGGAAACTAGCGATGATAATTTATCAACAAAACAAATAACCAATAAAGTAAAACGTAAAGGAAATAGGGTTTCGTTTTTTGAAGCTGCTGCCGAGCGTATTGAGCGAAAGTATAAAGCAGGAACCTTCTCGGTTGCGAAATCAGAATTGTCCATCCTGTGTAATATAGAGGAGTTTTTAAATTTAAATTCTAGTTCGCCAATGGAAACTGCAATTGAGCAGATAAAAGAACGTCGTAAAAAACGAATGGTAAAAGGGCGGAAACCTGAACATTCCATGGTTGATGACATTAAAGGCTTTGCAAAGAAGAAAACACTTTCATTTGAAGAAATTGACACCGCTTTTTTGAATAAGTACAAATCTTTTTGCGCTGCATACTTGGGACATAAAACCCGTACCATTACAAATCAGTTGATTTTCATTCGTACCCTCTTCAATCAAGTTATTACCGATGGCGAAGTGGATAGAAAACATTACCCGTTTGCCGGAGAAAAGGAAAAAATAAAAATTACATCCGGTCATAAAATCGGATTGACGCGACAAGAAGTATTAAAGATTGAGGATTTGAAATTGAATCAACAAACAAGTATTTGGCACACCCGCAATGTATGGCTATTTTCTTTCTACTTTGCGGGAATCAGAATATCCGACGTGATAGAAATGAAATGGTCTGATTTTAAAGATGGGCGTTTGTTCTACACTATGAACAAGAATGAAAAACCCATTAGTCTAAAGATACCTGAAAAAGCAAAAAGCATTATTGATTTATATATAGAAAGGCGTAAATCTGAGGAGTATATATTTCCGTTTTTAGATAATGCAAATCCAAAGAGTGACTATGACAAATTTGTAAAAATCAGGAATGCAAGTAGCCTGTTCGATAAGTATCTAAAACGAATTGCAAAAAAGTGTGATATAGAGAAGAACTTGTCGAACCATATTGCCCGTCACAGTTTTGGAAATATTGCAGGGGATTCTATAAGCCCTCATATGCTTCAAAAGTTATACCGCCATAGTGATCTCAAAACCACAATTGGATATCAAGCAAACTTCATTCACAAGGAAGCTGATGATGCATTAGATGCTGTAATCAATTTTTGAAAACCAAAACAATTCATCTCAGTATACTTAGGATTTAGTGCCTTACGGTGTGAGAGTTCTAGCCCCTCCGCCTTTACAATAGGAAAGCCGACTTTTAGGAGTCGGCTATTTTATTTTTGGTCAATAATGGTCAAACAAATAGGAATTTCGGTTTTATATCTGAAGATGCTACTTCTGAAATTATTTTTCTCTTTGATTGGAAGTTCGGTCTTATTGACGGAGTTAGTGAGGGAGCTATTGAAGAAGTTGATTAAATGATTTCTGCGTGGAAATGGGAGTGCCTAGCATTGAATTAAGAATGATAACTGATAGGCATTTTGTTTTAACTTTTACGAGAAGCATGTTGTTATTAAAGACTCGTTTCGCTATTAAAATGATGGTCACTGTATATGATTGTTCATTAATAAAAAGAATAGTTTTATTTAGAAATTTTAGAAATTATAAAAATTTTATACGTAAGATACTAACTGAGTTTTAGCGGCTTGTAAACGCTTACTTTCTGATTTTAAGAAAACTAATCGCACTGTAATAATTATTTGAACTAACAACTTAAAGTGTTCAGTCTATAGAAAGAAACTTAGAATAACTACTTAAAGTTAGCATGAAAAATTAAAATTACGTAGTTCAAGAATATATCATTGCTATAGACATGAATAACTCATGCGCCTAATCATCTTTTTCCAGACCTTTTGTAAACTCCTGCACCATTTTGTTCCCTTTGGCAAACTCCCTTAAAGTTATTTTTAATATTGTATATAACGGAACCGCCACTATCATTCCAGGAACACCTGCCAAGAGCCCGGCGCCGACGATGACCAAAAAGATTTCCAGTGGATGAGATTTCATAGTATTCGAAAAAATCAAGGGCTGGGAGAAGAAGTTGTCTACCAGTTGACCGATTACAAAAGCACCAAGCACGTATCCGGCCTTAGAAGTAAAAATTTCTTTAAAGCCCATATCGAGGTTGCTGGTAATGGTTAAGAGTAACATAATGGACCCGCCAATTAAAGGGCCTATATAAGGAATCACGTTGAACAATGAACAAATGAATGCTATGATAAAAGCGTTTTCCACACCTGCAATCAAAAGGCCTATTGAATAAAAAATAAAGATTATGGTTATTTGAATAAGAATGCCTATAAAATATCGTGACAGGAGATTATTGGTTTGGGAAACGGCTCGAATCGTTTTCCGTTGATGGCGCAGAGGCACTATTTTCAACAAGGATTTCTGGATCAACCGGCCATCCTTTAAAAAAAGAATAAAATAAAAAGGACCGAAAAAAATCCTATCCCCAAGGAACTTAATATTTCCAATAGCGCATTAAAGAGTTTTGGGACAAAACCAACATCCAATTTATTAAGGACCTGATTCTCTATATCCGCCTCTTCGATGATATCTTTTACTACGGCCTTAGGCGCACCCAACTCCCCAGAGAGTTTTGTGAAGAGCTCATTGACTTTTTCCTGCATCGCATTGGTGTCAAATAAGGTAAAATTTTCACTTTGATCGGTAATTATCGGCACGAACAATGCAACGATACCAATTACTATTCCAATGATACCGAGAATGCTAATTATAACCGCTAGAATATTGGGAAATTTTAATCTACTTCGAAGGGGATCCACCAATGGGCTTCCCAATAATGCCAAAACTATGGCTAGCACACAATAAAGAATCAGCGACTGAATTTTAGTAATTACCCAAACGAGCAAGGCTATTCCTATCAAAATTGCAAGTGCTTTTAAAATTCCTATCGCAATAATCGTTGAATTCATGCCAATTGGTTTGCTATAAAGCTGGATTAATGTTCAATTTGCAATTTCGGAATACTCAATATTGTATCCGCGAGTTCCCTTCAACAAATCAAATTATAGAAATGCTCTAGTTAGCCTATATGGGAATCGATGATTATGGGATTAAGAACAATCTAACACCGTGTATATTTTGATTTTATTATTCATCTAAATATAGTCTCAAACTATTCTAAAAACTTCTAGGTCGGAACAGAAATTTAGATTGCCAGCAGCAGCATGATATACCCAAATTTTAAGTACATAGCAAAGTTCTATACCTAAGATATTCCATTCTAGGACGCTACGAACTTTTCCCATTCCTTGAACTTTTCCTCTCCCATAACTCGTTCCATTTTTACTTGGCCCCCTTTCTTCTTGTTCTTGCCGTTCCACTCATGAAACATAGAGGGCGAGATTGTATGAGCTTTAATGCCTTTCAACGCTTTTCCTCTAGCTACCTTATAATTTTTATTGGCCTGTTTCAAATAGCCGTCTAATTTGACGGTCAATTCTTTTTCACCGACATTGTCTTCAGTTCCGAGGTACCAGACATGGTGGTATTCCCCATCTATTCGCTTTGCACAAAGAGTATATTCCGGGATTTTCATCTCGAACTCCGATTCGAGATGTTGGACCGCATCATCCAGTTTATTTACCGAAAGCTGTGAACCCACAGTGTTAAGAAAAAATTTCGTTCGCCCCGTTATTTTAATTTCTGCCCTTTTAACGTCAGTAAATTCAATGGTATCACCGATTAAATATCGCCAAGCTCCACTAACTGTGCTTATTATCAATACATAGTCCCTGCCTTCTTCAACTTCGGACAAAGTTATGGACGGTGCACCCTCTACCAGACCTCCATCCTCTTTGATATATTCAGGTTCGAAGGGAACAAACTCAAAATAGATGCCTCCGTCTGTTACCAGACGCATGGCATCGGTCTCAGGTCTCGCTTGAAAGGCAATGAACCCTTCCGAAGCCAAATAGGTGTCGATAATAGTAATCGGGCGAGCTAAGAGGGCATTGAAGCTTTTTGCGTAAGGCCCAAAAGCAACGCCACCAGAGGTGTAAACTTTCAAATTTGGCCAAATATCATGGATGGTGTCAAGCCCATGATGGGCTATTACTTTCTGTAGCATCAGCTCTATCCATGAAGGTATACCGCTAATGGCACCAATATCCCAATTTGGTGCTTGGTTGGCAATAGCTTCAACACGTTCATCCCAATCGTCTATTTTGGCGATTTCTTCCCCTGGTTTATAAAAACCGCTGAACCAGCTCGGAATATTACTTGCGCTAATTCCACTTATCTCTCCTTCCAGGCGACCCTTCCGCTCTTCCAAATCTGTAGAGCTTCCCAACATAAGTATGCCTTTTTCAAAGAAATCGGTTGGAAGTTCAAAATTGCTGAGAGCGTACACTTGGTCGATACCCGCATTTCTGATTGCGCTAATCATGTCTGCCGTTACCGGTATTCGCTTACTGGTTTTCCCCGTTGTTCCAGAACTTAGCGCAAAGTAATCTGGACTTCCCGGCCACGTTATATCAACTTCCCCTTCATGAAGTCTCGACCACCAAACCTTTTCCATCCGGTCGTAGTCGAAATAAGGTATTTTTCGTGCAAATTCACGTTGGCTATCGTCTTTTTTTAGTATTGAACCGAAGCCGTAATATTTTCCAAATGCAGTATCTTTTGCTCTCGTTAATAACGATTCAAGGACAGCGTGCTGCTCTTCGACAGGATTCGGTTCACTAGCAACAACATCCCTCAGTTCCAAAAACGATTAGATAATACCTCCTAATATGGCCATGGTAAGATAAGTATAGATTGTGGTTCTAAGTTAAGGTTCATTTGCCTTTCATAATAGTAATTTAATAGCAAATTCATATGCGCAATAGATAATATAAATTGCCAAATCCTACAACGCCTGTCAAACAAGCTAAAATTAGATTAATCCGGGTCGCGACAAAGTCGAGCTTATGTTCGATTTTATCGGCCACAATGGCGTATACGGCATAAAGTGAGAACGAGCCTAGGGTTGAACCAATGGAAAAGTAAAAACCATTTAAAAGGGAATATTTAAAATACTGCAATCCTATCAAGAAAGATATGGATGTAAAGTAGAACGGAATGGCAAAGGTGTTCAATAGTGACATCCCAATACCATGTACATATGCCCTTGAACTATCAATATTTTCTTTTCGTTTGCGCTGCTTTTTTGTGAGATATAACCTGAGAAAATTCAGGGATAGCAGTATAAGAATCCCAGTACCTACTATTTGTATGTAAATGATGTATTCTGAATTTTCCATCAAAACACTAGAAAGGTAGGCCCCAATATTAGCCTGGAAGAAGAGTACGGTGGCAAACCCACCAACAAGGAACAGGGCTGCCTTGCGACCAGATTTCAGGCTAAACTTGACAACGGTCATGTTTAGGAAACTCGGAGTTATACTTCCTAGGGACGCAACAGCAAATCCTAAAAGAAAACAAGTAATAAAATTCATAGCTTAGCTTTGGTGCAAATAAACAACTTATGTAGACAATAGTGGAAGTGATTGTATGTACAAAATTAAAATCGGATTGTAATTTAAATCCATATTTTCCAAATCAGTGAACTTTTAACTATCGTCCAATTTTTCTTCCTTAATCTGTTCATTGGCCTTTTTGATAGTCTCGATCTTAGGTTCGGGCAGCTTTTGAATCCGAGTCAATTCCGGCTCAAGACTCAACTCCGTATAAAATGGGAAGTGATCCGAGCCTACATTTTTTCCAAGTTGTACATCGAGCACTCCAAAATGGGGCGACACAAAAACATGGTCAAGAGGCCACCGAGTAAACCAGTACTTTGCATGATATGTATTGTATAGGCCGCGTCCTTTTCTAAGGTCCAGTAACCCACTATATGATTGAAACAACTGGGTAGTAGCGGACCAAGCGACATCATTAAAATCTCCCAGTACCACTACGGGAATTTTCGTATTCTTCGATAGGCGGCCAATTTTAATGAGTTCTGCGTCCCGGTCCAACGATTTTGGGTTGTGGAGAGGCGTCGGTGGCGATGGATGTATGGCATAAATTTGAATTATTTGATTAGAAGGAAGTCGTACTTGTGTATGAATGGAAGGAATCGAATCCTCAACCAAGAACTTAATAGATGAATCAGCCAGTGCGAATTTGGAATATAGGATCATTCCATAAGTATTGTCTTGGGGTACCTGAACACTATAGGGATAATTATCTGTTAGCCGTTCGTTCAAAAAAGTGGTCCATTTAGTATTAGTTTCGGTAAAGAGCAGTATGTCAGCCCCGAAATTTTTGCTATCGTCTATCACGGATTGGACACTATCATTTTTTTGCATCACATTGGCCGTATAAATACTGACAGTTGGATTAGGTTTTTTTGAAGCATCCATTACTTCTAATGTTCCCAGCCTGGTGTATGGGAGGATTTTATACATCTGCAAAACCAAACAAGCAATTAAAATAAGACTAAATAAACAACTCCAAAGGCGTTTGTAATTGAAAAATGGTATTAAACAAAGGAGAATGCCAAAGGTCAAGACTGTTAATAGTAATATCGGGAAATCGAATACCCTTATTGACCAGTGTTCTATTTCGAGGTATGGAATCAACGTTGCAAGAATGGTAAACGAGCCGATAAGATATAGTGCCAATTTTAAGTTCTTGACTGCATTTTTGGAGATTTTCATGACAAAGAATGACATTTCATGTCCATAGCATAATTAGATTAGAAGTTCAATAACAACTTCGCTAAGGTAGTCGATAATTTTTATGAGCGATTCATAAGCATCAACATAATTATTTACCTGTACATTTCACTTACGATATTAAATTTATGATAATCTAGTTTTGTAATATGTACCGTTGGGTAATCAATCAGATAAACTGCTATTTTGATTTTTTGGCAGACATACTCAAACGTTCAATTACCCCCACCGCCCATATTTCGGAGCGTATCCCAAAGCATTCGGCAATAGCATCGACTCCTATCAGTGTCCCTTTGGCCAAACGGCCCAAGACCGCTAGCGGATAGTTCACATCCTTTTTATCGAATTCTACTATCGCGTCCTGTCGAGTACGTATACCCAACTTATCATGTAGCGCTTCGACCGTTGCGCCTTTAATAAGACCTTTTGGCAACGGTTCGGCAACCTTTAATATCTGTGGCGCATCCAATACGGAGTTTACCATAGTTTCTACTGATATTGAGTTTATATCTTTGGCAAAGATCCAGCCTGATTCCGTCAGTTTAATTTCGGGATTGATCAATAAAGATAGATTTAGTATGCCAGCCCTTTCTAAGGCTAAGAGTTGCTGAAGGCTATCTACAGGGGGACCGTAGGAATAGCGTTTAAGACGTTCGTCCAACGCTACAATCTTTGCGATGACCTTATCATCCAAAGATTTAAAGGACAAGAGTTTATACATGGTAGGTTGACAATGGCGCCAGACGTGTCCGATACAGTAATCTAAACTTACCTCGCCGTGGCCTGTTGCCATACTCGAGAATTGCGTCATCATCTCGCTGGCGGTCAAATTTAATGATAGAATTAGTTCATGCTCAAAGTTTTCATCCTTCAACCAAGCTTCTACGATCATTTTGATTTCATTGGTAGAATATCGATGATTTGGAACATTGATTTTTGACGAACTATATATTGTTGCAATCAAAGGGGAAATGCCCTCGATTAGGAAACCGGCCGAAGTAGGAAGGGTCTCAGTATTTAATAGCTTTTTAATTTTACCAGAATAACATTCCAACTCCTTGTCAGAAGGAACATAATGCCTGTCAATTTTCAAATTAAGTGGCTTGGGGGCCATTGGAAGACCGTCTAAAGAAAAAGGAACTATGGCCTTTGGCTCGTTGCCACTAGGCACATAATGCATGTGTCGTGTTTGTTGGTCCGATAGTTCAAAATCTCCTCCCATTCCGATGCTAAGGGCACGAGTTACATCTATCATGGCAAGACCAAAGCCACGAATTCCAATATTTCTCTCTGACGTGACTGTATCAGAGGCCAAAATACGTTCTACAGGATACGGATCCGTGAATAGTACTGGCCCGTCCATTTGTAAAGATTTAGATTGCCAGGAAATGAGCTGTTCGTCCAATTCGATAGGTTGATGCCCGATTGCGAGCACCGCTTCGTCCACTTCATATAGCGCTCCCCCAAGCACTTCCAAGGAAATACTACCATCTTGTGTTTTCGCACTGACAACCTTTCCATGTACCATGGTAAGTAATTCCTGCCCTTCAAGTACATGAGCAATGCTCTCATAACGTTCCCGCAAATAGGTTCCCATTTTAGACCGGGGAGGAAAAAAATCAACTTCTGACTCTGTTTTTTTACTGCTATCATAACCCACCCATTCCTGAAAAGTTGGAAATTGAGGTATTGAAAAGCCCTTAAAATTAATTTTCTTCCTTGGCCAAATATCCACGGCCCGCTCGGCAACGTTTAGCCAATTTGTATCTGGCTGTTCATTATCGTAAACAGGGCCTGCACCGGGCTGGTCCGTCTCTTCGAAGACTATTACACTTAGGGTAGACCCTTTCTGGGCGGCTTTTTGGTACAGGCTTTCAAGAGCGGATAAACCACGCGGGCCACAACCTATAATAGCAACTACAAATACGTCTTTAAATTTCTTCGAGTTCATACGAATGGTCTACTGGACTTATTAAATTATTGAAATTGTGTCTCCAACAGAAATACTTCCACTGGTCAGAGGCACTAAATTAATTCCGAACGTAGGTCTAAGCCCATTTTTGAGTCTCATTTTAGCTATGGATGCCAGAGGTTCCATATTAGAATTTCGATTATTTGTATTGGGGTCTATTGTCGTAAAAATACATCTCTGGGTTTTCTCCTGTACGCGATATTCTACATTGTTGATTTCTAATTTGGACCATGTGTCCTCTTCAAACGGTTTTGCACCTTTTACAACAAAATTTGGTCTAAAATTCCTTACAGAGATATTTTTATCCAACCTGAAATTTAAATCGTGAAGTGATCCTAGATTTATGAGATGTATCGGCGAGGAATCCGGCGTAGGTCTTTAATTCCCCTTCTTTTCCACCACGACTTTCCAAAATCGGATTTAAATGGGATTGTATATAAACGAGCCGATATATACCCTCAAGGTAATCGGATATCCAATCGTTCGATTCACTATCGAATTCATTGCCATAAACTATATTCCTAAATAGCTTTAGTTCAATCGTTTTACCATCTTTAGGTAATAGAAATTGAAAATCATCAAAATTTGTACTTTGTAAAACAAGGCTATCCGCTACTATTTCCGATTGAAGATTCAATAGTTGAGGCAGCTCCCTACCAGTTACTATTTTCCCCCTTTCATTGACCACGGCAACAATTCTATCGTTTCTAATACCAGAGGGTAAAACTTCAACATGTTCCAACTTCGAACCTTTTGATGATTTTAGCGGATAATTATATATTTCAGTGATGTGCATATGCTTTTTAACGACCATATATTTAAAGCTTTGCAAAGTAGTCTTTTATCAGCGTAGCTAGTACCACAATTAAGTTTAATTTAGTCAATATAAAATCATATGGACTAAAATCAATTTGTGATTGACCAATTGCCACACAACTTTTGAAAGTAAACACCTAACCCATAAAAAAATTAGAGAAATATGGTCGAGAAATAATGATTGAAATTAAAACAGAGTGGTACGATACTATTAAAAGCTCCCATTTAAAATTTGCCGAGGAGCGAGGATTGGATAAAACATATTGTCCTTCGGAAGTTGCTAAAGCTTGCTTTCCCAAAAATTGGAGAAACCACATGGACGTGGTCAGGGAGGTTGCGGACGATTTAGTGGCCACCGGGAATTTGAAAGTATTGCAAGGAGGTAAGATTATTTCGAGTAGGGCAGTTGCAGCCAAAGGACCGATTCGGTTACAGAAAAAATAAGCTTGTGGCGCAAATCTATACAGAATGGTCTTTTTTAATCTTTGCTATAGCCCTATTCCACTTTTTGAAAATGATTTGGGGTTTTGAGTAACTGTCGATTTCATATTCCCACGGAATAAGTATTGCTAAATCATCGAGCTTTTCAAGTTCCGGAACCCATTTTCTAATAAATTCCTGAGCGCTATATTTATTCGCTTGGTTGACAGGATTGGTATACCAGATCTGATAGGCTTGAGTGTGCCAGTTCATCCAGTTCGAAGCCACATCGTAATCAATGAGTTTCGACTCAAAATACGCTGCTCCCCAAGTCCAATCCGATTAGATAATCGTACACCAAAAAGCTTGAACAATTTACTCGACCACGGTTGCTCATAAACCCTGTTTCATTAAGCTGCCGCATATGGGCATCGATGAACGGTATCCCGGTTGTGCCCTTGCACCATCTCTTGAACAAGACAGTATCATTAGTAAATTCCCTAGTCTTATTGGTGTAACCTTCGGTGTGGTAAACCTTATTTTGAAAGCGCATGAGCTTAAAGGTAAAATAATCACGCCAGACCAATTCGAAGATGAGCCACCATGTACTCTGGTTTTTTTTGACTTCCAACTCGTACCGCTTTACCGTCTCGTATATAGTTCGTGGAGATAGGCATCCCAATGCCATATATGGGGAAAATTTAGAGCTGTATTCCATACCTAGGGAGCGGTTGCGGGTCCATCGGTAATTCGTCAATTGTTCGGTCTCGAAAGAATAATACTTCAGACGTTTCAAGCCTTCGGTTTCCCCACCGGGTACATAAGTAAGGGCGAAATTCCGGACGTTTTTCAAACCTACTTCGGTTGCAGTAGGTACCTCGCCCCATCGAAATGCGTTCATGGCAATGCACGATAACTTATCAGGTGTTGGAAATACCGCTCTTACCTTGGTGTTTTTTGTTGTGTTTATTCGGTACGCTTTGGAGGTAAGGGGGATGTTGTCTATTTCAAATGGGATATCATCCAAGTGATAAAGCGTTCTGCCCCAAGTAAAATCGAATTTACAATCAGATTTGAGATCGTTTTTAATACGTTGAATTAGGTTGAGTTCCTCAGTAGCAAATTCCTGTTCCGAGAAAATAGTGTCGCAATTGAATTCTTTAACCAAGTTAGGAATCAATTCCTCCGCACTACCAGTAAGAATCATTAGGTCGCCACCAATGTTCCTTAGGTTTGTCCTCAAGTCCATTACGCACTGTTTTGCAAATTCGAACCTTACAGCGTCCGTTTTCGGAAACCCTAGCTTCAAATTGCGATATAGGGTCGGGTCAAAAATATATACAGGCAATATTTTTTTTCCAGAGGATATCGCCCTAATCAATGTCTCGTTATCATATAAGCGCAGGTCATTCTTGAACCATAAAAGCACATTATTTTCAATCATAGTCATCTGTATAGGCTAGTGGTACATTTGAGTGTAAATATCCCAATATCTTCATCTCGTTAAAGTCATCAATTCCTTAAAAATTTGCAATAAATTTTATTCGCCATTTATTCTTTCGATACTCACACCAACACCCAATGCATTAGATATTAACTATTTTTTTGTTAGAATCGCGACCATTCGTTTTATCCGGTCTTCCCATTTTTCACTTGAAAGCTTTTCTCGCAACATCCGATCTGTAATAAGCGGAAAGGAAAGGGGGGTGGGCTTGCTGCACTCTTTCCAGATAATTTCCAGCCCTGCGATACGTTCCAATGACAATCGTAAGCGACCCTCCTCCAGATGGTGCTCAAAGGTTTCCGTAAATGCTTGGCGGTACAGTAGGTTGTCATCCTCGTAATCTTTAAACACATCGAATAATAATTGAGAACCACTTTGAAGATGTTTCATTTTAACACCTTTCTTCGGATAACCAGTAAAAATCATTCCGCTGATTACGGCTATGTTACGGAACTGTCTGCGTGCCATTTCTGTTGAATTTAGGCTTTTTTGCAAATCGTCGAACATGTATTCAGTTGTGAATAAATCATTGTCCAAGACCTGCTGCATATCCAACGGTTTGTCGGAAAGCAGTTCGAAACCATAATCGTTGAAAGCGAGGGAAAACGTAATCGGGTTTAAGAGGCTTATTCGATAACCCATTAAACTTCCCATCGCCTCATGTACGAACCTGCCCTCAAAAGGGTAGAAAACATTATGGTAACCTTGCCTAGTCTTAAAGGTTTCTATCAATAGTTGATGGGGTTGGGGAACAATACTTTCAAGACGCTGTTGCTCGAACATCGGTCTTAAAGCCTTTATTTCCCTTGACTGCTTATCTTTCTCAAGATTTACCGTATATAGCTCATCACGAAGTAGGTTTGACAATTGTGCGGACAAGGTCATTTGGCCGCCGTTCCAAGATGGAACCCTTCTGGTTTTTTTAGTAGAGTTCCTGACTTGGACCTTCATACCCTTCATCCTAATAAACTCAAGATTTCTTCCCGCAAATGTAAAGACGTCCCCTCGATTAAGTTTTGAGACGAAAAATTCTTCGATCGAGCCTATATAACCACCACTTTGATAGTGAACGGTTAAATCCGCGTTGCTGACGATAGTTCCGATTTGAAACCTATGACGCATGGCGATACCTTTGTTCGTGACCTTGAACCTGCCGTCATCTTCGATTTCCACTTTTTTATATTCATCGTAGGAAGCCAAACTTTGACTGCCTTTTACCAAAAAGTTCAACAACCATGTCCAAATATCTTCGGTTAAGGCCTGAAAGCAAAACGTTCCCTTAACTTCCTCGAAAATGATTTCCTGATAAAATCCATCGGAAACCGCCAAAGTGGTTAGATACTGCAACAACACATCATAGCTGTTGATGTATGGCATTCGGTCTTCTACGACCTTTTTCCGTACCGCTTTCTGCAAGGCTGATGACTCGACAAGTTCAAGCGCATGGGTGGGCAAAAAATAGATGACACTTTCTTTACCTGGTTGATGACCACTTCTGCCAGCACGTTGCAAAAATCTTGCAATACCCTTCGGCCCACCTATTTGAACAACGGTTTCCACCGGTGCGAAATCAACACCAAGGTCTAGACCTGAAGTACATACTACTGCTTTTAAACTCCCTTCCCGAATTGCGTTCTCGACCCAGATTCGAGTTTCCTTTTTTATACTACTATGGTGCATCGCAATTTCACCGGCATACTCAGGGTGCTGTTCTAATATTTTCTGAAACCATAATTCGCATTGGCTTCGTGTATTAGTGAACAGTAGGGTTGTTTTGCTAGCGTTGATAATGGGAACGATTTCCTCAAGAAGACTTAGACCAAGATGGCCGCGCCAAGGAAACGTTTCCATCTTTTTAGGAATTATACTCTTTACCGTTATCTTCTTATTAAGATTGGCTTTTATCATTACTGAATTATGCAAGGCTTCCGTCGCAGGACCAAGTAATACTTCTCTTGCTTGCTCAAGGTTACCTATTGTCGCGGAGATACCCCAAATTCTTAGATTTTTCGAAAGCGACCGTAACCGTGAGAGTCCAAGTTCCATCTGCACGCCTCGTTTTGTCCCTAAAAGTTCATGCCATTCGTCAACAACGATTGCGGAGCAATTACCAAAAATCTCAGGATATCTTTTTGTGGCCAGTAATAGATGTAGACTCTCGGGTGTCGTTATAAGAAGTTCCGGCATTCTTCTTTTTTGCCTTGCGCGCTCCTTAGTTGTAGTATCCCCAGTACGTATACCTATCGTCATTGGGATTTTGAGATCATCGACAACCTGTTGCGCGGATTGTAGAATCTCGTGCGATAAAGCTCGTAGGGGCGTAATCCAGATAGCCTTCAATCCTCGTTTTCCTGTTTTGGCATAATCTGGATGATTTTTTATGAATTGTAGAACGATAGGAAACCAGAGTGCATATGTTTTTCCACTCCCCGTTGGAGCATTCAGGAGACCATGCTTACCCTGTAAAAATGCCTTCCAAGCCTGTTTTTGAAAAGGGAAGGGTTTCCACCCATTGTTTTGGAACCATGTTTCGGCAATCTTATAAAGTTCAGTTCTATTCACCAAAAATTAATTCATTATTCACATATACCTTTTTTACTAAAAACCGGAAATCTTGCATCTTTGCTAAATACTCGATGACATGAATTTAAACGGGTGTTGCCCCTTCATCTGCGGGATGCTTATATTGAGAAAAACATGTTCGAGCATCGTTTTCCAGACTTCATTTACTCTAAATATTAGTTGAATGTTGTCCTGAATATATTGCAAGCAAGATAATGTCATCTATCCTTATAATTGAGCTTGAATCATTCGGTAATTGACTGCAAAAAACTCTGAATGATATTTAAATGTTCATTATCCAAAACCTATTGAATGGTATTATCTGATTATATATTCTAATAACTTAATTCTTTTAGCGGTTAGCTATTTTATCACCGAATAAATTTTTTCAGTTAAGATTTTATTTTCGAAATATGTAAATTGTCATAAGTCTTTAATTCACTAAATAGAAAATAGTTTTAGACTGGATTTTTTATTAAAGCCTTGCACAAACCAGTTATTCTATCATTATAAGCGTACAAAATTGAGGTAAGCATGAACTCAATTTATTAAAAGCACTAAAATTTGAAAGCTAATAAAGCTCAAAGCATTAAGTTGTCGGACAAGAACTACCGAGTTGAAAGACCTACCCAAACTGGTTTTTCAAGTCCCGCTACACATTATAGTGAACCTCGAATAGACTTGAATGACGAACTAGTAGGAAATGCGTCGGCAACATTTTTTGTTCGGGTCGTCGATGAATCCTTCAAGGAGTTCAATGTCATGACGAACGACGTACTAATCATAGACAAATCTTACCTACCTAAACCTGGCCAGCTTGTTCTAGCTATATTAGATGGAAGTTTTAGTGTAATGAGAATCGATGACGATTTTCCAGAAGAATCGGAAATTTGGGGAACGGTAACTTATATCATAAAATCAATGCTATGATAGCACTTGTGGACTGTAATAGTTTTTATGCATCTTGCGAGCAGGTATTCAGACCGGATCTGCGCAATAGGCCAGTGGTGGTCTTGAGCAACAATGATGGCTGTATCATTGCCGCCAACAAAGAAGCTAAGGCGCTGGCAAATATTCCCATGTTCCAACCGGTATTCAAGATCCGCAAGCTGCTGGACACTAGCGACGTCACTTATTTTTCGTCGAATTATACCTTGTACAGCGATATGTCACGGAGGGTAATGGACACTCTACGCCGTTTCTCGCCCCGAGTGGAGGAATACAGTATCGATGAGAGTTTTGTCGATTTATCCGGCCATCCGACGGGCAGCTATAAATCTTTAGCAGATAACATCAAGAAAACCGTTCTTTTACGAACCGGTATTCCGGTTGGTGTCGGTATTGCTAAAACAAAGGCGCTTGCCAAATTAGCCAATAAGTTTGCCAAAAAAAATCCGAGTAACGAAGGTGTATATGTGGTTGACAGCGAAGAAAAGAGATATCATTTGTTAAAAAATCTCAAAGTAGAGGATATTTGGGGTATCGGAAAAAAACATGCGATAAGACTTCGAGAGAAGCAAATTAATACCGCTCTTGATTTTGCCGAATTGCCCGTTGCTTGGGTACGCAACGAAATGACCGTTATCGGTGAGCGCCTTTGGAGAGAGTTGAACAATCTTCCATGTCTGGAATTTATGGTCGTTCCGAAGCCGAAAAAGGGAATCGGTACGGCAAAATCCTTTGGTTTCAAGTTAAGCGATTACAGTCTTATCGAGGAAGCTTGTAGCTTTTATGTATCCGAAGTTGCCGATTTATTGAGACAGCAGCATAGTGCAGCGACCCAGATAGAAATATCCCTGCAAACCAATCGACACAGCAGTATTGATCGACAATATCGTAACAAAATTGAAATAATTCTTGATTCCCCTACCGATAGTACCGTTAAATTGACAAAGGAAGCGCTAAAAGGTCTGAAGAAAATCTATCGGCCGGGTTATCGCTATAAAAAAGTGGGCGTCAACCTAAGCCAACTTGTCAGAAGAAACGAAATTCAGTCCGACTTATTTGCGAATCCCCATAGAATCGAAAGCGATACAATTACCGATGTTATGGACACGCTTAACAACAAGTTTGGTAAGAACAAAGTAAAGCTTGCCAGTGTAGGGAATCGAGAGAAAGAATGGGCGTTAATCAAAGAACATTGCAGCCCTAGGTATACAACGCAATGGGATGAGCTGCTAGAAATTGGAGGGAAAAGCACAAGGGCTTTATCTACATAGTTTGAAATGAAATGATTAATTGAACTGCATGGTATTCTTTTGTATCGGTTGTTTGATAATCTTTTTTATACTTAAGACGGGAAAAAGTATAGCTTTAATCTGAACAAATTTTTCTGCGAAACATTTCCATATCTTCAATTTCCCAATCAAGTTTGAAATCCTAATAACTAATACATTTGCCCACAACAACAAATCATTAAGTTACAAAGTGATGACCATGATGGGAAGAATTATATTACAACAATGGCGGAAGCCATGGATTAAAGAGCGGACAAATTACTCGCAAGGATTGCGTTACTTCTCGAAAATGTAGTCGTTATAAAAAACACCCTCGCTATGTTCAGGCTACTATTAGAGCACGAGGTCAATTTTAAGATAAGAAATTCAAACAATCCGACGGTCCTCGATGCTGCGATCGCAAATGTTTTGAAAGAGGAAAAGGTAAAGGAAGATTATCCATCAAATTTAATTTTATTAATAATTTACTTTAATTCAGTTTTAGTTGTATATGCGCAATACTAATAGAACATATTTACATACTTTAGAACATCTTAAGTTTACGCCAATGCCCTTTACCATTGGGTAAGACTTAGATTTAATCATTTAACACTTATACTTTATATACCCTCAATCATTACGAATAAGCATTCATATACAACCTAAGGTGCGTTAATTAGCACTTAAGCCCTTTAACACTTATAAACAGCTAATTCTGGAAGGTTATGTGTAGGAAATTAGTAAATTGCTTATATACACTAGTTATGAGCAATACGTAAACTAGATTCAAATCTATAAAAACAAATGACCAAATATGAACAACTACAAATCAATTCTTGTCATTCCAACACTATTTTTTTTAATAGGATGTGGAGTAGTCAAAATGCAAAAGCAAGGGTCGGCAACCCCAAATGATTTTGACGAAGAATTGACTTTCACGACAGCTAAAACTGTAATCCTTATACCTGCTGAAATCGACGGAAATACTAAAAATTTCATGTTTGACACAGGAGCAGATTTAAATATGGTTCAAAGAGATTCGCTAACTGGAAAAACCAGCAAATGGTCTGGAGCATCCAGAAGAAAAATGGAGCTAGGAACTGAAATTATTGACTCTTTCAAAATAGGCAATATCAAATTTGAAAACATATATGCGCTCAATGGAAATTTGGTAGGTCTAAAGGAACAAATTCCAAATTTTGGTGGACTTATTGGACAATCTGTTATCAACAAAGCAAATTGGCTAATCGATTATCCGAATGAAAGAATCCGAATCTCTAACAAGGATTTATCGGACGATACTTTTCAAGTGATTGAGATTGATAGAAAAAATGGTGGGAATCCATACACTTTCATAACAATAGATGGACAAAAATATGAGGTAGTTATAGATTTTGGTTCATCTAGCGAGTTTAATCTGCCCCAAGAATCAAACCTTGCTAAAAAACTTATGGAAAAATATGATTTCAATGAAAATGAAAGAGAAAGATACACTCTCGGCGGACTTCAAACCATAAAAGAAAAAGTTGTAATAGCACCATTGATTAAATTGGGCAATATGGAATTTCAGAACATCAGTACTACTATCAATGTTTCAAGCCAACCAAGAATAGGAATCGGATTTTTTAAAGACTGTATAATTTACATCGACAACCTCGAAAACAGTTATAAAATTAAAAAGTAGAACGGAAAGTACTGCTCACAACAACGTATATAAAACATAGCTATTACAGACTTTCCGAGAGGTTCGGGTGTGTTTGTGAAGTCGCCAAATTTTAAAATTTGGCTTTTTGAGAGAATAAAGTAAAAAAGAAAATTTAAAAATTCGGCTTGGGTATAATCCGAAAGTTCCGTGTCTTTTTGCACGCTACGTTTCATATACCAACCGTTCAGGCCGATTGCCGGAGGACATATCGTTCCGCCATGAAATCGGAAAGCCCCATCAACAGTCATCATTTTCAAAGGTGCGGTGACAAATCGAGGAACCCGCACGACCTTCAAAAGATTTCATACTCCCACGATATTCAATCGGCCTGAACGGCCCCTGTATAAAACGCCCCAAATACTAGAAGCCAAGGCCCGGGGGGAAATCAGCGTGAAGAGCACGACCGGCACGAACTACATATAAAGCGAACGGGGCGTTTTAAAAGCTCGATGCGGGGCGGAAATATCCCAACAACAAAGTATCTTTATAAAAAACAGGACAAACCAGAACATAAGCGAACATTTGCCAAAACGCCCCGCTCGCTTTATACAGGGGCCGTTAGGCAACATTTGAGTGAACCACAGAAATGGAGGAAATTAGAGAAAAAGTAATAAAGGAATTCAGGCGAAGAAAATATGCTGAATCTACTATTCGAGGTTATTCAAATACTCTTTTTAGACTTTTTGATTTTTATTCTGCTCATAATCCAACTGAATTAACTAACAAGCAAGTAACTAGCTATGCTAAATCGTTAATAAATCAAAAAAAATCTCATACAACTTTACGAACATTAATCTTTGTATGTAGAATATTTTTTGACCAAATGCATAATAAAAATCACGGAATTTATCCATTTAAAATTCCTGATACAGCTGAAAGGTCAGCGGATTTTTTTGAGCAATCAGATGTATTGGAATTAATAGACCGAAAAGAAAATTTAAAGCATAAAATAATATTTCTTTTAATGTACTCTTGTGGTTTAGAAGCAAACGAATTGTTGGAAATTAAAATCCAAGACATAATCTCTAAAGATGAAAATCCATTTATAATTTTACACGACAGTAAAGGAAATGAAAAGAGAAGAGCCTATTTATCAAAAAGAGTTATTCCTTTATTATCAGACTACTACAAAGAATATAAACCAGAATCATATTTTATATATAGCCAAAAGGACAAGAATAAAAAATACTCTTATACGAGTGTTAGAAAATTACTTATTGCTTCATTAAAAGAAATGGACTTAAATCCAGCTTTGACAACTAGAGCGTTTAAATATTCTTATATCAAGCATTTAAATCAATTAGCTATTCCTTTAATTATAATTTTGGAATACCTAAAAATTAAAGAATTTGATTCGCATTTTCAATATTCAAAATTAATCCACGAAGAACAAATAATTAACTTCACACCTTATGACAAATTAATTACCACAACTGAAAAAACCGAAAGTTTTGATGATTTAGAATCTTTAGTTTTCAAACTAAAAGATTTAGATGAAATTGATTACCTGATGGAAGGGATTGATTGTTTCAGAAATGGAAGTTTAAGAGCTGGAGTTATTTTTATTTGGTCATCTGCAATAAAGAACATTAGAAAGCAAATTTTAAATATAGACACATTAAAAAACATAAACGAAGAACTAAACAGAATAGATTCAAGAGCAAAAAAAATAAAAAATATTGACAGCTTCGAATATATAAAAGACGAAACAACAATTCATTTAGCTGAAAGAATTGGTGTTTTTAGCAAGTTTGAGAAAAACGAATTAATAAACAACTGTTTAGGCTTAAGAAATAAATGTGGACATCCTTCAAACTACAAACCAAAAATTCAAAGAGTTAAATCGTTTGTCGAAGAAGTATTAAATATGATATATAAAAAAAACTATGAGTAAAGAAATAATAACCGAAAAGATTTTTATTGATACTTCTGTATTTATAAAAGAAAATTTCTTCGCGGGAATTAAATTAAATGCTCTAATAAAACACGCGAAGGAACAAGAGATAGAACTTTACACTACAGAAATAACTGTAGAAGAATGTTTGTCAAATATTGAAAAACAATTTCGTCAAGGAAAAAACCTATTCAAGAAAGCAATTAAAAATTTAGGTAATAAAGCAAAAATCCTAAAGAATGTTGAGACTTTAAAGCCAATTTTTGAAATTGAAGAAAGCTTTGATGACGAAAATGAGTTAGCTCTTCTTAAAGAAGAATTTAAAGAATTAATTGATGAGAGTTTTAGATTTATTGCAGTCGACCCTGATAAAATACATAAAATAATTCAAGACTATTTCGGAGAAAACCCACCGTTTAAAGATGGTGGAAAAAAACACGAGTTTCCTGACGCTTTTGTTCTAAACTCATTAGAAAGTTGGTGTAAAAATCAAAACGAAAAATTATATGTATTAAGCGATGATGACGATTTTTTGTCCTTTAAAAGCAAGAGATTACTTCCTATTAGAGAGTATGACAAACTTTTAAATTCGATTAGTTATACTTACAGCGAGGAAAATATAATAGCGAAAGTTGAGGAAACGATTATAACCTGCGAAAGAAAAATAATTGAAAAAATTATTGAGGAATTTGAAAACGAATTCCCATCTGAAGGATGGGATAATAGTTTTGGGTATGAATATTATTTGACAAGTATAGAAGATGTTGCATTTGACTATTTAGACCATTCTATTTTATCCATATATGATAATAAAGCAATAGTCGAAATCAATCTAAAAGGTCATTATTCAGTAGAAATTGGTTATGAAGATTTGAGTACCGCATTTTATGACAAAGAAGATGATAGATATTATGGAGTTGAGCAATCAAGTCAAATAGTTTCTGATGATATAGAATTGACAGCGGAATTAAATGTATATGTTGATTTACCAGGCAAACCAGCTGTTTGGGAATGGGAATTGGAAGAGATTATTAAAGGAATACCGGAAGATATTGCATTGGAATAAACTGAACTGAATGAAATAAAAAACGTTGCCTAACACCGTATCCTATGAAAAGCCCTAGTCCAGTTCCTTAAAGTTAATCAATATTTTTTTTTTGCCTTAAACCACTTTTTTTTTGATATAACTTGCTCCGCATCCTATGTGTGATACACCTTTTTCTGAGGGTTCACCGGCATCTGTATGATTATAAGTTATAATAAACCCGGTCACTTGCTATAAAAATGTGATCCTACCTTGCGATGGTCACCTACGTTGTTTTGTGCTACGGGTTTTTCTACTGTTGTGTGAGCTTCGTTATTGTTTTTATTTAGTTTTTTGTTGTTATTCTATCACGCCAATGGCATAAGGTGTCTCAGTTTTAATGACTGCCAAAGTCCTGCTGAGCAGTTTTCGCGCTACCTTGATAATGATACTCTTGACATTTCTACCTTGATGTTTACGATAATAGGCCTGCATGACCGGATCGGCACGTATCGCCTGCCAAGATGCTTCTACAAAATAGCTGCGTATCAAACGGTGCGCTCTTGGGGTCATACCCAAAGTTTTATAATTGCTGCCACTTTGATGAACACCGGGTGCAAGACCAACATAGCCCGCCAAATGTTTGATGCTGTTAAAACGTCTCAGATCGCCCAGTTCACATATGATACCACAAGCTACGATCCCTCCAATGCCAGGTATACTTCTAAGTAACATATAGTCTTTCTTATGATGGGTCTTGCAATACCTTCTTAGCTGTGTAGATACATCTCTTAGTTCTTTGTCAACGAAACAAAAAAACGCATGCGGCTATCCAATGTCGCTTTCGCGGTCGGGTTCTTGAATACCATATCGTCCAACCACTTTCTGTACTTATGGCTCCAATGATCGTTATCGAACTCCTCTGGCTCTTTGACACCGAAATACAACAACTGCATCTTGATATAACTCTTGATCCTGCGAAAGTCCTTGACCAGATCATTACGACGACGGAAAAGACTTCTGAGTTCCTCGCGGTCGATATCGGGCACATGGATACTCTCCAATCGACCATCCTTGAGTTCCCTGGCAATCAATTGCGCATCTATCTTATCGGTCTTGGCATGTTTCTCCTTGCCCTTTCTATGGATATCGGCAGGGTTCACTACCAAAGAACGCCAACCATAAGATTCAAAGGCACGATGCGCAGAATAACCGCAACAACCTGCCTCGTATGCGGTCGATACCTCATAATCCGCAAAATGCTTACTAACATAATCTTTAAGTTGATTTGGGGTCGGGATTCATTGAAAAAGACTTGCCAGCGAACAGATCCGTCGCACAATGTACTTTCCAACTGCGCTTGTGAATGTCGATGCCAATATATAACTTCGGTAATGCGGTAATTCGAGTAACCATATCTTTAATCTTTAGTTAATTTTAAAGATACTCGACTTACTGCTTTTTCATCGATGCTAAAAATACGATGGTTAAGAGGCTTGTGGATATCAGAAATCAGCCCGAACTGGCAAATGATGATATGAAAAACTGGTTAAAATACTTGCGGAATCAGGCAGCGCAGTTCTCAATTGATATCTTGGACACTTCAAAATTGGACATTGATGCTACTATTAAACTACTATTGGCCAAAATTGAAAAAGCAAGAAATGAGCTAAGCCTTTTGGCTAAGAAACCAAAATTGGATTGTGATTAAATGACTGAATTCAAAATTAAGCTGTAGGTATTTTGTTATAAATTAACATTGGGAAAGTTGGCGATAGTTTTAAAAATAACAGGACACCTGAAATTAGTATATGGCGATCAGAACGGAAACTACTAGCGCTAACAATTTTTATAAAATATTGCTATTACAAGCTCTCCTAGAGGTTTCTGTATATTTACAAGTCCGCCAAATTTTTAAATTTAGCTTTTAGATAAATAAGGGTATAAAGGATATATTTAATAATTTGGCTTGATTTTAAGTTTAAAATAATTTTCTAATTTTCACGGCACAAAGAACATACAAAACCATTAGCAGCAAGCAGAAACTACTAAAATGAACGAAGGGATATTTAGAAAACCTGACCTTTCAAAAAGACAATATAAACTGGAACTGAAAAAACTGATGAAAAGTGAGCCAAATGTTTTATTCAAAGCTTGGACGCAGGAATTTGATATCTGGTTTGCAGCTCCTGACTCCGTAATTATGGACGGAAAAGAAAACACAGCATTCTTTTTCGAAACGGAATTTAAGTTTGAGGAATCTGAAAAAGCTCAGAGAGAACCACATTATGGACGGTTTTTGAGAGTAAAAGAGAATGAGTTAGTTGAATTGACTTGGGTTACGGGAAAAAATGGAACCAAGGGCGCAGAATCCGTTGTAAAAGTAGAATTTGTTCCCCTAAATAACGGAACAGAACTCAAACTCAGTCATTCCGGCTTTTTGGACGAGCAATCGAAAATTCAACACGAAAAAGCTTGGCCAGAAGTGCTAAAGCGAATGGACGAAAAATATGCTACCTGCTAGCATTAGCTTTATAAAATGCGGCATTAAATATGAGGGCATTGCCGTGTACTAAGTCCGCCTTATTGAAAATAACATACCAGCGAAATGTTCAAAATTTGGCGATTATAAATAAAAGAATAATTAAAAAACCAAAAGCTCTGGCGCCTAGACCATACGGAGACGGAAAGATTTCTTTACTACTTTATTTACCAGCGTTGATACCGTTTTGTGTAAGCTAAAGAAAAGATCTTCAAACCGACCAAAATTGAATTTTAAAAATTACATAAGAACAATTCCAATACTGATTTTTATCGGAGTAGCCTTACTATTGACAAAAAATCTGTTAGGTAAACTACCAGCGATAGTCTTCGCGATTGCTTTTATTGGCGGATTTGCACTCTGGACTTTCACGACCTTCAGAACTCGCATAGAGCCAAAAAGAATTATTATTCCCTATTTGCTAACCATAATCTTTTTTATAGTTCACGTCTATGAAGAATATTTGACGGAATTTGAAATGGCAATTTCGGACATTGCAGGTCTTCACGTTCTGGAGAAGAATTTTTTGATTTTCGCTGCGTTTGTCGGACCTATAGTTTGGTTAAGCGGAGCAATTCTGTTGCTTAAAAAAACGGATTTCGGATATTATCTATTGAGTTTCTCTTTTGTTGCAATGTCCATAGCCGAATTATCCCATTTTGTTTTTCCCTTTATTGAAAACGGAACATTTCACTATGTTTCCGCCATGTACACGGCTGCACTTCCGTTGATTTTAGCGGGATATGGTTTATATGTATTATTTAACCAAATAAAGAAAGAAAAGCGGCTAAAATCAATTGGAGCCGAAAACCGACGCACAATAATGTAAGGAATAAGAAGGCCGGTATGGTGCTTGAACAAAAGCTTGGGCGTAAGTGCGAAGTCGCCAAATTTTTAAATTTGGCTTTTAGTGAATTAAAGAAAAAAAAATTCGGCTTGAGTTCAACTGATCGGACAAGACATTTTTCAGCGCTACTTTTTATATATTCGACCGCATCCTACTACAAAATCGATATCTTTAAAAATTGTAGCATAATTTAAGAGTTCCATAGTTTAGACCGAGAGGCGTACTCATACTAGCCGTAAAAAGTGATACGCCCTCCAAATTGATTTTATGAAGTTCTGGAACGAGGATTCCAGCTGCTGCCCCTAGAGTATATCCCAACAATACGTCGGATAAAAAATGCTTGCCAGCCACAATTCGGTAATAACCGACCAAAGCGGGTATAGCTGCCGATACTCCCCAAATATATGGAACCAACGGTGAATCAGGATTAAAATCACTAAATACCTTAGCTGCAAAAAACGTGGCAGTGGCAGTTGCAGCGACATGGCCAGAATAAAATGAACCCCTACCATTTGCCTCTATACGTTCGTTCAATGGTACGGTATTATTATATATAAGAGGTCTATATCTATTGGTCAAACCACTAGCGATAGTATATAAACTGGCCGTAGTTACTAGACTTTCCACATACAGCCCTAGAATTTGTAATGAATAATCATTCGCGTTGGAATCCAGCAATAGGGCAAATGGCAAGGCAAAGGATGTATAAAACGGAATATCACTAGTATTATTTGCCGATATTGAATAATTACCGACAGCCCATCTATCGAAATTTGGAACGTTGGCCTTAAGCAGATTATCCAGTTCAGCGGATGTTGTAGGTTCCTTTTTCATTTTAAGGTGTAGTCCTAACGCAGTTCCTCCAGCGGCTATTGATATCCATGTGAGGTCTTTTGCCAATGATGTCTTATATGGGGACTGATATGTCTGAGAGAAAACTAGTGAAGAAATTGATACTACTAACAGGAAAGCTATTACATTTTTCATTTGAGAATATTTACTCCCAAATTTCGAGAAGAAAATTTGTTATAATATGTGCAAAAGGTAAAAGTTTTACCTTAATAAAGTGAGGTCAGGAATCGGTATTGAGTCCTTTTTCAAAATTGCAAAAACATTTAAGTCAGAGAAAATGTAATAGCCGCTGACAAACTTCAATGGGGTCAAAGGTTAGTCGGAAATAAAAAAAACTTATAAAAAAGCGACTGTTGATTTTTTAAACTATATATGACATTTTGGAAGTTGAGATACATAAACATTGTAGGATATTAAATATGTGCTAAAGTCTATTCCTATAAAAATTAAATAGGTTTTCGTCTAGACGCTTAGTTCTGCACTTTACCCGGAGGGCTTAATTTTTAATTTTCTTCCCGTGCCCTATTTTACCTCTCTTTCCTAAGAAATCCTCTCGACACCAGTGCATCGTTCGATTTACTAGACTATACTTGCTGTTTAAAAATTAAAACCATTTTCAGGGACAATGGTACAGAGAATCTAACAGAAATCCTCCCCATGGAATTTTCTTCGTATTAATATACCAGAATCGGATAGCTCGAGTGGTAGTGGATATGACATGACGGAAATCCCTAATATTAAGATCAAAAATGGAATAGGTCAATTATTTATTCTGTTTAGGTACCACTAAGTACGGTGTTGAATTGCAAACCATTTTTTAGAGGTCTCATCTTTTTACATATGATTCTATAAATACTTTATTTGTTGAAAAAGATAGGAGCTGTTTTCAATTTGAAGTGCAAGATAGAAACGAAGTGGAAACCATCGTATACACATATTTCGGCTAGAGTTCCTAACAACAGTATTGCAATAGATGCCTAGTTAGGTCTAGGAGGCGCTATTTGGTCCGCTTCTATTGAGGTAATATTGGAACGGTTTAAGTTAAAATAATGAATTACTTTTAATAGACTATGGTGATTTCGGATTAGTTCGGAAAAATTTATGTTTCCTACATCAGTGATTTTATGTAGTTGGTATCATTAATTTCAAGTATATAATATGAGTTCTGAGAAAAGAAAATTCTATACAAGAAAGCGTTTTATAATTCCGATAGTGCTGGTCGTTCTTCTTATACTTTTGAGATTGGCACTACCCACGATAGTCAAGAATTATGTAAATAAAGTACTAGCCGATTTACCGGACGACCATGGGCAAGTTGACGACATAGAAATCAGTCTTTTAAGAGGCGCTTACGTTATACATGGTCTCAATCTCAACAAAGTTGATGCCGCCTCAGAGAAGCCGTTTATCAATCTACCCGTTACCGATATATCTGTGCAGTGGAACGCGCTCTTCAAAGATGGTATCTTAGGGGAGATTATCCTTACTGATATAGAACTTACCTTTACCGCAGAGGATCAAGGAGCTTTCAAGACGCTGAGTCGGCTGTCGACGGCCGGCAAATTTGTTATAATCGAGACAATGATAACCTCTATACCTATGCGTTGAGAATTTAAGATAACCTATCATATTATGGTAAATGGATATAATGAAACAGAACATATAGCGGGATTGAGAGCACTACGATAGAATAATACTTATGGATAGATTTCAGATTAAACATATCCCTACACTTTTAAAAGATACGTATAAGGCGTGGGACAAAAATAACCCGTTTAGGCTGAGTGCCGTGGTTGCGTACTACGCCGTGCTTTCGCTACCCGCTCTACTCGTAATTATTGTCAATGTGGTCGGTTCAATATGGGGACCGGATATAATTGAGAATATTTTGACTTCGGAATTCTCGGCAGCTCTTGGTAAAGATGCCGCTTCATCAATCAAATCGATGATAACCGAATCGAGTACGGAAAAACGGGGAACAATGGCCACAATAATGGGGATTGGTACCCTATTATACGGTGCAACCGGCCTTTTCTATCAATTGCAATTGGCGCTTAATGATGTGTGGGAGGTAGAACCTGACCCGAATGCTAAATGGTGGAAACTGTTATTCGACAGGGCGCGTAGTTTTACTTTCATCTTGGTAATTGGATTTCTTTTGCTGATTAGTTTTGTATTAACTGCAGGAATTTCCGCGCTAAAAGATTATATAGGTAGGAATTTGACCGAGACTTATGAAGTAATGATGTATTCCCTAGATATCTTAGTTTCGTTAGGGATAATTACCCTTCTTTTCGCCCTTATGTTCAAATTTTTGCCCGATGCAAATGTAAAATGGCGAACAGTCCGTGTCGGCGCTTTTGTAACGGCGGTCCTTTTTGTAATCGGTAAGTTCGTCTTAGGCTATTATTTTGGCGAGACCGATCCGGGTTCCACTTATGGTGCCGCAGGCACGATTATACTTATAATGTTGTGGGCTTCCTATTCAAGCTTAATATTATTCTTTGGTGCCGAATTTACCTATGTATATGCTAAGCGGTATGGTAGTGGCATCGAACCACAGCACATTGCAAAGAAAAAGGAGTCTGAAGTATAATTGTTCAATTTTAAGGTTATGAATAGGCGACAACTTATTTTATTAAGCGATACATCGGCATTCCCAAAACGACCTCAACCTTTTGTGAGATACCTAAAATCATGCGCCAAAGAGCAGTTGGAAAATAGAAAGTTTATTTAATAACTATTATTTGAAAAATCATAAACTCTCAGATTGTAAAAGTCGTGAAGAACTCAAATTAACCCCAAATCCTTCGCATGATCTATCGCCTCCGAACTGTGTTCGATTATTTTAATCTGAACGTCGGTTGAACTTTCAATTAGTTTCGCGACACTTACCATTTTTTCTTTATTTGATACGCTCCGAATATAAATACATAGAATTCTTTGCGGAAAATCCTTAGCTATTCGTTCGTAAATTTCTGGGTCTTTGTCCTCTGCATCTCCAATAAGAACAAATCTCAACTTCGGATATGTATTCAATATATTTGAAATTTGAATATATTTGTTCTCTTCAAGAAAGGATTTCTTTTTCTTATTCTCGAAACCGATATCCCTAAGCAATAGAACACCTTTTGGAAAATTTTGTTTTTCAAGGAATGCCAGAAGGTAGTCATGAATATTCCAAGGGCTATTCGATAGGTAGAAAAATGGATTTTCCGCATAACCATTTCTTCCTCCATGAAGTTTTTTACAGAGCTCAAAAGCCCCATCAAGTGGTAATCGCTCCTCACTATCTTTCAAAAATGTATTAACGATAACCTTCCACCGAAGCGTAGAGTCCAATCCAGTACTAATTAAGGTTTCATCCATATCGCTGATGACACCAAATTCAGCCATTTTAGAAGGTTTCATAATATTCGAAGTTATTTCGAAAGGTGCCTCATCCTTCAAATCCAATTTAAAGGTTACAGGTAGCCACAGCGTTCTTTGGTGGTTCAGATTTAAACCATGTACTTCGTTCAAATAAATATATCCTTCATCATCAGATTGTAATTGCACTGATTTTCCTTGCCACAAGGCTTCCACGTGAATGTTCTCTTTTTCGTCAGTCTCGAAACGTTTAAAAGACCTATATAAGTTCTGTATTATTGAGCTATCTTCTCCCCCTTCAATCCCCTCATCTTCAAGAACCCTAGCTTGGGCGATAATTTTTTCATCGTTAGCATAACCACCATAAGGCATTATTATTACAGGATCTTGATCATCAATTAAATGGGATATGTATCTGAACATTGTGCAATATTTTTCGATTTATATTAAGGACAACAATATAGATAGATGTTCCGTCAAAGAACGACTCGTTACATAAAAAGAGTAATTCAATCGAGAATAAATAAGTATATCCAGCCGCAGATTTAAATATGGTCTCTAAGAACGTTTAGTGCAGTGCTGATGTATTTTACAGTATCACTGAGAATTATGCAACACAATTAGAGTCTTGCCTGCCTATTATGCATAGTAAAATATAATCCGTTGCATTGCCATGAATCGGTATTCCGATAGTTTGAGCACACATTGGACTGAGCGATAAAAAATCACATTATTCCCAATTGATATAAATATGGTTTACATAAATATAACGTGGTAATCGATTCATAAGTTGGTTATTAGATTATCGTTTTAAACCATATAGAGTTAGAAATATTCTGTAAGGGATTAATTCCAATGCTTACCTTTATAATTATGAATATTACTTTATTCGTTGTAGGAGCGGTGGTTACATTGGTTGCTGTATACGATATAATTTACACGATTCTTTCACCAAGAGGCGCTGGTTTTATAGCGGATAGGGTTTCCAGGGGAATATGGCGATTCTCTTTGGCCATGGTCAATAGAAATGGTAGAAAAACTATGCTCCGACTGATCGGACCCGTTTTGCTTTTAATCATTGTTTTGAATTGGATCGTGCTCCTGTGGATAGGCAATACCTTAATGGTATATTCCGATCCTGAATCACTTTGGTCTGCCAGTCGCGATGAATTTGTACCGGGGGTCATGGAGAATATGTATTTTGCCGCTTACGTTTTATCGTCGATGGGAAGTGGGGATTATACCCCGGCCAGCGACTGGTGGTTGTTCTACACTGGTTTTATCTCGTATACCGGTGTTGTACTTATAAGCTTGGGAATATCCTTTCTTCTCCCCGTTATCGAAGCCATAACCTTAAAGCGACAGGTTAGTCTACAGATTCATAATCTGGGAAAGAATCCAAGGCAAATTCTTGAGCGATATGAGAATGACGATTTTGTGGAATTACTCGAAAGGCTTAAAGAACTCGAACCATTATTGCTCCAATTGGCGCAATATCATTTGGCGTATCCGGTCATTCATTATTTCCATTCCGTACATCTTTATGAATCCCTACCGGTTAAACTTGTTAGCCTCGACGAGACAATGTCTGTACTGTTATATAAGGTCGATTCCGAAAAAATCGAAGACATACGTTCCCTTGAACGAGCCTATGCGGCCATGACCTATTATCTTTCGACTCTGGCCAGTGCCTTTATACAACCTAAGGATGACGAACCAGAACGCCCGGATACAACTTATCTACAAAACGCCTCGGAGGTCACCTCCTCTAGGGGAACGGGTCACGACAAAGATTTAGAAAAGCGCCGAAAATTGTTGCTTGCCTATCTGCAGAATGACGGATGGAACTGGAGAGATATGGAAGAAGCAGAAGATACTATCGAACTTGATTTTTAATTTCAAGAGAAAATTTCAACTTTTTACGAAGATAGATTCAATATTTCCCATGCAAATGTTATCTCTGCCAATTCATTACAAAGATTCCAGACCGCTATTTTTAGTTCTTAAAATTTCATAAAAAACTTACCAGTAATCGTACTCTTTTTTTTGAGTTAATGATTTGATTGATACAATCAACCATCTTCCTAAATTTCTAGCATCTTACAGGAAATTATAGTACGATACAATGCAAGGAAACGAAAGCAAAAAGAAGATAGTACCTATCGTAAAAGAGGAAGCCCGAATTGATAAACGACCAAAACTTAGGGCCACCTATTCGTTTCAAAAGGAAACCGATGTTCGAAACATTGAACAGTCCGTTTTTTTGAAAGAAGATAGTATTGATATCAATGAAATTTCAGTAGAGAAGGAAATCAAATCGTACCCAAAGATTAGAACGGAGGGAGATGTCACCATCATTCCTGTTGTACGGGAAGAAGAGGTTGTTTCCAAGAAATTGATACTTGAAAAGGAAGTGCATATCACAAAAAAACGAGATGTTAAAAAGAAGGACATTCAAATTGATATTCGTACGGAGAATTTAAAGATTACAAAAGATACCCAAAAGGGTGTCGATAATTGAAGTTTAACCTTAAATAGTATAAAAAATGAAGTTTACAGTAGTAGGATTATTTGAAAATGAAAAGAATGCGCACGAAGCGCGACAGAAATTATTGACCATGGGTATCGGTTCGGAACGTATTGATGTATCATCAAATAGAATAGAGGCTGACTCAGCAATTGATACCGGCTATGAATTAGAAGAGGATGAGGATACCGGCGGATTCTGGAATTGGCTCTTTGGGAGCGATGAGGATACCCGGAATAAGTATAGCAAAGTTAGTTCTAGAAATACTGTAGTCTCGGTATATGCAAACGACAGGGCTGAGGCTGAAAGAGCTGCCGAAAAACTTGATGACTTGGGCGCTTTGGATGTTGATGAGCAATATGCAAAAGTTTCGCAAGCCAATGAAATCAATGATGGTGATAAAACGATACCGGTTGTAAAAGAAGAAGTGGCCGTTGGTAAAAGAGAGGTCGAAAATGGCGGCGTTCGCGTTCGAACCAAAGTTGTTGAAAAACCTGTTAATGAAAGCATCAGACTTCGTAAGGAAAGAGTATATGTAAATAGAGAACCGGTCGATAGAGTCGTAGATGCCAATGATGCTTTTAATGAGGAAACAATTACAATGACCGAGAGTGTTGAGGAAGCTGTAGTCGAGAAAACTGCTCGGGTCGTAGAAGAAGTTACCGTTGGAAAAGAGGTTAAGGATACTACGGAAACCATCGCTGAAACAGTTCGCGAAACCAAGGTGGACGTCGATAATAATATCGGAAGTAGTTTACAAAATACCGCAAATACCGTTGGACACGGCCGACGTGTAGATAATGATGGAGCCATAGGCTTTAATGAAGGCAGGGTAGATCGCATTTTTGATAACGTTAAGGATGCCAATAATTATTATGATTTTTTGATGGAAAACGGACATTCATCCGACGATATAACCATATTAATGTCCGAGGATACCAAGAATCGCTTCTATGCCGATAATGACCATATCTCAAAAACTTCCGAAGAAGCATTGAAAGGTGCCGGAACGGGAAGTGCAATCGGAGGTACAGCTGGAGCTATTCTCGGAGCTGTGGCTGCCGTAGGTGGTGCGGTTCTAGTGCCGGGCCTTGGATTGGCAATTGCCGGACCAATTGCCGCAACTTTGGCCGGGGCAGGCGTTGGCGGAGCATCTGGTGCCCTCATTGGAGCACTTACGAAAGCTGGATTGTCTGAATCGGTAGCCACCGAATATAAAGACGCCATGGATGACGGCCAAATCGTTATATCTTTTGACCCAAAAGAAGACGATTCTTTTTTCGAGGATTATAGCTACGGTAGAGAAGTGTACAATGGACGCGGTACCGTTGTCTAATTAGTTGATGTATGATTAAGAGGCCTCTATATGAGGCCTTTTTTATTTTATAGATTTTACTACTAATTCTAAAATTCAATTTTCAATATCAAAAATATTTTCGGGTTGTTATAGTAGCAGTATTAAAAATCTATCGAAACGTATACCTCTAGCAATCTAGCGCATTTTGCTTAATAAATTTTAAGTATTTAACTTATTTATGATATCCAGCAATTGGCATACTAACATATAATGAATGCAAATTAGATGGTAGAAACAATTGGACTTTTAGCTGGTTTGCTTACAACCATAGGGGCATTGCCCCAAATTGGAAAAGCTTATAGAACGAAGAGTGTAGGAGATGTATCAGTTTGGATGTTCTATACTATACTACTAGGTGTATTGCTTTGGACAGTATATGGAATTGTACACCATCTATGGCCAGTAATCATTTTCAATTCTATCTCCATAGTTTTAAATGGACTAATGATTTACTTCTATCATAAATACAATATCCGGCCCTAGCCTAGATTGTTCTGTTCGAAATAAGAGATTGCGCGAGGGCTAGTTGTTCCATGAATAATTATACTAAAGAGCACTACCCACGAAACTATAGCATATAGCTCGTTCTGCAATTCGAATTGACCTTCATATAATGCGAATGCAAGATAGAAAAAAGAACCCAACCCCTTAATACCAAAAAAGCTGATAGCCCACTTTTTTCGGATGTCGAAATTTGTCTTGAACATACCCAGCATTCCTGACAAAGGGCGAAGCACCATTATTATGAGAAATGCTGCAATAATTCCATCTGAACTTGAATACCTGAGTATACCATTCGCCAGAAATCCACCGAATATCATAACCCAAACTACAATTAAAAACTTTTCATTTTCTTCCGTATATAAAAGCATCTCCGTCTTGGAATGATTCTTCATTTCTTTATGTTTGTGATATTGGGCGAATAATCCTGTGAAGAAAGCGCTAAGAAACCCGTAGGAGGATGCAGTCTCAGCTATCGCAAAAGAAGCAATGGCAATTGCGATTCCCAAAAACCCGCTCAAATCCAAATGTTGATTCTCCTACCCCAATTTTTTAAAGCTCCAACTGTATACAAAACCAAAGATAGACCCAATTAAAATTCCAAGACATATTTTAAATAGCAGATAGAAAGACAACCATTCCCCTAGATTTATTTCGTTAAAGGATGGATTATTCGATCATAATATGGCCAAATAGACGAATGGAAATGCCATCCATCATTAAGTCCAGCCTCCGCAGTCAGTAGGTAGCGAAGCCCTGTATTTCTACTGTCTTTCGCCTCGCCATGTTCCAATTGCATATCTGAGGCCATGACGGGGTCGGTAGGTGCGCAAACCGCGGCCAAAAGCAATGCGGCAGCGCCATTCAACTCCAAAAAATAATAACTTAATAAAAATATACCGAGTATGTATATCGGCATTGTAGTATGAATCAGTCGTAATGGGTTCTTCCAATGTTTCTTACCATAGCGAAATCCAATTTTAAGACCTACAACCATCAAAAGATGACCACGATTAGCTCAGTTACTATCTTGACCCACTTGTGCTCCCAAACCGGATTAGGCCAATCCACAGGAATGCACAAATAGTAGAGCAGAACGCCCAACAATAACATAGGTAATGCAAAATTGATTTTTAGCTTTTTACTTAGCATTTGGATATAGACCAACAAAACGGTAGCTAGTCCAAATCCCAATAAGATTAAGATATACTGCTTCATTCGGAATCCCTATCGTTCTCTTTCTTGGCCAGCGGGTGGTCCTCTACGCCGAGACCTACGATTTTTATGATATTCGAAATCGTATTGTAGAGCATCAGCACTACTACCACTAAGGCCGAACTTAAAATGGTACTAATACCCAACGTTATGTAATAGATGATGTTGAACCAATTTTCTGGAATATTCTCACTCTCAGTTATTGGAAGATTGAATATCAAAAAGAATAGAAGGGACGCCACGAAAACAACTGTATCTAATTTTGCAATTTGTAAGATGTGTTTGTAATGATCGTTCTTTAATGTTGACGATGTATCTGAACTTACGCCTAACAATGTCAGCATAAGAGCGAGAATTGTTGCTGATGCCAGAACTATGGTGTTGCAAAGTGTATTAAGGCCGGAGAGACTTGCCTTAATTAGAACTTTGGCCTCATAACCACTAAGGTTGCCCAGCATAAACGTACCCAAACCGATAATACCAAGTGAAATTATTCCACCTGTGATAGCACGTTTTGTATATCTTGATAGATTCATTTTTTATAGGTTATGGTTTTTAGCTAAAGTATTATATTGTAGAGACGACGCTTGAGAAATTATTTAGAAAATATTACTATTTGCTATAAAACCGAATACTAAACTTTATAACATTATGCTAGACGAGTCTCAGAAAGAAACTTTAGCCGAGCTTTAAATTCAAATTTATGGCAATCAAGAATATCTTCATATTCGCGTACAGCCGCTTTTTCTCCTTTTATCCCCTCTTCTAACATAGCCTCATCACCATCTTTTGACAAAAATGCCTTAACATTCACCCAGCTGTGATGTAATTTACCGACTGTATTGCCTTCAGATTTAATAGTTCCCAATTCGAGATTCGGCAAGGTTCCACGTAACGCGCCGGTAAAAATTTTTTTTTCTTGACCTTGTTTTGAAAATACTTTTGAAGCCCTTTTTTATTTGCATATTCAGCGGCTTTCTCATACGCAATTAAAATTTCATCATTCTTTCTGAAGATGCCTTTCATTTGTGATTTAAAATTCTCGATTGACGTTCCCATTTCCCAAGTGTTTTTAAGAATGACCTGCGGTCATTAAGTTTTGAAATAAGTAGGTTAAAAATACATTTTAATGAATTTTATTGCTAACGTAATTGCGAATGTAATTACCCGGATAGAGAAAATATCCCTAGTCGGTTGTAGATTCGGAATTGCATTATCCTAAATTTGCCATGTGGACGGAATATCAAATATTTACTGAGTATGCGAAGCTAACAAGACTCAACGTCAATTCGAAACAAAAATTATAAGATATGGATACTATAGAGCCTTTTAATTGGTACCGCATGTTCATCGGAGAGCAACCCCTCCTATTTTTCGGGGAAATTATTTTTAGAACAGTGTTTATTTATGCTTATGTGGTGCTACTGCTACGATTTATGGGTAAGCGCGGCAGTAGAAACCTATCTACATTCGAAAATGTGGTCGTAATAGCATTGGGATCTGCTACGGGGGATTCGCTCTTCTACCCGCAGGTTCCAATTTTATACGCGGTTTTGGTTATCTCGTTAATCGTCGGACTAAGTCGATTAATGCAGTTGCTTCAGGTGCGTTCCAAAGCGGTCAATACATTTATAGATGGTTATCCGATTATAATGGTCAAGGACGGTCAAATTATCAACTCCGGACTTGAGAAAGCCCGGGTACGTAAGGAGGAACTGATGGGCATGCTGCGAGGGGAGGGGTTACATGACACTTGTTCAATTCAATACGCCTTTCTTGAGCGATCAGGTATGTTGAGTATTCTGGAGCGTAAGGATGATAGTAAGTTTAAGGGGATTTCATTAGTACCAAAAAATCTCGCCAACACCGATGTTGACGAGATTTGATAATAAATCGGATTTATTAAATACTATAATGAAACAAAGCCGCCCCCGATAGCTGCCACTGCCGAAAGTATCGATGTCACAACCAGCCACCATGCGGCAGAGGCAGCGGTTGCCCTAGCATTTTCCGCTTGAACAACAGCTTTGCGTTTGGTACTTTCTATTTGTTGGTTCGCTTTTGTTTGAATTTGAGTGATTTTATCCAACACCTCATTTTTACTGGAATCAATAGTACCCAATACTTTATCGACATCCTCTTCCTTGATGTATTTATTATTGGTCACTATGGCGCGTAACGTATTATTATCAAAGGTCGAAAAACGTTCTTTAATTATATCCAAACTATCCTTTGGATTGTCCATAATCCGCTTTAAATCGTTCTTGAAGATTGAATAATCCAACTCTTCCCGACCGGTAGTATTGAAAAAATTCGCTACCTTCATTTCCATGCGCTTTACCAGTCTTTCATCATTATTCTTATCGAATTCTTTGACCATCCTTTTTACAGTTGATTCTACCTGTTCGGCGTAAGATTCGATTTCATCCCTTTTTATATTCGTATTATCATCGAGTAATGTAATGATTTGCTCCCGATTAAAATCCTTGAAATTATCTGAAATTAGGGAGGTAATAGTTTTTGGATCGTTTAGAATCTCTTTGAAAGCAGTCTGCATTTTATACATAGAGAGTTTGTCGGATGTTGCCGTTTTTATGTATTCTTTGGCTTCTTGAATCTTATTATCTATTTGTTCACGCTCCATTGGAGTGAACTCTTCGATAACATTTTTAATACCTTCAAGTTTGCCGGGGGATGCATTGTAGCTAGATAGTACGGAATCGAACATTTCTTTAAGCTTTTGGGCTTTACCTTTGCGCTCCGGATCATCACTTGCACTATTTTCCGAAATTGCTTTCGTTAAAACTTGTTGCACCGCCATCCATTTACCTGAAGTGTTTTTACTACCGGATTTTTTTGCAATTCCCTCCAAATCTGATTTTAAATCTTCATAGTTCGGAATTTTATTATCGACCCTATTCAAGAAATTATCGAGTACTTGGGATAGTTTATCTGAGTTCATTCCTGAATCAAATTCTTTACGAATGCGGTCTACGGTACTGCCCACGACATTTTCGATTTTTGCTTCAGGGGAAGGTGTAAGGAAGGAGGATAACATGCTTGCCGAACTTTTCAGACCCGAAGTTGCGGCCGAAATTAAATTCCCGATTAGCGTTCTGGCCACTTTGGCCTCCAAATAGAAAAGTATGAGGAAAAATAACGCCCATATCACCAATGCAGTAGTAGTATTGATGCTATCGGATTCAATGACATTTAAATTCAATGCTAGTGCCGTCGCACCAAAAAGGGCGATACAAGTGGTTATGACGCTCCAAATTCCAAATGCGGATGTAATTTTGACCCCTATTGCGTTTCCAGAAGAATAATCTTGGTCGAAATTGCGATCATCCTGGGTGTCGGAACTACCAGGCTCTACTTTCGATTTGACATAGTTTTTTTTGACATCGCCAATTGCGGAAATCCCCGCGGCTACTGAAATAGCTGTGAGAATAAATTGAAAGGCTAAGGCCAATATTACCCCAGCGAGTATGGTTATAAAAAAACTTGGTGTAATTATTACGTCATCGGTCACAACAGGTACTTGAGCGCTTTGTAAAAGGGTGGATATAGCTAAAATCATAGTGTATATAATTTAATTAAAATTTTTTGGAAAACTAAGTGCTTTTTATTGATTCCATTATTCCACATCGTATTTATTTAAACTCGATACAAAATTTTGAATCTATCCCCTGTTCGAACTATGAATGTAGAAAATGTCTGATAAGAAACGTAATGGATTAAGAATTCATCTATTTGGAGTAGTATTCAAGTACTTCAAAACTGTACTTTAGATTTATAAGAATGGCTTTTGAAACCAAATGATACGAAATATGGAAAGTGGGTGCTTATTTCCACCCTCCTAGCTACTACTATCTTTATAGCTAAGGTGTTTTCTGATTGGGCGTGGCTTGAGCGAAATGGTAACTACATCTGTTATGGGTTTTTAATACTTACGTGTATTCTTTTGCTTATGGAGAAAAGGCGTATGAAATAGACGAAAATTAAGAGGGTATGATTATAAAACATTGTAAAGAAGGTTGGGAAATTGTTTCTCATTATGCCCATGGTCTTCTGGCCGGAAAGATTGCCCAACATTTACGTACCAAACTGAGACCTCAATTTTGGACAGATACCCTAACCGCAATTATTGAGCATGATGACCATCTTTTGGATTTCGAAGAGAAAGAATATATTTCTGACACAGGAATGCCCTTGGACTTTACAATGTCTGGCGGAACCGATAAGGAAACTCTTGAGCACGCTAGAAGGGTCTATGATAACTCTCTTCAAAAGTCACAGCTTGTTGCGCTCTTAGTCGGTAGACACCTTGCTTATCTGTATGAGTCTTTGGCTAATGAGTTCGCCCCGATGAAAGAATTTCTAAAGGAAATCGATGGGCATAGAAAAAGGCAGCGATCACTTTACGATATGAGCAAGAAAAACGAAGACGATAGCTATGATTTAGTATTATTCTGTGATCGGCTATCACTAATCCTATGTCAAGAAGAGATACCTGATACCGGTCGAATGTTGGAAATTAATTCTACTATCGATGGAAAAAAGTATTTCATTCAACAAACAGAGAAGGGGTTGAATATAGAGCCTTGGATTTTCAAAAAGAATCGCTTTCAAATCGAACATGAGTACCGAATAATCACTGAGCCATTCTTTAAAAGTAATATGGAGCTGAGAGATGCATTAGAAACGGCCAATATAGGGTTGCGTAGGTATATCATCCACAAATAAGCGCTATGAAACCACTCGCAAAGGTCAATATAAAATCAATATATAATTACCCCCGTCCTTAGGACAGTAAATCTTTAAAAATAAGTTTAATGATGATGTTGAAAGAGGGGGGTCCGGGGGGAGACTCATAACTCTCCTTTTTTGTTGAAAACCCTATTTTGCCCTTTCGTACCATCACGCTGCTTTTTTCTTGCTTTGTTCATAAATTGTTGAAGGCGTCTCGTCCCCCAGGCTTTGGTGCCTCCTCTTGTGGTTGTAATACCTGAGATATTCCTCGAGTCCCCGATAGCACTGTAGCCCGTCATCGGCGGGGAACAGGTACTCGTGCTCGTACTTGACGCTGCGCCACAGTCGCTCGACGAATATGTTGTCCAGTGCCCTTCCCTTACCATCCATACTGAGGCGTATTCCCTGTTCGGGCGCGGTGACCCACTCGCAGAAACCGTATGCCGTGAACTGACTGCCTTGGTCGGTATTTAGTATCTCGGGTGCGCCGTTTTCCCTTACCGCATCCTACAAGGTCCTGCGGCACCACCCGGCCGTCATGGTGTTGGACAGCGACCAGCCTACCACACAACGGCTGTAGAGATCGATTATGACGCATAGGTTTAGATATCCTCCCTGTACGGGGATATAGGTGATGTCCATCGCCCAGACGTGGTTCGGGTACGCCGCCTTAAGATTCCTCAAAAGATACTTGTATATCCTGTGAAGCTCCCCCTTGCCCCGTTTCGAGGTATTGGGCTTCGGGCCGGTGGCCGAGAGCCCCATCAGGCGCATAAATTCCAGAATGAGCTGCGTCTCGCCCTTGGGCTCGTAATAGACACCGCTGCGGTGGATGTCCAACAGCTCGCACTGGCGAACCACGCTCAGTTTTGCGGCCTTGTCAATATGCCCCCTCCTTTGTTTGGCATCCTGGTTCATGACAAGGCTTTCTTTAAAAAATCAAGTTCCACCTTCTGCTGGCCGATGGTCTTCAATAGGCGTTCCTCCTTTTCCTCGGCCTCGCTCCTGGCATCCTTGGCCTTTTTGTCGAAAACTGCTTGGCCGTTCTTTAAAAATTGCGCCTTCCAATTGGTGATCTGTGCCGGGTGGATTTCGTACTTCCTGCCCAGCTCCTGGATCGTAAATCGTTCCGATAGTGCTCCTATTACTACCTTGAACTTGAAATTCGACGTGAATTTTCCTCGCTTCATAATACAGTAAATTTAGATCAAAAATTAAACTTAGCTTACTGTCCTAATTTTGGGGGTAATTATATAGTTTCCTCCTCTGATATTATGGTGGTCGGGTATTTCAATCTGTTCTTCAAGGTTTTCATCAAGTTTATCCCAACCCTTTTTTAAGATTCTATTGACCATGTTATAATTGTAGGCTTGATACCCTAATGCTCTTTTACAAGCATTGTTCAATCTTTCATTACCCACTTTCTTGGCTAGGTGCAGTATGCCCAAACATGATTTATACGATTGTTCAGGGTGTTGTTTCTTGTCTAGAATTACCATGATGTATTCTTTGCAATGGCTGCCAATGTTAGCTGCCCAAACAATGAACTTCTCAGAGTTCCATTCGCTTACAAACTGATGGTGTGAAGGCATATGTTCCTTTACAGTTGTATAAGCGTATTTCTTTTTCTCTCTAGCATGCTCTGCAAGACGTTCTTGCTTATGGAATATTTCTACTAGGCTATTAGAGAAGATGACTTTGACGTGTTTGCCTATATGCTGATAGGGTACACTGTAGTAATGTTTGTCTTTACTCAGGTATATACGACTGTTCTTATGAACCGTGGCTTTTGCATATGATTTTATTTCATATCGCCTTAGTGGTAATGGTTTGAGTTCTATACTTTCTATCTCTTAAAACAAAGAATACCGAGAATATTCTCTACCCCTGAATGACATTTTATTATGCGTTTCTAAGAGTTTTAGTACAGCATTATTTAAGTCTTTTTGATTATGAAAAGTCTGGTTTCTTAGCGGTGCGAATACCCTTGTATATATAATACGAACTGCATTCTCTACAATAGCCTTATCTCTTGGTTTGTACGCTCTTGTTGGCAGCACGGCCGTTTCATAATGTTCTGCAAAATCTGCAAAGGTCTCATTAACCTTCGGCTCGTAACGACTGCTCTTTGTTACGGCTGCCCTTAGATTATCCGGCACCAAAGCTTGCGGTACGCCTCCATAGAACCAAAGAGCATTCTCAACACAAGAAATAAAATCTTCTTTCTTTTGACTCTCACGAGCTTCTACATAAGTGTACTGACTACTGCCCAACACACATACAAAGACTTCCAAATCTTATATCTCTCCCGTATGTTTATCTACAATATGAAGCTTCTTTCCCGTATAATCAATAAATAATTTATCGCCTGCTTTATGAGTAAAATGCATCACAGGAGATACCTCTGTGCACCACTCACGATACCAATATCTGAACTGAGATAACCTGAACCCATCAGGGTGCTTATCAAAGTATTCTTGCCACAATAATTGTTTGGTCACTCCTGTTTTACGAAGTTCTTTATCGAAATAAGGAAAGTACTTCTCTAGGGTCAATAACTGCTGACTCTTAGGTTTTCGGTTTGATTTGAAGAGTTTGTGCAGCTCTTCTAAAGTCATTTCTGAGACTTCATAGGTCGTAAGACGGTAACACTTGAAGAAATCAATATACTTGGTTACCGTATTTCTAGAAAGACCAAGCTGTTTACTTATCTGGCGCTTGCTCACACCAGAGCTATAGAACTTATAAATTCGTTTTACTTTTCGCATCTCTATTTTTGTGTTGGCCATAATCTTTTTGACAAAAAAAGACTATTGACTTAACCTTCAAATAGAATCGATTTTTAGTGGTTCACTTTCATCCGCTGTGCTATGCTCACTTTAACCCGCTGTGGGTGGTTCACTTTACCCCGCCGCAGGTGGTATACTATGTCCGTTTTTTGCATCTTCACTACGAAATCACTAAGAACGGTAAGCGGATAGAACCAACAGGCTCATTCAATTTGAAGTATGAAGTATACCTGAAATTGAAGAACCTTTAAGCGATTAAAAGCCATGCAAATAAAATTTGACCCTCGCAGTCTGATCAAGCTTTTTTACAAAGTCCGAAACTTGGTGTCCCGTTTTCTTGACCCTAGCTTCAATACATTCCAGAAGTTCGAATATAAGGTCGATCCTACCGATGATCTGAACGACTTGAAAAAGTTACGTTATGTTCGAAATCTTAAGTTGGCCGACTCCGGTTTCATCAATACAGCATTGAAAGAACAATTAGCGCGCTTAAAGAGCAAAGACCTATTGTTTCAAAAAGACCGAACAATCACTCCGGTAGGACGCATAACCATTTTGGAAGGCGATACTGCTTTGATGTCCATTCTATTAGGGTACTGCAAGTCGGAAAACAAAAAGGATCTATCCTACAACTAAGTGAACAATTGTCCAGTTTGGTATGCCAATGACAATTTGGAATACGTGAAACTTGTAGAACGTATTTATCCGTCCCGATTCGATAAACTCTTTATGAAACATCGATATTTTCATAAAGACGTGGCGTATCTGGATAAAACCATCCAAAAGAAATCACTAGCATTTTTCAATACTGCTTTGCAAACTATGTATTCGCAGAATAAGTTCCTTCAAAACGGAATTCGGAGCATTGCACCACCGACCGATATTACCGAGCAATTATCCCGTGGGCTGGCCATACGTATTGAAGATGGTAAGAATGGATTATTCGTGCCGACCACTATCCGGAAGGATTATGTGATTTTGGCACCCTATCTTGCCGTGAGCAATAACCGGAACCGAGTTTACTTTTCAACTGAAGTATTCCGCACCCTTCTTGGAGAAAGATCGATTACTCCTTTTGCCAAAACTAAAAGAGGTTTATCACTTGGAACCTTAAACTACATACTATTCTAAAAAGCGACGGCTTGAGTGGGCTAATTTTACGTAGAATTTAGGAGAATTGTACTTGATTCAATTTTCTTTTATTCCTTTGTTTTGAAGAAAATGCAGTATATGAATCGATTGCATTAGTTCCTGTAATCTCATTTAACAACAATTCGTAAGGAATTTCGGGACCAAGAATTAAGGTCATACCTAAATCCGAATGAAATTGCTATCTTTCCAATTGATAATTACCGGAATGATACCATTTTTCGCGAAAATAAGTACATCCATTGCGGGGTTTTATAACTGATTTTGTGAACAAAAATTTAAATATGAAACAACTTTTTCTTCCCTTTCTCGGACTACTTTTAATGGGATGCCCAGGTGAAAAAAGCACTGAATCAGAACCCAGTAAAGTTGCAGAGCCAATTGACAAATGGACCGACCTAATGGGGGATTCCATATCTGAACATTGGGAAATGTATGGGCAGGATTCAATCATGGGCTGGATTTTGAATAATAATGAAATACTTAGCTCCGGTGCCGGTTGGGATCAGAACCAAGACCTAATAACGCGAAAAAAATATGCTGATTTTGAGCTAAATCTGGAATGGAAAATTACTCCTGAAAATAGTTCCGGAATATTCTATCACGTTCAGAAGGATAGTACAAAACCTATTTATGAATCAGCGCCGGAATATCAGATTTTGGACGATCAAGGCTGGCCAGATAAAATGAAGCCAAACCAATACACGGCAGGCAGCTATGCAATGTATGCAGCCGAAGGAGCAAGCCCTAAGCCGGTTGGCGAATGGAATACCACCCGAATTATTGTCGATTACCCTCATATTGAACATTGGTTGAATGGCATCAAAGTAGTAGAATACGAGATGGGTAGCGAAGATTGGAATGCGAGAAAGGCAGCTGATAAGTGGGCCGATGTCCCCCAATATGGCGAAGCACGAAACGGTCATATCGGATTGCAAAATGCAGGGAAGGTCGCGTTCCGTAATATTAAGATCAAGGAACTATAGTCAGCCAGTACAAAAGAGGTAATTTTGTTTGGTCAAACTTTAATCGTTTTTTAAACTACAGTTTGTAAAATGGCGATATATAGCGTCTGTAAAATTGATCAGTGTTACCCTTCTACAAACTTATCCTACATCCAATCACTTCACTACCTAACTATTCAAAAGTCGAATGGCCAGGTACTGATAAAGGATATGTCATAACATCTCGAATGTTTTTTCTATCTTTCAAAAAGAACTATTGCACTATGAAAATTGGATTTTTAATATTATTGGGTCTTTTGATTGTTTTATCCACTACAGCTCAGAACGAACAAGTGACCTCGACCCTTGAAATTTTCGATATAGAAACGAATGAGCGTTCGATTGTTCTAAAAGAGGATGCCCATTTTGAAGCTCCGAACTGGAGTCCTGACAGTAGCTTTTTTATCATCAACCAAGGGGGAAGTTTATTTAAAGTCGATTTGAACGGAAAAAAAGAGCAGATCGATACCGGTTTTGCAGATCGTTGTAATAACGATCATGGTATTTCGGCAGATGGTAAAACATTGGCCTTTAGCCATAATCTAGAAGATGGTAACGAAGGTTGGTTGACTTCTTGCATTTTTACGGTGCCGATTGAAGGTGGCCCTCCAGTACGGGTTACTAAAAACACGCCCTCTTTTTGGCATGGTTGGTCTCCCGACGGCAAAACACTTGTCTATACGGCGAGAAGAAACGGTGTTTTTAATATTTATGCCATTCCAACAAGTGGTGGCAAAGAAATGGCGTTGACCGATTCTGAAGTTCTTGACGACGGACCAGAATATTCGCCCGATGGAAAATATATCTATTACAATTCCATGGCTTCCGGTAAAATGGAGATTTGGCGAATGCATCCCGATGGTGGTTCTAGAGAACAACAGACCGATGATGGGTATTCCAATTGGTTCGCCCATCCTTGCCCGGACGGAAAGACTTTTGTTTTTATATCCTATCTTGAAGATCAAGGAAGTGCGCATCCACCTATGAAAAATGTAGCGTTACGACTTTATGACAATGAAAGTGGTAAAATCAAAACTTTATGTAAACTTATCGGTGGGCAAGGCACTTTGAACGTGCCGTCCTGGTCGCCCGATGGAAAGAAATTCGCATTCGTTAGTTATGCCTACCGATAATAAATACCAATACTATTTTGAGGACAACCTCGCTCAATTATAGAAATACCTATTCCAGATATGAAAGACAAAAATAACTCCCGTAGAAAATTCATCAAAAAATCAATGGTCGCAAGTGCCGGTATTACTATAGTACCCAGTTTTGCGGTAAGCGGGTTGGGTCATAAAGCCCCCAGCGACAAATTGAACATCGTCGGTGTAGGTGTGGGCGGAAAGGGCCTTCAGAACCTTACTGCCATGAACACCGAGAATATTATAGGCCTATGCGATATCGATTGGAACTATAGCCAGCGGTGTTTCGATACCTTTCCGAAGGCGAAAAAATATTACGATTGGCGCAAGATGTTCGATGAATTGGGCAGCTCCATGGATGCCGTCATGATCGCTACGGCAGATCATACCCATGCGGCGATAACCGCCACGGCAATGACCATGAACAAGCATGTCTTCTGTCAAAAACCGTTGACACATTCCGTTTACGAATCGCGTTTGTTGACCAAGTTGGCTGAGAAATATCCGGTAGCCACTCAAATGGGTAATCAAGGCAATTCGGGCGACGGCGTGCGGCAACTTTGCGAGTGGATCTGGAACGGCGAAATTGGAGAAGTGGTCGAAGCCCATACGTGGACAGATCGCCCTATTTGGCCACAAGGGCTGGAACGCCCAAAGGATGCAATGGAAATTCCAAAGAATTTCGATTGGGATCTGTTCATCGGTCCAGCACCCATGCGACCCTATCATGAAATTTACACTCCTTGGAACTGGAGAGGATTTTGGGATTTCGGCACTGGAGCTTTCGGCGATATGGCCTGTCATATTATGGATCCTGTATATCGGGCGTTGAAGTTGAAATATCCGGAAGCGATTTCGGGAAGTTCCACTACGGCAAATACCGAAAGTGCCCCACAGGCAGAGAAAGTACGGTTCGACTTTCCCGCCCGTGAGGATATGGAAAAACTTAAGATGCCGCCAGTTAAAGTGCATTGGTATGATGGTGGCTTTCTGCCCGACCGTCCCGAATTACTAGAAGACGGCGTGCCTTTGATTAACGATGGCTTGGGAGGAAGTATTTTCGTAGGTTCAAAAGACACCTTGATCTGCGATGCAGGTGGGTTCAATCCTAGGTTGCTTTCTGGTCGAGTTCCAAAGGTCACTCCATATTTACGGCGTGTGTCAGGTTCGGTAGACTATAGTGATGGCCCCCACGAACAAGATTGGATTAGGGCTTGTAAAGAATCGCCAGAAAAAAGGGTAGAAGGCTCGGCGAATTTTGCCTATGCAGGACCGTTCAATGAAATGGTGCTTTTGGGTGTTCTCGCCATCCGTCTAAAAGGCTTGAACAAAATTTTGAAATGGGATGGCAAAAAGATGCAGTTTACGAACATCGGTGCGAACGAAACCATGAAGGTGGTCAAGACCAACGGTTTTGAAATGGTCAATGGCATACCAACTTGGAATACCGAACATGTCGATCTCAACGCATTGCAATCGGCTACCGAATATATCAAACACACCTATAGGGATGGGTGGGGCTTGCCTAATATGCCAGCTTAATCAATTAAAAATTTCAATTACTGGAAATTAAGCAGCGTGAATAAACATTAAAAAAAGGAAAACAAAAAAACAATATTTTTATAACCAAAGGAGCACAGCAATTAAATGACGCGTTTCAATTTATAATCTTAGCTATTTCTAATAAAAATACCTTGCAAAATCAATACGATTTGTGAGCCTTTGACTTAATTAGATAATGCATATGCCACTAATTAGTCACTACATCGCCACCTTTATACAGCACTAACCTAATTTTAGCATCCCCCTCATCGGCAACTATAATGGCCGGATACGTATCAGTGGGCACTATTTCCTGTACGGCAGGGAACTGCATTCCGAATTTATCATCAAATCTGTGAAGTTGCCCACCATCATCAAAGGTTTCGTATAAAGAGAGTTCGCTCTGCTCACCGTTTACAGAACCTCCGAAAAGTAGGTGATCTGTATTTACCGGGTCGACCCAAATCCCGTAGATATAGGATGGTACTACATCCTTACCATCGGCGATGTCCCTATTATACTTGAAGATGAACTTGAAATCGTTTCCGGTAACTTTTGATAAGGCAGATTCTTGGCCCACATAGAGCGCGTTCGGTGCAAACCCATAGGTCTTGAGCTCATTTGGCCTGCTGTTGCCCCAGTCCTCTATGTCCAGTATTTGTACATAGTCGGTAAGCTGATCAGGTTCCGAAGGGCTAATGTTATAACGACCGAGCCAAGCAAAATCTAAAGGGTTTTCAGAACCCTGAAAAATCTGATCGGGATTATTCGGGAGAAATACAATATTATTGGTATAGCCAAAATAAGATTCTTCCATATCATTCGTTCTTTCCCAATTTAAATCTCCGTCACCAGAAAATGCAATGGTGGCCCCAAACTCCGTATTCGCATAGATATGATCCGGATGGCCGGGGCGAACCGCCAAACAGGTATAATTTTCGTATTTATTTATCGAGACTATTAAAAATGACCGTATTGGCCGGAACCCACGTTTCGCCCCCATCCTCTGAAATATGGGTCCGATGGGAACTCGTCCGAAAGTGTGCCGGCGAAAAGCGTATTGAGTTTTAAGGGGTGTTTATAAATCAGACTTATGGCCTTGCCAGCCAAACCCGAACGGTTCCATTCTTTGGTGCTCAGGTTATTCTTCCACAGCCCATCATCGGTCGCCACAAAAACATGACCGTTATGGTAAGCAGCAGATCGAAAATTGGAGATTGGCGGCCAATTCATCTCGGCTGGTATAAACCCATAATCAATAAAACCCTCTGGCAACGACTCATTGTCCGGGGAATCGACATTTTCCTTACTGCATGACATATACAGCGTAGCTGTCATTAAGGTCAAGAGAAACAAAAGGATTCTATTTTTCATTGCCATATTCTCTATTTTGATAGGCGCATTTGAGATTTCAAATTTGCGTAATCAAGAAAATAAATCAGCCAGAATTAAAATTAAACAAGATTTTCCACTTATTTGTCAATTTTTATTGGATTTTGTCACATGGCCTACGAAAACTGACAATGAATTTCCTATAAAGAGAGGCCTCGCAGACAATGGTGTTATTTGATTTTACAAAGTAAAAAACCATCAAATGAAATATGGGTGTCAATAAGAATAGCAGTAGGCTGGATATTGCCGATAATATGGATGTTGCAAATATTGAAATGGTGAAACAATGACCTTTACTAAAATTGAAAGAATGGCAATCATCAGAAAAAAGTTTAAACGTCTTCGAGCTGTCTTACTTACATCCTTATGAAGGCTTCCCTGTTTTTCGGACAGTATAAAAATCAATTATTTTTATATCATGAAGAAGAGCAGATTTACAGAAAGTCAGATCGTTGCGATGTTGCAACAGTACGATTCGGGCATGAAGGTCACCGACATCTGTCGTGACAAGGGCATCACAACGGCAACGTTCTACAGTTGGAAGCGCAAGTCCGGCGGCAAGGACGCCCAACAGCTCAAGGAACTCAAATCCCTGCAAGAGGAGAACCGCCGTCTCAAACAGATGTACGCCGACCTGAGCCTTGATCACCGCATTTTGAAGGACATCATCGAAAAAAAGCTCTGAGGCCTTGCGGGCGCAGGGAACTGGCCGAGGGCATCGTGAAAGAACAAGGCCTGTCGATAGCAAGGGCCTGTATGATCGTATGCCTCTGCCGTTCGATGTGGTACTATAGGAGCCGTCGGGACGACACGGAAGTAATCGACAAGTTGACGGAACTGGCAGAGGCCGAGCCAAACCGAGGCTTCGACTGGCTCTAAAACCGCATCCGCAAGCAAGGCCACAAATGGAACCGCAAACGTGTACTGAGGGTCTATCGCCTATTGGGCATGCAGTTAAGAAGGAAGACAAAGAAAAGGTTGCCCAAAAGGATAAAGGAGCCTTTGGAGGTTCCCGACGCACCTAGGGAGGTATGGAGCGCGGACTTCATGTCCGATAGCCTGATAACGGGCAGGAACTTCAGGGTGTTCAACCTGATGGACGATTTCAACCGTGAGGCACTTTGTATGAAAGGCAACTTCTCCATGCCCGGGATACGGGTGGTGGAGTACCTCAGGGAGGCCATAGAGGTACATGGCAAGCCCTTGGCCATAAGAGTGGACAACGGGCCCGAGTTCCTATCCAGGGTCTTTGTCAACTATTGCGAGGTAGAGGACATCGAGATAAAATACATACAACCCGGAAAGCCGAGCCAGAACGGGTTTATAGAAAGGTTCGACAGGCCTACAGTGAAGATGTACTGGATGCGCATCTGTTCAGGGACATCGAAGAAGTCAATATGGAAACCGAACGCTTCAGGGAGGAATACAACAGTTTCCATCCACATAAGTCGCTGGGCAGAAGCAGCCCGAAAGAATTTTTAGAGGTTTTTTAAAGGGGCATGCCCCTTTGAAAAAACATTTTGTTTAATTTACCGCTGTACGAAAAGGGGTAAGTCTTCAAATTATATAAAATAAAGCTATATTAAATGGTTAGCGTAACTATTCGGTACGATATTAAAAGTATACCTCATTACCATTGCCGAAGCATTTTTGTTATTGATATAAATAGAAATTAGCACTTTTTGGCAATAGTATTGATCTTTCAAATGTCTAGCCATACCCCATTACCTAATACGCTATTCTTATCAATTTTATCGGCGATTTTTTCAGTACCCTTCATTTAGTTCAAATTGAAGAACGTCCTGCTCTCTTCCATCAGTTTTGCGGTGTTATACAAAATTTCGGTAGAGATAGAACGAAAAAACCAAGAGAGTTATGCTTTTGTTAGATGAAAAAGCCAGTAAGCTGATTATCAAAACTTGACCTTTTGGCATTGATTGAACAAAACACTCTTTTTAATATGGTTCGTGCCCAAAACCTATTTATCCGAACTCTACAACGAATTAACGGGCGATTTGTCGAAATCCATGAATTTGGGCGAATAAAAAACATACCTTATCGGCATAGAGATTAGTTCATGGAAGTGGTCGTTTTACATAAAGAGGCATTTTATGCTTTGTTCAAAAAGGTGGTCGAACACCTTGAAGCGGACAGGAAGGACATCGAGGATAAATGGATCGATGGTGCGGAGGTGATGTCCATACTCAGAATAAAGTCTACCACTACATTACAAAAATTAAGGGACGAGGGAAAAATCAGGTATTCCCAACCTCAAAAGAAGATTATCCTCTACGATAGGGAATCCGTTATGGAATATATTGAGAAACATGCCCGAGAAACTTTTTAATTATGGAAGAAGAAATCAAGGTCGACGAAAAATTCAAAAGTGCATTCAATCTAGGCTACCGTGTGGCAGAGGAACTAAAGCTGAACACCCAAATCCTTAAGGACCAAGAAAAGCTCATGGCGAACAATCCGATGCATATGGGTATGCAACAGTTTATAGACGAAACCCATCTATCCAAAAATAAAAAACTGGACAATTCCTTGGAACAGGGCAAAGCGGATAGTGTCAAAAAGAAAAAGGGCAAATCCCGTGGTAGGGGACCGAGCTTGTAATTGCTGTAAGGTTTTATTACAATCAGTTTACTGCCGAGCAGTATACATCCATTTCTTCCAAAATATCTTCACAGGTATATTTATCCACCAGCGATAAATCAAACTCGCTAGCGAAATTGAATAAGAGTAATTTGAGTTCATCAAGAGTATCCTCCTCCAATCCACTAGCCATAGGTTCATAAATATAGGCGAGGGACCTGCCAAATTCCATATCGAATTTCTCTTCTAAATAAGTATCACGTTCGGCTAAAAAATTCTCAAGGTAGCACATGTATTTTTGGTACAAGCCCCAAAAATATAGAGCGGTAAGTTCCTCCTTTGAAAGCTCATTTTTGAACCTCCATAGAATTTCGGTCAGGTCTTGCCGGGTTTCATAGGACAAGTCAAATCCATAATGATTTACGCTTCTGAACAAGTGCGTAATAGTTCTATTGTTCGATTCCGTTTCAAAGGAAAATCCCATCAATAGTTTACGTAAAACAGCGTTTTTGAAAAAGCCAATAGTAGCCGAATTGACGTCTTTTGTTATGAACATTTTATCGCTAATACTTATCAAGGCAATCTAGATTTTCAGGTTGCTAATAGGTTTGGATTTTGATATGACCCAAAGATACCGAGTAAAGATTCGAACCAAGGAGGTGGCATCATTTTTAACTTTTTTATCCATCCATCCATGCCTTCCCAAGCCCCTGCGGAAGTCGTACAATCCTTCCACTACAATCCTCCCCGAACGGACACGCTTCGCCGGTCCGCCCGTGAAGTCTTTCCGTTTCAGTTTGGCACGACACCCTCGGAGCCGCGCAAAAGCACAAGCGGCGAAAAAGCCGCTTGCCCTTTTCTCACCCTACCCACAAAGAACTTTGATATTTCCATATTTCCTTCATTTTTCAAACACCATATTAGACCAGATAAATTTTGTATTTGTACCCATTTATATTGATATGGTTCTATATGATATAACGAGTTAAATAACTGATTATAAGTTAGTTGAAATCAAACATGATTTTTTATATTTATCCGTGAAACGGATAGCGAGGTGTATTCTAAGTAACTTAGAATTGTCTACTTCTGACGAAGTGTTTTGCCCTAAAGAACAGCGAAAATGGAACAACGAAAAAGAGGCCGAAAACGATTGGGAAAAATGAAACGGTACCACAATGTGATGCTGCGGTTCAACGATACGGAATATGGAAGATTGAGGAAAATCTGCGCATCCTATGGCTTGAATATTTCGGAAAGGGGCGTGATAAGTCCGCTATTAAGAAGGCTGGTCCTGAACAGTGAAGCAGATGAAAAAGATAAACTTCCGGACACTTCAAAACTTGCCTACCATATCAACAGGATAGGCAACAACATCAACCAGTTGGTCAAGATAGCCCACCATAAGAACCTGAGAAGCCCGAATTCGAACCTCGAACGGGAAATCAATAAGACCAACGAACTGCTGTACTCGATTATCCAAATAGCAATGGAAGAACAAACGGGATGATAGCGAAGATTATTTACGGCGAAACCTGTACGGGGACATTGAACTATGTTTTCGAAAAAAAAGGGATGCAGGTACTCGGTTACGGCAACACATTTTCCCAAAATATATCGCCAAAGTTCTTCGGGAGCGTACTCCATTTTCAAGGACAGCGCAACGCCACCAAGAACCGCTATGCCCATATCAGTTTGAACCTTCCACACGGCGAACACCTTGATGACGAAAAGTTCCTTAAAATCTCCGAAGAGTACATGGAAAATATGGGCTACGGGGAACAGCCCTATGTAGTGGTACGGCACAACGATACCAAGCACGAGCATGTCCATATCGTATCCACTATCGTAAAAGAAAATGGAAAGGTTCTCGAAATCTTCAATAGTCATAGAAGGAGCATGGCGATACGGCAGCACTTAGAAAAAAAATACTCCTTGTTACCTGCGCCGACGACAAAACAGAAAAGGGAACTCCCGATATACCGATTGCCCGAACTACAGTTCGGCATGGATGGGGAAAAAGGAACGAAATATTATCTTCAGGATGTACTGAACGGTATCAACCAAAAATACAAGGTGCGAAGTTTCGAGGAACTGGCAAAACTTGTAAAACCGTATCATATCGAAATAAAACAGACCAAGAGCGAAACGGGAAGGATAGGGGTCGCCTACGGACTGAAGAACCAAAAAGGCTACCTGACAAGGTTCATCAACGGCTCCTCCGTACACCGAGGGCTGAGCGGCCCGAAACTGCAAAAGGTCTTCGATGTCCATTCCAAATCAAAACTGTTACCGATGCACAGGAAACGCCTATTGAAACAGATAGAGACCACCTATGACCTTTTTCAGTCTATCCATCCGCATGACCTAGAAGATGTAGTCAAGGAATATCAGGACATCGACATAAAACTGGCCATACAAGAAGAAGTTATCGAGGGGTTTATTATTTATGACAAATCGCGATATGTTTTCAGGGAAAGGGAGCTGAGCAAGAACATCCGAATGCAAAAGCGCAAGGATATTTTCGGCAACGGCAACGAACCCACGAAAATCGATACCGAAAGCAAACAGCTCAAACTGGAAATCCAAAAAACGATAAAAGAAGTGTTGACCACATCCTATCTGAAATCCCCCAAACAGAACGGGTTGCTCTCGGAACATATCATGACCATGAAATTCGACGATATCGTTCCGAGCTTGACGGCCTCAAAAAACCATAATTTCTTGGAACGTTATATCCCAAGAAATCAAAAGTCGGAGTTCAGGAAAGCGGTAGAAAATGCCTTTCCAATGGTCAGGGAACGATTGTACGAACTGGAAACAAAAAAAGAAAAGGAAACCTTGGAGAACAAATTCAAGCTCATCGGGAAGGTATTGAGAAAAGGTGTTTTCGATGTAGGCACCCAGCAAGGAAGCGTTCGCCTATTGTTTCAATCCTTGGGCGTAAAGTATCACAACAACAAGTTGTCCTTTACCGATTCCAACAAGCATGCAGTTCTGCTTCCCTTAAATCATTTGCCTTTTCCAAAGGAAATGGAAAAATATGTATCCACGGGATTCGTCCGTCAAAACCAGCTGATGCTTGAAGTATTATCTGAGCAGTCCTCCGAAAACAGTCCCAAACTATCGGCATCGGCCATTTTCCTGCCGATGATATTTCCGAAGCTTTACGAAAAAATGAACCCTGTTTACAAAAAGCAATATGAAAAGATCGCATTGGCTTCCTATGTAAAAAATGCGGAACGGATGCATGCCCCGTTCGAAAAATCCCCGAAAGACTATATCGCACTTTTCAATGCGAAAGGTTTCTATTGTATTAAGGGTGAAAATGGATTCGAGGTCAAATCCATCTATACGGACAAACAAACGAGTTACCCGTTGCCGAAGAGAACGAGCCTCTATTTGAAAACCATTCCCGATTTGAACGTAACATTACAGGGACAACGAACCGTTATCAAAGGAATCGTTGAAGAGAGCAGAAACGATCTCAAAAATTTGTGGGCTGGGTATCTCATGGAAAGGGGAGCCTACGATAAGGTCGCTTTTATGCTGACCAGTGAAAAAGCCTATCCGAACTTGCATCGGGAGATGGTACAGCATCATATGGACAACGGGCTTGAGAAAAGTATAAACGAATTGGTAGCACGGAGAACGAACGGCCAACAAAATAGATTGTTACGAAAAGGTGTTTATGCCATTAGTTCGTTATCGGGAAGTAGTAGTAGCTCGGAAGAGATGTTCAACGGTTTCAAGGACGAGTTCACGGATTTTACGAAACTTAGACGGAAGAGCAAGGGCATGGGGCTTTCATGGTAGAACTAAAAGAGGTGTCTTTTGAGAAGAAATTTTGCGCCTTGAAGGGCGCTTTTTGTGGATAGGGAGAGAAGAAGTTTGGTGCGTCAAGCCAAGGTTCGGTTGCGCCCTACGAAGTTTCTTCTTAACGCTTACCTGTCGGGACGCTAAAGAAACTCCGCAGGATCCACGCGCCGGTTTGTTATGGTAAGATTTGGGGCCGAACTAGCAAGGAGGTACCCGATTCGATTATCAACCAAACCTATTTTAATAGGCTTTCAACTCCACATTTGTTTTACCTATGTTTTACCCAATCAATAAAAAAAGGCTCCCGATTTCTCGGAAGCCCTTTGTTTGCTAGTAGCGGGGACTGGACTCGAACCAGCGACCTTCGGGTTATGAGCCCGACGAGCTACCTACTGCTCTACCCCGCGATATGGGTTTCACCTTACTTGTTCTGCAACAACAGCACATGACGCTGACAAGATGAGCGCTAGTATTTCTAGCAGCAAACAAATATACGATTGATTCTTTGTTTTATCCAAATCCTGACTGTTTTTATTTAGCTTCATCAGTATTAGAATTCTTAAAATCCATAACTTCGAATTTTTCAGTCTATGGAAGTTCTAAACGGTTTTTTAAAAGATATGAATTCGTATGCCGAGTGGCCAATGTTCGTGCTACTAATCGGCGGTGGGCTTATTTTGGTATTTTACTCTAAATTTCTACCGTACCGCTTCTTTGGCCATGCGATTGCGATAACCTCTGGCAAGTATGATGATGAGAACGCCAAAGGTGATGTGAGTTCATTTCAAGCCTTATCGGCCGCTGTTGCCGCCACGGTCGGTTTGGGGAATATATCAGGGGTTGCGATCGCCATTCATGATGGTGGGCCTGGTGTTGTTTTTTGGATATGGATGACCGCCCTGATAGGCATGTGCATCAAGTTTTACAGTTGTAGTCTCTCGATCATGTTTAGAGGTACCGATTCTGAAGGAAAACTTCAAGGAGGGCCCATGTATTATATTACTAAGGGATTGGGTGAAAAATGGAGACCTCTGGCGATTTTTTTCGCTATTTGCGGGCTTTTCGGTTTTTTGGGGGTATTTACGGCCAATCAATTTACCGATACGTTTATGACGGTCATCAGGCCTGAAGAAAATATTCTTGCTCTTGGTGGATCTACTGGGGACCCGCTATTTAATTGGAAGATTTTGATCGGTATAGTTCTGGCAGTGATTACCTCGTTTGTGATATTCGGCGGATTGACCAAAATCGCCAAAGTGGCTTCAGCGATTGTTCCTTTCATGGTAGCTGTATATTTGATTGCGGTCATTGTGGTCATGGTAATGAACGCCTCCGAAATCATGCCGTCATTGAAGCTTATCATTACCGAAGCATGGAATTTCAATACCATTGTCACGGGAGGTTTCTGGGGGCTGGTCATAATCGGTGTCAAGCGAGCAATGTTCTCTAACGAAGCTGGTTTGGGTTCGGCGCCTATGTACCACGGTCAGTCAAAAACCGACAATCCTATCAAGGAGGGCTTAGTGGCGAGTTTAGGACCATTTATCGATACTATTCTGGTCTGCACCTTCACCGCGATTGTCATAATTCTGAGCGGCGCATATCTAGAGGATAGTAGCGGAATCGTTATGACATTAAGTGCTTTTGAAAAATCGCTTTTTGGTTACGGTGATGATTTGCTTATGATCATTGTAACGGCATTCGCCTTATCCACTTTATTCACATATTCGTACTATGGTGTGAAGAGTCTGTCTTTCCTGACAAATGCCAAAATCGGAAAATTTTATAATATCTACTTTGTGGCGATGATTGTTTTCGCTGCCATCGCTTCGTTGGAATTGGTCAAAAACCTGATCGATCTTTCTTATGCCCTTATGGTTATACCGAATATGATAGCTGTGCTACTTTTGGCACCAAAGGTTAATATTGAAGCCAAGAAATATTTTAAAAAGTTGAAAGATGGCAGAGCATAGATCGGGTTTTGTAAATATTATTGGCAACCCCAATGTGGGCAAGTCTACTTTGATGAATGCTTTTGTTGGAGAAAAATTATCAATAATTACTTCGAAAGCACAGACAACGAGGCATCGGATTTTGGGCCTTGTCAATGGAGAAGATTTTCAGGTTATTCTTTCCGATACTCCAGGTATCATTAAACCGGCCTACGAGTTGCAGTCCTCAATGATGAACTTTGTTAAATCGGCTTTTGAAGATGCTGATGTGTTGCTTTATATGGTTGAAATAGGAGAAAGAGCCTTAAAAGACGAGGCTTTTTTCGAGAAGATCAAAAACAGTACGATTCCTGTTCTTTTACTTTTGAATAAAGTCGATACCGCTACTCAAGAATTATTGGAAGAGCAGGTGCAATATTGGCAAGAATTATTGCCAATGGTTGAGTTGCATCCCATATCGGCATTATCGAATTTTAATGTCAAGAATGTCTTTGAGCGAATAATCGAATTACTTCCCGTAGGCCCTGCATATTATCCGAAAGATCAGTTGACCGACAAACCCGAGCGATTTTTTGTCAACGAAACCATCCGCGAGAAAATCCTTATCCACTACAAAAAAGAGATTCCATATTCGGTAGAAATAGATACCGAAGAGTTTTTTGAAGATGAGGATATCATTCGTATGCGTTCAGTGATCATGGTCGAACGTGAGTCGCAAAAAGGTATAATCATTGGCCATAAGGGAAGTGCTTTGAAAAGAGTGGGGGTCGAGTCACGAAAAGACCTTGAGAAGTTTTTTGGCAAACAAGTGCATATCGAGCTTTACGTAAAAGTGAACAAGAACTGGCGAAGCAACGAACGGCAATTGAAACGATTCGGTTACAAATAAACTAGGTTCATTTCCCATTTCTAAGCGCACTAAATTGAATTTTCGATGACTAACCCTGTAGTTTATCGAATATATTTGCCTTTATTCGATTATTGCGATTAAATTTCCTACTTTTACGTTAATAAACGAGGAATCCCCCAAATCCCCCGCGAAAATGAAAAATATTGTAATTGTCGGTGCATCCGGCCACGGAAGTGTGGTTCTGGATATCATCGAAAAAGAAGCAAAATACAAGGTCGTTGGCTTTATCGACACGTATAAGAGTAAAGGTCGTCTACATAATGGTTATGAAATACTAGGAAAGGAAGAAGAATTGCCCTATTTGATGGACAAGTTCAACTTCTCCGCTGGTATTGTCGCGATAGGTGACAATTGGATTAGAAATGAGATTGTCGATAAAATTTCCAAAATAGTTCCTGAATTTGATTTTGTATCGGCAGTTCATCCGAAATCAGTTATAGGTCGTGATATAAAAATCGGTAAGGGTACAGTGATAATGCCAGGTGCCATCATTAATTCGAACTCCCGTATTGGTGATTTTTGTATTGTCAATACCAACGCCTCGTTGGACCACGACTGTATCATGGGTAACTACGCTAGCTTAGCTCCACGAACTTCCACGGGAGGCCACGTACAGCTTGGTGAGTTTTCGGCAATTTGCCTTGGAGCCAATGTTATCGAAGGCATTCAAATCGGTCACCATACCGTGGTCGGCGCAGGTTCCCTGGTAGTGAACAATATTGGAAATCATGTGGTCGCTTATGGCTCCCCTTCCCAGATTATAAGAACTAGGGAAAAAGGTGAACCTTATCTCTCAAAGGGCAAAGACCCAAAGTCCGAGCTGTTCATCGTTCATCAGAACACCATTCAACCTATTAATTGAAACCTCCTTTCTTACTTAAGAAGCGAAAAGGTCAAAACTTTTGAGTGTTTAGCACTACCTTTGTGGCCTAATTAACCGAAATGAGTGCTATTGTTGCTATTGTGGGAAGGCCTAACGTTGGAAAATCCACTTTTTTTAATCGCCTGATACAACGTAGGGAAGCCATTGTTGATGCTGTCAGCGGAGTCACACGCGACCGACATTACGGAAAAAGCGATTGGAACGGTACGGAGTTCTCCCTGATAGATACGGGCGGATATGTTTTAGGAAGCGATGACGTTTTTGAAAAGGAAATCGATACACAGGTAGAATTGGCTATTGATGAAGCCGATGCCTTGATTTTTATGGTCGATGTCGAAACCGGGGTTACGGGAATGGATGAAGACGTTGCCAAACTCTTACGTCGTGTGAAAAAACCGGTATTCCTAGTAATCAATAAAGTAGACAATGCGAAAAGAGAGGCCGATGCCGTTGAGTTTTATTCCTTAGGATTGGGCGAATACTATACCCTTTCGAGTATCAACGGTAGTGGGACTGGGGAATTGCTTGATGGACTGGTTAAAGTACTACCTGAAAAGGAAAAAGAAGAGACGGACCTACCAAGATTCGCGGTAGTCGGAAGGCCCAATGCCGGAAAATCATCTTTTATAAATGCCCTTATCGGAGAAGAGCGATACATTGTCACCGACGTGGCCGGTACGACTCGTGACAGTATCGATACGAAATACAATCGTTTTGGTTTTGAATTTAACCTAGTTGATACAGCGGGAATTCGTAGAAAAGCAAAAGTCAAAGAAGATTTAGAGTTCTATTCGGTAATGCGCTCGGTTCGTGCGATTGAACATTCAGACGTTTGCCTATTACTTTTTGATGCAACCCGAGGATTCGACGGACAGGTATCGAACATTTTTTGGCTTGCCCAACGGAACAATAAGGGCATTGTGATTCTCGTAAATAAGTGGGATTTAATCGAAGACAAGGAAACAAATACCATGAAAGAGTATACTGCACGAATTAAAAAGGCCATGGAGCCTTTTGTAGATGTTCCTATTCTTTTTATTTCGGTATTGAACAAACAAAGAATTTTTAAGGCTATAGAAAAGGCGGTAGATGTATATAAAAACCGTTCCAAAAAAATCAAGACCCGTCAATTGAATGATGTGCTCTTACCAGTAATAGCGCATACACCTCCCCCAGCTTATAAAGATAAATATGTAAAAATAAAGTACATCACCCAATTGCCTACGAATTATCCACAGTTTGCATTTTTCTGCAATCTACCGCAATATGTCCGCGACCCGTACAAAAGATTCTTGGAAAATAAACTGAGGGAGAACTTTGATTTTACCGGGGTACCTGTTACTATTTATATGAGGAAGAAATAGTTTTGGGTTAGGAGTTAGGAGTTTTTCTGAGCGAAAAAAATTAAGCGTTTATTTAAGAGTTTATAAAAAAACAGTTTTCATCACCAATCACCCATCACTACCAGCCCCCAGAAGCACCGCCACCGCCAAAGCCGCCGCCGCCGAAACCACCTCCGAAGCCTCCTCCACCTCCACCAAAGCTACCCCCGCCACCGAAGCCTCCTGAAGAAGAACCACCGCTACGGCCCATATTGCTGAGAATGATGATATCCCAAAGGTCAAGCCCTGCGGAACGTTTACCACCATTGCGACCACCACCTCTGCGATTGCGACGTGAAAGAATAATTAGGATTACAAAAAAGATGATAAAGGGAAGAATAGAGTCTAACGGAAAAACTTGTAGATTTTCAAAGGTTCGTTCTTCTTTGAACTCCCCGTTCAAGACTTGAAAAATCGCATCGGTACCTTTATTTAGTCCACCATAATAATCGTCCTGTTTGAATTCGGGAATGATTACATTTTGTACAATCCGTCTACTCATGGCGTCTGTCAATGAACCTTCAACTCCATACCCCGTATTGATAGCAATTCTGCGGTCGCCTCTAGCCAAAAGTATAAGAACACCATTGTCTTTATCTGCTTGACCGATACCCCATTTTTGCCCCCATTGGGCTCCCAGAAAATTGATATCTTCCCCCTTTGTTGATTTGATTATGGCTACTACTATCTGTGTGGAAGTACTATCGGAATAGCGAATAAGCTTTTGCTCTAAAAAACCTTTTTGTTGCTCCGTCAGCAAACTAATATAATCGTAAACGCTAGTTTGTTCGGAAGGCTTTTTCGGAATCTCGAATTGCGCTTGTCCAAATAAGCAACAAAAGAATAGGAGCAGTAAACTAACCTTTTGATATTTCATCGCTCAGCTCATTTTCGTCATTAGGTTTCCATGGGAAATGGGAGTTTAATTCACTCCCCGCCCTACGTATGCCATTTACAATTCCTTGTTTGAAATTTCCTTTTACGAACTGCTCTTGTATTTCATTCTTAGTCGATTCCCAAAAATCTTGGGTTACAACTTTGTCAATACCGCAATCGCCATATATAGCGAACTTTCGGTCGTTTACGGCTATATAGATAAGTACACCATTTGCTTCTTTGGTATTATCCATCTTCAATACATGAAAAACCTCCTTTGCCCGTTCGTTGTGAGTCAACCTTGTATGTGCTTCAATATGCACGCGAATCTCTCCTGAAGTGTTTTTTTCAGCCTCAAGAATAGCTGTAACAATCTCTTGCTCCTCTTGGGCAGTTAAAAAATCTTCTACTCTTGACATTTGAGATTTTAATTAAAATCGAAGTCTACATCGGGTGCTTCTTCAGAACCGGGAGCCGCTTCATAACGGGCCATCTCTTCAAAACCGAACCAGCCAGCAAACAATTTTCCAGGAAATTTAGTCGTATGTATGTCGTAGACATTTACGGCTTCATTGAATCGATCACGGGCCACATTGATTCGGTTCTCGGTACCCTCAAGTTGTGATTGTAACTCGAGAAAATTCTGATTGGCCTTTAATTCAGGATAACGTTCGACCACGACCATTAGTTTGCTCAATGCCCCTGTCAATCCGCTTTGCGCTTCTTGAAAAGCCGCCATCTTTTGCGGGGTAAGATTACCAGCATCGATTGTTGTTTTTGTGGCATTGGCACGTGCCTGAATAACCCCCTCTAATGTTTCTTTTTCGAAATCGGCTGCACCTTGAACAGTTTTTACCAAGTTGCCGATAAGGTCGTTTCTTCTTTGGTACGAACTTTCAACATTCGACCAAGCCGTCTTGGCATTGGCTTCATATTCTACAGCGGTGTTGTTGAATGTATAGGCGAACGAACCCGTGACAATGGCAAGAACAATTATGACGATAATTGAGATTCCCAGGCACCCCAGTCCAGCGATTAATCCTTTTTTCATGATAGTGTATCTTTAAGAGTTTTGAAATTTATAGTTAACGACTATTGGTCAGTAGTTTACTGCATTTGTTACACAGAAGGTGCAAAAAAAAATACAATCGTACAGACGTCAAGTTTATAGTTGATCCTTGATTTTGATAAGTTCGGCCTTTACTTTTTCAAGTTTGTCGATAATCTCGAAATTGTCTAGCGTTTTCTTGCGGTTTTCTTTAAGGTGGGTCTTTGCCCCTTCTAACGTAAAACCACGTTCCTTGACCAAATGGTATATCAATTTGAGGTTTTTGATATCGTCCGGTGTGAATTTGCGATTTCCCTTCGCATTTTTCTTGGGCTTTAGGGCATCGAACTCCTTTTCCCAAAAGCGTATTAAAGAAGTGTTCACATCAAAGGCTTTGGCTACCTCGCCAATTCCATAGTATCTTTTTTCAGGCAGTTCTACTTGCATTAGTCAAGTGATTGGTTTTCTTGATTGGCGAATTTCAACATGTTCTCGAATTCAGCGGCCGATAAACTTCCGTAATAAAAATTAATAGGGTTGATCCGCTCTTTATCCTTCCAAACTTCATAGTGAAGGTGGGGTGCTTCTGAGCGTCCGGTATTACCGACGAAACCTATAAGGTCGCCCCGCTTTACCTTTTGCCCTTTTTTGACATTGTATTTACTTAAATGGGCATAAAGGCTTAGGTATCCGTAGCCATGATCTATGCGAATGTGTTTACCAAAACCCGATGCCCTATTGTCGGCACGGGTTACCTTGCCATCGCCACTTGCATAAATGGGGGTTCCTTTAGGTGCAGTGAAATCCATTCCACGGTGCATTTTTCGAGCTTTGGTAAATGGATCGGAACGCCAACCAAAACCAGAAGCCATTCGGGTCAAGTCTTCATTGTTGAGGGGCTGTATCGCAGGTATGGCCATTAATAGTTTTTCTTTCTCTTCCGCCAATTTAGTAATCTCGTCTAGCGATTTTGACTGTATCGCCATTTGTTTCTTAATAATATCGAGCCTCCTTGTAGTCGAAATTATCATTTCCGAATTATTGAAACCTTCTAAAGAGCGATATCTGTTCACACCACCAAAACCAGCGCGTCTTTGCTCCTCAGGAATTGGGTTTGCCTCGAAATACAACCGATAAATATTATTATCTCGGTCTTCGATATTCGCCAAAACTTCTTCGATCTGCTCCATTTTCTTGTCGAGCAATTCAAATTGTAACTCGTAGTTCTTGACCTCACGGCGAAGAGAAAGTTCCCGTGGGGTGTTGATTAAATTGGTGTTCATCAATAAAATGACAGAGAGTAAACCGAACAGCAATGAGCCTAAAAAGAAGAATGCAATATTACGGTACCGTTTTGATTTCTGTGGTTCTATCTTGCGGTACGATAGCGTATCGGGATCGTAATAATACTTTACCTTAGACATAAATGGATTTTATCCTATTTTTGCGCTACTGTTTTTTACAGAACAAACAAATATAAAAATTGTTTTGTACAAATTGTTAAAATTTGCAAAACGTTAGCAATTTCTATGACTTCCAAAGATATTCGGTCGCAATTTTTGAACTTTTTCAAAAGCAAGGAACATAAAATCGTTCCGTCTGCGCCTATGGTGATAAAAGACGATCCGACTTTGATGTTCACCAATGCGGGAATGAATCAGTTCAAGGAATTTTTCCTTGGGAATACGGCTTCTAAGAGTCCTCGAATTGCCGATACACAAAAATGTCTTCGTGTAAGTGGCAAGCACAATGATTTGGAGGAAGTTGGGAAAGATACGTACCATCACACAATGTTCGAAATGCTGGGTAACTGGAGTTTCGGTGATTACTTCAAGGAAGAGGCCATCAAATGGGCATGGGAATTTCTAACGGAAGTCTGCAAAATCAATAAAGACAGTCTTTATGTTTCCGTATTTGAAGGAAGCGATGATGCAGATAAACTCGAAAAAGACCAAGAAGCATATGAATTGTGGAAGGCAATTGTATCCGAAGACAGAATCATTCTTGGAAATAAGAGCGACAACTTTTGGGAAATGGGTGATCAAGGCCCTTGCGGACCCTGCTCTGAAATTCATGTAGACATTCGCTCAGAGGAAGAAAAAAAGAAAGTTTCCGGAGCTTCTTTGGTCAATCAAGACCATCCCTTGGTAGTTGAGATTTGGAATCTTGTATTCATGCAATACAATCGTAAGGCAAATGGTAGTCTTGAGAATCTTCCAGCAAAGCATGTTGATACCGGTATGGGTTTTGAGCGTCTGTGCATGGTTTTACAAGATGTTCAATCGAATTATGACACCGATGTTTTCAAGCCGTTGATTCGCGAAATAGAAACGATTACAAATCACGATTACGGAAAGAACGAAGAGGTCGACATTGCCATTCGAGTAATTGCTGATCACATTCGTGCTGTAGCTTTTTCAATAGCAGACGGGCAATTGCCAAGTAATACTGGTGCTGGTTATGTAATTCGCAGAATATTGAGAAGGGCGGTTAGATATGGCTTTACTTTTCTTGATACAAAATCCCCATTTATTTATCGGCTGACCAAGGTGTTGGTGGATAGCATGGGAGATAATTTTAAGGAGCTCAAAGAACAGCAACAGTTGATCGAGAATGTTGTTAAGGAAGAAGAGCATTCGTTTTTGAAAACCTTGGATCAAGGACTTGTCTTGTTGGATACCGTGATTTCAAAAAACAAAGGAAAAGTAATAGATGGCCGAAAGGCTTTTGAATTATATGATACCTACGGATTCCCAATAGATCTGACCGCCCTAATCTTAGGTGAAAAAGGATATTCTTTGGATGAAAAGGGATTCGAGGTTGCGATGCAAGAGCAAAAAAACCGTTCTAGAAATGCCTCGGAAATATCCAAAGAAGACTGGACAGTTTTATCGGATGATGTTGAGCAGGAATTTGTTGGTTATGATTCTTTAGAGGCCAATGTGAGACTGGTGAAATATCGCAAGGTTACCTCGAAAAAAGAAGGAGAACAATTTCAAATGGTCTTCAATCTGACCCCGTTTTATCCTGAAGGTGGCGGCCAAGTAGGTGACAAAGGCTACTTGGAAGTACCTAATGGCGACGTAGTTTACATAATCAATACCAAGAAAGAGAATAATGAAATCATTCATTTTTCAAAGAATCTTCCAAAGCACTTGGAAGAAACCTTAACTGCTGTAGTAGATAAAAAACAGCGACAGCGAACCGAGGCCAATCACACGGCAACGCATTTATTGCATCAAGCACTAAGAGAGATTTTGGGTTCGCACGTTGAACAAAAGGGTTCTGCGGTTCATTCAAAATATTTACGTTTTGATTTTTCACATTTTTCTAAGATGACGACGGAAGAATTACGCGATGTGGAAAATTTCGTGAATGCTCGTATTGATGGGCAATTGCCTTTTGAAGAAAAGAGAAATGTGCCCATTGACGAAGCAATGGCCGAAGGCGCCATGGCCTTGTTCGGAGAAAAATATGGAGATGCCGTGCGTACGGTTCGATTTGGGCAGTCGATAGAATTGTGTGGCGGCACGCATGTTCAAAACACAAGTGATATTTGGCATTTCAAAATAACCTCAGAAGGTGCTGTAGCTGCTGGAATTCGAAGAATTGAGGCGATTACTTCTGATGCGGTCAAAGATTTTTACTTCGAAAATAATAGAAAGCTCTTCGAGATAAAAGATTTATTGAACAATGCACAAGATCCGGTAAAAGCAGTTTCGACTTTGCAGGATGAAAATTCCAAACTTAAAAAAGAGGTAGAGCAGCTATTAAGGGATAAGGCCAAGAACTTAAAGGGCGATTTGCTGAATGAACTAGAACAAATAAATGGCATTCAATTTCTGGCAAGGAAAGTAGATTTGGACGCTGCTGGCATCAAAGACCTCTCTTTTGAAATGGGAAGCAATCAAAAAAATATGTTTCTCATTTTTGGTACAGAACAAAATGGAAAGGCACTTCTTTCGTGCTATATCTCAAAAGAATTGGTTGCCGAAAAAGATTTAAATGCTGGCAACATCGTTCGTGAATTGGGTAAATACATTCAAGGCGGGGGTGGCGGACAACCATTTTTTGCAACTGCTGGTGGAAAGAATCCGGCGGGTTTGAATGATGCGCTTGAAAAGGCAAAAGATTATCTACTCAGTTAGACTCCAAAGGTCGCGAAGATCTTTGCGGTATAGTAAAAAGGAAGTATGAAACTTCAAACAAAAATTTCCCTAAAACCAGAGCAGATACGAATAGACTACGATAGTAGCATTCTGCTATTAGGCTCTTGTTTTGCTGAAAATATAGGCAAAAAGTTAGATTACTTCAAGTTCAAATCCCTTCAAAATCCTTTTGGGATTTTATTTCATCCCATGGCAATAGAAAATTTGGTTTCAAGGTCAGTTGATGAAAATGAATATTCTGAAGAAGACGTTTTTTTTCATAACGAACGTTGGCATTGTTTTGACTCACATTCCGATGTAAGCGATGCGTCCAAAGAAAAATTACTTCAAAAGCTAAATCAAGGGCTGGCAAAAACCTATCAGCAAATTCATAAATCAACTCACATAATCATTACCCTCGGCACGGCGTGGGTTTATAGAAAAAGTAAATCAGACGCAATAGTTGCGAACTGTCATAAAGTTGCTCAGAAGGAATTTTCAAAAGAATTACTTTCTGTAGCGGCAATTGAAAAAAGCTTGAAAAATATTATCGGCATGATTCGGTCGCTAAATGAAAAAGCACAGGTCATTTTGACTGTTTCACCTGTTCGTCATCTTAAAGATGGGTTTGTGGAAAACCAACGAAGTAAAGCTCATTTGATTACCGCAATTCATGAAACAATAGATCAAGGCAATGCCCTATATTTTCCATCTTATGAAATCATGATGGACGAATTGAGAGATTACCGTTTTTATGAGTCAGATATGATACATCCCAACCAACTGGCAATAGATTATATCTGGGAGAAATTCAAAAAGGTCTGGATAGCTGAGGAATCATTTTCCATCATGGAAAAAGTGGCTGAAGTTCAGAAAGGACTAAAACATAGGCCTTTTAATCCTGATTCTGAGCAACATCATAAATTCACTCAATCGCTCGACAATAAAATTATGTACCTTAAAAAAAAGTATCCTTTTATGGAATTCTGAACTATGAGAAAAATTTTAATTGGCGCAGTAATTACCTTGGCAGGAGTCTTGATTTTCCGTTCGTGTTCTGAGGATAAGAAAGAAAAATCTATTCTTCAAGAAAACTCAATGCTGATCCAACAGCAAATCGAAAACGTTTCAAAACTGGTGGTGACCGAGGGTCATTTCGCGGAAGTTTATAATTATAAAGATTCGCAACTGCTTTTCGGAACCTTGATTTCGGCCAACAAGAAAGCTTTGGTGGTCGTAAATGCAGAGGTAACTGTCGCCTATGATCTATCAAAAATCGATTTTGAAATCGATGAACCCAACAAAGTTTTAAGAATCAAAAGTATTCCTGAAGCTGAGGTGAAAATTAATCCTGATTTTGAGTATTATGATGTGACGGCCGACTATTTCAATCCTTTTGATGAACGAGATTACAATCGAATAAAGAAAAATATAAACGCCTCATTAATGAAGAAAATAGATGCCTCTTCGTTGAACAGTAATGCCGAAACAAGACTAATAAGTGAACTACAAAAATTCTATATTCTGACCCATTCGATGGGTTGGACTTTAGAGTATCGAGGCGAAGCCGTCGATCAAAATTTACCCGACTTGTTGCTAAAAGACTGATGTTAAAGTTTTTGAAAATTTAATCTGTTTTTTCTGGTATGTCTTTACCTTGATGGAAAATCAAGAACAATGGAAGACGAAAAACAATCAAACCACCGAAGAAATTTTTTAAGGGCGACTGGAATATTTGGTGCAGGATTATTACTTCCCCAAGTGAATTTTGCGTCAAGCGGTACATTTCCGATAAACGATAATATTCATGAGTTTGGTAAGCGAGAAGGCTATTCAGAACAGGTCAGTATTCTAATATCGATGATGGATTGGATGCGCTTTATCATTATGCGGGATTCAAAAGGGCTTTCTCAAAAAGAACTTGACTTTTTGTTGGACAAAAATTCAAATTCTATCGGTGCAATGCTAATGCACTTGGCGGCCACCGAACGTTACTATCAACGCAGTACCTTTTCAGGAGTGCCAGAAGAAAAGATGAATTTTGGAGTTGAAGATGAGGTTTGGAGTGCTGCCAGTAGCCTTGGAGATAGTGGCCGAAAAATATTTAAGGACAAACCGTTGTCATTTTATACCGATATCTTGAACGAGGTTCGTGATTTCTCAAAATCAGAAATGAAAAACCGTGACGATAATTGGTTGATGGAGTCTACCAGCGGTTTTGGAAATCAGCCGACAAATAATTATTGCAGGTGGTTTCATGTTGTAGAGCACGAATCGAACCATAACGGACAGATTCGATATATCAAAAGTAGGGTTGTTTAGATTCTACCTAATGAATTTATCGGCCCATTTGATATATTGTTCCCAATCATAATCGGTAACATCATGTTTCCCGGTTCGAATATGGTAGGCGACCGTATGTTGTATCGATTGATTCACTTCGGGCATTTCGTCTGAACTGATTCCCTTTTTTTCGAACAGTTCATAGACCGAACTAGCATAATATGCCGATAGAAATTCACCTTTCGGATCAGCCCACTCGTCTTCTTTGGCACTTGTAATATATAAAGGCCGTGGAGCGATGAGTGCCAACAACTGATGTTGGTCGACAGGCAGGGTTTCCTCCTTATCGTTGAATTCATTGAAGTTGTCACAAAACCAGTGTGGGAAAACACGATTGATTCGACCAACGGTTTCGCCGAATTTTCGTTTTGAGAGTGCGGCACCACCACAGCCCGAATCGTTAGAAATAACTCCCGCAAAACGTTCGTCGGTCGCTCCCGCCCATAAAGATGTTTTCCCCAGACGGGAATGGCCGAAAGCGATTACCTTATTCTCATTCACATCGGTATCGGCAGAAAAATAATTCAGGGCCTTACTGAGCGCAAAAGACCATGCAGCAATACTGCCCCATTCATCAGGTTTAGGATGTTCTTTCCCTTCTTTCAGAAACAATGGGTGGATACCATCAGTGAAATCTCCCTTTTTAGCAAGGTTATCATCATATTTATCGGGATCCACTTCACCGTAATAGATTGTAGCCAAACCAAGTCTGCTCTCAACTATTTTTTCAATGGCCCAGCGACTTGAACGAATGCCTCGAGATGATTCTTTTGCTCTATTGTCGGTGATTTCAAGGCTTTCGTCATTCATCACCCATGCTTCCGTCATGATAATATTGGGGTCTTCATTAACGGTATGGTTTCCTTTGAAGTTGTAACCCAAAAACACTGGTACGTTGTTCGCATCCTTCGGAAGATATAAGAGCATCATAAAAGTCAAAGACTTTCCATTTTTAGCCAAAGTCACCTCGATTTGCTTCCGTTTGGCCTTTCCACCCAAAGCATTACCTTCTTCGACGATTTTGAAGGATATATCTTCAAGGTCACCTGGCACTTTACCATAAACCTGTTTTTCGAAAAAAGAATAAAGTTCGGGTCTTCGTTCTTCGACCCAATCGTTTGGCGATTCGATACTGTTCCCCGTAAACGTTGTCAAAATATCTGGCAACTCGAATTGCGGAACCTTGCTTTCATCATAGTTGTATTCAGTTTCAGATTGTGCGTTCAACATTTGAGCTGCGATAAAGATTAGCGTAAAATAAAGTAACGATTTCATTGACCGACTATTTGTTTGAATCCTGCGTGGCGAACTCCAAATCGACCAATTGTAGGCCGTCATCAATTAAATGCCCAACTTTTGGGTTATTCATTTTCACCGCTTCAAGATGCTTGGCAATTTGTTTGGCAAAATCTTCATCTCCGTTACTTTTTGCCAGTTCATATAATTCAATAGGCAAAAGCCAATCGTTGGGAAACCTATCTTTGACTTCTTTAAAAACTTTGTTTCGTGAAATAGTGGTATTGATACCTTCTCTAAAATGACGTACCTGTTCGTAATACCGTTCCAAAATTCTTTTTTCCTCGGAAATGCTTTGCTCGATTTTCGAAGAGAAAATCGTATGGGTAATCAGGTCAAAACTGTTCAGATCTGCCGGACCGTTGAAACAAGAGACTATTTCTTGACCGATCGCCATATTGTATAGTTCATCTTCAGATTTGAAAATTACTTTCTTTCGATGTTTAACCGAACAGTTACGGAAGGTAACAAGCAAAATCTTACCTTGAAGATTCCGTGTTCCGGTGATTATTTCTCCTGAAACTGTAATATTTCCTTCGAATTCGAGAGAAACATTTTGACCTTCATAAATATTGTAGGCTTTTAAATCCCTTGGGCTCATATCTTCAATGGCAATATTGATTCCTTTGAGCATTCCGACAGGAGAGCCAAAACCAGTGGCATGTTGGCGATCGTCTTGTCCGACCAATTCTTTTTCGCGATAGGCAAGGGCCGTTGCGCCGGTTGTTTGAAAGTAAACCGGTTTGCCTTCATGTTCGATAACACTTTCAAAATTTCCCGAGACCTGTAAACCTGTGCTCAATTCTACCGTACCCAATTCTTTGGAATTTATCAATTTGTTGATGCCGGCTAACCCGCCGGTGCGTAAGGCCATAGTGTTGGCGAAATCTTCTAGAACCTGGCTTAAAAATGCAAAATCGGGAGTCACGAAAAGTTGAGGTTGCGGTTTGGTAATATCGAAAGAGGTATTAACGGCTTCCAAAGAATAAGGAATTTTCTTGACCTCATCGGTCATGCACCAGGCACTTTCCCCAATTGACGACAATAGACCGGCACCATATATTCTAGGTTCTTCGACCGCGCCGATGAGTCCGTATTCGACGGTCCACCAATGTAAATTTCGTATGAGGGCCATCTCGCTTGGTTCGCCCATGTTTTCTTGCAAATACTCAATTTGCTTTTCGGCCTTATGTATTTCTTCTTTTGGGGTGCCCTGCGCCTCCTTGATAATCGAAAGGTGTCGAACCGCCTCATAAAGTTCATAATCTTTGGCACTTGAAATCGCCTTGCAACCTATTTCTCCAAATCGTCTTAGATATTCGGCATATTCAGGGTTGGCGATTATAGGCGCGTGCCCGGCACCTTCGTGAATTATATCTGGGGCCGGTGTATATTCTATATGTTCCAATTGCCTGATATCCGAAGCGATGACCAAAACGTTGTAGGCTTGAAATTCCATAAATGCGGAAGGCGGAATAAAGCCATCTACGGCTACAGCGGCCCATCCGATTTCTTTCAGAATTCGGTTCATTCCGTACATATTCGGAATATAATCTATCGAAATACCTGTTATTTTGAGTCCTTCGGAATACGATTCGTGCGCGACCTTACTCAGGTAATCTATATTTTTCCGCATTACATACCGCCAAACTGCTTGATCGATGGCCGTATAATCATCATAATTCTGAGGTTTGATAAACTGTTTAAGGTGCTCTGGAAGCTTCTCTAAAATGGGATTACTTTCGTAAGACATTTAACTCTGTTTTTTTACCCCTCTCTTGGAAAGGGCGATAACGCATTAGGCGCTATCGGATAAGGCAATAAAGTTACGAAAAAAGCCCCCTATCGTTAGATAGCGGGCTCGTTATGTTTTGAGAGGTAAAGTTCTAATTTGCAGCTACTGCATTCGGTGGATATTCTTGTAGAATTTCTGAAACGAATTCTTTGATCCGTGCCTCCTTCTTTTCCATTTTACCCATATTGTTCAAAGTGCCTACACCTTTTCCTTGCCATACCAATTCTTTTTCCTTTGCATCGATGAGGTCGATGTACAAAGAGCCCTGTGTACGGGTGCTTGCAATCGGCCCTGCGGTACCTGCGCCCCAAAAACCTGGGCCCCAGCCTCCCCAGCCGAAACCGCCCCAACCGAAACCACCCCAGCCCCAGCCACCCCAACCGAAGTTGTTATTGTAGATGTCGACTTGATCTTTCTCTTTGGTAAATATGCTTACCAATAAATCCGGGCTTTCCGATTTGACAAAACCTCTGTTGCTCATTTCAGCTTCTATGGCCCTCAAAATGCGTTTTTTGTCAAGATCGGATATATGCGCCTTGTCAATACCCGTTTTATAAAAAGCATATGATTTATATTCATTGAAATTCTTATCTGTGTCGTAGTCCGATAATACTCGAACTAAATTGCATGATGCCAAGAGCATCAATGCAATCACCGGCAAGGCCAACATTTTTACTTTTTTCATAACAACTATATTTTGAATTAGATTCAGTTTATTTCTATACTTTTCTTTCTCAAAAACTGTGCCGAAACCCTTACAAAATCAAGTATTAACAACTACTATTGAGAATTGGTCTTTGCATCATAACCATAAGGGCAATGTCTGCAACCGCTCTCGCAACAATAGCCCCTTTTCAAATGGTATTGTTCTGTGAAAACACGATATCCCTCCTCAGACCAATAAAAATCGCCCTTTTCAATCGGTATTATCTCTTTCACTGTAACTTTTTTTGATGTCGAAACAGCTATAAAATTAATCCATTTTTGTTAATAATTATCGATTATCACTTTGAAACAGGTTGTTTTATAGGGTAATTCATACCATGTAACGACTTTTGACAATTGTTGGCAAGAATTTTGGTTTGATAAAATGACAACGTTTGCAACAATTATCTTTGTTAATGAGCGTTTTAAAGCCGAACTATGATTTTAGTTTTTAAACATCTCTTCCGTAAAAATTACGTTGGCCTTTCTTTATGGCCTTTTATAATTTTAAAAAATGACTCATTAAGGGAAGATCTCTTTCTCATCAATCACGAAAAAATACACTTAAGACAACAATTGGAGTTGCTCATTCTACCATTTTATGTTTTTTACACATTAGAATGGGTCATCAAATCGATTTATTATTTAGATCGTTACAAAGGTTATCAGAATATCAGTTTTGAGCGCGAGGCCTATGATAATGAGAAGAACCTTGACTACACGAGAGAACGAAGTGCATTTGGTTTTATTAAATATCTTTGGGTCTAAAACCTGAAGGTGGAGTGCCATAACGTAGAAATAAACCTCCCTATTCTAAAGAAAAAACAAGTTTCGCTGTATATCAAGCGTGAAGATATGCTGCACCCGATTATTTCAGGTAATAAATTCCGAAAACTTAAGTATAACCTGGTCGAAGCAAAGGCCCAGAACTTTAATACCCTTCTGACCTTTGGCGGTGCCTATTCGAACCATATTGCCGCTACGGCATGCGCGGGCGCTGAATCTGGCTTTAAAACAATCGGGGTCATTCGCGGTGAAGAACTTTCTGAAAATTTTCTTGATAACCCTACCTTGAAATTAGCCCATGACTATGGTATGGATTTCAAGTTTGTTTCTCGAGAGACCTATCGAACAAAAAACGATCCGACATTTATAAAACGATTAGAGCTCGAATTCTGTTCTTTCTATTTAATACCAGAAGGTGGCACGAACAATTTGGCGGTAAAGGGCTGTGAAGAAATATTGTCTACTTCAGATGCGATTTTCGATCTGATTTGTTGTTCGGTAGGTACGGGTGGCACGGTTGCGGGTATCATAAATTCTAAAGACGGGGCACAAAGTGTCATGGGTTTTTCGGCCTTAAAAGGCGATTTTTTAAAGGAAGATATTCGTAAATTCGCCTTTGGTAAAAATTGGAAGGTTATCGCTGAATATCATTTCGGGGGATATGCCAAGATTACAGATGAATTGGTTCTCTTTATTAATGCTTTTAAGGAAAAGACCAATATCTTGTTGGATCCTATCTATACCGGAAAAATGATATACGGTATTTTAGATATGGTCCGAAAGGATAAATTTAAACCAGGAACGCAAATTTTGGCCATTCACACAGGCGGACTACAAGGTATCGCCGGAATGAACAAAAAATTGAAAAAGAAGAACGAACAGTTGATTGTTATATAATGAAATGAATACAGCAAACGTGACTAAGAAATTAACCCTTTTTTGTGTACTTACGATAGTTTTATCAAGCTGTAAGGTCAAACAAAAAGTGACGTATGTCGACCCAAGCGAAAGAGGCCCCAAGGTGGTCGTCGATAAGAAAAGTTTAATTGGCGAAAAAAAGAAAGATGACGGACTTTATCCACTACCGGAAGATTCAGGTAAATTTCAACGATTCGAAATAAGTTCTATTTCAGAATACATAGATGAGTTCGCTGAAATCGCACAATTCGAAATGAAGGCTTTCGGCATTCCGGCGAGCATAACCTTGGCGCAAGGATTACTCGAAAGTGGTTTCGGAAAAGGTGAACTCGCAGCGAAGACCAACAATCATTTTGGTATCAAATGCCACACAGGGTGGCAAGGAGACTTCGATTATCACGATGATGATGAAAAAGGGGAGTGCTTTCGAAAGTACAACCATCCCATGTATTCATATCGCGACCATAGTCTCTTTTTGACCTCGCGGTCACGCTACGCATTTTTGTTCGACCTAAGGCCTTACGATTATAAAAAGTGGGCAAAAGGTTTGAGCAAGGCCGGATATGCTACGGATAGAAAATATCCTCAAAAATTGATTTCATTGATTGAAAAATATGGGTTATACAAATACGATCGCCCAATCAAAGATCGCAGTGATGTTGTCGTGGTTTCGTCGGGGCTAGGTGGTGGCGACCGTGTGCATACTGTCAAAAGTGGCGATACCCTTTATTCAATTTCTAGAAGGTATTCTTTGACCGTAGACGAACTCAAGCGAATCAACAAAATCAAAGATTCGAGTCTGGCGGTCGGGCAAAAACTTATTATTGAATAAGAATGATCTATAAACGTAGCAGTGCGCTCTTTGCGGAGGCAAAAAAATATATTCCCGGTGGGGTAAATTCACCTGTACGAGCCTTTAAAGCGGTTGGCGGTGATCCGATTTTCGTTAAAGAAGCCAAAGGGGCATATCTCTACGACGAAGACGGAAATCGATTGATCGACTATATCGCTTCATGGGGGCCCTTGATTTTAGGGCATGCCTACGAACCTGTTATCAACGCAGTTGTTGAAAAAGCGAAAAAAGGCACTTCCTTTGGGATGCCTACCGAAATAGAAACGGAATTGGCCAAGTTGGCCGTTTCCATGGTGCCGAACATCGATAAAATACGTTTTGTAAATAGCGGTACAGAGGCTTGTATGAGTGCCGTGCGTCTGGCTCGAGGGTTTACCCGAAAAGATAAGATCATCAAATTCGCCGGGTGCTATCATGGGCATTCCGATTCTTTTTTGATTCAGGCAGGAAGCGGAGCCGTTACTTTCGGCAGTCCGAATAGCCCTGGGGTAACGCAGGGCACCGCCAAGGACACCTTATTGGCCGATTACAATAATCTGGAAAGTATCAAAACCCTTGTTACGGCGAATGAAGATGAAATAGCTGCGGTGATTATTGAGCCCGTTGCCGGGAATATGGGTTGTATCGTACCTACTAGCGAATTTATTCAAGGCCTTAGAGAACTTTGTACTCAACACAGTATTCTTTTGATTTTCGATGAGGTCATGACCGGGTTCCGATTAGGAAAAGGCGGTGCGCAAGAAGCTTTGGGCATCGATGCCGATATTCTTTGTTTTGGTAAGGTTATCGGCGGAGGGCTGCCGGTTGGCGCCTTTGCTGCACGTAATGAGATAATGTCACATTTGGCTCCTGAAGGCTCAGTTTATCAAGCGGGAACGCTAAGCGGAAACCCGCTTGCGATGAGTGCCGGCTTGGCAATGTTGACCGAATTGAACGATCGACCGGAAGTCTTTGAAAGTCTTGCCAAGAAGACAGAACATTTTCACGAAGGATTTATAAACGTACTCGATAAAAAAGGAATTCCCTATCAAGTAAATCGTTTTGGTAGTATGGTTTCGTTACATTTTACCGACGAACCCGTTACCGATTTTGCCTCTTCCTCAAAGGGAAACAATGAAACCTTTAAAAAGTATTTTCACGGAATGCTCAATCAAGGAATCTACCTGCCGCCAAGTGCATTTGAAAGTTATTTTTTAAATGATGCAATTAGTTATGACGATTTAGACGAGACGATTGCGGCCTTGGAGGGGTTGGAGTTATAGTTAGCGCCTGTTGCAAAAGTTACCGATAAAAGCCCTTCAAAACCTTTTCCTAATTTATCGTTCGATCGTTCCATGAGGGATTTCAGACACGAAATACCACGTCAAAAAACTTTTCAAAGTTTTTCAATTGAGCGAACGAATCTCCAAAACCCTGCCTATTGACGGGCGGGTAATTTCTACAGGCTTCTTTAAGGTATGCCGGTCGGTGCAAAGTTATAAATCGCCTCAGCCTCGATGAACCTTGCGCTCATGGTTTTTTCTTTCACAAGTTCCGTGTAACAATTTAATATTAAGACTATTACCATATTCAGCTTTCATTTTAAGAATGGTTCACAGGCTCCGATGATCAATCTTAGGGAACTATATTGCTAAGCCAGTTTTGTTTTCTGAAGGTTAAATCAGTTGTAGTCGACTACCATTATTTGACACCAATAAAAAAACCGCTCGATGAGCGGTTTTTACCTCTACTTAAGAACGTAGATTATTTCTCTTTAATTCTTATTATATCTCCTTTATCATCCAATATTTCTTTTTTCACCTTTAGAATATCCTCTTTAATATCGATTACCTCTTCCTCGGTTAACGTATTGGATTCTTGATGCATTTCAAGCTCTTTTTCCAATTCTTGGATTTTGGCTCTTCCTTCTTCAATATCGTCTCTATTTTTCTCTATCCTTCTTAATTTTCTTTCGAGTTCGCGTAACGTCTTTTCAGCTTTGTTTTCACGATTTTCAAGCTGTTTTCGTTCTTTCTCTAGTTTCGCCTCTTTTTTTTCGACTTCACTGATACTTTCTTTTAATTCACTTATTTCCTCTGCGGTAATAGATTCATCGACCAATTTCGCTTCATCTGCATCTTGCGCCTGAACACTTAAGAATGCAAAACAAACGGTTACTAGTGATAAACTTAATTTCTTTAAATTATTCATATTTTATAAATTTTTTAGTTTAACAAATTGAGCGGTAACATTTTGCTTTATCCTTTGCCAAAGCTTCCAACTCTTATTTACTTCCATGAATATAAAATAGGGGGATATTTTTACTTGACTCGAATCAGTAAAATTTTGACGTATTACCTGTGAAACTCTTAAACCATCGCAAAAACTCATTTATTCTAAATAAACGCTGAAGGCCATATGGAATAAGGCTTATAAAATCGGCATATTCAGAATTTTTCCTTTCTGGTTGGAAACCTAGTCGTGGCGTAGGAAAAACTATAATTAAACCTTAGGGCGAACATATTTAGTAAAGCAGCTTCGATTTTGGCTTGAACCATCTAGTGCAGCATGGTTTCAGAAGTTATTTGCAATTGCATGCGAAATTTCAAGCTTGGTTCTTTGCTCCTACAAATGTGAAAAACCAATCGCTATCAGGGTATCGTTTTTCTGATTCATGCCATAATTCGAAACCTGCTTCCTCAAATAGCATCCGATAATTATGTGAGAACGAACGCTCTGGGCCATAAGTTTGAGAATTAGGGTTTTTCTCAAAATCGATTTCAATACCTATGGGCTCAATGGCGATGAATATGACGTTGCCCAAATTGTTTAAAATATTCAAAAACTCTTTTAACCGCTCTTGGGTGAAATATTCCAATACCCCCCCAGAAGTAACAATCACCATATGGCTCTTACCATTTGACTTTACCCAATCAAGACCATCTGCGGTAACGAATTTTAGTCGAGAATTCGATTCAAAACGGGTTTTATTCAATTCAACCTGTTCCACGCTCAAATCGATTCCTACGAATCTGTCGATTTGATCGAATTTTGAGCTTAGATAATTCAGAACATTGCCATTGCCCATTCCTATTTCAACAAGCGTCTTAAATTGGTTAGGCCCTTTGGATAATTCTACTTTCAAAATCTCGAAAATAAAAGACCAATCAGGAAGAAAAAAATTCTCGAACATGTCATCTGTAAGTGCAAATAAATCGCTACCCCTATTTACCCAATAATTACGATGGTATTTAGACAGAGTATCAAATTCGTGATTTTCGTCTGCTTTTTTCAAAAGAGCATTTCGCATTAAGTGTTCTGAAAGCGTCAATTTTTGATTCATCAAAATTGTCATTCCATTTTCGGATAAAGATGCGGCCTTTCGGGGTCGTATCAAGACCAAAATTCGCCCTATAATATCTTTAAATTTTTCCTTCATTAAAACACCCTTTGAATAAAACTTGTTATTTTTAAAGTATGCCTACAATATTATTCATTAGCCCACGCTATCAATCATAAAATCGATAAACGGTCAACTTATCGAGTACTTTGACAATATAAAGAATAAATTGAATGCTGATTTGCGTTTTTTCTATCTTTCCTCATTATTTGCAAAGCACTGTGTTCGAATTGATTTACCGTAATGCTGCGTCTTTCGAATAGCACCTATAAATCGATAAACTGTGAGAAATTAATTTAAACAACAAACAAGGCACAAATACAAATGCCTGCCGAGCTGATAGGTATTATTTAAAAAGAAAAAAATTGACCATCAAGAACCCCTGAATTTATTTTACCAATGCCAAAGCCAAATCAAAACAAACCAATACAATCACCTCAGCCCTACAGCCATATAGAGGGTGCTAAGTTGTCTTATCCCGATTTGCCCCTTTATGAACTATTGGGAAATCAAGCTAAAGCCAATCTTGAGGCCGTAGCACTCAAATTCAATGGTATAGCTATAAGCTATGGTGAATTACTTGAAAACATTGACAGTTGTTCTCAAAATCTTTGGTCCGAGGGTGTTCGCCCTGGGCAAACAATCGCTATTGCCTTAGACCGTTCTCCTGATTTGATTTACGCCATCTTCGCCGTATTACGTTGTGGAGCAAGTTACGTTCCGATTGATACGTCATATCCGGCAAAGCGAATAGAAATGATAGTTGATGACTCAGATGCCAGTTTCGTAATCTGTGATTTATGTAAAGAAACAAGGGCAAGTAAGGCCAAAATAATAACAATAGATACTATTCGAAACGAGTCGAACAATTCGCATAATGAGCTATTGCAAGTAGATGTTCCGGTTGACTCTCCGGCTTATACAATCTATACCTCTGGTTCTACCGGAAGGCCAAAAGGAGTTCAAGTATCCCACAAAAATGTGGTAAACCTAGTGCACTCCATGGGCCAAGAACCGGGTATCGGTCCAAAGGATAACATCTTCGCGGTGACCACTATTTCGTTTGACGCAATGGTAATGGAAACCTTTCTTCCCTTGCTTCATGGAGCTACCGTTGTACTAGTTGATGAAGACACAAGACGTGACGGCAACATCTTATTGAAAAAGGCCTTAGAGGATAAAATAACCGTCATGTGGGGCACTCCCAGTATCTGGCGTATACTTTTGGATTCTGGATGGGATACAAAATTGAACATTAAAATCTTGATAGGAGGTGAGCCTGTACCCATGCCATTGGCTCACGAATTGTTGGACCGATGTGATGAAGTTTGGAATATTTACGGGCCAACGGAAACAACGGTATGCTGTTTATTGGCCAAGATTACCAAAGATGATGACCCTATTACAGTAGGCAAACCCGTTGCCAACACCCAGATTTATTTGTTGGATGATAAAGGAAAAAAAGTCGGACCCAATGAAGTAGGCGAAATAGTGATAGGCGGCGATGGTGTTTCTTTAGGCTATTTGAATCGGCCCGAACTTACCGCAGAAAGTTTTATCGCTAACCCTTTTGACAAAAAAACACAAAGTAAGATGTATTTGTCGGGGGATTTGGGCAAACTATTACCAAACGGACAGATACAATGTCTAGGTCGTAGAGACAAACAAGTAAAGGTCAGGGGCCACCGAATAGAATTGGGTGAAATCGAAACTATTCTCGACGGGCTTGCTGAAATTAAAAAAGCTATGGTTATCACCAGCGATTTTCTAGGTGGAGAACCCCAACTTGTCGCTTATATTCAATCTGTTGGAAAGAATGAAGATACCCAAGCTTTGCGACAGCAGCTCGGGGAAATAGTTCCCGATTACTTGATACCCTCGATTTTTATGTGGGTAAAAGAATTTCCGGTGACAACGAATGGAAAAATCGATATTAAAAAGCTTCCAAAGCCAAAGTACATACGACCGAACACAGCACCTCTTTTCAAAAAACCACGTACACAACGAGAAAAGGATATTGCCAAAATTTGGTCTGAAAAGCTTCAGATACCGGCAATAGGCATTGACGATAATTTTTTCGAAATGGGCGGTTCCTCTCTTTTGACACAAAAAGTTGTTTCGGCGATGAAACAACAGCTGAATTTAATGGTGCCTGTGACAAAAATTTATCAATATCCGACTATTTCAGCACTTTCAAATGCTCTTAAAAAAGATTTTGAACACAGTCCATCGCCTAAAAAAGAAAAAACAGAAAAAGGTAAATCGACCACTGATGTTGCCATAATAGGTATGGCCGGTAGATTTCCAGGGGCCTTGTCCATAGAAGAGTTATGGGGAGTTCTGAAGGATGGTAAAGAAACGATTTCATTCTTTACAGCTGAAGAACTTGACAAAGCCATTCCTGAAGCATTACGAAATGACCCCTTATACGTAAAGGCTCGTGGGGTAGTCCCTTCGGCCAAAGAATTCGATGCTCGGTTTTTCGGACTCAACCCTAAGCTGGCGCAAGCGATGGATCCGCAACAGCGATTATTTTTAGAAATCGCATGGGAGGTATTGGAACAATCAGGCCATCTGCCGAAACACTTTGACGGTAGTATTGGCGTCTATGCAGGAACAGGAACAAATACGTACTACAAAAACAATGTACTACCAAATAAAGAATTATTAAACCAAGTCGGTCATCTTCAGGCAAACACAGTGAACGAGAAAGATTATATCGCTTCTCGTACGGCTTACCATTTAAATTTAAAAGGGCCGGCGGTCAGTGTTCACTCTGCTTGCTCTACCTCGTTGCTTGCAATTGCCGAGGCAGTCGAAGCGATAAGAAACGGGCAATGTGATATTGCGCTGGCCGGAGGGTCGAGCCTTACAGCTCCCATAAATAGCGGTCATCTTTATCAAGAAGGTTCGATGTTAAGTTCAGATGGCCATTGTCGCTCTTTCGATGCAGAAGGAAAGGGAACCGTCTTCAGTGATGGTGCAGGAGTGATTCTTCTTAAAAATTTGGAGGATGCCAAAAAAGATGGAGACTTCATTTACGGACTTATAAAAGGTGTCGGTATAAATAATGATGGTGGAGGCAAGGGAAGTTTTACCGCACCAAGTGTCGAGGGTCAGGCCGATGCAATTTCAAGAGCGCTTGATGATGCACAAATTTCTCCGGATGAAATTAGTTATCTTGAAGCGCACGGTACCGCTACTCCTTTAGGTGACCCTATCGAAATGGAAGGGCTTCATATGGCCTTTGGAGCTCAAGACAAAAAGGGTTATTGCGCATTGGGATCTATAAAAAGTAATATGGGCCATCTTACGGCCGCTGCCGGTGTTGCCGGTTTGATAAAGACAATATTGGCGATGAACAATCGTCAGATTCCCGCTTCACTAGGGTTTTCAAAACCCAACCCGGCAATCGATTTTGAGAATAGCCCCTTCTTCGTAAATGCAGAGTTACGTCAATGGGATGTCGATCAAGATTCGAGAAAGGCGGGCATTAGTTCTTTCGGAGTAGGCGGAACAAACGTTCATGTGGTTGTCGAAGAATATGTGATGGAAGCTAAGAACACTGATCCAGGTCGACCGTTACAATTACTGCCTTGGTCAGCTAAAACAGAAACAAGTTTGGAGACCTATGGAGACAAACTTGGCACCTATTTGATTTCAAATGCCTCGCTTTCGTTGGCTGATATTTCCTATTCATTGAAAACGACCCGCGATTCTTTTGCCCATCGTCAATTTGTTTTGTCAAATTCGACAAAAGAGGCTTCTGAAAAACTTTTGAAAGACGAGAAGAGCAAATTAAATCGTTCGATACTGAAAGTCGTACCTAGCGAAGTTGCCTTCATGTTTCCTGGGCAAGGTGCACAATATTTACAGATGGGCAAGGCACTCTACGAGCATGAAATCGTTTTCCGCGAAGCTGTGGACAATTGTTCCGATTTGCTTGTGAAAGATTTGAAAGAAGATATTCGTAAAATAATTTTTCCGGAGACCAACTCAACCGAGGCTGAGGAAAAGTTGAAAGATACGCGATTCACCCAACCTGCGCTTTTTGTAATTGAATATGCTTTGGCACAACTTTGGATGAGTTGGGGTATCACGCCCACCCTGATCTGCGGTCATAGTATCGGAGAATTTGTCGGTGCACATTTAGCCGGAATCTTCAATCTTGAAGATGCCCTCCATTTAATAGCTGTTAGAGGCCGTCTAGTAAGTGAGCTTCCCGGTGGCAGTATGTTATCGATTCGGATGACTGCTGAAGAAATAACCAAAATACTTCCTGAAAGTCTTTCAATGGCGGCCATAAATTCAGATAGATTATGTGTGGTTTCCGGTGATGACAAAGACATTGGGGAATTTATACAAATCATAAAAAAAGAAGGTATTCCACATGTTCTATTAGCTACAAGTCATGCGTTTCATTCAACAATGATGGATCCAGTTTTGGATACTTTTAAACACGAAGTGAAAAAGACAGCATTGCGAGCACCGAACCTGCCCGTGATTTCAACCGTGACCGGTAAAAAATTAAGCGATTCAGATGCCATAGACCCTGAATATTGGACAAATCACCTACGGGCAACCGTTCGTTTTTCCGATGCCATGGATACTATTTTGAAGTTGGACGATATAATCTTATTAGAAGTAGGTCCCGGAAAGTCACTTACCACTTTGGCCCGTCAAAAGAAAGTGGCTAAATCTAAAACTATAGTGCCCAGTTTGCCAATACCCAAAACTGGAGAAGGTTCTTATACTGAGTTGTTAAGTGCACTAGGCAATTTATGGCTAAACGGTTTAGAGCCGGATTGGGCAAAATTTTATTCAGATCAATCCCGCGAAAAACTGAAACTGCCAACATATGCCTTTGACCGCAAACCTTGCTGGGTAGATCCGATCGAATCAGAACAATACAATAACACAAATAAAATATTGACAATTGAACCAACCAAACCTGTTGTTACCAGCAACAGTTCAATTGAACATACCAATAATCCCGAACCAATGAGAAAACCTATTATTCTAAAAAAGATTTCGGAGTTGATCGCCAACGCATCAGGAATCGAATTGGAAGATGCTGATTTCAACTATAGTTTCTTAGAACTTGGCCTAGATTCGCTGATCCTGACCCAGATTGCGCTGACCTGTAAAAAGGAGTTCAATATTCCCATTACTTTCAGACAATTGAACGAAGAATTCAGCACCCCCGAACTTCTGGCCGGTCATTTGGACAAAAATCTTCCGAAAGACGCCTATGCCCCGGTGCCAGCTCAAACCCTAACTCAACCTTTGGCAAACGTACAGACCACACCAACGGTCAATGCGTTTTCTGGCAATCAAAATACAGCACTGAACTTGATTGCGCAGCAGTTGCAGCTTTTGGGCAAGCAAGTCGAGCTTATGCAGGGCGGCTCAACGGGTAACACTGTAAATGAAAGTCAAACTTCAAACGTACCAATACCTACCCCTTTTATTTCAAAATCGAATACTGACGAAAATATTTTATCCGAAGAAGAAAAAAAAGAACATAAAAAACCTTTCGGCGCATCGCCAAAAATCGAAAAACAATCAACCGATTTAAATGATGAACAAAAAGTCTTTTTGGAGGACTTGATTGGTCGTTACAACGCGAAAACACTGGGTAGTAAAAATTACGCTCAAGAGAATCGAGCCCATATGTCAGATCCGAGGGTAGTTTCTGGTTTCAAGCCCTTGACCAAAGAGATGATTTATCCGTTGGTCATCGAAAAATCGACGGGCAACCGTCTTTGGGACCTTGACGGCAATGAATACATAGATGCACTCAATGGCTTCGGTTCATGTCTTTTTGGACATCAACCCGACTTCGTAAAAGAAGCGCTACAGAATCAAATAGAACAAGGGTACGAGGTTGGCCCGCAACACCCACTTGCCGGTGAGGTATGCGAATTGCTTTGCGAATTTACAAACCATGAAAGAGCTGCACTCTGCAATACAGGTTCAGAAGCGGTACTTGGCGCGATGCGTATTGCCCGGACAGTCACAGGCCGTTCTTTGATAGTTGCTTTTTCAAAGTCATATCATGGGATCAATGATGAGGGCATTGTAAGAGGTTCTAAAAAATTGAGAACATTTCCGGCCGCAGCGGGTATTCTTCCCGAAGCCGTTCAAAACATGCTGATATTGGACTATGGAACCGAAGAAAGTCTAAAAATCATAAAAGAGCGAGCGCATGAATTAGCGGCGGTCTTGGTCGAGCCGATACAGAGTCGCAGACCAGAGTTTCAACCTTTGGACTTTATAAAGGAAATACGAGAAATCACAACCCAATCGGAGACAGCACTTATTTTTGATGAAGTAATTACTGGTTTTCGAGTGCATCCCGGAGGCTTTCAAGAATTGTTCGGGATCAAAGCGGATATCGCGACCTACGGAAAAGTAATCGGTGGCGGTCTGTCTATCGGAGCTATTTTAGGTAAAAGCGAATTTATGGACGCCCTTGACGGAGGCCATTGGCAGTATGGTGACGATTCATACCCTGAAGTCGGAGTAACATATTTTGCAGGAACCTTTGTGAGACATCCTCTTGCGCTGGCCGCATCAAAGGCTTCGCTTTTACATATGAAGGAAAAGGGAGGAAATCTTCAAAACAACTTGGCGACCTTCACCGAGCGCATGGCATCTCATTTGAACTTAGCGTTCTTGGATCGTAAAATTCCAATGGAAATAACGTTCTTTAGTTCTTTATGGCGAATAAATTTTAAAGAGGAACTCCCTTATGCTGAATTACTTTTTGTTTTGCTCAGGAAAAAGGGAATTCATATTTGGGATGGATTTCCATGCTTCTTGACAACTGCATATACGCAAGAAGATGTGAATAGGCTTATTGCCACAATACTTGAGAGCATAGATGAACTCGCAGAAGTAGGCCTGATACCATCTAAAAAAGAGACGATCAATATCGATGAAAGAAAAACTTCCGCTATTTTGAATAAGCCACCAGTGCCAGGTGCTAGGCTTGGTCAAGATGAATCGGGCAATCCTGCTTGGTTCGTTGCCGATGTCAAACGAGAAGGAGAATATGTGAAGATCGAATTATGAGATTAGACACGAGGTCTACCTTGACCGATGCAGATATGGAAGATAAAAACCTACCGTTCGACCCATTTTCGGGACCTGAAATAGAGCGTGTCGTGCACACGACTCGTTCTCAAGAAGAAATATGGACCGCCTGCAGGTTGGGTGGCAAAAATGCGAATCGGGCATATAATGAATCCATTTCACTAAAACTAAAAGGTGAATTGGATTTTAAAGCCTTTGAAAAAGCAGTTCAGAAGTTGGTTGACCGACACGAATCGTTACGAGCTGTTTTTAGTACAGACGGACGCTTTATGACAATATTCCGTCATCTCGAAACTATACTCAATTTCATCGATATCAGTGATCTAGATGCTTCAAAAAAAGAAGTTGCTCTATCCGCTTGTCTAAAGGAAGACGCCAATCACGTTTTCGACCTGGTCAAGGGACCACTTTTAAAATCTGGTCTACTTAAAATAAATGATGGAGAATATCTGTTGATACTTACCGCACATCATATCATATGCGATGGTTGGTCACTCGGTATCATGCTACAAGAACTTGGCACAATATACACCGCCTACGTAGAGAACAAAGAGTTATCGTTACCAACTTCCGAGAGCTTCAGCTCCTTCGCTGATGAACAATTGGAACTGAACAAAAGTGAAGCCTATCTTGAAATTGAAAAATTTTGGCTCGGGCAATATGAAAATTCGGTGCCCTTGGTTGACTTACCGACTGATGCACCAAGGCCTGCCTTACGAACTTTCAAAAGTGAACGTCTAGATTTTGAGATGGATTCGCATTTACTCGAATCATTGAAAAAGACCGGAGTACAGGCTGGGTGTAGTCTAGTTTCATCACTTTTGGCCGGCTTTGAAATTTTTCTGCATCGATTGACCGGAAAAGAAGATGTTATAGTCGGTCTTCCATCGGCTGGGCAATCTGCCGCTGGCAGAATACAACTTGTCGGGCACTGTGTCAATCTATTGCCTCTTCGCAGTAAATTGGAGCCTAGCACGACGTTTAACTCCTATTTGAAGCAACGAAAGTCAGAATTGTTCGATGCATACGAAAACCAACAGCTCAGCTTTGGCCATTTGTTGCAGAGACTTTCGCTTGCAAGGGATGCCTCAAGGGTACCACTGGTACCTGTGGTTTTCAATATCGACCTCGGCATGACCGATGGTGTGGATTTCTCGGGACTGACCTTTGAACTGATAAGCAATCCTAGAGAATACGAGACTTTCGAAATTTTTCTAAATGCCAGTGGAACCGCAGACGGACTAGTCTTCGAGTGGTCATATAACAGTGCACTTTTCAAACCAGAGACCATTGAAGAAATGATGGCTTCCTTTGAAAGTTTACTGAGAAAGCTTACCGAAACACCCAACGAGGCGATTTCACAGATTAAAGCAGCAGATTATTCAGCTGCATATGAGGCGTTGAACAGCACTAGCCAAGACTATCCGTCTCAATCATTGCCCGAACTGATCGATACACAAGCAAAAGCAACACCAGATAATATCGCTGTAGTTTTTGGCGAGAAAGAAATAAGTTACGAAGAATTACGCCTAAAAGTAAACCAGCTGGCCAATTACCTTTCGGAAAACGGATTAGAACAAGGTAATCTTGTTGGTTTCTCATTGCCTAGATGCGCCGAAATACCGATTTTTTTATTGGCCATTATGCAATGTGGGGCGGCTTTTATTCCTCTTGACCCAAAATATCCGGCTTCTCGCTTAGAATTCATGTTAGAAGATTCTGGGGCAAAAATTCTTCTCACCACAAAAGAACTTTCCAATTCCTTTTCAGCCAAGAAAAAGGTATTGTTGGTAGAAGATATTATGTCAGCTGCGCAAAACTGCTCGACCGATCCTATTAAGCTGAAGGTCGACAACGATGAAATGGCCTACCAAATATACACTTCTGGTTCGACCGGCAAACCAAAGGGTATCAGGGCCACTCAAAAGAATTTGGTGAATTTCTTGTATGGCATGTTGAATGGGCCTGGTCTTGAAGAGACCGACAAACTGCTTTCCGTAACGTCTATATCGTTCGACCCTGTTTTTCTAGAATTATTTTTGCCTCTCTTAAAAGGTGCCACAATAATCATGGCCGATGAAGAAACCGCCCGTGATGGAAGGCTTTTGCTCGATTTCTTGCAGAATGAGGATATTTCGATACTTCAGGCAACACCCACAACTTGGCAAATGTTATTGGATTCTGGTTGGGGAAAACATATTTCGTTAAAGGCTCTCTGCGGAGGAGAGGCCCTATCGATAGGCTTAGCCAATCAATTGCTCGAAAGATGTAGCGAACTATGGAATATTTATGGCCCCACGGAAACCACCGTCTGGTCCATAATCAAAAAAATCGAAAAAGATGATTATCCGATCACGATAGGGAAACCTATTTCAAATATGCAATTATATCTTATCGATGGGAACGATAATCTAGTAGCTCCCGGAATGGTAGGTGAAATTTGTATCGCAGGTGATGGTATGACTCTAGGATACTGGAATCGGGAAGACCTCAACGCCGAGAAGTTCATTGAAAACCCATTTAGCGCGGAATACAAAACCTTATATAAATCTGGGGATTTAGGAAAACTCACATCAAACGGCGAGATTCAGTGTCTTGGTCGTGTCGACCAACAAGTTAAAATCAGAGGGCATAGAATCGAACCCGGTGAAATCGAACAAACATTGATTTCGTTAGATGGTATTCTGTCCGCGGCCGTGGTCGCTAAATCCGATAAACTTGTAGCCTATATAGTATCTAGCAACGAAAAAGGGTCAAAGGATGACATGTTCATAGAATGGCGTAGTTGTTTAAATGACGAACTACCTGCCCATATGGTTCCGCAAGAGTTCATTCTACTCGAATCTTTGCCCAAAACACCAAATGGAAAAATAGACCGAAAGGCTTTGATGGAACCTACCGCGGCAAAACAAAAATCTGAAGAAGCAACCGCTCCAAGAACCGAAAATGAGCAATTGATAGCTAGCATTTGGCAAGAATGCTTAAATCTCAAAGCTATTGACATTTCAAGCAATTTCTTTGAGTTAGGCGGCCATTCTTTAATCGCTGTCAAAGTAATGACACTCATAGAGAAGAAAACAGGTAAGAGACTTCCCCTTTCTGCTCTTTTCGAATATTCGACAATAGAAAAATTGGCGACACTGTTGGAGACCGATACTAAAATCACAGCTAATGATTCATTGGTGCCCATAAAACCAAATGGTAAGAAACCTCCTTTATACATTGTACATGGTGCAGGTTTAAATGTTTTGATTTTCAACAATCTAGCCAATCGCCTAGATGATGACCAACCTGTTTTTGGACTGCAAGCCCAGGGTCTTAAAGACAAGAACAATAAACTTAAAACGATAGAGGAAATCGCAGCAAAATATGTAGAATGTATTGTGCAAGCGAACCCAAATGGGCCGTATTCATTGGCCGGTTATTCTTTTGGAGGATATATTGCTTATGAAATGGCCCGTCAATTAAAAAAGCAAGGAAAAAAAGTAACCATGCTGACAATACTTGATACCTACGCCGAGCCACATTACTATCATTCCTCTTATCTAAGAAAGAAAATAGCCACATTGGGGTATCATACCCAAAGACTTTCTGTACTTATTAAAGACATGACCGGCAGTTGGAGTGCTTTCAAGTTCCACCTTAATCGAAAAAAAGAAAACCTACTAGACAGATTTTCAAGAGCTAAAAGAGAAGAGGAAACTCGAATTTCAGAAAGTCAAGGACACTTCAAGGTTGACAAAAGTGTTCTGAAAATTATGGGCAAGTATCAACTTATACCCGATGATATTCAAATAGACTTATTAAGGGCCGAAGAAGCCATCTACTACCTTCACGACCCAGAACATCTCGGATGGGGCGATATCGCCTTAGAAGGCGTTAAGGTTCATGATGTGCCCGGAAATCATTTGAATATATTTTTGGAACCCAATGATAAAATTACTGGCCTAAAACTTCAAAGAATATTAGATTTAAATAATTCATAACATTTACCGTTTTCTTGCGCGGTTATACCAAAAACGATTTTGAGTGCAGCATATTGAGTAATATTCTCACTTGACCAGCACAAACGAATTGCGATTTATTTTTAAAGCTGACCTGTTGTTACGTTTTAACGGGATAAAAATCGGACATATAACGTGAAGTAATAGTGACTGATTTTTATCGATAGAAAATGCCATTAATCGAACCGGTCAATTGTAGTTCATCTGTCAAGAAATAATGAAGGATAACCTTTCAAATCCCCAATAAATAAAGGGGTTTTACATATATAAAACAATAAAAAAGTATTCGATTAAATGTATAAATATTCCTTTCCGCTGTGAGGTTTAAGACGAACTATATATCTTAGCCTTTTAACAAAAAAATGTTCCCAAATCCGATAAAAAAAATCCTGCTTCTTTGAGACTTATAAATTAATGTAAAGTCTCTCTGTTATTAGGCATATTGGGTTCGTAAATGAATATTGTTCAACTCAAGTCGAGTTAAATAGTAAAATGATCGAACCGATATGATGGTGATAAATGGGTGAAGATGTACTGTCATAAATCGTTTAATGAAAAGTTTCAAGAATTCAGACTTGATAATTCCGATTTCCGTTTTGATACACTTGTGTATTATCAACGGCATATTGGCCTTTCTTACACCTGAAACATACTTCCACCTTTATCATATCATTTATTACAATTTTGCCTGGGTGATTATTTTACATGCCGTAAAGTATTACCCCATAGCTAGAAAAGAGCGCTTCGACACGAACCTTCAAAAGACCTTACAACTTTACGTAATCTACGGTCTAGCTTACTTTGCACTTTTCGGCTTCATCGGCAAATTTACCGAGTCAGTTCAATACCATCTATTGGTCTACACATTAATTTGTTTGGCTCTGACGACCTATAGGGCTCTGTTCTTTTGGGCCATAAGTAGATATAGAATGGGAGGCGGCAACTATGTAAAGCTTGTTGTGCTTGGTGAAAATACGAATCTTGGAAAGATTCAAAATGTTTTCGACGAGCCGGATCTTGGATATCGGTTTCATGGATTTTTCAGTGACAAACCCTCGATAAATCCGAATTATTTGGGTAAAGTGGTTGATTGTTTTCTATATATTCTTGAAAATGACATAGATGAGATTTATTGTAATGCATCGGAATTCAACGCGCAAGAGTTCAAAAATCTAATCGGCTTCGCAGATAATAACTTGATAAAATTTAAAGTAATTCTTGATAAAAAAGAGATGTTCTCAAGGGCAATGTCTATAGAACTCTATGACAATATTCCTGTAATGAATTTGAGGAATGTGCCACTAGACACTGAATATGCACGTGTCGCAAAAAGAATCTTCGATTTAATTTTTTCTTCGTTTGTCATAATTACAATTCTGTCTTGGCTAAGCCCATTGCTATACGTACTAATTAAATTGGAATCAAAGGGAGGATTATATTTCAAGCAAAAGAGACACGGACTTAAAAGAGAGGTCTTCTGGTGCTATAAATTCAGATCAATGGTATCTAACCGTGACTCCAACTCGAAAATGGCAACCAAAAACGATGCAAGGGTCACCAAGATCGGTAATTTCTTAAGGAAAACCAGTATCGACGAACTTCCGCAATTCTTTAACGTCTTTTTGGGAGATATGAGCGTCGTGGGGCCCAGGCCGCATATGGAACTTCATACGGATCATTTTGAATCCTCCGTTGATAAATACCTTGTTCGTCATTTTGTCAAACCTGGTATTACGGGCTTAGCGCAAACGAAAGGATATCGAGGAGAAATCGAGAATAAGTCAGATATACAGAATCGGGTTCGCCTAGATATCTTTTATGTTGAAAAATGGTCATTATGGCTTGATATATCGATTATATTCAATACCATTGCGAATTTTTTCAGAAAAGAAGAAAAGGCATATTAAAATATTTTAAAAATCAACACTGAAAGACAAACCATAAAACATCACGTTCAACGATTATTTTTTGCTATCGGCCCTCGAAAGCTTTACTTTGCCCGATTACCAAAATTGGTGTAACTTATTTAAATTCAGTAAACTAAAATAAGAAAATGAAACTCTTTGAAGATAAAATAATAGCGGTTAAAATATCTAGAATTTGGAGCATCTCGTTCGGTTTTGTCTTATCAGTATTCATGTTTTCCTGTGCGAATAGCAAAAGAGCCACATATTTTTACGAAACTCCAGATTCAATGTTCGCCACCAATGTTGAAAACTTAGAACCTGTAATCCAAGAAAACGATCTTCTGAGTATTACCGTGAGCAGTATTAACCCTGAGGCGGCCGAAATGTTCAACAGGGCCAATATATCGGAGGCCAAAACCGCAAATTCCGTTGGTAATGTTGCCAATATATCGGGTTATCTAGTCGATCAAGATGGTTTTATCAGATTTCCCGTATTAGGGAAAATAGAAGCGTCGGGCAAAACCAAAAAAGCCCTTCGAGAAGAACTTACCTCTATTCTAGAAGATCGAAAATTACTTTTGGATCCAATAGTTGATATACGCTATTTGAACTATAAGGTCTCTGTATTGGGCGAGGTGAAAAACCCAACGGTGCTAACAGTGCCCAGCGAGAAAATATCCATTTTTGAGGCATTAGGCCTTGCAGGAGATATTACCATATTCGGTGTCAAAGAAAATGTAGTTATTTTAAGGGAGGAAAATGGCATCAAAAAGCTTGCACGGGTCAATCTGACCACCAGCGAAATTTTCAGCTCACCATACTATTATCTCAAATCGAACGATGTAATCTATGTCGAGGCCAACAAAGCAAGAATTTCAAGTTCTAGTCAAGCAAATCTTTGGATTCCTGTAATTTTGAGTGCCATTTCATTGAGTATCGTTGCTATTGTAAATTTTAAATAGAAATAAGAATGTCTTCATATCAAAAAAGCAATGCGCAAGAAGAGGAAAACTTATTGAGTGAACTTTTTTCTCGATTTATTCCTTTTTGGCCTTTATATGTCTTACTTGCATTAATAGGGCTTTTCGGTGCTTGGACATATTTAAAGTTTACCACACCCATTTACGAAGCTGAAGCCACCCTCTTGATAAAAGATGAGAATAAGGGCGTTGATGATGCCAAAATGATGGAATCAATAGATCCTTTCGACTCTAAGAAAATTGTCGAAAATGAAATTGAGGTGATACAATCAAGATCTTTGATGGCCAAGGTCACGAAAGACCTGCATCTTTACGCACCATTAACGGTCGAAGAATCGTTTGGAGAATCATCCGCATATTCCTCATCCCCAATCTCGGTAGAGCTTAAAAATCCAGATGACATACCATTATACGCTGCTAGTGAACCTGTTAAATACTATTTCACATACGACCCGCAAAAAAAATCGGTCATTGTAAATGGAAAAAAATATCCCACTGACCAATGGGTTCAAGGCGCTGGAATGGGGGAGGTAAAATTCAATACAACTGAAAATTTCTTTCAATCAGAAAAAAGTAAAAAACAATACTTTTCCTTTTATAATCCGAAACTAGTTACAGCAAGTTTATTGGCAAATTTAGAGGCTGGGGCGACTACCAAACTTTCTACTGTAGTTAAGGTGACCTATAGAGATCCCGACCCCAAACGTGGAGAAGATATATTGAATGCTCTTATCAGGGCGTATAATCAAAAAGCGATTACAGAACGAAATGTTCTCGCCTCTAACACCTTAGAATTCATCGAGGATCGCATGGGTACTGTAAAGACGGAATTGGAGGAGTTGGAAAGAGAGATTCAAAAATATAGATCTGAGAAGGGTGCCATTGATCTTAGCGAACAGGGTAGGCTCTACCTTCAAGATATGGGTTCTTATGATCGTCAAATAGCTGCGACAAAACAACAAATGGCGGTATTGGAACAAGTTGAAAATTACGTCAAATCAAACGATAATACGAGAGGAGGTATCGTACCGTCTAGTCTCGGCGTTAGCGACCCGGCGCTTACACAGCTGCTCAATAAGCTATATGATTCAGAGATCGAATACGAAAAACTCAGTAAGACAACCGCCGAGAACAACCCTATTCTTTCATCTGTTTCTAAAGAAATCGAAAAAATAAGACCAAGCATACTTGAAAATATCCAAAACCAAAAAAGTAATTTAAGTGCCAGTCTGGGTAATCTGGGTTATAACTCAGGAGTTTCGAGAAGTGCCTTGAGATCTATTCCTGAAAAGGAAAGACAACTTTTGGAAATAAGTAGAAGAAAAGCGATTAAGGAAAATCTATTTTCATTTTTACAACAAAAAAGGGAAGAAACGGCCCTTACATATGCCCCGGGCGATCAAGAGAGCCAAGTTGTCGATTTGGCTCAATCTTCTTTTAACCCCGTAAGCCCTAATCCAAAATTGATTTACTTAATAGCATTGGCCTTTGCCGTTTCCTTAGGAATTGGCTATGTGATCATAAAAGAGTTTTTAAATAGAAAAATACTCTTTCGTTCAGAAATCGAAAACTATACCTCGATACCGGTCATTGCCGAAATCCCGCATATAGAATCAAAAGATAAGCAACCAATAAACCAAGAGGATACGGGAATTAAGAAAAAATTATCTTCTAAATTCAATCTTAAAAAATTAAAAAATCTTGAAGAAGAACCGGTCTTGGTATTGCAAGATGTGGCGCTCCAAGATCATTTCAGACAGTTGGGAGCTTCTTTGGGTCTATATGATCGTACATTTAAAAAACGAAGTATTTTGGTTACTTCAAGTATTTCAAGTGAAGGTAAAAGTTTCGTATGCGCCAATTTGGCTAATTGCATAGCAAAGTCCGGAAAAAAAGTCGTTCTGGTCGATGTTGATTTTATTCGGCCAAATACTACGAAACAATTCAAGCTTTTTGGTAAAAAGGGAATTCTAGATTATTTAAGAGGACAGTCGGGACTTTCAGAATTGGTGAATACTTCAACGATCAGTAGTAACCTGAGCGTTGTACCCATAGGTCTTCGCGATGGAGACCATACCGATCTTCTTCTTAATGGAAAACTCGACCTTTTATTCGAGTACCTTAAGGGTAAGTTTGATTTCATAATTTTAGATGCTCCGCCTATCGACCTTGTGGCCGATGTTAATCTTTTGATCGAATATTGCGATAAATCGTTAATGATGGTAAGACATGGCCATACACCGAAACAAATCGTAAAACGTTTTGAGAATTCGCATGTTTTAAAAAGGTTGAAAGAAGTATCTATAGTATTCAATGGTATCAAAAAGAGAGGTATATTAAACAAAGAAATAGGTTATGGTTATGGTTATTCTCATAAGTACGGTCATGCCTACGACTATATGCCAGATTCGTAATTTAAGCGAAAAACCATTTTACAACTTGATAGCACCATCAAGCCTCACAAATCAACATAGAAAAATCATTAAATCAACGTAGGGTCAATATATCTACCAACAATGGGCTTTAAAAAAGATTTAAGGGTATTTATAAAAAAACAAGCTTGGCTTACGAAATTGTATCGTAATCATAGAGACGGTTTTTTATTTGAAAAGTCGTACATACGTAAAATTAAAGGAAAAGGTAATTCTTTAAAAATCAACAGGTCAGCAAGGTTTGTAGATTGTGAAATCAATATCACTGGTAACGGTAACGAAATAATGATCGGAGAAGACAGCTTTTTCAAAAATGTAAAATTTTTCATTGACGGCAATTTCAATACGATAACTATTTCGGAAAATATCAAATTCAATAGAGGTGGATCCCTTTGGGTAGAAGATGAAAATTGTAGCATAAAAATTGGGGCAAATACCTCTTTCGAAGATGTACATATTGCGGTAACGGAGTCAAATTCAACAGTGCATATCGGCCATGATTGTATGTTCGCAAATGAAATCGATATACGAACAGGCGATTCACATGCCATATTCGATAACCTTACCAAGAGCCGCATCAATCATGCGCAAAATGTGGAAATCGGAGATCACGTATGGGTAGGTGCCCATGTTTCCATTTTAAAAGGTGTACAGATCAAATCAAACAGTATCGTTGCAACAAGATCCGTGGTTACGAAAAAATTTGAAGCCGAGAATATATTATTGGCCGGAATACCAGCTGTTCCGATTAGAGAAAATATCTCATGGAGCAGAGAACGCATTCCTAAAACGAGCGAATAAAATCTATCAAACAGATAAAAAAATCTAACCATTAAAAAGCAGCTCAATTTTGATAGATCCCCGTAAAAACAAGTTTATTTTTCCCCTGACTAATTTCTTGCAGAAAATGGGCGGTGGTCATGAGCGAAGCGTTAGGGCAAAAAAGAATATTGCTGGTTCGCTGTTGATAAAAATCATCAGTATTGCGGTTAGTCTAATCGTTGTGCCCCTTACACTTAATTATGTAAACCCATCACGATACGGAATTTGGCTTACACTAAGCTCGGTTGTTGCCTGGTTCAGCTTTTTTGATATAGGAATAACACACGGTCTTCGAAATAAGTTTGCCGAGGCCAAAGCAAAAGGCGATGATGAAAGCGCTCAAATTTATGTTAGTACAACATATGCGATATTGGCAATTGTATTTTGTTTGATATGGTTAATTTTCTTAGTGGTGAACCCATATTTGAATTGGTCTTCTTTACTGAAAATATCGCCAGAATATGCCTCCGACGTTTCAAAATTAGCGTTGATCGTTTTTACTTATTTCTGCTTTCAGTTCGTTCTTCAAACAATCAGTACGGTAATCACTGCAGATCAACAACCCGCAAAGGCCTCATTGATCAACGTATCGGGTCAAGTCTTGACATTGATAATTATCATAATCTTGGTCAAGACCACCGAAGGTTCTTTGGTAAATCTTGGTCTTGCCCTCTGTGCATCGCCACTGTTGGCTTTGATCATAGCAAATTATTTTTTCTTCAAGGGAAAATACAAAGCATACAGGCCTAAATTTTCAAAAGTGAAGTTCGCTTATGCCAAGGGCCTTTTCAATCTTGGCGTGGTCTTCTTTATCATTCAAATAGCCGGACTCATACAATTCGAATCGGCCAATATTCTGATTTCAAGAAATTTTGGGCCAACTGACGTCACTTCGTATAACATTGTTTTTAAGTACTTTAACATACTTAGTATGGGCTTCATGATATTCTTGACCCCATTTTGGTCGGCCTCGACCGAGGCTTACTTGAAAAAAGAAATCGAGTGGATAAAAAACAGTATGAAAAAATATAACTATTTGAACTTGGCATTTTGTGCGGCTGGGGTAATCATGTTATTGGCATCAGAAACAATTTACGAACTATGGCTGGGCAAAGATGTCGTTGATATCGATTTTTGGTTGTCGTTCTGGGGCTTCGCTTTTTTCATGGTGTCATTGTACGGTTCTAAATACGTTAGCTTTTTAAATGGAATCAGTGCGCTACGTCTTCAATTTTGGGCCAGTATATTCAGCCCTATTTTATATTTGATCTTGGTCTTTATCATGATAGACTATTTTAAAATGGGGGTACACACAATGTTCATAGCCGCTATATTGGCTAATTTTAATGGGTTCATTTTAGCACCATTGCAGTACCACATGATTATCAATAAAAAGAAAAAAGGAATTTGGATAAGATAGAAATACTTGAGCAGACTCAATGAGACCACAAGAGTTTAAAAATAAAATAAAGAATAAAATCTGGCGTAACATAAAAGATCTCTTTTATGAGCAGCGCGTGACAGATTCTGCCGTTGTGCAAAATATCAATCTGAGTACCGCTAGAAAACAAAAGAAAGCAGTCATCAGTTATGTGACATTCTCCCATTTTGCAGATTGGGAGAACAATAATATTGGTCGTACCCAGCCCTTTGAAGTGCTTTCAATGGTAAAGGTACTATCTGAATTAGACTACGCCATTGATATCGTTGGTTATCATGATCTAAAAGCATTGCAATATCTAAAACTAAAAAATTATGATCTGATTTTTGGTTTTGGCGAAGCTTTCTATCAACTAACCCTTCTACATCCGCAAGCGATATCAATATTATACATGACCGAGCACCACCCCGATTTTACTCGAATCGAGGAGCAAAAACGTTTGGATTACTTTTACGAACGTAAAAACAAAAGGGCCAAAACGGTTAGAACCGGAAACTTCTATTGGGATCAGCATATGAAAAGGAAATATTCGCATGTCTTGACCATGAGCGAGGTCGAGCCCTTTCTCGATAAATACGAAAAACCATTTCCGTTATTTCCATCGGGTATTGAAAACAAGAATTTTGAATTCAGACCCAAAAACCATGATTCGTCAAAGACAAATTTTCTTTGGTTCGGTTCATACGGTGCGATACACAAAGGGTTGGATTTATTACTAGATGTTTTCGAAAAACGTGATGACATTGTTCTTCACATAGCAGGTTTTTATGAAGATGATAGAAAAATAGTCACCTTGCCGAATAAAAAAAATATCATTGACTATGGCTATATAGATGTGCATTCTGAACGATTTATTGAATTGATGGATCGTTGTACTTTTAGTATTCTGCCATCTTGTTCTGAGGGATGCTCTACCTCGATAACCACAACAATGCGCCATGGCCTTATTCCTATCGTAATGAAAAACGCAGGGTTCGACAGATTGGGGCCAAACGCGATTTTTCTTGAAGATTTTACTATAGATTATATTAACCGACAACTTACCAATATCTCTAACGAAGACAGCAGTGATTTGGCCAAATCAAGTGAGATTGCATTCTATTTCGCGCAGGAGAATTTCTCGATACAGGCTTTTGAAAATAGATTCGGTGCTATTTTGAACGAAATACATAATAATCATGGCAAAGTATAAAGTCGTTCATTTACAGACCCACCTACCCTCTTCGGGCAATGCGGCCTTTCGGTTGCATACTGCCCTATTGAAAGGTGGCGTTCACTCTACCATGCTTTCATTATCAACAGATGTGGGCTCGAGCGAGCAAATAGCACATTTAAGAAGACGAGCGGAGGCCGTATCGATCGTAAATAGTAAGCTTCAAAATTACCTGACCAAAGATAGTTTCGAAGATTTTGGCATGTTCTCTTACCCCGTGCTAGGCAATGACATTTCGAAACACGAACTGGTCACCGAAGCCGACGTTATTTATCTCCACTGGGCAATAGGCGGTTTTATGACCTTTAAGAATATGCATCAACTAGCGAAACTCAATAAACCCATTATCGTGTTTATGCATGATATGTGGAATATGACCGGGGGGTGCCACTATAGCTTTACTTGTACAAATTATAAAACGGACTGTTCGAATTGTCAAATGTTTCCGGAAGGGAAAAAAAATGGGATTTCGATCAAAGGATTCAAAAAGAAGAAAAAGTTATACGATTCATACGATAATCTATTTTTTGTTGCCCCAAGTAAGTGGATTTACGAAATGGCAAAAGAATCGGCACTGACCAATAACAAACCCATTCACTATATTCCTAATTTAGTGGGTCATGAGCCATTTAAACCGCTTAATAAAAAAATGGCCAGGGAAATTCTTGGTCTCAGTACAGATGATATCATAATCGCTTTCGGGGCGGCTTCGCCCACCAGCCCATACAAAGGTTGGAAATACCTGAAGGAAGCATTGGAAAAATTAGCCGCAAAATTCAATAAAGGCAAGGTAACTGTGGCAATCTTTGGAAGTGACCACGATGACGAAATTGCAGAATCCATACCTTTTAAAACTCATTTTTTAGGTAGGTTAAGAGATGATTATTCGACAGCTTTAGTATATAATTCCGCGGATGTTTTTGTTGCACCTTCGGTTGCTGAGGCTTTTGGTCTTGTTATTTTGGAAGCTTTGCGCTGCGGCACTCCTGTAGCAGCATTTAATACGGGTGGTATCCCCGATATCATAGAACACCAGAAGAATGGATACTTGGCCAATTATAGAGACGCCGAAGATTTGGCCCGGGGGATTCAGTTCTGTATCGATCAAAGGTTAAAAGGTTATGCACAACCCAAATTCGACGAAAAGTCGATAATCGATGGTCATATTGAGCTTTTTGATCAAATGCTTAATCTCAAATCAATTGATTGAAATGGAGCAAGAAGACTTAAGACATATGTTGGAGCATGACAGCACTTTTAAGCGTGGCCAGCTGTTGAATATTTTCTGGTTGGGCTTCGTAATCTATACCTTGGGGTATACCCTGTCCGTTATTCCGAATGCTATTTACATTGTGAGCGACTTGATGCGTATCTTGGGCATTGGTCTTTTTTTAACTTCGTTTTGCCTTACATTGTCTTTCAGGCTTGAGAATCGATATTTATCTTTAATGTTGTCACTGCTTATGGTTTGGGCCGTTCTTGTTGTGGTAAGAGGAATCGACCCAAGTTATGAAGAGATAAAAAACTCTTTGTTCAATCCACTGAACGGACTTTTTCTCTATCTGACCCCCTTGGTCGTTTTACTCCCTAAAAATCCGAATTCGCTTAGATTACTTTTTAAGGTGATTTTGGTTTTGGGTATTGCCTATTTAGGTCAGATGGCATTGTCATCCTCCTTGATTCTCGATTGGGAAAATGTAGATGGCAGAGATCTTTTTGAAGTTTTCGTCAAAATATTAGGCCTTCCATGCGGTTTCATACTGATGACTTATAACTATCATCGAAACAGCCACAAGTTATTGGCCTTGGCCGTAATACTAATTACTATTTTGTTCGCTGCGATCAGGGTGAGACGTGGACTTCTTTTTATAACGGGCACCGTATTGGTTCTGGCATTCCTCATTTTTCTTTTCGTAAACAAAAGAAAATCCGCCTTGGTCATCTGTTCGGTATTTGCAGGATTTTTCATTTTGGTACTAGGCCTTGGAGCCTTCGGAAACAGTAATCTAGATATCGTGAACAGGATAAAAGAGAGATTGGAAGAGGATACGCGCGATGGAGTAGAGCTTTATTTTTATGCAGACATGGAACCAAAGGATTGGTTGGTCGGGAGAGGAATGAACGGTTTGGTAGCTGCCCCTCCAGGAATCGATGAAAGCGGAGATTACAGTGGTTATCGCAACGGAATAGAGACTGATTACTTGAATATTATCTTAAAAGGAGGTAGCATAAGCCTGGGCTTATTACTTTTGATAGCAATACCGGCGATGTTCAAAGGCCTTATGTTTTCGAATAATTCACTTTCAAAAGCAGCGGGGTTTTGGATTTTGATTTGGTTGCTCTCATTGTACCCGTCCACAGTCACAACCTTCAGCATGAATTATATATTGGTTTGGATATCGATCGGAATATGTTACTCTCCCTCTTACAGAGGTCTTTCCGAGGAAACCCTGAAGGCCTATTTCAAGGGAAATTTCGAAGCGATAACAGAAGAAAAAGAATTAATAGAACCTTAACAGAGAATAAATGTCCCCCACCAAAGTACTCATATTAAACCAGCCTTTTGTTTCCGATACCGGAGGCGGCATTACCATGTCAAATCTTTTCTCAGGTTGGGAAAGCGACAATTTAGCGGTCGCTTGTTCAGGTTATTTATTGACTGACGATATCGACCCTCAAAAGTGTAATAATTATTATCAACTGGGGCGGGAAGAGCGCAAATGGATTTTTCCGCTAAATCTGGTCAGTCGAAAATACCCTAGTGGTGAAATCAAATTTACCAACAAAACAAAAGAGAGGGTCGTAAAGAATTCTTCTAAATCTAAATCAAGAACGACTTTTGTTCAAAGGTTCGTTGAGCCTCTATTCGATTATCTTGGCTTTACCCATTTTATGGATAAAACCATTCTTTCCCCGAAGTTCAAACAATGGATGGATGATTTTGATCCCGATGTAATCTATGCACAATGTTCGTCGAGAGATACTATTTTATTCTGCATTGCCGTACAAGAGTACCTTGGGAAACCGATGGCCTATCATATGATGGACGATTGGCCTGCTTTGTTCGGCCGAAAAGGATTTATGAAAAAATATTGGGAGAATAAAGTTGATAAAGAGTTCAGGATATTATTGAATCGATCTCATCTTTTGATGGCGATCTGCGATTATATGGGCGAAGAGTATTTAAGGAGGTACGGAAAAGAATTCGCGACCTATCACAACCCTATTGAAATCGATTTCTGGAGAAAAGGGCAGCGAACCAACTATGATATCGATAAGAGCCCCACTATTTTATACGCCGGCAGAATAGGCTTAGGTATCGATAATTCATTGAAGACAATTGCCAAGGCCGTAGACAAGGTCAACAACGAGTTAGATATGTCGATCGAGTTTGCGATCCAAGCCAACGAGGCACCTTCATGGATCGAAAGCTTTAGCTGTACCAAATACCAACACTTCGTAGATTACGATGAACTGCCCATGGTTTTCGGAGGTGCAGATTTTATGATACTGCCCTATGACTTCGACCCCAAAGGTCTCACGTTTATCAAATATTCAATGCCCACAAAGGCATCAGAATACATGGTCAGTGGCACACCGGTTATCGTATTCGCGCCTAATGATACAGCACTTGTGCAGTATGCAAAAAACCATGACTGGGCTGCGATTGTTACCGAAAACGATACGGACTTGTTGGCCGAGACTATCAAAAATTTAATGAAAAGTAAATCCTTACGAGAGCAACTGGCCCGCTCTGCTAAAAAACTTGCCGAGAATCGTCATAGTAAGGACTTGGTATCAGAAGATTTTCAGCACAAGCTTCTACAATTGGCCGATAAAGACATTTATAACCCCGAGAATACCTTAGGCTAATTAATCTCAACGAAAAGCTTCATGAAAAATATAGTCATAGGTATTCCCACATATAAAAGACCGAAGATGCTTCAAAAGCTTATTCGAAGTCTTTATGCATCGCAGATTAGCGAAAAGCTGATTACATCGATTGATTTGGTCGTTGTCGACAACGACATCGAAAAGTCGGCTTTGAAAATGGCTTCCGAATTAAAATCGGAATGTCCATCTAGATTTACACTCAACTATTATAGTTATACCGAGAAAGGTCTTTCTAATGTCAGAAATGAGATTTTGAGAATTGCCCATGAGCTTTCGCCAGAATATATCGCTTTCATCGATGATGATATTTTCGCATCGGAGCACTGGTTGGAAAATTTAATAAAGACCATTTTGAACTCAGGAGCCGATATGGCTTTAGGCCCGACATATCCCGTTTTTGAAGAAACGGCTTCAAAATATGTCAAAGGTTGGTTCTTATATGGAAAATTTGAAAATGGAGAGCAATTGAATGAACTATATGGCACTGGTAATCTACTGATGAAAACACAATTTATAAGAGAGCATAATCTGTTATTCGACAAACGGTTCAATTTGAGCGGAGGAGAAGATACTTACTTTGGGGTACAAGCTCTTGAGAAAGGTGTCAAAATGATTTGGTCAAGTAATTCCGTAGCGTATGAGACCATACCTCCAAAAAAAGCGAACTTAAATTGGTTGATTAAAAGAAAATATAGAAGCGCCGGCACTTACACCTATATACTTAAGTTGAGAAAAAAATATCTTATGCTTTTGAAAAAAGCATTTTTAAGTATTTTTTATATCGTCGCAGGTATTTTGACACTTCCTCTGACCTTAATCCCCTTTAAAAACAGGTATTGGAGCATCTTGAAAATAGCAGAGAGTTTAGGAGCTCTTTCCGGTATGGCAAATATATTGTACAAAGAGTATTCGTAAAACCTAATAGAATAAATTAAAAATGCAATTGTATATTCCCTATTACCGCCTATTTCAACACATTTTTGGATAAGAATCTAAGGACATTTACAATTTCGAGAATAAAAAATATGAATACTGCACCCATTTTATTGTTTACATATAAGCGGTTGATTCCATTAAAAAAAACAGTTGAAGCCCTGAAAAAAAACGATTTAGCCGGTATGTCGGATTTATTTGTTTTTTCAGATGGCCCGAAAACTGAGGCTGATAGACCTAAAATAAGAGAAGTAAGGGCCTTTTTAAAAACCATTGAAGGGTTTAATAGTATTCGTATAACAGAATCTGAGAATAACCTTGGGCTGGCAAATTCTATTATAGGTGGCGTTACAGAAGTATTGAAAAACCATGAAAAAGTTATCGTTCTAGAAGATGATTTATTGACAACAACTAATTTCTTGACATTCATGAATGATGGGTTAGATACTTTTATCACCAAGAAAAAAGTGTTTTCAATAGCTGGCTTCTCTTTTGACCTAGACTCAAATGCCCTAGCTTCTAACGAGGCGTATTTCTTGAATCGTGGATGGCCATGGGGCTGGGCTACTTGGAAAAATCGATGGGAAGAAATAGATTGGCAAGTATCTGATTACAAAGAATTTAGATCTGATAAAGAAAAAAGATCTGAATTTTCCAAAGGTGGATCCGACTTAAACGCCATGCTTAAAAAGCAAATGAACGGTGAGCTGGATTCTTGGGCCATACGATGGATTTATCACCAATTCAAGGTAAAAGGTTTGACCCTATATCCGGCACATTCAAAAGTATATAACAATGGTTTTGATCAATTTGCAACGCATACCAAGGGATCTGAGAAAAGATACAAACCCCATCTTGATATTGAATTGAAAAATCACTTTGTTTATCCTGAAACAGTGGAACTAACAGAAAAATATCAAGGTCTTTTTTTAAGTAAAATGGGCATTAAAGCCAGAATCATATCAAAAATCGAAACAATAATGATGACTATCTTTAAAGTGCGTTAAATCAATAGCATACTGTAAAACTTTGATATTGCCAAAACCCAGGTACTAAGTAAGTAATATAGGAAAAGAAAAAGAACACTAATTCAATACTAGGTGCTCATAATACAACATAAAAACCAGCTCGAGGGAATAGATAATTGGTCGTTTTCGACCTTTGATGGACTTATTGATGCATTTGGCTAAAAATATTGCCGAACACCTTCATAATGTTGATCTTGTCGACTGAAATTTTTAAAAGAACACAGCGTTAAGTAAGGTACAAAACAACCATCAAGACCCAACAAACTATATATTTAGCATGAATCATCTTGTTATTGGTATTCCGACCTTCAAAAGGCCAGAAATGTTGGCCAAGTTAGTTAGTAGCATATACCAATGTAATATTGACCGTAAATTGGTAAAAACAGTTGATTTGATTGTCATTGATAATGATGTGGAGAAGTCGGCTGAACAAACGTCGGCTCAATTAAAAAGAGATTGTCCCGAGCATTTCAGTTTTAATTATTACAATTTTACAACTAAGGGATTATCGAACGTTAGAAACGAGATTTTGGCAAAGGCGATTAGTATCAACCCCGACTTTATGATTTTTGTCGACGATGACGAATATGTAACACAAGAATGGATTAACAAATTAATGGAATCTGCCGTGAAGCATGATGCCGATATAGTTCAGGGGCCCAATATTCCGGTCTTTGAAAACGATATTGCTGACAGTATCTCGATTTGGTTTTCTTATTTGGATTTTGAGGACGATAAAAAGATATTCGATTTAGAGACGAACAACGTTCTTATCAAAACCCAATTCGTAACTGACAACAACTTGTCTTTTGATGCCCGCTTCAACACCACGGGAGGAGAGGATACTTTCTTCGGAGTTCAAGCAATGAAAGCCGGAGCCAAAAACTTTTGGTCGAAAAAAGCGATTGTTTACGAAACCATACCGCGTAAACGGGCTACTTTAAAATGGCTGTTAAAAAGAAAATATAGAGGTGCCACTACCTATTCCTACATCTTGAAATTGAACAGAAATTACAAAATGCTCTTAAAAAAAGTCTTGACTAGTGTTTTTTATGTTTCGGTCGGTGTTTTGACTCTGCCAAGTATTTTGATTCCATTTCAAAAACGGTATTGGAGTTTGTTTGCGATTAGTAATGGCCTAGGAGGCCTGGCTGGCATGTTTAGCTTGACATATGAAGAATATCGATAAAGTTTTATCATTGTTGATTCAATAAGTAAAAAGATAATTAAGAATGTGTGGAATAAACGGAATTGTTTCTCTTACCTCGTCTTACGACGGTGATTCTAAGAATGAGCTAACATCTAAAATTGAAACTATGAACGATAAAATTGTTCATAGAGGGCCAGATTCCGATGGTTGCTATATCAAAAATCCGGTTTCGTTCGGTTTTAGAAGGTTAAGCATAATTGATTTAGACGACCACGCCAATCAACCGATGATCAATGATGATGATAGTATTGCTCTAGTTTTCAATGGGGAAATCTATAACTACGTAGAGATAAGAAATGAACTGATTTCAAAAGGCTGTGTTTTCAATACAAGTTCTGATACAGAGGTTATTCTAAGAAGTTACGAATTCTATGGTGAAGATTGTGTTCAACACTTCAATGGTATGTGGGCCTTTGCCATTTACGACCATAAAAAGAAGCGATTATTTTGTTCACGAGATCGTATGGGCGTGAAACCCTTTTATTATTCCGTAGTGAACGAGCAGCTTTTCTTTTCTAGTGAATTAAAGGCAATTCATGCCGTTACCAGCCTAAATAAGGCCAATCATCACAGGGTATATCAATATTTGGCCTATGGTTATCGTATTAATGATGGTGAGACTTTTTTCGAAAATTGTCATGAATTGCTTCCTGGCACAAATCTATTTCTAGAAAACGGAAAGATAGAATTGAAGGAATTTTGGTCACTTAAAAAGAACCCCACTAAAAATAAAACGAACGAAGAGCACAAAATGAACTTTGTTGAATTGTTCAAAAGTGCTGTAAAATTGAGATATCGAAGCGATGTACCGGTAGCACTATTATTGAGTGGCGGCCTAGATTCTACGGCAATCGCCCGTGTGACCGATGACCTGATCGAAAGTGGTGAACTGCCTCCGACCGCTATACATGCTTTTATAGCCTCCTTTCCTGGTTTTGTAGACGACGAGACAGAGGTAGCACGTGAATTCGTTAAAACATGCAAACATATCAAGCTTCATGAAATAATGGTTGACTCGAAAAGTATTGTTGACGGCTTCGAAGAATTGATATACGATTTTGACCACCCGTTGTTCAGCTTCAACACTGTCGTACATAATAATATTATGAAGGCATGTAAAGACCAAAATATTAAAGTCGTCATCAACGGTCAGGGAAGCGATGAGGCGCTAGCAGGCTACGATCGCTATATTTCAGGTGTTTTCTTGATGGATGAGCTTCTCTCGAAAAAAGGAAGATTTTTTAAACAATTCAAGGCCTTGAACAAATTAAACGGGTACTCAAGAAAATACCTGCTTTCTCAAATGTTCAAATCCTTTTTAAATCCATCGAGGGCATCTTTTCTTAGGGCTAAATATAGAGAGAAGACAATTGACTATCTAAATCCCGACTTTGTTCGTGTGAACAAACCTGATTATAAAACCGACTATAGTTTCTCTTTGCGCGGTAAAAATCTAGACAACTACCTTTTGGACAAGATCAACAATCAAGGTCTCAACACAATCTTACACTATGAAGATGTTTCGTCAATGAATCAGTCGATTGAAATCAGATCGCCATTTATGGACTATCGCTTTATGGAATTCGCCTTTTCGATTCCCACCAAACTAAAGATCGATATGGGTAGAACAAAGCTTTTATTAAGGGACACAATAGGAAAAACCCTCCCCGATTCGGTTACTAAAAACCGTAAAAAAATCGGCTTTAGCACACCATTCAACGACTATGTCGAAAAAGATAGCGAATTCAAAAAATACGTAGACGATTTAGTATCAAGTGAAAGCTTTCGCTCTAAGAATATTTGGGATGCCGAGAAGTTGGCAACCATGATGAAAAACCCCCAAGACAATCCTGACTTTCCATTCTGGAGAATTATTAATTTAGAAGTTTGGTCAAGGGTATATAATATTTCAAATCTATAAATCAAGAGAATCTTGGTAATCAGCCCGATAGCAATTTTCGCATACAATCGCCCAGAAGCTCTTAAGCGGACTATCTCTGCTCTAAAACAATGTGAATTGGCAGATCAAAGTGAGCTTTTTATATTCTCTGATGGTGCCAAGAAAGATGAAGACACAAAGAACGTTCGGCATGTTCGCGATTTCTCGAATCAGATAACCGGATTTAAGGACGTATACCTACGATTTTCAGATAAAAATAAAGGCCTTGCCAATTCAATAATTGATGGCGTGACAGCAATTTTCAAGGAAAATGATTCTATTATAGTTGTTGAAGACGATTTGATTACCAGTAGTAATTTCATAAGTTTTATGAATCAAGCGCTAGTTAAGTATAATGATTATCAAGAAGTTGTATCAATTTCAGGGTATAATTTTGATATGAAAATCCCAGAAGATTATCGCTATGACAATTTTTTCACCAAAAGAATATCTTCATGGGGCTGGGGCACTTGGAAAAATCGTTGGGAAGAAATTGACTGGACGGTTTCGGACTATGATTCGTTTGAAAAGAACTCAAGTCAAAAACGAAAATTCAATGAAATGGGTTCTGATTTGTCCGGTATGTTAAAGAAGCAGGTGAATGGCAAAATTGATTCTTGGGCCGTTAGGTTCTGCTATCATCAATTTAAGCATAACCTCTACTCGGTTTTTCCGGTTAGATCAAAAATATCGAATGATGGCTTTAATGACAATGCTACGCATACGAAAAGAGTGGGCTCACGCTTTGAAACCGTCTTGGATGATTCGGGAAAGACCAATTTTAATTTCAACTCTCATGTTTCATTAAATAATGAACTAACCACTCAATACATTAAAAATTACTCCATTAACAATAGGGTATACCATAAATTAAAAAATCTGTTCACATCGTCTATACTTTAAGGGTTTTTTATAAAATAGCTCACAACCATTCAAGGAAAAATGAATAAATCAAAAATTCTTTTTGTTTTAACATTGCCCCCCCCAGTGCACGGGGCGGCTATGATGGGTGGTTATATTCGACAGAGCAAATTGCTCAATGAGACCTTCGATTGTGATTATATAAACCTTCAAACGACCAAAAGGTTAAATGAAACAGGTAAGGGTATTTTTTCAAAGACTTTTACGATACTCGGCCTCTATTTAAAGGTGATGAAGGCTTTAATAAAAAATCGGTATGACCTATGCTATATTAGCACAACTGCCAGTGGACCTGGTTTTTACAAAGATTTTGTGGTCATTGCCATAATGAAACTCTTCGGAAAAAAGATACTGCATCACTTTCAGAACAAGGGTGTTTCAACGGCAGATAGTTGGATGCCCCGAAAGCTCTATTCTTATATTTTCAAGAACACTAAGAGTATTCTGTTATCGCCATATTTGTACGACGATATAAAGAAATATGTTGCCGAAAGCGACGTTTACTACTGTGCGAATGCCGGCACGGGCCTGGTAAAAAAGCATACTGATACCGAATTACATTTAAATACCAAAAAGACTGGCTCATGCAGATTCTTGTACTTATCGAACATGATTATTCAAAAAGGGGTTTACACCCTGCTTGATGCTTGTAAAATTCTCAGTTCGAAAGGTGTGGATTTTGAATGTCATTTCGTGGGTGGATGGACCGATATTTCAGAGAAAGAATTCATTGAAAAAATCAAACTATTCGGCCTTGAAGATTCGGTCTGGGCCCACGGGCCCAAATACGACCAAGAAAAACTTGATTTCTTCAAAAACTCCGATGTTTTCGTTTTTCCCACTTTTTATCATTATGAGGCTTTTCCTTTGGTTATACTGGAAGCAATGCAGCACAGTCTGCCCGTCATTTCAACCCCGGAAGGAGGTATTCGTGAAAGCGTAATAGAGGGCGAGACTGGTTTTTTGACCCCTCAACAAGATGCCTTGGAGCTTTGTGGCAAAATGGAGTTGTTGATCAAAGACTTTGATTTGCGCATAACCTTGGGTAATGCAGGAAAGAATAGGTATGAGCGTCTATTCACTTTAGAAGCTTTTGAACAGCGAATGCATGATATCATTGATCAAGTCATCTTAGACCATAAACAGAATGAACGATAATTTCAAAAAATTAAAGTGTCTTGGTTACAACGTATTCAACGATAAATTGAATACCATTGGTGTCGGCAAAAAACTACTTATTAACACAATCAACCAATATTCTTTCTGCATTGCCTCAAAAGACAATGAGTTTAGCAATGCCTTGAAGCAAAGTGATATTTTGTTGCCAGATGGAATCGGCATTGTTGCTGCGGCTAAATTGTTAAAAGGTGAGAAAATTAAGAAAATTGCCGGAGCCGATATTCATGAGTTTTTGCTCAATAAACTAAATTCTGAAGAAGGCTCTTGTTTCTATTTGGGATCTTCTCTTGATACACTCCAAAAAATCGAAGAGCGTCTAAAGAAAGAATACCCAAAGATAAGAGCGGGGTTCCATTCACCGCCCTATAAGCCAAAATTCACAGAAGAAGATAACACTACAATGGTGAATGCGGTAAATGAATTCAAACCAGATGTTCTATTTGTAGGTATGACCGCCCCAAAACAAGAAAAATGGTCTTTTAAAAATAAAAGTGCTCTAGATGTACAGATTATCTGTTCGATAGGGGCTGTTTTCGATTTCTATGCCGGCACGATGAAGAGGCCCAATAAGATATGGATAAACTTAGGTCTTGAATGGTTCGGTCGGCTTATAAAAGAGCCCAAACGCATGTGGAAGCGTTACATTTATTACGGTTTCATCTTTTTGGGTCACTTGGCAAAAGCCTGGTTTAAGAAAGTTCTCCAAAAAAAATCCAACTTTACATAAACCAAAAAACCAAGCCAAAAGAGCATGGTTTCCCGAGAGTCGTGATGGCACTAGAATTATCTTACGGTGTTTCTAGGTAAATCACTCTTGAAATTAGAAAATCCATTCTTGAGGGAATGGACTTTCTGAGTTAAGTGATGGCAGAAGGATTCGAACCTTCGACCGCCTGCTTAGAAGGCATTAATAATAATATATCTTTTCAATTGATTATCAGGTATTTATAACAATTTTAAAAAAGACAATGCCTAAATAGTGTCTGAATATGGGCCAACGTCTACCGAATTCAAAATCTTTTTTCTACTTTTGAAGCACCATGATATCATACCCGTGAAATATAGGGTGCGATATCTAAAACAGATATACACTAATGGATTTCAGAATCAAAGCCCTTCAAGGGTACTTTGGTGGAAAGGGTGCCTCCGGCGTTCATCAAAAGATCATCAACCTAATACCGCCGCACCATACCTTCGTAGTGCCGTTTCTCGGCCATTGCGCCATTACCCGTAGTTTAAGACCCTGTAACAATTGGTATCTGAACGATATCGACCCTCGCGTTGTCGCTTCTTGGCAAAAATTCCAACGCAAGAACCCAGAACATTTCGCCACCAACACCACCGTATTGAATTGGTCGTGGCACAAGATGTTGCCCTCGGCCATGGATCACCCAGAGGTCGTGATGTATCTCGATCCACCCTACCCCGAAGAAACCCTGAAAGGCAACCACCGGTTCAAATTCCGGATGGAAAATGACGGGCATGTCGAATTACTTGAAAAGATAGGCAAATTCAATAACGCCAACATTTTGTTATCTACCTATGATAATGCCCTCTATGAATTTTACCTAAAGAATTGGAACAAAATAAGTTTTGAAGCGCAGACCCAGAGCGGAAAAAGCGCCATCGAAACCCTCTATTTCAATTTTGAACCCCCTACCCGATTGCACGACTATCGGTATTTCGGTGACAACCATCGAAGCCGCGAACGATATAAAGACAAGCGTAAAAACCTAGTCGATAAGTTCGAGCGAATGACCGCCCTTGAACGAAATTATTTTATGGATGCTTTGACGGATCCAACAACCGGAAAAACGACGCGCCTCGAGAACCATTAAAAAACAAGATATGATTTTATTAATAATAGTGAATTCAATCCTGTCAATATTCAACTTGATTGTTTATTCTCAAAATAAAAAAGCAGGGGGAAGGAACTCCTTAAACCTTATGGCAGCAATTTTTTGCCTATTTGCGGCTGTATTCATTTCAATACAGAATTTCTTCTGATGGCCGGGGCAATACACCAAATACGAAACCTGACCGTGCAATGGATGTTCGACGACAAGATCAAAATATGTTACCCGGATATTCGCCCTCTCTGGACGGATTCATTCAAAATAGTACGCGAAGAACTCGAAAAATACGACACATGATTAAACTCGTTTTTAAAATCGTTCGGCTACGGCCCGAAAAGTTCGAATTGAGCCTTGAAAATATGCAGCGTTTTCCCGTTCATGAAGATTATTTGAACGCTGGTGACGAACTGATTCTAGTCTATGAATTCAAGCCTACCCGAAAATTGAATATCAAAGAATATACCGAATTTCTACGCAAGAAATTCAAACGTAAATACAATGCCTATTCGGTAACGGTAGGCCAAATTGAAAAGCAAATTGAAAAATAATTCTATATGGAACAAATACAAGAACTTTTTGAAATACTGAAATCGACCCCTGAAATGGCACTATGGGGGCTGACCATCTGGTGCCTGTACATACTGTTGAAACTGGCAAGCATAGTCTTTGCGATAAAGGTCGTTTTTCAATTGGCTATCAATAAATGGCATGATTACAAAATAAAAAAGCTGGGTATTGACTTAAGCAAAAAAGAAAACGAACTGAAAGACAAAGAAGTAGCCGCCTACGAAGAATTGGTGAAAGCCGATAAATTGGTTTTAGAAGCAACGAAAAAAGAATTCAACTTAAAAAAGCAAAGGGGGCAATTCGATAGACTGCTAAAACGATTTAATGAAGTAAAGGTTTCAGACCTTGATATCGACCATTTAATAGTACTTATCGACGCTGTTAAATCAACACAATACCTACATCGTTCTGATATTGAAAAAGCCCTTAAAAAATTAAAGGAAAAAAGTTAAACCGGACTTTCCGGAAGACAACCCTAAAAAAACAGTTGCCATATGAAGGATTTTTATAAGAAAATTGGACTGAACATCCGTAAAGCTAGAAAAGAGATTGGTTTGTCTCAAAATGAACTAGCGGAAGTTTTGAATATGTCTCGACCATCGATTTCAAACATTGAATTAGGGGTGCATAAAGTTCAATTGGACACACTTATTGACTTGTCAGAAATATTGAGAGTTCCGTTTATCGCTTTAATAGGTATGGAAAATGTTCGACTACCAGACGATACCATTTACTTAAGAATAATACAGCGTTTTGGCCCTCTAGTTCAAATTGACAAAATTCAAGAGGAAGCCCAAGAATTAGCCTTGGCCCTTCATCAATATAAATGCCCTACAAAAGATAAAATCAAAGGACTTCAAAAAATATACGGTGAATTGGCCGATATGAAAATAATGATGAAGCAAGCAGAATTTCTATTTGATGCCAATCGAATTGACGCAATGGTTTCTGAAAAATTAAAAAAATGTGAAACCAAATACCTATAAAATCGATTGATATGGAAAAATGCCCAAAATGCAATTCAGAAGAAATCAAGGTCAAATTTCGTCACGAAGAAGAAAAAGTGTATTGGAGTGAACATAAAGAGGTTAAAAATCTGTCCAAATTCACAAGAAATGATGATTACTATGCCGCCGATAGCGTGGAAACGGAATTTCTCCAATATCGATGTGAAAACTGCGGGTACAAAGAAGCGAAGAAAACCAAAGACAATGAGCAAACAACATGACCTTAAAGTATGGCCTGAATTCTATGTGCCATTGGAAACTGGGGAAAAGAACTTTGAACTACGCAAAGACCCGGTTCAATGAAAAGACTTCGACAAAGGCCGTACAACGAATCTTGCTTAAGTTTCCATCGCAAGAAAAACAAATTGCCGATCTGAACGACCGAAATGCGCAATTGATGGCCGAACTAAAGTATTACAAAAAGTTTGCCGATATTATAAAAAACTATTCAGATGAATTTCACGATGAAGTCGAAAATCAAGTAAAATTATATCGAAAATTAACCAATACCTCCCCCATGGGCGACCAACTCCCCTAGAGCGCTGCTCAAAATGATAACAAAATATAAATCCTCCTGGATCTAAAATTAAAATTATGGAAATCGACATTCTGAAAGAAACTGCTGAATATCTTCAAATGTATTTTCAATTAGGAAAAGTTGAATATCTTCATGCGTTTGATGAACTTATTCGGAATAAATTCAGTCAAAAAGACAAAGTTCCTAGCGAGGTTTTGAATGAAATAGAACAAATACGAAAAGAAGGCAAGAGAGTTGACTTTGTAAATATCGCCTATCGTATGTATCGCAAATTAAAAGTTCCCAGTACATTTGAGAAAGGTGTTAATCGCTGTCGCGCAATAATCGAAAGTACATATCGCTTAAATTAATTTTGCAACAAAAGATTAAGCAACTAACAAAATGAAAATTTACCATAGCAACCTTGAAGTCCGTCATGATAATGGCGAAAGAACACCTTTTGTTATCGTAAAAGGTAGTGATAGCTTGCATTGCTGTTTTGAATATTCCATACTTTTTACAGGGGTAGAAGAACATGAAGAATATCCTTGTTTGGCCGAAACAATGGCAAAGGAATACGCCGTCTTGATTGCTTCGAACCTAAATAAATATGTTTCAAAATGATATCATTTTATGCGCAGCTCTAGCGTGGCCATGTACGACCGGCGGTAAATTCTTTATCATTTTACCGCTTTTTAGTACCTTGGCCCTATGTGCAATTCCGCTTCGTTGACCGCCAAACAACAAAAACTTGAAGAACATTACAGGGCCAAGATGGCCGTACCCCTTTTGTTCGAGCCGTACTATCACATTGCAGCCTACACTTTTCCGAATCTGTTCATCATCAAGCAAAACGAACCCGATACGATTTTCCCCGCTTCATGGGGTTTTATGCCCGAACATATCAAGGCCGATCCGTACCATTACCGCAGACGTTGGAAACGATGGAACGCACGTGTAGAAAAACTATTTGACCATGATTCGGTCTACCCAGATTACATTCGGAACAAAAGATGCCTGATTCTGGCCGACGGCTTTTTTGAGCCACATTATTACCCCGGTGAGAAAAGGGCTTATCCGTTTTATTGCTATCAACCTGAAAACGGAGGTAGAAAATTATTTTCCTTTGCCGGTATGTATTCAGAAATCGACGATGAAGTATTGAGTTGCACTATAATAACGACGAAAGCGAATGCCCAATTTTCAGAAATTCACAACCGCGCCAAAAGAATGCCATTGGTGCTCGAACCTACTTTTGAAAACGAATGGTTGAAACAGGAAATTAACGACACCGGACTAAAAGAATTGCTTAAGCATGGTTTCACTAAAGAAGAATTTAAGGCGCACCCCGTATCTCGTAATTTGTTCAAAAAAGATATTGATACGAATACCCCGGCCATCGTTGAACCAATAGAGCCTCCGTTGACCTTGTTCTAAAAAAAAGCGACACCCATTCAGGTGCCGCCTTTCAAACAACTCAAACAACTCAAACAACTAAGTCTAATTCAATTCTTCCAATAGCCAAGAACTTAACTGATCCAAGGCCATACTATACTCTTTTCGCACTACTTCGCCACTCGAATTTTTGACCTGAATTTCAGCGAATCTGTTCATATCGACTTCACTAAACCGAACGGGTATTTTTTTCAATTTATGGTGCAATTTCTTATTGTTCGACCAATGCTTTTCGAAATGGGCCTTGCTGTCACAAGCCTCATTGCCATGTATCAATAATATCGTGAATTTTGCCATATCGTTTTTTAAATAGTTGCCGACGCTGATGCGTCTAATCCTTTGTCGCCCTTTTCTCCCTTATCGCCTTTGTCGCCCTTTTCGCCTTTTTCTCCCCTTGGGCCTTGTGGCCCTCTCATACTATTCAAAAAATCGGCTTCGGTGCCATCATTGTTTTCTTTGAGCCAAATCTTATACGGGTTCATTTCGCTTGCCATTTCTTTTACCAGCGAACCTAATTGGCTTTTTATTCTACTTGGCCCGGCCATTAATAATGCAATACTTGTCCGTGGCCCTGTGGTTCCGGCAATGGTTCGTTTTGTTCCATCAATTCAGCATATTTTTTAGGGTCGGCTTTCAATAAACCTTCCGGCCAAACCACCAAATGACCCATTCCGTAACGACCTCGGTTGTACATTACGAAATCACGAACGTTCACTATCGCGTCAACTACGTGCATCCATTTTTGGTCGCCTTTGAAATCGCCGGTCTTGGTAACTTCAAATACCAAAATGAAAGATATTTCAGGATATTTTTTAATGAACCGGTCTTTGAATTCTTGGGGCTTGATTCCTTCTTTGTCGATGTAGTCATTTATCATATCGATAACCACTATATCGAAATCTCCGCTTGATATGGCTTCGTCTAATTCCTTTAGATTATCGATGTCGGTAGGAAATGCTCTTGGGTTTTGATCTAACCCTGCCAACTTCCAAATATCCTTTGTGCTTTTGTTAAATCCTTGGTCTACAAAATTGTACAATACCGTTCCGAAATCGGTAAGGTAATTCGCAAAAGTAGCGGTGCCGGAAGTTTTGCCATTCTTAGGCTTACCCATAATGCCCAACTTCATATTTTTTGCGGGGTCTTGCATTAATTCGGCCCATTTACCGGTAAAAGGCAAACTTTCAAAGTGCATATTCATTAGGTCGTTACTCGATATTACATTACGCGACCTTTTTTTACCGTTGCTGGCCGATACCGTTTTTTTCTGTGGTGTGACCTGGTCGTGTCTCGGTAAAGCGGGTTGCACTTGAACCGGGTCGTTTACGACAATCGCCATTGGGTCAACGGCGGCTTTGGGTCTGCTTGACCTTGTGCCGCCATCGACTACGATAGGGTTGCCCAAACCTTTACGGCTGGTACGGGGTGTGGTGGACTTCTTTTGTATGCGACGTGCGGGGCGTTTTTTACTATTTGGAACGGATTTTGTACTTTTAACCTTGGAAATCGTTTTTGCTTCCCCGTTAGAGGATGGCGCACCGCACCCCTCGGAAGTTTGAACGGTTTTCTTTTTGTCCAGATTATAGTCCTTTAAAAGTGTGCTTCGGTCCTTATATACTGTGACCGATATGCGAACGTGCCTTTTCTTGCCGTCAACGGTCAATTTCGATTTGAAATTCAAATAACCTAAAACATCTTTAGTATCGGTATTTTTTCTATCTCCCCAATTATTGTAGGTCGATTTTTTCACCAATTCTTCAAAACGTTCGATTACCGCCGCTTTTTCTTTATACATTGCCCCCCCCCTTGCAATCTTACCGCCGCTTCGATTGACAAAATCGATTTGGTGCAATGTTTTTTCGACCAGTACGGTTTTTCCGTTTAAAAATTTCTTATAATAATCTAGGGTGAACTTTCTAAGTTCTGAAACGGTCATTTTTGCAAATCTGTCGGAAGATGCGTTTATGGTCGCAGACCCAAAAAGACCTAGCTGATTACTTTTTTTTTTAATCTTCTTTGCTGAAGAAACGGTTTTTTTCTTGGTACTTCCGGAGGCAACTTTATTTTTATTGGTGCTCGATACCTTCTTTTTCTTTTCGACCTTTTTGATATTTCCGCCTTTGACGTAAACGTAGCCCGGTTTTAATCGACCGCAATCGGTCAATGCTTCTTTTGCAATCCCTGAATGACGGGGTGCGCCCAAAGCGGTTCCCGTAGGCACCCACTTTAATTTTGTTGCCAGCTGTATGTTAAAATTATCGGCGCCGATCAACCCGAAGAAACTTTTAGGGTTTGCGAACAAAATCTTATCGATTTTTTTTACCACTTGCTGCTGTAATTGGTTTACGGCCAATTTGCGCAATGCTTTCAATCGGTCACGACTGACGGTCTTACCATCGAGCGCGTTGAATTCTTTTACTACGTTTCTATTCTTCATCAGTTGTTTGTTTTGAGATTAGTCGTTTACGGTCACGGTCGTACCCAATGCCCCTATTTCGGCCACTACGGAATAATCATCGGGGTTGGTACTTAAACCGCCCAAAATAGATTGCAAAATATCGCCAAAGGTCGATGCTAATGGTATATTCTTTAAAACGATTTCACTACCGGCGGGAATACTGATTGCATTAATATTGGGTTCAGCGGTCGCGACCAATTGATTGTTTCGGTCGTATATCAGCAACCGTTTAACCGTCACGGCTCCGGCAGATGCAAAATTCAAATCTTTGTTGGTCGGATTCTTTACCAGAACATCGATCATAATGTTCACCCCCGTAGACGTGAAACCGACTTTTCGAATTGCGGTCAAGGTGGTCTGTAATTGCGGAATGATATCGCTTAGATCAAACCCTTTTTTTGCGCCCAAAGCGGAAATTCCCACTAGGGCCAATGCGCCGTACAATAAATATTTTGCTCTCATAATTTAGATTTTTCGATTGTTAGAATAATGTTGCAGGGTTGATCGATACGTTTTCTTTTTTCAAATCCCATACCTCGATATGAACATGATCGGTAACACCGGGATATTTGCCTTGCAAACTATTGGCATAACCGATCAATTGCCCTTTTTTTATCATGGTACCGGGTGATAACGTCGGGGCGAGATACCATAGTTTTATCAAATATTCATCGGTCAAAATATGATAGCCCGATAACCCGTATTTGTAATCATCGTTCGAACTGACCGAATGCCGTCGTATGAAGCCGTCAACCGGACTTAATATTTCTTCACCGGGAATCGTTACGACATCCAACCCCTCATGTTTTCGGGTGCAATCGTCACGACAAGCCATATAGGCACCATCGCCCCATTTGTCTTGACGGCGTATTCTTTGGTTCTTGACGATGTTGTGAAATTTGCTTTTACCTAAAAAAAACAAAGCCAATGCGCCAAGGCCGACCCCTATCAATATCTTTTTTTTCTGTCTCAAGCTACTTGCTTTTTAAGGTTGTTCAATATGGCCATACACTTATTTTTTAGGTCGCCGTGTTTTGAATGTAGGGCCACAAAAGCGATGTTCGCTATATCTTTATGGCTGGCCCTCTTGTACCAATCGGGGTTGTTCTCTACCGCCGTCAATTCTTTTTCGAGCCAAAACCGATTGTTGACATTGACCACCGTACCCATTTCGGCCAATTGCGCCTGTCGCGTTATGGGTAGTTCTGAAAATACCAAACGGGTAACGCCCAGACCCCCTTTGCCCGGCAATAGATAATTGACCAATGCGATACCCGCCGCGCTGGCAACTGCCGTAACGGCTGCGGTAATAATAAGTTGCTTGTATCGAATATCTTCTTTCTTCTTAACTGCCATTTTGTTATCATTTTTGCTGCCGGTCGCTGATCCAGGTGGTCGAGCTCAGGCAATTTTGATATTATTTTTTAAAGAAGCCCCGAACGACCCAACCGACCGTAATAATCGATATGGCCCATAAGCCAAAGGACTTTCCTTGTTTTATCATCATTTCATTAAAGGCCCTTTCGGTCGCCTTTAACTTCAATTTGTAATCGAGTTCGGAATAATATTTCTCTCGCTCGGTAATCTCTGGGCAATCGACTAGAAACCCCGTTGCGTTGCCCAAACTGTCAAAAGGCACGGCGACGGTCGCGCCTTTTGTGCCTCGATATATTTTTGTTCGCGACTTGGGCCGGTCTTTCGCCCTTCCCGGAAAACTGATATACACTTTGTCGCCCGGTGCCTTTCTGTCGATAACACCTTTCTCGATCAGGTGAATCTTTTCGTTCGCTTTCTGAACCTTCCGCGTGGCGCAACTCGATACCATGGCCAGTACCAGTAAAAGAAATGTCGATCCAGCTATTCTTTTCATTTCTTTCTTTTAGACAAATTGACCAAAATAATTAAGGTCGTTACAATGCCCAATGCGATTGTTTCGTACATTACATTAACAATGGTTCCGGGTCGGTCAATAGTCCATGCTTGTAAACTTCAATATGTACATGGTTTACCATTTTCTTGTTCCAGTACGAAGCGATGTCTTGGGCCTTTCCCAATAAATCACCTTCATAAATTCTATCGCCTTTTCGCAAACCTGCTTTTGGTTCGATGTACATAATTCTCACCCGGTACACATCGCCAGTAACTTCAACATATCTGAAATCAAGATTGCCAGCATACGGATAACCGATTTTGGTCACTATGCCATGTATCATGCTGTTCACCTTCGCGCCGGGTGACAAGGCAAGGTCTAACCCCCTATGCTTTCGGTTGCCACGTTTGGCACCATAATAACCGTGACCCGTTGGGTCGTCGCCTCTCAATTTGATTTTATCTACCGGTGCTATCATGTTCTAAAAATTGGCGACAATGGCAACGCTCACGATGTTGCCCGATTGCCGCCTTTTGACTATTCCGTTTCTACTAATGGCTTTATGCCTACTTTGGCCTTGATTCGGCCATAGATTGCCAATACCGCACCGAATAGATGGGTAATCTTCACCCACAATTCGTCGGCGGCATTCGCTAATAGGTCTACACCTTCCCAACCGGCTTCTAATGCGCCGTCGATATCGACCGTCAGTTCAGGGTTTACCAATTTGACCAACATAGGTATCAATGCGATGATCGTGCCTATGATGGTTTTTGATTTCCACCATGCTTTTGCTTTTGTAATCGTGTCCGTTACCGGGCCTCTTTGCTTATTCATAATTCTCGATTTTATGCCCGTAGGCGATTGTTACTATTTTTTCAGTTTTGACAATCCGCTTAAGATTAATATGTCCGTTAATTTTTCCAAAATCTCTTGATGCTTTCTGACTTTTCGAATGATGTGCAAAGCCCCTACCGAAGTATAGATTGCGGTCGATACGCTTGCTATTGCCGTGAACAGATCTATGGTATATTCCAGAAGAAAGTTTCCCCACCAAATATTACCTACTTTGACTATATGCCCTGTTCCACAAATAAATATGAATATGGCAAACCCCAATAAATATCCTTTGAAGCTATTCGACAATACTTTCCATAGATAAACGGCCAACGATGAAAGTGCCAAGGGTATCAAAAAATAGGCGATACCTATTATCCAATTCACGAAGAACATTTTTTCCGCTAATTCGGGTTCCATGAGCCAGCACACCATATTTTCCATATTGTGCTGCGCCGCTTCTTCAAATTCCTGCATTGCTATTCTCAATTTTATCGACTATTCTAATTATCTCTGGCCTGTCGGGTGCCAATTCTTTGACTACCCCGGTAATCGTGTTCAACTTTATAGAGAGCACCCCTAAATTGGTTCTCAATTTTGTTTCGGACTGTCTAGCTTCTTGAAGCCGCTTATTCGCTTCTTCAAGTTTTTCGGCCAAAAGCTTTATTTTTTTATCTCTTTCGGTCGCGCTGTGCTTCGAAATCTGAACATCGGCATCCGACTTGTGTTTATCTGAAAGATATTTTGCTCCTAGTGTCGCCATACTTACTATTGCGCCTATTACTGCCACCCATATAGGCGGTACTCCATTGGTGGCCGCACTTTCAGCGACCAATATTGCGGGGGCTATCATCATGCTAAAAATCCAGTTTGTGCGTACCGAACAAATACAATGGTTTTCCTTTTGTGTCTCGCATCAAAGACCCTGAACAAAGCAGGGTCAATGGGTCGCCATTCTTTTTGGTATAGGTCACGATTTGATAATACGCCCCTTCATTATTGATATTTTTGTCAAGATTTTTGAACGCCCTTTCTTTATCTTGTTCATCTATGGCGTTCATCCACGAAGTTGATTTGCTAGGGAAATCGTGTTCGCCCTCGAAACCCAACGACTTTCTGAATTGCGGACTGTAAAATTCATCGTCGCTATTGAAATCCCATATCCAAAAACCGCCATCGGCCAATTCGTCGCCGATCTCATCTAAAAGAAGCTGGCCCAATTCAATAACATCTTTGAACTTGCCGATATAGATTATCGCCGCCAATTTCAAGACTATATTTTCGTGTACCTTGTTCATTTGTAATCGTCATTGTTTAAATCATGCCCACAATCGGGGCCGTGTACGTGTATGATGTTCGGGTCGTTCAAATTTTGTTTCTTTCTAATTTTCTCAAAGGCCCACGTTAGAAAATAACCACCGCGACCGCCTGAAAGAATCGAGAACACATATAAAAAACGACCTTCTACACTACCCTCGAAATTCACTCCGAAAACCTTCAATACGTAAGGCAATATCAATTCGCCCAAATCGTGTATGAGCATCAGGCAGGCAAAACCGCCCAATAGGTGCACGATAAAATTTCTTGGGGTAGGTGTCAGGTATTTATCTACTCGGTAATTATCGCCACCCTTTGAAATTTCGGTACGCTTGAACTTTAGCGCGACCAAAAAGCCATAGCCGACCAAGAACATGAGGCCCATGCCGTAGGTAATGTGTTCGAACATTATATTATTCAAGTCCATACTCTTTTTTCGCTATTCTATTGCATACCAAAACCGCTATAAAAATCAGTAGCAGTATGAGGTATTTTGTTGTCATTGATCAAAAATTAGATGCTTTCTTTTTCTTCTTTTTGTTCTTTCTTTTACTTCCAATTACCCCCCCTACCGTTCCGCTAGGACTTAGCCCCAAAGGGTGTACATCTTTGTAAGTGCCTCCGGCACCCTGACCGACTTTATAACCGTCGTATCTAATAATGCCTTCATGGGCCAAATTTGCCCAATATGGGCCTAGCTTTCCATAGAGAGTGCCATTTAGAATAGTACCTTCGACATTTCTACGGTATACAGTAGTTGTATTTATTTTTTCTACCAATAAATCGCCATCCATCCAAATTTTCAAATCGCCATTTTGATAATCAGGCTTGAAATAAGCGACAAATACATGCCATTGGTTTAGTGTATGCTGAAAGAAGGTATGTTCCGCTCCTGCACCTGCCCCACTTCCAGGTGTAACATCGCCAAGTGCGGGGTCAGTCGTATGATCGATCCGAACTTGACCGTTTACTATCCGAAGACTTATGGGATTGGTCGAATTGGTAGGAACTTGTCTTATCTGCATGAACAGCCTACTGCTAGGTACTTCTTCCACTATTTTAAAAGCAAACCCTATCCAATACTCGTTACCCCATGACATGAGGTTATTTGCATTGATTTCATTTCTAGTATCACCCGAACCGGAAGTAGCGGATAACTGCATACAGTTACTACCTTGATATGAATCGTTGGTGATAAGAACCGGAGTGTATTGATTGGTCTCCCAAATACTGTTTGACGTGTTCCCGTTAGTAGTCCATTCAGCCGAACTTTCAAAAGGTGTATCGAATATTATTGAAAATGACATATCTTATTGCTGTGGTTTTATTATGACACTAGTTGAAAGAAGCCCGTCTGAAAGACTGAAATTAAAAGTAGCGTTGCCGGTAACCCCTACTAATTCCATATTTTTAGAAGCCCAAGATATATTTGTATTATCTGTACTGTCCGAACCTTCCGCTGAATCGCCATAAAGCCAACCCGTACTGCTTATAGATGTATAATTGACATCAGAACCATCCGTGCTAACCGCGCCGACAACCAAGGAATTGGCTAGTGTAGTTGTAACCGATAAAACATCGATGCTACTATTAAATCCTTCGGTGTTAGCAGTTCCTAAAAAATCAATAGGGTCTGTAGTGTCAGCACCCGATATTCTTAAGCAAACGATTGCAAAATCATTTCCAGCAATTCCGAAATCTAAACTGCCCGTCTCTGTGCCGTCGGCCGTTTTCCAAAAGTAGCCGATATGGGTATCGCTCACATCGTCACCGAATGTACCTTCAAAAGTCCATCCGGTCGGCGCGTCCGCCTGACTGAAAGTGTCGGTGTTTGTGTCCGCTTCATCGTCACTAACTATGACAACTAATGTTTCATTGTTCTGTATGCCCGTAGGTAATGTAATTGATGCCGGTGTAGTGCTATTGCCCCAATTGTTCGTAAAATCTTCGATAATGGGAACTTCGCCTAATGAGTATGGCTTTACATAGCCAGCAACACTAAACAGATTATCGGCTATTTTAAAAAGGCTTCCAATATTTAAGCTATCAATCTGAAACCCGCCTGTTATTACTTCTGATCCGTTTCCTACAAATGTTACTCCTGTGTCCGGTATAATGGTAATAACAGAATCAAGATCGGTGGGTTGAAACCTAGCGAATGAATTAATAGGAATGGTATTATCTACCGTTAATTCAATCGAATGTTCTGTATGATTCAATTTCCCAAAATCGGAAGTCAGCATATTTCTGTCTACGGCGCCAATATTACTTGACGTTAACCCCCCAGAACTCAAATCATCAGCCCAACCGATTACCCCTTCGGCAGTTTCTTTAAGTACTTGACCTACATTACCGCTCGGTGAAATCTTGATCGTTGTTATCGAGCCATCTTGAATATCGGCACTACCATTTACACCACCATTTGCTATTTTGGTGCTATTGATGATATCATCTTGCAAATCGCTTCGTTCAACGGAGTTTGCCGCCAATTTGCCAGAGCCGATACTTTCTCCTTGAATATCAACGCCATTGATAGAACCGTTGACTATTTTTTGTGAGTTGATCGTATTGTCGTCGATACCGTCAACGGTGCCGTTATCGTCACCGTCATAGGTAGCCTTGGGCATATCGCCCGTACCTGAAATGCCGCTTAAATCGACTGTCTCGGTATTGCCTCCGCTTAGGGTAATGCTTAAGATGTTCCCAGAAATCGAAAGGTCGGTGACGGTCTGGGCATCGGTATTGTCAAGATAGCCTGTTAAATCAACCGTTCCGCCATTGGCAAGGGTCAATATATTGCCCGATAATGATATTTGCTGACTATCGGTATTGCCCAAACCATTGCCGCCCGTATTCAAAACGGCCTGCCCAAAAGATAGGGAACTGCATACCAAAAATGCTAATAGAATATACTTTTTCATCTTAATCGGTTATATAGATTCCTGAAATGATTATTTGCCCCGGCAGGGTGTCTAAATCAGTTCGTAATATTGACGATTGCCCTATCTGACGAACGGAAGCATTCGTCTTGTAAAAAACGATATCGGTCGCCGACGAATTGATCGGGTAAATTCCGTCTAATCCCGCAACCGTTTCGACAAATGAATGCAGGGTAATGGTCGCGTAATTATCGATATTGACGGGTAGATTTCCTACGGTCAATGCGCCGCCCGGTGTACCGGTATAATCAACGCCGTTGAACAACACATAAAAGTGCACCATCTTGCCGACCTGATAGTAATATCCGTCTGCCGTGGTCGTTGTAATCGTAGTGCTTCCTAACTTTAGGGTAGGGGTGAAAGTGGCCTCGATAATCTGACCGTAATTCGCTGCGGCTACTCCGCCCAAAGCTTCGCTATCGTCTACCACATCGTCGCCGTCGCTATCAAAGGTAGAGGCGACCATATCACCACCGCCCGGCGGGGTAGATGGTATGCTATCCGTGACTATGTAAAAACCATCGGGGTCAAGCCCCGTAGGCGGATTGCCGAATTGTGCGTATAGCTGTGCCTTAGTGCCTGACCATGGTTTCATTTTATTGGGGCTGGTCGGTTCTTCATCGATCACGGTAGCGAACCTATCGAAAATGGCATCGTTCTCGACCGGGTTGGCCGAACCGTTTTGCAATGTATTATCGACCGTTACACCGCCCCCACCACCTAAACCTGAAAGGTCTACGGTCTGATCTGCCTCGCCGTCACCTTCTAATGAAATTTCTAAGGTCGTGCCGTTCAAATTCAGTTTATCGATGGTCTGATTGTCAGTACCAGTACCATCTTGAAGCGGGGCCAAGTCAACCGTTTGGTTGGCCTCGCCGTCACCTTCAAGCGATAGTTCTAAATTCGTTCCGTTAAGGCTTAAAATATCGATGGTCTGATCGTCGGTGCCGATACCATCTTGCAGGGCCGCTAAATCAATTTGTACATCGGATTGGTTGGGAATGGTAATCGTCAAGATTGTTCCCGCCAAGGTTGCCGCCGTTGGAAAATCGTTGCCGTCGGCACCACCACCGCCCCCGGTGACATTGATACCGATAGTGCCGTTCACATCGTCATAAGTGAAACTGGCACCGGTATGCGTCGCCCCGGTAAACGCCGCCGCAATGATATCTTCGACTTCTTCTTGTGAAAGATTACCCGCCGATATGTTCAATTGGGCCGACAAATCAGCTACCGAAATACCCGTAGTTAGTCCGTCATTCCCGGGATCGGTAAATATCAAATTCCCGCCGACGGGTACGGTAGTCGAAGTCGGCAAATTCGGAAATTCGGCCCCCTTGCCATGTTTTGTTTGCGCCGTGGCACAAGCAAAAAACAGGACGGCAAAAAATAGTGTAAAGAGAATTCTTTTCATTGCTCTATATATTTGGAAAATCGTTCGCGTTAATCGTATCGTTCGTATCATAATTTGCTGCATCTGTTTTGACCCCGCCCCTGAATTGCGCCCAATTGGCCGCATATTCATCATTGCTTATCGGGCCGATTACCAAGTCTGACGGCTCGGAACCTTTTTGGTTCTTGTTACCGTTTCGCTTTGCGATCAATTGCCCATCTGCGATGAACATACTCGGGTCGTTATTTCTTCTTACAGGGCCAGCCATATTATACGGGTACTTCAGTTGCGTCTTTCTTTTTCAATAGCATGGCACCGCCGACGATGGCGGCGATCAAAAGACCGCCACTTGCCAAAGGGTTCTCGCTGATCCAATCGTTGATACTAGAACCATTGTTGATAGGTGGTACGTATTGATTGCCCGGCTGTTGACTATTGCCGGGTATTGCGGTAGGGTTGTAAATCGGCCCTACGTTAGTCGGAATCTTGATTTCGGTCGGGCGAAACGGCGGGGTGTTCATTACTTGCCCCCCGTTGCCGAAAATGCCGCCTATGGTGCCGAAAATATCGCCCAGCCAAGAATTATCCCTTTTGGGGGCCGGTTGCTGCGGAACGGGATTTCTAGGGGTCACTACAACGCCCTCTAATTCGTTCACATCTTCATACAGTCGATAGGTGGTATCTCGCATAAAGCGATCCAGTCGAAAGATTCTAGCTTTGAAGCCGATATGTGTTATCTCAAAAGTTTCGTGAAGGTCGCCGACCACTTCGAAATTTCCGTTTTGATCGGAAACCGTGAATTTTCTTGGTGTACTATTGGTAGTGATAATGTGCGCTTGATACAAGGGTTGCCCTTGTTCATCGATTACCCTTCCCCTATGAATGATCCTAGACATATTTTTATGAATTAAAAAGTTTCTTTGATGCGAAAATCGCTAGGCCGGCAAAAGCCAATATTCCCAAATAGCCATTGTTTTTTTTCGGTGCCGTTACCACCACTTCGTCTAAGGGCACCGCACTATCCAATAAGCGATAGGCAGCATCCGACATTCCTTTTTTCAAGGTTATTTTTACGGAATGCTTTCCGATATGACCAATATTATATTGCTCACCGGCAAAGCCATCAATTCGAAAATTGCCGCTAAAATCAGATATCGTACCCTTGGGAAAGGGATTGTCGGCCAACGTAATGTGCGCCCCTATCAATGGGTTGCCCTGCTGGTCTGTTATCTTACCGCGATGAACTACGTTATTTGACATTCGGTTTCTTTTTTCTGTTCTTCATTTTTTTCAATACCACCGCCCCTAATAGAATGGCGATCGGCACGATAATATTCATTCCCGCTTTTGAAGCGGTCGCCGTCTCTGTAATTAGCGTAATCGGCTCACCCGTTTGCGCCGCTTGATCCATAGCTATGCGAATGGCGTTGTTCTCGCTTCTGGTGCGATCAGTACCTAAATTGCTTCGACCGACCGAACTTGATGCCGTATTCGTGCGAGTTCTGGCATAGGCTCGAACCGTGTCCGGCGATCTGGTACGGTTTCTACTGCTTGCCGTGCGACGAATGGTTTCCATCATTGCTTAAACCTTTACCTTGACCGTTTTTTTTCGGGTACTGTATCGATACGCACCGTATACCAATGCAGCGACAAACAGACCCTTGACCAAACTTTTTGCGGCCCCTGCTTTTTGCTCGTTTTCATCAGGCCCGGCCATTTGATAAAATCGGGGCTGACTGATAGCCTTCATTTCGCTTAAGCCGTTGGCAAGTGCGACCGGCTCAACGGGATTTCTTCCGTGGCCGCTATTGACCGGAAAAGCGAAACCGGTATTTAACATTAACTTGTTCATGCTGTTTTCTTTTTGGATTTTTTACCCATTTTCTTTTTATAGATCGCGAACGCCAAAAAGCCGAAGCCAATAAGCAACAATCCTGTTCTTGCGCTTGAATCGCCATTATTTTGAATCGTGCCCTGCTGTGCCTGAACCGCCTTTTCTTCGATCAACTGGTTTTCGAATTTCTTGATCGCGTCGAACGTTTTTATTTCTTGCGATGTGACGGTGCCCAAAATTCTATTCTCGGCTATGGCCGTGGTCAACCTTGGGTCGCCCTCCCAAATGATATTTCTTTCGTAGGGTTGAACGACCGCATTTTGAAGCAGTTCTTTCGTGGCTTGCGACAAGTTGCTACGGTTCATCATGCTTTCGATTTTTTCGTCATTTTTCGAACTGCGATAATGGCCGCGATTCCGCCCAAGACCCAAAAAATCGTATTGTCTTTTTTCGCCATGGGCACCACTCCGTTTTGTGCTTCGGGGCCTACGGTGTTGACCGTTGCCGGGTTTTCAAGGTCTAACGGATTGACAATGCCGATTTCATTCGGCAATACACCGGTCGGTAACAATGGCCCTAAATCGATTGATCCAGGTGATTGTGTCGTGAAAACCGGAGGCGCGATACCGTAATCATCGGGGTTGATGCCGGTACGCCAATTCGGATCGGGCGTAAGTACATTTCCGTTAAGATCGACCGTAGCGGGGTTGGTCGGTGTCGAAGTTTTGGGCTTCGAGCACGAACATGAATGTCTGTCGTCGCTGAAACTACCTACATGGCCCTTGTCGTTCAAGTAGCGTTCTAATTCTGCGGTGTACTTGTAATCTTTCATAATCGTATGTTTAAAAAGCGAATCCGGCCTGTGTGACCAAATCAGCTACCTTTCGTTTTAATGAGAAATCTAAAAAGTCCAATTCTGACCGAAGCCAAAAGACCAAATCACGTTTTTTTGATATGCCCAATGAATCTTGAATTCCGCCGCCCACATTTTTAGGTGGAGAGGAATAACCGTTGTAATCTTTCGTGCCGAATTCTTGATAGATCAATTTGAAATCATCGGCATTGATGTTATTGAAAATGGATTTCAATACATCGTTGTCGGTGCCGTCGCCAAAATGCGGATAAGGAAGTAGCATCCACCCTTTCCAGTTCATCGCCTCTAACAATTGGCTTGCGTAGTTTCTAGCGGTCGCCCGGCTAATGGTAGTTTTGCCCATATCGGGTTTGACCGTAGTATCGATGGTGTCGTCGATACCGCTTCCGGAAAATGCGTCGTTGAACCATTTGCCGCCATAATAAAGGGCAAAAACAGCCGCAATGCCCAAACCTATATATAAGGTCGATTTCGGATTTTCGGCAATGCTCTTACCGGTATCGGCAAGTGCCTTTTTAGCCGAACTGCCAACCTTTTGCAATGATGTTTTTGTCTTACGGGCCATATTCTTATAGCTTTAAAAATTTTTTGAGCAGCAACCATTTGCCGGGGTTGCTGACATAGCTTTTCGCAGTCGGACTTTCTAAAATGCGCTTGAATTTCTTTACATCGCCATCGCTTAAATTGTTGATGGCCTCCATGCACGATTTTCGCATTCCGTCTGCGACCGGGTTTGTATTTTTAACCGTTACTTCCATACTGTTGTGTGAGTTGATTGAGTTGTGCTAAAAATTGCGGATTCACCGCCATCAAATAGACTACGGTTTCGGCCATTTTTATAATATCATCGGTAAACATCGGGTCGCCGATCAATTCTACGAACGATTGTTTTGCCTCGCTTAAATTTGAAGGGGAAGCCAACCCTTGCGGAATTTCACCGCCATTCTTTGCGGCCATCATCTGCATGATCGGTTCGGCCATACCGGCCAGCTTTTCCATGGGGATTTTATCCCAAAAAGTCTGCTTGCCAAGTGTCGCCTCGAGTACCGCCAATTCCCGCGACTTGTCGGCGGTATCTTTTTCGGTGCGCAAGGTTCTGTTTTCCAAAGTCAAGGCGTGGTTTTCTTCTTTTGCCTTGGTCAACTGTTCTTTGTACTCGTCGGCGCGGTCTGCCTTTTTCTTTACCTCGATCAGTTCGGGTAGGCCCATACCGGCTGCAAGTGCCGCCTGACCCAGACCGCCCATATTGGCCATGGTGGCCCCGGCCAAACCGTTATGTTGTTGTGGCGGGTATTGCATCGGGTATTGCGGTGGCGGTGGGGGCGCATATACTTTAGGTTGTGTTTGCGGCGGAACCGGTGGCGGTGCCATCGCTTCTGAAGCGACCCCGTTTTTCTGGGTATGCCCGTTCACCTCTTTTTTTGTTGTTGCTTGAGTCATTTCTTCACTTTTTGTTTTTGCAGGGCCATTGCTCGACAAGGTTTTTCGGCGTTCACTAAAATTCAAATGCAAATCACCTTTGGCGGGTCGCCCGTCTCGCTTTTTGAATACGACCAAAATTTCGTTAAGCCCCTCTTTTAAAATCAGCTTGTCAAGCCATTTGCCGACGGAATCATATTTTTCGAAAATGTCTTTCGCGTAAAAAGTCGAACTTCGACCGTTTCGCAACCAACTGCCTTTTCTGCCTTTTACGATCTTATTGATGCGCAGATAATGAACCGGGGAAGATTTTAACCAATCTCCCCAACTCTTTGTTAGTTCATTATATGACAACGGTTTCGACATACTTAACAGCTTTTGCCCTGTATTTGTAATTGTGCTTTCGCCGATGTGCTCAACGGAGTGCCGGTAGCCGGGTTCAAGTAGGGGCCTGAAATTCTGCCATACGTGATAACGACCAAATTATTTTCGCCGGGTTCGGGTCTAAAGTCGATTTTAATGCTGCCTTTAAGTACGCAGTTTTTGAAACCGGCATCGAACCAATCGCCCGGTTTGACTTCCATTTCATTGATGTAGACCGTACTATCGCCCTCATTGAACAATCGCGGTTCGACCATACCATCGACTTCATACGCGCTCGCTGATTTATTGACAACATCTCTGCTTAATACCGCTTCGTAAAACATATACTTATCCGATTACTTGCTCGATAATGAATATTACTTGAAGTTTGAAATCGGCGGCCAAAGCGGCGGCGGCTGAAAGGTCAACGGTAACATCGCGGTCACAATCGAAACTCATGTTTCGCAATGAAGCCAACCAAGTGCCCCCGTTCGTTTTTTCGAAAAACTGCCAATCGCTAGGCTGTACTATCTCAACACCGTTTTCGCTGATGCCAAGGTTTACGAAAACCGTGGGTTTCGTACCGGCCATTACGGCGGCCATACCGATACATTTACCGGCTGGCAACTTTACCTTGCCTTGATCCAACGATTGCCCGTTGTCAATGGCCAAGTTGACCGTTTTTTGTTCGTATCTAATTCGTGCCATGATTTTTTTATGGATTAAAAATTGAAAAAAGCCCTGCCCCAAAACTGGCGCAGGGCTTTCTATAAAATATTAGTAATTGGGTGCTCGACTTAGTTCTTGCGAGTAACCAGACCGCCAAAACTTAAGTGTACAAACGCAGTTGTACCGGCAGCGGCAGCAGGCATCGCCACACCTTCGGGAAAGTGAAGGTTCGCGCTTACCTTGCGATCGTCACGCAAAAGAACAAATGCGTTCAATTCGTGGTACTGATCGCCGGCCTTGTTTTCGGTCGTTCTTGATGAAAGTCGTTGTACGGTGCTTCTGAATATCTCGGTGCCCTCTTGAGATATAATCAATTCTGCCGCGCCCAATTCTGCCGGTACGGCAGTACTGTACTTGATTTTTCCCGGATCGTCGGCGGCATCGCCCGTACCGTACAAAAGGCATAGTTTATTCGCTACCAACGCTTCGTTAGCAGCCGTGTAGCCCCCTTTTTCAAAAGAACAAACCCCCGGTTTGCGCTCGGTAGAACTATCCAATAGTTCGTGAATGTTACTGGCCCCGGCAATCTTCTTTTTTACAAAAATCTCTTTCTCGACAAAAGAGAAAAGACGTTCACCACTTTGTTTGCTGGCCAAGACAGCAGTTTTTAGGGAATCGCTCAAATAAGCGGCCATCCCAAGAATGAAAATTGATGCTTGTTGAAAAAATACTGTATTCATGATCTTAATTTTTTACTTTGTTTTTAAATGATTTTTAGGCGGTATGGTTTTGGCTTCCTTGATTTTTACGAATTACATTCCGAACGGCGCGGAACCGGCATACGTCAAAGGCGTACCCAATTGCTGCTGAACCGGAGCGGATTCGATGTATTCCATTGGTGGGTATTCGTACCCGCCTGCAAGCCCGGTGATCTGACCGACCACTTCTTTTGCCTTGCTCATTTCGCCGGTATTGACCCAACCGTCAACGGCTTCCATGGCAACGCTGCCCGCTTGCTCGATAGACATACCCAATAGGGCACCCCTCGCAGCATCGGCCCCGGTGGTCTGGCCCTGAATCGAAGCCGCACAGATCGCGGCAATGACCGCTATACCTATTTTTGTGATTTTACCGCCGGGAACTCTCTTTGCAACACCGTTAGAGAGCATCCCGCCTACTAGAGCACCGCCGACGATAACGCCTTGCTTGCTCACTTTTGTGGAACTTGGTGTTTTAACTTTCATAATGAAATTGATTTAAATATTAACTGTTATAGATGTATGCCCCTGCCGCCAATGCTGCCAAGGCTAAAATTCCTGTTGTGCCGAAACCGGCCTGTGTTTTTTTGACTTCCTTTTCATAAATCTGTACGGCTTGCTGTTCCTCTGGCTGTAATACGGCTGGGTTTACCTTTATCTTGAATTGGGGTACATTAATGTCGTAAGGTGGGTGTCCGCCGGGGTAGCCGTTATCTTTGTTCTGGGCATAAGTGACCTTTTTAGTGCCTGCTTTTTGCACCAAATGACCACCACCTGAAAGGGCTTTTGAAATTCCGGTTTCCAATTCTTTGACCAAATTGTTCAAACTCTCGACCAATAGTTTCAGTCCGTCTCTTGTGCAATCCCTCGCATTATCATCAAGCCATCGTCTTGAACCTGATTGCACGTTGTAGAAGAATTCCCAGAATGCGTTTATCGAAGCTTCGATATCTGTGAAGGTCATTCCATCCCATGAATACATGGTTTCTACCAATTTTTGTTTGATGTATTCGGCCTCGATGTTAAAGGTTTGCTGTGCCGTGGTGGGTGTCCATGACGCACCATAACACTTAAAGCCGTCTTTGAACCATTGACCAAATGTTTTTTCCCAAGTTTCGGCGGGTATCAAAGTCAATATTGCACTAATGCCATAAGTGAATGCCGCCGCCCCCGATCCTACGGTATGAAATATGGCGGATGTCGCGCCGGACTTGCCGATCGCGTTCAATTTTTCTTCACGGCTACCATATTGGGTAGCGGCCCTATTTTGCGCCGCGCCCTGTGTCGCCGAACTATAAATGCTGGCCCCGAAGGTGGCCCAATCTTGGCCCTTGGTATTGCCGGTCGTGGGGGCAACGCCCGATTGACCGCTGTTATAAAAGCCTAAGCCATTTCGTGCCGGACTTTTCAATGCCGTTATTCTTCGAAGGTTCGACCCTTCTACATTGCGTATCGTTGTTCTAGGTGGCGGGGGTGCCGTCGGTGTGGTGGTGCGTGTTGTTCTTATGGGAACCAGTACCGGAGTAGACGGGCTTTTCGGAACGGATATTTCAGGGCCTAATGAACTGCCGCCGATTATCTGTTTCGGGCCGAACGGTATCGGGTCTATCGGACTTAAGGGCTGTGGGGTCGGGGTAGCGATGGGGGTACACGTACAACGGCTTTCGCTGACCGCGTTTCTTCGGTCGCCAAAAGGTACACGGCCATCACTTAACGAAGGGGTTCTTGCCGGTGCCTGTAATCCGTAATGAGGTAAATTTACCTTACTCATAAAAGTGTCGCTTTTTGCGCTATATGAGACTTCGTTATTGCCCGACACGGTCGCGTCGATAACGAAGTATTCGTTTTTGTTCGTTCGTGGATTTTTTTGATTTTTTGGAACGATTACATATACATGGCTCCATAAATTCGGGTCGATACCTTGGCCCGACCATAAATCATTAGGTTGTTTTACCCTTCTGAAATAATGCTTGATGCCAAGATTCGTCAAGATGGTACTGGCGAAAATGCTGTAACTTTTACAATCGGTGCCTTTCTCTCTAGTCGCCCATGTACAAGCCGGGCTTTTTAGATTTTGATCCGTGCCGTCGAGTTCATATTGCACATGATGAAAAAGGAAATCGAAAATCGCATTGCACGTATCTTGCAAGGTCTTGCCGGCAAATTCGCCAAGGGCCAATTTTTTCGTTTGCCTCGCATTCGCATAGGCCCATTTCTTCATTTGCCTTACCGTGAATGCGGTATCGCTCTTGCCTAGATATTTCGGCCTACAGCTGCTATCGTTGAAATAGCGGTCGTATTCGCGGCCATCTTTGAGCGGCCTTTTTAGCAGTACGTTTAAATCTTGATAATCCACTAATCTGTCAATGATCTTTTGTTTCGCTTTGCTTTTGGAAGAAGCCCGGGCCGCATGAGTGCCAGACCGGGCGATAACCAAACCAAATACTTAACCTGAAACAAATTTTAATGAACTGACTGGTAACGGTTATCGGATAATCGTAGCTTGTAACGGATTTTCGTTAATATTCTCGGATTATCGTAGATATGCACGGATTTTGGATTGTTTTTGGCATTTTTTTTGTCTCTTTGCAGTAGATATACACCATTATGTTTTTGAAGTTAGTTTCGTACCGCACGACAAAGCGTAAGTTGTCGGGGTCGTTAAAACCTATGACCCAAAAAGAGTTTCGAAATCTTATAAATCCCATTATCGCCCATCATAGAAATATCGCTTTGGCCGATGCCAAAAAACAGACCTTTCTACAAAGCAACGAAGTGGTCGATTTTCTAAAAAAAATCGGGGAGCCGCTCAAGGGTCATGGCAAAGAAGTGATCCTGGGCACCCATCGAATGACGAAGAAAGACTTGCGACGAGAATTCCCGACCATGAGTACGCCCGTTTTTAACAAGACGCTGGCCAAGGTGGTCAACCAAAGTCGTGATTTCGGTAATTCGAACGGCGAAAAATGCAAGCCACGAACGTTCAGAAAACAATATATACGACCGGGGGAGGTACTGGATTTTTTAAAACAGATCGGGGAGTTGGTTGATGGTTGATGGTTGTTCGTTGTTCGTTGTTCGTTGTTCGTTGTTCGTTGGATAGTAATAGGTTTTTTCAAACCGAATCAAACAATTTCCATACAAAACCACACAATTTCCATACTAATCCACACAATTTCCATACTAATCCATACAATTTCCATACTAATCCATACAATTTCCATACAAAACCACACAATTTCCATACTAATCCATACCAGATTATACGTTTAAATTTTGTAATGAATTTCGAATAAAATGTACTCTAATTTTAAGAGACTGGAGTACCCATAATAACAAAGTTGCGGGATCTCGCGGAAAAAGAAAAGCCCCGAATAGAATTTTCGGGGCTTTCTCAAGTAACTTAGTAAAAAATGTTATTGCCGAAACCAAATTTCATAATCGCTGCCACTATATGAGAACGAAATTATCAAACGTGTTCGGTCCAATGTGGCCGTGGCCGTATTCGTCGGAATGCCTGTTCCTTCTAAAAATGGTACGTCGCTCGTGATTGTATAAATATCGCCATTTCTTGACCAATCAAGATTAGCCGTATTGGTCACATCGCAACCGCCATTAGGGCTGTCGCCGTACAATTCGTAGATGCCGTCGTTAAAAATAAAAAACTCCATATAGAAAAAATCGGCACAAGTCGGCAATTCTTGACTTATGCCGTCTTCGTACAATGCCTCTAATGTGAACTTTTCCAAGATTGGGTCAAGTACCGGGTTGGGTTCTTCGTCTTTGCTGCAAGAAAAAATTGAAAATGCGACTAAAAGTAAAAAGGTAATTTTCTTCATAGTGATTTGATTTATATGGTTAGTGAACTCTTTGAAAAAATCGTGCCAATATAAGATTTTTCGCTCATGTAACGGTGAAAAAATAGGGGTCTATATTTTATTTTCGGCTCTTAAGTATTTGAGCAATGAATTGATATCGTGGTGTAATTTTTTGTCGTAGGGCATAAAGTCGCCAAAAAGTCGAATGGCCCTACCCTCGATAATTTCTTCGCAGCAACCTTGTGAGGCCCACATCTTTTTCATTATCGGCAATTCAATTTTGATTCTTTGATTGTGCTGTTTTCTTTCGATCAGGTCTTTTCGTTTTTCCTTTAAAAGTTGAATCGCCCGGTTTTCCATAATTAGGTTTTCGAATTCTCGATTATTCAATATTACTCGCCTTTCAGGCTGCGTCATACTGAACATAACAGCCGCTAAAATTCATTCTCGTACCTCGAACGAAATATTAGCTTAGTGTTATGCTGTAATAGGGCATCGAGCCCCGTGAACGAAACATTAAATTTTATCAATAGAGAAATGGTAGTAATTATTTCCATATTTCTGCTTAAAGGTAAATGACACACACCTTTTGCAGTGCCCATAGATAACATCAGTTCTTACTAATGGAGTTCCTTTCTTATAATATTTTACAATCCAATTTTGCATAAAATTTAAAATTTCTACTGTTCACTTTTATTACAGCATAACGGTCAAGGTATGAATACGGCTAGACCGTGGTATGCGTTCATTTATTCAATTTGTTATTTATCGCTACCCAACTACAGATAACATGGTTTAAGTGGCAAAAGCCGTATTTCAATCGTTGCTATTGTAAGGCTGAAATACGCCTTACGCAACTTACACCTTGACCGTTATCTTCAAGCGGCTTAATATCTAAGCCTAGCAACACCCTAAAGTGCCGCCAGAAGATAACAAGGTACATAAAGCATAGCCTAGGTTTCGGGCTTATTAATTATGGTTCGGTGCTTGCCGAATGAAAATAAAAAGCCTTCAAAACGTGCTATTTTAAATCGTTAATGTCTATCGCTAATCCACTTTCTATTAATCCGAAAACATCAACGTGGTACGCTTTTAGTAGTTCAACATCCTTTGCCCACCATTCTTCTAAACCTATGTCTTTGTCAAATTTTTGTGCGCTATAAAGGCTCAATTCATCATAGATTACTCGTTCAAACCCGTCTGGTGTCTTAACTTTCTTTTCTAAATCCGATAACGGCCTTAGTATTGGTTTGGCACAAACACTTCTTAAGTGCGGGTCATTTGGGTAATATTCAAACCCATTCATAAGAACATCTAGCATTCCTAAGTTGAAAGAATGTACTTTTGATTCAGAAACGTTGTTCCAATAATCGTTTAATCTAAATCGGTCAAGTTTTATGATTAAAAATTTCAATCCATAAGGCTGGTACGGTAAAATGTGTTTTTCCTCTAATCTCATATCTTTTCGGATTTTGCTATCGCAATATGCAATCGCTCTTTTTTATTTTTGGTTTGTTTATTAAATTCGGTGCATGGGTCGCTACGCTTCATGTACCAACCGTTATTTGCAATTTTAAAAGAAAAAAATGTCACCAACTGTTACGGCTGTGCGGGTGCCACAAATATCATACACGAGTGTATAATCAATATGGCACTATTTCCATTCTTTCTTAATTTCATCGGTCGTCTTAAAACCAAATTTTTTCATAAAACCTTTGGATAAATATTGTTTCATTTCAAAAGCCTCGGCATATTCTTTCGAGTGGTTTATCAAGTCAAGATATTTGTCAATTTCATCTTGTGATTCGGGCATTCTCCCGTTTGTCCGTAAAACGTATTCTTTTACTATTTCAGGAATATTCATTTCGATTTTTTTAATCGTTTCATAACATTATCTGCGATTTGATGCTGTCTATCAATCGATTCTTTTGGCACAATAACACCATTAGCTTTTAGATATAGCTTAAACTCTTCATCGTTTAGGTTCATTTCTTTGGCCTTTTTCCAAATTTGGTGTGCTGATTTTTTCATATTTAAAATTTTGGCAGCCCTTCCATAACAGACTTGCATTCATCACATTGATTTTCACATTTTTCGGAGTTAACATATAAGTCCTCGTGGCAATAAAAATCCTTATTTTCTTTCATACCTGTACGTATTTGGCTAACGCCATTTGCATTGCTCTTTTTTTTCTTTTAAAACAGACCGCTTCGTTGCTCTTCGCTCAAATAACAATGTATAACTTCAATTGCTCGGTTCGGTACAAGTCTAATAAGGTTGCTAAATCAACAACGCCTATTTGGTTACTTATGCCAAGTACAATATTCTTTACTTGTTTGCTTTCTAAAAATTCTTTTCCTTCCATATTTGTTAAATTCAGTTATTAATTCACGCAACAAAAGTTACACTCAACGTATTATGCACAAGCACTACTTTAGTGCCAATACAACCATATTTCTAAATCATTTGGAAGTTCATTTAAAAAAGCAATAAAGCCTTTGTTTTTCCAACTGTCAGTTTTATAACCCGCCAAAACGCTTTTTAAGTCTTTGCATAAAACACCTTTCATTAAGTCGCCATTGTGATTGTTTTCCCATAGCACGTTTCTTCAAACCCTTCAATGTTTCCGCTAAAGGTGTTTATACCGTTTCTAGGCACTTCTCTTCCTTTGGTTTCTTCTAACTTACTAACTATCTCAAATAAGTTACTATCTCTGTGTAAGTCTATAATGTCGTGTGAGAAGTGAGCGTTTTGACTGTACTGCGGTAATATTCTTAAATCTAATCCCATAATATTGCTTTTTTAAATTTCGTTTTTTAATTAAGTTTTGTTCTAAATTCCCGTGCCAGATCTCAATTCGAAGATTTCTGATTCTAAATCCATAATTTTAATAGTTTAAAAGATTACTCTATTCTACCCTAACGGGCGACGCATGGTTGAACCGCCGCCAAGGCTTGTGATTGTTTATTGTTTTTATTCTTTACCGATGTTCGACTCAACCTAACAAAGTTTAAAGTTCATGCGGTGCAACCCTAATCGGTTCTCCTGTTCGGTTGCACCGAACGAACCTTACACGTCGCCCGTTCTAATGCATAGCCCACTCATACGCTTTAGAAAAGGGGCAATGAACAAGAACAATGCATAAAATTAATACTACTTTAGCGCCTTTAAATCAGCCTTCGCAAATTCTAGCAGTCGGCAAATTTCATCATACATAGCTTTTATTCCCACTCGCATAATTAAGCTTCGGTCATCTGTATTGCTTTTGTGAGTACTCCAAAGGTGGTAGCTATACATCGGGTTTTGTTCATTTTTAACCGTTCTACCGCAAACACCAACACCATTACAATGTTCAGGTCTTAAATCTCGTTTCATTTCTTCTAGCCTTTCAATTCGGTCATTTAAAGAATTTGCTTTTTCTAATGTTTTTCTATCCATCTTTTTAATTAAATTTTAGTTATAATTTACCGTACTAATCTTATACTCAACGTTGTTTTCGATAGAAATAACTATGTTACCAGTTCTTTGAATTCGTCTACCGAAATTTCAATCTCGGTACTATCGTCCATTCCTTCATTGATAGCCCAAACAGAATAACCCCCTATCTTTGCGATTTCTTCCCAAATACCTAAATCCAATGCTTCCCGTGCCGTAATTTTCATTTCGTTATCATTTTTGCCGCCATTCTACCATGGCCATGCTAGAGCTGCGGTTGTTTTGTTATCGTTTTATTTGATGTATTGAACAATACATTGAAAAAGGTATTCGGCGGCTCTAGGGTGAACCATATTTCCTATTGCCTTAATTCTGTTCTTGTAATTTTCAAATCCATTAACGCTTCGTAAAGTTCTGGGTTCGGGTATGCTCCGTCTGTCTCGCCATCCCGGAGAAATTCGGTTAAATTGCTTTTGTAAAATGGACTGCGAAAAAATCTCTTTTTTACCGCCCCTTTGTAATCCGATTTTGTTATTGCTGGCAATAACATATAATCGGGGTCGCCTTTGCTGTAATTTAAAGCTGGTAAGTGGTAACATTTGCCATTCAGCATCATACCCGATTTCGGAAAGTCGGCATAGAACAAATTCAAATCCTTTTCTCGTGATTTGGTCGGAGTTTTCAAATATGATAAAATCCGGTTTAAGGGCTTCGCATATATCGATACATCCAAAAATAGTTTTGCTTCTTTCTCCGAAAACACCTTTTGCGTTTGGGTTTCCGATAGAAATGTCTTGACACTCGCTTGTGATACTGATAATGTTTGGTCTTTTTTCTGGGATTTCAAGGAAAACATCTTTGTATTGTTTTGCATTTGGGTATTCTTTTTTTAGTAGTTTTCTTGCGAAATCATCTATTTCACAATTCCAAATCGTTTTTATTCCAAGTCTACGAGCACCTTCCGCCATACCGTCAATGCCTCCAGAACATAATGAGCCATGTGTTAAGTCTTTTACATTCATAACTAAACATTTCTAAATTCCGGTGCCACGTATTCCATTCCGATCAGGTGAAACAATTTCATTTCATCGCGAACGGGTATCGTTACCCCTTTCTTTGTCAACTTGCCGTTAATGCCCTTATACCCTCTCTTGACCCAATTTTCGGCCATTTTCTTGCTGTATTCGGCACTACCGGTACGTATCGCATAGATATAGCCCCAATTGTCGGCCTCGCACATAAAAAGGTCTAATTTGATACCTTCGGGCAACGTTCGCTGGGTATAACGACATGGTAATTCGCCGCGCACCTTGGGCCATTGGTCTACCACTTCGGGCAACCCTTTTTTGAACAACCCTACGTGATACGGTTTCGGTATGGCAACGATTTCGATGTCGCCGACCATCGCTTTTTTACGCCGAATGCTGCCGGCTATCTCGATCTTGATGCAATGGGGTGCCAACATCGATTTTACCCTTTCGGCGATGGTCTTGGCTTCTTGATAGGTGAACTTTCTTTCTTTTTCCGGTGTTTGCATATATCTGGTTTTTAAGGGTTGCTTCAGGTCAGTACGTTCTGTCTGAATTGGGTAAGTTTCGTAATCAATAGCGGTATCTTTTCGGGCGGCGTGGTCTGTAAGACCTCTTTGAAAAAGGCCAGTTTGTCGCTGAATCGCACCATGTTCATTATGGCATTTAGATCACCGGGCAACCGCTTGTCGTAAGACAATTCTTTTTGCACGTTCAGGTGGCCCCGGTGGGCCGTTTCGTGAAGGTTGCCCAGAAATAGGCCGATCTCTCTAAAACTGACCTCGTAATGGGTGTAGGCGAGATAATTAAAGACCCTTTTCGCTTTTTGTACGGACTTCTTTTTATCGACCGAACGAATTTCTTCTTGCGATACGTTGTAGTATTCAGACACGTTTCGCAATAAAATGGACAACTGCTTTTCATTGAGAAAACGCTTTTTTGATTTCCATTGCTCACGGGTCAAGGGCAAGACTTCGTTGGCGCACCGGCGGCATATCCAATTTTGTTCTTCCTTATCGAAAAAATTCATGCTGAACTGTACGAATTGGTCGGTTTCGGCCTTGCAATTCGGGCAGTATTCTGTGCGGGTGTTCGGGGTCTGGGCTTTCATATAATCGTTTCTTCTTCTAAGTATTCGTTTGTACTACAATCATATATTCTGACCATTCTCGATTCTTTGTATAATTCGGTTTTTTTGAATCTTCGAAGCATTGCCTTGAAAACTTCATCGATGCTGTTCTCGTTCATTTTTAAAAAACAATATCGTACCGGGTTATAACCATTCACTTTTAATTTTGAATCGCTTTTTTTGAGCAGGAACGTAATTTTATATTTACTGCAATTCTTACAGCTTTCTTCGATGCTTTTTTGAAGTGAACAACTACAAGTTGGTAATTTTTTATTCTCTAATTTTTTATCGTCGTAAAGCCATTTAGGTATTGTAATTTGGTGTTTATCAGCATTATAAAGGGTATAAGATTTCGGCAACCATTCCAATCGATTGCCTATTTTGAAGAAAAAAGCCTTATCTGTCTGTTTTTTTAGAATAGCGTAAATGGTTTTATTCGTTTCTTCATTTACGGTGTGATAAAGTCTACTGTCGGAATCTCTTTCATACATTATCAAAGTATGCGCTTGCCGATACATTTCTGTCTTTTTGGCCCTTTTCAACATTTCTGACATGACTTGCTCCATGGTTCTACTGTTTTGCCTTAAGTAACTGTACCAACTTTGAAAAGCTTCTAACTTTTTCGTGGTCAAATTCTTAGAGAAGAAAACCAATTTATACTTGCTGCAATTTTTACAAATTTGACCCATTCCCTTCTTAGGTACACAACTACATTTTTTATCTGACATACTTAACTCGCATATTTGAAAAGGTTCGATCGAAAGGTGCCGATATGATGTGCTAGATTTCGATGTACGTCACGGGGCATATTGTTGCGCGAATAGTCGGTTATTTCACTGAGATCAAAAGTGCCGTGCCCCATCTTTCGGGCCATGTATTTATATAATCTTTTGATTGCCCGACTGTTATCAATGCTTTTTTGACCCCTCTTTTTTGCCAGTAGTACGGTTTCTTTTTTCAGTTTTTCAATGACAACGTTCTTTTTTCGAACGTTTTTGAAGTGGAACATAAAGGTGCCGGGGCTGCTATCGAACGGATTCAGATAATCGTTGGGATCGAAGGGTTTGAAGCTGCCGCGCTTCGCCCGTGGTGCCGCGCCCCAATCTTCGTCGAAGATGCAGAATAACAGTTCGCGGTATTGCTGAAACATTTTGGCTTTGCTCAACTCGGCCCCGTTTCGGTGCATGAAAACCCCGCTTTTCTTCCAAGTTTGCAGCACTTTTAAAACCACCAGCGGATATAGGGCTTTGTAGTATTCGTGATTGAGGTAAATTTTGGCAAGGTGTTTTATAGTCTCTTGGATCAATAATTTTCTAAACTCGTGTTTCGGAAGGTAGCCGCTATCGACTTCGAATTTCAAGGTCTGGGTAGCTATCGGCGGGGCCGTTGCATATTGCCATTGGTGAATTTTATCGGCGAAAATGCGTTCTTCTTCGATCAGATCGCGCAAATCGTTCGAATTTTCGAGCGCGTAGTTTCTTTTTGTTGATTTTCCGTTGACATTCTCGGCGGAATTTTCACGCCCGGCCATTTTTGTTTTTTCATCCTTGCCGCTCGGTGACCTAAGCATTTCGTTCTGGTAATTATCCGTAGGATATATTTCACCACTCAAAAAATCGTCGCTTTCTGAAATCGGATGTTCACTTTCTTTGGCGATTTTTTTCCTTTTCGATGATGTGAGGTTACGAACATCGTCTTTAATATTCTTTTCTGATATTGTGGTTCTATAGGGTGTCTTATCATACGCTTTTCGTGACCCTTCGGAGGTAACTAACTGATTGTCAAGGCTAACAATTTTCTGGGTCTTGTTGTCGAAAACGTGCATAATTTCAGGGTTTATGAAGTATAAAACCCCTCTATGACTACCTCTGAAAGAACGGTATTGCAGCACCCCTGCTTCGACCAATCGGTGAATGCCGTCAAGTATGGCCTGTTTCTTTTTTAAGAGCATTTTACGCCCGTTTTTGTGCGTCATGGCACGAAGAATAAGGCTGTTCAATTCTATTTTGGGTATGGTAATCAGTTTATCGGTGCTATTGCTCTTTTGGCGTGTTCTGTCGAGCTCATGTAGCCGCAGTTCATAAAGTCTTAAAATAGCATCCGTTAGATTTCTTTGCTGCTCTTTTAGTGGTTGTATCTTTACATATTTGATTATCGGAAGCCCTTTTTCTTCATTGTACTTTTTTGCCAAGGCATTGTAGTCGTGAACGTTTCTGGCCTTTTTTTCCTTTCCTTTCTTTAGTGGTTTTCGATATTGCTCGTAAAGGTTTTTGTTTTCTTGCTCATAGCGTTCCCCTTCGTCACTTTCCTTCCAGAGCAAATCTACTTTGGCGTTATGGGCGTTATTTTTTTTATTCTCCGCTTCGACAAATTCGTTATACTTATACTCCCTTTCTCTGTACGAAATTAGTATTAGGCTTTTCGCTTCTTTGTCCAAATAGGGCCGATATGCCTTAATGGGGTAGTGCGAATAATGTTTAAATTCTTCGTTTGAAACTAGGGTGGTGTGCTGACCGGTCGATGGTGCCTGTCTTAAGACCTCTTGTGCCGATTGTACTTTTTTCGCTCTCATACTCATACGATTGTAGTTTTTTGATTCGTGGGTTCAACATTATTTTGCGGTGGTGTGCCGGTAATCTTTTCTTCCGGGGAAATGATCCAAATATGATTGTCGGAATGCCTTTCTATGGATATGCCCAACGGTTTCAACTTTTTGCGAAGCGAACAAAGCGATACGTCGAACGAGCGGGAAATAAAATAATTCCAATCGTCGCGAAACGATAAAGCGACCGTTTGTTTCAATGCCGGTTCTTCGGGGTGCTCTACCAAATACTTTAAGATGCCCGCTTCGGTCGGGTTCAGTTTTACCCCGGTCTTTTTGATGGTGCCCGTATGCCTCTTTTTGATGTTCTTACTGGCCTTGAATTGGAACAGTTCTTTCATTTTGTTATCGTTTTTGCTGCCGGTCGCTGATCCAGGTGGTCGAGCGCCGGCGATTTTGATATTCTTTTAGGTGGATGGAATAGGGTTCGCGTATCGAAATTCATGGTCAAAGGCGCACGGTTCGAAGCAAAATGAACCCGTGCGCCGTGTTGGTCTGAACCATAATAGATTCCGTATTCGCGATTGTCCGCCTCGACGTACAGAACGATCGTACCGATATCTTTTTTCTGAAGCGACCGCAAATTTAGCGGGGTCAGCTCGTGGCGTTGGGGGTAGGGGTTTAGTTCAGGCATACGGCATTGGGTTTTTCGTTTTCATAACCTGATTCTTTCATCTGGCTTTGCGGCGTGAAATCGTGTGAATCGTAAAAACCGATGCCGGGGCCAAAATGTACCGGGTGAAAGCTATTGCCCTCTGGGTCTGACGATGAAACCAAAATCAAGTCGAGACTTTCGGGATTGTTCTCGACGAATTTGTTAACGATATCGATGTACTCTTTAAATTTCATTCTTCGTTGTTTGGTTCGTATTTTGATAATGCAAGTGTCTCTAAAATCACAATCTCTAATTGGGGATTACTGCGTATATCGGATGCCAAATGACAAACCATTCTATCGTGATTACCTTCAAGGGCACCAATGAAATTGTCGCTCATACCGATGTTGAGTACCATCGTTAAACCGGCATCGCGTACATCGTCACGAAGGGCTATTGCAGATTCATTAATCATCTTTTCTACTTTCGACATCTTATCTCGGTATTTGAATGTTGATGGGTTGGCGTTCAAAGTTCTTGGGGAATTTCGCCCCGGCCACTCCCTTGAAAATCTGTTTCAATCGGGCAATGACCACTAGGTTGCAGATTTCTTCGTCACGTAATATCAGTTGCAACGAAATGGAATTTTTGCCCTCTTTGGCACGAAACGATTTTATGAAACGGGCCATGCCCAAACTGATATAGAGGTCGTTGTACTTTGCCGGGGCCTTGTCGAGCCGTGGCACACGTACCCCCTTCGAATTCTCGGTATGCCAAGCCAATTGCTGTAATGCTGTCATGGCTTTATTGGTTTTAGTTCATCTTCAATTTCACAGACAATCTTATCGGCTATTAGGTGTACTTCGCTCGTTTTGTGTACGCTTAATGCATGGTTATCTTCGCAGATTTCCCTTATATCCTTAGCATACCTTAAAAGGTCTTTCAGCGTTTCTTCGGAAATGGTTACGTTTTTCATGTGGTTACTTTTGTTGGTTTATCGATTATTCTTTTGAGCGAATTGCGCAATCGGTGTACGGCGTGTCGAATGGCCGATTGTGCCGTAAAGGTGTAGGGGTTGTCCTTTAGGTTTTCGAGGGCGGCAATAGCTTCGCCGATTTCATTTTTCGGTTTATCCGGGTCGTCGAAAAGCAAAAAATGTTTTTCCGATTTCGCGGGTGCTCGGGTTGCCGGGGCACATTCGATAATGATGTTGGCATTACCGAATTCCCTTGTGGGCAGCCCGTTGCTATCGCCATAGGCCAGAATCGTTTCATAGGCACCCTTATCGGTGAGAAAAGAAGCGACAACGTTGTGCCCGGTGTAATATATTTCCGCTTGCGGAAAATCGGACATAGCGATCAACAATTGTTCTTTAACGGTTTCTCTGTTCATGATCGGTCGTTTTGGAATTTAGCGGTGTAATACTTCGTCAAAATCTGCATTGTTTCTTCCGCAGCCGGGTCTTTGTCGGTCGCGTCAGAAATAAGGTTTATCAGGTCGAATTCGTTGCCTACAAAGACCGTTCGCAATTGCATTTTTTCATTGTCTTGCACGAACAGCACCATTTGGCTTTCTGAACTTTCACAAACGATTTTTAGATTTTCTAGGCAATGGTCAACGCAGGGTTTCGACAATTTCATTTTGACCTCTCGGTCTATACCCGAATAGCTTCGCTTTTTGATGAATCGGCGCGTTTTCGGCCTGACTTCTTTTTTTGAATGGTGGCCTTTAATAAATTTGGCTATTGAAGAAATTGCCCAAAGAACCCCCAAGGTTGCAAAGTAAAGCAAGGCCCAACCAATTGGGCTATATATATCTATCATGCCGTTGCTTTTTGAGGTTGCACATTGCGCGACTTGATTCTGAAATGCGTTGCCAGCGTTTGGGTATGGCCCTTTGTTTCAGGATGCTTTTTCGCCATGTAATTCAATTGATCGATAAATACTTTCAATTCTTCTTTTTTCGGGTTCATGGTCAACTATTTTGGTTATTCGTCAATGTTTGCAAATCTCAATGACCCTTGACTTAAGACTATTTTTCTGCTATTCGACCGGTCGGCCATTGCTCTGAATGTTTGATACTTTCTTTCTGGTAAAAGCATTTTGTAATTTGAATATGTTACTTGCATGGTCAACTATTTTGGTTTATAAAAAAATCCGCCTTGTACATTGCTTTAAGCCCAAGGCGGATAGGGCAACAAGTTTTCAGCTTGCCGCTCGGTATCGTTTCGTTTTTTCTTGATTTTCGTTCTCTATCTCTAGCCAAACCTTTATGACGCTCGATAGTTCGTACTTAAGGTTTCGCTTTTGGTTCTGCCGTTCAAAGTCGAACCGCTTCTTGTTGTCTCGAACCCACCTGACGCTACGTACCAAAAATCTAGCGACCTCTAAAGTGCTTAGATGCTTTTCGGCCCCTCGTATTTTCGAGAGCAATTCAGGATTATCTTGTATATTTGACATAAGAATGGGGCTCTTGCCCTTTTTTGGCCATTATTACTTTGATAGGTGGTATTGGTGTATATCTGGGGCCGGTGGTACGGCCCCTTTTTCTATGGTTCATTCATGCGGCTTCTGGTTTTGATTCTACCGTGGCTGAATTTTCTCTTTCAATTTCTATTGCTCTTTGTAGTATTTGCTCTGCTGTTCTTTCTCCAACGATTTCCCCTGTAATCTCGTCGTATATATAAAACGGCGAAAAGGGATATTCGGGAATGGCATAGAGTTTGTAAGCTAAAGATTTTGATATGCCAATATGCTCCGGGGCAGCAGCCAAAGTTTTTCTTACCCCAAAACCGGAAGCAATCTTGTCGTAAATCCATTTAAACGCCAAAATGTTCCTTTTTATCAAATATTTCTTATGAGGTGAAAACATAATTCGTTATTTTGTCTTAACAAAGCTACAATAGAAAAACGTATGAAGCAATAGAAAATTGCTAAATAAATTTATGACTTACAAACTAATACCAAATATTGAATATATTCTTTCAGTTCGTAAGTGGAAACACGCCGAAATGGCCGAAATTATAGGCGGCATAAAAGGCCCGGCAATTAGTAATTGGATAAATCTTAAATCAACACCGCCACTTTTAAAGGTCATATCGCTGGCCAAGGCTATTAATGTTAGCGTTGATACGTTGATATATAAAGATTTGTCTCAAAGCCCCGAATTCCATCCCCATTTATTAAAGGAAACGGGCCTGCCGAATGAAGCTTTGACGCAATGGAACATCGAGAACAATCCGCATTTACTTGAAGAAAACCCGGAATTGTACCGGAATCACACACAACAATATAAGAATATAAAGGCCGCTCTTATGGATGCTTTGGGCGACCGATTGGCCAAAATCGACGAAATCTACGAAGCGATGATAAAGGCCGATATCATCAAAAAGGCCGATGCGAAGCAAAGTGAATTGAATCTTAAGAAGTTACGATCTAAAGAATAGTTTCAAAAGGGCCTCATTGTCATTTTCTATACGACCATCGTTCAATTCGTCATACTCTTTATACACACTATTCAAGATAGCCTGCATTTCAGAATCGTTGATTTCGCCCTTATCGTGCTTTGATATGGCTATGCTCAATTCAGAATGCAATTTTTTATAGGCTTTGCCCGACATTCGCTTTTTTGTTTTGCGGTGTTGATTTGGTACGGTCGATTTTCATTTTCGTTTGCAAGATGGTCTCAAGCAACGCTATTTTTTGGGTCTTGGTCTTTACGGCCCTTGAAAGAAAAAAGCCCGAAAGCGACCCCAAAAAGCCGAGTGTTATGAGTATCGCCATGTAGTATTCATACGATAGGTCGGGTTCGGGGTAAAATATCCATGCGAAGAAATACCCGCCGATAGTGCCGATTATGATACTGAAAATACTTTCTGAAATACGTTCGTTCTTATCGTTTATCAAGTTCAAACGACCTATCAATTTGATAGCGGCCATACTTATAATCAAACCGATGCCGAACGACCACATGAATTTATGCCTGCTGGGGAACCCGCATACCCGGTACGCTTCGCGAACGGCTCGATAATTGGCCTCCGATTTTTGCAATCTTGGCCGCAATACGGCCAACCCTTCGTAATTCGAATCGTATTTTTGGTTGAAATCTGTAAGCGATAACACCCCTTTTCGGTAACAGTAAGTAAGTTCTACGATATAACTCTGTCGTATCAATATCTCGTTTTCAATACCGATTTTTTCGGCGTTGGCAGCAGCTACTTCCGGCTCTACTATCGGTAAGAAAAAATGTGAAAAAAAAGCTACGACCACAAAGGCCGTAGCTACGTTGTTCTTAAGAAATGACAGTACGCTAGTTACCGCCGTCTTTATCGCCTCCCGAAGAAGTACCGTCTTTGTCCGTTGCATCAACAATCAAGGTTTGGTTTGCGATGTCTTCATCTGCTACGGATTCTTTTCCGCATGAAGCCACCAATAATACTACTGCCAATAAAATACCATGTACTTTTTTCATAATGAACTAATTTTTAAGATTATACATATCTCAAAATTACGTTCATCTAAAAAGCGGTAGGAACTTACTTACTTGTAGTTATCAAATATCTTTTAACAATGCGCAAGGTTCAATCAGGTAACGGGGTAGCACAATATAAAAAATGAAAACCGTAATTTTTTATACGAAAACCATAAAAAAACTAGGGTTTTCGTACAATCAAATCGAATAGCCCAACTCTTGATCCAGGTCGATGATCTTTAAGTGCGCCCTATCTTGAATATGTTTCGGAAAATCATTGGTGTAGATGCTAGTGGTCGTATGCCTTTTGTGGCCGACAATTTGGGCGGTGATCCTTTCGTCTATCAGTAATTGCTGCGCCCGGTCGATGAAGGTATATCTCGCCCCTTTAGGGTGTATAGGGGCCGAAAGATTCAATTTTTTGCCCAATTCTTTGAACCTTCTGGCGAAATTGGTAGAAAACGTATCGTAGTTCTCACTTTTGAAAATCGGCACCAAATACGGTTTGCAATTAAATTGTTTCAGAATCTCAATTGCCTGCTTCGGAATGATATTACTGCAAAGGGCTTTCGATTGGCCCTTGTCTCGGTTGAAAACAAGACGGCCATCGCGTACATTTTTATCGTACCTGATTTTCTGCAAGGCTTCTGGGTCGATGCCGCCAAAATAAAACATGAGCAGCCAATATCGTGTATAGTTCAAGTAGCCGCCATTGCCCTTTGATTCCTTCACCTCGCATTCGCGCAATCTGCCCTTATTGTCTTTCAGCTTAAGCTTTTTGTTTCGTAAAAAATCATGTAGCTTTTTAATGTCTTGGGGGCTGGCAATATCGTTAGGGATATCGGGAATTTCTATCGAATGCCCCCGGAAAGGATTCGGTTTTTCGGTCAGGTCGTTCCATAAGGCACGTAATGAACGTAGGTAGCTATCGATACCCGAGGGCTTAAACCCCTTTTTTAGCCGGGTAGCGACAAAGGTTTCTACCATTTTGGGGCTTATCTCGTCAAATGCCAACATGGGGTGATGGTTGTTAAAAGCAGTGATCGCGCTTAATTTGGTGCCTTTGTACCCTAAGTCAAAACTATCGATAGCGGCCTCGTAGAAGATGTCGAAGTCCTTTTTAAAAAGTATTTTTTTTGCTTCTTGAATCGAAACGGATAGTTCCATATCGAGCCGGACAAGATTATCCATTCTCGATTTATACACTTCTATAATGTCGAGCAGCAAATAATATTGTGGGTGTTTTTTGTTGGGCGCGGCTTTTTGGGTGTTCCATTCATTACCTTTGGCAAAATGGCCAATACGCCAGCGACGTTGTTTGTAGTTCTTTGAAATTTCAATGATTATCGGGTAGCCTTTGGTACCGCGCCCTGATTTTCTTCGGTCTAGTTTTAGGTTTAACTCCATTTAAGGCCCTGTCTAAAAAATGCCTAAATAATTGCCTAAATATAAGGTTATTTAGGCATATACACCAAAACTGTTTAGTAATGGCCTATCTCTTAAAACGACGAAACCCCTTATTTAAAGGGGTTTCGGGTAGTGATGGCAGAAGGATTCGAACCTTCGACCGCCTGCTTAGAAGGCAGGTGCTCTATCCAGCTGAGCTATGCCACCGATTTTCAAATTGTGGGTGCAAACTTACTAAAAATTCTAGATTTCAGGTACTGAATCTTTAGCTATAAAAAAAGATTTCAACTCTTTATCGATACCATTATTAATCAATAAGGCCGGCTTTTTTGATTTTAGCCTATCAACACCGTCTTTTGAAACCGAAGTCCTCCATATATAAAGACTTTTTAAGTTTGCCATATTCGCAAATACCCCGATACTCTCATCGGTTATATTTGTTTCAAAAACTTTTAATGTTTCCAATTTCGATAGTATCGCCAGCGTATCCAATTCTTCGTCTCCGATGGCTGTCTTATCTATTTCCAACCATTCTAGGTTCTTGCAAGCAGCGATCAACCTAATCTCTTCATGTGAAATCGGCAGACCACTCATATCGAGTTCGACAATATTCCCTGCCACTCTATTCAATTTGGTTATTACCTTTGAGTCGTATTCAGGAGGCATAAACACATCAATACTCAAAGCGTTGACATTACTTGATATTCGATTTATAGTCAAATAGTCAGAAGAAAGATTTCGTAGCGTACTATCGGCCACTTTAGGTAGCTGAGCCCATTTCTCAGCGGGGTCGGGCCGCATCAACCCATGTATTAATTCGACCATGGGTTCTGATTTCTTCAACTGTTCCAAACGAAGGGTATCCGATGCACCCAAAGCGATCCAACGTTCCAAGATTTGTACTTCGAAGCCTTCTAGCGGTTTTTTACCTTCCGGTGGCATGTGCTCCTCATCTTCAAAAGGCAGATGCAATCTGCGGATCAGCTCACTTTCTCCAGGATTTCCAGGAATAACGGTATTTCCAACTTCACCCCCTATCAGTAAGCCATTCAAAGTGGTCATCAACAATTCTCCCTTCTTTTTATTCGGATTGTGGCACGAAACGCATTTGTCATCTAGGATTCGGCTTACGACATCTTTGTAAATCAAAGGGTTTTCAGGAATCTTTTCTTCTCGCTTTTCCTTCGGTAGGGCTAAAAAATCTTCCCCATGGGTCACCATTCCGCCATAATGCCCAGTAACTAGTACCAAACCCACAATCACCACTTGAAGAATTTTAGTTAAGATTTGACTCTCAGACTTGCTTTGGGCCAACCAATACCACATAGCGGCCAATAGTGCCAAACCACCCCCCATCCATTGATGCCAATACAACAAATCGCCTTTTGCGCCTGTTTCCTTTCCTAGAAAAAATCCTGAAATCGCCGTCAACAATGCAAAGGTTACCGCTAGGGTCAATAGAAGTTTGGGTATTTTCCTTCCGGTCAATCCTAAGAAAACACATATTAACAGTAGAACAATGGGAAAATGTAACACCAAAGGATGCAAGCGACCGATCCAACCCACTAATCTGGGCAATTCGATATAAGAATCGAAAATCAGACAAAAAATCAAAAATAGCGAAAGCCCGAAAACGGCATAATCAATCCATCGTTTCTTAGAGGTGCCTTTCATTCTAAGCTAGAAGATCATTGATTACATTGCCGGCAACATCGGTGAGACGAAAACGGCGGCCTTGATATTTGTAAATCAATTGTTCGTGATCCAAGCCCATGGTATGCATCAAAGTAGCGTGAAAGTCATTGATATGAACTGGGTTTTCGACTACATTGTATCCGAATTCATCGGTTTGACCATAATTGAGTCCGGGTTTAATTCCTCCGCCTGCCATCCAGATACTAAATGCTTTGGGGTGGTGATCGCGACCGTAGTTTTCAGGGTCGAATTTTCCTTGTGCAAAATTGCCCCTGCCGAATTCACCCCCCCAAACGACAAGCGTATCATCTAGCATACCGCGTTGTTTTAAATCCAATACCAATGCGGCAGAAGCTTGATCTACATCTTTGGCCTGACCTGCCATTTCATTATGTAAATTACCATGTTGATCCCAACCCTGATGATATAATTGTATAAATCGAACTCCGTTTTCCGCCAGCCTTCTAGCCTGTAAGGCATTGGCCGCGTACGTACCGGGCACTTGACAATCTTCACCATACAAATCGATAATTGATTGCGGTTCTTTTGAAATATCCATCACATCGGGTACCGACATCTGCATGCGATAGGCCATTTCATATTGGGCGATACGTGACTCGATTTCGTCGTCACCAGTCTCGACATGATGTAACTTATTCAAGGAGGACACTTTGTCTAACAAATGCCGTTTGTCAGAACGCGAAAGCCCATCGGGGTCATTCAGATATAACACAGGGTCTTTACCAGAGCGCAAAAGAACGCCTTGATGCTTTGAATCCAAGAATCCACTAGACCACAATTTAGAATATAAGCCCTGACTATTACCTTTTCCCCTAGAAGTCAAAACAACAAATGAAGGAAGATTTTTATTCTCGCTGCCAAGACCATAACTCAACCAAGAACCCATACTTGGGCGACCCGATATCTGACTACCTGTCTGAAAGAAAGTAATCGCGGGATCGTGATTGATAGCTTCAGTATGCATACTGCGCACAATGGTAATCTCATCGGCGATTTTGGCGATATGCGGAAAGAAATCACTGATCCACGTTTGACTTTGGCCATGCTGCTGGAACCCTATTTTTGGTGGCATTAAAGGAAAACTATCTTGGTTTGCGGTCATATTCGTCAGACGTTGTCCCTTTCTTATGCTTTCGGGCAAATCTTCGCCCATACGCTCGCGCAAAATCGGTTTATAATCGAATGTTTCAAACTGTGATGGGGCACCCGCCTGAAATAGATAGATGATACGCTTGGCCTTGGGAGCGTAATGTGGAATACCCAAAGGTTGCGACAACAGATTCTCTGTTGTACCCTTGAACAAATCAGGTATTAACAAAGACCCCAGAGCCAGAGAACCTATACCAACACTAAGCTGAGAAAAAAAATGCCTTCGGTTGACCTTTAATGGGTTTTCAGACTTGTTTTTATCCTTCTCCATATTTATTCTTTGGTTATGGTTTCATCAAGGTTATAAATCACTTGGGCGGTAAGCATCAAGGCTGCCGTCTTAGATGGGTCGACCTCTAATTGTTCATGCTCCCCTATTGAGACCAATTTCTTGGCGTCGTCCAATGAATTGCCGTACAATTCAACAGCCTCATGATAATAATCATTCAATGTCAACAATTCCTCTTTTCTTGGTGAGCGTATCAAAATTTTTCGGAAAATGTGCTCAATGATATCAGGATCACCAGCCTTTTCGGCAACTGTTCTTTGCGCCAAAACCCGGGCCGCCTCTAACACTTGAATATCATTCTGCAAAGCCAAGGCCTGCAAAGGAGTATTCGTTTTTTGCCTTCGCACTTCGCAAAAATCACGATTGGGCGCATCAAAAATCGTCATTGACGGAGGTGGCAACGTTCGTTTCCAAAACGTGTAAAGTGAGCGGCGATACAGGTCTTCACCGTTATCTTGAATATATTTCGTCAGAACCCCTCTATTCTCACCTGCATTGGTTTCCTCCCATAAACCTGATGGCTGATAAGGTTTGACGCTAGGGCCGCCAACTTCTTTGTTCAATAATCCGCTGGAGGCTAGAATATAATCACGAATCATTTCACCGCTCATTCGAAATCTTGGCGCACGGGCCAACAACCTATTCTCGGGGTCCGATTTTTTAAGATCGGCCCGCAGCTCTGATTTTTGTTGGTATGTTGCAGAAAGCATAATTTTTTTCAGTAAATACTTAATATCCCAATCATGTTCCATAAAATCAACAGCAAGCCAATCTAAAAGTTCAGGATGTGTGGGCAAGCTTCCCTGTACCCCAAAATCTTCGGCGGTTTCCACTAAACCTCTTCCAAATAACATTGCCCAAGTTCGGTTAACAAATACCCTAGCAGTGAGCGGATTATTCTTATCCACCACCCATTTGGCTAAGCCCAATCGATTTTTAGGTAATTCTACCGAAAAAGGATAAATAAACGCAGGTGTGTTCGGCAGCACCGAATCCGTAGGTTGGTCGTACTCCCCACGATTCAGCAGAAAAGCTGTTCTTGGGGCAGAATCGTTCATGACCATTACATTGATTTGCTCGCCCTTGTCTAAATTGACAAAATCCAACACCCCATCTACTTCTTTTGTAGTTAAGGTTATGAACGGGGGGTCTGCAAAAAACTTTTGGTTTTTTGCCTGAACTGCATCCATCTGCAACCCTTTTTCATTTACATTGTTGAAGAACGAAAAGAACTCAAAATAATTTTCTTGCGATATAGCATCGTATTTATGGTCATGGCAGCGGGCACATTCTAAAGTGAGCCCCAGTATTCCTTTACCCAACGTATTTGTTCGGTCTAAAACATAGTTGGTCCGGTATTCCTCCTGTATTACACCACCCTCTTGAGTGATGGGATGGTTTCTATTAAAAGCTGTAGCCAAAATCTGTTCTTTAGTGGCATCTGGCAAGAGATCACCGGCCAACTGCCAAGTTAGAAACTTATCATAGGGCAAATTCTTGTTGAAGGCATGAATAACCCAATCACGCCAGGGCCACATTGTACGATAACTATCATCTTGATATCCGTGTGAATCGGCATATCTAGCAACGTCGAGCCATGATTGCGTCATACGCTCTCCGTATGCAGGGGTGGACATGAAGCGATCTATTGCCTTTGTGATAATTTCTTCGGAAGGAAGGGCCAACAACTCTTTGGTCAAGTCGATCTGCGGCGGAAGGCCTGTTAAGTCCAAACTTATTCTTCGAAGCAACTTTTCTTTGGATGCCCTTTCGGAAGGTTTAATATTCTTTTCTTGAAGCTTTTCGAGTATGAAACCATCGACTTCATTTTGTACCCAATCGGAAGCCTCTTTTCGTGGGACTTCTTTTTTCTGCGGAGGCAAATATGCCCAATGCTTTTCAAATTTCGCACCTTGTTCGATCCATTTTTTAATCAACCGCTTTTCATAAGAATTCAAACTCAACTTTGAATCGATAGGGGGCATGATTTCATTCGGGTCATCTGTCTCAATGTGCCAATATGCTTTGCTCTTATTGGGACTTTTGGCAACAAAAGCATATTGCCCAGGGCTCTCTTTCAGCTCTTCGAATGCAGCTGTTTCCAAATCTAATCGAAGACCCGCTTTTCGCTTATTTGCATCTGGGCCATGACAAGTGTAGCAATTATCTGAAAGTATGGGTTTGATATGAAAATTGTAATCTATCTTTTCAGGTAATTCCAAACTGGCGTATTCATCGGTAGCGGAAGTAAAAACACCTGTTTTAAAAGCGAAGAGAATAGCGATTAACCCAGCCAGAACAACAAATAAAATAATCTTTTGCTTCATTGATGAATCTTGTGAGGTTAGATAAAACCCATAACTTCTAAAGTTACTGAATAAAAGTACTTTTTACAAGGGTATTAGCAATGTAGTTTCGAAACCGCGTTGTAGGCCATTAGCCCACCGCCGATTTCCAGTGCTGATTCGTCAATATCAAAAGTCGGTGTATGTAAGCCGGAAGTTATTTTTTTCTTGACATTACCCACACCTAAGAGGTAGAAGCATGAAGGATTGTCATGGGAATAATACGCAAAATCTTCAGCGATCATCATTGGGTCTAAATCTACGACTTGTTCCGAACCGAGGTAAGAAGCCGCATTTTCCTTTAACTTTGAAGTCAGCTCGGCATCATTTACCAAATGTGGATATCCCCTGTTTATAACAACTTTACAACTTCCTCCCATACTTTCGGCAATTCCCTTGACCAATTTTTCAAGTTTTTCTAGAGCATCTTTCCGCCATTCAACGTCCAAGGTCCGAAAGGTTCCTTCAAGATAAACCTCATCAGGAATAATATTTATAGCGCCGTTGGCGACCAGTTTTCCAAAAGAAAGCACCGAAGGCGTTTTGGGCGAGGCCATTCGGCTAACTACCTGTTGGGCCGCAACAATGATATGCGAGGCTATTAAAACCGGATCGATGAAAGTTTCGGGCATTGCTCCATGCCCACCTTTACCCTTAATAGTCAAAAAAATCTCGTCCATACTGGCCATAAATTTCCCCGAACAAAAACCGACTTTACCAACCGGTATACTTGGCATTACATGCTGCCCGATATGGGGAAGTTCTCCTAATTCTTCATAGACCCCCTCTTTTTGCACCAAAGTGGCACCACCCGGATAAACTTCTTCGCCGGGCTGAAATAATAGTTTTATCGAACCCTTGATGTCATCTTTGAGCTCAAAGAGAATTCTAGCACAAAGCAAGAGTGATGCCGTGTGCGCATCGTGACCACATGCATGCATGACCCCTTGGTTTTTTGAAATGTACGAAGTGTCGTTCAATTCTTCGATGGGCAAGGCATCGATATCGGCCCTCAGCAATCTTATATCGCCATCTGCCTTACCTTTAATAGTGGCCAATACTCCAGTTTTAGCGACTGTTTCGATCTCTGATATACCGATTTCAGCAAGTACTTTCTTAATAAAATCGTGAGTTTTAAATTCATGAAAGCTCAATTCAGGATATTGGTGCAGATGACGCCTCACCTCAATGTAATGGGGGGCATATTTCTTAGCAAGAGTTTTGATTTGTTCTTTCACTTATCGCAAATCGTTATTGGTGACAGCTACCACTAATGGGTTTTTTAAACATTTTTGATAATAAACCAACTCCTTTTCAGGTTGATCATTATCGACTTGAAATATCAAATAGGCATTCTTTTCATAATACCTGCTTCCTTTGGGAAAGCCTTGAATCGTATCGGACAGAACGCGATTCCAATATCTGCCGTTTCCTTTAGACCTGCTGATTTTAGTATGGGGTGAATGGGTCGGAGAAATTTGCCCGTTTAGATTTGAGTTTTCATACTTCAAACGAATCGAACCAAAGCCATATCCTTTTTCAATATGATAAAATGCAACCCACTCTGCATCGGCCTTGATATGATTTTTCTCTAAAACATCTAATTCGTCGTAGAGCTTTAAGTGTTGGATTGTTCCATCTTTCCTAGGAAATGTCAAATGGGTAAACAGGCTATCCATTGTCATTTCATCATTTCGCAACAAATCAAGCTCAACATCTTCGGTCATCGTCATGGTAGATTCGAATTGAAAATAAGGAAGGTCGGCATAAAATTCGTAACGGCCTTCGATATTGATTTCAGGCACACTATCCGTTTTACCGGAGCGCTCTTTTATAACTCGATAAGCCTCTCGTTCAATCAAATTTTTTGAGGCAGCCTGAAAATCTTCCATATTGAAATAACCTTCTGAATCACTTTTCGAAAAGTTAGGCGCCCAATGCATTGCGATATGCCCCCTCTTTAGGGTCTGATTGTTAAATCCCTTTAATTCAATTCCGTTGATTTGACCACCCCGTTTATCATCTTCCATACTGAAATTAATTCTATAGTATCTGTTCTCTACGGACAGTTTGTCTTCTGAAATTACCAGTTGCACCGGAAGCGAACTCCTCATTTTCTCACGAACCCCGACCTGATAATTCTTTGTCTGGTTAGCCCCAATTTCCAACGGGAATAAAATTTCATAATTGAATTTTCCATCATTTGACACCGATTCCAATTCTTGAACGAGAATTGAAGCCTCACTTTCAACATCGCTCAATATCAATATTTCATCCTTTTCCAATGCCCGATCAAATGAAACGGTGGCAGTGACATACTCCAATTGTCGATTCAGGCCCGTTGTTTCAGATATTGAAATAGTGGCCAAGTTCTCAGAGTTTGAACAACTGGCAAAGATAAAAATCAATAAAAAGTAGAATGAAACTTTTATCATTTCATAAAGACCAAATCGAACTTTACGGTTACATCATCACCGACGACGACTTGGCCGAACATGGCGGTCGGGGGCTCTATATCAAAATTTTTAAGCACCATACCATATTCACCCTTAATCTTGAGATTATCGCCTGAAGCATTTATTTCAGTTGTTATCTCTACATCTTGTGAATTGCCACCAATGGTCAAAGTGCCTACTAGTGTTGACTCATCTTTAACTTCCTTCAATGCAAATTTTACTTGTGGATGGGTTTCTTTTTGCAAAGCGGCGTGCATTTTCTTATCCATCGTTGCGCCGCGCTCACTTTTGATGTCTGCAACGGCAACTTGAAAATCGATTTCCTTTGGAGCGTCACCTTCTGCCTTGACCGTACCCGATAAAGAATTTGCAGTGACCGTCCAGTCATGCACAGTTGAAGTACCATCTATGGTCAACTTGCTTGCATCTGATATCGTGTAGGTCTCCTGGGCAAAGCCCGTATAAAAAATGCAGATAAAGAATAATGTAAAAAGAATATTTTTCATTTTAAATCGATTAAACTATTTATAAAACTGGTATTCCAGGTTTCGGAATGACATAATTACCATTTTCTAAAGGCGCATTTGGCATTTTCATTTCCCATGAAAATTCAGAAGGCACGATACTCAAATTAGAGGCCTTGGCTTTTTCTAAATCAATAATCTGGCCAGACTCTATTGCCATGCGACCAAATATTGTCGTCATTGTGCTGTCAGCACCATAAACGGTATTGTTCACATAGGGTTTTGCGCCAAGAATAGCACCAACAAAAACATCTTGCTCGATTTGCGACCCCGTTCTATCGTCTCTATCGCGATAACGCCACAGTGTTTCCCCTTTGTTGTCGATCAACTGCAAACGCTCATCAAACTTTGCCTTTGTTCCCTGGATATTGAAGCCCATTCTATTGGCACAATTATCCATTTGGCGACATTGCACATGAAGTTTGGTGCCATCTTTATATACATACTCTACATAGTGATGATCAAAAATTTCGCCGTGATCTGGTCCATTAAGAGCTGCCCTGCCCCCCATTCCACTTGCTTTTATGGGATAATCTTTTTTTATCCAATTGATAACATCGATTTGGTGAATGGTCTGTCCGGCCAGTTGCCCGCCCCATAGCCAATTGAAATAATGCCAATTGCTAATTTGATATTCCAGTTCGGTTTGATTCGGTTTTCGGGGATGTACCGTAGCTTTCCCCACGTTGTAATAAACATCCATGGAAAGAATCTCTCCAATTTCTCCCGCATGGATTTTTTTGACCATTTCATTGAGTCCTATCTCATAGCGAGATTGTAGTCCTACGACCACGTTCAATTTTTTCTGAGTTGCAATTTCTCCAACTTCCAATATCTTTCGGTAGCCCGGACCATCAACCGCCAATGGCTTTTCCATAAAAACGTGCTTCCCTGATTCAATGGCATATTCAAAATGTTCAGGTCGAAAACCCGGTGGTGTGGCCAAGATTACCGCGTCGCATTCATCAATCACATTTTTAAAGGCCTCCAAACCCAAGAACTGTCGTTCACGGGGCACATCTACCTGATTTGAAAAATCTTTAGAGACACGTTGAAAGCTATTGTCCAATTCATGCTGAAAAACATCCCCCATTGCGACCAATTGAACCGACTTAGATGCGGTCAAAGCCTGAAATATGGCTCCGGTGCCACGTCCACCGCATCCTACAAGACCCAATCTTATTTTTTCTTGAGCGGCTACGTTCGCACTAGCAAATACTGGTAGATGGCCAAATACCATTCCCGCTGCAACCGTCTTTGAGGTCTGTTTTATAAAATTTCTTCGTTTGTTTTCTTTCTCTATCATTTTGCACTTTTAACCATTTTACATTAAATCCCTCCGTTCTCCTTTACCCTAGACAAATATTAATGCTCCCATCATCTTATTAAAAAACCATGTAAAAAATCACTCATCTAAAATGGTCTGCCAGAATTTTTTTTGCTCCTCTGGCGAGGGCTGCTCTTTTGGACTTACAAGTCTAAAGCCGACAAAATTGCTGTCCGTAAACCACCAAAAACTTTTGGGAATTTGAGGATCTCTTTTTTGTAATTTAGCGGTAGACCCAGTTCTTGAGGCCGACCTAAGTTTGTCAGGGTCATCGTCCCAGGATCCACCTCTCATCACACGAGGGTGGAAAACCGTCGGAACGATCCAAGGGTTCTTCTCCTCAGAATTGGCGTATGCATCTTCTTTATACTCATCCAAAGTCCATTCAGAAACATTACCGTGCATGTCATAGAGACCCCAAGGGTTTGGCAATTTCGACCCGACCTGTGCCGATTTATTATCAGAATTTTTGTAGTGTACCGCATATTTATCGAGCTCATCGACCGAATCACCAAAAGAATACGTAGTTGTGGTTCCCCCACGAGCGGCATACTCCCACTCCGCTTCGGTTGGCAGTCGATAAAACTTTCCGGTTATCGTACTCAACCACTTGCAGAAAACCAATGCCGAATAGGTCGACATACTAATAGCAGGGTAACCTGCCTTTCCCATGCCATAACTGGGGTCTTCATAGGGTGGGCTGGGTCTTGAGATCGCATCGATTTTTATAACTTTCTCATTCTCCAACTTTACAAAAAGTTCTTTGTTCTGTTTAAAGAACAACTCGAAAACATCCCAGGTCACTTCGTATTTCCCTATGTAATATCCATCCAGTGCCACTTGATGTTGAGGACCCTCGTCTACTTTTCGATTTGATTCAGAATCTGGACTACCCATCATGAAAGAACCTGCAGGAATCTCGACCATATCGAAAGATACATCGGTCTCAGGCACTTTTTCGGTATATCCTGACGTTTGCATTTTCGTTTTGGCAGTGACCTGTTCTTTCGCTTCCAATACACTTTCAGAGCCTTCGACTACAGGCACTTTGGTAGATTTACAAGATGTCAATATTGTGAGCAGTAAAGTGAGAAAATAAATCGTTATTCTATTCATGGAAATCTTATTCGTTAATTTCATTTTGACTAAATGTATTAAAAAAAATCTTCAGATTTGGTTTTGAACCTACAGTCCTTTGGTCCAATCACTTATATTTTCGCGAACGAACTGATCATCGTTCAATTCAGGATGATCTAGATAAACCCTATCGATTTCCTCTTTTTGTCCTTCCGACAATTTTTCAGTTTCGTTCAAACACCATATCCCCCTTAGAAGGCCTTGTCTGAATAGCACTTCATGGATACCGGCGATACAGCCTTTGAAATTATTAGCGGCATCAAAGAAAGCCGCATTTGCATCGGTCACGGAAATATTTTTGGTCAATATTTCTTTGGGAATAGTGTCATTAGAGTTTTTAAAACTATGGATGTTTTGCAATTGTTCAACAGCTTTTTGTGTCCAAACCGCCCAATGACCAAGCAATCCACCGACAATGTCTTTTTTAACGGCTTTACCGCCGACTTGAACTTCATAAGTGGTCAATAAATCAGCAATAATGTTATCGTCATTGCCGGTATATAAAGCGATTTCGTCCGAACGGGAAGATGAGCAAACAGCTCGAACTACCTCCAAGGTTTGATACCGATTAAAAGGCGCCATTTTTATGGCATGCACATTTTCAATCTCAGCAAATGCCTTCCAGAAATTAAAGCTCAGTATACGCCCTCCAACGGCAGGTTGAAGATAAAAACCGAATACCGGAATTATCTCAGCAATTTTGCTGGCACGCTCTAACAGTGCTTCTTCCGACCAATTACCGAGTCCATTCGTACTGACCAAAACAATGTCATAGCCCAGATCGGAGCATATTTGAGCTTCATTTACAGCTTGCTCGGTATCGCCACTTACGCCCGCCACCTTTATAAAGGGCCGTTTCAATTTCGCTCTATCGATTTCTTGAACGGCCAATTGCAACACGCTCTTGTACAAATTTACCTCAGGGTCCCTTATTTCGAATTGTGTGGTATGCACACCGATGGCGATACCACCTGCCCCGGAGGCTATATAATATCTTGTCAGCATGCGTTGATGTCTTTTATCAAGCTCTCTTTCAGCGGTCAACGCCAAAGGATGTGCCGGAATGACGGTGCCACGGTGTAATAAATTTTTTATTTCGGGATTCAACGTTTTCATTTAACTTACTTTGCTTTTATTTTTTGTACTGCACTTTGAACACCTCTCTTTTCGCGAAAATTTTAGAACCGCACCATTCACTTAAGAGAAGATTCACCAAGATTAACCCTTTAACTAATTAAAAATCACCTTTTCGTTCTTGAAAATGGGTGGGCTTTCCTAAAAGTTCACCATCTATTTTCAACCAGTGAGCGGTCCACGTAATCATATCTTCCAAGGCAACTGAAGGTTTGCCCAATAATTCATAGGCGTGACTCGAATTGTTCAATAGTGCAGTTTCTGCTGGTTGGTTTTTAAATAGTGGTTTCTGCTCAAGTAATCTCCCAAATTCCTCGGCCAGCCATTGTATAGAAATAGTTTCGGGCCCGGTAACATTCAATTTTTTTGCAGGCGATTCACAATATAATAGACTTCGAATAGCGTATTCATTGGCATCACCTTGCCAAATAACATTAGCAAAGCCCATACTGAGATCAATTGGTTTTTGATGAAAAACCGACTTGGCGACTTCCAATAACACTCCATATCTTAAATCCAAGGCGTAATTAAGACGGTACAGCAGCATTTTCGTTCCGTTCTTGATAGAAAAGTGTTCGAACACCCTTTCCCTGCCCAAACAAGATTGCGCATATTCGCCTATAGGTGCTGGCTTCACAGATTCAACAGCGCCGCCGCTATCGATTGGCACAAAGGGATATATATTTCCCGTAGAAAAAACCACGATATTCGAATGTTTATATTTTTCGGCAACCCTTCCAGGCAAATAAGCGTTCATCGCCCAAGTAAAATGTTCGTTGCCTGCAGTTCCAAATTTATTTCCTGCCATATAAATGACATTTTTACAATCAGGCAAATTGTTTAACGCAGAGTCGTCAAGTAAATCGGTCTTTATACATTCGATACCGAAATCGACGAGTTCTTGATATAAATTTTCGTTTGAAAAACGAGAGACGCCGATAATTTTTTTGTCAACCCCAGCAATCTGAATCGCCTTTTTCGCAAGTTTGGCAAGAGTAGGGCCCATTTTTCCTCCAAGCCCTAAAATCATGATATCCCCCTCGATTTTGGCAATGTCCTCGATGAGAGACCGCGAGGGTTCGGAGAGTTTATCCTCCAACTCGTAAATAGTATTTATTTGCTTCATTTTATAAATATGGAATAAACATTCATACCTGCTAAGAGCACTAAAGTAATCAGACCGATTAGCATCAGCAACTTTAGAACAATACTTAAGGGCATATCCTCTTTTTTTGATTTTTCGATAGCCATCAAAAAAAGTAGTATTCCGATGACGGGAACAACGATAACGGTAAAGCCTTGCGCCATGATGATCAATTGAATTGGTAGACTTCCGAATACAACTGCGACCGTTGCCCCGACCAAGATGACCGACATTATTACGTATCTTACTTTTTGCGATTTGAGCTTACTACCGATATTGAGTGAATCGGCTAAAAGAACTCCGCCCAAAGTAGCATTACCGATAAGTGATGAGAAAGAGGCTGCAAAAAGACCTAACATAAACACTATGGTTGCGTATTTTCCAAAAATCGGTTCCAAAGCCATACCCATTTCAGTAGCAGAATTCACTTGTATTACTTTAGGAAATAAAACAGAAGCACCTACCAACATTACGGTCGAAGTAATGATGCCAAGAATCAAAACCCCAGAAATGCTTTCACGTTCATGTACTTTCGAATTATCTTTTTCCCAGCCTTTTTCTTGTACCAAATACGACTGATAAAAAGCCCCGGCAATTGAAAAACTCGATGCCACGAGGGCAACGGTCAAAAATTCCGAACCAAGGGGTAACGAAAAACTAAACTGGTGGAATACTAAAGACCAATCGGGTCTCGAAATGAATAGAGTGATCAAGAAAGACAGCAACATGATAATGACCATGACAATCATGATTTTCTCCAAAATCTTAAAAAAGATCTCAAAAAATAGTAACCCTATTGCCACAAGGGAAAAACCTACGACCCAGGGCGCAGAAGTTGTGTTGAACATTTCGCCAAAGACCATTCCCGCGCCAATAGAATTGCCAGCCTGAAAAGATGCTGCTACAATGAAAAGACCTACCCCGATAATAAGGCACACCAAATTACCATATTTCAATCGAATCTCTTGCAACAATGTGTTATTGGAATGCAGACCAATACGCGTTGAGACAATAGTGAAGGCCGCCATTAAGGCGATACATATAGGAACGACCCACAATAAACGAAATTCAAAATTCGCTCCTATTTTTGAGGCAACTGCTAAACTTCCAGGGCCTAGAACAAGGGCGGCAGTAATAAATCCAGGGCCAATTAGACCCCATATATTTTTATTGGTATCGTTCGACATATAACCGAAAGAGGAATATATGGAATAGTTGGTTATATAAAAAATTGGAGGTGCGATTCAACTTCAATATTTTTTAATCAAATAATATTACATTTGAGCGGCAGCCCCATTAACGAATAAACACAAAGAAGATGAAAAAAGTAATTTTAATCGCTGCGCTAATGGTTTCATTTGGCAGCTTGGCCCAAGAAAAAACAACAAAAGACATCGAAAAATTCACCGAAATAAAAGTTTTCGATAGAATCGAGGCTATCTTGATCAAAAGCGACAAAAATCAGGTCGTGTTGACGGGGGAAGATCAAGGCGACGCTAATGTCGAAAACAAGAAAGGACTTCTAAAAATAAAAATGGATTTTGAAAATTCAATAGATGGTGGAGACGTTGAGGCCATGGTATATTATACGGAGGAGCTTACGTTAATTGATGCAAACGAAGGGGCAGAGATTTCATCTGAAGGAACTTTCAAGGCTTCAGAGGCCAGAATCGCCGTTCAGGAAGGTGGAAAAGTCACTATGAAGGTCGATATCGAAAATCTGTTCGTGAAATCTACTTCAGGAAGTGCGGTAACCTTGACGGGCAATGCAACTAATCAAGAAGTCGTGGCCAATGCCGGTGGAAAGGTCTACAATAGCAAACTTGATTCCGAGACAACCAAGGTAACGGTTAATGCCGGAGGTTCAGCAGAAATAAAAGCTGCCACTCTTGCTGATGCAAAAGTAAGGGCCGGTGGGGTTATCGAAATCCATGGAAATCCGAAAAAAATAGAAAGAGATAAAGTTTTCGGTGGAAAAATAAAAGTCATTGAATAAATAACTTCTTCAATGATTTCTAAACTCGGGCAAAAATTCACCGATCTCTTTCAAAAAAATATGCCCGATGCATTTGTCTTTGCTCTAATCTTGACTTTGATTACGGGCATTGCGTCGATGGTTTGGGTCGATGCCACTCCGATCAAAGTACTGGAATCTTGGTACGGTGGTTTTTGGACACTTCTTGAATTCGGTATGCAAATGGTATTGCTCATTGTTACCGGTTACTGTATTGCCCTCTCACCCATTATCGGAAAAGCCATTGACAAATCGACAAAGCATATTAAAACTCCGACCCAAGTTTACATTTTCGTGACCCTGATTGGAATGTTATTATCAATGGTCAGTTGGGGCTGGGTTGTGATTACAGCGGTTCTAGCTCGCGAATTGGCGTTGAGAATAAAAGGGGTCAATTACCCATTTTTGATTGCCTGCGTATATTTTTCAATGAACAGTTGGGTAGCGGGTCTCTCGAGTTCGATTCCCTTATTATTGAACACTGAAAAAAATTATATGATCGAAGACGGAGTAGTGCCCGCTACCATCTCGACTTCATACACTCTTGGTTCGTACCTCAATATCGCGATGATTCTCTTGTACGTGGTTTTGGCACCTTTGATGATGTATTTGTTGATTCCAAAAAAGAAACCAATCGAAATTCATGACCTAAAAGCTGATAAAACCGAACAGCCAAAAATAGAGATTGAAGAAGAGGCGACTAATCTGAAATTACCCTTCAGGGCACTTTCGGACCAATTGAATAATAGTATGCCCTTACAATTTATTATTGCTTTTCTCGGGTTGGCGTATATCATTTACTATTTCTTCACCACGGGTTTCAATTTGAACCTAAACATTATGATTTTCGTTTTTATCATTTTAGGCTTGTTCTTACATAAAACCCCAATTCGATATGGAATTGCGATGCGACGTGCAAGCGGCAACGTCTCTGACATACTTTTTCAATTTCCTTTCTATGCGGGAATCATGGGAATTTTGATCCACACTGGTTTGGGGGAGGAATTGGCAAATCTGATTGCTTCAGTAGCGACTATTGACAATTATCCTTTCTACGCTTATTTACTTGGTGGAGTGGTGAATTTCGCCATTCCCTCCGGAGGGGGTGAATTTGCGGTGATCGGACCAAGTATGATTGAAGCTGTAAATGTGATTGGTACAGGATTACCTCAAGAAAAACTGACCGAAATGACGGCTAGGGCATCTTTGTCAATTGCATATGGCGAGAGTCTGACTAATTTGCTCCAACCTTTCTTTCTCCTTTTAGTATTACCCGTTATGGGGGCCGGGCTAAAGATTCAGGCCCGTGATATTATGGGTTATTTGGTAATTCCTTTTTTGCTGTATTTTATCATTCAATCTTTGATGGTAGTCTATCTGCCACTTTGAGGCATAACGACAAAAAAATCCGCACTCTTATTATGCGGATTTTCTATTTGAAGTGGGCAATGAGGGATTACATATCCCTGGTTGAAACCTCTACTGCAAATAGGATTCCGAAGCTTCGCTTTCATTAACTTTTTTATTTCCAAAACTCTTGAATTTAATATTCATAGTTCCGGAAATAAAAAATTCCGATGAATTGCATTCATCGGAATCCTGATTGATGTGGGCAATGAGGGATTCGAACCCCCGACCCCCTCGGTGTAAACGAGGTGCTCTGAACCAACTGAGCTAATTGCCCTAAAAAGGTTTGCAAATATAAACTAGTTTTTTAGATGCCCAAAGGAAAAAAATCAAAATATCAAACCACTTCAGCTACAAGAAAGGTGCTGCCTCCGATAAAGATAAAGTCTTTACGAGAAGCATTTTCCTTAGCAATATCTAAGGCCTCTTTCACTGAATTAAAACTTTTACCGCTCAACCCGTATTTCAAAGCCTTCTCTCGCAATATTGAAACATCTAGACCTCGCGGAATATTGGGTTTGACAAAGTAGTACCTTGCTTCTTCCGGAAAAAGCGGCAATAACCTGTCAATATTCTTCTCCTTTACAAACCCCATAACAACATGAAGCACCTCATACGACTCCTGCTGAATTTGATTTAGAACCACGGAAAGCCCCTCTTTGTTATGTGCAGTATCACAAACTATAACAGGGTTTTCACTCAAAACCTGCCAACGGCCCAACAAACAGGTGTTTTCGACTACTCTTTTCAAACCTGATTCTATATGACTTTCGGCTATGCTAAATCCTTTGAGCTTCTTGATTGTAGCAACTACACCCTTGACATTTTTCTCTTGATAGCTTCCTAAAAGTGAAGTTTCATATTCTTTTTTGATTTCCTTTTCCGCAAAAACAATCTTGGAATTGCCCTCATGGGCCACAGTTTCAAATGTATTTGAGATTTCTGATTGGAATTCAGAAATGACTACAGGTACATTTTGCTTTATTATTCCCGCTTTTTCGACTGCAATTTTTTCCAGAGTATCTCCGAGCATATCCGTATGATCTAAACCGATATTGGTAATTAGTGAAACTTCTGGCACAATAATATTGGTCGAATCCAATCGTCCTCCTAGTCCAACTTCAATAATAGCGATATCGACTTCTTCCTGGGCAAAAAAATCGAAGGCCATACCAACCGTCATTTCAAAGAAGGAAAGCTGACTGAGCTCCAAATATTCTTTATGATTAGAAATAAAATCGACAACAAAGTCTTCGCCGGCACATTTTCCATTAACTTTTATGCGTTCCCTAAAATCCTTTAAATGAGGAGAGGTGTAGAGTCCGGTTTTATACCCGGCTTCTTGAAGAATCGATGCCAACATGTGACTGCTAGAGCCTTTTCCGTTAGTACCGGCGACATGTATACTCTTGAATTTTTTCTCAGGATTACCTAGGTACCGTGAAAAATCAATGCTTTTATCCAACTTTGCGTTAAAAGCAATTTTACCTTTTTGCTGATACATTGGAAGTTGGGCGAACATCCAATCAAGCGTCTTGCGATAGGTCACTCGCCTAGCTTAAAGTTCACAACAACAAAACCAACTTGTTGACTTGGCGCATTTGAATCTAAATTCCACTTGTGTTTAAAAGCGGTCTTCTTTGCAGGCTCCAATAAACAAGGGCTATTATTGGTCGTACCTTTTACTCCAGGGGTAGCGCTGATGACATTTCCGTTCTTATCGACCACGATTTTTACAACCACGCGACCTGCTTCATTACACTCTTGAGCAACTTTACCTCTGCTGACTAAAGACCTTCCGTTTAGACCATAACCTCCGGTGCCGCTTCCTGAGCCCGGACTACCATAATAACTGGTAGCGTAAGGATCGCCATCTGGCGAACCTTTGTCCCCTGCCCTATTATCATCTCCTTCTGAGCCTGTGGCATTGCCGTCGGATTTGTTGAGGCCGCCCATCAATTCATCCAATTTTTTCTTTTTGGCCTCTTGTTCTTTCCTAGCTTTTTCTTCAGCGTCTTTTTTCTGTTGCGCTATTTTTGCTGCTTTCGCCTTTTCTCTTTTCTCGGCATCTTCTTTCTTTTTCTTTGCTGCCTTTGCCGCATTGTCGGCCTTTCTTTTGGCGTCTTTGGCTTGTTTGATTTTAATGGCTTCTTCGCTTTCTTGAGTTAACACTTTTTCAGAAGGTGCTTCTTTTATTGCAACTTCCTCTGGCTCCTCTTCAACAACCTCTTCTACCACTTGCTCTTCTACTTCTTCTTGCTTGGTCGGTTCTACTGGCGGGGTATCTAAAGGTTCAGATCGAATCTTTTCCTTAGGTTGTACATTGCCCATACCAAAATCAGTGGTGCCGAAGTTCACCGAAATTCCGTTTTCAATTGGCGGATCCATGTAGGTCATTCCTATGTAAAAGAGAAAAAGGAGAAGCGCACTCAACAAGGCCGTTGTAAGTGTAAATGATTTTTTCTTGTGTCTCGTATCTAAAAAAGGCATTGGGCCAACTTATTTTATCACTATCAATTCAAAAATACTGCCAAAATGAATTGGACTAGGCAATCAGCATTGTGTAGGTAGATAAGGGGGCACTTTAATTTGTTGAATTTCAACCTAATTCGGTCTAACGGCCAAAATAACTTTGTAATTATTGCGGTTGGCAATATCCATTACATTTACCGCTTCTTTTATGGCAACACTTTCTTCAGCCCTCAATATTATCGTAGGCTTGTCTTGTCCGTCTAGGGCTTTCTTCAATTCAACTTCGATATATTCCCCGTTGATTCTTTCATTATTCACAAAATACTGCAGGTTCTTATCGATACTGACCGAAACATTTTGCGTATTTGTTGATTTTCCTTTTGCTTTGGGTAAAAGCAAATCCAGGGCATTTGGCGAATTCGCGGTCAACATAAAGAATATCAATAACAGAAAAACGATATCCGTCATTGATGACATGCTAAAATCTGGACTGACTTTATTTCTTCCTTTCAACTTCATATTCGCCTACTAAAGTGGTTCGTTCAAAAGATCAAGGAACTCGACCGCATTAGCTTCCATCTTATGTACCACTTTGTCTGTTCTGTTTACCAAGTGGTTATATCCGATATAGGCTATAATACCAACTATCAAACCTGCAACGGTTGTTGTCATTGCCGTGTAAATCCCAGAAGCCAAGGAGCCCATTTCAGCCTGACCACCACTGGTCGCCATTTCGTGGAAAGCCAAAATCATACCGATAACCGTTCCAAGAAAACCGATCATTGGCGCAGCACCGGCCACCGTAGCCAATACACTAACATTTTTCTCTAGTTTGTAAACTTCCAACGTACCCGCGTTTTCAATTGCTGTATTGATGTCGTCCAAAGGCTTTCCTATTCGAGAAACACCTTTCTCAGTTAGTCTCGCCACGGGCGAATCGGTTTGAGCACACAACATTTTCGCGGCATCGAGTTTTCCACTCGTAACGTGATCACGTATCTGGTTCATGAAGTTCTTGTCTATTTTCGAGGCTGCCTTAATGGCAAAGAGCCTTTCAAAATAAATATAGCAGGCAACAAAAAGTAAAATGAACAGCACCCCGATGATAACAATACTCCCTGTTCCACCACTGAAGATCAAATCAATTACCGAAAGTGTTTTTTCTTCGGATAATACCTCACCCATTTCTGGGTCTTGAGCTAGGTCTTGAAAAATTGACATATAAATTCCCTTTGATTAGTTGCCTTAATAACGGTATTTTATCGATAAAATTATCCGTGTAATACTAAATCTCTAAAAGCAATAAAACATGCTGCTCCGGCAACAAAACCGATAAGGGCCAACCATGCTATTTTCTTGAGATACCAGAAGAAATCGATTTTTTCCATACCCATGGCAACAACGCCCGCTGCCGAACCGATAATGAGCATACTGCCCCCTGTTCCCGCAGAATAAGCAATGAAATGCCATAGTGGGTTATCCAAAGGCTCAGAAAACATACCCATACTCGCAGCTACCAAAGGCACATTATCTATGATGGCTGAACCGATACCAAATAACATAACGACGATATCAGTATTGGGAATAGCCTCATTTAGACTCCCCGCATAATTGAATAAATAACCCAAGGATTCAAGAGCTGCCACCGCCATTAAAATTCCTAAAAAGAAAAGAATACTTGGCAGTTCGATTTTGGACAAAGACGCATGCACAGGACTATGATGACCTTGGTGGTCGCTTTCCCCTGGAACATCCACCGGGTCGGATATCGCAAATTTCGAACTACTGTAGATTTCAGCAAAAGTAGCTACAACGGCCAAAGACAGCATCATACCCACATAAGGTGGCAAATGCGTGATCGTTTTGAAAAAAGGTACGAAAACTATTGCACCCAGACCGAGGTATAACATTGTTGCACCATGTTTCGATTTCGGAGCCTCTAACGTATCGATCTCACTATCGATCGTACCACTGAAGGCCTTAAATCTGGCTGCCACAAGAACAGGAACGACCATACAAACTATTGATGGCAGTAGTACGTGTTTGATCAATTCTAGAGCTGAAACCTTATTGGCTATCCACAACATCGTTGTCGTTACATCACCGATTGGGGACCAAGCACCCCCTGCGTTGGCCGTAATGATAATCATACCCGCAAACCACAATCGTGTTTCTCTGTCATTTATTACTTTTTGAAGAATCGTAATCAAAACTATAGTGGCAGTAAGGTTATCTATTATCGCAGATAGGATAAAAGCCAATATGGAGAAAAGCCATAAAAGACTACGTTTACTTTTCGTCTTTATAAAACCTTTAATCGTAGCGAATCCGTCAAAATAATCGATAATTTCAACAATCGTCATTGCACCTAAAAGAAATACCAAAATTTCCGCCGTTTTACCAAGATGATGCAATAAAATCTCATCAATATGGCTTGGCTCCAACTCTCTTAGAGCCGTATTTACCTCAAAGACATCCATATGGGCCAGGGCGATTATCGCCCACAAAATGGCCATCATGGCCAAGGCAGGTATGAGTTTGTCAATTTTCAGATTGTGCTCTAGTGTAATCGCTAGATACCCGGCAAGAAATACGATGATAATAATGGTCTCCATAGGTCAGTCAGTTTTAAATAAGTTGTGCGAGTGCAATTTCAAATCCGGTGCGGCTCAGATTCAGTCTAGTCGGATTTTCCTTAAATATATTCAAAATTGCCGTTCGAATGGTATTCGAAGTGTCATTAAATATCAAATTATCGTCCAATCCGACACGTCGCTCCATAAAATATGCGAATACACGGGCCATTCCACAATTCGAAATAAAGTCGGGAATCAAGCTTACACGTTCATCTGTGTATTCCATTATGGAACCAAAGAAAATCTCTTTATCGGCGAAAGGAACATTGGCGCCACAAGAAATTACTTCAAGGCCGGTTTTCATCATGGTTGCAATTTGCTCTTTAGTAATCAATCTTGAAGCGGCACACGGTAAGAAAATCTCGGTAGGGAGGGTCCAGATCTTTTCATTTATTTCCTCAAAAGAAATCATATCATCTGCGATGAGCGCATTTCCTTTCTTGTTTAAAAACATACTGCGCACCTCCTCTACAGTGAAGCCCTCTTCTTTGATAACACCCCCTGCCCTATCGATAATTCCGACAACTTTGGCACCCATCTTTGAAAGAAAAAAGGTAGCTGCACTGCCCACATTTCCGAAACCCTGTACAATCGCTCGTTTCCCCTTAATACTATTTCCATGTATTTCGTAATAATGCTTTGCCGCTTCCGCTACTCCGAAGCCAGTTATCATATCGGCAACTGTATATTTTCGGGCAGGATCCGGTGTGTATTTAGGGTTTTCCAAAATCTTTTTCACTCCCAGTCTCAATTGGCCGATGCGATTTATCTTCTCGGCCTCGGTCGGTTTAAAATGACCATTAAATACGCCTTCCTGCGGATGCCATACACCTGCTTCTTCCGTAATTGGTATTACTTCATGGATTTCGTCTATATTAAGGTCACCACCTGTGCCGTAATAATTTTTTAATAATGGCGACACAGCATTGTACCATCGTGTCAAAACGGCTTCTTTTCTTGGATCATCAGGATCAAAATTTATCCCGGACTTGGCACCGCCAATTGGAGGCCCGGAAACAGTAAACTTCACCTCCATGGTTTTCGCCAAAGAGAGTACTTCGTTCATATCAAGCCCTTTCCGCATTCGGGTACCACCGCCAGCGGCTCCGCCACGCAATGAGTTGATGACCGTCCAACCTTCGGCATCGGTCTCGGGATCTTTCCAATTAAATACTATTTCAGGTCGTTTTTCTTCGTATGCCTTGAGAAGTTCTTTCATTACTATCAATTAAAAATTATATACCTCAGCTAACTAATTCTTTTACCCTCCGAGAATTTTAAAGTTGCCCCACAGGGCTAATGCTGTCTCATAATTTTTTAATTAAAGTTGAAAGTAAAATGTAGAACGACAAATATAAAAATATTCTTAGATCAAGCGGTCAAACAATATATAATTGCCAATCACCTCGTATCTTTGCAAGAAGTCTAATCATAATTTTACTTATGGATTTCTCCCTAACAGAAGAACAGGTAATGGTTCAACAGGCAGCACGTGATTTTGCCCAGACCGAACTTTTACCAGAAGTTATCGAACGTGATGATAATCAACGTTTTCCGAAGGAGGAAGTCAGAAAGATGGGAGAACTTGGTTTTCTGGGAATGATGGTCGACCCGAAATACGGAGGAAGTGGTCTAGATACGATTTCTTACGTCTTGGTCATGGAAGAATTGTCAAAAATAGATGCATCGGCCTCGGTAATCGTTTCCGTAAATAATTCTTTGGTTTGCTGGGGATTAGAGACCTACGGAAGTGAAGCCCAAAAGAAAAAATATTTGAACCGTTTGGCAACAGGTGAAATCATAGGTGCTTTTTGCCTGTCTGAACCTGAGGCCGGTAGTGATGCTACATCGCAAAAAACAACGGCAGTAGATAAGGGAGACCATTATGTACTGAACGGCACGAAAAACTGGATAACCAATGGTGGTACAGCTGAAGTTTATCTTGTTATAGCACAAACAGATAGGGAAAAAGGTCACAAGGGCATAAATGCCCTAATTGTTGAAAAGGGTGCCGAAGGCTTTGAAATCGGACCCAAAGAAAATAAACTTGGTATCCGCGGAAGCGACACACATTCCCTGAACTTCAACGATGTAAAAGTGCCCAAGGAAAATAGAATCGGTGAAGATGGCTTCGGATTCAAATTCGCAATGAAAACCTTAGCGGGTGGTCGCATAGGTATTGCGGCACAGGCTTTGGGCATCGCCGCGGGAGCCTATGAACTGGCAAAAAAATACTCAAAAGAAAGAAAAGCTTTTGGCACCGAAATCGCCAATCATCAGGCCATTGCCTTTAAATTGGCCGATATGCATACACAAATTCAAGCGGCGCGCCATTTGGTTTACCAAGCAGCCTGGGATAAAGATAATGGCAAAGATTACGATTTATCAGGCGCCATGGCCAAATTATATGCCTCTCAAGTGGCAATGGAAACTACCGTAGAGGCAGTTCAAGTTCATGGAGGAAACGGATTTGTAAAAGACTATCATGTAGAGCGCCTGATGCGCGATGCCAAAATCACCCAAATTTATGAGGGTACAAGCGAAATTCAAAAGATAGTCATCTCTAGAAGTATCTTAAAGGACCAATGAAAAAGTCCACAATGGACTTCAATTGCCTAAAAAATTACAAACTAGCAAATCGGTAAGGTTGTAGAGCCGCACAGCTTAACATTGCTTAATTCCCCATTCCACTTAATTAGGACACTATCCGACCTTGTACATCCATAACCCGTTAATGTACATTATCAAAATCTTAAATATAGAGTGGTAAAATTCCGATATTTCGTTTTTTTCCTTAAATAATTACAAACGTTGGTTTTTTTGTTCGATTATACCAAATCTAATGCCTTTAATTCAACAGATTTGATATTTTTGATTAAATACCTCAAGACATGATGTTGAAGAAACAAGGGCTTTATTCGCCCGAATTTGAGCACGATAACTGTGGCGCCGGTTTCATCTGTAGCCTAAAAGGAAAAAAGTCGAACGACATAATTCATAAAGCTCTAGAAATTCTAGATAAACTTGAGCATCGGGGTGCGGTCAGCGCAGATGGTAAGACCGGAGATGGAGCAGGTATTCTCATCGATATTCCACACGAATTTTTTCAAGAAACCTGTGCGTTCGAACTACCCGAGCCGGGCGAGTACGCGGTCGGTAATATATTTCTACCGCAAAAGGCGAATCAAAGGGATTTTTGTATTTCCGTTTTCGAGAAGAATATAGAGAAACAGGGGCTAAAACTTTTAGGCTGGCGCGAAGTACCCGTCAACCGTTCGGTACCTGGCAGAATTGCTATGGAGACCGAACCTTTTGTAAAGCAACTTTTCGTTGCCAAAGGTTCAAAAGAGCAGACTTATTTCGATTTTAACCTGAAATTATACATCGCTCGAAAAACTACCGAACATAGCATCAATGCCTCCAAAATGTCGGAAAGCAAGTTTTTCTATGTCCCTAGCCTTTCGACCAAAATCGTAATTTTCAAAGGTCTTTTGATGCCAAAAGACATCAGTCTTTATTATATGGATTTGATGGATTCAAGGGTTATTACCCGTTTGGCTTTGGTACATCAGCGTTTTTCGACCAATACATTTCCAACCTGGGATTTGGCGCAACCGTTTAGATACATGTGCCACAACGGGGAAATAAATACCTTGAGAGGCAACGTTTCTCGAATGCATTCGCGTGAAGAGCTCTTAAAAAGTGATCTTTTCGGCGATGAGATAAAGAATATCTTACCTGTAATTCTTCCTGCCAAATCAGATTCCGCTACTATGGATATGGTTGTAGAACTGCTTTTGATGACCGGAAGATCGCTGCCGGAAGTAATGATGATTCTCGTTCCTGAAGCGTGGGAGAGAAACCCTGAAATGTCGACAGCGAAAAGAGCATTCTATGAATATCATTCTTGTATGATGGAACCTTGGGACGGGCCGGCATCCATTCCTTTCACGGACGGAAATTATATTGGCGCGGTTTTAGATCGCAACGGGCTTCGACCTTCTCGTTATTCGGTAACCAAAGATGGTTATGTCATAATGTCGTCAGAAGTGGGGGTTGTAGATATAGAACCTTCTAATATCGAACTTCATGGTCGTCTAGAGCCTGGTAAAATGTTCTTGGTCAATATGGAAGAAGGCCGAATCATAAATGATGAAGAAATCAAAGACGAAATCGCCAAACGTCATCCCTATCAAAAGTGGTTGGATGATAATATGGTTCATTTAAAGGATATACCCTACAATGATTGCCCGCTCTTCTTGGGCGAGGCATCTTTGGAAAAAAGGAAATCAGCTTTCGGCTATACTTTGGAAGATATCAATACGATAATCCTCCCGATGGGAAAAAGCGCTAAGGAGCCCATTGGATCTATGGGATCTGACACCCCTATTGCAGTGCTTTCTGAAAGACCTCAACTGATTTATAATTATTTCAAGCAATTATTCGCTCAAGTTACAAATCCACCTTTAGATGGCATCCGTGAGGAGATGATTACCGACATTAGTCTGACCTTGGGTCAAGATCGAAATATTTTCGACTTTACCGAATTACATTGTAGAAAATTGAAAATTCAAAACCCGGTTATATCCAAGGAAGATTTGGACAAAATCAAAAACTACGATGTTAGTCCGGATTATAAAGTTGTTTCGATTCCCATACTATATAAAATCAAAAAAGGGCTCAATGGTCTTGAGGACGCATTGAGAGATATTCTTGATCAAGCCTCAAAAGCAATCGATGAAGGAACCAACATTATAATATTATCCGACCGAAATGTGAGTAAAGGGCTCGCTCCTATACCCGCTTTGTTGGCCTGTTCGTTTGTAAACAGTGGTCTTCAAAAATTAGCTAAGCGATCGAATCTGAGTATCATTATAGAATCTGCCGAGCCTCGCGAAGTACACCATTTCTGCCTATTGTTCGGTTTTGGAGCAAGTGCTATCAACCCGTACCTGGTGAACGAAATTATCGCCGAGCAAATCGAAGAGCACGACATAACCGAATATTCTTTTGAAGATGCCGTTCAGAATTATAATAAGGCGATTGGCAAGGGCATTCTTAAAGTGATGAACAAGATCGGTATCTCGACGTTAAACTCGTATCGAGGATCTCAACTTTTCGAATGTATCGGTATCAACACCAAAGTTGTGGACAAGTATTTTCCGAATACGCCAACAAGAATTCAGGGTATCGGTCTTTACGAAATAGAAAAAGAGATTGCCAAAAGACACGAAAAGGCATTTTCAGAAACAGAAATCGCCGCAGATCTTGATCTTGAAGTCGGAGGGGAATATCGTTGGAGACGTGATGGTGAAAAACACATGTTCAACCCATTGTCCATCGCTAAACTTCAAAAGGCAGTTCGGGGTAATGAACCTGAAACTTATAAGGAATTTGCCGCGATGGTCAATAAGCAATCAAAGCACTTGCTCACCATACGAGGTCTTTTCGAGTTCTCGAATTTTGATCCGATACCTTTAGATGAAGTCGAACCTTGGACCGAAATCGTAAAAAGATTCAAAACGGGTGCCATGTCTTACGGTTCCATCAGTAAAGAAGCTCACGAAAATTTGGCCATTGCAATGAATCGAATTGGTGGCAAGAGTAATTCAGGAGAAGGAGGAGAAGATGCCGAGCGTTTTTATAAAAATGCCTCAGGCGATTGGAAAAACAGCGCAATAAAACAAGTAGCTTCAGGTAGGTTCGGTGTTACATCGAACTATTTGACGAATGCCAAGGAGATACAAATCAAGATGGCACAAGGCGCGAAACCCGGTGAGGGAGGGCAACTACCTGGCCCAAAAGTAAATCCGTCTATTGCGAAGACAAGAAATTCGACACCTTATGTGGGGTTGATTTCGCCTCCTCCCCATCACGATATCTATTCCATAGAAGATCTCTCTCAATTGATCTATGATTTAAAATCAGCGAATAGGGAAGCTCGTGTCAATGTAAAGCTCGTGTCAGAAGTTGGCGTAGGAACCGTTGCAGCGGGAGTTTCGAAAGCAAAAGCTGATGTTGTTCTGGTTTCTGGTTTCGATGGTGGAACAGGAGCGTCGCCATTGACCTCATTAAAACACGCTGGACTTCCCTGGGAATTGGGTATTGCCGAGGCGCAGCAAACTTTGGTAATGAACGATCTTCGAAATCGAATCGTTCTCGAATGCGATGGGCAATTGAAAACTGGTCGCGATGTCGCTGTAGCATGTCTTTTAGGCGCCGAGGAATTCGGTTTTGCTACTGCTCCTTTGGTTGCTTCTGGTTGTATCATGATGCGTGTCTGCCATTTGAACACCTGCCCAGTAGGTATTGCAACGCAGAATCCTGATCTTCGGAAAAAATTTGAGGGCAAGCCTGAGCATGTTGTCAACTATATGTACTTCGTAGCTCAAGAGTTGCGTGAAATCATGGCACAACTTGGGTTCAGGACGGTGAACGAAATGGTTGGTCAAGTTCAAAAATTGGATCGTAAGAAAGCGATAGACCATTACAAAGCTTCCGGAATAGACTTGAGTCCAATTTTACATCAGGTCGATGTACCTGCGGGCACAAAATTGTACAATACGAAGAAACAAAATCACGACGTCGATAAATCTATCGAATTCGATATTATTGAAAAGGCCAATCCATCTTTATTTCGCAAGGAAAAATTGACCCTCGATTACCAAATTAAAAATACGGATCGAGCGGTGGGGGCCATAATCAGTAATGAAATTTCAAAAACGTATGGTGCCGAAGGACTTCCTATAAATACACTTAGAATTAATTTCACGGGGTCCGCAGGCCAAAGTTTCGGGGCGTTCGCCACCAAAGGTTTGACGCTAACCGTAAATGGAAATACCAATGACTATATGGGCAAGGGCCTTTGTGGTGCCAAGCTGGTCGTCAAAGTACCCGATGGGGCCACTTTTGTACCCGAAGACAACGTCATTACCGGAAATGTTGCACTTTATGGCGCGACTGCCGGTAGAGCCTATATCAATGGAAAAGCCGGAGAGCGTTTTTGCGTGAGAAACTCAGGTGCGAAAACAGTAGTCGAAGGCATTGGAGACCATGGTTGCGAATATATGACTGGTGGAGTGGCCGTAATTCTCGGCGAGGTCGGAAGAAATTTCGGTGCGGGAATGAGTGGAGGCATTGCTTTTGTCTATGACAAGAACAAAACCTTTGAGCAGCACTGCAATAAGGAATCTCTGAATCTCTTACCCGTCGAGGAGCAAGAAGACATCAAACAACTCAAAGAGCTGATTGAGAGCCACTACAATTATACGATGAGTCCGTTGGCACAGCGAATCTTGGAAAACTGGGAAAAAAATCTTCCTAAATTCGTCAAAGTATTCCCTGAAGAATACAGACAAGCGTTGATTAGAATGGAAGAAGAAAAACTACAAAGTATTTAAGTCAAGACATGGGAAAGATTACGGGATTTTTAGAATTTGATAGAAAGACAGAGGCCTACGCCCCAGTTGAAGAGCGTGTCAAGAATTATAAAGAGTTTACCAAACCGCTGAAAGAGGGTGAATTAAAAGAACAAGGTGCACGCTGTATGGATTGCGGGATTCCTTTTTGTCACAGTGGTTGTCCTCTTGGTAATTTGATTCCCGATTTTAATGATGCCGTCTACCGAGCCAAATGGGAAAAAGCTGCGGCGATTTTACACTCGACAAATAACTTTCCTGAATTTACCGGAAGGCTTTGTCCCGCACCCTGCGAGGAAGCGTGTGTTCTCGGAATAAATGAAGACCCGGTATCTATAGAAAATATAGAAAAAAATATCGTTGAGACCGCTTTCGAAAAAGGATGGATAGTTGCGCAGCCACCAAAAGAACGTACTGAAAAAAAAATCGCGATAATCGGATCGGGGCCTGCGGGTTTAGCGGCCGCCCAACAGTTGAATCGTGCAGGTCATTTAGTTACTGTTTTTGAAAGAGACGAAAAACCTGGTGGATTATTGCGCTACGGTATTCCAGATTTTAAGATGGAAAAGAACGTCATCGATCGACGATTAAAAGTATTGAAAGAAGAAGGTATCGAATTTAAATGCGGAGTACATGTTGGCGTTGACGTCAAGGCGGATGAATTGAAACGAGATTTTGATTCTGTTGTTTTATGTGGGGGAGCTACGGTTCGCAGAAATCTGCCGATTGAAGGTGCAGATTTAAAAGGGGTGGTACAGGCGATGGATTTCCTTCCGCAGAACAATCGACGTGTAGACGGAGTCAAAAAATTCGAAAATGAAATTATGGCTACTGATAAAAACGTTATCGTTATCGGCGGTGGAGATACAGGATCAGATTGTATCGGCACATCATTTAGACATGGGGCCAAGTCGGTTTCAAATTTTGAAATTATGCCGATGTCAACAACTAGCCGCCCAGAGGATCAACCTTGGCCATTTTGGCCAATGCGCCTGCGCACCAGTTCATCACATAAAGAAGGTGCTGAACGTTTTTTCAGTATTTCTACAAAGAAGTTTATTGGAGATGGTAAAGGGAATCTGAAAGGGCTCATCACCTCTGAAGTCGAGTGGATCAAACAAAGTGGTCAACGACCAATCTTAAAAGAAGTCGAGGGCACTGAAAAAGAATGGAAATGCGAACTCGCACTTTTAGCACTTGGTTTTACTGGATCAGAAATGACAATTGCCGAACAATTAGGGCTCGAAGCAGACCCCAGAACAAATATCAAAGCTTCAGAAAAAGATTATAAGACCAATGTGGCCGGTGTCTTTGTGGCCGGTGACCAAAGGCGTGGGCAATCGCTTATTGTATGGGCCATTTCAGAAGGTCGACAGGCTGCTCATTATGTTGATGCCTATCTTATGGGCCATTCTAATTTACCTTTAAAAGGCGAGGGCGATCTACCTAGGGTTTAATAGTCAATATTATGACTAAATCGAATTTTTATTTCTTTTCTTAAATCTACAGGTATAATTTCAGAATGTATTGAAGTATATCAAGTCAAACTCTATTATTTGACCAGCGGTCATTTTCGAAAGCCGAATTTTAAAGACTTTTGAATAATACTTAACGCTTATCGATTCAACGAACGAGTATAATTTATTGTAACCTTCATAAATTAACGAATCGATTAGGGTATAGTCGAAATCATTTCTTTCATTCTAATACAATAAGCTTTATTTTCGATAAAGTTTTTAGGTAAAACTATTTTTAGGCACATCCTAAACCAAACAGCGTTACAATGCAATTAGAGAATGTAGTCAACCACCTATCCCAAATCATCGAAAATCAAGTTAATGCAGAAACGAGAAATTGGTTGGAGGATAAAATAAAAGTTATAACCGACAGTCAATCTACCAAAGATCTATACCTTACTTACAGTTTAATTTCCACAAAAATACAATCAAAGGGTCCTGTTGCTGTTCCTTCTACAACTTCCGGCGTCTTTGTTTATCTACAAACTCAAAAAGCCACTGTTCAGCAAGTAACTAGGATTTACCTTTTGGTAAGGGTTTTGAAAGAGGACAATGAATTTTTCACTCCCAAAGTGTCCAATATCATTCAAGTGGCTGACACAGCTGAATTGGAAACATTTTTGAAATTTCTTATTTTACTACCAAATCCTGAAAATTACAAAACGGTAGCAGTCGAAGCACTTCGGACCAATATCGCAGTAATTTTTAATGCTATCGCTTATAATAATCCGTATCCCTCCTTGTTTTTTGACGACCAACAATGGAACCAAATGTATCTTAAAACGGCATTTATGGAAGGAGATTTGAGCGCTATAGTAGACATCGACAAAAAAGCTAACAAAGATTTAGCGCGAATTATATCGGATTACGCTCATGAAAGATGGTCAGCTTCTCGTGATATCGACCCTTATTTTTGGAGGCCGGTTTACAAATTTCTTGATAGTACACTTTTAGCCGATATGAAACGTTTATTGAACAGTGATAATTCCGAAGAAAATAAAGCAGCTGCCTTATGCTGTTTTAATTCAGACACCCCGGAAGCAAAGAAGTTGCTGGAAGATCATCAAGAGCTTATCACACAAATTGAAAATCAAAAAATAAGCTGGAAAAAATTAAAAGAAAAGGCATGAAAGAAAAAATGATGTTCATTGATCCTCATGTGCACATGACTTCACGAACTACCGATGATTACGAGGCAATGGCGAACGCAGGAATTGTGGCTCTGATCGAGCCCTCCTTTTGGTTGGGCCAACCACGCACCCAAGTCGGTGCATTTCAAGACTACTATAGCAGCTTGGTGGGTTGGGAGCCTTTTCGGGCGAGCCAATTTGGCATTCAACATTATTGCACTATTGGCTTGAACTCCAAAGAAGCAAATAACGAAGCATTGGCGGAACAGGTAATTGAGTTACTGCCTTTGTACGTGCATAAAGAAAATGTTGTGGCCATCGGCGAAATCGGTTATGATGACCAGACTCCAGCTGAAGACAAGTATTTCAGGATTCAATTGGAAATGGCCAAAGAGCTTGGTATGGTCGTTCAAGTTCATACGCCCCATAGGGATAAAAAGGCGGGCACCGTCAGAAGTATGGAGGTTTGCCTCGAGCATGGTTTAGACCCTTCAATGGTTATCATCGACCACAATAACGAAGAAACGGTTAAAGAAGTTTTAGACAGGGGTTTCATAGCTGCGTTTACAATTTACCCAAAGACCAAAATGGGGAACGAACGGATGGTCGAAGTCGTGAGAAAATATGGCAGCACAGATATCATCGTTGATAGCTCTGCCGATTGGGGGGTGAGCGATCCTTTGGCCGTTCCGAAGACTGCCGGTTTAATGCTCAGAAGCGGAATTCCTAAAGAAGATGTTATCAAGACATGCTACCAAAATGCCCTAGATGCTTTTGGTAAAAATGGTAAAATGAAAGAATCGCATTGGTTAAATGCCAAAGGAATCAATCAAACCGAGCTCTTCAATGATAACAGCGTACTTCGTGGGCAGGAACCTAAGATAGATTCCGATAAAATAGTTTAGATGAATGCCATACTAAAGGGCTATTTGCAATTGATGCGACCTGCGAATTTGCCCACCGCAGCAGCTGACATATTTGCCGGTGCTGCGTTGGCAGGCTTTCTATCGGCCCCTTTTTTAGAGTCCAATATATTCTACCTCGTCTTATCCTCGGTCTGCCTCTATGCAGGAGGAGTCGTGCTAAATGATGTTTTTGATTATAATCTGGACAAAATAGAACGGCCTGAAAGGCCGATTCCGAAGAATCTAATTCCATTAAAATCAGCAGCTATATTTGGCTCGGCCTTGCTGTTAATCGGCATTTTGCTCGCTTTTTTTGTAAGTAACCTGAGTGGTATTTTGGCCTTGGCGTTGTCATGTGCCATTGTAGTTTACGATGCCTACTCAAAAAAAAATGATTTTTTAGGCCCTTTGAATATGGGGCTTTGCCGCGGACTGAATCTGATATTGGGTATGTCGATCTTCGGAGCGCTAAATAGTTGGTGGTATGCCATCATTCCCTTGGTATATATTTTTGCGATAACTCTAATCAGTCGTGGTGAAGTTCATGGAAACAACAAGAACCATATTATCTGGGCAGGTGCTTTATACGCTATGGTGATTTTGGCCGTTGTTAGTATAGTTATGACAAAAACGGATAATATATTTCAGACTGTTCCATTTTTGGCCCTTTTTGCATTTTTGGTATTTAAGCCATTGATCAATGCGTTTAAACTGAATTCACCAAAAAACATTAAAAAAGCGGTTGTATCGGGCGTGCTTGCCATTATTGCACTGGATGCTTGTTTGGCAGTGGGCTTTTCTGTTTGGTGGTTCGGGCTTTTAATATTGTTATTGTTGCCATTGTCCATACTTTTGTCAAAGATTTTTTCCGTTACTTAAACCAAATCGATACGATTGAAACCGATAGAGCAATCTTTTTCAGTTCCCTATGAGTACAAATTGTACTTCACACAAAATCTGTTCGATATTCAGAATATGGTGTTCAAAGATATTTTGGATGGATATAAAAAAGAACAAAGCATAAAACTACTTTTTGTAATCGATGATGGCGTGAGTAATAATCATCCCGAACTACTTGAAAATATCAAGTCATACTGCGGGGCATATCCGAAAAGCATAGTACATACAGAGAATATTGTATTAGAAGGTGGCGAGCAATGCAAGAACGAATATAAGAGCGTAGAACGCGTTTTGAAAGGGATTAATGACCAACATATCGATCGGCATTCTTTTGTGATAGGTATTGGGGGTGGAGCACTTATCGACATGGTCGGTTACGCAGCTGCAATTGCACATCGTGGTGTAAAATTAATACGCATCCCAACAACTGTATTATCACAAAATGATTCGGCGGTTGGGGTTAAGAATAGTATCAATATTTTCGAAAAGAAAAACTTCTTGGGCACTTTTGCCCCGCCATACGCTATCATCAATGACAGTGATTTTCTAAATACTTTAGAGCAACGCGATTGGATTTCAGGTATTGCAGAAGCCATAAAAGTAGCCCTTATCAAGGACAAGGACTTTTTTGAATATATCGAAACTAATGCACAGAAACTTAAGGATAGGGAAATGCAATCGATGCAGTATCTAATTTACAGATGTGCGGAGATGCACATGCAACATATTGCACAAGGAGGTGATCCTTTTGAAAGCGGGTCGTCTAGACCTTTGGACTTTGGTCATTGGGCAGCCCATAAAATGGAGCAGATGTCGAACTACACACTTCGACATGGAGAGGCTGTAGCCAAAGGTATCGCTTTAGATGTCACCTATGCCTCGTTGGTAGGCTTGATTCCTGAGGCAGTCGTCAAACGAATTTTGAGTGTAATGGGGCAAATAGGCTTCGACCTTAAGTTACCAATAGAAAATGAAAGTCAATTGAATACGCTTTTATCTGGAATTCAGGAATTTCAAGAACACTTAGGGGGCGAACTCTGCATTACCCTCATTTCAAAGATCGGTGCGAAACACGATGTAAATAAAATCGACTTTGAAGTTATGAAAAAGGCCGTTTCACATTTGAACGCACTATGCCAATTAACTTAATTTAGCTTGAAATGTTAATCAACAATGCCGGTCATCTTACCTATTGTACCAATATACATCCGGGTTCAGATTGGAAAAGCACCTATGACAGTCTGAAAGAGTTTGTGCCGGGTATAAAAGCCAAAGTATCAAATGATACGTCTTTCGGCTTGGGCCTGCGATTATCCAATAAGGCCAGCGAAGAACTCAATGAAGGTAACAACCTCATCGAATTCAGACAATGGTTACATGAAAATGATGTCTACGTGTTTACAATGAACGGATTTCCATATGGTAATTTTCACGATGAAAGGGTTAAAGAAAACGTGCATGCTCCCGATTGGACAACTCGAGAGCGTGTAGTTTATACCAAACGTCTTTTTGAACAATTGGCCGAATTGATTCCCGAGGGGATATCCGGGGGAATATCAACCTCGCCGATTACTTATAAATATTGGCATGATTCTGAAAATGCCAAAAAAAAGGCTTTTCAAACCGGCGCAGAACACTTTGCTGAAATTGTTTTACAACTTTACGGAATAGAGCATGCCACAGGTAAATACCTTCATCTAGACATTGAACCCGAACCAGATGGATTATTGGAAAATAGCGACGAGGTTCTAAGTTTTTTCACCTCTTATTTAATACCGATTGCAACGCAAATGGTAAAGGATAACCTAGGAAAAGATAAAGCTGAAACCGAAAAAATAATAAAACGTTACATAACCATCTGTTACGATATCTGCCATTTTTCATTGGCTTACGAAGAACCGTTGGATACTTTTCAAAAATTCGCTGATGCCGGAATAACAATTGGAAAAATTCAGGTGAGTGCGGCCTTGAAAATCATTTTTAATGAGAATGACAGTGATACTATTTGGGAATCGCTATCACGTTTCGATGAGCCCACATATTTACACCAGGTAACCGAAAAAATCAAGGGGGAGGTAAAAACGTATAATGATTTGCCGGTTGTTTTAGAGCAGCGGTCGGTTTTTTCAGAACTTCGTGCACATTTTCACGTTCCTATTTTCTTAGAACAGTTCGGTAAATTGTTTTCCACTCAAGACCATATCTTGAAAGTGGTCGACTATCTAAAAACCAATAAAGTTTCAGAGCATTTAGAAATTGAGACCTATACTTGGGATGTTCTTCCCAAAGAATTAAAAAGAGACTTGTCAGAATCCATTGTTCGTGAAATCGAATGGCTAAAAGAGAAGCTTTAGACCAATGCAAAAAACAGTTGTCATCAATGTGGTAGGATTGACCAAACGACTTATTGGTGAACATACGCCATTTATAAAATCGTTCTTTGAAAAAGGAAAATCCTCGTTTATCACTCCCGCACTACCGGCCGTAACTTGTTCTGCGCAATCGACATATCTAACCGGAAAATATCCTTCGGAACATGGAATCGTAGGAAATGGTTGGTATTTTAAGGATGAGTGTGAAGTAAAGTTTTGGCGGCAATCGAATAAGCTGGTACAAAGTGAAAAAATATGGGACAAGCTCAAAAAAGAAAATCCCGAGTTCACATGCTCGAATATGTTCTGGTGGTATAATATGTATGGCACTACCGATTATAGTGTTACTCCGCGCCCAAATTATTTAGCCGATGGCAGAAAGATTCCTGATTGTTATTCCAACCCCTCAGATTTACGGGATAAACTTCAAAATGAGTTGGGCACTTTTCCATTGTTCCATTTTTGGGGCCCGAAAACATCGATTAAATCAAGCCAATGGATAGCGGATGCCACCATAAAAACGGATAAACTATACAATCCAACACTAACATTGGTCTACCTCCCTCATTTGGATTACAATCTGCAAAGACATGGACTTGATTTCAAGGTCATTTCAAAAGATCTTAATGAAATAGATCGGGTGGTAAAACAGTTGATAGAACATTATCAAAAACAAAGTACGAAGGTCATACTACTTTCTGAGTATGGCATTACCGATGTTGACAATCCGATTCACTTGAATCGTATTCTTAGAAAAGCAGGATACATAAACATTCGAACCGAGCGAGGACTAGAACTTTTAGATGCTGGTGAGAGTAAAGCATTTGCTGTAGCGGATCATCAAATAGCACATATATATTTAAACGATAAATCGGTACGAGCGAAGGTCAAAAATCTGCTTGAAAAAGTCGATGGTGTTGAAAAAGTATTTTCTGGCGAAGAACTAAAGGGGGTAAACCTTGACCACAACCGTTGTGGAGATATTGTCGTTTTGGCCGATGCCCGTTCATGGTTTACCTATTATTTTTGGATGGACGATAGCAAAGCACCTGATTATGCGAGAATGGTAGATATTCATAAAAAACCAGGTTATGACCCTGTGGAAATGCTTACTGACCCAAAAGACATTTTCGTCATGCCCAAAGTAATTGGAAAGCTTATCAAAAAGAAGTTGGGTTTCAGAACAGTAATGAATATTATACCGTTACGCGCAGAATTGGTAAAGGGATCTCACGGAAGAATTCCGGAAGACATGGATGACTATCCGATTTTTATAACGAATGATAAAGCCTCAAAGCTGTCCAACACAATTGAAGCTATCGACGTATTTAAACTATTGGAAAATCATGTTTTCCCAACTTCATAGAAATAACCTCCACTACTTTTTATTCCAAATCAGAAATTTTTAAGTCTTTTTCCAACCAATATTCATCTGACTTAAAACCGTATGCCGAGGGATTATAATCTCCCACCAAATCAACATTGGCTTTCTCAGGAACCTCGGAATCCATCGCCCAGAAAACGCCGTTAACTAATAGGCGACGCACCCCTTCGTTTAACATATCAGATGCAGCTCCTATTGTTGAAGCAAAAGCCTTTCCTTTTTGTCCACCCGGAATCTGATAACTCTTTGTCCATGCAATAGGCATCAGAACATCATTTACTTTTAGTCCTTCGTTGTTTTCAGTAGCGAGTTCCGTATCAGTAGGTTTCATTCCGAAGAAAATATCATTTTCGTCAAATTCCCCTGCCCTATTGATTACTTCACCTAAAATCACAGCTTGACTATCTCCCGGCAGTGGCAATCGAACTCCGTAAACATCTGTTGGCCCCCAAATTTCGCCGCTTTTTATGCCATTTGTAATGGGGTTGTTATGACCTTCTTCAGGAAATAAACCCCGTGTACTTTGATGTTTGTGATGACCATGATGCGTATGCCATTTCTCGCCTAATACCAAACGACCGAAACCATCAGTCCATTCAGCTTTCTTCCCTGAATAAGCATTGCTGTAATGTGAATAATTAGTGGTATCCTCTTCTTTAAAATTAAATGCATGTGTGGCAGTCCGAATACCAACTAAAGGTTTACCAGCTTTCAAATAATTTTCAAAATATTGCATCTGTTCATCAGGCAACGCGCGAAAACGGGTAAAAAGCACCATCATATCAGCACTATCAAGAACATCCAATCCAGTGATATTCTTGACAAAATTCGCATTTACGATGCCCGGGGCGGATGGATTTTGGGCAAATAAAACCGTGCACTTGAAACCATGATGCTTCGATAATATTTTTGCCAATTGCGGTAAAGCCTCTTCAGAGCGATATTCCTCATCACCGGAAACCAAAACAAGGTGTTTGGCATTAGCATCATTTCCCTCAAAAACAAGCCATTGCTTTGGCACTTCCAATACCTTTTCTTCGGCTATCGCCTCTTTTTTTTCTTCCTTGCAGGCAAAAAATGTACAACAGATAAGTAAACAAATTAATTTTTTCATTTTAAATAAAAATTGATTTCTATGTCAGCTATTGAATTCTCTTTTTAATGAATTCAAGTCCTTTGACATATATTTCTTTAGACGGAGAATAATCGCGCCATACATTGATTGCATTGGCAAATTCCGGAATAATCGTACTAAAAGCCTCAATTGTCAACCAACCATCATAACCGATTTCTTTGATTGCCGAAAAAACATCATTCCATTGCACTTGACCGCTACCAGGTGTACCCCGATCATTTTCACTTATATGAATATGCTGTAGAACCGGCGCAATGGTTTTCAATGCTTCGGATTGACTTTTCTCTTCAATATTACTATGATGCGTATCGTACATGGCTCCCAAATTTGGGTGGTCAACAGCTTCGACCAAAGTTTTCAAATCGGCCATTGTGTTGTACAAATAGCATTCGAAACGGTTCAATGCCTCCGGACAAAGCATAATATTGGTTGACTCAGCATATTCCGAAGCAAGGCGCAACATTTCCGCGCTGTGTTTGCGTTCATCTTGTGTAGGTGGTTGCCGTGAAAAATATGCAAAGCTCGAATGAATAGGTCCACAGATATTCTCTGCTCCTAAAGCTTCGGCATTATCAATTGCCCATTTCAAACGATCGAGTCCTGCTTGTCGGATACTTGAATCGTCGCTAGAAATATTTTCATCGGGAGCGAGGCCGGTTACAGTTGTGACACCTAAACTAAGGTCGGCAAAATGATTACCAAGTTTCGTATAATGTGCAACGTCTCCTTCACCCATGTAGAGTTCTATACCGTCGTAGCCTGTTTCTTTTAAATCATCTACTATATGATAATGCTCCTCTGTTACGTGGTTCGTCCAGAGAAGCATATTCATTCCTATTTTCATTTGCTCGAAACTTTTTTAAGCATTTATTTTATTTATGCAGTGGCAGGAACCCCGTCATCCGTTTTTCTATTTTTCAACCAAAAATAAAGTATTGTAAAAAGCACTATTAAAGTTCCCGGAAAAAGTGCCATGGTACCCATAGTGGCTTGACCAGCAACCAATTCAAGTTCATCACCTGTCAATCCATTAGCAGTTGCAGCAGCTCTATCCGAATCAATCCACCCACCTATAATTCGTTGGAATATAGATGTTGAAAACATGCCAATAGCCCCAATGACTGACATACCCAAAGCACCGCTTTTAGGTACTTTGGTGGCCACTAAACCAATCATATTAGGCCAAAAATAGGCAATACCTAGAGCAAAAATAATGGCAGCTACATAAGCCATTGCACCGGTTTGCGTACTAAATAAATAAATGCCGATTGTGGCCAAAATAGCGGATCCGAGAAGTACACCTGTTTGGTCGAATTTCTTAACCATATCGCCTCCAAAGTAACGTGCTACGGCCATTAATCCAGCGGTTAGAGCCAAAATTAAGTACGTATTTGCGCCACTTTTTTCTAGAATAAGACCGACCCATTGATTTGGCCCAAATTCGGAGATGGCTGTTAGCGCCATACAAGCACCAATAAATAGGAACAATGGCGTCAACATTGCCTTCAAGTTTCCTCCTAGGGTTGCTGCCTCCTGTACTTTGGCTTTTGGCCAATTTTGACCGAAAAACAAATAGGCATATATGATTGCAGGAATTAATAGCAACCATACCTGACTTTGCCCTATTATACCTAACTGTTCCATTAATCCCGACAATAATATTCCTACCGCTATTCCGCCTGGGAACCACATATGAAATCGATTCAACATTTTACTCATTCTATTGCCTTCGTAAGCATCTGCTATCATGGGGTTACAAGCGGCTTCGGTACATCCGTTCCCCAAACCTATTAAAAGATTCGCTATTAACAAGCCAATATAACTGCCCGAAAAAATCAACAATAAAATACCGATCGTATGGGCGAAAAAGGCAAATTGCATAATTACCTTACCCCCTACCTTGTGGTAAATCAGACCACCGATAACCATAGAAATCGGAAAACCTGCAAACCACATCGAGGTGATAAGGCCTCCTTGGCTGGCAGTTAATTCCAATTCCTCTATTAGTTGGTCTAAGATTCCTGCGGCTATAGCAAAAGAAAATGCAGTCGTAATAAGAGCAAAGCAACTACCGTAAAATAATCTGTTCGCGTTTACCCCAGAATTGTTTGTGTTTTCCATAATTGTGAAATATTATATTATGTTTTGATTTTTGGTTAGTTGAGTTTTTTGAATCTATAAGTTTACTTGTTTTTTTGCTATTATCATAATTAATTCGCCCAAGTCTTGCCAGTTTGGAACAAAAAAATCTATTGCATTATAAAACCAACAAGCTTTATCCTTTTAGATTAATGATTTTTGGTTAAATTAGTCATCTACGTGTACGAACACATTTTTCAAGTATAATTTTAAATATCAAGACTGATGCAACAGAACAACTACCCGAAACTTCATAATGCCTCGTGGCCCGGGGTTGTAGGAAAAGGTCCTGACTCAGAACCTCCCATTGATCTCGACACCATGTTGAAACTTACTGCCGATGCCGAGGTAAACGGACAAAAGTTTGATGGTATCGACCTGTTTTTGGCAGACCCTCACGTGAGCATTGATTCTTCAGATGATGATTTAAAACGGTTGATTGATAAGGTAAGTTCATATAATCTGGAAATCGGAAGCTTTGTAGCTCCTATTTGGGCAGGTACTGGTGGTGGTTCGGCTATGGGCACTGCCGAAGAACGCGGAAATTTTGTGACCCAAGTGAGAAAAGCTTGTGAAATTGGAAAGAAATTGCGTGACATGGGTATCAGGCCCAATGGCGTGGTAAGAATAGATTCATCGGTCGACCCTGAAAGTTGGGCGAAAGATGAATTGGGAAACACAAAATTAATTGCTCAAACCTTTCGCGAGGCCTGTGATGTAGCTGCCGAATATGGGGAGTCATTAGCCGCTGAAGGTGAAATTTGTTGGGGTGGCATGCATGGTTGGAAAACCATGCTGAATACTCTGGAAGCAGTGGATAGACCCAATATCGGATTTCAAGCGGATATGGCACATACTTTACTATATCTCCTAGGCTATAATAAAGAAGATGAACGTATCTTACCGCAAGATTTTGATTGGAACGATAGAGCCACCTTAACGGAAGGACTTAAAACTTTAACCACAGCACTTCGACCTTGGACACTAGATTTTCACGTTGCTCAAAACGATGGAACGGTCTTCGGAGCAGGTGACCATGATAAAACCGGAAGACATTGCCAGGCAGCTGATCCCAATGGCAAATTGGATATCGCGGTCGATGCGGGACATTGGCTTCGTGACGAAAATGGTTCGCTGACGAAAAAATTCAAACATATTTGTTGGGACGGGTGCATGTTTCCTAATGAAGTAATGACCCAACCAAAGACTTGGAATGACGTTCTGGACGCGATGATAAAAGTGCGTGATTTACACGGATGGTACGAGGCTGAGTGAAAAAGTTAATCATAGGGATTGTCCCCTTGGGGCGACTTTAGGGGTGTTTTCCGTAGAGTCCCAATAAAATAATGTCATAAAATGAGCGATAAAAAAGAGTTAAGAATAGGACTTGTAGGCTACGGATTTATGGGCCGTACACATTCAAATGCCTACAGTAGAGTTGGTAATTTTTTCCCGGAATTAAAATACAAACCTATTTTAAAAGCGGTCTGCGCAAGAAACGAAGAACGATTGAAGGCCTTTGCAGAGCAATGGGGCTACGAATCCATTGAAACCGATTGGCGTAAATTGATTGCCCGTGATGACATCGATGCCATTGATATATGCACTCCAAATAATATGCATGCAGAGATCGCGATTGCAGCTGCAGAGGCTGGAAAGATGGTGCTTTGTGAAAAACCCTTGGCAAGAACTGTTGCCGAAGCGCAACCTATGGTCGATGCTATTGAAAAAGCAGGTGTGCCGAATACCGTTTATTTTAATTACCGGCGTATTCCTGCAGTTACCTTGGCAAAACAATTAATCGATGCTGGAAAGCTGGGCAAGATATTTCACTTTCGTTCCAACTTTTTACAGGATTGGACAATCAGTCCTGAACTTCCTCAAGGGGGCGAAGGCCTTTGGCGTTTGGATAATGATGCGGCAGGCTCCGGAGTAACGGGTGATTTATTAGCGCATTGTATCGATACCGCCATGTGGCTGAATGGTGGCATCAAAGATGTTTCCGCGATGACCGAAACCTTCATCAAAGAAAGAGTTCACAGCGGTACTGGCGAAAAGCAAAAAGTCGGTATCGATGATGCCTGCATTTTTCATTGTCATTTTGATAATGGCTCATTAGGACTTTTTGAATCCACAAGATATGCAAGAGGCCACAAAGCCTTGTTTACGTTTGAAATCAACGGTGAACATGCTTCCATTAAATGGAATTTACATGATTTATCGCGTTTGGAATATTTTGACCATAGGGATGAATCCATCGAAAGAGGATGGCGTTCCATTCATGTAACGGACGGCGACCAACCCTATATGGATAAATGGTGGGTACCGGGATTATCAATTGGGTATGAACACAGCTTTGTACACCAAATAGCTGATTTTCTCAAGAACTTAGAGGAAGGAAAACCGTGTTCCCCAACTTTTAAGGAAGCACAAGAAACCCAAAAAGTGTGCGAAGCAGTCTTAGAATCTGCAAAATCAAAAAGCTGGAAAGATACCGGTGTCGAGTGGTAAAGCCCCTCCCTAAGGGGGCACGAATCGCCCTCCCTATGGGTTGGGCAAAGGGGGTTTTGGCGAAGTGATACAGGATGACCATTTAAGAATAAAAAATAATGAACGAAACAATAAAAGGCTTCTGCCTTCAAAGACAAGAAAAAATCTATCCGAATTCCGATGACGTGACCAGCAATGCTGCTGTTATTGAAATGGAAATTCCGGAGTTGAAAGAAGGCGAAATATTGGCAAAAACTTTATATACGGGAGTCTGTGGTTCTGATAACAGCGCCACAATTGGTAAAGCTAATTTTGATTGGGTAGAACGACCTCGGGTTATCGGCCATGAATTTAGTGCGGAAGTAATAGAACTTGGTCCAGGAGACCATGGCGATGTCAAGGTCGGTGATATTTTCACTCCGCTGGCCATGTTGGGATGCCAAGATGAAGAATGCCCAGCGTGTAGTGTTGCAAAATGGAATCTTTGTCCGAAAAGACAAATTATAGGTTTTAATAGAAATGGTGGTTTCGGCCAACGCGTAGTTCTCGAATCTGATCGTGTGGTTCATTTAATGAACGGTTTGACCCCAGCGCAAGGTGCATTGGTAGAACCCTTATCCGTAATTACAAATGCACTCTACAACAAATGTAATATCAAACCAGGTCAAGATGTTATCGTTACCGGATGTGGAATTATCGGATTAATGTCTGCCGAGGTCGCTCGAGCAGCTGGAGCAAGGGTTGTAGTGACCGGTATTGCACAAGACCGAGATATCCGTTTGAAGAAAGCAAAAGAAAGGGGATTTATAACTTTGGAAGTGTCTCCAGAAAATACATTGACTTCTCAATTACAAAATGGAGTTTCCGATGAAAACGGGGTAGCTTTTGGCACTAACGGTAAGGTAGATCTGTTAATCGAGTGTTCGGGAGTTCCTCCCGTGTTGACGGAAGCAATTGATGTTGTGCGCCCTGAAGGTGATATTTGTGTCATAGCCACTTATGGCCAAGAGGTGCCGCTAAACGTTACCCATTTGACCCGAACAGCCTTAAATATGAGAGGTTCGATGGGTTCTTGTCGAGAAGATTATATGTCCGCAATGAAATTAATGGTAACGGGCGTTTTTCCTTCGGAACATTATACCGATTTCTACGATTTTGAGAACATTACCCGAGCCTTTGAAGATTCCATTAAAGCAAGGAATATGAAGGCCGTGGTAAAAATGAACTAAAACAAATAAGAGATTTTAGATAGGAGAAGCGAGAAATACAATCATTGAATCTCACATCTCACATCTCAATACTAACATCTAACAAAGAATGCATAAAATATTTATTACCGGCGGAACAGGATGTATCGGCTCCGTTACTATCTCTAAATTATTACAATCTGGCGAAGTCGATAAAATAATCATTGCGACACGTTCAAATAATACAGATCCGCTAAAACTATGGTTGGGTGAAGAATTAGATTCCCGTTTGGAATTCGTGACCTTGGATGTTTCGAATTACTCGGAAATCGAACGTGTATTGCTTGAGGTGAATCCAACACATATTATTCACTTGGGCGCTTATCAGAGTCCTGATTGTTCACGCGACCATATCGGCGGTATGGAAATCAATACTGGTGGCACCATGGCGTTGTTCGATGCCGCGGAAAAACTTCAGAACTTACAACGCTTTGTATTTGCAAGTTCAGGGGCGGTCTATGGAATGCGTTCCATGTATCCGCAAGAAATAATCCCAGAAGATGTACCATTGGCGCCACCCAATCACTACGGAATTTGGAAGTTGGCCGGCGAACACTTAGCCCGTTTCTTTTATGACAATACCAATGTATCAACAGTTTGTTTACGTATCAATACCACCTATGGAAAAGGGCGGGATAAAGGAAAAACATCAGCTCCAACCAACGCATTAAAGGCTATTGCCATGGGTGCTATTAAAGGAGAAGTCATCCCTTTTGAAATGCCTTATCAAGGAAGGGAGAATTACCATTTTGTAGAAGATGTGGGCGCACAATTCGCCGCGGTGACTACACAACCATTTAAAGGCTTCGGTGCATTTAACATTCAAGGGGAAACTATTCCGATTAAATCGTTTTTAGAATTAGCAACTTACCAAGCTAAGGAATTGGGAATGGGAGATTATGTTGATCTTTCAATTGTAGCTAATGCTCCACCTAATCTTTTCATATGCGATTTAGACCATTCAAAAATAACAAGTACGTTTTCGGAACTTCCGTTGAGCGATATTTCTGAAGGAATTCGAAAATCGCTGTTAGAATTTAAGTCCATGGCTGAAAAAGGAACATTAGAATATTCAAAACCAGCCTCATGAAAACCATAGGAATAGGATTTATCGGAGCGGGCGATATCGCCAACCTACATGCGGAGGCCATAAATGATTTGTCCGGAGCCGAGTTAATTGGACTATGGAATCGCACTCCCGAAAAGGGAAAAATCAAGGCAAAACAATTCGGTTGTAAAACATATGTTTCAGTAAAGGAACTTTTAAACGACTCAAGCATAGATGCTGTTTTTGTGCTCACCAACATGGAAACCCACTGTGCATATACCGTGCAGGCCGCCGAGGCCGGAAAACATATATTAGTTGAAAAACCTGCTGCTTCAAGTATTTCCGAATTACTACAAATGCAAACAGCAATTCAAAAAGCGGACGTGAAATGCATGCCAGTGCATAATTACATTTATGAACCTGGAATTGAACGTGCGAAAGCAATGATTTCAGGTGGCAAACTCGGAGACATCACACAGTTTTATATGATGTATAATATTCATCATGCCGATGAAATACGAGCGCGCTATCCGGGTGTTATTCGGCAAATTTTGACACATCATAGCTACACGATGCTGTATTTGACAGGCGAACCTAAAAAAGTTTCATGCTTTATGAATACCGTAGATGACACTATCGCTCCTCAAGAAAACGTAGCAATGGCGAACATCCAAATGAAAAATGGAACACTAAGCCATCTTTGCGCCAGTTTTGCCAATGACGACCATGCTGGAGACCCTTGGACTTGCATCATCAAGGTTATAGGGACAAAAGGTAGTACGCGATATAGTTATCGCGATTTTGTAATCAACGATAGAAATGGTGCACATTCGCAAACCTATCAGAATTATCCTGAGTCAATAAAAAATACGGCCATACATTTTATTAATCGTGTAGTTCGAAACGGAGAAGAGCCACTTTCAACAGTGCAAGATGCCATTACATGTCAGAGAATTATCGAAGCATGTGAAGAATCAGTTGAAGAGGGAATCCATGTAATTTTTTAACAAAATTCACTTAAGTCACAATATGAAGGTAAAAAACATTCTTTTCGGAAAAGCAGCTTTACTTATAGTTTTAGCTCTGGTAGGTTGTATTTTTAATGGATGTGACACTGAAAATAAGAATGTCCTTTCATTATCAAAAGATGACCATATCGTTCTAGTAGGGAATAATCTAGGTTCTCGTATGTTGAATTTCGGCCACTTTGAGACCGAAATGCAGTTACGATATCCTGATAGTTTGCTTTTTATTCGAAATATGTGCGACCCGGGAAACACTCCTGGTTTTAGGCCACATCCATCTAGAAAATCGCCATGGGCGTTTCCTGGTGCCGAAAAATTTGAACACGAATCTGGCGTTAAAATACATTATGAAGAAGAGGACGGCTTTGGACATTCTCCAACAATTGGACACTTCCCAACTCCCGATGAATGGATTACCAGTTTAGAGGCAGATATTATCATTGCTTTTTTTGGATACGATGAATCATTCGAAGGTTCTGCAGGCTTAGATAATTATAAAGCTGAATTGCGTGCATTTATCAAACATACGCTAGACCAGAAGTACAATGGTTCTTCTCGACCTCAGTTGGCCCTGGTTTCGCCAATAGCTTTTGAAGATTTGTCTCAAAAGATGGATTTGCCAAATGGTGTGGAAGAAAATAAAAACCTATCTCTGTACACCCAAGCCATGAAAGAAATTGCCTTGGAAGAAGGTGTACCGTTTCTCGATGCTTTTAAAACCACTAAAAAATGGTATGCCGACGAAGAAAAAAATCTTACTGCCGACGGGTTTCAGCTTAATGATTTGGGTTATCAAAAATTCGGAAAACTTCTAGCAGATGAAATTTTTGGGAAAACGGAAATTAAAATCGAACAAAATAGAGATTTGGTTCACGAAGCCGTCATGGATAAAAATTGGTTTTGGCACAATGATTTCAAAATTCCTAATGGGGTGCACGCCTATGGTAGACGATATAACCCATTCGGACCGGAAAATTATCCTGCCGAAATTGAAAAGATACGCGAAATGACAACGGTTCGTGATCGCTCAATCTGGGCAGCAGTAAAAGGAGAAAAAATTGATTTGGGAAAAGGGGATATGGAGACTAAAGTGCTTCCAGAAGTCGCAACAAATTATAAGCCAAGTGATAAAAATGGTACTCCAGAATATCTGTATGGCGAAAAGGCTTTAGAAACAATCAAGGTGGCTCCGGGCTACAAAATCGAACTTTTTGCCTCCGAAAAAGAGTTCGAAGATTTGGCCAACCCCGTACAATTATCATTTGATAACAAAGGCCGACTCTGGGTAGCGGTGATGCCTAGTTATCCGCATTATAGACCGGGAGATAGTAAACCCAATGACAAATTGATTATTCTGGAAGACACCGATAACGACGGAAAGGCGGATAAGCAAACGACCTTCGCTGATGGCCTGCATCTTACCATCGGTTTTGAATTTGCTCCTGAAGGAGTATATCTTTCACAGGGACCTAATTTAGTTCTATTAAAAGATACGGATGGAGATGATAAAGCCGACGAGACCGAAATAATTTTAAGTGGCTTTGACGATCACGATACGCACCATGCTATAAGTGCTTTTGCCGCGGACCCATCTGGCGCGATATTTATGGGAGAAGGTGTTTTTCTTCACACCAACGTTGAAACCGCATACGGCCCGGTCAGGGCAACAAACGGTGGATTTTACAGATACAGTCCGCAACGACATCATTTAGAACGTACCGCACAACTTCCTATTCCGAACCCTTGGGGAATTGCTTTCGATGATTGGGGTCAGAACTTCTTTGCGCATACATCAGGACCTGATATGACTTGGATGATGCCTGGCACAATAAAACCACGTTATGGAGTTGGGTCTCCAAACCCCGAGAATCTTATAGAAAAAAAACATCGGGTTCGACCTACTTCAGGACTCGAATTTATATCAAGCAGGCATTTTCCAGATGAAGCCCAGGGTGATTTGTTGATTAATAATACAATTGGCTTTTTAGGGACAAAACAACATACGATGGTCGACGATGAGGCCTCAGCTGGTTATGTTAGTAGGCATGCCGAAGATTTGGTTCTGGGTAGCGATAAAAACTTTCGCCCAGTGGACATGGAATTCGCTCCTGACGGTTCATTATATTTAATTGACTGGCACAATGTATTGATAGGGCACATGCAGCACAACGCTAGAGACCCTCTTCGTGATCATGTTCATGGAAGGGTTTATCGCATTACCTATCCATCAAGGCCATTGGTAAAACCTGCAAAGATAGTCGATGCAACTATTGAGGAACTTCTTGATAATCTGAAGCTTCACGAATATCGCACACGATACCGCACAAAAAGGGAACTACGAGCTAGAGATACCTCCGAAGTACTTTCTAAATTAGGGGTTTGGGTTGCAAATCTTGATAAAACCGATACTAAGTTCGAACATCATTTACTTGAGGCACTTTGGGTAACTTGGGGGTTAAATAAAATTGATGAATCTCTGCTTCAACAGCTACTAAACGCCAATGATTTTAGAGCGCGTGCCGCTGCTGTTCGGGTACTGCGATACAGTGGGCATCAGATAGCAAATCAGGCTGACCTACTCATGCAAGCCGCAAAAGACGAAAATGCACGTGTTCGATTAGAAACATTGGTCGCCGCATCATGGTTGGGCAAAGAAATTGGTGAACCGATTATCGAAGAAGCAGGTAGAAAGGGTCTTGATAGCTGGATGCAAAAGCCCTACGAAGCATCGATTGCCCATTTGAACAAGACACGTATCGGGCTGGTAAAGGATACGGTTAATACCAAACTTATTGGAACAAATAGGGATTTGTATATCAAAGGAAAAGAAATTTATGAGCGTGATGGTTATTGCGCTACTTGTCATCAACCTGACGGAAATGGACTGGAAGCCTCTGGATTTCCCCCTCTTGCTGGATCAGAATGGATAACTGGAAGCGAAGAACGCCTTATCAAATTGACTATAAAAGGGATGATGGGACCTATTGAGGTAAAAGGCAAAAAATACCCAGGTCAGGTTCCTATGACTCCTTTCGGAGGATTATTAAACGATGATGAGATGGCAGCAGTTTTGACCTATGTTCGAAACATGGCGGGCAATCAAGCATTACCTGTAAGTCCTACTACCGTGAAACAAATTCGCGAAAAAATAAAGGACAAAGAGGGATTCTATTCTTCTGAAGAACTACTCAAAGAGCATCCTATGGAGTAGACTTGTCTATGCCAGTTTTGATTTGCTTAAAGCGGTTACCTCGATTACCACCGAAAAAGCCAAATTTATAAATAATAGGATCTCTGTTTGAAAACCACCTATTTGCTCTGGAACAACCCCAACTTTAGCAAAAACAAAAGTGATTAATGCTGCTAATGTGACTATTGGCATTAAACGCGAAAGTCTCTTTGAACTAAGAATTCCCACTAAAATCATAGGGGCCATCATTGCGGTTCCTGTAAAACTTGTTCTTGCCAATAAAACTAAGTGCTCTGTACTGACAATTGAAAAAATCAACGCCATCAGACCAAAAACCAATATAAAAACTCGTGTAATAGTTACAGCTTTCTTATCATCGATAGAGAGTAATGAACGAAGTTCAGAGCCTAAGGCGAATATCTGCGAATCAGAGGTAGAAATTGCCGCTGCAATTAGTCCGACCAAACCTAGTGCGGCAATCCCCGAGGCTTGATCATATAATAATACATGTCCTATAAACTCTTGCGTAGTAGTATCTGGATATAAAACAGCCCCGTACATACCCATAAACATCGTAGGCAGAATAATCAATATGGCCACTACGCCCAGTCCAATGGCCATTTTGCGCAAGGCAGAACTACTCTTCATAATAACGACCCGCGTAGATATTTGGGGTTGGGTAAAGGGTAAACAGATGATTGCGATAGCCGAAATAACAAAAAACTGGGGCGTAAAAAGCCCTTTGGGGCCCGGTGCCGATAACAATTCTTTTTTCGCAACAGCTACCTTATCAAACATCGATTCGATACTTCCGAAGTGGTCGATACAATTCCAGCCAATAATCCATATCATAATAAATAGGAGGATTCCCTGTAAGGTATCATTATACATTATTGCACGTAGACCACCTGTTTCACTGTAAATTATCATAATAGCGACAATTATTGTACTCCACGCCCATACAGGAACGGCATCGGGAAAAGCGGCATTTAAAAAAATTGAAATGCCACTGATCTGTACAGCTATATACGGAATCAAAAAAACCACTGCTCCACCAAAAACCACATAGCCCGCCAGCTTACTGGTATAAGTGGTCGCCATCAAACCCGACATTCCCTTAAAATCTAGTTTTCGGGCTTTTCTTCTCAATATTTCCCCTACTCGAATAAGTCCGTAAACCATCATCGCATCGGAAACAGCGAGAAAAATCCAAGCTCCTACTCCGTGTGTTCTAAAGAAATCGGGCATACCTACCACTGTAAAAGCACTGAACAAAGTCGCTGCTGTTGTAAACAAACCAATTACAAAACCAATATTACCTCCGCCCAATAAATAATTCGACGTGGTTTTTTCTTTTACCCTGGTCCTTCGGAGCAAAAAAATCAAAATGGCCAAGTAGACCACACCAGCAATGATGAATTTAGTCAGCATTTTGTTTTTCTTTATTTATGATAGAGACAGCGTATGCCAAAACAACGAAAAGCACGCTTACCAAAAACCCCGTCCACATCGAGTAGGGAATACCGAATAGATACGGACTAGCTTCATTTGATGGTATTACAAGCGGACTAAAGGTCACAATACATAAAAGAAATGCAAGAACGTCTAGAACTATCAGTAGCGATTTTCGTTTCATACTATTCAGAATCTAGGAATCGAAAGACCGCCATCGACGGTTACAACTTGGCCCGTAGCATAAGGCATTCTATTTTCCACCAGTGCCGAAACCACTCTAGCGACGTCTGCGGGGATGCCTAATCGAGGTTCGATCGTTAACCCTTCGGTAACCCGTTTTTGATATTTTTCAAGAACTGCGGAAGTCATATCAGTTTCGATCACTCCAGGTCTTATCTCATATACAGGAATTTTATATTCCCCCAATCGTACTGCAAATAGTTTTGTCATCATGCCCATGCCTGCTTTTGAAATGCAATACTCGCCTCTAGCGATAGAGGCCATTGTTGCGCTCACGGAAGATATATTGATGATGCAAGCCTCATAGTCATTGTCGGATGCCTGTTCCGCCATATGAGCGGCTACTTTCTGGGTTAAGAAAAAAGAGCCTTTCAAGTTGGTATTCATTACCCGATCATAGCTTTCTTCATCCATTTCCAAAAGGTCTTTCCGTTCTTTCGGAGCTACTCCGGCATTATTTATCAGGACATGAATTTTTTTGAATTTATCTAGAGTCGTCTTAATGATTTTGGAACGGTCTTGTGCGTTTGAAATGTCTCCTTGACAATAGATTACTTCCGCTTCGGCATTTCTTAGTTCTTCAAGAATTTCTTTTACCTGCTCTTCATCCCGCATGCCGTTGATTGATAGATTGAATCCTGCTTTTGCAAGCTCTTTGGCAATGCCCAAACCGATTCCGCGAGACCCTCCAGTAATCAAAATATTCTTTTTCATAACCGTGCTTCCTTTTTGTAAGCTTTCAATTCTAAGGCCTCTGGCATTTTCTTGTAATAAGAGTCTAATGGAAAACAACCTGAAAGCATGCCAATTCTAGGTCCGGTAGTACAGTCTGAAAATGTTCTACAAATACTCCCTCGAACCATTTGATTTCCTTTAAGGATGTCGTCAGGCAAATCAGGATAGCTAAGCACCATTCGTCCTAATCCTACAAAGTCCGCCAAGTTTTTATCAACAACATCTTCGGCTACATTGGGTAACCATTCTTGTAAATAAGAATATCCGGATCCAATTATGGCCAAATTTGGAAACTTCCTTTTTAATTTACCCGTAACCTCTATCTGTCTTGAAACACCTACTAGCGGGTCTTCCGGAGGAAGATATCCATCGGAAGGAGGAAAAATTGCAGGTCGAGTAACATGCGGATTGTAATAAGGACTGCCTGCTGTTATACACACCAACTCAATACCCATTTTTTCGAAATGACCGAGTAATTCATAGGTTTCAGAAAGGTCAATTTCAAGACCTGTATCATCAATACCAAAACCCTCGTTATAGCTGCCATCTGGCTTTACAGGTACACCAACATTGTCTTCATTTTTTTGAAAGGGAACCAAGTCAAATGCGCTCAGCCTGACCCCTATTTGAATGTCGCTCGTTGATTTGATTCCATTAACAATTGATTTCAGAAAACGCAATCGATTTTCCAAAGAACCACCATATTTACCTTCACGATTTTTAGCACTAAGAAATTCATGACCAAGGTAACCATGACAATGCTTGATATCAACAAAATCAAAACCTGCTTCTTTAGCCAAAGCTGCTGCCTTAATAAAATATTCGATCAATTCGTCGATTTCGTCATCAGACAATGGCCGATGATTTTCTGGTAAATGAAATTTGTCATCTAAGATTGAATGTTTATAAAGTGTTTTAGGTTTTCGTTCTCGATTTTCATCAGGTACTGAAAATCGACCCGAATGCGTCAGTTGAAGTCCTATAAGTAAATCTGAGGAAGAACCGAATTTAGTCTCATGATCTTCAATTAATTGTTTGTACAAACCCTTAAATACTGGAAGATTCTTTTCGTTGATCAATAATTGATTCGGGTTGGCTCTTCCATCATGTCGAACAGCTACCGCCTCACAGCCCCATAATAATTTAGCACCGCTTGTTGCAAAATGATGCCATCGTCTTTTTGTATGCTCCGTTGGCAAGCCATCCAAGGTTCCGTCCCAACCTTCCATAGGTAGTATACAAAAACGATTACCGATCGTCTTACCAGATTTTAGCTGAAACGATTTTCCCAAACTAGATTCTCCAGTCGGACTAAGATGCTCTTTAAAAGGTATATCTGTATCAAGAATCGTTAAGTGATTCGTAAAATCAGCAGCAGATTTTAATTGGGCAACCCTTGTGATTTTTTGTTTGGCCATTATTCAGCTATTCCTTTGAAAAAAGTATAGTAGGATTCTCCTTTTATAACTTCAGATAAATAATGAGCAAGTTCCCTTGCATGGTAGTCGCCCCACATGCAAGCCTCGCCATATGGAATTTTACTGTTTTCTGGAACATGATCCCAACCATTAGGACGATGATAAATGCTGTGCAAAATCAGACCTTGATGATTCGTATCGGAGCTTAAATAAGGTTGGTCAAATAAAGTATCTGCTACGGTTAGTCCGGCCGATGAATATTTATCAGCGTCGGATGATTTTTCTTTTTTGAGATAATTACCCAAGCGCAGTAAACCTTGTGCTCCAATTGCGGCCGCAGAACTATCAATGGGTTCGAAATCGTTAAAAGGATCTGATTTTTCTTTTTGCCAATTTGGCAAATTGACCAAGCCTGGAGCTCCTGTGTCCCAGTAAGGAATTCCATCACTTGCCGTATGTTCTATATAAAAATCACAAGTAGCTTTCGCAGCTTTAAGAAAGGTTTTTACCAAGTGAGCTTTGCCACCAAGTTCTTCAAACTCTGGTAAGTTGTCTTGAGTCTGCAAAAATTCAAGTTGTTCGGCAAACCCTAACATGGCCCAAGCCAATCCGCGGGTCCAAGTCGAGAATCCACTATAGCCCTGCTGAGTCGATGGAGATCGGAAATTCCCGTCGTTGATATTGAAAATAGCTTCGTGCGCGGTACGCCCCCAAACATCATATGTGTCGCGC